>OLJF01000007.1_pt1 | contig 435012 bp, 338 predicted proteins | sample 1609751 | NCBI WGS metagenome assembly OLJF01 (sample SAMEA4350171, study PRJEB24818) | metagenome | biome: human; feature: gut; material: faeces | place: Denmark | collected 2013-09
ATTCCTTCAATGAACTTGACAAAAGTTCCCCGGGGCGTGCCCCGTTTCCTCTTTTGCGGTTGCAAAGTTAATGCATTTTCCTATTCCGCTCCAAATATTTTTCCCACTTTTTTATGCTGTATAACATGAAAATTATACAATAGACTGTACCTCACGATTTTATAATTAAACATTTTTCCCAAAAAAAAAATCCCAATACTATTTAAGTAGTGGGATTTTCTTTTCTTTTTCCTAACTTTTGACTAGTTTACCTGCTTATATCCATATTGGGTAATATCTCCTAATTGTTCCTCGATCCGTAAAAGTTGGTTGTATTTGGCCATACGATCGGAGCGGCTCAGTGAACCTGTTTTTATTTGCCCAGCATTAGTGGCTACCGCAATATCGGCAATAGTGGCATCTTCGGTTTCCCCAGAACGATGCGATATAACAGCCGTATATCCATTGCGCTGTGCTAATTGGACAGCCCTCAACGTCTCGGTCAACGTACCTATCTGATTCAGCTTTATCAAAATGGAATTAGCACAATGTTGGCGTATACCTTTTGTAAGATATTCGACATTGGTGACAAAAAGATCGTCCCCCACAAGCTGACATTTATCTCCAATCAAATCGGTCAATAACCGCCAACCGTCCCAATCTTCTTCACTCATGCCATCTTCAATCGAATCTATCGGATAACGCAAAATGAGGTCTTGCAAATATTCGGCTTGCTGCTGTGTCGTCCGCTTCACACCGTTAGCTCCTTCAAACTTAGTATAGTCGTACACTCCATCGATATAAAATTCCGACGAAGCACAATCCAAAGCAATTTTCACATCTCTGCCGGGCATATATCCGGCTTTGCTAATGGCTTCGAGAATCGTCTCTATCGCTGCCTCCGTTCCCGGCAATGCAGGTGCGAAACCGCCTTCATCACCGACAGCGGTACTCAATCCCTTAGCGTGTAAAACGCTTTTCAGCGCATGAAAAACTTCGGCTCCCATGCGAAGCGCCTCTTTGAACGAAGCGGCCCCGACAGGACGAATCATAAATTCTTGAAATGCAATAGGCGCATCGGAATGCGAACCACCATTGATGATATTCATCATGGGAACAGGCATCACATAAGTATCGACACCTCCTACATATCGATATAACGGCATTCCCAATTGTGCTGCCGCAGCTTTGGCAACCGCCAAAGAGACACCCAATATAGCATTCGCCCCCAATTTCGATTTCGTAGCAGTACCGTCGAGGGCTATCAAAGCCGAATCTATGCGATTTTGCTCAAATGGATTAGCCCCTTTCAAAGCTTTGGCAATGACGTCATTAACATGACGGACTGCTTTTTCCACACCTTTTCCTCCATATCGGTTCTTATCACCATCTCTCAATTCAAGGGCTTCATGCACTCCTGTCGAAGCGCCAGAAGGAACCGCAGCTCGCCCCATAATACCAGAATCGAGTATCACATCTACTTCTACCGTGGGATTTCCCCGAGAGTCGAGAATTTCACGAGCTTTGATCGTTTCTATTTTCATATTGGTCTTTATTTAGTTTATAACTGTATTATAATAGTAAACACAAAAACAATCGCTTTTGTTTTCTTGGCAAGATACGATTTTTATCCATCTTATCAAACAAATAAGTCTAATATCGATTTTATTCCAACTGAAAAGAAATACTCCAAACTGCATTATTCTAGACAGATTTTATACATTTTTAACTTCAACATATTCATACATTTTTCTTTTGTCTATAAATTTGTTTTAAAGGTTTGAGAGAGACAGGGAAAATATATACATGAGTTAATCTATCATAGTACCAACCATTAATTAAATTTTCACAATTATGAGAATTCATTACATTAAAAGGGCGGCTTTATCTCTATGCGCCGCTATGTCATTAGGACTAAGTGCGACATCACAAGTCAGTCAATCTGTCACAAACACACAAAACGCCCAAGCGGAGCCTTTAACGCCACCCTATTCCGAAACATTTGCCGATGAAAGCTTTTTAGAAAGCTATACAATCATCGACAGTAATCAAGACGGAACAAAATGGCATCTTGAACTTGGTACAGTACAAATTTCCTACAACTCCGAATTAGATATGGACGATTGGTTGATTACTCCGGCACTGAACCTCGAAGGCGGTAAAATGTACAGCTTCTCCATAGAGATAATGACCGGAGGCTCTTTCAATGAAACATTTGAAGTCATGTTCGGTAAGGATAAAACACCCGAAGCTCTGGTCAACCCCATTATAGAAAAAACTTCGATAGCACATACGGTTTACAAGGCTTATACCGGGACAATCTCTCCGGCAGAAAGTGGCACGTTCTACGTTGGAATTCACGGTTGCAGCCAAAAAGACATGCTGAGCCTAAGTATTAAGAATTTGAAGATTGGCGCTGCTGCCGGAGCCTCTACTCCTTCCGCCCCATCGAATCTCGTGGTTAACACTCGTACCAACGGCGAGCTGAAAGCCGATATATCCCTTACGGCTCCTACTCTTGATCTGAACGGACAAGACCTAACAGAACTCGAAAGCGTGAAACTCATGCGAGACGGCAATCTGATAAAAACATTCTCTACCCCTGAACCCGGTTCGGAACTGACATTCGTGGACGAAGTTCCCGAGTGCTCCCGTTACACTTATTCTGCCATTGCTGTAAATGCTTCGGGAGAAAGCCCTGCCGTCGAAACAAAAGCATTCGTAGGCACACTCGAACCTTCGGATCCTACCGGAATCACGCTCGTAGAAACATCTACTCCCGGAGAAGTAACTATCGGCTGGACTCCCGTTACCACCGACATACGAGGAAATAATCTCAATCCCGAATTTGTAACTTACCGAATTTACAGCGAAGGCTCCCAGTCGAATCTTTTGTTCTCAAACATCAGCGGGACTTCCAAAACATTCAAAGCACTCGATGACACCTCCGTTCAAACCTTTGTCCAATATTCGGTAGTCGCCGAGACCAAAGGAGGAATCTCAAACTACGTCTATTCTCCCCTCTTACCCATCGGACCGGCTTATTCCACTCCCTATCACGAATCATTCGCAGAAGGGAAAGCATCCCACATCTTCGGCATTTACCCCGAAGACTATGCTTTATGGAGTACTTATACAACCGAAGACTCGGAGATTGAATCGCAAGATGGGGACAATGGATTTTTGGGTTCGGAGGGCTCTTACTCAGAAGATACCGGAACTTTCGACACCGGGAAAATAGACCTTAGCGGGCTCACCACTCCTACCTTGACGTTCTATATATACAATATCATAGGAGAAGACGAAGCAAACAATAACGAACTAAGCGTATCGGTCGTACACAACGGAAACTCTACTCTTCTGAAAACATTCAAAATGTACGAGCTGTCCGACAAAGACGGGTGGGTAAAAGTCGAGGTTTCTCTGAACGACTACAAAGATCAAATTATACAACTGAGACTCTTTTCGCATCACGCTCTCTTACCCTATATACTCATCGACAATATCCGTATCGACAATCTAAATGGAAGCGGAATCGAAACAACCGTCGATAGTTCTACTAAAATATACGGAGGTACAGGAAAAATTATCGTAACAGGAGCAAACGGACAAACGCTCTCTATTTTCACACCTGACGGACGCCTTATCTCCACACAAAAAGTCACAGAGACAGATTGTCATTTAACGGCGATTCCCGGCATTTATATCGTAAAAGTCGGCCAATTCGCAACCAAAGTTGTCGTGAAATAACAAGCCTGTAACAAGACTTATATCCATTTCGGTGAATACGAAATGTAATCATAAAAAAGGAACTGAATTGTATTTTCAGTTCCTTTTTTTACCTATCTACAAAACGCAAACTCATTCAAAAACATTCGCGACTCTATGAGCCTACGAACAACAGCATTATCATAAGCCAATATAGTATAAATACATAGCAATCTCTCTACGGTACAATAATACACAGACATAATGTTTCTCTACCATAACAAAGAACCGGCAGAAGGAACGATACTCTCTGATATCCTCTATCCTCCCTCCTAAAAAAGAAAAGGCTCCCAATAACGGAGCCTTTTCTTTTCCATATATGAAGCAATAAAGTTTATTCTGCTGCTTTCTCTTCGGCAGGAGTTGCAGGTGCTTCGGATACAGGAGCCTCATTCGCAGGAGCCTCGGCAGTCACAGCAGCAGGAGCGGCACTCTTTTTGGAACGACGCGTACGAGTTGCTTTCTTAGCGACTTTTTCTTTAAGCATGTTTTCATTGTAATCAACAAGCTCAATGAAGCAGGTTTTAGCGTTATCGCCCAAGCGATTACCTGTCTTCAAAATACGAGTATACCCTCCGGGGCGATCGGCTATCTTCACCGAAATTTCTTTGAACAATTCTGTAACAGCCTCTTTGCTCTGCAAATAGCGGAAAACTACACGACGAGAAGCGGTAGTATCTTCTTTTGCGCGATTGATCAGAGGCTCAACGTACACTCTCAACGCTTTGGCTTTGGCCAACGTGGTAAAGATTCTTTTGTGAAGAATCAAAGAAGTAGCCATATTGGACAACATAGCGTCGCGGTGAGCTTTGGTACGACCCAAGTGGTTGAATTTTTTATTATGTCTCATCGTTTTACTCTTTATCTAATTTATACTTCGAGATATCCATTCCGAACGAAAGATTCAAGTTCGCCAAAAGTTCATCAAGCTCTGTCAACGACTTCTTACCGAAGTTACGGAATTTCAATAAATCGGTCTTATTGAATACTACCAATTCGCCAAGAGTTTCGACATCGGCCGATTTTAAGCAGTTGAGCGCACGTACGGACAAATCCATATCGACAAGCTTGGTTTTAAGCAACTGACGCATGTGCAATACTTCTTCATCAAATTCTTCATTACCATCGGCATCATTGGTCTCGAGCGTAATTTTCTCGTCAGAGAACAACATAAAGTGATAAATAAGAATTTTAGCGGCTTCCTTCAACGCTTCTTTGGGGTGAATGGAACCATCGGTTGTAATCTCTAAAATCAGTTTTTCGTAGTCCGTTTTCTGTTCTACACGGAAGTTTTCAACAGCATATTTCACATTCCGAATCGGTGTGTAGATCGAGTCGATGGGAATTACATTTACATCATCGGCGGGATTGCGGTTCTCGTCAGCGGGGACATAACCACGGCCTTTGTTGATAGTGATATCTATTTGAAAACTTGCGCTTGAATCCAAATGGCAAATAACCAAGTCGGGGTTCAAAACTTCAAAACCGGTAAGAGACTTACCGATATCTCCTGCCTTGAACACTTCCGTACCCGAAACAGTAATGGTTACTTTTTCATTCTCGATTTCTTCAACGACCTGTTTGAACCGCACCTTTTTAAGGTTCAGAATCACATTCGTCACGTCCTCGATTACACCGGGAATCGTAGAAAACTCATGTTTTACCCCGTCGATACGAATCGACGTAATCGCAAAGCCTTCGAGCGAGGAGAGGAGAATACGGCGCAAAGCGTTACCTACGGTAACACCGTAACCGGGCTCCAACGGACGGAATTCGAATTTACCGAAAAAATTGTCCGCTTCCAGCATTAATACTTTATCGGGTTTTTGAAATGCTAATATCGCCATGGAATCAATTATTATTTAGAATACAACTCAACGATCAACTGTTCTTTGATATTTTCAGGGATATCGGCTCTCTCGGGCAAATGCAACAATTTACCGCTTTTCAAGCTTTCGTCCCATTCTAACCAAGGATATTTGCTGTGATTAAATCCAGCAAGTGCATCGGCTATTACCTCCAAAGATTTGGCTTTCTCGCGAACGCCTACTACTTGTCCCGGTTTTACCGAATACGACGGGATATTCACCACTTTGCCATCGACTACGATATGACGATGTAAAACGAGCTGACGGGCAGCTGCACGTGTGGGTGCTATACCCAAGCGAAATACGACATTGTCGAGACGAGCTTCGAGCAATTGAAGGAGCACTTCACCTTTCACACCCTTAGTACGCGAAGCTTTCTCAAACAGATTTCTAAATTGTCTTTCCAATACACCGTATGTGTATTTAGCTTTTTGTTTCTCGCGAAGCTGAACACCATACTCAGAAGTTTTTCTTCTTTTATTGATGCCATGTTGTCCCGGGGGATAGTTCTTTTTCGTAAGAACTTTATCGGGGCCAAAAATAGCTTCGCCGAATTTACGAGCGATTTTTGTTCTAGGTCCGGTATATCTTGCCATTTCTAAAATTTTTAATAATTATAATATTGCGAACCGAGAAAAGTGCAGCCGCGATTGCAGAGAGGATTAATATGCAATCTATTCACTGTTCGGGATTCTCTGTTTACAAATAAAGAAAAATTAAACTCTTCTTCTTTTAGGAGGACGACAACCATTGTGCGGCAGCGGCGTAACATCGATAATCTCGGTTACTTCGATACCAGCGCCATGTATAGTTCTCACTGCCGATTCACGACCGTTTCCGGGACCTTTTACATAGGCCTTTACTTTCCTCAAACCTAAATCAAAAGCCACCTTTGCACAATCTTGTGCGGCCATTTGAGCGGCATAAGGAGTATTTTTCTTAGAGCCTCTAAAGCCCATTTTACCTGCCGAAGACCAAGAGATCACTTGTCCTTCGCTATTGGCAAGCGTTACAATGATGTTGTTGAACGAAGAATGGATATGGGCTTGGCCAACGGCATCCACCTTAACAACCCTCTTCTTTGCTGCGACTGTTTTCTTTGCCATACTTACTTATTATTTAGTAGCTTTTTTCTTATTTGCAACGGTTTTCTTTCTACCTTTACGCGTACGGGCGTTATTCTTGGTACTTTGGCCTCTCACAGGCAAACCGATACGATGACGGATACCACGATAACAACCGATATCCATAAGACGTTTAATATTCAATTGTATTTCGGTACGAAGGTCACCTTCCACCTTATACTCGGTACTAATGATTTCACGTACCTTTGCCGACTGATCGTCGGTCCAATCCTTAACTTTGATGTCTCTGTCAATGCCGGCTTTACTCAAAATAGAATTCGCCGCACTACGACCGATACCATAGATATAGGTCAAGGCGATTTCTCCTCTTTTATTTTGCGGCAGGTCTACACCAACAATTCTTATTGCCATATATTAGAATCTTTTAATTTGCAAAATTAATAATAAAATTATCCTTGACGTTGTTTATACTTAGGATTTTTCTTGTTAATTACGTACAAGCGGCCGTGTCTTCTCACGATTTTGCTATCGGGCGTACGTTTTTTCAATGATGCTCTTACTTTCATATTATTATTTTTTATTTATATCTAAAAGCAATTCTTCCTTTGGTTAAATCATAAGGAGACATTTCTATCCTTACCTTATCTCCCGGGAGTATCTTTATAAAGTGCATACGCATCTTTCCCGAAATATGGGCGGTTATTTCATGCCCGTTTTCCAACTCCACGCGGAACATAGCATTCGACAATGCTTCCACGATTACACCATCTTGTTCTATTGCAGATTGTTTCGCCATATATTAGTTATATTGATTTTTCTCCTAAAACTTGCTCTACGTATTCAAAAGAAGATAGTATATCGGCTTTCCCTCCCTTGATCGCTATCGTATGCTCGAAGTGGGCCGCCGGTTTACGGTCTCTTGTACGGGTCGTCCAACCGTCTCGTTCGATAACAATATTGCGTGATCCCATATTTATCATAGGCTCAATGGCAATACACATGCCATTTTTCAGCAACGGACCTGTTCCCGGTCGTCCATAATTGGGGACGTTGGGCTCCTCGTGAAGTTTTTTCCCGATGCCATGGCCGCACAACTCTCTCACGACAGAATATCCACGGGCTTCACAATAGGTCTGGACGGCATGGCCGATATCACCTATACGTTTTCCTTCAACAGCATGTTCGATGCCTAAATAGAGCGATTCTTTCGTGGTTTTAAGCAATTGTTTGATCTCCGGGGCTACTTCTCCCACACAAAATGTGTAGGCCGAGTCTCCGTTAAATCCATTCTTTACAGCACCGCAATCAATAGAAACAATATCTCCCTCTCTCAATGCATAGCTGTTGGGAATGCCGTGCACAATCACTTCATTCACCGAGATGCAGAGCGTATTGGGAAAGCCTCCATAACCCAGAAATCCCGGCTGAGCACCATGATCCCGGATAAATTCTTCGGCTATCTTATCGAGTTTCAGCGTAGTAATCCCCGGTGCGATCCACTTGGCCATTTCGCCCAAAGTCATACCCACCAAGAGATTACTCTCTCGCATCAACTCTATCTCTTCATCTGTTTTAAGATAAATCATTACCTGTATCCTTTTTTAATAAGCTCCGCTACGTCCTTTTATTTTACCCGATTTCATCAGGCCGTCGTAATGGCGCATCATTAAATGGCTCTCAATCTGTTGCAAGGTATCCAATACCACACCTACCAAAATGAGGAGAGAGGTTCCACCGAAGAATTGTGAGAACTCGGCGCTGACTCCGCATATTTGAGCAAAAGCGGGCAAAATAGCTACAATAGCCAAAAAGATAGAACCGGGCAACGTGATTCTCGACATAATAGAGTCGAGATAATCGGCTGTTTTCTTTCCGGGTTTGACACCAGGGATAAAGCCGTTGTTTCGTTTCATATCTTCCGCCATTTGTGTAGGCTGAACCGTTATTGCCGTATAGAAATAGGTAAAGAGGATAATAAGGATTGCGAACACGAAGTTATACCAAAACCCTGTCATCGACATGAAAGAACTCCAAAACGAGCTTGCATTCGAGGCGCTGAATCCCGCGATTGTAATGGGTATAAACATAATCGCCTGAGCAAAAATGATAGGCATTACACCGGCTGTATTTACCTTTAACGGAATATACTGGCGGGCTCCTCCATATTGTTTATTTCCAACAATACGTTTAGCATATTGTACGGGGACTTTCCGTGTACCTTGTACAAGAAGTATCGCTGCGGCGATTACGGCCAACAAGAAAATAATCTCGATAAGGAACATCACAAGACCACCTTGTTTAGAGGCCAAACGGCTCGTAAACTCAGCGGCGAAAGCCAGCGGCAAACGTGCGATAATACCGACAAGGATTATAAACGAAATACCGTTTCCAATACCTTTATCGGTAATACGTTCGCCCAACCACATAATAAACATACTACCAGCGGCAAGCACGATTGTAGAAGAAACTATAAACAACCAACCGGAGGGGAATAAGGCCGAACCCATCTGCACTTTAAGGTTCACCAAATAGGCAGGTCCTTGCATGAGCAGAATGATAACGGTCAAATAGCGGGTGTATTGGTTAAGTTTCGTACGACCGCTCTCGCCTTCGCGTTGCAGCTTCTGGAACGAGGGCATCACCATACCCAAGAGTTGGATAACAATCGAGGCGGTGATATAAGGCATAATACCCAATGCAAATATAGAAGCATTGGAGAATGCTCCTCCCGAAAACATATCGAGCAACTGCATCAACCCTTTGCTCGTTTGGCTGCGCAATGCGTCCAAATTAGCAGGATCGATACCGGGAAGCACGACGTATGATCCAACGCGATATACCAGCACCAACAAAATCGTGGTAATGATACGCTTACGCAGATCTTCGATTTTCCAAATGTTTTTTATAGTTTCTATTGCTCTCATTGTATTAGAGTTTGACTACTGTTCCACCTGCGGCAACGATAGCAGCTTCGGCTGTTTTGGAAAATGCGTGGGCACTGACTTCCAATTTAGCCGTAAGAGCTCCTTTACCAAGAATTTTCACTAACTGTTTCGACGAAATAAATCCGGCAGCGACAAGTGTTTCAATACCAATTTTATCGAGCTTTTGGCTATCGGCCAGAGCTTGTAAAGTATCGATATTGATAGCTTTATATTCTACACGGTTTATATTCTTGAAACCGAATTTCGGAACTCGGCGTTGAAGTGGCATCTGACCACCTTCAAAACCGATCTTACGTTTGTAACCCGAACGCGACTTTGCTCCTTTATGACCTCTGGTAGAAGTTCCGCCCAAACCCGAACCCGGTCCACGACCGATTCTCTTTCTTGTTTTGGTTGACCCTTCGGCGGGTTTTAAATTACTCAAGTCCATATTTGTTATTTTTTTAATCGATGGATAAAATTACTCAACTACTTTTACAAGGTGTTTAACCTTCTCTACCATACCCAAGATTTGGGGAGTAGCGTTGTGCTCTACAACACTGTTGAGTTTTTTAAGGCCCAGTGCATCAAGAGTCTTTTTCTGTACAGCAGGGCAATTGATGCGGCTTTTAACTTGTTTGATTTTTATTTTTTCCATTGCTTGTCCTCCGTATTAACCTTTAAAGACTTTTTCAACAGAGATACCTCTGTTTTGAGCGACTGTAGCAGCATCTCTCAATTCGCACAATGCAGCGATCGTAGCCTTCACTAAATTGTGAGGATTGGACGAACCTTTCGACTTCGCAAGCACGTCGGTAATACCCACACTTTCAAGAACGGCACGCATAGCACCACCGGCCTTTACTCCAGTACCCGGAGAAGCGGGCTTGATATATACGAGAGCTCCACCGAATTTTGCCAATTGATCGTGAGGGATAGTACCTTTGAGCACCGGAACTTTCACGAGATTTTTCTTAGCGGCTTCCACACCTTTGGCGATAGCCGTGGTTACTTCGCTCGCCTTACCCAAGCCCCAGCCTACGATACCGGCTTCGTTACCTACCACAACAATTGCCGAAAAGCTGAACGTACGACCACCCTTGGTCACTTTCGTTACACGGTTGATAGCAACCAAACGGTCTTTCAACTCAATGTCATTTGTTGACTTTACTCTATTATTTTTTCCTGTCATGACGATTAAAATTTAAGGCCGCCATTGCGGGCAGCATCAGCTAATTCTTTTACTCTCCCATGATACAGGTAACCGTTGCGGTCAAAAACAACCGAGGTAATACCGGCTTCCTGTGCTTTCTTGGCGATTTCCTGTCCCACTTTTGCAGCCAACTCTTTTTTAGGAGCGGCTTCCATACCCCTCGAAGAGGCTGCGGCAAGCGTTTTCCCGGCAAGGTCGTCGACCAATTGCACATATATTTGCTTATTACTTCTAAACACCGTCATACGAGGACGCTCGGCCGTACCGGATATTTTACCACGTATACGGGTTTTGATTTTAATTCTTCTTTCTATCTTCGTTGTCATGATAATACCTGTTTAATGATTATTTGGCGCCTGCCGATTTACCCGATTTTCTGCGGATTACCTCACCAACGAACTTGATACCTTTACCCTTGTAAGGTTCAGGTTTGCGGAACGAACGGATTTTGGCGCATACTTGGCCGATCAGTTGTTTGTCGCACGATTCGAGAATAATCAACGGGTTTTTATTTCTCTCTGATTTTGCTTCTACCTTTATTTCGGCAGGAAGTCTCAAAAAGATGGCGTGAGAATAACCGAGCGAAAGTTCAAGCACTTGACCTTGACTTTGTGCACGGTAACCTACACCGACAAGTTCCAACTCTTTTTTATAACCTTCGGATACGCCTACTACCATATTGTGAATCAACGCACGGTAAAGGCCATGAAGGGCGCGAGTTTGTTTCTCATCGTTAGGCCGGGTCACATGAATTTCCCCGTCTACCATTTCAACTTTAATTTCGGGCGATACGGTCTGTACCAATTCCCCCTTGGGTCCTTTTACTTTTACCTCATTTCCGGAAATAGTAACGGTAACTCCGGCGGGTATTACTATGGGCAATTTTCCTATTCTTGACATAATATATACCTCCTTTTAATTAGTAAATGTAACATAATACTTCTCCACCTATTTTCAGGTCGCTGGCTTCTTTATTAGTCATAACGCCTTTCGAGGTAGAGAGAATCGCAATACCCAAACCGTTCAATACACGCGGCATATCTTTATAACCGGTGTAACGACGCAAACCCGGACTCGATATGCGAATGAGTTTCTGGATTGCGCTCACTTTGTTTACGGGGTCATACTTCAAGGCAATCTTGATCGTGCCTCGGGGACCGTCTTCTACAAACTTGTAATTAAGAATGTAGCCTTTTTCAAAAAGGATTTTCGTGATTTCTTTTTTCAATTTCGAGGCCGGCACTTCAACAACTCTGTGATGAGCTTTGATGGCGTTTCTCAATCTTGTCAGATAATCTGCTATTGGATCTGTCATATAAAAATTTGTTTAAATTGATCCGGATTCTCCGGACAATATTTAACACTAAAAATAATTACCAGCTTGCTTTTTTTACGCCCGGGATAAGTCCAGCCGAAGCCATTTCGCGGAACTGTATACGAGATATCCCGAATTGACGGATATATCCTTTGGGACGACCGGTGATTTTACAACGGTTGTGCAGACGTACACGCGAAGCGTTTTTCGGCAACAGTTGAAGTGCCTCATAATTGCCTTCTGCTTTAAGCTGTTTTTTCTTTTCGGCATACTTGGCAACTAATTTGGCTCTCTTCACTTCACGAGCTTTCATCGATTCTTTTGCCATATCTTAGTCTTTTTTTGCGTTTTTAAAAGGTAAACCAAATGCTTTGAGAAGAGCATACCCTTCTTCATCTGTTTTGGCAGAGGTTACAAAGGTAATATTCATTCCCATAATTTTGGTAATACTATCGATATTAATTTCAGGGAAAATAATTTGTTCCTGAATTCCGAGGGTATAATTTCCTCGTCCATCGAGTTTGCTTTCGATACCTTTGAAGTCGCGGATACGGGGAAGAGACACACGCACCAGACGTTCGAGGAACTCGTACATGCGTTCGCGACGGAGGGTTACCATCACGCCGATAGGCATTTTTTTACGAAGTTTAAAATTCGAAATATCTTTGCGCGAGAGTGTAGCCACTGCTTTCTGACCGGTGATGGCCGTCAACTCATTGATGGCGGTTTCGATGATTTTCTTGTCGGCCGTAGCTTCTCCAAGACCTTGATTGATCACGATCTTTTTCAAAACAGGCACCTGCATAACCGTGGAATAATTAAACTCCTTCTGCAAGGCGGGCACGATTCTTTCGAGATAATCTTTTTTCAGATTTGCGGTATTGCTCATTACTTAATCTCCTCTCCTGATTTTTTAGAATAACGTACTGAAACGCCTGCTTCATTTTTCTTCCGGCCGATACGAGTGGGTTTACCCGTCTTCGGATCCAGAGGATTCAAATTGGAAATATGAATAGGAGCTTCTTTTTTCACTATACCTCCCTGAGGTTTTTTGGCATTAGGTTTGGTACTCTTGGAGACCATATTGATACCTTCTACGATAGCACGTTGCTCTTTCACCAACACGCTCAGGACACGACCGGTCTTGCCTTTGTCTTCACCGGCGTTTACATAGACTGTATCTCCCTTTTTAATATGTAACTTGCTCATTTAATCTTTAACTTTATTCGATTAAAGTACTTCGGGTGCTAACGACACGATTTTCATGTTCACGGCACGCAACTCTCTTGCCACCGGGCCGAAAATACGACTGCCGCGCAATTCACCTGCATTATTCAACAATACGCATGCATTGTCATCGAAGCGAATGTACGACCCGTCTTGACGACGGATTTCTTTTTTCGTGCGCACGATAATAGCTTTCGATACGGCACCTTTTTTCACATCGCTCGAAGGGATAGCGCTCTTTATCGCTACGACGATAACATCGCCTACCGAAGCGTAACGACGTCCCGTTCCTCCCAACACACGAATACAAAGAGCTTCCTTAGCTCCGCTGTTGTCAGCTACTGTAAGTCTTGATTCTTGTTGTATCATAATTACTTAGCTCTTTCGATGATTTCTACTAATCTCCATCTCTTTGTTTTGCTCAAAGGACGAGTTTCCATCAGCCTCACGGTATCACCGATGTTGCATTCGTTCTTCTCGTCATGAGCATGGTATTTCTTCGTCTTATTCACGAATTTACCATAAATCGGGTGTTTTTCTTTCCACTTCACGGTCACCGTGATCGTTTTTTCCATCTTGTTGCTGGAAACCACACCGATTCTCTCTTTTCTTAAATTTCTACTTTCCATCTTAGATATGTGGCTGATTATTTTTTATTAAGTTCCCGTTTGCGCAACTCGGTTTTCATACGCGCAATCATCCTGCGTTCGTGAGTTATTTTAGCAGGACTATCCAACGGCGAAATGCTGTGGGTGATCTCCAACTGGTTAAGAGCAGCTACCGCTGCATCCAATCTTTCTTGTAACTCTTTGGAGCCTAGTTCTTTAATTTCTGCTTTTTTCATAACTTACACATTTTGACTGGCGTCGTAGTCACGACGAACAACGAACTTAGTAGTTACAGGAAGCTTTTGTGCACCGAGGCGTAAAGCTTCTTTGGCTATCTCATAAGGCACACCTTCTACTTCGATGATTACACGACCCGGAGTAATAGGGAATACGAATCCTTCGGGATTACCTTTACCTTTACCCATACGTACATCGGCCGGCTTCTTAGTAATAGGTTTATCGGGGAATATACGGATCCAAATCTGTCCTTGACGCTGCATGTAACGAGTTACAGCAACACGAGCGGCCTCGATTTGACGACCTGTAATCCATTTAGTATCTAACGACTTGATGCCGAAAGATCCGAAAGCCAGCTGGTTACCTCTTTGGGCATTACCCTTTTGGCGACCTTTTTGCTGTCTTCTGAATTTAGTTTTTTTCGGTTGTAACATAGTTCAATTTCGTTTAGCGGTTAGTTTTGGGTTTTCTGAAGCCCTTTTTCGGAGCGCCATTTCCACCGCGTGCTTCTTTGGCACTGTTGGTGAATGCAGGAGCAAGGTCTTTTTTTCCGTAAACTTCGCCACGGCAAATCCAAACCTTAACACCGATAACTCCCACTTTCGTATGAGCTTCTACCAATGCATAGTCAATATCGGCACGCAATGTATGAAGGGGGGTTCTACCTTCCTTGTACATTTCGGAACGAGCCATTTCAGCTCCGTTCAAACGACCCGATACTTGCACTTTGATACCCTCGGCTCCCATTCGCATAGTCGATGCGATAGCCATTTTGACAGCACGACGGTAAGCTATCTTGCCTTCGATTTGACGAGCGACATTACTAGCTACTATTTCGGCATCAAGCTCGGGGCGTTTTACTTCGTAGATATTGATTTGTACGTCCTTATCGGTAATTTTCTTCAATTCTTCTTTGAGTTTATCTACCTCTTGGCCACCTTTACCGATAATAAGTCCCGGACGAGCGGTACACACGGTAATGGTTATCAATTTCAACGTACGTTCTATAACTATGCGTGAAACGCTGGCTTTTGCAAGACGGGCATTCAAATACTTGCGGATCTTGCTGTCTTCCAACAACCTGTCACCATAGTTTTTACCGCCATACCAATTGGAATCCCAACCTCTGATGATTCCCAAACGGTTACTTATCGGATTTACTTTCTGTCCCATCCAGCAATTAGTTTTTGTTATCGTTTTTATTTATTGTATCAACAAACAATGTTACATGGTTCGAACGTTTACGAATTCTGTAACCTCTTCCTTGCGGAGCCGGACGAAGACGTTTAAGCATCGCTGCACAATCCACATAGATCGTAGAGATGTAAAGTTCTCCGTTTTCGGCTTTGCGTTCGTTCTTTTGCTCCCAATTGGCAATGGCAGAACGCAACAGTTTTTCCAGTCTTTGCGAAGCTTCTTTATTCGAGAACTTCAACACGCCGAGAGCTTTGAATACCTCCATACCTCTTACCATATCTGCGGCCAAACGCATTTTACGGGGAGATGTGGGAACATTATTCAACTTGGCGAAATATTGAGTTTTCAGAGCTTCCTTCCTTCTATTGGCTGATTCTCTTTTTCTTGCACCCATTTTTCAATTCTTTAATTGTATTAAAACTCGCATTCCCTCAGGCCTTATTTTTTCTTGTTACCTGCATGGCCGCGGAATGTGCGTGTAGGAGCGAACTCACCGAGTTTGTGCCCCACCATGTTTTCGGTAACATATACGGGAATAAATTTATTACCATTGTGTACTGCAAAAGTATGACCTACGAAATCGGGAGAAATCATAGATGCACGCGACCATGTTTTGATAACAGACTTCTTGCCTGATGCCTCCATGGCGGCAACTTTTTTATCCAGCTTCACACTGATATATGGGCCTTTTTTTAATGAACGACTCATGTTGTTGTCAATTTATCAGATTACTTTTTCCTTCTTTCAATAATATACTTCGAAGAGTGTTTCTTCGGAGCTCTGGTCTTCAAACCTTTTGCATACAAACCTTTTCTAGATCTGGGGTGTCCTCCTGATGCACGTCCTTCACCACCACCCATGGGGTGATCTACAGGGTTCATCACAACACCACGGTTGCGAGGACGACGGCCCAACCAGCGAGAGCGGCCGGCTTTACCCGAACGTTCGAGTGCGTGGTCCGAATTTCCTACACTACCGATAGTAGCTTTACAGGTTGCGAGGATCTTTCTGGTTTCTCCAGAAGGTAATTTGATAATTGCATAATCGCCTTCTCTCGAAGTCAACTGAGCGAATGTACCGGCCGAACGAACCAAAAAGGCTCCTTGTCCCGGACGTAACTCGATGTTGTGAATAACAGTACCGATAGGTATGTTTTTCAGCGGCAATGCATTTCCTACTTCGGGAGCCGCATTTTCGCCAGACATCAAGGTTGCTCCAACTTCCAAGCCGTTGGGTGCAATAATGTAACGTTTCTCACCGTCTGCATAAAACAACAACGCGATACGAGCCGAACGGTTAGGATCGTATTCGATTGTCTTTACAGTAGCGGGTACACCGTCTTTATTTCTCTTGAAGTCGATAAGTCTGTATTTTCTCTTGTGACCGCCTCCGATATAGCGCATTGTCAAATGCCCTTCATTGTTACGACCACCCGATTTTCTGACACCTACTACAAGAGATTTTTCTGGCGCGCTAGCAGTGATAGTATCAAATGCACCAATAATTTTGTGTCTTTGCCCCGGTGTTGTGGGCTTTAATTTTCTTACTGCCATTGTTCAATTAGATATTGCTATAAAAATCAATAGTTTCTCCTTCTTTCAATGTAACTAGGGCTTTTTTATAAGCAGCCGTTCTACCGGAAATAAGACCCGTCTTGGTATAACGGCTCTTGTTCTTTCCACGATAATTCATCGTGTTTACCGATACAACAGTAACATTGTACATTTCTTCAACTGCTTTTTTAATTTGCAGTTTATCTGCTTTCGGATCAACGCGGAAACCATAACGATTATACTTTTCGCCCATGGCTGTCATTTTCTCCGTTACGATAGGTTTAATTATTATTCCCATATTCAAGCCTCCTTACATCAAAAGTTATTTATAGCGGCTACCGTACTTTCAGTCAAAACCAAAGCCTTGTTATCCAACACTTTGTATGTATTGAGTTCCGAAACCGTTATAACATTTGCTCCCGTGAGATTACGGGACGACAAATATACGTTTTTATTTTGTTCCGATAAAACCAAAAGTGACTTTTTATCAGCAACTTGCAAATTTTTGAGCAAGTTCACGAACTCTTTGGTCTTAGGAGCATCGAAAGAAAAGTCTTCGACTACTACGATCGCATTGTCCTGAGCCTTGTAAGTCAATGCCGATTTACGAGCAAGCGCTTTTACTTTCTTGTTCAATTTGAAACGATAGTCACGAGGTTTAGGACCGAATACACGGCCACCACCTACCATCACAGGAGAATTGATATCTCCGCTACGAGCACCTCCCGTACCTTTTTGTCTTTTCAACTTACGGGTACTACCAGATACTTCGCTTCTTTCTTTTGATTTGTGAGTACCTTGACGCAAGTTTGCCAAGTATTGTTTCACATCGAGATATACGGCGTGATCATTGGGTTCGATACCAAATACAGCATCGTCCAAAACAACCTTCTTACCTGTGTCCTCACCTTTAATGTTATATACGCTCAGTTCCATTATTTCTCAATTATTACGATTGAACCTTTACTTCCGGGCACAGATCCTTTAATAAGCAAAAGATTGTGTTCGGGTATTACTTTTAACACTTGGAGGTTTTGCACGGTTACGCGGTGATTACCCATCTGGCCGGCCATACGTGTACCCTTGAATACACGGGCTGGATATGAACATGCACCGATAGAACCGGGGGCACGTAAGCGGTTATGCTGACCGTGAGTGGTTTGTCCCACACCACCGAAGCCATGACGCTTAACTACACCTTGGAAACCTTTTCCTTTTGATACGCCGATTACATCTACGTACTCCGCACCTTCAAACAAATCGACAGCAATCGTATCGCCCAATTTGTATTCGGTGTCGAATTTGAACTCGGCCAAGTGTCTCTTGGGCGTTACGCCTGCTTTCTTGAAATGACCGGCTTCGGGCTTGGTAGTATGTTTATCTTTCTTGTCGATAAACCCTACCTGTACAGCCTCGTACCCGTCTTTTTCAACGGTTTTCAATTGCGTAACTACACAAGGACCAACTTCGATAACAGTGCATGGTACATTTTTACCCTCGGCACTGAAAACGGATGTCATTCCGATTTTTTTTCCTAATAATCCTGGCATTTCTACTTAATTTTTTAATCACACTTTAATTTCTACATCTACTCCGCTCGGCAATTCCAACTTCATCAACGCATCCACAGTCTTTGCAGTAGAACTGTAAATGTCAATAAGACGTTTGAATGAAGACAACTCGAATTGTTCTCTCGATTTTTTATTTACGAAAGTCGAGCGGTTTACCGTGAAAATACGTTTGTGAGTAGGTAGAGGAATCGGCCCGCTCACTACTGCTCCCGTAGCTTTCACCGTCTTCACGATTTTCTCGGCCGATTTATCAACCAAGTTGTGATCGTAAGACTTCAATTTAATTCTGATTTTTTGGCTCATATTGATATTTGATAGTTAATTACAATAAATCTACTCTACCGTTCACCTCTGTCAATACATTCTTTGCAATCGAAGAACTTACTTCGGAATAATGCGAGAACGACATCGTCGAAGTAGCACGACCGGAAGTAATGGTACGCAACGCTGTTACATAACCGAACATCTCGGCAAGAGGTGCTGTGGCTTTCACGATACGAGCACCCGAACGGCTGGATTCCATACCTTCGATTTGACCACGACGTTTATTCAAGTCCGAAATCACATCACCCATACTTTCTTCGGGAGTTACAACCTCGATCTTCATGATTGGCTCCAACAATACGGGACCGGCCTTTTCACAAGCCTTTTTGAATGCTTGGATAGCACAAAGTTCGAACGAAAGCTGGTCAGAGTCCACAGGGTGGAACGAACCATCGATTACAGTAACTTTTAAACTGTCTACGGGATAACCGGCCAACACACCGTTTTTCATAGCGGTAGTGAAACCTTTCTGAATAGAAGGAATAAATTCCTTAGGAATATTACCACCTTTTACTTCATCGACAAATTCCAATCCGCCTTCTTCACGAGTAGAAGGTTCTACACGTACGATAATATCGGCAAACTTACCACGACCACCGGTTTGTTTTTTAAACACTTCACGCAACTCAACCGGTTTGGTAATAGCCTCTTTGTAAGTAACCTGAGGACGGCCTTGATTACACTCGACTTTGAACTCACGTTTCAAACGATCGATAATAATTTCGAGGTGAAGCTCACCCATACCACTGATAACCGTTTGTCCGGTCTCTTCATTGGTAGCCACGGTAAAGGTCGGGTCTTCTTCGGCCAATTTCTGCAAGCCGATACCCAACTTATCGAGATCTTTCTGTGTCTTAGGTTCAACTGCAATACCGATTACAGGTGTAGGGAAATCCATAGCTTCGAGAACGATAGGAGCATCTTCTGCACACAACGTATCACCCGTGCGAATATCTTTGAAACCTACTCCTGCGCCAATATCGCCACAGTCGATAGATTCTTTCGGATTTTGTTTATTCGAGTGCATTTGGAACAAACGGGAAACACGCTCTTTCTTACCCGAACGGGAATTAAGCACATAAGAGCCCGCTACGACTTCTCCCGAATACACACGGAAGAAGCAAAGACGACCTACATAAGGGTCGGTTGCAATCTTGAAAGCGAGCGCACACATCGGCTGATCGAAAGAAGGATGACGAACGATTTCCTTTTCGGGATCATTCACATCGTGTCCCACTACGGCAGGAGTATCTACCGGGCTGGGTAAAAACGCACACACGGCATCAAGCAGAGGCTGTACACCCTTGTTCTTGAAAGAAGAACCGCAAATCATAGGAACAATCTGCATAGCCAACGTTCCTTTACGGATTGCCCGCATAATTTCCTCTTCGGTGATAGTCGAAGGATCCGTGAAATACTTCTCCATCAACTCGTCATCACACTCGGCGATTTTTTCGAGCATTTTATCTCTCCATTCATCGCACTCGGCTTGTAAACTTTCGGGAATTTCCTCCACGCTATAATCGGCGCCCATTGCCTCGTCATGCCAATAAATAGCTTTCATTCTAACCAAGTCAACCACGCCTTTGAATGTCTCTTCTGCACCGATAGGTACTTGAATGGGGCAAGGATTTGCACCCAAAACATCTTTTAACTGACGGACAACTTCAAAGAAATTCGCACCCGAACGGTCCATCTTATTCACGTAACCGATACGAGGAACATTGTATTTATCGGCTTGGCGCCAAACAGTTTCAGATTGAGGTTCAACGCCACCGACTGCACAGAATGTAGCCACAGCTCCGTCCAGCACACGCAAAGAGCGCTCTACCTCTACGGTAAAGTCCACGTGCCCCGGAGTATCGATCAAGTTGATTTTAAACTTCTCGTCCTTATAATTCCAGAAAGCAGTAGTAGCGGCAGATGTAATGGTTATACCACGTTCTTGCTCCTGCTCCATCCAGTCCATTGTAGCGGCACCATCGTGCACTTCACCGATTTTGTGCGTCAACCCCGTATAGAACAAAATACGTTCCGAAGTCGTTGTCTTACCGGCATCGATGTGTGCCATAATACCAATGTTTCTGGTATATTTCAAATGAGCGTCAGATTTTGCCATTTTCTTTATTCCTTATTTTATTCAATTAAAATCTAAAATGAGCGAATGCACGGTTAGCTTCTGCCATCTTGTGCATATCTTCTTTACGTTTAAACGCACCACCCTGTTCGTTAAAAGCGTCGACAATTTCGGCAGCCAATTTGTCGGCCATCGTTTTGCCTCCTCTTTTACGAGAATAGATAATAAGATTTTTCATTGAAATAGATTCCTTACGATCGGGGCGGATTTCCGTAGGTACTTGGAAAGTAGCACCACCCACACGGCGAGATTTAACCTCTACTTGAGGTGTAATATTTTCTAGGGCTTTCTTCCATATTTCGAGGGCAGATTTTTCCTCGTTCGGCAACTTAGATTTCGCAATCTCCAATGCACTGTAGAAAATAGTATAGGCAATATTCTTTTTGCCGTCATACATCAAGTGGTTTACAAACTTCGAAACCCTCACATCATTGAATACGGGATCTGGTAATACAACCCGTTTCTTTGGTTTTGCTTTTCTCATTTTTTACAATAAATTGTCGTTCTTGTTTTTGGTTGCTGTCCTTTACATCTTCAACGAAGTCCGCCGACCTCATTTACTCAACCCAATCAGCCTATCCAATAAACGAGAACCAGTGTTCGACACTAATTCTTTAATTCTCTTTGCTGGCTTTTATAAAAAGGGAATTCTTATTTTTTACCCTTTGCGGCAGGTGCAGCGCCTGCTTTCGGTCTCTTAGCGCCATACTTGGATCGACGTTGTGTACGTCCTCCCACTCCTGCGGTATCCAATGTACCACGAACGATGTGATAACGCACACCGGGAAGGTCTTTCACACGACCGCCACGAACAAGTACGATAGAGTGCTCTTGTAAATTGTGACCCTCACCCGGTATATAAGAGTTTACCTCTTTCCCGTTGGTTAAGCGCACACGAGCTACTTTACGCATGGCAGAGTTAGGTTTTTTAGGAGTCGTCGTGTAAACTCTCACACACACACCACGTCTTTGGGGACATGAATCCAATGCGGGAGATTTACTCTTGTCTTCCAATACAACCCGTCCTTTTCTTACTAATTGTTGAATTGTAGGCATTTCTTAGAACTTTTTTTTAAAAAATCTTTTACTTATAACTCTTCTTATTTTTCTCTTTATCCACGACACCAAAACCAGCCATTACTTTCACATAATCAAGCGATTATATAAAAATATCGACCTTCTACGGCATCAAAAGTGGTGCAAAGATAAAGACTAAATCATTAAAAACCAAACATATTGGGATTATTTTTCAGCTTTTTCTCTTTATGCCATAAACATAAAAAAACGAATATAAAATTTTCGTTTTATTCGAAAACCTCGATTTCCTCAAATCCGAGTCCCTTCTTATCTTTTTCCGAGAGCAACATATCCTCGGCCTTTATAGGCCATTGCACGGCCACATGAGGGTCGTTATAAAACAATGTCACTTCCTCATGAGGAGCATATACATTATCTACCTTATAACAGAATTGGGCAGTTTCACTCAATACGGCAAAACCGTGAGCAAACCCTCTGGGAACAAAAAGTTGCTTTTTATTTTCATCGGACAGCTCTATCCCTACATACTGCCCGAACGTAGGGGACGTACGACGCAAATCTACAACCACGTCATAGACACGCCCCTGTGTCACTCTCACCAATTTGGACTGTGACCATTCACCCCTTTGGAAATGGAGTCCCCTCACCACGCCATAACTCGACCGCGACTCGTTGTCTTGAATAAAATCGACAACCCCTATATACTTCTCGAAAAGTTCCTTCTTATAACTTTCCATAAAATATCCCCGGCTATCGCCAAACACCTGCGGTTCTATAACAAAAACCCCCTTTAACTTCTGCTCTGTAAATTTCATCGAAATATATTTTGGAAGACAAAGATAGCGCAAGCCGAGAGGAGAAACAAATATAATCTCCTCTAAACGCAAAAATTTTACAACAAAAGATAAAATGTATCAGAACCGCTACATGAGCACGATCAATTCAAGTCAAACTTTTCAACTGTAAACACAGAGACAACAACTTCCAAGCCTTTACCGGATCGGAGAAAACTCCGCTTTCAGGATTCTCCCACGCTCTTTCCAACCGGGGATAATCAAACCATTCCGAAACTTGCCCGAATCGCAAATCATGCACCACTTCATCGGCCCAGCCTTTTAATTCCGTGGGAATATCATAAAGTCCCTCTACCTCACTTTTGGGAGCAAGCCTTATTTTTTCAGGAAGTAAAGGCATCACGATTTTATCCGAAAACCAAGCCTTTCGATATTTACCCGAACTTCCATCGGCCAATGCAAAAGCGATTTCGATCAAGTTGTGATTTAGAAAAGCATTCCTAATTTGAACCCCGTAATACATACTCATTTTATCGACACTTCTCAACAAATGTGGTATACGTTCATAGCACAAATCACAAAACCGTAAATTTTCATTTTCCGAAACAAACGAATGTCGATATTCGGGTTTCCGTGCCAATCGTCTGAAATCGGCCGACAGGACCTCCGAAGGGACCAATGATGTAGAACTGTCACCCGGCAACGAAACCCCGCCTAAAAAATGATTAAGTCCCCATCCGCCACTAAGCACCGAAAGTCCGCGCTTGTGCATAACTCTGAAAAAAGCAGAGTAGGTAATTGTGTTCAAACCATCGATAGGTTCCTCTTGCCATCTCGCTAGATAATCAAGCTCCTTCAACAACATCGATTTGGTAATTTTCACCTGTTCCATTGGCAAAGGCGTCTCCGCAAGCATCTCGGCACTCCACAAAACTCCGCTTTGATGCAGTTTCCCCCGATAATGCATATAGCTCTTCAACGACCTCGGAAGTCCTATTTCCTTCATCAGAGAAATAAATAATGCCGACTCCAAACTACCATTTAGCGACAAACCTTTCTCCATTTCTCCCATCAAGCTGTATCCGACGCTCCTGTACATCTGTTCCAGAAAAGCCTCCGGTAATCGATCGGGCGACTCCTCGCTCCACAATGAGACTCTTTTTTCAAACTCATACCAACGTTTCTCCACCAGCGAATAACCATTATAATGCAACAAAAATCCGGCAGGGAGCTGATGCACACCTTCCCAAAAAGTTTCATAAGGACTGCCATAAGTAGAATAGGCCAAGTAACTCGCCCATCGTTCCGCCGACAACAACGGACGAATTCCACCGGCAAACAAAGCTTTGATTTCGGATGCGAAAAATAAGTTACCCCTTTGGGTGGCATAATACAAAGGTTTTATGCCAAACCGATCTCGGCAAAGCAACAATTCCTCCGACCAGCGATTGTATATAACGATAGAAAAGTATCCCTCGAACCGGTCGAAACAACCATCTCCCCAACGGTCATACGCTTTTGTAATCACCTCGCACATTCCACGAGTCGTAAAAGAATAATAATTTTCGAGCTGGCGCCGGACGTCTTCATAATTAAATATTTCACCATCTAACATAACGACCAATCCGGTATCGTTATCTTCGAACGGTTGTTTAGGAGCCACGGCCATATCGATGGTTTTCATGCGATTATGCATCAATCCCACCCGAGCATCAATAAAAGAAGAGACCCAACTATTAGGAGTCTCTTTCCCTCTGTGATTTTGTGCCGCAGACATATGAAGTAATACTTGCTCCATCAAATCCACCTCTCCCACTATCCCGGCTAATCCGCACATATTTTCTATTCCTCCGATTTTTTTAGTTTTTATCAGCCAAACTGGGTTCACAAACCCGATGGAACAACTCACCCAACGTTCTCGTGCAATCAAAATCCTCAGGAGTAACCTCTACTTGATATTCCTCTTCGAGCATCATAGCCAAAGAAACCTCAAATAAATAATTCCACTCTTCCAGACTTTTATAACGAGTCTCCAAATTCAAAGATTCCCGATCCGTCCGATACAGCATATCGGCCACCAACTGCACAAAACGATTCTTCTCCATATATCCCTTTTTCCCTCATAAACGACTATATGGCCTCATTTGTTCAAAGGATTTCACAAACCGCTGTTCATTCGTTACCTCGCTCTACTGCACACCCCTCTGTATGAAATATTTATTAAAAAAACCGAACCTATTTCTAAGATTTACATTACCTTTGAAGTATCAAATTACATTTGGTTATGAAAAATATCATTCTTTTCGACGTTAATCAACAGCATTTCGATCTTTTACCGCTGGCTTTCACCCGTCCGGTCTCGGACATTAGAATAGGAATTCTTACCATACGGGAAAAATGGGAACACCGGTTACCCGGCATGTACTCCTATCTCACCCCCGAATATATGGCAGCCAAATATCCGGCGGCTCTCTCGGACGATAACATTTTTATCGCAAGCCACATTCTTCCCGACGATTCACTGGTAAAACAAATATCCGATTTGGATCCCGGCGAAGCCATCGTCTGCAATCAAGAACTGCTTGCATTTCGAGGAAATGAAGCCGATTTCCGAAGCGAACGATACAATCGCACGATAGAGTACGACCACACGCTGAAATGTATCCGACATCTTTATGATATATTTCTGATGAACGGAGAATGTCTGGAAGCCGATTTCCGACTCATTACAAACGGACGAACAAGCGAGAAACTCAGCGATTCGAACCGTATCATCGGCGAACCCTGCTTCCCAGACGGAACTCCCAAGATATTTTTAAAACCGGGAGCACATGCCGAATGCGCAATTTTCAATGTCACAAACGGTCCCATATATTTAGGAAAAGACTGCGAAATCATGGAAGGCAGTTGCATTCGTGCGCCATTCGCTGCCTGCGAACACGCCGTTGTCAACATGGGTACTAAAATTTATGGAGCGACCACGTTGGGGCCATATTGTAAGGTAGGCGGAGAATTGAATAATGTAGTCATGTTCGGATTCTCCAATAAAGCCCACGATGGATTTTTAGGGAATGCCGTTATTGGCGAATGGTGCAACTTGGGTGCCGGAGCTGTATCCTCCAATCTCAAAAACGATTACAGCGAAATTAAATTGTGGAATTATCCTACCCGCCGCTTCCTCCGCACGAACCTGCAATTTTGCGGACTTATCATGGGCGATCACTCCAAAGCAGGTATCAACACCATGTTCAACACCGCCACCGTTGTAGGAGTAGGTGTGAATATACACGGAACCGGATTCCCCCGCAACTTTGTAGCCTCGTTCAGCGAAGGCGGAGCTGCCGGATTTACCGATGTACAACTGACCAAGTTTTATGCCATTGCCGAGAAAATGATGGCTCGCCGCGGACGCACTTTAACCGAGGCCGACAAAACCATTTTCGAAGCTATTTACAATCAAGCGGAACAATTGAAATAAAATTCGTATATTTGCGCAAACAAATAAAACACAAGAGCCTATGTAAATAACTTATCGTTTTTAAGACATATATAAAAGAGCGTTAGCTTTTATTCTTGTATCTCAGAATCTGGAAAATTCTACAAACATTAAGCAAGGATATAGAGTTATAACGCCTGCGTCGCACAACGTGGGCTTAACTTTATTGCTTAATAGGGTATTCCAGAACCTTGAGATACGATAAAGTTAGGTTCCACGTCTTTTTTATATCCGTCTACAATCCATTTTCAAACAATCCGATTTTGGAACCGGTCGGATATTTACCTTTTTATTTTATAAAACATTTAACATTTCAAATCTCTATCTTTTTACTTTTACTTATCTCTTTCACCTCATGCGAGAAAGAATATCCAACCAACATCGATACCGTATGGACAAGGGAATTGATCAGCGACCAGTCCCCCTTCGAGTTTCTCAATAAGAATATTATCATCTCATGGAATAACGGAAAAGTCGAAGGACAAGAAAACAGAATAACCACCTTTATCGATTTAGGGAAACGGGAAATAGAAGATATAGACCTGAATGCCATTGACATTCCACAAGGAGGAGAATCATACTGTTATCCTCAAATCGGGCATCTTTATTTTGTACATCAAGCATGGAAAAGCTCTTCTCGAATACAGATCCATTGCGGATATTTCTTAGTCATAGAATCTCTCCGAAATCAAGAGGGAATCGTTATTCTTTCATCGGAATATACACCTTCCGGTTGGGAATGGATAGGTCGATACTAAAATTTCACCGAGGGGACTTCATTTAAATAAACGATAACCCTTGTGTTTTATTTATAGACGACTATTCGTTTCCCAATTCCTGCAAAATGATTACCCTTAAAGATGAATCAACTCAGTATTAATCCAACGACATAAGCAGTTCCATTCTAAACGCTTATCCTACAATCCTCGTCCCCCTATCCTTCTGCCCTATACTATCGGCACGAGTAATGATTACCTCGCATACCCCGTGCCGAATAGCCTCGAATGCATTTTCGAGTTTAGGAATCATGCCACCTTGTATAATTCCTTTCTCCCGATATTCTTGAAATAAAGAAAAATCGATTTCCGGGATAACACTCTCGTCGTCCTTCTCATCTCGCAACACTCCTTTTTTCTCGAAGCAATAGACCAGTGAGACATCGTAATAAGGGGCCAAAGCCTTAGCTGTTTCTCCCGCCATAGTGTCGGCATTGGTGTTTAGCATAAAGCCTTTACCGTCATGGGTAAGCGGAGCGATTACGGGAACGACCCCCATCTCGATTAGACCTGTAAGCGCTTTGCCGTCGGCATGACGCACATCGCCTACATAACCGTAATCGACCTCTCCTGCCGGACGTTTGTCCGACAACAAAATATTCATGTCGGCTCCCGTCATACCCAAAGCATTCACACCCACTGCCTGTAATCCGGCTACAATGCTTTTGTTTACCAAACCGCCGTAAACCATTGTCACCACTTCGAGCATAGATTTATCCGTAATGCGACGACCGCCTACCATTCGGCTCTCTATCCCCAAGCGGGAGGCCATAGCGGTGGCCGACCGACCGCCACCATGTACCAAGACCTTTTTCTCGGGAATGGCAGCAAAAGCGACAAGCAGGCGACTCAACGTCTCCTGCTCCTCCACTATTTTACCCCCTACTTTTATCAGTGTCAGTTTGTCCATTAGTCTAACCGTTATTTTCTTCCCCGGCAAACTCCATCAAATAGGCTTTGATAAAATCGTCTATCTTACCGTCCATGACGCCCTGCACGTCCGAAGTTTGATAATTGGTACGGTGGTCTTTCACCCGACGGTCGTCGAATACATAACTGCGTATTTGCGACCCCCACTCGATTTTTTTCTTGCCGGCCTCGATTTTAGCTTGTTCGGCCATACGATGTTGCAACTCTTTCTCATACAAAATAGAGCGCAACTGGCGCATGGCATTCTCCCGGTTTTTAGGCTGATCCCGTGTCTCGGTATTCTCGACCAAGATTTCTTCTTCCTCTCCGGTATAAGGGTCTTTGAACTGATAGCGCAACCGCACGCCCGACTCCACCTTATTCACATTCTGTCCCCCGGCCCCGCTCGATCGGAATGTATCCCACGAAATATTCGCCGGATTGATATTGATTTCTATCGTATCGTCGACCAACGGTGTGACGAATACCGATGCAAAAGAAGTCATGCGCTTTCCTTGCGCATTATACGGAGATACCCGCACCAACCGGTGCACACCGTTCTCGCTTTTCAAATAACCGTATACATAATCACCTTCGATTTGTATCGTCACCGATTTGATACCGGCCTCGTCGCCCTCCAATATATTGGCGATAGAGGCTTTATAGTTATGCTGTTCGCACCATCGCAAGTACATACGCATCAACATCGATGCCCAGTCTTGCGACTCGGTTCCTCCGGCTCCCGAATTGATTTTCAGAACGACACCCAATTTATCCTCTTCCCGACGCAACATATTGCGAAGTTCGAGATTCTCGATAAGCTCCGTAGTGCGTTTGTAAATCTCGTCCACCTCTTCTTCCGACACGATACCTTCTTTCACGAAATCGAAAGCCAGCCTCAATTCTTCCACCGACTTTTCTATTTCGGTATAACTATCTATCCAGAAATGTAAGGCTTTTACTTTCTTCATCTGTGCTTCCGCCTTTTTTTGGTCTTCCCAAAAATCGGGCACATGGGTACGCAACTCTTCCTCTTCTACCTCGATTTTCTTCGAATCGATGTCAAAGATACCTCCTCAACGCCAACTTGCGTTCTTCCGTCTCTTTTAATTGTTCTTGTGTAATCATATTTATAGGCTTCCTTATGATATGACAAAAGGGTGTACAAAAATATACACCCTCTGCCTATTTACCAAATTTCATATTTCGTTTTTAAGCATACATGGCCTCTATCTCGTCTTTATACAATAAATTGATAACCGACCGACGAATTTTCAACGTATTGGTCAACTCGCCCTTTTCCATGCTGAAAGCCTGCGGCAATAGCGTGAACCGCTTGATTTGTTCGAACCGGGCGAAATTCTTTTGCAACGCTTCTATCCGTTCCGAAATAAGAGCCTGTATCTTCTGGTTTTTTACCAGCTCTTCCAAATTTCGATATTGTATCTGTTTTTGAGCAGCATACTCTTTCAAAGCCTCATAAGCCGGAATGATAATAGCCGTCACATATTTCCGTTGGTCTCCTATCACCGCCACTTGGTCGATATACTTATCTTCGCCCAGACGAGTTTCCAACGCCTGCGGAGCGATATATTTCCCATTGGACGTTTTGAACAAATCTTTCAAACGCTCGGTCAACACCAATGCCCCTTGTTCGTTTACCTTGCCAGCATCGCCCGTACGGAACCAACCGTCCTCAGTAAAGACTCTGGCCGTCTCTTCGGGTTTACGGTAATAACCCTTCATTACGGTCTTTCCTTTTACCAATATCTCGTTATTCTCACCCAACTTCACCTGAATATCGGGCATTAAAGAGCCTACCGTTCCGAATTCATATCCCACCAAATCGAAGCAACTCACCGTCGCTGTCGTCTCGGAAAGGCCATAACCATAAACGATATTGATACCGCAAATATGCAGAAACTCGTTAATCGTGTCGGATAACGGAGCTCCCGCCGTAGGAAAGATATTCCCGTTTTCTACCCCGACAGCCCGACGAATTTTCGAGAAAACGAACTTGTCGTAGAATCTGTATTGGCATTCGAGCCACAGCGGTACACGTTTCCCGGCTCGCAAATATTCCACATTGCGACGACGACCTATTACGAACGCCCTCTCTGCCAAGCGACGAGCGATACCTTTCATCTTCGACAGGTTATCCTGTATGGCCGAGTAAACCTTCTCCCAAAAACGGGGAACACTGCACATAATAGTCGGCCGTATCTCTCGAATCGTATTCTGTATATCTTTCGGATCGACATTGATAGCGATACGCATGCCCACGGTCAAACAATAATAAGACCACGCCCGCTCGAACACATGAGTCAACGGAAGGAAACAAAGCGAAACGTCTTTATCCGAACATGTTACTAAACGTTGAAGATGTATACGCATAGCCTCGTCGTAATTGGAATGCGCCAACATAACTCCTTTGGGCTCTCCGGTCGTTCCAGAGGTATAAATCAACGTAGCCAAATCGTCGGGCGAACCGGCATTTCTACGCCGCTCCACTTCTTCGCAGACTTTCTCGTCGGCCGATTTTCCCATTGCTATCAGGTCTTCGAAATAGACAGACGAGCTATCGCTCTCTGCTCGTTTTATATCGGGATCGAAAAGTATCAGCTTTTCCAACGTCGGGCACTCCCGCAAGGCGATAATCGCATTGTCGTACTGCACTTGACCGCCAACGAATAGGAATCGTATCTCTGCCTCATCGATAATATACTTTATCTGATCCAAAGAACTGGTCGGATAAAGGGGCACTGTCACCGCACGGTTATCGAATGCAGCGAAATCCACGATAAGACCTTCCGGCTTATTCTGTGTATATGTAGAAATATTTTCTTCTTCGCGAATACCCAATATTACCATAGCTTTCGCCATGTCCGATACTTGCTCTGCGAAACGGTTCCAAGAAGTAGAAACCCATCGATTGGTTGAATAGTCCTTGTGGCTGAACACCTCACGGTTGCCATATTTTGCAGCCTGCCTGCGGACCAACGAGGTCAATTGATTTACCATAAATATAACTATAAATCTGCGACAAAGTTACAGATTATATCGGTACGATTCCCGTTTTAATAAGTTTTAAGTAGAATATATATTTCATTTTGTTAAGTCGACATTGCAAAATTCGGCTTTATATCATTTGTACATCAACCTTTCCCCACAAATAAGCATTCAAATCCGAATAGTTAATATTAGTTAATATTCAAACCCATATCGCCCCCAATAAATCCGGTCAGAAATTATCGAAACCGATAAAAATAAACTACTTTTGTGAAAATCGAAATCGGAAATGAACTCAAAAGACGAACTATATTATTCTGCCATAGATTTGCTACATCGGTTAATCAGGACACCTTCCATCAGTCGGGAGGAAGATGCGGCAGCGCAAATAATCTGTGAGACCTTGCAAAAAAACAGATTCACACCATATCGAGCCGGCAATAACGTATGGACTTTCGCCCGCGAATTCGATTCAGAAAAACCTACCGTTCTCCTCAACTCGCACATAGATACGGTAAAGCCCACAGACAGTTGGAGTCGCCCGCCCTTTGTTCCGATCGAAGAAGATAACCGGCTATATGGCTTAGGAAGCAACGATGCCGGAGCAAGTGTCGTCTCTTTGTTAAGCGCATTCATTCACCTTTCCGAAACCGAACAGCCCTACAACCTTGTCTTTTTGGCATCCGCCGAGGAAGAAGTCTCCGGGCAAAACGGTATTGTCAAGGCTCTGGAACAACTGCCGACTATCGATTTCGCCGTGGTAGGCGAACCCACGGGTATGCAGCCCGCCGTCTGCGAAAAAGGGTTGCTTGTACTCGATTGTTCCACATATGGAAAGTCGGGACACGCCGCTCGCAACGAAGGAATCAACGCCTTGTACAAAGCCACCGAAACGATCGAAGCCCTACGAACATTCGAGTTTCCGCTCGCTTCCGATTTATTGGGAAAAGTAAAACTGACTGTCACCCAAATTCAGGCAGGAACACAACACAACGTTATCCCCGACCGTTGCGATTTTGTAGTCGATGTACGCACCAACGACCGCTACACCAATGCCGAAGCCGTCGAGATTCTCAAATCCCGTTTTCCCGAAGTGGAAATCACGCCTCGCTCCCTACGGCTCAATTCATCGGCAATTTCCATGCAGCACCCATTTGTCCGCAGAGCACTCCTTGCCGGATATGAACCATTCGGTTCTCCCACCCTCTCCGATCAAGCCCTCATGCCATTCCCCTCGGTAAAAATGGGTCCGGGCGATTCGTCACGCTCGCACACCGCCGACGAATACATTATATTAGAAGAAATACGAGAAGCCATTGAAGTATACATTTGCTTACTCGATCGGCTTCAAATCGAGAAATCAGCGCAATAATCGGTTGGCAAGGATAGCCGATCCTCGACCTCCCCAAGAGACATATCGATAAACTATCAGTAAGAACCAGCGCATCGTCCTGTCTTTACCCGCTGTCTCCATCGTCGAGCGATAAATCTCAGTACCCAACGGACTTTTTTCCTTTCGACAAAGTCCGGCCACAACCATTTGTTTATAAAGCAACAATTTATGCAAACGGGCTTTCTGCGCAGAATCGCTTCGCTCCACATCTTCGTGAGCTTGCGCAATCGCTCTTAAAATATCGGGGACATTAGGAACATAACGATAACCAGTAATACTGTCGGCATGGAGATATACATTCACCAATGGAGGTGTTTGAACCCAGACGATTCGGTCTGTAAACAGTAACAATTTGATTCCTAAACCCCAATCCTCCCAACGCATATAATCCTCAGGCCAACCGCCCACTGCACGCAGCACTGTCGCCCGCACCGCATAACGTACCGTACCCAAAGTACTATGGAACAAATGAGGCTCCACCCGGTTGGAGAAAACCGCCTTTGCCGAATAAGGTTTGCCCTGTTCCGGTATAAGTCGTATGGTACACCCCGCAATATCCGCCGATGGATTACTCTCGAAAGCCTGCATATACAGCGAAACCGCCTCGGGAATATACTCGTCGTCGCTATCGAGAAAAGCCACAAACTCCTCCGTCACACAAGCAAGACCTCGGTTCCGGGCTGCCGATGGTCCTCGTTTAGCCTCTTCGACAACCGTTATCCGAAAATCATCGGTCTCATATGCCCCCTTTAACTCCCGGCATAAAGCCAACGACCCATCGGTGGAACCGTTATCGACCAATACCACATGGATAGGGCGATAAGTCTGTGCAACGACAGAATCGAATGTCCGCCGCAACTCCCATTCCCGATTATACACGGGAATAACTATCCCTATTCCTGCTTGTTTCATCTATGCAAATATAAACAGATTCTGTATGAAAAACATACGCATGTATGTTTTTCATACAGAATCCATCTATCTACAACAAAAATCTAAAACGAGGAACCCTTGAAAACAGTTGAATACTCTTTGGGAACAAGTCGTCCCCTCAAAGTAATCCGATTCGAATTATAATTGGGACTAATAACCACAGACGCATAGTTACTCCCTTTGAATAAAAAGATATTGACCGTAGCAGAAATACCGGTTCCCATGACATTCATGGAAAGAGTCGTATTCCCTTTCTTATCCGTCTGTACCTTCACATTCGAAGCACTACCTTCCACAGTTATACCCCCCACCCCGTTCGGGCCTCCACCGTTAAACGGAGCCACCTGCACGATCGCCCTATTATCCGACAAAGAAACAAAATTCGTATTGGACGATACGAAAGCTGTCCCGCCTCTTTTAAACAGCAACTGGTCTGCTTCCAATACAAAATTCGATTTTTCCAAAGCACTCACCGCATTCTTATAATTAATCGAATCTTGGATAGCAGCCAACTGTTTTTTCAGTTCACGACTGTTTACATTCTCTTGTTTCTCTTTCGTATCTATACGTTTTTCCGACTGAGCATATACCGGCACACCCAGCACCAATATTGTCATAAAAAGAAATAATCTGTTCATATTCCAAATTTTAAATTAACGATAACATAATTGCAAAAAACATGCCACATATAAAATTGAATCGAAGTATATCTTCCGCAAAATCAAATCATTCACACCCTCCATCAATGCATTACTAATAATAGAGACAGTACGTGAAGTTATCGAATACCGCATTCTGTCGAAGCAATAACAGCGGTCGAGCAATCTGTAATTCCAGATAAATAATGTTACCTATTTATACAATGCTTCGAAGGTTCATATTGTTCGCTTCGGCATCTTTATTCTCAACCTCGAAAACACCCAAAACCAAGACAATTTTCCTCGGTTGAAGATAAATTTCTGCACAATACTCATTTCAATCTTTCCGTCGGGACATTTCTACAAAATTTTATTACTTTTGTCGATATACGAAACATCGTCCAAACATAGCCATGAACATACTTTTCGTCTACTTCGACAAAACCATTCAGAACGACAATTTGTACGTCAAGTCCCTATGCGAGGAGATACGACGACAAAATGGCTCCATAGAATGTAGTATCGATGCCTTTTGGAATTCCACCCGAAAATACGACATCGTCCACATTCAGTTTCCCGAAGTCATTTTCAAATGGCGGCAACCCTCCGATAACGGGTTAAAAGCTCTACGACAACGAATCGCTCGACTGAAAAGCATGGGAACCAAAATCGTATATACCCGCCATGACGCTATCCCGCATTATTGCACGGACAAAAACAAATTGGAACTATATCGTATCGTCGAAACTCAAAGCAATGCGATTATTCATTTGGGAGAATATAGCCGACAAGAGTTCGCCCGCATATATCCCGAAAACACGGCTCGGCATTTCGTCATACCTCATCACATATACGATTCATGTGGATATGCATTCCCTTCGAAATTGACCTCCCGCAATAAGCTGGGACTACCGACCGATAAATTCATCATTCTCACTTTTGGGAGTTACCGCAACGAAGAAGAACAGCGCCTTGTCGTCGATGCTTTCGAGCATCTACCCATGTCAGATAAGTTCCTATTGGCTCCCGGTTTCTACAACAGTTGTTTTACCAACCGTAAAACACCCATACAAAATCTGCTGCGATACCGAACTCAAAAAAAGAAATTCCGGCTCGACACGAATAGAGCTTTACAACTACACGAGAAAATATCGAATACCGAGCTTCCTTACTACTTCTCGGCCACAGATATCGTTCTGATTCAACGTAAAGAGATTCTCAACTCGGGCAATGTTCCTATGGCTCTTTTCTTTCATAAAGTCGTCGCAGGACCCAAATTCGGGAATATCGGCGAACTTCTCGATTTGACGGGAAATCCTACTTTCGACCTCACCGACAGTCATTCGGTTATCGAAGCCATCGCTCATGCCCGACAATTAGCAAATACAGGATATGGAGAAAAGAATGCAGAATTTGCCCGACAAAATATGAATACGGAACTTATCGCACAGAAAACGATTCTATGTTACCAACAAATCTATAACTTAACTCTGCATGAAAATCCTACTGATCGGTGAAGCCAGCAACTTACACTGGACATTGGCCGAAGGGCTTCGAGCCAATGGTCACACGGTGACAGTCGTTTCTCACGGTAGCCACTGGCTCAACAACAAACGAGATGTCAGTATCGTTCGTCGAGGATATGATCTGTTTCATTCCATACAGTACATGGCGGATATTATACGACATCTCCCTCAAATGAGAGGGTATGATGTTGTCCAAGTAACTAATCCAGTCTTTTTCGATTTACGTCCAGAAAAGAATTGGGCTATTTTTAAATACCTGAAAAAGCACAACAAAAAGATATTCCTCGATGCTCTCGCCACAGACCACTATTATGTAAAAGCATGCTTGGACGGCAAAACCTTTCGTTACTCCGACTTCTTCGTCGGAGACCGACCGCTCCCGCATCCCGAAAGAGAAAAAATGCTTGCGGCATGGATAGGCGGTCCCAACGAGCGACCCAACATCGAAATGGCCCAAGAAGCCAATGGTATCATTGCCTGTTTATATGAATATTATGCAGCATACCAGCCCGAATATGCCGATAAGTTAGCCTATATCCCCATACCCATCGACCTGTCGATCAATCCTTTCCACCCGATAAAAAGCACACCAGAGGTCGTTAAGTTCTTCATCGGGATACAACAACACCGCACAGCGATAAAAGGAACCGACATATTACTCGACGTACTTCGAGAAATTCATGATAAATACCCCCGCGAAAGCCATATACAAAAAGTAGTTTCCGTACCGTTCGACGAATACAACAAACTACTGGTAGATTGTCATATCCTTCTGGACCAACTCTATTCCTATACACCCGCCACCAATGCGCTGGCAGCTATGGCACGAGGCATTATAGCCGTAAGCGGAGCCGAACCCGAATTTTATAATTTTATCAGCGAGCAAAAACTACGGCCTATTATCAACGTGTTACCCGACCGAAACGATATATTCAAACAACTGGAAAATCTGATTATACATCGGGATCAATTACCGAGACTATCGACCGAAAGTAGACAATTCGTAGAAAAATATCACGACCACGTAAAAGTAGCCCGGCAATATCTCGAATTTTGGGAGAAGCACTGATTACTCCGATTTACGGAATATCTTCTTTTTCAACTGAAATCCGGTAAAAAGACAAATAAATGCGGTCAGGCTGTAAGCCCCCGCCAAACAATCGTTCGACCACAACAGCCAAACGAAATAACATAAAGAACTATAAACAAAAAGAGAAACGAACATTCGCACCGGAATATGTAACCCAAATTTCAGATGACAAACCATGTAAATCCCTGTCATCGAAAACAGATAGGCCAACAAATAGGCCACCCCGACACCCTGTAACCCCCAATGGGTATACCCGACAAGATACATTACGAACATCAAGGAATCGGCTACGATTTCCGTTATTAAAAAAATACGACCTGCTCCCTTCGCCAACAAGACGAAACTCACGCTCCACGAAAATGCCCGGAAAAGCATGCCCAATACAGCCCACGAAATATACCCGCTGATGGCTAAAAACGCAGGTGTATATAATATATGTATAATCAAGTTCTGAAAAATCAGGAATAACGAAATGACAGGAGCCAATATCAACAACGACGTTTCCACTTGCCGGGTCACATGTTCCGACAACAATACTTTATCCTCGCAGACAGCCGATAAACGGGGATAATATTCCATAGACATAGCCGTAAAAACCAAACCCACATACTGCATGACCAACGTATAACCCGCTTGGAAAAAACCTACCTCTCCGGTTCCTCCTCTATCGTTGAGCCATGCGACGAACAGATAGGAATACAAGGTCGTGACAAATCCGCTTACCGTCATATAAATACCCAACGAAGCGATATTCTTTCCCTGCCGATAAGTCTCGGTCCAACTCATTTTTACCGGCTTTACCTTCATCTTCCTACCCAACGAAACAGTTACGACCCAAATGGAAAATGTATGTGCGATAATGGCGGGAACAATACCCGAAATACCGAAAAAATAAAACAAGGGTAAAGAGAGTAATAAAGCGAAAAAAGACCCTAAGACAGAACATCTCGCCAAAACCCGCAAACGTTCAGATGCCTGAATCACCGCCCGTTCCCCCTCGGTAAGAGTCGTAAACAACAACGTACACGACAAAAAAACGTACCCCCATATATGGGTATCGTCACCAAACGTATATCGGCTTAACAACGGAGCGAAAGTCAGCATAACCACCGCCCCCAACAACCCGGTGAACCAAATCCAACGACGCACGACAGACACCAATTCGGCAAACCGACTTTCGTCCCCCGATTTAAACGCTTTGGATAAATCCCTCACGGAACTCGTTCCGATTCCCAATCTTGTCAACGAGGAAATCATCTCGACGGTATTATTATACAGCCCGATGATACCCACACCCTCGGCTCCCAACCATATAGCGACCAATTTCGTTTTGATAATCGAGCAGAGAATGGTAAATACCTGTGTACCGCCGAAAAGTCCGGTAGCCTTCACGATCGTGCGATAGATATTTTTTTTCTCCTTCCCGCCGGTCATAGCGTTATCTCGTATATATCATAAGCAACCCCTCGCCCGCCGAATCCCTCTTTTTGAGCGATAAGCCCCTCGTTCAGATAGTGCCCCATATCTTCCGTCGACTGACCGAAATCGAACCATTTCCTATCGGCGAAAACCTCTCCTATAAGCCGGGCGTACAACAAATCGAGAGCACCCGATGCTTTCCCTTCTGCCGAAGCAGAAGTATATTGCGCATGCGCCACGATTCCCGTATCATAAATGACGCTCCCCGCCAATATCTCGTCCCCCCTCATCGTCACGAAATGACGAATCCGGTCGGAGAACCGACTATGCAACAACACGATTTCGTCCAACGAGTGAACAGGTTTCACATGAAACCGCTCTTGCAAATTAGCATCTAAAACTTTCCAAAAAGGAGAGAACTCGGTGGTCTCGACTACCCGCAACCCGGCTTGCTCGGCCTTCTTCATTCGGCTGCGCCGGTCGGCACGTAATCGGAGTGAATTATCCAACTGCACGGTCGAAGATATATTGCGCCCTATCAATCGAGCCTCTAATCGAAATAAAGCATACAAATCCGACTCAGAAGGATAACGATGATAGATATGTGGAATACATTTATACACCCATTTGACAAACCGTTCTTTTTTCAAAAAATCGGCAATCGACCGCATGATTTCGAGAACCTGCGCCGTCGTATTCCGAGTAGTCACGATCAACCCGCCGTAAGTCAGTCCGGCATGCGAGTACAACACATCGCCCGAACGGTTTGCCGGTAACAAGGCCAACAATTTATTACCGTCATAAACCAAGAGAGAATAATCCGTAAAGCGATCGGCATGATACTCCATATACTCCCGCAAAAACAAAAACGTACTGTTCGACGATTCGGATACGAAATCATTCCAATCCCTATGATAAGCCGTAGTGTACCGATGTATTTCTATCATACGAATCTTGTTTTATTTTACAAATTCAGCCATAGCTCCGGATTCAGTTTCGTACGTTCTTTCCACAATTGGAAAGTAAGAATCGTACGATTGCCGTCCTGAGAGTCGGAATAAATCTTTCCTAGATTCTGCCCGGTCGAAACCTTTTCGCCGGCTCGTACATATACCTCGCTTAAATTGGCATAGATAGTCAGATAATTACCGTGACGCACGATAATCGTACTGTTGTATCCCGGTGTCACGAAAATGCGGGAAACGACTCCGTTGAATACAGCACGAGCCTTTGTTCCCGGTGTAGTCTCGATATCGATACCGCTATTTTCGGTCTGCACATAGCGCAACTCCGGGTGCTTCTGCCGCCCGAAATGCGCGACTATTTTATAACTCCCCGACAAAGGGAACGGCAGCTTTCCTTTATTTTTCTCGAAACTGCCCGACAAGGCCAATTCTTCTTTGGTCATCTTATAACCTTTGGTCGACCGCTGCTGTGCAGTAGAATTTTTTCCCTCGGTCTTGTCGGCACGGGTAGACGACTTACGCTCTTCCTCGGCAATCAGTTGTTCCAACTTGCGATCCAACGCCTCAGCCTGTTTCCGCTTCCGGTCTATCTCCCTTTTCAGTTGTTTCTCTTGCTTCTTCAATCCGGCGATCAACGTTCGTTTACTGCCTTCTTGTTTTTTCAATACCTCGGCTTCGGCATTCCGTTCCTTCAATACCGCATTCTTTTCGGCTACACTTTTGGCAAGTTGTTTTTGCAACACTTCCAATTGCTGTTTCCGTTCCGCAATCTCGGCAGCCTGCCGCTTTCTCCACGCCGAGTACTCTTTCAGATAACGAGCGCGACGATAGGACTGGCTCAATGAAGATGCAGAAAATATAAACATAAGTTCATCATACTCCGACCGCTGATGTCCCATGCGTTTCACCGCGTTGGCATAACTCCTTTTTTTAGCCGTCAAGTCCTTTTGCAACAAATAAATAGTATCTTTCACAGCCCTTTGCCTGCGATTGATTACAGCGATTTCCCTATTGATTTTCGAGATAAGATTCCGTTGCTGCCTGATTTCTGCGGTAATACTGTTTAATTCGTTCAAAGAATTTTTGGCACTCTTCAACGTTTTATTCAGTTTTTTATTGGTCTCATTCAACTCTTTCAAAGTCCGCTCCCGGTTCTTCCGCAAATCCTCCATTTCGAGAGTTTGAGAAAAAACCGCAGCCGAAAAGCCGAACAACAAACACCATATAATCAACCACCTTTTCATATCGACAATTTCTTTAACATCTGCGCCGCCGAAACACGCGTATATTTTGATAAAGCAGGTTTCTCTACACCGACTTTTCCATTCCATGAAACCGAAGAGGAATCATATCTCAAATTCAACGAAACCGGGACACTCAACCCCGTCAAAGCGATTTTCATCTTCGTAGGAAAATTCTCGCTCTGTCCCTGTTTAATAAAATCGGTATAATGGCATACAATCTCTTTATGTCCACTCGTCGAACCCATTTGGGTAGAAAGCAGTTTTATTTCGTCCAAATCGAAACGGTAACTAAATCTCTCGTCCTGCCGTTTCGGAGAAAGCGACCAACGGGAGGAACCGGATTCCATCACCTCGAAATCATCTATACCATATGCATTGTTCGCGCTATTCAATAAAAATATGCGTCCCAACAAAGCATCTTGAACGGTCTGCAACGAAACAGGACTGGACAGCCTCTCCCCTATCTCCTGCAACGATGCCGCTACATACTGTTTCTGCATCTTATTCACCAGAAACAAACTGTCGGGTGTCATATATAACCGAGCGACTTCTATGCCCAAAATGATTCTCACCGAGATTTGCAACACTTCACCCCGAACCATACGCAGTTGAGTAGATGCACTCAAAGAACCGCTCGCTCCGAAAGATAAATCGGCGGAACCTTTGGCAGAAAACGTATTCCAATCGGGATAGGAGGCCATTAACGACTCGAAATTATTCCGCACCTCTTGTGAAACAGGACGCTCTGAAATCAATTCCTTCCCACCCTTACACCCTGCCAAAATTAGCAGAACGATCGAGCAGACCGCGATTCGTATGTGATTCATTTCTCGATATATTTCTTGTTCTTGATTTTCTTTTGCAACAGCTCGGCCGATTCGCTACCTGCTTCAAGAGCCTTCTGCCAGTAGGTCACAGCCTCGTCGACTTCGCCCAGCATAAACAAAATATCGCCATAATGCTCGAACAACTCCGCACTCGGCTCTTTCGTCTTATCTAACGCATTTTGTAAATAAATCCGTGCCAAAGAATAATTGCCCTGCTTGAAAAATATCCAAGCATACGTATCCAGATAAGTAGCATTATCCGGCTCGGCCTTAACGGTCTGTGCACTCATTCGCTCGGCTTTATCCAAATCCCGCCCCTCCATAGCGAGAAAATAGCTGTAATTATTCAACACCGGAATATTCGATGCATTGTAAGACAAGGCTTTCTCATACATTTCATACGACTTCTCCTTATCTCCCGCCGAATGGTACACATCGCCCATCTGCCCGTAAAAAAACGACTTTGTACCCGCATCATTCTCCTCTACATAATTCAAGCCTGTTTCCAACATCGAGAGGGCCTCGTCATAACTTTTAGTCTGTGCGCTGGCTACCGCCACATACATATATATATCCTTTTGGTCGGGAACATATTGTATAGCCCTCTTTCCCACTCGTATCACCTCGGCGTATTTCTCTTGATAAAGATACAGCCCTATCAGTTGCAACCAGTTTTCCGGATTGGTAGGAGCCAAATCGGCAGCAATCGCATACTGTTCCTCGGCTCGGGAAAAATCTTTACGACTTGACAGATACATACCGAACAGACGATGAACAGGTTCCTCCTGAGGGTACTGTTCCAACATCTCGGCAAATAAGGAATCGACCCGGTTCAACTCTTGTTTTTTCTTCATGAGGCCGACGATATACGTACTGAAAATACTTAGTTTGGTATCGACATCGATACGTCGGTTCATCAGAGCATTGCGTATTTCGTTGTTATAAGCGATCGTATCGCCTCGTTTCTCATAGTATCCGGCTCTCGACAAATAGATATATCCGTTTTCGGGTTCAAGGTCCAAAGCTTTATTATAGATCGACAGAGCCGCCGAATCGTTTCCGGCCTCCAAATAAATATCGCCCAACAGTCTCATATAATCGGTATTTCGGGGATAAGTCCGTTGCAACTTCTCCGCCTCGGCCACCATAGCCTCCTTATCGCCCATATACTCATAAAGTTTCAACTTCTCTATCGTAATCGGCTCCATCATACCCATCGATGACTCCATTCGATCATAACAGGCGACAGCCTGCTTCATATCGCCTTTGGCCGTATAAGCTTCTGCCAAAGCCGAATTTATTTCGGGCTTATCGGGATTCTGTTCCAGCAACCGCGTCCATATCCGTATGGCCTCGTCGTGACGGTTGCTCTGCTGTGAGAAATTGGCATACACTACGTTATACCAATAATTATCGGGATATTTTTCAGCGGCATATCGCAAGTCTTTCCTCGCCTGCTCGTAAAACCCCATTCTCAGATAATATGGAGCCAAGAAAAAGCGCGCGGCGGCACTAGTCGTATCCAAATCGGCCGCCCGACTCATCAAATCGAATGCGGCATCGTTTTCTCCGATAGCTTTCAATCGCTCGGCCTCCAAATAGAAATAGTCAAATTTCCGGCGATCCTCCGAAGAAAGCTCTCCCGACTTATCCGCAATACCTTTGGTCGAGGCACAGCCGCACAAAATAAAAACAAATATTAAGCACGTCAATCCTCTTGTAAACCCATATTTCCGTATTCCCATCTCCATCATCATTTCTCGGAGGTTGCTATTTCACACCTGTATGACCGAATCCGCCGGCTCCCCGCTCGGTCTCGTCCAAACTATCCACTTCATTCCACTCTACCCGACAATACTCTTTCACCACCATTTGGCAAATACGCTCGCCGTCTTCGATGGTAAACGGCTTGTCCGAAGCGTTCAACACGATGATACCTACCTCTCCCCGATAATCGGCATCGATCGTTCCCGGAGAATTCGGTATCGTGATACCATGCTTCAACGCCAACCCGCTGCGCGGACGTATCTGAGCCTCGTATCCTTCGGGCAAAGCGATAAAAAGCCCGGTAGGAATCAACCGGCGCTCCATAGGAGCTAACGTAACGGGCTCCGACAGATTGGCGCGAATATCCATTCCGGCCGAGAACAAAGTACTGTAAGAAGGTAACGCATGATGCGACTTATTGACTATCTTGACGGAAACTTTCATCTGAGCATGTTTTAATAGAGAACACTTATTTTTATTCTTTTAATTTGCGAAAATAACGAAATCCTATCAAAAAAGCAGCCTATTTTTTATATTTTAATTCAATACATCTGTAAATCGGGTGAGGTTTTCACTATATTTGCATAAAATGTGAAATAGCAGAGATTCGGTATGAAAAACAAATAATTTGTTTTATCCTACTTTCGCTATTTTTGCAAAGATTGACGATAAAAACCCTTATGAACGCACAAGCCCAAGAAAAAACCGCGCAAATGCACTGGGAGAAACTGATCACCTCCAAACGGTTCGGCATGGAGCAATACCATGACGACAGACATCATACTCGTACCGATTTTCAACGCGATTATGACCGATTGGTGTTCTCGGCCCCGTTTCGTCGATTACAGAACAAAACACAGGTATTTCCTCTGCCAGGTAGCATCTTCGTCCATAACCGACTGACCCACAGCCTCGAAGTATCATGCGTAGGACGCTCATTGGGAAACAACGTGTCGGCCGTGCTCAGCGAAAAATACAAAAACGAACCGTGGTGTTACAAACTCAACCACTTGGGAGCCATCACCTCGGCGGCATGTCTTGCCCACGATTTGGGAAATCCTCCTTTCGGGCATTCGGGTGAAAGAGCTATCGCAACTTATTTTTCCGAGGGAAACGGACAAATAATAAAACAAGAACTGAAAAACGAATATCATTGGCAAGACCTTACACACTTCGAGGGTAATGCAAATGCTTTCCGGTTGCTCACCCATCAATTTCAAGGACGGAGACCCGGAGGGTTCGCCCTCACCTATTCGACATTGGCCTCGATAGTCAAATATCCCTACTCCTCCATACAATCGACAAAAAAAGGAAAATCGGGATTTTTCACCTCCGAGAAACAAGACTTCCTGCGTATCGCCCGTGACTTGGGATTACTGCCGGACGGCGACAGCGGCGAACGATACCATCGCCACCCGTTAGTCTATTTGGTCGAAGCTGCCGACGACATCTGCTACCAAATTATGGACATCGAGGATGCCCATAAACTGAAAATCCTGACAACCGAAACCGTCAAGAAACTATTCCTCGACTTTTTCGATGACGACAGAAAGAAACACATCAACGAAGTTTTGGAAATAGTGAGCGACCTCAACGAGCAAATCGTTTATCTGCGGTCATGTGTCATCGGCACACTCATAGACGAATGTTCCACGCTGTTTTGCCGGGAAGAACAAGCGCTGTTAGAGGGAAAATTCAAAGGAGCTTTGGTGGACCACATTTCCGAAAGGCCCCGGACGGCCTACCAAAATTGCGCCGACACCGCATGGACGAAAATTTACAAATCGTCCGATGTTCTGGATATCGAGTTAGCAGGTAATCGCATCATTTCCGTTCTGCTTGACAAATTCTTGGATGCCGTACGATTCCCCGACAAAGCCTATTCGAGACTATTGCTGAACAAAGTGCCCGAACAATACGAAGTACATTCCACCACGCTGTACGGTAAAGTTCAGGCCGTCATCGATTATATATCGGGTATGACCGACGTCTATGCCCTCGACCTCTATCGAAAAATCAACGGCATGAGTTTGCCGTCTCTCTAAATATGAATTATGAAAAAAATCGCTATAATTTCTCTATTGTTACTCGTCTGCCCGCTCATACGGGCGATTGAATACACGGTCGATAAAGTTCCCAATGTGCACCTCGATGACGGGAGACGTTTCGTAAGCAATCCCGACGGTATTTTATCGGCCGAGACAGTAAACACCCTCGACCAAATGCTATTCTCCCTACAAGAAGCCAACACTTCCGAAGTTGCAGTCGTCGCCTTACAGTCCATTGGGGACAACGACATAGACGACTTCGCCACGGACCTTTTTACCCGATGGGGAATAGGAAAACAAAACGACAACGGACTGCTGGTTTTATTGGTACTCGACCAACGCAGAATTACATTCCGCACAGGGTATGGCATAGAAGGAATATTACCCGATGCTATTTGTAAACGCATACAAACGCAATATGTTATACCACAATTCAAACAAGGAGACTATGATAAAGGAATCCTCGACGGAATGAATGTCATTACCCGAATTTTAACAACTCCCGAGGCCGTAAAAGAACTTACCGCCGCACCGGTAAAAAAAGGAATCGACTGGGAGAGAATCATCGGTATATACCTCACGGTTTCCCTCGTCGTATCTCACATTTTGTTATTTGCCATGCTTTGGAACATAGCCCATTATGCTAAAAAAGACGCCTACGAACGATACAAACGGCTGGCCGGATTTCGCCCGTATCTCTTAGCCGGCAGCTTTTTGTTCCCATTCTTCGTGCTTCTCCTTTACGGAGGGCTCGGACGACGGTTGAAGCGCCTTCGCAACAAGCCTCGCAACTGTGAATCTTGCGGAAACAAAATGAGAAAGCTCGACGAAGAAGAAGACAACCGATACCTCACACCGCAAGAAAACACGGAAGAACGGCTGAACTCGGTAGATTACGATGTATGGCTCTGCGACCATTGCGGGAATACATTGGTATATCCTTATGAAAACCAATTTACTCAATACCAGAAATGCCCGTACTGCCACAGCCGGGCTTACAGTTTCGAAGGCGACCACATTCTACGCAGAGCCACGACGGTCAGCACCGGATTAGGAGAAAAAAGATACTATTGTTCCCATTGTCACAAAACAGACTGTAAACAGTATATCATACCCATTATCGTAGCCGCCGCAGTTGTCGGAAGTGGTCGTAGAGGCGGAGGTTTCGGAGGCGGATTCGGTGGAGGCTTCGGGGGCGGAGCCACAGGTGGCGGAGGCTCGACTTCCGGTTGGTAAATACAAACGACTAATGATTATTCACACTAAATAACTCACCATGAAAATGAAACATTTGAAACATTTACTTATCGCATCGACTGTCACTGCACTTTGTGCTTGCAACAATACAAAGGAAAGTCCGGTCTCCCTGCAATGGGAAATGGTAAAAAACGGAGCAGCTCCCGGATTTTACGAAAGCTCGTTTACGATCACCAACACTTCAACTAAACCATTGGAATCAGATTGGGAAATATATTACACTCTGCTCTCTCCCAGACAAGTAAAAGTAAACGAAGATTCCCCCGTAATCATAGAGATGATAAATGCCGGTTATTACAAAATAGCGCCATCAGAATCATGGACTCCATTAGCTCCCGGCGACTCGATTAAAATAAGCTATTTGAATCAAGGTATTTTTACTCAAACTTTATTCACTCCCAAATCGCCATTTTTTGTCACGAACAATGGTACACAAATCTCTATCCCGCTCTCTATCGCACCGTTCGATCGCAAAGAACAATGGACGGTTCAGGGGAGAATAGCTCCATCTTATCCCGACGGGGAAAAAGTATATGCCGACAATCAAGCCCTCGAAACCACATATAAGATACAAACCTACGACATGCTGCCTTCCCTGAAAGAAGTAACTCCGAGAGAAGGCACAAGTATAATATCCAAAGATATATCTTTGAGTGTCGAAGATGGTTTTGCCGACGAAGCGAAACTACTGATTCAAAATCTAAAAGAAATGGGATACAACGTCACAGACAAAGGTCAGACCGTTATAGCCCTGTGCCATTTCCCCCAAAACATGCAAGCCAAAAACGACGAGCACTACCGTCTCGACGTAAAAGACAATTACATAACCATCAGTGGCGGAACCCCGCACGCTATTTTCAACGGGACTCAAACCCTCGTCTCATTACTCAAAAAACAGACTATTCCCGCTAAACTCGAAAATATAGCGATCAATGATTATCCCGACTTGTTATATCGGGGTATGATGCTCGACATCGCACGAAATTTCACGAAAAAAGCCGACTTACTTAAACTGATAAATCAACTCGCCGCTTATAAAATAAACGTGCTTCATTTCCATTTTAGCGACGACGAGGCTTGGAGATTAGAAATCCCCGGATTGGAAGAACTCACTGCAATAGGGTCTCGCCGAGGATTCACCGAAGACGAAAGCCAATGCCTGTATCCCGTATATTACGGAGGCTGGAATCCAAACGATACCACAGCCACGGCAAACGGATATTATACCCGAGAAGATTTCATCGAGGTACTGCAATACGCTGCAAAACGACACATCACCGTCATACCCGAAATAGAATCGCCGGGGCATGCACGCGCGGCTATCAAAGCGATGGAAGCCCGATTCAACCGATTGAAAGGAGAAGACATGGAAAAAGCCCGGGAATATCTCCTTTCCGAATCGGCCGACACATCGAAATATGTATCGGCACAAGCCTATACCGACAATATTATGAATGTAGCCTTACCCTCCGTCTATCGTTTCATGGATAAAGTCAGCGACGAAATCATTAAAATGTACAAAGATGCCGGCGTACCTTTGGCAACGATTCACATCGGAGGAGACGAAGTACCCAAAGGGTCTTGGACAGGTTCCCCGCTCTGCCACAAATTCATGGAGGAAAAAGGCATGAAAGATACCCACGAGCTATCGGAATACTTCTTGGAAAACATCACGGAAATGCTGTCGAAAAAAGGAGTGAAAACTTCGGGCTGGCAAGAAGTCGCTCTACACCACTCTCCCGAAATGAACGCCCGCATAGCTCCCCGCTTCGCCGGTGTATATTGTTGGAGCACGATCGGCAAACGCGATGTTGTTCCTTACACCGTAGCCAACGAAGGATACGACGTAATACTTTGCAATGTCAACAACCTTTACATCGATTTGGCCTATAATCCGCACAAAGACGAACCGGGACTCACATGGGGAGGTTACGTCAATGAGTTTACATCGTTCAATATATTACCCTACAACATTTATTGCTCGGCAAGAGAAAATACGGCAGGAGAAAAGAACAATCTCAAAACAGCCGGAAAAGGGAAGATACAACTCACAGAGCAATCGCGTCCACACATCAAAGGCGTACAGGCGCAACTTTTCTCCGAGACCATCGGCAGTTTCGATATGGTACAATACTATGTATTCCCCAAAATTTTCGGTCTGGTAGAACGCGGCTGGAACGCCTATCCCGAATGGACCCCTGTCCCGAACGACGATAAACAGGCTCTATATGAAAAGGCTCGGGCCATTTACAACGCCAAGATAGCCGAAATCGAACTGCCCCGTCTGGCTGCCGACGGTTTTAATTTCCGCGTGGCACAGCCCGGAATTAAAATTGTCGAAGGAAAACTATATGCCAACTCTCCCATTCCGCAGGCTGAAATAAGATACACCACCGACGGAAGCGAACCGACCGCAACCTCCACGCTTTGGGAAGCTCCTGTCGATTGCAGTGCCACAGTTGTCAAAGCAAAACTTTTCTATCTTGGGAAAGAAAGTCTCACCACAGACTACAAGAACTATTAATCAATAAAAAACAGAAATGAAGAAGGCTGTATAAATTATACAGCCTTCTTCATTATATACCAATCACAATAGTAAACGAAAGTAGAAATAAGTTTGCTCCGTTTTATACCGAAACACAAACCATGTTCACAAACAAAAAATAGCACGTACGAATAGAGCCCATAACCGAAAACTCACGGAAGTCTCTATTCTCTACTTTGTTACTTCGAATGCTCCAATAAATACTCGGCGATCTGAACGGCATTCAAGGCGGCGCCTTTCTTAATCTGATCGCTCACAGTCCAGAAAGACAAGCCATTCGGATTAGAAATATCAGACCGGACACGCCCCACATACACAGGATCGTTACCTGCCTTATTCAATGGCATGGGATACACCCTGTTCTCCGGATCGTCTTCCAAGACTACACCTTTCGCATGAGCGAATGCTTCACGAGCTTCCGACACAGAAACAGGTCGTTCCGTTTCTATCCAGATAGCCTCCGAATGAGCCCTCATCACCGGCACTCGCACGCAAGTAGCGCTCACGGCTATATCGGAATGCATGATCTTACGGGTTTCGTGAAACATTTTCATTTCCTCCTTCGTGTATAAATTGTCGGTGAAAACATCGACCTGAGGAATCAGATTATAGGCCAACTGAAAGAAAAATTTCTCTACCGTAGGAGTTTCACCCGCAACGATCTGTTCATATTGTTTTCTCAACTCGGCCATCGCCGATGCACCGGCTCCGCTCGCCGCCTGATAAGTTGCGACATGCACTCTCTTGATATGAGAAAGTGACTCTATGGCATTCAGGGCAACCACCATTTGTATGGTAGTACAATTAGGATTTGCGATAATCCCACGAGGACGCACGAATGCATCGTCGCCGTTCACTTCTGGAACAACCAAAGGAACATCTTCGTCCATGCGGAATGCACTCGAATTATCGATCATGATAGCACCGTATCGGGTAATCGTTTCGGCAAATTCCTTAGAAATTCCTGCACCTGCCGATGTGAAAGCTATATCCACACCTTTGAAATCGTCATTGTGTTTCAATTCCTTGACCGTAATTTGTTTACCTCGGAAGGTGTACTCACGACCCGCACTGCGAGAGGACCCGAACAACAACAGCTCGTCAATCGGGAAATTCCGCTCGTCCAAAACTTTTAGGAACTCTTGTCCGACAGCGCCACTGGCGCCCACAATAGCGACTTTCATTTTCTTTCTTTTAAATTACTACTTAGGAATCCTTATTATTCCAGAATACTAAAAATTGGCGCAAATATACAATTATTTATGAAATTCTATAACAAAACGCTCATTATTATATCATTCTCGCTGTATTTTAGCCATCAGTAACACATTTTGAACAGAAGGTCGAAAATCCTTGCAAGAAATAACTTTTATCATTAATTTTGCCACAAAGCGAAAATAGATTCCACTTTGGCAGAAACAAATCAATTTGCTTTCGTACTCGGGTCACTCTATTTTTGTCACCATTTATAAGTTTCGCATTTAAATTACAGGGGTTATGAGCGGTATCGCGACTCTACCTATCGAAAATCCGGTGCTGATATTTTTCATCGTGCTGGTCATTATTTTGTTTGCCCCGATATTACTCAACCGCATACGTGTCCCCCACATCATCGGTCTGATCATAGCAGGTGTAATCATCGGCCCCAACGGTCTGAATCTATTGGCTCGCGACAGTAGTTTTGAAATTTTCGGAAACGTGGGAATCCTTTACCTCATGTTTTTGGCAGGACTCGAAATCGATATGTATGATTTCAAGAAAAGCAAAAAAGACGGAATCATATTCGGGCTGTACACGTTTCTCATACCCATGATTTTAGGAACCGCGATCAGTTACTACACCCTCCATCTCAACCTAATGACTTCCATACTGTTGGCAAGTATGTACGCCTCGCACACGCTGATAGCCTACCCCATTATCAGCAGATATGGAATATCCCGTAGCCGAGCCGTCCCTATCACTATCGCCGGAACCATTTTCACAGTCTTGGGAGCCTTGATTATTTTAGCTGTAATTTCTGGTATGGTACGAGGCGACTTGACCGAATTTTTCTGGCTCAGACTATCGGTGAACATAACAATTTACAGCATAGCCATACTATACATTTATCCCCGGCTCACCCGATGGTTTTTCAAGACCTACAATGATAATGTCACGCAATTCATATTTATCTTGGCCCTTGTCTTCCTGGCATCTTATATGGCGCAAGTCATCGGGCTGGAAGCCATCTTGGGAGCATTCTTCGCAGGCATTGTTCTGAACCGTTTTATCCCCAACGTTTCCCCCTTGATGAACCGCCTCGAATTTGTAGGCAACGCCCTGTTCATACCCTATTTTCTCATAGGTGTAGGCATGCTCATCGATTTGAGAGTAATTTTCAAAAGCACCGAAACGATCATCGTTGCCGTAAACATGTCGGTAGTGGCAACCATCTGCAAATGGTTGGCAGCATGGCTCACTCAAAAAACCTGCCACATGACGAAATCCGACCGGCAACTCATCTTCGGACTGAGCAACGCTCAGGCGGCAGCCACGCTCGCGGCCGTCATCATCGGTCACGACATAGGGCTTTTCAACGAAGAAATACTCAACGGCACTATCGTCATGATTTTAGTGACCTGCATTATCAGTACATTGGTTACCGAAAAGGCAGCCCGGCGCATAGTTATCGAAATACAAAATAACGAACCCGCCAGTTACAAGTCACCCATACAGAACGAGCAGATATTAATTCCTGTGGCTAATCCCGACACAATCGAAAACCTGATCAATCTGGCCCTCTTGTTAAAATCTCCGCAAAAGAAATCTGCACTTTACGCTTTGCATGTAACCGACGACGATAAAAAAAGTAACTTCCTCTCACAAGCCGTTCTCGAATATGCGGGGAAAGTAGCATCTTCCGCCGATACTAAATTAATCCCGATCGCCCGATACGACATGAATATAACCAGCGGGATTATCCACACCATGAAAGAAAAAAATATAACGGAGGTCGTACTCGGATTACATCACAAAGCAAATATCGTTGACACGTTTTTCGGCGCAAAAATAGAATCGCTCTTGAAAAGCACGAATAAAATGATACTCATTTCGAAATGTGTCAATCCCATAAACACGGTTACTCGTATCGTCATAGCCGTTCCCCGCAAGGCCGAATACGAAACAGGATTCGCCCGGTGGATAGACCGAGTGGCGAACATGGCGAAACAAATAGGTTGCCGTGCTATATTCTATGCTTATGCCGAAACCATTCCCTATTTGAAAGCCCGGTTACGAGCCGGAAGATACAACATCAGAAACGAATTTGAAATTTTGGAAAGCTGGGACGATATTCTGCTTCTTGCTAATGTTGTACTCGACGACGACCTATTTATCGTTGTCAGTGCGCGCCCCACATCGGTTTCGTTCAATTCCGAAGCCGACAATATTCCTTCTTTCCTCTCCAAATATTTCGCCAACAACAATCTAATAGTCCTCTATCCCGAACAGTTCGGCACAGCAGAACCGACACCCGTCTCTTTCATGGAACCGCTGTCTCACGACATGCTCAATCACTCCGAGATATTAGGACTCGAAAAAATTTTCAGACAGCTTATCACTTATAAAAAACGGTGGACTCACCGTAACCGCAAAAAGAAAATAAACCTTTGATAAACAAGATTCAGTAAAAAATCCGTGGGATAGACATGGATTTTAACGATGAAATCTTCGCAGACAACCTCATTCCAGTCTTTTCGGAGAAAGGTCTAAAAGATTACATAATCTTTGATTGTGGAGTTTAACCCCTTCACCCTGCGGGTACTTCCCCTCTATTTCCTTGTGCTTTCACCACCCGATAAAAACGGGATATTTGAGAGTAAAGTTTTTGTTTGTATTAACCCCTTCGTTCTCTGGACACTCCCCCTATGTTTATTCGGAAACACCCCATAATGCTACGGGGCACGGCAAGGAGGAGAGGGAGATGCATCCCGTTATCGAAGGTATTCACACTTCTCCCCTGTGTTTTGCACAGCAAGATATAGGGGAGAAACAGAGGAGCGATAGCGACGATGAGAGGGGTTAAGAATAATATCTTAGAGATTTTTGATTAGTGTTAGAAAAAATGGAATATTTATATAACCTCTCCCCCTGACGTGTCCCGTAGTATTGCGGGGTGTTTCTGTAAGGAAATAGAGGGGAAGTACCCGCAGGGCAAGGGGGTTGAAAAGATTATATAATTTTTGATGGAGGGAGTAGAGGTATAAAAGGACAATACCCTCTGATTTCCTACGGAGTCGATATCCCCACCAATTATCGACTGATCCATTCCCCCTACCTATCGACCGAGCTATAAACGACTGTCGAGGAATATAAATAAAAAAAGGAGAGACCTTCCCAGCCTTTCCTTTTCTATGCCATAATAAAATAAATGCTTATTTTACTTTGTCTGCCAATTCTGCACCGGCTTTGAATTTAACCACTTTCTTAGCAGCGATAGTGATTTTTTGTTTGGTTGCAGGGTTGATACCCGTACGAGCTGCTTTTTCAGTAACACCGAAAGTTCCGAAACCGATAAGGGCCACTTTGTCACCCTTAACAAGAGATTCAGAAACAGCTTCTACGAAAGCATCCAATGCTTTTTTAGCATCAACTTTGCTCAAACCGGCTTTTTCTGCCATGGCATTGATAAGTTCAGTTTTGTTCATAACGCGTATAATTTAAAGTTAAGTAAATAATTCTCCATGAAGAGCAGCACCGCAAATGTAAAGATTAAAATGAAATACTGCAAACAATAAAGTAAAAAAATATAATAAAAGCCTCGATTTTATAATATAAGCAAGTTATATTTGACTAAATACTCGAAAAATCATTACTTTTGTCCGCACAATCAGAGTATAATACATTTACTCTGCTTGGAATGAATGGTTTACACTTTGTAAGATAAGTACATTTAATATATGCAAAACAGGTCATTTTTGGGATCTATACCACCGGTGACACTCAACTTGATTATCGTTAACTTCATCGTGTGGCTGGCAGCTTTAACTCTACCTAAAATTGCCGGAATAAATTTGAACTATTGGCTGGGGTTACACTATTTTGCAGCCGACGATTTCAATGTCGTGCAATTGATTACCTACATGTTTTTACACGACACCAGCGGAATAGAACATATTTTCTTCAATATGTTCTCCGTTTTCATGTTCGGTAGAACTCTCGAAGCCGTATGGGGAGGGAAACGTTTTCTATTCTACTACATTACCACAGGAATGGGAGCGGCATTGGTGCAAGAAGCGGCATGGTACTTCGAACTACGTTCAGCCATATCGGAAACCGTAGCATTGTACGGTTGGGAACAAACGTCCCAACTACTCAACAACTTTATAACCGTAGGAGCTTCTGGCGCAGCATTCGGTATTTTATTGGCTTTCGGCATGTTATTTCCGAATGCTCCGTTGTTCATCATATTCATACCCATTCCCATTAAGGCAAAATACTTTGTCATCTTTTACGGGTTACTCGAATTATTCTTCGGTGTCAGCGGAAGCATGAGCAGCGTGGCTCACTTCGCACATTTGGGCGGTATGCTCTTCGGATTCTTCTTGATTCGTTATTGGAAAAAGAAAGGAATAGGCGGTGGCGGATTCTATTATTGACAAACTGAAACAGCAATTCCGGCAAGGCTCCGTATTGCTGAAACTCATCTATATCAACGTAGCGATCTTTCTGCTACTGAGGCTCACATGGGTCGTTTTGATGCTGTTCAATATCGACGGATATGTCATACTGCCCTTCATCGAAATGCCATCGATACCCTATGAGTTCATCACCCATCCGTGGACTTTGCTCACATACATGTTCGTCCATTACGATGTATGGCACATTCTGTTCAACATGCTTTGGCTATATTGGTTCGGGCAAATATTTCTCATGTCGTTCAGTGAAAAACAAATGGTAGGGCTATATCTTTTAGGAGGTATAGCCGGCGGTTTATTATATCTGCTTTCGTACAATTTGTTTCCCTATTTCGATGGCAAAGAAGGATTGATGTGCGGAGCCTCTGCCTCGATAATCGCCATTGTCGTAGCCACGGCATTCCGAATGCCCGACTACAAAGTCAATCTGCTTTTTCTCGGAGCTATATCTTTGAAATACATCGCACTGGTTACTATCGTCATTGACTTGTTGAGTGTCACATCGGCCAACGGAGGAGGGCACATCGCTCACCTCGGAGGAGCCCTTCTCGGTTACTGGTTTATTGTGCGATGGGAAAAAGGGAAAGATTTGACGGCGCCTGTCAACAAACTCATCGACAAAATCGTAACGGGATTCAAACCCCGCCCGAAAATCAAAGTGTCACGACCTTCGAACCGATCCTCTTCCCGGCCCGAGACCGATATGGAATACCGAGCCCGCAAAAAGAAAGAAAACGACGAAATCGATTCGATTCTCGACAAAATAAAAAAATCGGGGTATACCTCGCTCTCTGCCGAAGAAAAGAAAAGACTGTTCGAAGCCGGGAAAAAATAACGTGGTAATGAAACATGTCGTCAAAGTCATATTATTGCTGCTCAATCTGCTATGGGGGCTTTTGCTCGTCATCGGCTCCTACTCGGCATACTTTCCCTCCCGCATAGGCATACTGGTCGAACTCTTATTTCCGCTGAATCTGTTTGCCTGCATAGCGTTCTTTTTTATATGGCTCGCCTATAATCCCCGTTATATATGGGTTCCGCTCGCCGCACTGGTCATCTCTTGGGGAGGAATAGCCCGATACTGTCCGGTACATAAACCACAGCCGATAGACAACAGCCAACCCGGTTTTTCCCTGATGACTTACAATGCCTACTTCTTCCTCGATTATGAAGGAACAGATACCCGACAAAACCGAACCCTTTCCTTTATCCTCTCGCAAAATGCCGACCTTGTTTGCTTGCAGGAAAGTCCGGGTCTGATCGCTCCGAATCCGGGATTGAAAATCACCGGGGAACAAATAGACAGTATACACACGCTGTATCCCTACCGCATTCCTACGACCCACGGTATGAACTTCCTGTCGAAATACCCAGCGACATTGTTGTTCGATACGGTATATTCCGAGTCGAGCGCCATCGCCATTTACCAAGTAAAGATAGAAGGCCATACAGTCACCGTTGTCAACCAACACATGGAATCTATCGGATTGACTCAAACCGACAAAGAACTATATCATGAAATCACGGCACACCCGAATACCGACCGACTGGACGAAATAAAGAAACACTTGTTGTCCAAACTCATGAACGCAGCCGAGATTCGAAATCGCCAAGCCGACCTGACAGCCGAGAAAATACAAAACATTCCCGGTAATATCATCGTCTGCGGCGACTTCAACGACTCACCCTTATCCTATTCCGTCCGAAAGTTCCACAGTATGGGTTTTCGCGACGCCTACAACGAATTGGGATTAGGACCGGGAATCACATATCACGCCAATCGCTTCTGGTTCCGCATCGACCATATCCTATACAAAGGCAATATGGAAGCCCGATGGCTTGTCCGCCAACGACATAAAAGTTCAGACCATTATCCCCTTGTCACAAGGTTTGTATGGGAAAATTCCGAAAATCATTAACACAGTAATATTATACCTCATGAAAAAACTTTTAGTAACATCGTTAACTTGTCTTATGATGATCTCTTGCAATCAAAAAGAGAATCCGCTGCTTAGCGAGTTCAGCACTCCTTTCGGGGTTCCACCGTTCGAACAAATAAAGCCCGAGCACTACATGCCGGCTTTTGAAGAAGGTATCCGTCAGCACGATGCCGAAATCGCCACAATCATTGCCAACCCCGAGACTCCTACATTCAAAAACACCATCGAGCCGCTCGAATTCAGCGGTATGCTACTGACTCAGGTCAATCTGATATTCAGCAGTTTGACCGAAGCGGAAACGAACGACGAACTCCAAGCCATCGCCAAAGAGATTTCGCCCAAACTGACCGAGCATTACGACAACATCTCGCTCAACGGAGAACTTTTCGCCCGAATTAAAACGGTATACGAGAACCGGGATAAAGAGAACCTCGACACCGAACAGATGAAAGTTCTCGAAAACCACTACAAAGACTTTGTTCGTGCGGGTGCTCTTCTCTCCGAAGAAGATAAAGCCACGCTTCGCGAGATCAACAAAGAATTGGCTATGCTTTCCATACAATACGGAGACAATGCCTTAGCCGAGTCAAATGCTTTTGAACTGGTCATCGACAATGAAACCGACCTCGCTGGTTTGCCCGAGGCAGTAGTCACGGCAGCTGCCGACGAAGCGGCTGCTCGCAACAAAGCCGGCAAATGGGTATTTACCCTCGATGCACCCAGCCGCATCCCATTCCTGCAATACGCCGATAACCGCAATCTGCGCGAAAAAGTTTATAAAGCCTATATCAACAAAGCCGACAACGACAACGAATTCGACAATAAAGAAATCGTATCGAAAATGGTCAACCTCCGTTTAAAGAAGGCCAATTTACTGGGATTCAATACCTACGCCGACTTTGCCCTCGACGATCGTATGGCAAAAACCGATGCGAACGTCAACGATCTCATCAATCGGGTATGGGCCTATGCGATACCTCGTGCAAAAGAAGAAGTAGCCGACATGCAAAAGATCATCGACGCAGAAGGCGGCGGTTTCAAACTCGCCCCGTGGGATTGGTGGTACTATGCCGAAAAAGTACGCAAAGCCAAATACGATTTGAACGAAGACGAACTGAAACCCTATTTCAGCCTCGACAACGTACGTGAAGGTGCGTTCATGGTTGCCAATAAATTATATGGAATCACTATCACCGAATTGAAAGATATGCCGGTCTATCACCCCGACGTCCGCGCATTCGAAGTGAAAGATGCCGACGGCAAACATTTGGCCGTATTCTATACCGATTACTTCCCCCGTGCCGGGAAACGTGCCGGAGCTTGGATGTACAACTTCCGTGAAGCCTATGTACAAGACGGTAAGGAAGTACGCCCCATCGTTTACAACGTGGCCAACTTCACCAAACCTACCGCCGATACTCCCTCTTTGCTTACCATCGACGAAGTGCAAACTCTTTTCCACGAATTCGGACATGCCCTGCACGGCATGCTCACCCGTTGCCACTACCCCTCGGTAAGCGGGACCAGTGTCGCACGCGATTTCGTAGAGCTACCGTCGCAAATCAACGAACACTGGGCAACGCACCCCGAAGTATTGAAATTATATGCCAAACACTATCAAACCGGCGAAATCATTCCCGACTCGTTAATCGCCAAAATGGAGGCAGCCTCTAAATTCAATCAAGGATTCGCCACCACCGAATTTTTAGCTGCGGCTATCCTCGACATGCGTTGGCACGAAATAGACGAAGTTAAAGAATACGATGTGCGCCAATTCGAAAAAGAAGTAGCGCAATCCGTCGGACTCATCGACGAAATCACCTATCGCTACCGTAGCACCTACTTCTCGCACATCTTCACCAACGATTACTGTGCAGGATATTACAGCTACATCTGGGCCGAAGTTCTCGATGCCGATGCTTTCGACGCATTCAAAGAACACGGTATCTTCGACCCGGCGACAGCCAAAGCATTCCGTGAAAACATTCTCGAAAAAGGCGGGAGCGAGGATCCCATGAAACTTTATCGCCAATTCCGTGGAGCAGAGCCTAATCCCGATGCCCTGCTTCGCAACCGGGGATTGAAATAATAATTTCCTCTATACAGGAAAAGGGAGCTGTGCCGTGGCACAGCTCCCTTTCTTATAAAAAATATCGATACCCTTTCAATTTATCGATATTCCCATTATATTTGTACATAAACAACAGACACATAACCTCGGAAAAACGATCCGATTTCAAATTGCGATGGACATAATCATATCAAGTTGGCTCTTGTGGCTCATTATTGCGGCCATACTTGTTATCATAGAACTGCTCACTTCCATGATAGCGACATTCTGTTTGGCAACAGGTTGCCTAATAGCCATGGTATGCGCCCTGCTGGACTGGGGCGTCGAAGCGCAGCTGATCGGAGCCATAATCGGCACTGTAATCGCATTTATACTCGTCCAAACAAAGCGAGGGAAGGGTAATATCTCGGTTCAATCCTTCATATCGTTATAAATACCAACGCACATTGAATACAAACTGTGACAAATCGAGAAGCGTAAAATTGCCTACACAAAAACGAATCGACAGTATTGATCTGTTCAAAGGAATCGCCATTCTGGGAATCGTGTGGAAACACACCTTTCACCCGCAATGGTGCGATCTCATTCACATAAGCGCGCTTTTCTTCATCTTATCGGGAATCTTTTTCAAAGACGAGCCATTCATTCCCTTTCTAAAAAAGAAAATCCGAACCATACTTATTCCGTTCCTTTTCTTTTACATACTTTCCTATCTCGCCCGAATAGCCTTCTATTTCAGACACTTTCGCACCCTACACGGATTCGCATGGGATAGCCTGTTGGAAATCTTTTCTATTTCCAATACACCCGACTACCTCACAGTGAACATACCTCTGTGGTTTCTCGTCTGCCTGTTCGTCATGCAAATTATCTTTTGGTGTCTGAACAGAGTAATACCCCGTAATAAATACCGCAGCTGCTGGTTCTTGGTAATCTTAGCTGCCCTATACGCTGGTTACGGTACAATCGAGTCTTGGCACTCGCCGTTTATGTTCAATGTCGCCATCGAGTGCCTTCCCTATTTTATTGCTGGAAACCTTTTCGGACTACAAATAGCCCGATTTCTTTCCAAGTCCTCTCTGAAATATCTCCTCGCCCCGACATGTTTTGCCCTGTTCATCGGGTTCCAATACTTGCCGATCGATATCTCTATCCTTGCCTTTATCAAAGCATTGACCATATTCGTAGCAATACTTTCCCTACTGTCTTGCTTCGAAAACAGCTGCTCGATGATATGGACGACAGTCCGATATTTCGGGAAATCATCACTCTTTATCATGGGTATTCATGTACTCCTATTAGCCCCTATACAATCGATGGCTCGCGCCATCACCGGAAAACCGGACTTACTCACCGGATTAATCTGCCTTGCGCTTACTATGCTCCTCATATACTTTCTTATACCTTTCACCGAGAAATATATCCCGTGGGCTATCGGGAGACAACGACAAAAACAGGACACGAAATCATCTCAATCAACAGAATAGTATGAATAAACAAGTTTTAACAATTAGGGGGGGGGTAAAACCAACCTCTTCAAAACGAATCGATTACATCGATCTTATTAAAGGAATCGCCATCATCGGTGTCGTATGGAGTCACACTGTACACCCGCAATGGTACAATGTAACCTACATAAATGCACTTTTTTTCTTTCTCTCCGGATTCTTTTTCAAAGAAGAACCATTTCCCGCTTTCCTAAAAAAGAAAGTCAAAACGCTCATTATCCCATTCACTTTCTTCTACCTCCTATCCTACCCGTTCCGAATCATTTTTAACCTTTGGGATTACCGTACGCTCAACAACTTCGACTGGGGGTGTATCTTCGATGTATTCGACATAACAAACAAAAGCGATTTTCTATTTGTCAATGTTCCGCTTTGGTTCATATTTTGCTTGTTCGCCATGCAACTGATATACTGGTGCATGAACAAGATCACTCCGGAAAAATACCGGACAATCATATATCTCATATTGACCGCAGTAATCATGATCTGGAACGAGGAAATCAAATCTTACCCGACCATTTTCATGTTCAATAACGCAGTGCAATGGTTGCCCTATTTCATAATCGGCAACTTGTTCGGCCTGAAATTATCTCGCTTGATTCTCGACTACCCATCAAAATACATCATTGTACTGACAACCCTCGTCACTTTCATCGGCTTACAAGCCATCGACTGTAATCTGCCTGCCTATTTTTTCCTAAAAGCCATCGTCTTGTTTCTTTGTTTCATGTCCGCCCTTTCCTATTTCAACGACAACAAGAACCATATATGTGCGATTGTTCGTACCTTAGGAACATCTACCCTCTTTATCCTCTGCATACATATTCTCATACAAACTCCTTTCCAACGAGCCATCATGAAAATATTCGGGCATCGGGAAGTATTCACCGGATACATCGACGTCGCACTCACCCTGCTCGTCATATATCTCCTCATTCCCTTCGTGAATAAATATCTTCCTTGGGCGATCGGGAAAAAAAGATAAGGATAAAAAAGAACCGGGGCTAGAATTATCCAGCCCCGGTATCTATATAGACAAACTACTTTATGACTTAGGTTGTAACAAACGATTATACTCCAAATCGTCATTTATAATTTCCATAGCCTTGACGAACGAAGGATTTCGAGGATTCATTACTCTGAAATAGGCAGCCGTGTCGAACATATCCCGGGCAATAAGAGCCTTTATCTGCAAAGCTATCAACCCTTTGGATTTCCGATACTGCTCCTCGTTATATTTCACCTTTTCGGTTTCTCCCATCTTCAACAATTCAGCGAGCATATCGTCCGTAACCGCAAATTCTTCGACAAACTGGTCCACCTTTTTATACTTATTCATCAACTCTTTCCGATGACTGTCGAGATAATTGACCGGATATTGATTCAATACCCCTTTCGCCAACAAATCCCGATGGAAATCGGTATAAATCGTCGTGTCTAACGGTATAAAAATATCGGGCATAATACCCCCGCCACCATATACCGTACGTTTACTCTTCAAAGTTTGGAATTGCAATGAATCCGGGAAATGAATGCTATCGGTATAAATAAGCTCTCCATGATTGAACCGGTCTAGCAATTCCCGCTCGTATGCCTCGTGGCCTTTGTCATAAGGCTTCTGTATACTCCTGCCAGAAGGCGTATAATATCGGGCGACAGTCAACCTTATCATCGATCCGTCGGGGAATGGTATGGGACGTTGAACTAAACCTTTTCCGAAGGTACGACGCCCTACGATTATACCCCGGTCCCAATCTTGAATCGCTCCCGAAAGGATTTCACTTGCCGAAGCCGAGCTCTCATCGACCAGCAAAACTAATTTCCCCTTTTGGAACTGCCCCCGTTTCGAAGCGAAAGCATCGTCCCGCGGAGAACGACGACCCTCGGTATAAACGATCGACTGCCCGTCGGCTAAAAACTCGTCGGCCATAGCGATAGCACTGGTCAAGAATCCACCGCCGTTGCCTTGCAAGTCGACAATAAGATTTTTCATACCCTTCTTTTTCAACTCCTTAATGGCATCAGAAAATTCCTTGTCTGTCGTCACGGCAAAACGGCTCACCCGTATATAACCCGTTTCTTTATCGGCCATATAAGATGCATCGATACTGTAAATAGGTATTTTATCACGTACGATTCTGAATTCGATAGGCTCCTTCACCCCTTTGCGCAATACGGTCACTCGCACCACCGTACCCGATTCCCCGCGTAGCCGTTTCATGATGTCGGTATTTTTCATCTTCACTCCGGCTATGGTTGTATCGTTTACAGCGATGATACGGTCACCCGCCAATATTCCCACCTTTTCCGAAGGTCCGCCAACGATAGTCTGTATCACATACAACGTATCTTTATTCATATTGAACTGGATACCCACTCCGCTGAAATTACCCTGTAAAGGCTCGTTCATCTCCCGGGTCTCCTCGGCTGTCGTGTAGGTCGAATGCGGATCGAGTTTATCGAGCATACCCCGAATGGCATCCTCCACCAACTTATTCTCGTCTACCTCATCGACATACAAATTCGTTATGGCGAAATCGGCTAAACTGAGTTTTCGCATTCCTTCGCTTTGGCCTTGCGACCACATGGCTCCCACCGCTATCACGGGTAGGAATATGATAAAAAATAGTCTTTTCATCTTCAACTTAAAATTATACTAATTTCAACCCTTTGGGAACAAATTCATCGACACTGTGACCGAACCTTAAAAGCTCCCGCACAATGGTAGAACTGATATGAGTCAATTCCGGCTCGGTAAACAAAATTATCGTCTCTACCCCCGATAATTTCCGGTTCACGTCGGCGATAGTCTTCTCATACTCGAAGTCATTCACCGACCGGATACCCCGCAGAATAAACCGGGCATTCCATTGCTTCGCAAGGTCGATGGTGAGGCTGTCGTACGAAACGACTCGAATCCGAGGATTATCCCGAAACAAATCCCTCAACATTTCCAACCGCTGTTCCACGGTGAAATAAGTGCGTTTCGAATCATTGATACCTATGGCTATGACCACTTCATCGAGCAATTCGAGCCCCCTGCTCACAATCGACATATGACCGAGAGTAAAAGGGTCGAATGTTCCCGGGAACACAGCTATCCTTTTAGACGAGATTGGTGTCATCTTCTATAACCAGATTTTGTATAATAAAGTTTTGTCTTTCCATAGTGTTCTTGCCCATATAAAATTCGAGCAAATCTTTCACCAAATCCTCCTTACGCAGCGATACCCGGTCGAGACGCATATCCGGTCCGATAAACTGACGGAACTCGTCGGGCGAAATCTCACCCAATCCTTTGAATCGTGTCACTTCGGGGTTTGCTCCGCACTTCTTGATAGCGGCGAGCCGTTCCTCGTCTGTATAGCAATAATGTGTTTCTTTTTTATTCCTCACGCGAAACAGCGGAGTCTGTAAAATATAAACATGCCCTTTCTTGATAAGGTCGGGGAAAAATTGCAAAAGAAAAGTAATCATCAGCAAGCGGATATGCATACCGTCCACATCGGCATCGGTTGCGATAATCACCTTATTATACCGGAGCCCCTCGATACCGTCCTCTATATTAAGGGCAGCTTGCAGCAAGTTGAACTCCTCGTTCTCATAAACGACCTTTTGGGTCAGTCCGTAAGTATTCAACGGCTTACCCCGCAAAGAGAAGACCGCTTGCGTCTCCACATTACGAATCTTGGTAATCGAACCGCTCGCCGAGTCCCCCTCGGTAATGAAAATACAGCTCTCGTCCTGCCGATCGCCTTTGGTATCGTTGTAGTGTATGCGGCAATCACGCAACTTGCGGTTATTCAAATTCGCTTTCTTCGCACGTTCCCGTGCCAACTTCGTAACCCCCGCTATCGCTTTGCGTTCCTTTTCCGATGCCAATATCTTTTTCAGCATCACATCGGCCACTTCGCCGTTTTTATGCAGATAATTATCCAATTCCTTTTTCAAGAAATCGCCGATAAACTTTGCGATGGTCGGTCCCTCGGGTCCCACGTCTTTCGAACCGAGCTTGGTCTTGGTTTGCGACTCGAATACAGGTTCTTCCACCTTGATACTGATTGCCGCTACCATACCGTTACGAATATCGGTATATTCGAAATTCTTGGCATAAAACTCCTTAATCGTACGGGTAGCCGCTTCTCTGAAAGCAGTCAAGTGCGTTCCTCCCTGCGTCGTATGTTGCCCGTTCACAAACGAATAATATTCCTCGCCATACTGGTTGCTGTGCGTGATAACCACCTCTATATCCGCTCCCGACAAATGAATGATAGGATATAAAGGTTCGGTCGTCATGTATTCGTTCAACAAATCGACCAATCCATTACGGGAATGGAATTTACGTCCATTCAACAAAATGGTCAGTCCCGTATTTAAGAACACATAGTTTTTAAGCAACGGCTCTATCAATTCCTCCCGGTAAGCATAATTTTTAAAAATCGTTCCATCGGGAGAAAACTGAACCAATGTACCGTTCGGCTCGTCGGTAGGCATCAAACCGCTCTCCGAGACCACTTCTCCGCAAGCATAACTCACCGAGTTACTCATTCCGTCGCGATAAGACTGTATGAAAAAACTCGACGACAAAGCATTGACCGCCTTGATACCGACACCGTTCAGACCGACTGACTTTTTAAATGCCTTCGAATCGTACTTACCACCCGTATTCATCTTGGAAGAGACATCTTTCACTTTGTCGAGAGGTATACCCCGACCATAATCCCTCACCGAAACGACCTCGCTCGAAATCTCCACGACAATCTGTTTGCCGAAGCCCATCATGTGCTCGTCGAGAGCATTGTCGAGAACCTCCTTCAACAATACATAAATGCCGTCATCGGCATGAGAACCGTCCCCCAACTTCCCGATATACATACCGGGGCGGCGACGGATATGCTCCTTCCAATCGAGCGTCTTAATGGCATCGGAGCCGTACTCGAACTCAGAATTTATATTCGTATTCTCTTCCATAAATATCTATCTCTCACCGCTGATTTTTCGTATAATGCAAAGATAAAGCAAGCCGGGAGTAGAAACAAGCGCACTTGGTTATACCGAGGCACAGCCCATTTTCGCATTATGCAAAGATAACGCTAAAAAAGAGTAAAAAAAAGAATAACTCCCTTTTTACAACCTTTTTAAGAAATAGATATGCCCCGGAAAAGCGTTTGCTTTTCCGGGGCATATCTATACGATCTCTTCTACCGGACAAACTACTCTACCAAAGCGAAATCGAGCTGTTTCCGCTCCAAGTTCGCCCGAGCTACCTTGATACGGATAGGATCGCCCAAGCGGTATATCCGGTGCTTGCGACGCCCCATCAGACAATAATTCTTCTCGTCGAACTCGTAATAGTCGTCTTCGAGGTCACGTATCGGCACAAGTCCCTCGCATTTATTCTCGTTGATTTCGACATACAAACCCCATTCGGTAATACCCGAAATAACGCCGTCGTACTCCTCGCCCAAACGTTCGCCCATAAACTCTACCTGTTTATACTTGATAGAAGCCCGCTCTGCGTTGGCAGCAAGCTGCTCCATATCCGAAGCATGTTTACATTCGTCTTCGAGCGACTGAACATTCACGCTACGTCCGCCCGCCATATAACGCTCCAATAATCGATGCACCATTAAGTCGGGATAACGACGTATGGGAGAAGTAAAATGGGTATAATAGTCGAAAGACAACCCGTAGTGACCGATATTTACAGTCGTATAGACCGCCTTCGCCATAGCTCGTATAGCTATCGTCTCCACCAAATTTTCTTCCGGCTTTCCTTGTACGTTGGCCAACAAACTATTAATACCCTTCGAAAGGTCTGCTTTGCTACCCTCGGTCTTGATTTTATAACCGAATCGGGTGATAAAAGCGGCGAACGAAGCCATCTTGTCGGGATCGGGCAAGTCGTGTACCCGATAGACAAACGCTTTGGGCTTTTTCCCGTCTTTGGGTTTACCGATAAATTCCGCTACCGTGCGATTCGCCAGAAGCATAAACTCTTCGATCAGCTTGTTCGCCTCCTTAGATACCTTGAAATAAACCCCTATCGGCTTGCCACTTTCATCTATGTCGAACTTAACCTCATGACGGTCGAAATTGATAGAACCATTGTCAAAACGACGCTTCCGCAGCTTCTGCGCCAAATCGTTCAAAGCCAATATTTCCTCTTTATAATCCCCTTCTCCGGTCTCTATCACCTCTTGCGCCTCCTCATAAGCAAACCGGCGATTAGACCGAATCACCGTACGGGCGATATGCGACTTCTGAACCTCGGCATTACCGTTCAGCTCGAAAACACAAGAGAACGTAAGTTTATCCTCGTCGGGACGCAACGAACAGATTTCGTTGCACAATCGTTCGGGCAACATCGGCACGACACGATCCACCAGATAAACCGAGGTTCCCCGGCTTTCGGCCTCCTTGTCGATGATACTGCCGGGCTTTACATAATAACTCACGTCGGCTATATGCACGCCAACCTCCCAATTTCCGTTCGATAATCGGCGGATAGAAAGGGCATCGTCGAAATCTTTGGCATCCTTCGGGTCTATGGTAAATGTCGTTACCTGCCTGAAATCTTCCCGTGCGGCAATCTCCTCGTCGGTTATTGCGTCAGGAATCTTATTAGCCGCTTTTTCCACTGCTTCGGGGTAACGATACGGCAATCCGAATTCCGCCAATATGGCATGTATTTCGGTATTGTTTTCTCCGGCAGGTCCCAATATATCCACGACCTCTCCATACGGATTGCGGGCCCGATCGGGCCATTCGGTGATACGCACGACGGCCTTATCTCCGGTTTTTCCGCCTTTAAGTGCCGTTTTCGGAATAAATATATCATTTGCCAACACCTTGTTATCGGTCAGCAGGAATGCAAAATGTTTCTGCACCTCCAACGTTCCGACAAATATTTGGGGAGTCTTTTCGACAATCTCGACCACCTCGCCTTCGGCATCGTGCCCTCTGCGCTTGGCATAGACCAATACCCTCACCCGGTCGCCGTCCATCGCATGCATGGCATTACGCTCGGCGATGAATATCGACTCATCGTCATCGGTAATCACATGATTTTTCCCATTGACACGCCGTTCGAACCGACCTATAACCTCCGTTCCCCGACTGTTCGCCTTGTATTTGCCCGGAGAAACTTCTATCAGAAAATTCTGCTCCGCCATGCCTTCGAGCAACTGGAATACCATCTGTTTTTGAGGTGTAGTAGTAGCTCCAACCCCATGTGCGACCTGTTTGTAATTAAACGCCCGCTTCCTGTCTTGGTTGAAGAATTCGACCACCGAGGCCAACATATCTTCTTTCTTGATTCTCTTTGAACCTTTCCTTTTTCCTTGTTTCATGATATAGGGGTTTTAACATTGTTCTTAATGATACGGAAAACGGAGTAAACGGTAAAAACATCGAACTCCTCCCGACGAATACCAAGCGTACCCTGCCCGCATTTAGTATAACAAAGATAACGGAAATAAAGACAGAAACAAATTTTATTCATAAAGCTGTTTCAAATTTTTTCAACGATGTATTTGAAGCGGTTTATAAAAATTTTAATAATATAACAAATTAAAACGAACCCGTGACGACTCGTTTACACCATTAAAATTTTTTATAACTTTGTGACCGTTTCGAGAATTACCGTTACACAAGTCGATACAAAAATTCCAAAGATTACGAAAATGAAAAAAATCCAATCTGTTTTTATCATTCTCTTAACCGTTTTCCACCTGTCCGCCCAAATGAATCAAGGGAAATACGTCCCTTTCCATTTCAGTTTCATACCACCACTAAGCTCCAATGGAATAAATGCATCGCAATACACCAACGGAGCCTCTTTCAGTATATTGGCAGGTATGTCTGCTAACGAAAGGAATTTTACATTTGCCTCGATCAGTAATGTCATAGCCAATGAAGCCCGGGGATTACAGTTTGCCGGCATATCCAATTATATAGGCAAACAGGGACAAGGTGTCGCCTTCGCCGGAATGACCAATATTACCAAAGGAACTTACAAAGGTGTACAACTCGCCGGAATCACCAATTATTCGGTGGGAGAATCGAGAGGCATCGCTCTTGCCGGATTGAACAACGCCATAAATGGAAATTTCAAAGGTGTACAATTTGCCGGATTACTCAATACCTCGAAAGATATAACCGGCCTGCAATTCGCAGGGCTCCTTAATATCGCCGGGAAAGTCCGAGGAGTACAATTCGCCGGACTTCTTAATATCGCCGAAGAAAGCGATTGCCCCATTGGGCTCGTCAATATAGTCAAGCGCGGAGAGATGGGCATAGCCCTCACTTATGACATATTGGGTAACGGTATCGTCTCGTTCCGCTCAGGAGGGAAATACACATACGGTATTATCGGTTTCGGATATAACCACAAATTACCCGGCAACAACAAGACCGTTGCGGAAGCTGGATACGGTGTACACATACCTTGTTACTCTTGGTTTCAGATAAACAATGAATTTAAAGTAACTTCCACGGCAACCTCCGATAAACCCTTTTTAAACGCAAGTTATTCCTTGCTACCTTCGTTCAAAATAAAAAAGCACTATAACATATTCGGCGGAGCGAGTCTCAATTATTCGACAACCACCGAGATGGACAACCAAACGCTATTTCCGCAGAACAACTTGTGGAAAAAGCACACCGACAATCGGTTGCAACAACTGTTCATCGGCTATCTGGTAGGCATTCAATACATCTTTTAGCAACCGGTCGCTACTCTTTCATCGATGTTCTCATGGAACGGAGACGGATTATCTCCTGAAAAAAATTTTTATCGTTACTTCGGTAAATTTAAATTCTGAAAACAATAAATTCACTATTTTTGTATAAAACGAAAATAGATACGCCTCGGTACAATCAACCGGATTTGCTTTTACTTTCGGCCTGTACTATCTTTGCAAAACAAATAAAGTGAAATCCATGACTGCCCTACTCGACCTCAGGGAACATCTACCGATAACCAATCCCACGTGGATATTCTTTCTCGTGCTCTGTATCATTTTATTCGCCCCCGTATTGTTGAATAAACTGAAAATACCTCATCTCATCGGCATGATTCTGGCCGGTATTCTCATCGGTGAGCATGGATTCGATATCTTGGCCCGCGACAGCAGTTTCGAATTGTTCGGACAGGTGGGACTCTACTACATCATGTTCTTAGCCGGCTTGGAAATGAACATGGAAGATTTTCCGGCTATACGGGGCAAAGCCATCGTATTTGGGATACTCGCCTTTATCATTCCTATCGTCTTGGGCTTTTTCAGCAACATACTCATCTTGAAATATGGTATTGTCTCTTCCATCTTGCTGGCGAGTATGTACGCCTCGCACACCCTCATTTCCTATCCCATCGTTACCCGATACGGAGTCTCCCGGCACAGATGCGTCAGTATAGCCGTAGGAGCCACTGCCATTACCGACAGTCTCACCCTACTGGTTCTCGCCATCGTCGGAAGCATGTACAGAACCGACAGTGTAGGCAGTTGGTCTTGGTTGGAATTAATTCTTAAAGTCTCTCTGATGGGACTTTTCATCATCTACTCCTTCCCTCGCATCGGACGTTGGTTTTTACGGAAATACGAAGACGGTATCGTGCAATTCATCTTCATTCTGGCAATGGTTTTCCTCGCTGCCGGTTTAATGGAACTGGTCGGAATGGAAGGCATACTTGGAGCATTCTTTGCGGGACTGGTATTGAACCGCCTCATTCCCCCGGTCTCTCCTTTAAGAAATTACCTCGAATTTGTCGGTAACGCCCTATTCATTCCCTATTTCCTCATCGGCGTAGGTATGCTAATCGATGTACGAGTATTTTTCGGCCATATAGAATCTATGAAAGTAGCCGCCGTAATGACCCTCATGGCCCTTAGTACCAAATGGATTGCGGCATGGACCACCCAGAAAATCTACGGCATGAAGAAAATCGAACGGCAACTGATGTTCGGACTAAGTAATGCTCAGGCAGCGGCAACTCTCGCTGCCGTTCTTGTAGGATACAACATCGTTTTACCGGACGGTAGCCGTCTGCTCAACGACGACGTCCTCAACGGTACGATCGTGCTTATTCTCATTACATGCATCATCAGTTCGATAACGACCGACATTGCTGCCCGAAAAATGGCTTTGAGCGAATTGCCGCCCGACGATACGCAATCGGATACGGACAACGAAAAAATACTCATTTCATTCAGTAATCAGAAAAACGTTAAGAACCTTATCTACTTGGCCTTACTCGTCAGCAACCCTAAAAAGATACACGGGCTGGTCGGGTTACACGTAATGTATGATAATTGCAGTGAAACAGACCGCGAACAAGGGAAAAAACTTTTACTGCAAGCACAAGAAGTCGCGGCAAAAGCAGACGTAACGCTACAAACTCAAAACCGGTTGGCGACTAACTTATCAAACGGAATACTTCATGCTTCGAAAGAAAACGATGCCTCCGAGATTATCGTCGGACTACACATACGAGCCACACAAGACGAATCGTTCTTCGGCCCCGTACTGCTCAATCTACTGAACAAAATGGATCGCCAAATCATGATTCTCCATGCCGTCACGCCGATAAACAGAGTGCACAACATTCATGTCGCTATCCCGGAAAATGCAGAATATGAAGCTGGATTTTACCGGTGGACAGAACGCATCGCCCGAATGGGAGAGAATACAGGCCGGCGGATTTTCTATCACGGCCACACCAAAACCCTGTCTCTAATACAAGCCTATCTGCAACGCTATCATACCAGCGTATTATACGAAATGCAGGAAACCGACGGAGGCAACGAATTAAAGCGTCTATCAACAGAATTACAACCCGACGACCTCATGGTAATCATCATGGCCCGACACGGCTCTGTTTCTTTCCGGCCTTCGCTCGAACACGTCCCGCATCAAATCAATGCCTATTACACAGATAAAAATTTCATATTACTCTTCCCCGACAGCTATGCTCCTGCTTCTCCCGAACTTACGTTCGTAGAGCTACACGGCACACGAGGAACTTATGAAAAGAAAAAAGGCTGGCTTGATTTCCTGTGGAAAAAAGAAGAACAAAATTAAGAAGAAAATCGAATTTCTCATGCCGCAACAGAAAGCGGTTTCGAAAATATTCACGAGAACAAAAAAGACACAACCGACCAGATCGCAATCACGAATTCAGAGAATCGTAAGCAATCCGAATCCCATACCCAAATAAAGAAACATAGTTATCAACGACCAAGCGAAACGAGCTTTGACAAATGGCTCCTGCCTCTCTTTACAACGGGAAGGATAGCGCAATACTCCCGCCATAGGCAAAATAAACAAAATAGCTGTAACCCATTGCAACCACACAATGTCGTAATACAGTCCCAACAAAAATGTGCCGAAGACAAAAAATGCCGCCAGCTCCATATACCCTAAGCTATTCAACGCTTTCCGTTCCATAACGAATCCCTATCCATCGATAAACCGACAGGGAAAAACATTCCCCTATCGATACCATTTTCAAATCCTTCTATTTAAAACAGAGTCAGCCCGATTTCGTATCGGGCTGACCTATATCGCATCGAATTAAGCGTCGATATTGGCATAAGTCGCATTAGATTCTATAAACTCGCGACGCGGACCTACATCTTCGCCCATCAACATCGAGAATACGCGATCGGCCTCGGCAGCATTGTCGATGGTCACCTGTTTGAGAATCCGGTTCTCGGGATCCATCGTCGTCTCCCACAACTGGTGCGGGTTCATCTCGCCCAAACCTTTGTATCGTTGAGTCTCCATCAACTGTTCGTTTCCCTCGCAATATTTCAAACAGAACTGATCCTTTTGTTGGTCGGTCCAGCAATATTCCTCGGCTTTACCCCGCTTACTCTTACATTTGTACAAAGGGGGCGTCGCCAAATAAACATATCCCTGTTCCAACAACGGACGCATACGACGGAAAAAGAATGTCAACAACAACGTGGCAATGTGCGCCCCGTCCACATCGGCATCGGTCATAATAATGATTTTATGATAGCGCAACTTCTCGATATTCGCCTCTTTCGAATCTTCTTCCGTCCCGATAGTCACACCCAAAGCCTTGAACATGTTACTGATTTCCTGACTTTCGAAGACCTTGTGATCCATCGCTTTTTCCACATTCAATATCTTACCGCGCAACGGTAGAATAGCTTGGAACATACGGTCACGACCTTGTTTGGCAGAACCTCCTGCCGAATCCCCTTCGACAAGGAATATCTCACAATCCTCAGGGTTACGCGAAGAGCAATCCGCCAATTTACCGGGCAATCCGCCACCCGAAAGAGGCGACTTGCGTTGAACCATCTCACGTGCCTTGCGAGCTGCATGACGCGCTGTGGCGGCGATAATCACCTTCTCGACAATTGTTTTCGCCTGAGCCGGATGTTCTTCCAAATAATTTGCCAAAGCCTCGCTCACAGCCGTGTCCACAGCCCCGATAACCTCACTGTTGCCCAACTTCGTTTTGGTCTGTCCCTCGAATTGTGGCTCCATCACTTTCACCGAAATAACGGCGGTAAGCCCCTCTCGGAAGTCATCGCTGCTGATTTCCACTTTCACTTTTTCAAGCATCTTGGAATCCTCGGCATACTTCTTCAAAGTACGGGTCAATCCCCGACGGAAACCCGTCAAGTGAGTTCCCCCCTCGATGGTATTGATATTGTTCACATACGAATAGACATTCTCGTTATACGTCGTGTTGTACGTCATAGCGACCTCCACAGGCACTCCCTGACGCTCGGTAGCGATATGAATCACATCGTCGATAAGATGCTCCTTATTCGAGTCGATATAACGAACGAACTCCTTTAATCCTTCCTTTGAATAGAACACCTCCTTACGATACTCGCCGGCATCGTTAGTCGTCCGTTTATCCGTCAGCGAAAGGGTAATCCCCGCATTCAGATAAGCCAAATCGCGCAAACGATTCGCCAAAATATTATAGTCGTAAACCGTAACAGAAAAAATCGAATCGTCTGGACGGAAGATAATCGTCGTACCCGTCTCTTCGGTCTCTCCTATAATTTCCACATCGTGCAAAGGTTTACCACAAGAATACTCTTGCATATAAATCTTTCCGTTCCTGCGAATCTCGGCACGTAAATAAGTCGAAAGAGCATTTACGCACGATACACCCACACCGTGCAAACCACCGGAAACTTTATAAGACCCTTTATCGAATTTACCACCGGCATGCAATACCGTCAAAACCACTTCAAGAGCCGATTTATGCTCTTTCTCGTGCATATCGACAGGAATACCGCGACCGTTATCGACAACCCTGATAGAATTATCTTCGTTGATATATACCTCGATATGAGTGGCATATCCGGCAAGAGCTTCGTCGATGGAGTTATCGACAACCTCATACACCAAATGATGCAACCCTTTTACACCGATATCGCCGATATACATGGCAGGACGTTTACGAACGGCCTCTAAACCTTCGAGCACCTGAATACTATCGGCTGAATAACTTTTGTTTTCTGTTTCTTCTGACATATTATCCGAATCTTTTTTGTTTTTATGAGCTATCCCTGCGCTATTCTTATTAACAGAAAATCAACAGGAAACACTTAAAATCCGGCTCAAACCGCCGGCGTTCCACCAACAAACAAAAATACACAAAAAAGTTGGAATAGCGAAATAATCCGGGTGGAAATAATCACACCGACGTTTCTCTCAAATCATAGCCCCGACCAGATATTATGAATCCAAACAGCAAATTCAAACATAAGGATAAAAACAAAAAACCATCTGACAGCAAGCACCTTATTCACAAAAAGATATAAATCATATACACTATGAACCTGAAAAATGGCATCAATCAATAACAGGAAAGGGAATGAAAACAATAAATCCACTGGGTGATTTTAAAAATTAACCCTCTCGCCCATCGGACACTCCCCCTATACCGTTATGCGACACAACGGGAGAATTGAATAAACAGACTGATGAGATGTCGTTTTCACCCCTCCTTCTCTACGTGACACTTCCCCTATGGCTGGCACCACACAGAGGAGGAGTTTTAAATATCTCCGATAGAGAAAAGAAATACCTCGTAATGCTACGGGACACAGCAGAGGAGAAAGGGATATACATCTCACTTTCTCCCCCTGTGTTTTGCGCAGCAAAATATAGGGGGAGTGCCCGCAGGGCGAAGGGGTTGATACAAACAAAAAACTCACTCCCAAATACATCACCTTTATTTGGTGATGAAGATGCAAGAAAATAGAGGGACAGTATACTCGTAGCGAATGGGGCAACCTTTACCACAAAAAACCTTATGAAATCTTTCCAAACCCTCTCATTCATTAACATTCAAGCCTATCCCCATGAGTTTTCTATTGAATCGGTAATTCCCATCAAAAAAAAGATACCACATATCTAAACAAAAAAAGCAACAGAAAACATTGGCATATTTTAGCACCTAAAAACTCCCTATAAAGGACCTATTTAATAGAGATAAGCTAAAAGCTTGTCGTAATTGCGCTCCCGAATAACCTTCGAAATAGTAAACCAGTCAATGAAAAGGACTATACCAAAACCACCACCGGTGAGCAATTTGAAAACACCCATTAATGTATCCCCGATATAAAATCGGTCAATCCCACATACACCCAAAAACAAAGAAAGAAACAGAACCTTACCGGGAGCCTTGAAGTCAATCGAAAACAACATTGAATACAAATCATTATGAGCAGCATTCAGCATCAGCCGAACAGACCGAATATCCTTTTCCAAAAAGTAGTGCCCATACAAATCCATAAAAACGTCCACCTTCAAAGTATCCATAACTTAGATATCGCAAACGACAGAACAAACAACCATTATATATCCAAACAAAAAAAATGCGACAGATTTTTTTCTGTCGCATTCGTAGCCCATAGGAGAATCGAACTCCTCTTTCAAGAATGAAAATCTTGCGTCCTAACCGATAGACGAATGGGCCATACCTATCCCCGACAAGGTAAACCTTGCCGATTTTAATTTCAAGGAATTACAACTTATTAACGTGTAAAGCTAATTTCGATTTCAAGTTAGCAGCTTTGTTTTTATGAATCACATTCTTTTTAGCCAACTTGTCCAACATCGAACTAACTTTTACATACAAAGCGGCAGCTTCTTCCTTCACAGTAGTAGCACGCAATTTACGAACGGCGTTACGAGCAGTCTTTGCATAGTAACGGTTACGCAAATTTCTCACTTGTGTTTGTCTGATTCTTTTTTCCGACGATTTATGATTTGCCATCTCAATAGTCTCCTAATAATTATATTTTTATATTCGTAGCCCATAGGAGAATCGAACTCCTCTTTCAAGAATGAAAATCTTGCGTCCTAACCGATAGACGAATGGGCCCTTGATAAAAATGCGCCTTAGATATATAAAGTAAGGCGCCCTTTCCAAATGCGAGTGCAAATATAGAGTTGTTTTTTGAATTGACAAAATTTTTACCTAAAAATCTTTCATTTACCTTTCTATCGCATACAATCTGCACAGACTTTCCCGCTCGAACAGGAACTACTACCCCTAAAAACTACTACGATCTACATTAGTAATTTTTATTATAGGCTCTACCCCATATTAAAAAACTACTTGCCGCTGTTACCCTGCATTATAATAGCCTCCGATCTCCCTTTTCGTTTTAGCGGCCAGCCCTATTCAATCCTGCGGGCATAGTCAATGCTGCCCCCGCTAACATCGCCGTTTTAAGAAATCCACGACGACCGATTTCCGTTTTATTTATCTCTTTCATATCGATTATTTTTTCAACTCTTTTATAATCCGAGCAGGATTACCTGCGACAACTGTCATAGGCGGCACATCTTTGGTCACCACACTATTCGCCCCCACGATAGCCCCGTATCCTATTCTCACTCCGGGGAGAATCGTAGCATTGATTCCGACCCAAACTCTATCTTCAAGAACAACAGGGCGACCATAAGTCGCATCCCGATTTTCCGGGTCGGGATCATGATTAATAGTAATAATATTTACTTTCGGTCCCAAAAAGACATTTTCACCGAGAGTAATACCCCCTCGTCCGAAAAACGTACAACACTGTTGAATAAAGCAACCTTTCCCTATTTTTATGTGTTTCCCATAATCCACATAAAACGGAGGCAACAAAGTAATAGATTCGTCCACTTCACACCCGAGAATTACACTCAATATCCGACGAACCTCATCGGGTGTATGATAACCGGTATTCAATTCGGTCGCCATTTTCATAGTATCCCAAATGGCATTTATCAATTCATCGTATCCCGGATCCGACGGGGAGACCATCTCTCCGTTCAGATCTCTTTCAAAAATAGTATGAGCATTCATAATAATCTATTTTATATCCGTTACAAAGTTAAAAAGAAAGCCCCGTGGCGACTTTGCCACAGGGCTCAAAACTCTTTGTCATAAAGCTCGATTCATCGAGATAACGGCTTTCACCGACTTTCCTTTTTACCATTTTCAACAACCTGCTTAGCCCATTCGGTAGCCACCGCAACGCCTCCGTTGAGTAACTTGCCGTCGTTCCAAGTCACGTTTGGATAAAGTTTCCTGAGCTGTCTTACACTATGGGCTATCGAACTTCCCCCGGAAGTAGCGAACGGGATAACGGTTTTACCGGAAAAATCGTATTTTTCAAGAAACGTATTGACCGGACGCGGACACAAGTCCCACCAAATAGGATAGCCGAGAAATACGATATCGTAATCTTTCATATCGAGAGGCTCCCCACCCAGTTCGGGGCGAGAATCCTCGTCGGCCATTTCGACCGAACTCCGGCTCGACTTGTCATTCCAATCGAGATCGGCCGAAGTATAGGCCTCGGCAGGAGTAATCCGGTAAAGCCGGCCATCGACCGCACCGGCAATGGACTCTGCCACCCTCCCGGTAGTTCCGGTACAAGAAAAATAGGCCACAAGAATTTTCTTACTCACCGGTTCGGTGGTATCTGTCACCTGTCGTTGAGTTTGTGACGAACAACTAAAACTGAGAATACTCATAAGTATCAATACTATCTGTTTCATACTATGTTCATTTTGAAATAAACTATAAGCCGAGAAAAAGACAAACTTGTTCGAGCTATTTCGAGGCTCAGCGTTGATGACGGACAACGCCCGAATATTCATCTTCGCTCACAGGTTCGAGCCACTCATTGCTCTTGTTTTCGCCGGGAGCCTCTATGGCGAGATGCGAGAACCAACTGTCAGGCGCAGCTCCGTGCCAATGCTTCACACCGGCCTAGATATAAACCGCATCGCCGGGGAAAAGCTCCACCGGTTCTTTTCCCCATTCCTGATAATAACCTCTGCCACCCACGCACACAAGTATTTGACCTCCGCCTTTGGTAGCTTTGTGTATGTGCCAATTATTACGGCAACCGGGCTCGAAAGTAACGTTCGAAATGAGAATACCTTCTGTCACGACAGGCGCGAGATAGCTTTGACCGATGAAATATTTGGCGTACGCATCGTTAGGTTTGCCGACAGGAAAAATAATGGATTGAGCATACGCATCGAGCGAACAGGCAACAGTACTATCCGCACAGTCTACCCACACCTCTTTGGCCATACGAAATGCCGCCCATGCTTTGGGCCAACCAGCATAGAACGCAGCGTGAGTAAGAATTTCAGCGATTTCAGTTTTGGTCACCCCGTTCTTCTTGGCCGATTCAAGATGATACTTGAACGAAGAATCTGTCAACCCCTGTGACATGAGAGCAACGACAGTCACGATAGAGCGGTCACGAAGCGAAAGCAAATCGTTACGACTCCATACCTCTCCAAAAAGAATATTGTCATTCAAATGCGCAAACTCGGGAGCGAACTCACCAAGCGCATCATGTCCGGCTGTCTGTCGGACTTTCTCTTGTGATTTTGTCATAATCGGAAATATTAAAATTGACAATAAAACCCATAAAACTACTTTTGTTTTCATACCCTATGATTTTAATTGAACACTACAAAATACCAGTTCTCCAACCCATCATATAGAAATCAGGCAAATGGGAAATCGGAAACAGACAGACATCAGTCTCCATCGATCATCGTTTATTTACGCACGATGTACAAAGGTACGAAACAGATCTCGCAACGATTTTGCTATAAAGCTCAAATCTATTTGCCATAAAGCTCACCCTGCCACGATGGTGCGACCCCATAGGTCTCTTTATACACTTTGGAAAAATGCGACAGATTCTTAAAGCCTACATCGAAGCAAGCCTCCGTAACTTTCTTTTTCCCCGACCGAATTAAATCATGCGCCGCTTCAAGACGTCGTCTGATAATCCATTTCTGAGGTGTCAAATCGCTCACTTTGGCAAAATCCCGTTTAAAAGTAGCCAAACTACGCCCCGTATAACTGGCGATTTCTTTCATCGAGAGATCGCACATATAATTCTCGTTCAAGTAATCGAGAATATCGATTTTCCACGGTTCCACGAAATCGAATAACGATGCATACAGATTACGGTCGGTATTGAGCAAGACATACACACCTTCGATCATCTTCAATTTCAAAATCTTTTCCGAGGGTTTCTCCCCGGCATCGAAATACGGAATAACCGACTCGAACAAAGAGCGGATATCCGGTCTATTTTTCGGCAAGAGGAGCAAGCTCGCTTTCTCTCGTTTGGAGTCGATTGGAATCTGCTGCCGATCGAGTGTTTGGTAAAATTCCCTCAAAAAAGCCTTCGAAAATTTCAACACAATGGAACGATAAGGCTCACCCTTCCCGACCCTCTTTTGCAACCACATTCGGTTATCACGCCGCATAAAAGCGCAATCCCCCGGATACAAAACGGTTTTCTTTCCACGTTCCTCGATCTCCAATCTACCGGAACACTGATAAATGAGCGTATGTTCCCGATTTTCATGAGCACACTCCCGATCATCGGCAAAATAACTCGCTATAAGCACATTCGAGCAATCGAATACATCTAACTGTTCCATATCATCAGCCTTTTATATGGACAAATATAATGCATTGTATCTGTACAATATTTGCTGTGAAGCTCAATTTTCACACTCCCGATACAACCACTGCTCCCGAATAAATAAAATCAATGCGCCGAACCAGTACCGGCCTTTGGATAAAACAACTATTTTTGTAGAAAAATTTACCGGGAGAATGCTCGAAAAAACATTAGGAATAGTATTGCACATCATTCCCTATAACGACAAAATATCGGTAGCCCATTTGTACACCGAACAATATGGCCGATCTTCCTATCTTATTCCACAAGGGGGTGGAAAAAAAGCTCGCATGTTTCGGTCCCTCTTCATGCCGTTCTCTATTTTGGAACTCGATATAGACTACCGGAACAGCCGGGAATTGCAAAAAATCATCGAAGCGCGCACGGTTTTACCTCTTCAAAACATCTATTCCGATCCGGTAAAAAATGCAGAAGCGCTCTTTTTATCCGAAGTCCTCTGTCAAACCATAAAAGAACCCGAACCCAATCTCCCGCTTTTCGCCTTCATCGCCCGTTCCATTCAAGTCCTCAATATAATGGAAGAAGGTAAAGCCAATTTTCATCTCTGTTTCCTGCTGCAATTATGCAGTTTTCTTGGGTTCAGCCCCAACATGGAGACCTACCGGACCGGATATTTTTTCGACATGTTGAACGGAATTTTCTCCCCCTCGCGCCCCATTCACACCTACACACTCGATGCCCGCGAAGCCGAAGTTTTCGCCCGTCTCACCCGTATGGATTTCAATAATCTTCGCCACTTCAAATTCAATCGGGGAGAGAGAAACGCCATACTCGACCGAATCTTAACATACTACCGGCTACACCAACCCGACATTTCGGAACTCCGGTCTCCCGAAATATTACGAGCCATATTCGACTAATATGCTGCAAAGGTTGACTATTACAAAATTTTATACTACTTTTGTCGACCGAAATGCCCTTGTAGTTCAATGGATAGAACGGAAGTTTCCTAAACTTTAAATCCGAGTTCGATTCTCGGCGAGGGTACAAAAAAAAGGAATCCGAATCCGGATTCCTTTTTTGTATTTATACGCTTACCTTTATTTTGCAGCGGCTTCTTTGGCAGCCTTTTTAGCGATACCACGCCGTTGGATTTCGTAAGCAATCGGGGTAGCCACGAACAAGGTCGAGAACGTACCGATAATTACACCAAACAACATGGCGAATGCGAAACTGCGAACCGATTCAGCTCCCAACAAGAGAATACACAGCAACACGATGATAGTACTTTGCCCCGTGTTGATCGTACGAGGTAACGTACTGTTCAACGCACTGTTGATCGACGTTATCAAATCACGTTTGGGATAGAGCGTTTTCTCTTCGCGGATACGGTCGAAGATTACCACCGTATCGTTCACAGAGTAACCGATAACCGTCAATACCGCAGCTACGAAATTCTGGTCTATTTCCATCGAGAAAGGCAGAACGCCATAGAGCAACGAATACAAGCCTACTACCGAGAAGGTGGTAAAGGCTACCGAAGCCAGCGTACCCACACTGAACGCAATGTTACGGAAACGGAGCAAGATATACAAAGCCATCGCAATCAACGAGAAGAAGACAGCCCAATATGCGCCCACTTTAATATCGTCTGCAATAGTAGGACCTACCTTCTGGCGACTTTGAATCATGTTGTCGCTGAATTCCTCCAACGAAACACCGCCCAACAGACTTTGCATACCGTCATAAAGTTTCTTCTCTATCTCTTTGTCAACACCTTCGCCTGTATCCTCGATACGGTAGTTAGTAGAAATACGCACTTGATTATCGGTCGTAATGGTAATTACCGACAACGAACTTCCTTCGAACGAAGGTTCAAGCATATTCTCGATTTCAAGCGGACTTACCGGTTGTTCGAAGCGAACCACAAAATTGCGACCTCCCGAAAAATCGACACCTTGATTCATTCCACGCGTGAGGAACGAGATGACAAATACAGCAACGATAGCTAATATGCATATATAACCCGTCTTGCGCAAGCCTACGAAATTAATGTGAGTATCCGTGAGGAAATTACGCGAAATAGACGTAGTGAAAGCCATGTTATTGAATCGTCCGTGATTCAAACCAGCCTCGAAAATGAGACGGGTAATAAAGATGGCCGTGAAGAACGAGGTAGCGATACCGATAATCAAAGTCGTGGCAAAACCTAAGATAGGACCGGTTCCATAGATCAACAGGATTACACCCGTAATCATAGAAGTCAAGTTCGAGTCGAAGATCGCCGAGAAAGCATTCTTGTAACCATCGGCAACCGCCGACTTCATGCTCTTACCGGCACGCAATTCTTCTTTGGTACGCTCGAAGATAAGCACGTTGGCATCGACCGCCATCGCCAAAGACAACACGATACCGGCAATACCCGAAAGCGTAAGCACCGCCTGTAACGATGCCAAAATACCCATCGTGAAAAACAAGTTACATATAACACCGAAACTGGCGATAAGACCCGGAGTCCACCCGTACATTATGATCAGATAGGCCATCAACAACACCAAAGCCACCAAGAACGAAATCAAACCGTTTTGGATAGCCTCTTGTCCCAGCGAAGGACCGATGACGTCCTCTTGTACAATTGTCACGGCAGCAGCCATCTTACCCGATTTCAACACGTTGGCCAAGTCCTTAGCCTCTTCGGGAGAGAATCCTCCGGTAATCTGCGAACTACCACCAGAGATGGCGCCATTCACATTGGGGAAAGAATATACCTGATTATCCAACACGATAGCAATCGCATTGCCGATATTGTCACGAGTAAGTTTTTCCCAAACTTTGGCTCCTTCGGCATTCATGGTCATGCTCACCACAGAACCCTGTATCTTATCGAAGTCGTCACGAGCATCGATTATTACATCGCCACCCAAAGGAGCCTTACCGCCTTTACCGGCTTTCAACGCAATAAGTTGATACAAGGTTTCCTTTTCATCGATGGCTTTTACCGTCCAGCGTAAAATCAAGTCGCTCGGAAGAATATCGCGGGTGATTTTGCTTGCCAACATAGCATTTACCGCTGCCGTATCGTTCTTATTGACAATACCGATAACCGGAGATCCTCCGTAGCTTTGGGTATAATTCATCAACGAAAGCAACGGATTCTGTTTACGGATACGCTCCATAGTTTCGGCTTCCGATGCCTCCTGCTGTAATTTTTTCTTCAACGACGAAGCCGTGCTGTCAGCTGCAACGGCTGCGGTATCGGGCGTAGCCTCGGCAACGACCGGAGCTTCTTCCTCTGCCGGCTCTTGTGCCGCATTGGCCGCAGCGATAGCGTTATTTACGGCATCGAGTTTCGGAGCAAGTTGTTCCAGTTTATACGTCTCCCAAAATTCGAGGTTAGCGCTACCCTGTAACAATTTCCTCACACGCTCGGGTTCTTTGATACCCGGCAGCTCGACAAGAATAAGACCGTCCTTTTCCAATTTTTGAATATTGGGAGCGACCACACCGAAACGGTCGATACGAGTACGCAATACGTTGTACGAGTTATCCACCGCACTATTCAACTCGTTGCGAAGAATAGAAATCACCTCGTCGTTAGTCGATCTGGGGGTTATTTTATCTTTTAACTGGAAAGTGCTGAAAATAGCCGAAAGTCTCACATTCGGATCTATCTTTTTGTATTCGTTGTAGAACGAAACGATAAAGTCGTTGTTCCCGGCCTGAGCAGCCTGAGCGGCAGCGATAGCTGCGTTGAAGTTAGGATCCGGGTTATTATTCGACAAAGATTTGAGCACGTCTGCCACAGAAATTTGCAGCGTTACGTTCATACCTCCTTTCAGGTCAAGACCCAAACCTATTTCCATTTCACGGCATTGCTGATACGTGTAATACCACCAATACACCTTTTCCGTAGAGATAGAGTCGATATAATGTTTATACTTAGCCTCATCGCCCGCAGCATACTCTTTCGCCTTATTATTGTAAATAGCGGTTACAACCGAAAACGAAAGATAGAACAAACAGATAAGTGTAAGCAAAACCGCAACGACTCTAATAAATCCTTTGTTTTGCATGTGACTATTACTTTATTTTTTGTTTAATGAATTTCGTATTTTTATCAAGGTGCAAAGATATATTATTTTTTCACAGAAGCCCAAAATTATTCGATTTATTTATTATTAGCGTTTTTTACACCGATAAAGCACAATCCCCCAAAGAAACATGAAAAAGAAAACGGTTATATCTTTTTCAAGATTTAATATTATTTTTGTACTTCGGTTATAACCCGAGGCTCATGTCCCGATCGAAACGCCGCACTTCCGATATTTCGATGTGACGGCAAATCGATTATTAACCCTTATAAATATGCTCAATTATACGAATAAAATAGAAAGAGAGACACAAGAGCGTAGTTCAAATATCGAACTTCTGAGAATACTTTCGATGTTCTTGGTTCTGATGATTCATTATATTCCTTCCCGAACACTACCGACACACGACACATTGGCCCACGACACGCTCGGTACACTGTTCGACCTCGAATTGCGTAGTATCAGCTTCGTCTGTGTCAATTGTTTTATTCTCATCTCCGGGTACTTCGGTATCCGTTGGAAATTAAAATCTTTCTCCAACCTCCTTTTTCAAATATTGTTCTGGGCGATCGTATGCCCTGTTATCGTATCCGCCGCAACCGATTCCTTCAATGCGACCGACCTATTCAAGACATTATATCACAATACATTCTCCCGCTGGTTTATCGAAGCGTACATCGGACTGTACATACTGGCCCCGATGATAAACCGCTTCATCGAAAAATCAACACATCGGGAGTTGGGTATATTCATTCTTGCCTTTTATCTGTTCAGCACCTTGTTCGGCTACTTGGGAAAAGCCTATGACTTCAACAAAGGCATGAGCATCATCAGCCTCGTGGGGCTATATTTGATAGGAGCCTATCTCCGCCGGAAACAAGACGGCATATTCGATCTCTCGAAATACGTCTATTTAGGTGTTTACCTCGTTACCGGATTCATTATGGTAGCCATCGCCGCCCTCATCTTGAAAGCAGGATTCTCGATTACCCCTTATAGCTACCTCAACCCCCTTATCGTTCTCGAATCCATAGCCCTGTTCCTGTTCTTCAAAAAACTAAATATCGGCAGTATAAAATGGATCAACTATATCGCAGTTTCCTCGTTCGCCGTATATTTAATCCATAACGACCTCTCCATTAAACCCCTATACTGCGCAACATGCGACTATATCGAAGCGCATTACACTCCATCATTCCCGTATGCCTTGCTGTTTATGGTGGGAGTATTCATCGTATCGGTAATGGCAGATAAAGTCCGGCTGTTCATATACAGACATACGCTATTAAGACTATTGGAATAAAAAGATTATACCCTCTCCTCGCCTGTTGCGGGGTGTAGGAGAGAGCAAGCAAAAGGGAGAAGGTTAGATAACTCCTACTTGCTGCACAAAAATGCCAAACTATAAAATAAAAAGTACCACCCTCCTTCCTTGCCGTGTCCCGTAGCATTACGGGGTGTTTTGCAACGCAAAATATAGGGGAGGTGTCCGTAGGACGGAGGGGTTAGCTCTACAAAAAATCCTATATACTATCTTTTTTAGCTCCCTTTTCTTAGGAACTCGATTTACCCTCTGTGACGAAAAAATTGGAAATAGGCTGCACATCGGTAAAAATAAGTAAACTTGCTTTTGGTCTCGGTTTGCACTATCTTTGTCGCAAATAGATCGATTCGGCAAAACAGGACATAACTTGTTTCTGTTCTTATTTGTACTATCTTTACATAAAATATTCGACGATGAATCCGAAACACCCCCTTTCCACGATAACAGTCTATCGGCTGGTCGCCTCGTTCATTCTGGCGATTTCCATATATTCCTGCGCCAACATGTCGAGACCCGGGGGTGGTCCCCGCGATGAAACACCGCCTGTATTCATCAAGAGCATGCCGGTTCCTAACGCATTGAACGTTTCGAAACAGAAAATCGAAATCGAATTCGACGAAATCATTCAAGTAGACAAACCGTCCGAAAAAGTAATCGTCTCCCCCCCCCAAAAAGATATGCCCGAAATTCGTACTTCGGGACGTAAAATAACCGTGATTCTTAAAGACTCGTTACTACCCAACACGACCTATACCATCGACTTTTCCGATGCCATCATCGACAACAACGAGCGTAATCCGCTCTATGGATTCGCCTACTCCTTTTCGACCGGCCCCAAGATAGACTCTCTGCAAGTTTCGGGAATACTACTCAATGCCCGGGATTTGGAACCCATAACCGGCATGTTGGTAGGATTACACAGCGACCTCGAAGACTCGGCTTTCCAGAAACTCCCATTAGAGAGAATTGCCAGTTCCGACGAATTAGGTCATTTCACGATACGAAATGTAACACCCGGCAAATACCGTCTATTCGCGCTGAAAGACATGAACCGGGACTACCGCTTCGACAACCCGTCGGAAGATATCGCTTTTCTCGATTCTATCGTCATTCCTTCGGCCGATGTTAAATTACACGTCGACACCATTTGGAAAGACAGCGTCACCATCGACACCATTATCGAATACAACCACACCCATTTCTATCCGAACGATATTCTGCTCACGGCATTCAACGAAGGATTCCAATCTCAATATCTCGACAAAAGCGAAAGAAAAGACCGTCGTAAAATCGACCTTTATTTCAAAGCTCCCGCCGATTCGTTGCCCAAGTTGAAGCCGCTGAATTTCGAGCAAGAAGACTGGGCCATTCTCGAACGCTCGTTCCACAACGACACGCTGCAATACTGGATAAAAGACTCGCTCATTTACAACATGGATACACTTTTATTCACGGCCGAATATTTCCGTACCGACACGTTAAGACAATTGTCTCTCTACAACGATACGCTCAAATTCATCATGAAAAAAGTCAAAGCGCCCAAGAAAAAAGAAAAAAAGAAAGACAAGGACAACGACTCCATCGAAGCTCCCGAAATCCAATTCATGCAAATGAACGCCAAGATAAGCTCTTCTCTCGATGTTTATAAACCGCTTCGTTTTTCCTTTGCCGAACCATTGCAAACATTCGATGCAGGGAAAATACATCTGGAACAAAAAAGAGACACCTTGTGGATACCTGTTGCCGACTCCCTGTACACATTCCTCCAAGACTCCATTGCTATCCGGGACTACACACTCACCTACAAATGGACCCCGGGAGAATCCTATCGCATCGTTATGGACTCCACGGCATTCACCAATATTTACGGACTATTCACGAACACCTATAAACAAGAATTCAAAGTCAAAGCCCTCGAAGATTACGCCAATCTGTATCTCTCTATTTCGGGCGTATCCGATTCCGCTTTTGTTGAAATTCTCGATTCAGGAGACAAACCCGTAAGAACGGCCCCGGTCATCAACGGAGGAGCCGAGTTTATGTATATGAATCCGGGTACTTACTACGCCCGCTTATTCATCGACCGTAACGGAAACGGGAAATACGACACCGGAAACTACTCCGAGAAACGACAGCCCGAAGAAGTTTCGTATTACCCACAGGAACTCGAACTGAAAGCCAATTGGGATATAGAACAGGATTGGGACATCTATGCGACACCGGTCGATAAACAAAAGCCCGAAAAAATAAAGAAAAACAAGCCCAAAGAGAAAAAACGGAATTACTGACAATCTTAATAACAAACCGCATGCTACGCCATCGTTATATGAAAAACACCGGGTCGTTACGCCGTATTGCTTTCGGGATTCTTTTTTGGAGTATGGCCAACGGAATTTATGCGCAAACGACTCCGGGTATGCAACCCGAATGGCTATCCTATGATGTCATATACCAACTGGGATTTCTCTGGAAGCGGGCAGCGACAGCTACGCTCCAACTCACCGAATACCCCGACAAATATACATCTGTTTTAAAAGCTCGTACACTCCCCTTTGCCGACAACATATTCAAGGTACGCGACACACTGGTATCCGATATGCAGCGAAACAAAGAACTGCTACCCATTTATTACGCCAAACTCGCTGACGAAAACGGGACTTACCGGAAAGACGAAGTAAATTATACCTACGATGGAAACTCGACCACGGGGAATATCCGCCTATATCGTCCCAAGCGCAACGTCATAGAGGACTATACACTCACCGAACCCGGTATAGTCTACGACATGCTGAGTATCTTTTACGTGATTCGCACCTTCGACTTCCGAACAATGGAAATGTATCAAATCTATAACACCAAAATTTTCTCCGGTAAAAACCTCGAATACCTCGAAATAGAATATTTGGGACAGGAAATCCTCAAACAAAACAAAAAGGAATACAGCACCTACAAACTTCGCTTCCGATTCTATGACAGAACCGGCAAAAAGACCAGCGACAAAATCTCGGCATGGATCTCTACCGACAATAAACGCATACCCTTGAAAGTAGAAGGGAAACTCCCCTTAGGCTCTATGAAAGCCGTGTATACGGGAGAATAGAAACTATCTGTCATTTGGGCAAGAGCTAAAAACTGACCTCCTGCACATGCAGCGTGATAGGGAAGGTATCCGAAAGATGGAAAGGTTAGTTCTACAAAAATCCTATCTTTTTTAACCCCTCTCATCGTCGCTACCGCTCCTCTATGTCTCCCCTATTGCTCCGCAACTCCCCGTAATACTACGGGACACGGCAGGGGAGAAGAACAAACACAATACACAGGAAAATATTAACCTCCTCTGTGTTTTGCATAGCAAAATATAGGGGAGGTGTCCGCAGGACGGAGGGGTTAAAAAATATCCATAGCAGAGGACGCATATCAAAACATCACTCTCTCCCTATGTTTCTGTAAAGGAATAGAAAGTACTCACAAAGCAAAAAGAAAGCAAAAAAGGCCGATCGAAGTGTCGCTTTTAATCCTCTCCCTCTGCTCATCGTAGATGAGATTATAAAGAAAAGAACAAGATTCTCCCCTCCTTTATCGGACAATAAAGCTACAAAAAGCGGCTGCATTTCCGGGTTCTTTCTTTTCGGCGATGAAAGGAAAAAATAAATACCTTCTACTTCCTGTGTTCATGGCAAGATAACCCCGCCGTTCCGTAACACGCCAAACTTCGGGACAACCGTTCAGCCACCGCATCGCGTAAAGTCTGCGGAGACAAAACCTCAGCTTGCCAATACCCCAAAGCATACACCTCCTGTTCGAAATCGGGAGTGATTTTCAAACGGTAATGAAACGTAGAACTATGTTCGTTCCGGTCAAGTTCCTCTTGACTTTCGTGCAAAGGAAGTGTCCTCAAATAATTAGCTTGCAAAGCAGGGACACGCAGCACCACCTCCTGCGCCGGCATATCGTCGTGCGTAATCCCGAAACAATCCCGGAAATAATCGATGGGAGAAAAACTGTCGGGATAGACGAATGTACGGCTGCTCAATTCGAGAGAAGCAACCCGATCCAAAGCATAGGTCTTGATTTTCCGATCCGTAAAATCCTTAGCGATGACATACCAACGCTGACGAAATAACTTCACGAAATAGGGAGCCGCCAATGTATGCGAACTTGTTACACGTCGGAATGAACGATACGACAAAATAAGCACCCGGTTCTCCTTCATCGCCTCGAAGACGATTCTCAAAAATTTCTGCCCCGAAGGTATATTCTCCAAAACGATTCGATTCCGCAACTCCTGACTCTTGTTCAGCATGTTACTCACCGCAAGCGTGTTCAATGCCCACACACGTGCACCGTTTCCCTGCAAAGCATCCGGGTCCTCGATGTAATATTCATACGTAGAAGCATCACACTCGATATTCACGTCAAACATCTCCTGTATGGCCTGACGATAATTCATAAACGTCCGTCGAGCCATCGGCTTGCCGTCCGAATATTCGCTCCGTTGCCACAACCCGTCTATCTTCCTGCGGGTAAGCCTTCCGTAACGCTGCAACGTATCGATCAGCCATACATACCGATTGAAAAGTTCTTTCGCCATAACACAAATCCACTGTTTTATGATTCCAAAAGTAATACCTATCCCGCAATTTCACCAATCACCTAATCACTATTCCAAAATTTTCTCCCGATTCCGAGATCTATTTTCACTTACAACAGTACAACAAACAAGCCACGCACATCAAGGTTCCCTCTATTCACCCTTCAAAACGCCATAAAAGAATCATCGGAAAATATCGAATACATAGAAGCTGTTTTAAATTTATTCCGAGACAGATTGAGACCTATGTTGAAGCAGATTGGAGTCCGAGATAGGCACTCAATAGCGGGCTATTGACAAAAATCAAGGGATTCAAGATGCGAGACGGGGACTCAATATGGCCGGAACATACCTGCTTGCAATGATAATATTATTTCTCAATAAATTTAAAACAGCTTCTAAAAAAAGTATGCCCAAAAGTATTTAACTTTTGAGCATACCCCGCAATATTCCATTGGATCTCTTTTATTTCGTCGTCTTTTTCCGGGCCGGTTTCTTTTTGGCAGGAGCCTTGTCGGCATCCTCGACAATCTTCATACAATCGGCGAACGTGAGCGATGCCGGTTCGGAACCTTTGGGTAATTTATAATTCTTCTTTTTATAAGCGATATACGGACCGAAACGACCGTTAAGCAGTTCGAGTTCATCATCTTCATCGAACTTCTTGATAAGGCGTTGACTTTCCTGCTCACGCTTTTGCTGAATCAATATTATCGCATCCTCTAACGAAACACCCTGTGGGGTGAACTCTTTGGGCAACGATACATATTTGCCGTCGTGACGAATATACGGACCGAAACGGCCGATACCCACGACAACGGTTTTGCCTTCGAAATCGCCTAAGGTTCGGGGCAAATCGAACAGTTTCAAAGCCTCTTCCAGTGTAATCGTGCTCATCGATTGTCCTTTGAGCAACGAAGCAAACAACGGCTTCTCCGTATCTTCGGGAGTACCGATTTGTACCAACGGACCGAAACGGCCTATCTTCACCGATACGGGACGGCCGCTTTTCGGGTCTGTACCCAATACCCGTTCGCCCACTTTATGCTCCAACCGCAAAGCGAGAGCGCTCTCTACCACCGGGTGAAAGAGTTTGTAAAAATGATCTATCTCGTCGTTCCACACGGTTTTTCCCTCGGCAATATCGTCGAATTGCTGCTCGACATTCGCCGTAAAGTTATAATTGAGAATATCGGGGAAATACTCCGTCAAGAAATCGTTGACGACAACTCCTATATCGGTGGGGAGCAGTTTGCCTTTATCGGCTCCTGTGAGCTCGGTTTTCTCTCCCGATTCGATTTTCCCATCGTGCAGTGTCAACATACGATATTTCCGCTCCGTTCCTTTCCGATCGCCCTTCTCGACATATTCGCGTTGCTGTATGGTCGAAATGGTTGGTGCATAGGTAGAAGGCCGACCGATACCCAGCTCTTCCAATTTACGAACCAGACTGGCCTCGGTATAGCGGGCGGGAGCTTGCGAGAAACGTTCCGTTGCCGTGACCGACGACAATGCCAGCACATCGCCTTTCGCCAATGCAGGTAACATCTTGTCGTTTCCTTCTGCATCGCTTTCGTCATCGGTAGACTCCATATACACTTTCAGGAAACCGTCGAATTTCAAGACCTCGCCCACGGCGACGAAGTGTTCTTTCCTTCCCGAAACGGAGATGGTCGCAGTCGTCTTTTCCAACTCGGCATCGCTCATTTGAGAAGCGATCGTACGTTTCCAAATCAATTCATATAATCGTTTTTCCTGAGAGGAAGCATTGATTTCGTGATGGCTGATGTACGTGGGACGTATTGCCTCGTGCGCTTCCTGTGCTCCTTTGGTATGCGTATGGTAATTTCGAATATGCAGATATCTCTCGCCCAAAGTTTTTACAATCTCGTCTTTGGTCGTATTTATAGCCAGCGATGACAAATTCACCGAGTCGGTACGCATATAGGTGATATGTCCTGCCTCATAAAGCCGTTGAGCTACCATCATGGTTTGAGCCACGGAGAAACCCAATTTCCGGGCTGCTTCCTGTTGCAATGTGGAAGTGGTGAACGGAGCCGCAGGCGATTTCTTTGCAGGTTTCACCGTCACGTCCCCGATAGAGAACTGTGCGGTCTTGCAGGCTTCGAGCAAAGCCTTCGCCTCGTCTTCGGTTTTCAATCGTTGGCTCAATTCGGCCTTCAACAATTCCCCTCCGGGTAACAAAAATTCCCCGATCACCCGATAGGCTGCTTCGGGCTTGAACGCCGAGATTTCTCGCTCCCGTTCTACAATCAAGCGCACTGCGACCGATTGTACACGACCGGCCGACAAAGCGGGCTTCACCTTTTTCCACAGAACAGGCGAAAGTTCGAATCCCACGATACGGTCGAGTACCCTGCGAGCCTGCTGGGCATCTACCCGATTCAAATCTATATCCCGGGGATTCTCAATGGCATGGAGTATGGCATCTTTGGTAATCTCATGGAATACAATCCGTTTCGTTTTCTCCGGTTTCAATTTCAACACTTCGAACAAGTGCCATGCGATAGCCTCTCCCTCGCGGTCCTCATCGGAAGCCAGCCAAACCATATCCGCTTTGTCTGCCTCCTGTTTCAGCGTTTCCACCAACTTTTTTTTGTCGGCAGGGATTTCATAAATAGGTTTATAGTTATGCTCGATATCCACACTGAAATCCTTTTTTTTGAGATCACGGATATGTCCGTAGCTCGAAAGGACTTCAAAATCCTTTCCCAAAAACTTCTCAATGGTTTTAGCCTTTGCCGGAGACTCTACGATTACCAAATTTTTTGCCATATGCGCAATGTTCGTTCAAATTTTGCGCAAAATTAGAAAAACAGATTGTAATACAGAGCTTTTTTCTACTTTTTTATTAAATAATGTATATCGCACACATTTCGAATCGATCCTACCATGTAGAGTTTTTGTCGCATATCCTCCCCAACGCCTTTCTCCTATACTATTCCCTACTATTCCCTCCAAAAAAGCTGACGGGATAAATCCTGTTTTTAAACTACCCACTCGTCCCGTGAGTACTCCCGACACGGTGGGAGAGGTTAAATCCTCCTTCTCCCCTGCCGCTTCCCGTAGTATTGCGGGGTGTGGCGTTAGTCATATAGGGGAAGTGGCACACATCGTGACGGAAGGGTTAAAAATGTCGAGAACAGACCTCTTACCCTCAAAATTTCAAATCGACCCCGAACATGAAATTGATGCCTTGTGCCGGCATACCGTAAAGAATATCGTATTTCCGGTTCAGCACATTGTCGGTAAGTCCGTAAAGCGAAAACCAAGAAGTGAAAGCATACGAGGCTTTCAAGTGAACGAGATGTATATCGGAGAGTTTTCCGAGATTTGAATACTCCCGACCCGCAGCAAACTCATATCCGGCTTCGAGCACGAACGGTCGAACAGGCATATAACGGATATTCGCTCCTCCTTCCCACTGCGGACGGTTATACGAAATCGTCTCCCCCCCATCGGCGGTCTTCCATCGATGATACCCGACCTTCGCCGAAGCCTCCAATTTCGTACCGTAACGATAAGATACATCGAGCTCTGCTTTCAAAGCATTGGCATCGATACCCCAAAAACGCGACACACCTGTAAACTTTCCGTCCAAATCTTCGGGTAAAAGGAACAACGCCTTTTTACAAATTTCATAACCGCCCGAAAGCCCTATGGAAAATCCGGGCAATGCGTTAATGCGTATTCCCAATGAGGCATCCAACGGCACATACGTATTATCTACCTGTGCCGACGGATTGAAGTAGAGCGTATAGGCCGAAACACTTCGCCACGTATTCAGTTTCTTCCCACCCGTAAAAGCCGTATAAAACTGTACATCGGGAACTATCGTCCAATCGAATCGCACATCGGGAGAGAATCGCAAAATAGTCCCGTTATTGAACGAAACATCGGCCTTGACACCGACCGCAAAAGCCACGTGTTCATTCCGCCAGTCATACCGGGGATTCAATGAAATCATACCGTAATTCGCAGCCGACTGTAACCGGCTGTAACCCACATAATCGAAAGAACCGTCCAAAGAAATAGAGCTGCGTCTGTCGATCGGCGCAGACAGTGTAAAGTCTGCATTTACTAAATTCTCGGCAGCCCCTTTTTCATCTTGTAAATATCCCCGGTGATACCCGTACCGGTAATATGCCAATGAAACTTTATAAAGTAGATCCGACTCTCCGGCAGTCGAGGCTATATGGCTTTTCAAGAAGAACCGGTTTATCTCTTGGTTAGGCGAAGATATTCCCGTCAAACCGGGGTATCGCAATCCGTAATAGTTGAAGGAGTCGTAACGATAACCGCCGCTTATTCCCAAATCCAGCTTCCCGAAGGAGTGAAGATAATCGGCGACCACTCGCTCTTCGAGCCGGTGCATCTTCTTCGAGTCGGGATAGTAGTCCTCCGTTAACGATTGATTGTAGTCCACCGTTCCGCAAGTAGAGCGATGTTGCAACCACACACCCAACTTGTCTTTGTCATTCTGCAAAATACGATAACCGGCATTCCCGACCATATTCAGGTAATTGCCTATCCCGAAATCCACGTATCCCCTCGATTGGTTTTCTTCGGGTTTTTCTCCGAAACCGCCGGGAGCCAACAAGACAGCGCGAGGTTCGAGGGGAGCCGGAACCGTCCAGTCGCTATACCGTATAGATTGTTTGGTGACCGTCGGTGCTTCCACTTCGGGCAATGTATTGATTTTAGACGCATCGCGCACGATAGGTGTAAAATCTTTTTCTATGGTTACTTCCCGCCGCAACGAATCGGAACGTACCTGTGCCGACAGGAAGAATGGGAAAACCGATATGATTAAAAAAGAAAACCGTTTCATAAGCCATACATATTGTATCGTTCAACTACTCTGTTTGTCCCAGCTCGCTCAACTTCTTGTCTATCCGGGAAATAATATCGTCGTCGCTGGCCGGATAGTTATTCCGCAAACTTTGCAAATATTGACGGGCTTGGAAAGTCTCGCCCCGTTTTTCATAAATGTCGGCCATGAGCAAGAATGCCCGAGCCAGCCAATAATTGTGGGGAGTACCTTTGTCGATAAAAGTATTCAGCGTCTTTTCGGCCGTATCGATCGCTTTGTTGTCGAATTGATATTGAGCCAATAAATAGGCACTTTGCGCCCCGTAAATCGAACGGGTATCTTTCGAAAGCTCCCGCCAGTCATCGGCTGCATTTTCTCCCTTTCCCGTATGGAAATAGGCATCGGCACGAGCAAATAAAATCTCTTGACGCAAATCGGGAGAAAGTTTGCTTTCGCTCAACAACTTGTCGGCAACTGTTACCACCTCGCCATATTGCCGCTTATTTCGGGCAATACGAAGCATACCCAACCGGGCGGCCTGTTTGTTCTCTCCGACAGTCGCTTTCTTTTCCAACTCCTTGAATCCGGCAAAAGCCTCGTCATAACGAGCTTTCAAATAAAGTATCTCGCACTTGCGGGCCAATGCTTCTTCGGCAAACTCGCCGTCGGGACTGTTCGTCACCACATAGTCGAACGCCGGAAGAGCTTTGTCGTAGTCTTTCGCTGCAAACGATGCTTTCCCGATATAGTAATTAGCCGGAATCAAAAACGCGCCCGACGGATAATTTCGCACATATTTCTCCAACGAAGCGATACCTTTCCCCGTCATATAAGTGCGCTCGGCTGCCATATACGACAAAGAATCCAATTCGCTCACAGGGGCCTGCTCCGACCGTCCCACGCTGTTCAGATAGTTAGCGTAGGCATCGACGGCATCTTTCTCTACATATACCGATTTGAGGTCGGCGACCGCTATGCGAGCCTCCTCGCTGGTCGGATAACGCTCTATCACTTGCTGGTAAGCAGCCACCGATTCGTCTGTCTGCCCGTTATTGAAATAGACCATACCCAACTGCAAACCTCCCTTGCGGGCAATCGCGCTCTGGGGATAATCGGCGATTAACTGTTTGTAACATACGATAGCATCGTTATTCCTATTCAATATCGTATAAGCCTGTCCCTTTTCGAACCATGCGTTCGCCAGATACCCCGAACGGGGATAATCTACAATCAATTTGTCCAACAACTCTATTTTGCGTTCATGATTCCTCTGCAATCCTGCCATGAAAGCTTTTTGAAAAAGGGCATAATCTCCGTTCGCGACATCGGTCTCTTGGGCCCGGGCATAATACTGCTCGGCATCGGCGAACCGACGGGCGTAATAATAGCAATCGCCTATCCGGGAATAGGCATCGGCAAGCATGCTTCGATTTCCTCCGGTCTGTACAGAGACATACCGGGAAAAACCGTCGAGGGCTTGCGAGAAGTTATGCTGTTTGAATTGACAGTAGGCCCAATCGTACCAAGCCAGCGAATACATTTCGCTCCGCTTGTCCTTGCTGGAAGAAAGATATGCCGAATAATTCCGGGCAGCGATGTCGTATTGTTCCCGACGATATTGGCACTCGGCGAGCCAAAACGCAGCCTTACCCCGTATATCGGTATCATAGTTTCCCACAGCGATCGCCCGGCTAAACAAACTTTCGGCATCGGCGATACGGGCATTGGTGAAAGCCTCTGTCCCCAACTGGAAAAGAATGCGCTGCTTGGCGGCGAGTATTTTCCCGTCGGGCTTCCGTATTTTATCGATAGACGCCAGTGCCGACCGATAATTACGAGTCGTCATGTAAACCTCTACCAAATAGTCGTTAATCTTGTCGGCATAGCGAGAACCGGGAAACTCGTTCAAGAAACGTTCGAACACACCCACCGAGTTATCGAAAGGCGAAGCCGTGCGATCATACAGGCAAAGCGCATAGTTGTAAAGCGCCGTTTCCCGAACCTGACGGTCGTAATTTCCTTGTGAAGCCATCTCGAACGCCATGCGGGCATTATTTTTATCTCCCGCTCGCAAATAGGCTTGCCCGATATAAAGATAAGTATTTTGAGAAAGAGCATCGTCCACGCCGGTCACACGCCCCAAATAATCGATCGCCTCGCTATCTTCTCCCCGGCGATAGGCCATGACACCCATGACATAAAGAGAAGAGCGTTCGGGTTTGCGACATCGTTGCAAATACCTTTCCAAATATTCCGTCGCCGCTTCATCGTCACCTTCTTGATAAGCGCTTTCGCCGAGCAACCGAAGAAGCTCGGTGTATAAGTCGGCATCGGAAGACGGACGGGACAACAACGCTTTACCCTCGGACAATACCTGTGCGAAACGTTTTTGCCCGAAATAAATCTGCAACATGTGCAGCCGTGCGGCATAGCCGAAACTCCTGTCGTCCGCCACTTTCGAGAATCCACTTAAAGCGGCTCTATCGTCTCCCTCGTTCATCTGTATATACGAAAGGTAGAAAGTGGCTCCTGTCCGAAATCTCTCTTTCCCGATTAGAAGCTGAAACAGCGGTTTCGCCGCATCGGGATTACCGGTCTTCAACAAAGAACATGCCGTGCGATATCCCCACCGGTCCTCCTCGTCGCCGGTCAACAGACTCACATTTACCGTCTGATAGGCTTTCAAGGCTTTTGCATAATCTTGACTGTCGTAATAATAATCGGCCAATGCCAACCGAGCCTGCAAAGTATGTTTAGAATCCGGATAATTTCGCAAAAAATCCGTTAACCGCCGTACAGCCTGCGGCGAATAATTGCGAGCTTCCGAAAGAGCGATATACCAGTCGGCCGTTTCCCGCTGCTCCGGCGACAAATCGCCTTCACAAGCCTCTTTCATCACATCGGCACAACCCGCATAGTTCCTCTCTTGAAAGAGAAAGATTCCCCTATCTATCAAAGCCCTGTCATCGTTATAAGCCGGGATTCCCGGCTTGGCGGCCAAAAGCTGTCCGGTGCATACGATTCCACAAAGTATAACTATCGCCCGTTTCATGAACATCTTTATTTTGTATTAAGTTCCGAACTATCCACCCATTTAAATAATTTATCCGACGGTCGTATCTTCTCATCGATACGCATCGAGAACCGCTCGCCTTTTACCGTCTTTTGCACCGGTTTCAAATCGACCCGTATCTCCTCCACCTTGCGGATAAGCGCACCGGTCGTCGGGCCGGTGACGAGTATCTCGTCTCCCACGCTCAACGAACCGCTCTCCATGAGAAATTCGGCCACACCGAGGTTGGAAAAATACTTCACGCCCTTGCCTATATATACTTTTCGTTTCGTGGCTCCCGAGCCATAATTGTGAGTCCATTCACCCAAGCGCTGACCCAAATAATATCCGTTCCAAAACCCTCGATTAAAGACGGTAGCGAGCCGCTCGTCCCACTGTGCGATCTTCTCGTCGGTAAAGTCGTCGTTCAAATAAGACTCGATAGCCTCGTTGTAACACGAAACGACCGTACGCACATATTCCGATCCCCTTGCGCGACCCTCGATTTTAAATACCCGCACCCCCGAATCGATCAGTTTGTTCAGGAAATGTATCGTTTTCAAGTCCTTCGGCGACATGATGTAAGCGTTATCCACTTCCAACTCGTTACCGGTCTCCTTGTCTTTCACTTCGTATGAACGGCGGCAAATCTGCATACAAGCCCCTCGATTCGCCGAAGCATTCATTTCGTGAAGGCTCAAATAGCATTTGCCGGACACAGCCATGCACAATGCCCCGTGACAGAACATCTCTATACGTACCGGTTCTCCGCCCGGCCCCACGATACGATCCCGCAAAATGGCTTCGTGAATACGGGCTACCTGCTCCATATTCAACTCCCGAGCCAGCACCACCACATCGGCAAAACGGGCATAGAATCGCAACGCCTCGGTATTGGAAATATTCAGCTGGGTCGACAAATGCACCTCTACCCCTATCTCGCGGGCATAGGTCATAGCCGCCACATCGCTGGCGATAATAGCCGAGAGCCCGGCCTCCTTCGCCGCATCGATAATACGATGTAACAGAGGTATATCTTCATCGTAGATAACGGTATTGACCGTCAGATAACTCTTTATACGATGCTCGTTACAAATACGCACAATCTCGTGTAAATCGTCTATCGTAAAATTATTCGACGAACGGGCTCGCATATTCAGCCCCTCGATACCGAAGTACACCGAATCGGCCCCTCCCTGTATGGCCGCCGTCAAAGAATCGTACGAACCCACCGGCGCCATAATTTCAAAATCGCTTCTCTTCATCATAAACAAACCGTTCTATTTCCCGGTGATTATTTTTCGTATTTCGTTCAGTTTATTCAATGCTTCTACCGGTGTAAGGTTATTGATATCGACCTGTAAAATTTCGTCCCGAACCTGTGAAAGCACAGGATCGTCCAGTTGGAAAAAACTCAACTGCATACCGCCTCTCGACGAAGCGATTTCGGCGGTAGGCTTGGCAATACCGTTCTGACGGTTCTCCGACTCCAACTGTTTCAATATCTGGTTGGCCCGCTTGACGATGCTCTGGGGCATACCGGCCAGCTTCGCCACATGGATACCGAAACTGTGCTCGCTACCGCCACGTACCAATTTCCGCAAGAATATCACCTTGTTGTCGACCTCTTTTACCGAAACGTTATAATTGACAATGCGTTTATATGTACGCTCCATTTCGTTCAACTCGTGATAATGGGTAGCGAACAACGTTTTGGCTCGGGCTTTGGGGTGCTCGTGTATATGCTCGACAATAGCCCACGCGATAGATATACCGTCGTAAGTACTCGTTCCCCGCCCCAGCTCGTCGAACAGAACCAAACTCCGCTCCGACAGATTGTTGAGAATATCGGCGGCCTCGGTCATCTCGACCATAAAGGTAGATTCGCCGAGCGAGATATTGTCCGATGCCCCCACACGAGTGAAAATCTTGTCCACAATCCCTATCTTAGCGGCCTCGGACGGAACGAAACTTCCTATCTGAGCCATCAGAACAATCAAAGCGGTCTGGCGCAACAACGCCGATTTACCGGCCATGTTGGGTCCCGTTATCATCATGATTTGCTGCTTGTCGTTGTCGAGCTCGACACTGTTGCTGATGTAGGGTTCGCCCGGCGGCAACTGTTTCTCGATAACCGGGTGACGTCCTTCCTTGATGTCGATAACCAGCGAATCGTTTACTTCGGGACGAATATACCGGTTTTCCACGGCCGACTTCACGAACGACAACAGGCAGTCGAGCCGCGCAATGAGATTGGAATCGAGTTGTATGGCAGGAATATACTCCGTCAATGCAAGAATCAAATCATTGAACAACTGGGTTTCCAATGAAAGAATCTTCTCTTCCGCCCCCAAAATCTTCTCCTCGTATTCTTTCAACTCTTGGGTGATATAACGCTCTGCGCTCACCAACGTCTGCTTTCTGATCCAATCGGAAGGAACCTTGTCCTTGTGAGTATTGCGCACTTCGATGTAATACCCGAATACGTTGTTATACCCGATTTTCAAGCTGGGAATACCCGTTTTCTCGCTCTCGCGCTGCTGCACGTGCAACAAATAGTCTTTCCCCGAATAGGAAATTTCTCGCAACTCGTCGAGTTCGTCGTTCACCCCCTTGCGGATAATTCCTCCCCGATTCACCAAATTGGGCGCATCGGGATTAATTTCATGCTCGATTCGGTCCCTGATGATCGTACAGCAATTCAGTTGTTCCCCGATACGTTGCAATACAGGTTCATCGCTCTGCTCGCAAACAGCCTTGATAGGCTCTATCGCCGACAATGCCACTTTCAACTGAACCACCTCGCGAGGCGAAATACGCCCCACCGCTACTTTCGAAATGAGGCGTTCCATATCGCCTATCGTATCGAGTTGCGGATCGATAACCTCCCTAACTTCGGGGTGGCGGAAAAAGAACTCCACTCCGTTCAACCGATCCTCGATAGGCTTCACATCTTTCAACGGAAAGACAACCCACCGTTTGAGCATACGTGCCCCCATCGGGGTGACAGTCCGGTCTATCACGTCGAGCAGGCTCTTTCCCCCTTCGTTCATCGGAGAAAGCAATTCGAGACTCCGCACCGTGAATTTATCCAATCGCACATATCGCTCCTCCTCGATACGAGATAGCGATGTAATGTGCGAAATCTGCGTATGCTGTGTAATATCCAAATAATGAAGCAGAGACCCCGCGGCGATAATGGCGTTGGGCATATTGTGAATTCCGAAACCTTTGAGGTTTTTCGTCTCGAAGTGACGCAATAAGCGATCCGAAGCGGCATCCTCGGTATAAACCCAATCGTCCAACTCGAAAGTAAAAAAACGGGAACCGAAATGCTCCTCGAACAATTTCCGTTTCGTGCGTTCGAACAGCACCTCTTTCGGAGAGAAATTGCCCAACAGCTTGTCCACATAGTCGAAATCTCCCTCGGCGGTCAAGAACTCACCCGTCGATATATCGAGAAAAGCCACACCCACTTTGTTACCTTTCCCGAAATGAACACCCGCCAAGAAATTATTCTCTCGGTGATCGAGAATATTGTCGTTAATCGACACGCCCGGCGTTACCAATTCCGTAATGCCGCGCTTGACCAATTTTTTTGTCAGTTTCGGGTCTTCCAGCTGTTCGCAAATAGCCACCCGTTTTCCGGCACGCACCAATTTGGGAAGGTAAGTATCGAGAGCATGATGGGGAAAACCGGCCAACTCCACATACTGGGCGGCTCCATTTGCCCGGCGAGTCAATGTAATCCCCAATATTTCCGATGCCACCAAAGCATCGTCCGAAAACGTTTCATAAAAGTCTCCCACCCTGAAAAGCAATATCGCATCGGGATGCTTGGCTTTCATCTCGATATACTGTTTCATCAGCGGAGTTTCGACAATTTCCTTGGCCACGATATATTTCTTTTATATTCGTATGAATAATCCCGTTTAAGAGAAACAAAGATAACATTTTCGACCGGAATTGTGAAATTAAAAAAATGTAAGAAACTGTTTTTATTTTTTTCTACTCCTCACTTCATCGCTGCCACTCCCCCATTCCCCACTCTCCCCTGTGTTTCGAAAAACAAAAAGTCAGCTCTTAAAAACGACGAGTAAGATTTATGCTTCTCTATTGAAACAGCTCTCTCCCTCCTCCCGCCAGACCTTGTAACATTCGAAACATTTCGCTCCTCCCCTTGCCGTGTCCCGTAGCACTACGGGTTGTTTTACAACGCAAAATATAGGAGAGGTGGCACGTAGGGACGGAGGGGTTAAAGAAATACCAGCAGTAAAAGCAACAGAGACAAGACTTCTCCCCCCCGCTCATCGTAGATGAGATGGGACGAGTTCACCACCGACAAACTATACTTTCAGGAAAATATTTTTCCGATACAGAAAATAGAGGAAGAACCAGCAACAAGCGACATATCCTGCACGAAGGACGACCGCACCGGCAGGCTCACCGGCACATTCTCCCACCCATTGGGATATACCTCCGAACAAAAACTTATTCATGTGAGAAAATCCTACCACCTGCTGCGCCAGATAAATCGTTATCGAATTTAGTCCTATCACTCGGAAAAAGAGAGTCCACGATTTCCACCCTTTCACATCGACGATATAATAGAACAAAGCGAACAACAAGAACGAAAGTCCTCCCACGAAACAGGTAAACGAACTGCTCCAAAGCATTTTGTTAATCGGGAATACGGTATTCCAAACCAGCCCTATGGCGACCAACACAACCCCGATTCCCGACAAAAGCAAACTCTTTCTCTCTCCGCTTCCCAAGCGGGTGGAACGGACGATTTCCCCCGCATAAATTCCCAATAATGCCGTGACTATCGCCGGAAGCGTGCTCAGTAAACCCTCCGGGTCGAAATTACCGCATATCAATTTCCCCGGCAAACAATGCCGATCGATATATCCGACCAGATTCCCTTCGATAGAAAGAGGGGAAGCCCCCGCAGCATCGGGAGCCGGCACAAAGGCCAACAGCAACCAATAACCCACCAAGATAAAGACAATCAAACCATATTGTACCGACTTTTTCAAACTCATGTAAATGAAAGCCCCGAGCATCCACGCCAGCCCGATACGCCCCAAAACGCTTGCCAAACGCACATCAGGGAAATTCAACTGTAAGAATCCGTTATACAAGAATCCCAGCAAAACGAGGGTGACACCCCGGCGGAAAACCCTCAGGTAAATATGTTTGTCGCTCGATCCGCTCCCCCTTTGCTTGGCCAATGAAAACGGGAAAGATATACCTGCGACAAACAAGAACAAGGGGAATATCATATCGTGTTGGGTAAACCCGTCCCACGGGACGTGCCGCATGTGCCCCGCTATGACATCGCCCACCGCCGTCGGGTGCAAGGCATTCAAGGCGATTACCAACGGGGCGAAACCCATAATAAAAAGCATATCGAATCCCCGAAGGGTATCCAATGACAACAGACGTGTGTTTTTCTTTGTTTCTTTCTTTGTTTCCATATCCGAATTTTGTTTTTCTGTATAGTATACAAGCAACTCGGCTCGTTTATCCAATGATGCGTTATACTCCCTAATCCGCACCCGCAGCGATCCCGATCGAATGTATGTCTCTGCCTATTTCGACAACAGCTTTTTTATCCGTTCCACATCGTCTTCCCGTTCCGGTGGAATAATTCCCCGTCGATAGAAATCTTCGAAATCCGAGAGAAAGTCCTCTTTTAGCTCTTCCTTGTATAGCAGGTATATCTCTTCCGCCTCGGCATATCGACCTTGAAGAAGAAGGGATGCCGCAAGATTTGTATAAATAGTATGATGAGTAAAATCATATTTTGATCCCTCACGGGCATACCGTTCAGCTTCTTCAAAATTGCCCTGAGCGAGAAATAAGAATGAAAGGTTATTGCACGCTCGTACTAAATACGGCTCGTACACTTGTGGATTCGCCACGGCAAGTCGTCGTCGAATTTCCATGGCGGAAAGATACATCTCCTCGCTATCCTCATAACGTTGGATATTGTAATACAAACAACCTAAGTTATACTGAGTATCTGCCAAATACGGCTCGTACACCTGTGGATTCGCCACGGCAAGTCGTCGTCGAATTTCCATGGCGGAAAGATACATCTTCTCGCTATCCTCATAACGTTGGGTGTCGCTGTACAAACAGCCTAAGTTATATTGTGTCATTGCCAAATCCGGCTCGTAAACCTGTGGATTTGCCGCTGCAAGCCGTCGTCGAATTTCCATGGCGGAAAGACACAGCTTCTCGCTATCTTCATAACGTCGGGTATCTTTGTACAAAGTACCTAAATTACTTTGAGCCATTGCCAAATCCGGCTCGTACACCTGTGGATTCACTATCGTGAGCCGTTGATAAATCTCCACGGCGGAGAGGTGCATCTCTTCGCTCTCCTCATAACGTCGGATATCGCTATACAAAAGACCTAAATTATTTTGTGTCATTGCCAAATCCGGCTCGTACACTTGTGGATTCGCCGCCGTGAGTCGCTGATAAATTTTCAAGGCAGAGAGATACATCTTCTCGCTTTCCTTGTAACGTTGGGTATTGTTATACAAAACGCCTAAGTTATTTTGAGTACCGGCCAAGTCCGGCTCGTAGGCATATGGACTAATAGCTGCAAGTCGCTGGCAAATGTCTAAATTTTCTCGATAACGAACTTCCGCCAAATCGTATCGTTTGTTTGTCTGTAAAAAATGACCATACTCAAATAAACTTTTTGCCAACTCTTCCTCCGAAAGGTTGGCACGGATCAGCTCGATACCCTGCTCATAGGCATGGCAAGCCAATTCGAAGCGACGAGGCTCTGCATAGTCTGTCATCAAAGCCTTTGCCCGCAAAACATACTCCTCGGCCAACGATCGTGTCTTTTGAAGTCCCGCCTCGATAAGCGACCGACCGGAATCGACCAGTAGTTTCCCTTGCTCTATCTCCTTGCGGGCCTGAGCGGCATCGGCGGCAATATCTTTTTCATTCAAAATCTCCACGACCCCTTTGCTGTTCCCTCGCTCGAACATCTCTATCGCCAACCGTTTGCGCTCGCTCACCGGCGTTCCGCTCCCGATCAGCTTGTTGATGGATAGAGCAAGATCGAACAGCCGGCTCTCCAATCGGTTGAGACTTTCCCGTTTCTTGTATAGTTCCGCCTGTTTCTCGTCAATCATCGGTTGGAGCTCGGCGACACCGGTCGCTCTCAGTCGGGCGATCTCTGTATTCAATCGGGCGATGGACTCTTTCAACGAAAGGTATTCCGGATTCTCGGCGGCAAAAGAAAGATTGTCCAGCTCGGCTATCTTGTGGCCGTAAAGCGAAACGACTCCGTTCTCTATCTTAAAGTGGTTACCCTCGGTTACGGAAGCGTTGCCCGATACCGATGGAATGATCCGCTCCAACTGCATGACAAAATGCAACTTCATGGCATCGTCGGTAGCATAGTTGCACCAATAATGACCCACCCGATCGAACAAATCTTCCTTGAATCGTTTCAATGCCTCGTCTTCCATTTCACCTTCTATCAAGGCACGAATATAGACAAATGTCTTGGGGTGACTCTGACTCTTCACATATTCGTCTAAGGCTTGATTGAACTCCTCTATGGTGTATTCTCCCGCTTTGCGATGAAACATACAGATACAAATATCGCTGGCACGTACTATGCGGTTGTAGTCGTCCTGAGTACGGCTTCCGGTGCAAAATGCCGAAAAATCTTCCCAACGTCTGCACCTTATGCGATACCCCCGAGGCTCGAAAATTTCGTCCAAAGAAGCCACCAATGAATGGAAGCTGTTACGGTCGTTTTTCAACTCGTCGCTGGATGCCAAAAATACGGTTATGTTCTTCATATCGTTATATCTGAGTTTCACTATACTTTAATATAGGTCTGCAAGACAAACAATTTCTACCTATCCCCCCAATTCTCCCGGTCGAGATTTCGGTAATTCACCGCTTCGTTGATGTGTTGCACCTGTACCCCTTCGCTACCTTCCAAATCGGCAATGGTACGAGCCACTTTCAAAATACGGTCGTAGGCCCGTGCCGACAGGTGGAAACGGTTCATCGCATCTTTCAGCCGTTTCAATCCCGCCTCATCGGGGACAGCGAATCGGTTCAATAACCGGGTAGTCATTTGGGCATTGCAATGAATGCCGGGATAGTCGGCGAAGCGTGCGGCTTGAATTTCTCTTGCGGCAATGACTCGTCGACGAATCGACTCGCTCGACTCCGACGGACGGGTGTCGGAGATTTTCTCGAACGGGACGGGAACGATCTCCACTTGTATGTCTATGCGGTCGAGCAGAGGGCCCGAAATTTTTCCCAAATAACGTTGTATCGTTCCCGGGCTGCATATACACTCTTTTTCCGGGTGGTTATAATATCCGCAAGGACAAGGATTCATCGAAGCGACCAACATCACCCCGGCGGGATATTCTATCGAGTATTTCGCACGTGCTATCGTTATCTTGCGGTCTTCGAGCGGTTGACGCATTACTTCGAGTACTTGACGTGAAAACTCGGGCAACTCGTCGAGAAAAAGCACCCCGTTGTGTGCCAATGAAATTTCACCCGGCTGGGGAAAAGCCCCGCCGCCCACCAACGCTACCGACGATATGGTATGATGCGGCGACCGGAACGGCCGTTGCGACAACAACGAACTACCCCTCTCCATGCGTCCGGCGACCGAATGTATCTTGGTCGTTTCGAGTGCTTCCTGCAATGTGAGAGGCGGTAGTATAGAAGGCAACCGCTTCGCCATCATCGATTTTCCGGCGCCCGGAGGCCCTATGAGTATGATGTTATGTCCGCCGGCCGCCGCTACTTCGAAAGCCCTCTTGACACTCTCCTGACCTTTGACATCGCTGAAATCCAAATCGAAATGGGTATATTCCCTGAAAAATTCCGCACGAGTATCGATTACCGTCGGTTCCAGCTCGATCTCCCCGTTCAGGAAACGAATCACCTCGGTGATATTCTCTACGCCATACACATCGAGATGATTGACTACCGCAGCCTCGCGAACATTGGCTTTGGGAATAATCAACCCCTTGAAGCCCTCCTCCCTTGCCTTGATAGCTATGGGCAACGCCCCCTTGATAGGAAGAATGGAGCCGTCGAGAGACAACTCCCCCATCAACATATACTCGCTCAATTTACCTGTTTCTATCTTCTCGTCGCTCGCCAAAATCCCCACGGCCAAAGGCAAATCATACGCCGCCCCTTCCTTGCGTATATCAGCAGGCGACATGTTCACGATTACCTGTTTCCTCGGAAATCTGTAACCGTTATGTTCCACGGCCGAGACAATCCGCTCGTGGCTCTCTTTCACGGCTGCATCGGGCAATCCCACCATAAAGAAACGGATACCCTGCGAACAGTTCACCTCGATAGTCACTACAAGAGCATCGATACCCTGCACGGCTGCGCCAAAAACTTTCACCAACATAGTAATAGATTTTGCAATAATAGGTTATGGTGTTACTAAACGTTCGATATAAACCCTCGAAGAGTCGGGCGAAAGCCCTCTGGCGACAATCCGCCCCAAAGAATCGGCGACCAACAGATAAGGTATGCTTTGGATATGAAGCTCTTTCACCCCCGGATAAAGATAACCGCCTTTCGCCCACCGCCGGGCCCATACGGCCGAATCGGCCTCGATTCGCTCCTTCCACACGGCGCTGTCCCTATCCAGCGAAATTTCCACGACCTGCACCAACGAATCGTATCGTTCTGTTATCTCCCTTAAAAAGCCGCTGTACCTCTGTGTTCCGGGTGTCTCGGCAGCCCAAAAACAAAGCAGGGTCGCTTGGGCTTCTCGGGGATTCAGTAGTTCGGTCGTATCGGCCACCGTAGTCAATGATAAATAAGGTAATACGGTGTCACTCTTCTGTATGGTTTCAAATTGTCGATACATTTCCAATGCTGCGGCCGGCGGAGCCGACAGTACACGGTCGTCCAACAAACCGATCAACGAATCGCAAAACGCATCGCTCGCCCTTCCCAACACATAATCATCTAACAAAATAGCGCTCACGGGCGAATCTTTATGTTCGCCTACATACTTTGCCACAACGCCTTGCAGCTCCTTGCTCAACTGCTCGTATCGCCGGGTTCTCATTCCCGATGCCGAAATGTTCCTTTCTGCCGACCAAGACTGCAACAACTCTTTATTCTCTTGATTGAACTTAAACAAATCCTTATTTAGAGAACTTCCTTTCACTCTCAACCCGAAAGGATCCTGCCCGTCGCCCGACAATTCTATCCGGTCGCCGTTCTGCACATATATCTTGGTCAAGGGCGTTTTATCGAAATAATAAAACTGTATGGGAATAACTGCCGAAGCCGAGTTTTTGAATGTGATAAAACCATTCTGCGGACGAAGCGTATCCACGACAATGCCGTTTTCAAGACCATAAACGGCATAAATAGGGCGTCCTCCTAAATTATTGATAGTTCCCTCCACGACAAACTCGTTATCCTTGCCGCCGCAACCCGACAGCAAAAGGACACAAATACACAGTACCGCACCTATTTTATTCATGCAAAAAACATTTTCATTTCTTGCAAATGTACTGGATTTTACGGGAGGAGCAAAACAATATCCGGGCAAAACAAAGTATAAAACCCGACAACAATGGAAAAACCGGCGAAAAAGAACGACCTTTTTACCTATAAAATAAAGCCGATATAGCATATATTTGCACAATTATCTATATCGGAATGTATCGGATATAGATGCGGTTCGAAATAAAAAAATGAACAAGTTCATTTTTCATTTCTCCCACCATTTGTTATATTTGTATATGAAACGATTGTTTATCTTCCTGCTGATAGTTCTGCTCTGCATTCCGGGTTTTACCCAAATCCGAAACGATGTCCCCCGATACAATCCCGACAGCGTGCGTGAAGAGCTGGACAAAAGACCTTATTTTTCACTATACAAAGACAACTACTTCATCGGGGGTACGACCATCGGGAGCAAACCGACCAATAAAAATTCCGATGTAAAATTCCAACTAAGCATCAGCCAGAGACTTACAAAAAGTAAACTTCCATTCGACACCTACCTCTTTATAACCTATACGCAAAAAGCATTTTGGAATGTCTTTCAAGAATCTCTCCCGATGTACGATCTCAACTTCAATCCCGGCATAGGGCTATCGCATCTGGTCATACATCGAAATAGACTTATCGGACAAGTCTCGCTCCTGATCGAACATGAATCGAACGGGAAAGACAGCATTTGGTCTCGCAGTTGGAATAAAATCTCGTTTATGGGTGCGCTCGCCGTCGATCGCAATGTAGAGCTTCAATTCAAAACATGGATACCTATCATCGACAGCGGGAACAACCGGGATATCCTCAAATACTGCGGTATTTTTCAATTAGCAGGTAGTTACATAAGCGACAATCGTCGGTTCGGGGCTACCGTTATTCTCACCAAGCGGAGCGGCTGGAATTTCAATTTCAACACCGTTATCGAACTGAATGCCCGCTTATTCCCCAACGAAAACCAATATTTCTTTATACAATATTACAACGGTTACGGCGAAGGACTGCTCGACTATAACAAATTCCATTCTCGCCTGAGAGTAGGGTTCGTCATCAAACCCCAGAATTTCAGCAATTACTGATTCCTCCTTCACACATAGCTTTTTCAATCCGTGGGGCAGGCATAAATTTTATCGATGAATCACTTGTCGACAAACACACTCCGGACTTTTCGGTAAAAGGTCGGTTCTTGCTTAAATTTCTGTACAAAGCGCACTACTCCTCTGTGTTTTGCACAGCAAAATATAGGGGAGGTATCCGAAGGACGGAGGGGTTGAAAAAACGCAGCAGGGGGAACGGATTGGACTGCAATCTCCCCTCCCCTGCCGTGTCCCGTAGTATTACGGGGTACTATGTTAGCCATATAGAGGAGACGCCGAAGAAACGATAGTTTCTAAGGAGAGGGGTTGAAAAAGATCATTGGGTTGTAGAGTTCAACCCCCTCGCCCTGCGGGCACTCCCCCTATCTCATCTACGATGAGCAGAGGGAGAGGGCTAAAATGCTCTTCGAACATCTTTTTACTTCTCGGCTCTTTGTGTGTATTCCCTTCCTCTCTGCCGTGTCCCGTAGTGTTACGGGAAGCTGTGTAAGTAGTATAGGGAAAAGACCGGGGAGAGGGGTTAAGTAATACGGTGCTAACTATGAAGTGAAACGTTTCCGGTTAGGTTGAACTTATCCAACTTTTAGGAATCGGTTCACCTTTAAACTCCTCCTCTGTGTTTTGCAACGCAAAATATAGGGGAGGTGGCACGCAGTGACGGAGGGGTTGAAAAGACATCACATCAATCAGTTTATATCGAGCATATCCCTCTCCCCCTGCCGTGTCCCGTAGTATTGCGGGGTGTTTCCGTTAGGGAATATAGGGGGAGTGTCCGAAAGACGAGGGGGTTAAAAAGATTATATAGGGGTAGAAATATAAAAAGACAATCCCCTCTGATTTCCGATTGAACCGATATCCCCACTAATCGACAGATCCTCCTTATAGCCTCCGTGCAATAGGGCAACACATCATTCCTAATCGAAACACAATATATTCAAAGAGCGGGGCTTGTAAATCGTACAAGCCCCGCTCTTTGAATACACCTTTTTTATACTCCTCCGAACAAAAGGACTCGAAATTTTATCCTTGTTGCATCACGACCTCGGTCAAGTCCGTGCTAAAAATCCGGTACTCATTTTCTGTTATAGACCGGGGAGACGTAAGCACGACCAACGAATGAGGCGAATAACCCTCCCGATAGGGAGGATGCGTATGGGCAAAAGGGTTCTCATGGAAGCCGCACTTTCGGTAAAATCTCAAACGAGCCCTCGAAACAGAATCGACGATAGGATCTATTTCCAGCAAAACAATTTTAGAGGTCGAGCGGAGAAACGCATTCAAAATTTCGCTTCCATACCCCCGCCCTCGTAATCCTTGATGCACTGCGAAATGCTCTATATACCTATAACTGCCAAACTCCCAATAGGAGATAAATCCGACAAACATATCCCCTTCGCTATACCCTACCAAATGATAATCGGCACACGAGAACGCTTTTTCCTGCTGCTCTTGCGTCCGCTGCTCGAAGATAGGGAAACTGACAGTATACAATTTCCGCCACGAGTCGTAAAGCTCATGCTGCGAACTATCTATATCTATATAATTCATAGTCATATAATATTTCCCATGAATATCCCCCATCATCAAGGAATCATATCACCGCGGCAAAACCGGCATACACGATCGCTCGAATCCTCATCATGCCATTCCGAAAGCCTTTTTCACGACTTCGACATAATCGAGTTTCTCCCAAGTGAACAGCTCTACCTCACGAACGATCGGTTCGGGGTTATAATGCGATTTGAATGTCTTCACGACAGTTTGCGGTTTTCTTCCCATGTGACCGTAAGCCGCCGTCTCTTCATAAATAGGATTACGCAACTTCAAACGCTCCTCGATAGCTTTCGGACGCATGTCGAAAATCTCGCATACCCGTCGGGCTACCTCGGCATCGCTCATCGCCACGTGCGATTTACCGTAAGTATTCACATAAACACTCACCGGTTCGGCGACACCTATGGCATACGACACCTGCACCAGAATCTCGTCCGACACCCCTGCCGCTACCAAATTCTTGGCAATATGACGAGTGGCGTATGCGGCCGAACGGTCCACCTTCGAGGGATCCTTTCCCGAAAATGCGCCACCTCCGTGACCACCTTTGCCTCCATACGTGTCGACGATAATCTTGCGACCCGTCAATCCCGTATCCCCGTGAGGCCCGCCGATAACGAATTTGCCGGTAGGATTCACCAATAAAATCAACTGGTCGTCGAACAAGGTTCGTACCCGTTCGGGCAGTTGTGCGATCACACGAGGCAACAACACCTGTTTCACATCGTTGTAAATCGTCTGCAACATCTCCCGGTCGGCCGCTTCCTGAGCCTCTTTCGAGTCATCGGCCGGAGTCACGAATTCGTCGTGCTGGGTCGACAATACGATCGTATGCACCCGCACAGGTTCGTTCCGTTCATTATATTCGATGGTTACTTGCGATTTGGAGTCGGGACGCAAATACGAAGTCACCTTCCCCTTGCGCAGATAGGTCATTGCCGAAGCCTCCCGGCGGATAACGGCCAGCTCGGTAAGCAACAAGTGAGACAAATCGAGCGACAACGGCATATAATTATCCGTCTCATTGCAAGCATACCCGAACATCATACCTTGATCTCCCGCCCCCTGACTCATCGCTTCGGCGCGCTCCACGCCCCGATTGATATCGGCCGACTGCTCGTGTATGGCCGAAAAAATACCGCACGAGTCGGCATCGAACTTATACGAACTTTTATTATATCCGATACGGTGAATCACTCTGCGGGCAACCTCCATCAAATCGACATAAGCATTCGATTTAACCTCGCCTGCCAATACGACCTGACCGGTCGTTACAAGGGTCTCGCATGCAACTTTCGAGTTCGGGTCATACGCCAGAAACTCGTCGAGCAAAGCGTCCGATATCTGGTCGGCCACTTTATCGGGGTGTCCTTCCGACACCGATTCCGAGGTAAACAAATAATTCATTGGTTTCTCTCCTGAATAATAGTGATACATTATTGGAGGAAGAAAGACCGCAATTCCCACGAAAACAAAGGTGATTTGATAAAGCCGGACGGGCTTCGAAAAGCCCCGTAACGCAGTTTTAGCATTTTTTTCCGTGGTTGCAAGCAGCCAAATCCTTCCACATTTTCGGCTACAAAGATAGTACAAGTCCAAAGCAAAAGCAAATTTATTTGCAATTTTGCCGAAAAACAATGTACATAGAATAGAGATGTACCGACAAACGCAAAGTCACTCTATGTTGTAGGCCTTTCCCCGATCGTATCATATAAATAAAACTCTGGGGGCTAAATCACTTTTCGTTCTGTAAACCTTTCAATAGCTCCGTTACCGTCTTTCCCAATACCGGGTGTACCCATTGCGGAGCTATTTCGGCAAGCGGGGTCATCACGAAAGTCCGCTTGTGCATATACGGGTGAGGCAACACCAGCGAGTGAGTATCCAACACCAAACCGTCATAGTCGAGTAAATCTATATCGATAAGCCGGTCGACATAACTACCATCTCTTTCCCGATGCTTTTTACTACCCAATTCCCGCTCGATTTCCTGTACGGTGAATAATACCTCTTCGGGAGATAAATCGGTATCTACTGCGATAGCAGCGTTACAGAACGTATGCACCGATTGATAGCCCCACGGAGCCGTCTTATAGAACGACGACACGGCAACGACCGCTCCCACCCGTTCACCAACCTTGTCGATGGCTTTTCTCACGATTCGCTCCTTATTCCCCAAATTCGAGCCCAAGCCTAAATATACTCGTTTCCCCATAGTTTGTACCTCCTTTTTGCGCTACTAAGATAGCAAAAAAGACGTTTTTCGCAAAAAAATTTTCCCCTTCTCTCCCCATTATTATGACTCAGTCTATATGAATAGAGGGTTACTTTTAAACTCCTCCCTTGCCGTGCCCCGAAGCATTGCAGAGTGTAGCGCAACCATAGGGGAGAAGGTGGCACGTAGTGACAGAGGGGTTGAAAAAACAGCGACAGTAGCAAACCGGACATCAACCTCTCCCTTGCCGTGCCCCGTAGCATTGCGGGGTGTAGCGAAGCAATAGGGAAGAAACCGAAGAAACAACCGTTTCTGAGGAGAGGGGTTGAAATATACAAGGACAATCCCCACGAACTATCGACCGAACCATCATCATACCGCTCGAAAAAAAAATTTTTTCGTCTTTCTTCTCAGGAAATGGATTACTCCCCAAGCAGAAATTAGCCTCACTGAAAATAAAACGAATAATCCCCTTGTCTTTATCCGGCACTATCACCTTCGGATTCCGACAAAAGGATTATCTCAATCGATAAGATTCTTAAAGGCCTAAGTTAGGTTACATCATCTACAAACCTGTTTATTTCATTTCCCCATTTCATTTACAGGTACATAAAAAGTAGTGGTCGTAGGTGTGTAAATACCCCATGTAAGAATGTTCAGAAAACCATCTAAGAAAGTCCAACTGTTTTTAATTACATAATTCTCGGCATCCCCCACATACTCTTTGGCTTCCAACTTTGTGTTACCGACAGGAATCAAGCCATACAACAGATGATGGTTCATCACCGAATTTACTTTTACGACAGGATCGTTTTTCTGTACATTTCCCACACAGACTCTCGCATTATAACAAGAGGATAACGACAATGCCAATAATGCACACGCAAATAATCTTTTCATGATAATGAACAATTTTTGCCTTCCTGTTCCCCTTCGGAATGGCGTTTTTAAAATAGAAAAGCGTGGGAACCTGTCAATTTATCAACCTTGAGGTACGACCAAGTAACCACGCAGAAATAAACAGCTAACCCACGCATGCTGTATGACAACATTGCCTGAGCAATGAATGCGCACACGCCTGCATGAACGTTTGTGCCGTTTATCCTTCTGCTAAAAATTGGTCGTTTTCAAGGTTAGGATAAAACGAAACGCTTCAATAAAATATGTATGTTGTAGCTACAACAGTTACAAATATAAACACTATTTTAGGAATATCAGTATAGAATCCTCTACATTTTAAATTTTTCCCGGTTCGCTGCTATCACGGAAAAATATCCAAACCTCCTCTTTTGTGTTTTACAACGCAAGGTATGCAGGAGTTTAAAAATCTGTTATCCCCCTCCCTGCCCAACTGTAAGCAGGAATAAGGAGAATGGGGTAAAATCCATTTTTTCTATGAAACAGGGGAAAATGACTAAACTCTTTCTCTGTCATAAGGTATGACAGAGAAAGATATTCCTTTCACTCCTTCCCTATATTTTGCACAGCAAAACACGAGGGAGGTATGTGAAATGTCTGCAATGCTGCAAGGTACGATAAGGAGAAGTGGTTTAGGTAGTACTTTTCATTTCAAAATAAGGCTTCCCTTGACTTGCCAGCAATGGGCAGTGGAAGTCCTTCCCGACTTATGGGAGAAAGAGAGGGAAAAAGAAATCAGAATAGAGCAGAGATGAAGACAACCACGAAATAACCGCAGAGCGATACCTTTAAAATTACCCCCAAGAGAAATCCTACAAAAGCGCCCAGCCCGGCTTTGAGAGCTTCGTGTGTGAGTTTGCCACCCAACAGTTCGCCAATGACGGCTCCCACGAGAGGACCGAAAATAATGCCCCATGGAGGGAAGAGGAATATGCCGATGACGGTTCCCGCTATACAGCCCCGGTTCCCCCATTTGCTACCTCCGCTGTATTTCGTGCCGATGAGAGGTGTGAGGTAATCGAGTACTTGTACAATAATGACCAATATGGCCCAGACGATGAGCTGTGTCGCAGTAAACTGCACCTTGTCGGTGAGATGAAGAAGTATCATGCCCACATAAGAGAGCGGAGGACCCGGAAGTGCCGGAAGAAAGCAACCCGCTAACCCGACGAGCAAACATATCGCTCCTACAATAATCCATATAATATCCATATCGTATCTATATTTTGCACGTTGTGCATGCAGAGTAAAAAACGAGTCGGATAAAACCAACCTCATTTTTTCATACCCGACTCGACTTATTCTCGCATATTGCAAAGATAGTGAAAGGTAAGTGCAGAGACAAACGGAAATTGCATTTTCGATTTGCTTCCTATATTCGTAGTGACAAAGATAATATGAACGAACACAGAAACAAATAAATTTGGTTATCTCCCTGCCTTGCACTATTTTTGTCTCATAAAACAAAAATCAATACAATGAAACTTAAAATTTATTTATCACTATTATTGTTTTCCTTTTTAAGCGGAATGGTGTCGCAGGGTGCAGAACACCCGAAACGAGAATTTCGCGGCGCATGGATTCACACGGTAGGTCAGAGTCGCTACATGGAGATGAATCGGGATGCGATGCAAGACTATTTCGACCAAATGTTGGATAGTTTGCAGCATATCGGTATCAATGCGGTTATTTTTCAAGTGCGCCCGACGGCCGATGCCTTTTATCGTTCGGAGCTTGAACCGTGGAGCAAGTATCTGACCGGGAAGCAAGGCGTGGCTCCCGAACCGTTGTGGGACCCGTTGCAATATATGATCGAGCAATGTCATGCCCGCAACATGGAGTTGCATGCGTGGCTCAACCCTTATCGGGTGGGAACTAATGCCGATGAGCCGCTCGCCGCATCGCACATCTATCATAAACACCCCGAATGGTTCGTTCGGTATGGCCGGCAACTCTATTTCGATCCGGGGTTACCGGAGTGCCGCCGGTTCATCGGTCGGGTAGTCGACGATATTGTGTCGCGATACGATGTAGATGCCATTCACATGGACGACTATTTTTATCCTTATCCGATAGCAGGCAGCGAGTTCCCCGATGAAAACAGTTATGCCCGGTACGGTAACGGTATGGATCGTGGCGATTGGCGTCGGGAGAATGTCAATGCATTGATTAAGGAACTGCACGAGATTATCAAATCGCGTAAACCGTGGGTGCGATTCGGTATCAGCCCGTTCGGTATTTACCGGAATCAAAAGAGCGACCCGGACGGCAGTGCGACGAACGGGTTGCAAAACTACGACCAGCTCTATGCCGATGTGTTATTGTGGACTCGCAACGGTTGGGTCGATTACATGTTACCGCAACTTTATTGGGAGATAGGTCATCAGGCCGCATGCGTCGAGACACTGATTTATTGGTGGAACAATCATGCCAACGGACGTCACCTCTACATCGGTCAGGACGTGGCACGTACGATGAATGCTACCGACGTGAATCCCATATACACGCAACTGAACCATAAAATGCAGTTGAGTCGTTATCTCGACCATGTAGGCGGGAACTGTTTCTGGCCGGGCTATTCCTTGTTGGAAAATTATAAAGGCATAGCCGATGACTTGAAGGGATATTACCATGCGGTTCCCTCCCTTATCCCGGCCTATACGTTTATCGACAGCAAGGCTCCCGACGAGGTGAAGGGTTTGAAGGCAAAATGGACTCCCGAGGGATACGAATTGCAGTGGAAAAGAAAGAAAACCGACGATGAGATGCAGAAGCAAATTTATTTCTGTGTCTATCGTTTTGCACCCAGCGAAGACATTTGTTTATGTGATGCATCACATCTCGTAGCCGTTACGCGGGACACGAAATTTTTGCTCCCTTATAAACACGGAACCCGCCAATATGTATATGTGGTGACCGCGGTAGACCGTATGCACAACGAAAGTAAGGGTAAGATAAAGAAAGTGAAGTTGTAAACCGGCATCTTCACCGCCCGATAAAAGCGGAAAGAAGTACATGGAAAAGTCTAGCTATATTTAATTCTACCCCTTCGGAACTTTATGAGCAATCTCCTCCTCCCCTGCCGTGTCCCGTAGCATTACGGGGTGTTTTGTAATGCAAAATATAGGAAAAGTGTCCACAGGACGGAGGGGTTGAAAAACACCCGCAGTAAGAGAAACGGATTAGGGCAGTAACCTCCCTCCTGCCACGTCCCGCAGCGATATAGGGGGAGTGCACGCAGGGCGAGGGGGTTAAATTCCCTATAAAAAAATCTAAGAAGCTGTTTTAAATTTATTCCGAGACAGATTGAGACCTATGTTGAAGCAGATTGGAGTCCGAGATATGCAGTCAATAGCGGGCTATTGACAAAAATCAAAGGATTCAAGATGCGAGACAGGGGCTCAATATGGCCGGAACATACCTGCTTGCAATGATAATATTATTTCTCAATAAATTTAAAACAGCTTCTAATATTTAACCCCTCTCCGTAGGATTCACTCCTGCGACGTCCCCTATCTCCGATTGAAAATCGAAGCAGGGGAGAAGTTGGAAACTACCAACCGACTAACAAAATAGCCCTCAACAAAATAAGTATAAGCATCTCAACCTCTCCTTTGCCATCTCCCATAGCTCTACGGGTTGTTTTCCACATGGAAAATATAGGGAAATAAAGGGTTCATCGAAACAGCCCCATCGATTTCCCAAGAAGAGTTTTAATACACTATTATACCCACCTTATAACACCACGAGACACAGCAGAAGACAATACTTTCATCGTTATTGAAAATCCACCGGACCGTCAAAAAAACAACAGGCCGCTTCGACGAAGCGGCCTGTTGCGTATAGAGTCAAATCGTGTACGATTACAATTTCGGACCAGCAGCAACCAAAGCCTTACCGGCGGCATTACCTTCGAATTTAGAGAAGTTCTTGATGAAACGAGCGGCCAAATCCTTAGCTTTAACTTCCCAATCGGCAGCATTAGCATAAGTATCGCGAGGATCGAGGATATTTTTGTCCACACCCGGCAACTCAGTAGGAACAACGAAGTCGAAATAAGGAATAACCTTTGTCGGAGCTTTGTCGATAGAGCCATCGAGAATAGCATCGATAATACCACGAGTATCGCGGATAGAGATACGTTTGCCCGTACCGTTCCAACCGGTGTTCACCAAATAAGCCTTAGCGCCTACCATTTCCATTTTCTTAACCAGCTCTTCGGCATATTTGGTCGGATGCAATGACAAGAATGCAGCTCCGAAGCAAGCCGAGAAAGTAGGAGTCGGTTCGGTAATACCGCGTTCTGTTCCGGCCAATTTAGCGGTGAAACCAGACAAGAAATAGTATTTGGTTTGTTCTGCGTTCAAGATAGAAACCGGAGGAAGAACACCGAATGCATCGGCCGACAAGAAGATTACTTGTTTAGCGTGAGGACCTTTCGATACCGGTTCTACGATATTCTTGATATGATAAATAGGATAAGATACACGAGTATTTTCCGTTACGCTCTTATCTGCGAAATCGATCTTTCCGTTGGCATCAACCGTAACGTTTTCGAGAAGAGCGTCACGCGTAATGGCATTGTAAATATCGGGTTCGCTTTCTTTATCCAAGTTGATAACTTTGGCATAGCAACCGCCTTCGTAGTTGAACACACCGTCGTTGTCCCAACCGTGTTCGTCGTCACCGATAAGCAAACGTTTCGGGTCGGTAGACAAAGTAGTTTTTCCCGTTCCGGAAAGACCGAAGAAGATAGCTGTGCTCTTACCTTCTTTATCGGTGTTGGCCGAGCAGTGCATCGAAGCCATACCTTTCAAAGGATTCAGATAGTTCATGATTGAGAAGATACCTTTCTTCATCTCACCGCCGTACCAAGTATTCAAGATAACTTGTTCGTTAGTCTTCAAGTTGAAAACGGTAGCAGTTTCAGAGTTCAGACCCAGCTCTTTGTAGTTGTCTACTTTCGCTTTGGCTGCGTTGAACGATACGAAATCGGGTTCGCCGTAGTTAGCCAACTCTTCATCGGTAGGACGGATAAACATGTTCTTCACGAAGTGAGCTTGCCATGCAACCTCCATGATGAAACGAACTTTCAAACGAGTAGCGGGGTTAGCGCCGCAGAAAGTATCCATTACGAACAATCTCTTTCCCGAAAGTTCTTTAACGGCTTTGGCTTTCAAATCGGCCCAAGCTGCTTCCGAGCAAGGCTTGTTGTCGTTCTTATATTCATCGGTAGTCCACCAGATAGTATCTTTGCTGGCTTCATTCATCACAAAGAATTTATCCTTAGGAGAACGACCGGTATAAATACCTGTCATTACATTCACAGCACCGAGTTCAGTCACCTGACCTCTTTCATAACCTTCCAATCCTGCTTTGGTTTCTTCCTCAAACAGAACTTCGTAAGAAGGATTGTGTAAAATCTCTTTTACATCCTTAATACCATACTTGCTTAAATCTAATGTTGCCATTGTTTTTGAAATTTAATGGTTTATAAAATATTTCTCTTTTTTCTTAATCCATGAAAACCGACTGCAAAATTAAAAACAAATTCTACAAGTAACGATTTAATTAAAGAAAATTTTCGCTAATTGTTTGTATTTATTACAAACACACCCTCAATCGCTATGCCAAGATAGCAAAAAGGTCTGTTTCTTTCCTTTTTAAAGAACAAAACAAAAGAAAAAACAATCTATAATTTTCCAAAACAAAATTTATACGTACTTTTGCTCTTCGGCAAAAAACACAAAATATGGAAGTAATCAATTTTGCGGAAAAAAACTCGGTAATAAACCGATTTATGGCCGAATTAAGAGATGTAAATATTCAAACCGACCGAATCAGATTCCGGCGAAACCTCGAAAGAATAGGCGAAATAATGGCTTACGAAATAAGTCACCGGCTCCATTACTCCGAGAAAAAAGTAAAAACACCGCTGGGAACGGCTCATGTCAATCTTCCCGACGATACGGTCGTACTGGCCACTATTCTTCGGGCAGGTCTGCCTTTTCATCAAGGATTCCTCAGTTGCCTCGACGATGCCGAAAATGCATTTGTCTCGGCTTACCGGAAATATAAAGACAAGCTGAATTTCGACATCTTTATCGAGTATATCGCTTCACCGCGAATCGATGGTAAAGTATTGGTACTCACAGATCCCATGCTGGCGACAGGCGGATCTATGGAGCTATCCTACAAAGCCCTGCTCACCAAAGGCACACCCAAAGACATACACATCGCATCGGTAATCGCAAGCCGGCAAGCGATCGATTACGTGAAAGACCACTTCCCCGAAAACACGACAATATGGGTAGGAGCGATCGACGATAAATTAGACGAACACTCCTACATCGTTCCGGGACTTGGCGATGCCGGAGATTTGGCATACGGAATAAAGGAATAACAACCGAGAACAAATTGCTGAAATTATAAACATCATGTCAATCACTATTCAGGAAATATCAGGAACTCGCGGTTTGAAAAAGTTCGCAAAGTTCCCAATAAATTTATACAAAGGAAACGAATACTATGTACCGGCTCTGGTTCTGGACGAAGTAGGAACCTTGAATTCGAAAAACAATCCGGCGTTCGACTTCTGCGAATCGGTTTACTACATGGCCTATAAAGACGGGGAACCCGTCGGCCGAATTGCCGGAATCATCAACCACAAAGCGAATGAAAAGTCCGGGGAAAAAGCCGGACGCTTCGGATTTGTCGATTTCATCGACGACAAAGAAGTCAGCAAAGCGCTTTTCAATGCCGTCGAAAAGTGGGCAAAATCAAAAGGCATGACCGAAATACACGGGCCGCTCGGTTTTACCGACATGGATCCCGAAGGAACACTCGTCGAAGGGTTCGACCAACTAAGCACGATGTCTGCCATCTACAACTATCCATACTACCCGCAACACATCGAAAGCATGGGCTACGAAAAAGCGATAGATTGGGTGGAATACAAAATAAAAGTACCCGAATGTGTACCCGAAAAGCATCAACGCATTAGCGACATCGTACAACGAAAGTACAATCTGCGAATCCTGAAATTCAAAAGTGCATCCGACGTATACAAAGGTAATTACGGTCAAAAAATTTTCGATCTTATCAACGATGCCTATGCCGATTTATATGGATATTCGACACTGTCTCAACGACAAATCGACTATTATGTAAAAATGTACATTCCGTTATTACGGCTCGAAAACGTAACAGCCATTGTCGACGAGCAAGACGATTTGATTGCCGTGGGTATCGCCATTCCTTCTTTGTCGAAAGCGTTACAGAAATCGAGAGGCCGGTTGTTCCCTTTCGGTTTTATCCATCTGCTCAAAGCCCTCAAAGGCAAAAACGACGGGGTTGACCTCTTATTGGTAGCTGTCCGTCCCGACTACCAAAGCAAAGGAGTCAATGCGTTGCTATTCTCCGACCTTATCCCGGTATTCATTCAAAACGGTTACAAATATGCCGAGAGCAATCCCGAACTCGAAATGAACGAGAAAGTACAATCCCAATGGCAATATTTCGAACGACAACAACACAAACGCCGCCGAGCCTATACCAAAAAGATATAGCACGCCAGTGAGCGAATCGTGCATATCCACCCCCTTTGTGTTCATTTACTGAACACAAAGGGGGTGTCCCATTTAATAATACCTGCGACCTTTCCGGTAAACAAGCGACGACCATAAAAACAGAGAAAGAGGCGAAGGAAGAATCGAAACCCGGAAAGGGAAAAATACACTTTCGCCATCATCGAGGCTCGATGAACAACAATAAAAATTCCCGATTCGGTATAAGGGTACACGACGTTTTTGGTGTCATAATATGTGAATCCTTAAAAATATTATCGACATGAGAAACTATTTTAACTCCATGAAAAAAGTCAAATTCTCACTATTCTTTTTATTATCGGTATTCGGGCTATGTGCTCAAAGTCCTATTTTGGTTTTAGAAGCCGAAAACGCCGACTCCATTCATTCACCGGCGAGAGTTAAATCGGGCGACGGTTTCTCCAACGGGAAATACGTGGGCGGAAACGACCGGGGTAGTTACCTCTTCTTCCACAATGTGACGATGGAAAAAGCCGGAACCTATGAATTCAAAACTTATTTCAACTGCAATGGTGTACGTCGATTCACTGTAAAAGTAAATAATTATCCAGAGGTAGAATGTACCGTTAACGGAACGGCGAAATGGGATACTCCCCCCGCCGAAACGGCCAAGGTGCTGATTTACTTGGCTGCCGGGACGAATACCATAAAAATAACGCCCTATCCCACGACATCAGGAGGTCCGAATTTGGATAAATTCGAAATACTGGAAACCTCGGAATCACCCCTGCCCGTACCCCAAGAAGGTTTCCCTATAACATTGGAAGCCGAATACGCCCATTTATACGGAGACCTGAAAGTGAAAAATCTGGAAGGCATGTCCAATGGTCGCTACGTGGGAGACTTCAACAACAAGAATAATTCCTACTTGCAATTCACGTGCGTCGATATACCCGAGGAAGGGCCGTATGAATTGAAAATCTTTACAAACGACCCCACAGGACGTCCTTTGGATATTCAAATCAACAACTATGCAAAAACCTATATCAATGTGAACAAATCCGAAGGCAAATGGGATCAACTGCCCACGGCAGAGACATCGGTATTGGTTTGGTTGGACAAAGGGCTGAACACGATTTCGTTCACCGAATCCTGTCGCTACAACGGACCTAACATCGATAAGGTAGAAATACATGAAACCGACCAGACTATGGAAAAACCCGACATCGAAAAACCCTATCCCGAATCGTGTAAGGAAATCGACGAATACAAAATATCATTCATGGGATCCTCTGTCTGCTATGGAACAGGAGCGACAAACGATTACGGATATGCCTACATGTACACCGACCTGCTGAAACAACGTAAACAAGAAAACATCGGCAAAGACTGGACCACCTCGAACATCTCCATCGGCGGGAATACGACCCAAATGGTACTCGACCGTTGGGAACGAGACCTATTGCGGGATTGCGGACGCTACGTGTTCTACGGGTTGTCGCTCGGCAATGAACGGAACAATGGCACTCAAACCGACCAAGCCGCGAAAAATTACGAGAAAGGCATGAAACAATTGATTCGCCAAGCCGACTCCGTAGGTATCGTGCCGGTCATGGCAAGCAACTATGCCAACGGAGGATTCAACGAATCCGATTATGAGATTTTGAAAAACCTGAACCTGACCATACAGCAATGGGAAGTACCTTCGGTAAATATGCTGGGAGCTGTCGACGACGGAGCAGGACGCTGGGTCAAAGCGATTGAAAGCGATGGAGCACACCCCAATTCGGACGGACATCGGGAAATGTCCTACGCCATAGTACCGTCACTCTTCGATGCTTTGGATGCCGGGAAAACCATTCCGCAACGACAAGAAAGCACCGCCTATGCTTTGGGCAAAGCGTCCGCTACGCAACACATCGAATTCGTACCGGAAAATATCGTTCACCCCTTCACCCTTTCATTCGAAGTGAAAGCCTCTTCTGCCGGAACTCTCGCCTCGTTCGAGACCGAAAACGGCACGGGTAATATTAAAATCGACGAAAACGGAAATATCGTTTACGAATCGCCATCGGACGGACAAATCACATCGACCACCTCGGCCAATGACGAATGGTTATGTATATCCTTGACGCACTATTATGCGTGGGGAATGACCCAACTGTATGTGAACGGCGTAAAATGCGGAGAGCTTTCCGAAAAGCTCGTAGCAACGAAATTTGCCTTAGGCGGGAGTAATGCGCCCGATAAGGCAGACTATCGCCAACTGTTCTTCTGGCGTTCGGGTATGAACGATAAAGAAATCGCCGCCGTGGCCGAAGGCAAAATGTTACGGTCGAGCTTGGAAATCTATGCTCCTTTAAGCAACGAAAGTCCGCTGATCAATCTGGCACAAAGCACAAACACACTCGCATTGGTAGAAAACACAACATCGGGAATTGCTTCCCTCAAAGAACGTTGTATGTTGTTCTCGCCCAATCCTGTAAAACAGGGAGAACGTGTAAACGCCGGTTGTTCGGGAATATTCGAAATCTATTCGGTGAACGGTATGTTGCTCGACAGGCAAACCCTCCGAAATGAAAACGAAACGATTTCTACCGACACCCTGACAGCCGGCACTTATGTAATCCATTCGAACGATACGGGAAAAATAGGATTGTTGGTTATCTATTAAGCGTACCACCGCACTATTCGATAAAGAGAAAATACCATTACCCAATATCCGGGTGGTATTTTCTCTTTATTATTTTTTTATTTTTTCGGCAAATACTGGCTTTAACCATAAAAAATAGTTAATTTTGCTGCGTTTTTTTCAAATCGGTCACCCGACCGATTAGAGAGGTTATTAATTTGTCGAACCCCGATGTCGAAATCGGGCTCTTCGAATAATAGGTATAAAATAGGTAAAAAGATGAAAAGTACATTAGATTTTCACCCGAAGTTTCTCGCTTCGCTGGCAAGCTATTCCAAAGAAAAATTTACGAAAGACCTCATGGCCGGTATCATCGTCGGTATCGTCGCTCTGCCTTTGGCTATCGCTTTCGGTATCGCCTCGGGCGTATCTCCCGAAAAAGGTCTCATCACCGCCATCATCGGCGGATTCATCGTCTCTTTCTTAGGCGGGAACAGCGTGCAAATAGGCGGACCTACCGGAGCATTTATCGTTATCGTGTACGGCATTATACAAGCCTACGGATTGGAAGGACTGGCGATAGCCACTTTCATGGCCGGTTTGATATTGGTCTTGATGGGCTGCTTCCGCTTGGGAACCATCATTAAGTTCATTCCCTACCCCATTGTCGTGGGATTTACCAGCGGTATCGCGCTTACCATTTTCGCCACACAGATAAAAGACCTGCTCGGATTATCGATGGACAGCGTCCCCGCCGATTTCATATCCAAGTGGGTCGCTTACTTTCAGCACATCGAGACCACCAATTTCTGGTCGCTGGGCATAGGAATACTCAGTATTCTCATCATTGCCTACACTCCCCGCATCTCCAACAAAATACCGGGCTCCCTCATGGCGATTATTCTCATGACCGTGCTCGTCTATGTGCTCGAACGTCTTTGGGGAATCGAAGGAATAGAAACCATCGGAGACCGTTTTAACATCAGCAATGAAGTTCCCGAGCCGCAAGCTCTGAATATCAATATGGAGACGATAAACCAATTACTCTCTCCGGCATTTACCATCGCCGTATTGGGAGCCATAGAGTCCCTGCTATCGGCCACCGTCGCCGACGGTGTAACCGGCGACAAGACCAACTCCAATACCGAGCTTATCGCACAGGGAGCCTCCAATATCGTGGTTCCTTTCTTCGGGGGAATCCCTGTCACCGGAGCCATTGCCCGTACCATGACCAATATCAACAACGGCGGGCGCACTCCCATTGCCGGTATAATACACGCTATCGTCCTTTTGTTGATATTCCTGTTCCTTATGCCGCTTATCAAGCTCGTGCCCATGTCGTGCCTCGCCGGTGTATTGATCGTCGTTTCCTATAACATGAGCGGTTGGCGCACGGTACGTTCCTTGCTGAAAAATCCGAAATCGGACGTGTCGGTACTTATCATCACCTTCCTGCTGACCGTTATATTCAATCTTACGATCGCCATCGAAATCGGGCTGTTGTTGGCCGTTGTCCTCTTCTTGCGCCGCATGACAGAGACCACGCAAATATCGGTACTCCACGACGAGCTCGATATTGCGACCGGAACCGAATCGACTACCCACGAAGTCTTGAAAGTAGCCAAAGGCGTGGAAGTTTACGAGATAGAAGGCCCGTTCTTCTTCGGGGTAGCCACCAAGTTCGACGAACTGATGCGTAGTATGGCCGATCGTCCGCTGGTGCGCATTATCCGTATGCGAAAAGTACCTTTTATCGATTCTACGGCTATCCACAACCTCGAAATCCTGATTACCTCGTCGCAGAAAGAGAAGATACATGTCATTCTGTCGGGGGTCAATCCCACGGTACACGCCACTCTCAAAAAGGCGAATATAGACCGGCTCATCGGCGACGACCATATCTGCGACCACATTACCAAAGCCGTGGCAAAAGCCAACGAGTTCGTCGCAGAAATGAAGAAATAAAAGAGGCTCCAAACATTCATACATACGACAATCCCCGTGTTCTGCTCAGAACACGGGGATTGTCGTATCATTTCATCGAAAGTCTGTTCACTTCAACTTCCACTCTACACCCTCTTTGGTGTCTTTGATTTCAAAACCTATCTCGGACAACCTGTCGCGAATGTAATCCGATGTCGCCCAATCCTTACGAGCCTTAGCCTCCTTGCGCACATCGAGCAATAAATCCACGGCTTTATGATAGGCCTCGTTCCCCTCTTCCGAAACACCGGCCTCTTCGCGAATGCCCATGATATCGAAAAGGAATATACGGAAAGTTTCCTTCAAATGAGCCGAATCCTCGGCCGACAAAGCAGCTCCTCCCGCCAATACCGTGTTGATAATCTTCACGGCCTCGAACAAATGGGAGACAACGATAGGCGTACTCAAATCATCGTTCATCGCCTCGTAACAACGCTCGCGAATGGCTTTCACATCGACCGTGGAAACTTCGGCAGGCTCGATCTTCGAGAGGTTGTCCCACCCTTCGAGCATACGTTGCAGGGCCTTTTCCGATGCCTGCAAGGCCTCGTTGCTGAAATCGACCGTGCTGCGATAATGCGCTTGCAAGATAAAGAAGCGTATCGTCATGGGCGAATAAGGCTGTTGCAACAATTTGTGATTACCGGAGAAGAACTCGTCGAGCGTAATGAAGTTACCCAACGATTTGCCCATCTTCTGCCCGTTGATGGTAATCATGTTGTTATGCATCCAATAGTGCACCGTCTCATGCCCCTGCGCAGCCACCGATTGGGCTATCTCGCATTCGTGGTGGGGGAAAAGCAAATCCATGCCTCCGCCGTGAATGTCGAATTCCTCGCCCAAGTACTTGGCGCTCATGGTCGAACATTCGAGATGCCAGCCGGGAAAACCGTCGCTCCACGGCGAGGGCCACCGCATGATATGTTCGGGAGAAGCCTTTTTCCAAAGAGCGAAATCGAAACTATTGTGCTTCTCGCTCTGTCCGTCGAGCTCCCGCGTCGTGTTGAGCAGGTCGTCGATATTGCGCCCCGACAACTTGCCGTAATGGTGGTCTTTATTATACTTCACTACATCGAAGTAAACCGACCCGTTACTTACATAAGCATATCCGGCCTCTATAATCTTTTTGATATATTCGATCTGTTCGATAATATGCCCCGACGCATGCGGCTCGATACTCGGCGGCAACACGTTAAGAGCTTCCATCGCTTTGTGATAACGGTTCAGATAATATTGTACCACCTCCATCGGTTCGAGCGATTCGAGCCGTGCTTTTTTGGCTACCTTATCCTCCCCTTCGTCGGCATCGTTTTCCAAATGCCCTACATCGGTAATATTGCGCACATAGCGCACTTTATATCCCAAATGCCGTAAATAACGGAACAACACGTCGAACGTGATGGCGGGACGGGCATGTCCCAAATGAGCATCCCCGTAAACCGTGGGACCGCATACATACATACCCACGTAGGGAGGGTTCAACGGTTTGAACTCTTCTTTTTTTCGGGTAAGTGTATTATAGATATAAAACGGTTGTGTCATATCGAGTATATTATGGATTCAGTTCCCGTAACGCTTAATCGTTGCTACGACCTCCGAAAATACGAAGCAGATAAAGGAACAAGTTGATAAAGTCGAGATAAAGCGACAGAGCGCCTATCGTCGCCAACTTCCCGGTCTGGGAAGGATCGGTCACATAGGCCGCATTCTTGATCTTTTGGGTGTCCCATGCCGTCAATCCGATAAACAAAGCCACGCCGAACAAACTGATAATCCAGTCGAGAGTACTGCTTGCCACGAATATATTGACAACAGATGCGATGATCAACCCGAACAATCCCATGATACAATAGCTCCCGAACTTGGTCATATCGTTCTTGGTAACCATGCCATACACGCTCATCGCCCCGAACACCCCGGCCGTGATGAAGAACGTATAGGCGATAGAGCCCAAATCGTACACGACAAAAATGGACGAAAACACCACTCCGTTGAGAACAGCATACAGATAGAACAACAGCGTGGCGGTCGTCGTGCTCAGTTTATTCAACATGCCCGAGACAACGAAAACAACGGCAAGCTCGGCGATCATCAAGCCGAAAAAGACAGCCCGGTTTCCCAACACGACCGACAATATGGCCGGAGAAGAAGCCACATACAACGACGTAAGAGCCGTTACGACAAGGGCGAGGAACATACGCCCGTACACCTTACGCATCACCATCGACAAAACCGATGTCCCGGTAGCCGACTTATAAGAAGAATCATACAAATTTTCCATCTCTTTCTATTTTAACAGTTATTTTTTACATACGGTCGGGCACTTCGATACCGAGCAATCCCATACCGGTTTTTATCACTTTGGCGACGTTGGCCGAAAGCATTAGGCGGAATGCCCGCACTTCGGCGTTTTCTTCGCGCAGAATCGAATAATCGTGGTAGAACTGATTGTATTCTTTCACCAAATCATACACATAGTTGGCGATAAGCGAAGGGCTGTATATACGACCGGCTTCGGCGACCACAGCAGGGAAATCGGCCAAATGCTGAATGAGCGAAATCTCTTTTTCAGAGGGATCGACCTTAGCGGTGTCCACTTGGCGATAATCGATACCGGCTTCGGCAGCCTTGCGCATGACCGAGCAGATGCGGGCGTGGGTGTACTGAATGAAAGGCCCCGTGTTCCCGTTGAAGTCGATAGACTCTTTGGGATTGAAAGTCATGTTCTTGCGGGGATCGACTTTCAAAATAAAGTATTTCAATGCGCCTAAACCCACGATACGAGAAATTTCTTCCGCTTCCTCGGCAGTACAGCCGTCGAGTTTGCCCAATTCGGCCGATGTCTCGCGAGCGGTGGCGATCATCTCGTCCATCAAGTCGTCGGCATCCACTACCGTACCTTCGCGCGATTTCATTTTTCCTTCAGGCAACTCCACCATACCGTAGGAGAAATGCACGAGATCTTTGCCCCATTTGAACCCGAGTTTGTCGAGCAATATAGAAAGAACCTGAAAATGGTAATTTTGTTCGTTGCCCACCACATAAATCATCTTATCGATGGGGAAATCTTTGAAACGCAACTTGGCCGTACCGATGTCCTGCGTCATGTACACCGATGTCCCGTCGCTACGCAATAACAATTTGTGGTCGAGCCCCTCTGCCGTCAAGTCGGCCCATACCGAGCCGTCCTCTTTCCGATACATGATACCCTTTTCCAATCCTTCGAGCACTTTCTCTTTCCCTTCGAGATAGGTCTGCGACTCGTAATATATCTTATCGAAGTCCACGCCCAAGCGACGATACGTCTCGTCGAATCCGGCATAGACCCAGTTGTTCATCATCTCCCAAACCGAACGAACCTCGGGATCGCCGGCCTCCCATTTGCGCAACATGGCGCGGGCTTCCTGCATGAGCGGCGAGGCGGCCTCGGCCTCTTCGGGGGTCATGCCTTTGGCTTCCAGTTCTTTCAGTTCTTGTTTGTAATGTTTGTCGAACAACACATAGAAATCACCGATAAGGTGGTCGCCTTTTTTCCCGGCCTTTTCGGGGGTGACACCGTCGCCCCACTTTTGCCAAGCCAGCATCGATTTACAGATATGAATACCCCGGTCATTGACGATATTGGTTTTCACCACCCGATTGCCATTGGCTTTCAAGATTTCGGAAAGACTATATCCCAACAAGTTGTTGCGCACATGTCCCAAATGTAACGGTTTGTTGGTATTGGGCGAGGAATATTCGACCATGACCAAAGGAGCATCGGCGGCAGCCTTATGCGTCCCGAAATCGGCCTCCTCGTCGATGTGATGCAACATCTGGCTCCAAAACGAAGGAGCGATCACCAAATTGAGAAAGCCCTTGATTACATTGAACGAAGCGACTGCCGGCTCATTGGCGAGAAGATACTCGCCTATCTCCTGAGCCGTAGCTTCGGGGGCCTTATGAGAGGCTTTCAAAAAAGGGAACACCACCAACGTGAGATTTCCTTCGAACTCTTTCTTCGTCTTTTGAGGAACTGTCGTCCCGGGAGCTGCCTCGATTCCATACAAAGCCTTCACCGCTTTGACCGCAGCATCGGATATAATCTGTTCTATTTTCATGTACTATACTCGTTTAATGGGTACAAAGATAGTGCAAGATGAGAGCAAAAAGAACAAATCCATTTGTTTTTTTGCCGAATCGCAGCCTATCCCGGACTTTTGCCAAAGATAGTACAAGGCGAATGCAGAGCAAAAAGGACAAAAGGACTCAGTAGAAAACTCATGAGGGCAGACTTGAATGTTAACAATGAATCTTTTGTCGGCAACCACATTCCTATCTCCTCGGCAAGCGGTTAAGAAAAGCAGCCGAATAGATTTTTGATGATATTCAACCCCTCCGTCACTTCGTGCCTCCTCCCCTATATTTTGCTGGGCAAAACACCCCGTAAGGCTACGGGATACGGCAGGGAGGAGGGAAAATACCCACAAAGCATCGGAGCGGCTAAAAGCTGTTCAAGAGGATACTTACAACACTCTCCCTTTGCTCATCGTAGATGAGATAGGGGGAGTGCCCGCAAGGACGGAGGGGTTGAAAACAACATCATATTAGTCTGTTTATACCGGACATATCCCTTTCTCCCCTGCCATGTCCCGCAGCATTACAGGGCACAGCAGGAGAGGAGGGTGGAAATCTTTCGACAACATCGCTCTGCCGCTGTTTTAATTTTTCTTTGCTTTGCGGGTATTTCTCCTTCTCCCCTGTGCCGCAAAGCAGTACAATAGGGGAGACACCGAAGAAACGACAGTTTCTGAGGAAAGGGGTTAAGAAGAATCGCTTAGAAATTTTTAAAGGGTTTAGGAGAACCTCTTTCCTATCCCATGCACCATGCCGCTGCGGGCTGCGGCGAAACGGGCAGATGCGGGAAATATCCTTTGGGAGAGGGAGGCGGAGGTGTAGGCGGCGCAGGAAGGACTTTGGGCAACCGGAGCGATTTGCCGGTCTTCTTGCGACGGCTGCATTTCGCCAATCGCCCCCGCTTCCATTGTTTGCGTTTTTCCTCCATATCCTTTTTCACCTCATCTTTGGCAGCCCAATAACGACAAGCGACCTCTTCCCAAAAACGACTGGCAAATTCTTCATAAGGATGCTTTTCACCCTCGGGCAAATCATACGCATCGGTCTCGTCGATGGCACTGACAATAGACGAAAAATAATATGCCGCGCGTTTACACCATCGGTAACGCTGCACATATTCCCCCGGCAAACGTCCCTCGGCTATCATTTTGTCGATGTCGTTGTCGGTTTGTTGCTCTTCCTGTTCCCGGCTGTGCCGTTCGAGCGTATCGACACAGCGGGTTACCGCCGTGATCTGTTTCGGTTGAGTCTTGGGATCGAGCTCCAACAGCTCGTTATAGTATTTGAGCAGTACGGCTTGGCGGGTCGATTCTATCGCCGTGCGCAAGTTTACAAAAGGTTCTTCTACCATCGTCGCGTATTTTTCGACAAATGTATGATCGAGATACGTTCTTTTTTATGGCATAACCGAACTTTAAACAGGCCGCTCAACAGAATACATTAATAAGAAACGGCACGCTTACTTCGAGTGCTATGCCATGTAAAATAGCTATCGGTATGAGTTCTTCTCCCTTATACGAACTTCGCACGATCATGGGAAGGCACACGTCCATCGAATTGATACCCGCTACCGAAATAGGAACCAACCTCCCACCCCAACGAGCGAGAACGGGTGTACCGAACAAAGCGATCATCTCGCGTATGACATTGGCGAGCAAAGCGATAGTCGCCAATTCGGCAGCTCCTTGCGGACCGAGAGTGGCACTTTTAATATCGGCTATCAACACCGACGATAACGAGTAATACCCGAAACCGCTGCCGATCGTCAAACAATCGTTCAAATCACGCCCATGCAGCAAAAAAACACCTATGGCCGAAAATAAAAGCGTACCACCGATAGTAAAAACAGGCAAAAGAGACATGCGGGGATTAAGCGAATGGAATAATCCGCGTAAATCGTTGTTCGAACCTAAACTAATTCCCACTTGTACAATCAACAGCGAAAGAATAATTATAGGCAAATCATGACCGAGCAACCACTCCGGAGCGAAATCGCCCAACCCTACAAATACCCCGGCAAGGAAACAAACCAAAATCATCAAATTCCCTTTCATGATTCACCTCCTTTCTTAAAAAACAAACGTTGAGCTACACGAGCGGCCACAATACTCCCAAGCACTCCGAGGCAGGCAATTACAGCCGCTTGCCAACCGAAATTGTAAAAATTATCTACGAGATTACGATCGGACCCTATCGACACCCCGAACACAAATAACAGGACACAAACGGTAATCTGTATACTCCATTTCGTCACGCCGACGAAAGAACGTCCGCGCAACATATATCCTACGCCAACACCCAAAACCAAAAGGATCAAAATACGAAACATAATTTGACTGTCTTTTATGCCACAGACTACAACGACTCCGTCGTCGTATCCGAGCTACGTTTATACGAATGAAAATAACCGGATAGGGCTTCCGCCCGCAAAAGGGGAAAAGAAAACGAGATTTTACAGATTATCCCCCTAAAAATCGATTGGCAGTCAAATAAAGCCGCTGAACCAATGGACATGCACGATCGAAAGCGCACGTACTCCCCTGCGCCTTACACCGAAACAAATATGCTTGCCCTGTTGAATCATACGAATAACTGAATAAAAATTCGAATGCAAAGGTAATACTCTTCTCCGAATTCTCCAAATCAGGCACACCATTTTGTTTTCGCTACCGAGGGGAGAAGAAAGAATACATCTCAACTTTCCCATGTATTTCTTTCCGCCTTTATCGGGCGGTGAAGCCAAAAGGAAAACGGCGGGTAACGGGCAAAGTAATCCGATACTAACTATAAGATGAAACGCTTTCGGTTAGGTGGAGCTTGTCCAGCTTTTTGGGGCAGTTCACCTTTAAACTCCTCCCCTTGCCGTGCCCCGTAGCATTGCGGGGTGTGGCGTTAGCCATATAGGGGAGGTGGCACGTAGTGACGGAGGGGTTGAAATGCGCTATCACATCAGTCAGTTTATATCAGATATTTAACCCCCTCGCCCTACGGGCACTCCCCCTATCTCATTCTACGATGAGCAAAGGGAGAGGATTGAAAATGGTATTTCTCGTTTCGGCACAAAGATAGCTTTGTACCCTTCTCCTCTATCGCATAATACTACGGGACACGGCTGGGGAGATAGGGATTAAAAAAACTCAGCGGTATTTATACTGCCCGGTAATAATCCTGCAAAAGACAGCGGGCGATGAAGTCCCAGTTTTCGGCTACAAATGCGGAGTCTCCGTCGGCGAAGCGGGCATCGGGAAGCAGTCGGTTTTCGCACAAATAGATGAGTAGGTCTATGGGGCATCGCCCGGGTACGGTAAGGAGCGACAATGCATCCCTTCGGGCTACCTGCGGGTCGTAACAAGGATTGGCAGGGTCGCATACGCATTGGGCTATATCCGAAGCGATGAGCATGCCTTTGTAAGGCGTGACATAGAGAATAAAATTCTTTTTCCCGGCGAGGTGCGAGAGATGTCCGCCTTCTGTTTCTCCCCATTGCATCCCTTCGGTAAGAAATTTGTCCAACTCCGAGTAAGAGTCTATGTATTTGACAGGCATGCCTCTGGTTTCTCGGGTGAATTGCCGGTAATAGGGGTGCAGTTCCTTTTTCTCTTCCGCTTCTTCGGGGAAGGTGTGTTGCCAAAGCAAAGAGACCCATTCGTGAGCAAAGAGCGCCAAAGGTCCGGCCGGCAGAGTATATAGCGATTCCCGACGCAGTTCGCCGAGCTTGGCGATTCTTTCTTTGTCTCCATGCGATTTACTCTGTGCTTCGTGTGAAAGCTGCCGGGCGAGCGAACGATTGGAAGGACCCAACAGAAACGAATCCCAAAAGAGCCATTCGGCGAACCGGTAACGGGCTTCGGGGTCGTCGGTATCGTTCAGCTCGGGAAGACAAAATTCTTGTAACAAGGGTGAGTCGGGAGCTGTTTCGTATTCCGACTCTAACAGATCGTAAATCGTATCGGCCGTTGCGACGAGACGGTTGTCGAGCGGGGAAAGAATCTCGTGCAAGGAGTCGTGCGTACAAAGCAGATACCAAAGTAGCACTCGCAGGTCTTCCCGGTTTACTTCCCCATCGTAGTAATTCTCGGCGGGAAAGAATGGCAGGATACGACCGTAGAGCGAGCGGTGATGGGAGAGAAACGTTGCCCACAATCCCGTACCCGACAGAATATCGGCAAAATAACCTACGACATCGCAACAAAGACTTTTGGTGGCCTCCTCGGTTAATCTTTCTTTCAACGGAGATATGTTTACGAGGTCGTATACTCGGTTGGCCAGCTGCGTATAATAACGATCGCTGTCGGTCGTTTGCGTATAAGGCTGTCGAGAAAGCCATTGTTGCAAAGTGATGTTCATTGTCTTTCCTTTTTTACGAGATTAGTTATTCCGAGTCACACCCGAAAAGATAACGAGTTAGAGAGAATTCGTCTCCTGTCGGTTGTCAGGCTTCCCCGCCGGGAGCCATGAAAGGAGGCATACCGCCCCGTTGAGGATCGTTCATTTGTATAGGCCCGAATTGAGCTTCGTATTTGCGTATGTTGTCCTGCAAGGCGAATAACAATCGTTTGGCATGCTCGGCCGTGAGAATGATACGCGATTTCACCGGAGCTTTGGGAGCACCCGGAGTCATGCGGATAAAGTCGATAACGAACTCCGACGGAGCATGAGAAATAATAGAGAGATTGGAGTAAATGCCTTCGGCTACTTCGGCAGACAATTCTATCTGGATTTCCTTTTTTTCTTCCATAATCAGTTCAGTTTAAAGTAATAGTATTTATAGTTGAAATTTACTTGATTTACATAAAGTTGCAGCGTCGTATAAGGACGGCTTCGATAAGCCGAGATATTGAACGACGAGTATAGATTGCTCCAATGTCCCTCGGGGTCGTCGTTGCGGCTGTGTCGCAACTGTACTTTCAAGGTATCGCCGGAAAGCTCGGCTTCGTCGGCGACAAGCAGGATGCTGTGCGGCCGGCTGTGATAGTCGATACGATACCTCAGATTAAGGAAGTCGCCGGTTTTCCATGCGCTTTGCAAATAAAGAGTATCGTCGGGCAACTGGTCGATTTTGTCATGGGGTACTATTCGGAGCGTGTCGAAATGAATAGCCGAAAGCGCTTGTATTTCTACCTGCTTTTTGTGTTCCGACAACGTTTCTATCGGGCGGTATTGCAGCAATACGCGCACTCCCTCGCCCATGTCATCGCTATTTACTTCCGAAACGGGATAAAGCGTATCGACCGGAGCGGAATCGGTTGTCTGGTAGGTGAAATAAGGATTGCCTTTATTCGTATGGCAAGTGACGATGTCGGCATAGAAGATACCGTAAATATCTTTTTCATCGTCTCCGCAAGCCGTTGCGAAGATAGATAAAAGGATAAAGGAGCAACCGTATAACCAACTCTTTTTCATTTGTATGCCTTGTTTTATTCTTCGACAGAAGCGGGAGAAACGATGGAACCGTCTTTCATGAAGAGGGTACGATCGGTCATTCGAGCCAACGTCTCGTCGTGCGTGACGATGACGAACGTCTGTTTGAACTCGTCACGCAGGTCGAAAAACAGTTTGTGCAATTCTATTTTGTTTTTCGAATCGAGACTTCCCGACGGCTCATCGGCAAGTATGACAGAGGGGCGGTTTATCAATGCTCGGGCGACGGCAACCCGCTGTTTTTCACCGCCCGACAGTTGAGCCGGTTTGTGTCCCAGTCGGTTGCTCAGGCTCAGGAAATCGAGTATCCGCTTAGCTTCCTGTTCTGCATCCGATTGATTTTTCCCCCCGATGAGAGCCGGAATCATCACATTTTCGAGAGCCGTAAATTCGGGCAACAACTGGTGGAACTGGAATACGAATCCAATGTTACCGTTTCTGAAACGCGCCATTTCCCTATCGGGGAGGTTATCCACCCGCCTGCCGTCGTATAAGATTTCCCCGCAATCGGGCTTGTCGAGCGTTCCCACGATCTGCAACAAGGTTGTTTTGCCGGCTCCGCTCGCTCCCACGACGGAGACGATTTCGCCCTGTTCGATCACGGCATCGATACCTTTCAGTACCTCCAAAGAGCCATAGCTCTTGTGTATGTTTTTTATCTCTATCATACTTCTGTTAGTTTTCTGATGACATGCCCCGCCAGATAACACCCGAAGATTGCCGGCAGATAAGAAACCGTCCCGACGGTCGATTTTTTATTACGTTCTCCCTCCACGACCACGACGGCGTTACGATCGGCCTGCTCGGTGGAGAATACCGTTTTCAGACCTTTGGAGATACCCTCTTTCCGCAGTCGCAACCTCACCGCTTTTGCCAAAGCGCAATGGTAGGTATCGGCTATGTCGGCTATCCGTATGGCCGACGGGTCTTTGCGCCCGCCTGCACCCATCGATGAAACGATTTTGATTTTATGCCGCAGGCAATAGGCGATCAAGGCCACCTTCGGCGCCAGCGTGTCGATGGCATCGATGACAAAATCTATTTCGCCGCCCTCCAACAAAGCGGGAATATCTTCCTCTTCGATGAAACGATGCTGTGCCGTTAGCTTCAAATCGGGATTTATATCGAGAAACCGTTCTTTCAATATCTCGACTTTGGGTTTTCCCAATGTACTGTGCAAAGCGACTAATTGTCGGTTCAGATTGCTCTCGGACACGGTGTCTCCGTCGATAATCGTCAAAGCTCCTATACCGGCTCGCACGACCATTTCGGCGGCATAAGCCCCTACACCACCCACCCCCACGACAAGGACGTGGGCATTTTGCAATCGCTTTATCGGTTCATCGCCAAACAGCAGCCGGGTACGTGACAACCATTCGTCCATCTTTTCTTATGCGGTTTGTCTGTATATAATTGAATGACGAAGATACTCTTTTTTACCGAAAATCGGAAATAGCCGAGGCAAATTAAAGTCGAACGCATTGGCGATAGTAATATGGATAACGGTTTCTCGTCGATTCAGAAATGCGATTTGTCTTTTACTCACGACGTCCGTGGCACACGGATAGGCGGGACGATAGTAATCGATATGATTTTTATTCTATTTATAGATTTTATTCACAGGATTTTTGGTAAAAATAAGATTCATTGGGTTTTTCGGTAATCTCCTCATTGTATATTTGCGTTGTAAAATAATACGAAATAGACTATGCCGAGATACTAAGGCAACCTTGCTGGCTTTCTATTTTGTAAAGTAGTCACCTATTAAAAATAAAGTAATTATGAAGAAGTTTCTTGTTATGGCGTGTATCGCCGCTGCTTCGATGATAGCCTTGCCGGCTGTGGCTCAAACGACTACCGGTAGTAAGACCCAAACGGAATGCTGCAAAAAAGGCAAAGCCGATTGTAAGAAAGAGTGTAATTGCACCGATTGCAAATGCAAAGATTGTAAAGCGACGGCTCCTTGTCGCGACTCTAAGGCAAAATGCAACGACAAGGCCGATTGCTGCAAACAAGCCAAATGCGATAAGGCTAAGGCTCCTTGCTGCGAAAAGAAGAATGTAAAAAAGTAAACTCTGTTGTTGAAAGATGAATTCGGGGCGACCGCAATTTTGCGGTCGCCTTTTGTTTGATGGCCCGTAGTTTTCTTTGGAATATTATGCCGGAGTCGTGGTTATGTCCGAGTGGCCATGCCCCATGTGGTTCCTGTATTTCGTAGGCGAGACTTCTTTGTATTTCAGAAATGTCCGGCAAAAATGAGATAGATTATTAAATCCTACGCCGTACGCTATCTCGGAGACCGATTTGTCCGTCGTCGACAACAGGCGGCAGGCTATATCCATACGGTAGGTATTGAGATAACTCGTAAACGATACCCCTTTCATTCGTTTGAAAAAGACGCAGAACGAAGAACGGTTCATGTGTACTAGGGAGGCGATTTCGTCGATAGGAATATCGTGATTATAATGCAAGGAAACATAAATCTCTATTTGTTGTATCTTCTTGTCCCGTTTCTTTAACGGGCGATTGATTCCTGTCGGATTCATCTCGTCGGAAAGAGCCAGATGTCCGAGTATCCGTATCACTCCCGATAATTGTCCGAGCGAGTCGGTTTTTATTATTTCCTGCATTTCATGCCTCACATTTTTCAATAAATCGCCTCGTAACTGAAAGGCCGTGTGTTGCCGGCTGTCGAGATGTCCGAGCGGCCCTATTTCGGGTAATGTAACCGAGAGTTCTTTAAACAGGTTTTTCCTGAAAAGCAGACAAATATCCTCTACCACATTGTCGGGATTGTTGTCGAATATCCAACCGTGCAACATGTCGGGCGGTATTAAAAAGATTTCATCTTTCGTGAAAGGTTGCGATTGGTCGCCGATAACGAATGTGCCGCAACCTCTGATAATGTAGATAAGTTCCCAGTCCGATTGTGTATGAATGGGAAACTCCTCGGACGGGTTTAGCAAATCGTGTAATACGAGAAAAGAACGCGTACCTCCTGTCAAGTGATAATATTTGGATTCCATCTGGGACTGTTTTATATAAAATGTAAATATAAATCAAAAGTTTCGAACTATATGCAAATATCAATCAAAATAAGAGTCCTACTTTTGTACCCGTAAAAAACAGCATAATATCATGGAGAAAATCACCGATGCGGTTATGTCCGAAAAACCACGTTATGCTATTCTCGACGGATTGCGAGGAGTGGCTGCCGTGATTGTCGTCGCCTTTCACTTGTTTGAAACTTATTCCAAAGGTCCTGCTTATCAAATATTGAACCACGGCTATCTTGCCGTCGATTTCTTCTTTGTACTTTCTGGTTTCGTGATCGGATATGCTTATGACAATCGATGGGGAAAGATGTCCACTCTGGCTTTTTTCAAACGCCGTTTAATCCGGTTGCACCCTATGGTAATCATGGGGTCGGCAATAGGCGCATTGTTGTTCTATTTCGGTAATTGCGAACGTTTCCCTCTTATAGACCAAACTGCATGGTGGCAGGTACTGCTCATGTTTCTACTTGCCTGTACGATGATACCGGCGCTTACCAGTTGGGATATACGAGGCTGGCAAGAGACCAATCCGCTCAATGGGCCTACTTGGTCGCTCATGTGGGAATATCTGGCGAATATTCTTTATGCTTTGGTCGTCCGTAGGTTCTCCAAAATCGCATTGGTTTGTTTTGTTTCCTTTGCGGCGTTTTTGACGCTCGATTTGACACTTAACCTCGATGTGTTCGGGTTACTTGCCCATCGAGACATTACGGCTTATACCGTTATCGGAGGTTGGAGTATTACCCCCGAACAGGTCTATATCGGTATCGTTCGGGTGCTTTATCCGTTCTTCGGAGGATTATTGCTGTTTCGTATAGGGAAACTTATTCGGGTAAAGGCCGGCTTCTGGTGGTGTTCGTTACTTGTCGTCGCAGCTTTGGTAATGCCTCGTATCGGAGGCGAAACCGATGCTTGGCAAAACGGTATCTATGATGCGGCATGTATACTCCTTTTGTTCCCCGTTATCGTGGCGATGGGAGCCGGCAGCGAGGTAAAGGGAAAACACAGTGTGGCCGTATGCAATTATCTGGGCGAAATCTCCTATCCGCTCTATATTACCCATTATCCCTTTGCCTATATGCAGATGGCGTGGGTGACACACAATCCCGATGCATCTATGGGAGCGCACGTATTTGTCTCCGTATCGACGTTTATCTTGTCTGTCGGTGTGGCACACGCTTGTTTGAAACTCTATGATTTGCCTGTTCGCAATTGGCTGAAAAACAGGTTTCTTGTAAATAAGTAAGGCCAGTCTATTTGAAACGGCAGCATGTAAATCGAGATATTCTGCATTTTCATTAGCATCGGATTACCGGTAGTAATACCTACACTTTACTCTGCATCGCAATATGGCGATATAAGGAGAATACCCACAAGGCAAGGGGTGGAGGATAAATATCCCATAACCCGACTAATGAGATGGCGTTTTCAACCCCTCCGTCCTTCGGACACCTCCCCTATATTTTGCTGTGCAAAACACAGGGGAGGAGGTGAATCCCCATAAAGCTCCGAAGGAGTAAAAACTGTTAATGTGATACTTTCAATCCTCTCCCTCTACTCATCGTAGATGAGATAGGGGGAGTGCCCGCAGGGCGAGGGGGTTAAACTCTACAACCAAATGATCTTTTTCAACCCTTCTCCTTAGAAACTATTGTTTCTTCGGTGTCTCCTCTATATGGCTAACATAGTACCCCGTAATACTACGGGACACGGCAGAGGGAGGAGTTTGAAAATGTTTTAAACCTCTCACCCTATATTTCGCTATTGCAAAACACCGAGAAGGAATTGAAAATCATTCTTTCGGATAATGAGGACTGTATAGCATTTTCTTTTTGCGAACGACCAACCGCCCGTCTTTCACGAACTCTTCTCCTCGTTCACTGAGGTGACGTATCATTCGGGCACACAGCTTTTCCAACCGTTCCTTGTACTCTTTATCGTTAACGGCATTGTGGAGTTCCTGCGGATCTGCGACAAGGTCAAACAATTCTTCCTGCCCTGTGTAAAAACGCCATACATACTTTATTTTTCCATCGGTCAACGCACACCAGTAGTTGTCACGACTATAACAAGTGGCATGTTCCAAATCGATATATTCTCGCCACCCGGTATCGGTTCCTTTGGCCAGCGGTAAAAGAGGGCGTCCGTCCATATCGGCAGGGACGGTTGCCCCGGCTATATCCAAGAAGGTAGGTAAAACATCGCGCAATTCCACCGGATTATCTATTTTCTCAGCAACCCCACCGACATTTGCCGGCCACTTCGCGATACAGGGAACATGAACCGAGCCCTCATAGGGATAAGTCTTTCTCCAATGATAGTGGTCGCCCATCATATCGCCGTGATCCGATACGAAAAAGATGAGAGCATTGTCATACATACCTTTGTCTTTCAATGCTTGAACGATACGCCCTATTTGTTCGTCAATAAAAGTAATATTGGCATAATAGTGTCGCTTGGAATTACGGACATATTCATTACCGAAATTTCCGTAAGGGGCATCCGAGGCAGCCTCTTCGGGATTCAACCGCTTTGCGTATCTACCGCACCAATCCCCTATCGCCGGGTCGGGAACATCGACGTTATCATACATATCCAGAAAACGTTGCGGCGGATCATACGGACTGTGAGGACGGGCAAAAGACACTTTGAGGAACAAAGGACGGCTCTCGGGGTCATAATGGCTGATGAGATTGCAAGCCATTTCGCCGGTCCAGTACGTGGGATGTAGTTTTTCATCTAATTTATAAACCCCAGCACCGTGATCGTTCCACCAAATACCTGTTGCATCGGGGTTCTTCCCGGGAGCTTGCACTTGAAACCACTGTCGATAATCACTGGTAAAATGGGGGTCTTGCCTGCGACCGCTCTCATCTAACAACGTTCCGTCAAATCCGTGTTTCACCCGCTGGGGATACCAATGCATTTTCCCGATACCAAAGGTGTAATAACCGGCATCTTTCAACATTTGAGGCATCTCGTACTCATACTTCGGCGCTACCCGTCCATATCCTAACATTCCGTGATGCCACGGCGACATTCCGGTCAACAATCCGGCACGGGCAGGTGTGCTGCTGGGACAAGACGAATAGGCATTCATGAACAAAGTTCCTTCGTTGGCAAGTTTGTCCAAATGAGGGGTAATGACAAACTCATTTCCCATACACCCCACAGCATCGCCCCGCTGTTGGTCGGTCATAATCAATATAATATGGGGCTGTTTTTGTGCATTCGCAAATGAGGAGCAAAATCCGGCAGAGAGAGCCAATGTGCATTTCAGGTTAGTCAGGGCATTCATAATTATCGTTTATTATCACACAAACGATACAAAAATATGATTTCCACAAGTCAAAAACAATAAAACCTCGGAAAACTCTACCGGTATTTCGACAAATGCAATATCCGTTGATTACTGCTGCCCCGAAAAGAGAGAGCCGGATCAAAGAGCGATTGGATGAACGGACCATCGACAAGGGTGTCGATATAGTCGAGACAGGGACGGCGGGTCTCGTCTTTTAACAGGGACTCGTAGGTATAGCCGGTGTAACACCAGACGTTTTTGTGAGTTTCCTCTTTGAGGCGACGGAGCAGAGCCAACAACGCAAAAGGGTTGTAGAAAGGGTCGCCGCCCGAAATGGTGATTCCATCGAGAATGGGATTGTCGTTTATCTCGGCGACGATACGGGAGAGAATAAGCTCCGTGAGCGGCTCGCCGGCCACCGGACTCCAACTGCCGGGATTGTGGCATCCCCGGCAATGATGGGTACAACCGGCCAGATAGATGGCATAGCGTACCCCGAAACCGTCGGAGATAGTCTCGGGGTAAACATTGATGATGTGAAGCGGTTCCATTATTTGTGTTTCACACGGTCGCGCTCTTCGGCCTGCTTAGCGGAATTCCACGATTCGAGGCTTCCGGTGAGGTAACCCGTAATTCGTCGCATGCGCGATATATTCTCACTCTTGCAAACCGGACATTGCGTATAGATGACACCTCGGTAACCGCACGAACGACAGGTATCTACCGGGTGGTTGATCGACCCGTAACCGATTCCTTCGTCGTGCATCACTTTCACGATTTTGAGAATGACAGAGACATTCTTTTTCGCTTCGCCGTCGAGCTCGACATAGGTAATGTGCCCACCTTTCGTGATAGCATGAAAAGGGGCTTCTTTCTTGATTTTCTCTACAATACCCACCGGTTCTTTCACATCGATATGGAACGAATTTACGTAGTAGTCCCGATCGGTCACGCCCGGAATAACACCGTAACGTTTGCGGTCCATACGAGTGAAACGTCCCGAAAGCCCTTCGGCCGGAGTAGCCAAAACCGAGTAATTGAGATTGTAGCGGGTCTTGTACTCCTCGACAACATTGTTCATCACCCGTATGGCATCATAGAGTGTGTTCCATGCCTCTTGGTTATGAGCATGGCCTTCGCCGTAAATAGCACACATCGCATTGTGCCCGCCGATGAACCCGATACCCAATGTCCCGCTATCGATGACATCGCCCACCTCGTCGTTGGGTTGTAGCTTACCACCACCTTTCCAAACGTCGTTGCCCATCATAAACGGGAACTGACGGGCAAGCGCTTTGCGCTGGTATTCATAACGCTCGTAGAGCTGCTCGGCAATCATCGATGCCACACTGCGCACTTTCTCCAAAAATAGAATACGGGCTTCCCGACGAATAGCATGCTTGTCGCCGTCGGGATGCAGCTCTTCGGCCTCCCGCCGGGCCTCGATAGCCAACCGGGGCATATTCATCGAAGTAAAGGAGAGATTACCCCGCCCCCACGAACTTTTAACGCCGTGTAAATTCTCGAAAACCCTTGTACGGCATCCCATCGTCGCCACTTCGTAACGGAAACGGTCGGGATCATCGGCTTTCCAAAGGTCGTTTTTGTTGTATTCGGTATCTAAAAAGAGGAAGTTGGGGAAGAGCGAAGTAGAAGTCGTGCGACAGGCTTCGAGCAACAGGTCGAAATTAGGCGCCTTGAATTTGATTTTTCCCGCCATCGCTCCCTCGAAATCGGCCATCGCGGCATCGTAATCCTCATCGGTGTAAGAGATACCGTCTTTTACCTTAAATATCTGTATGGGGAATACCGGGACTTCACCGCTGCCGAGCCCCTCGACAGTCGCCGAAAGCAACTCCCGCATGACCATACGGCCTTCGGCCGAAGTGTCCGTCCCGTAATTTATCGAACTGAACACCACTTGATTACCTCCACGAGAGTGCATGGTATTGAGATTGTGAACCAACCCCTCCATAGCTTGATGCGTATCTTTACGAGTCATCTCGTAACTTTGTCGCCAAGCGGTATCGAGTTCGGCAGCAGAGACGCTCACCCCTATCTCTTTCAAACGCTCGCCCAAAGCGGCCTTCTGTTCTTCGGTCATATCGATCGAAACGATTTCTTTCCGAAACAAATCTTTCAACGCCGGCATATCTTCCATTCCGTGCAAACGACAAATAAATCCTATCCCGTTTTCGAAGTGCTTGCGGAAACTCTTCAAGACGCCCGGCGCCATAAAATGGTCGAAAGCCGGAATGGATTGCCCGCCGTGTTGCTCATTTTGGTTGGTCTGGAAAACGATGGTGGCCAACGTGGCATAACTCTGTATGGACTGCGGCGTACGCACCGTACCGTTCTTGGTATGGAATCCCCGGTTGAAGATATCCTCCAAATCATATTGTACGCAAGTGGTCGTCTTGGTGGGATAGTAATCGAGGTCGTGAATGTGTATGTCGCCTTCCCGGTGTGCCCGCCCATAACGAACCCCGACCAAATATTTATAGGCATAATCTTTCGTGACCTCCGAGGCGAATGTCATCATTTGCCCTGCCGGTGTATGAGACGACATATTGGCGTTGCTCAGGTTTACGTCGTTCTTCTCGACCGCCACGATACCGTCCATCACCTGCTTCATCGATGTGCGCTTTTCACGTTCTTTGGTACGCCACTCCCGGTAAATGATAAATTTCTTCGCTACCGAGGGATTGCGCATCATCAATTTGCGCTCTACCAAATCCTGAATCTCTTCTACCGAGATATTCTCCCTATCGATGGCAGCGGCAACCTCGGCCGTAACTTGTTTAATAGAGGTCTCGTCGTCGTTCATACCGTCGGCACGATAAGCCTTAGCGATAGCCCGCTCGATTTTCTCAATCGAGAAGTTCTCTTTGGATCCATCACGTTTCGTAATGGTAATACATGCATAGTCCATGCTGATTGTTATTAAAGATTCGATACTGCGAACGCCTCCTCGAACGTTCATTTGCTTCTCTCCCACTTCGGCAGGTCTTCTGACTTTTCCCAATCCGAAAACGCCTTCCCGATATTCAGAAACAGATTCTTTATCAGTGGCCTGTGTCAACGGACTTTTGCAGGAATTACAGCAGCGGGACTGTCCGGGATTCTCACCCGATTCCCTTTTTATCGATTGTGCCTCACAGCGACAACCGAACCGAAATGCGAGTGTAAAGGTACATAAATTCTTTCCAAGAAAACAACAAATCTACACACAAAAGTTTCCTATTTTGGAAAACTTTTAGAATTATTTTATCAAGAAAGTTTCCCAAAACGGGGAATTATTGCCCATCAATATAGCACTTTTATTTTTTCTGAAACTGCCCGAAAAGATAGTGTTTTCATAGAGTCTCCCAACTTTACTTGTCGGTTTTCTTACTATTACAAGCGAGGTCGATAATCAGTGAGAATATCGGCTCAGTAGGAAATCTAAGGGAATTGCCCTTTTGCACAAAAAAAATGCCAAACCATAAAGTGAAAAGCCCGCCCTTCTCCCCCTGCGTTTTGCCATGTAAAATATAGGGGGAGGAGGTGAATCCCCATAAATCTCCGAAGGGGTAAAAACTGTTAATGTGATACTTTCAATCCTCTCCCTCTGCTCATCGTAGATGAGATAGGGGGAGTGCCCGCAGGGCGAGGGGGTTGAACTCTACAATCAAATGATCTTTTTCAACCCCTCTCCTTAGAAACTATCGTTTCTTCGGTGTCTCCTCTATATGGATAACATAGTACCCCGTAATGCCACAGGACACGGCAGGGGAGGGGAGATTGCAGCCCAATCCGTTCCCCTTGCTGCGTTTTTTCAACCCCTCCGTCCTTCGGACACCTCCCCTATATTTTGCTGTGCAAAACACAGAGGAGGAGTACACTTTGTATAGAAATTTAAACAAGAATCAACCTTTCACCGAAAAGTCCGGATTGTGTTTGTCGACAAGAGACTCATCGCTAAAATCCATATCTACCCCACGGATTTTCGGCTGAACCGTAAAAGGCAGTTCAGTAGATACTATCGGAATCAAAGGATCGTTCATCGAAAACAAAAGGAGGAATACGTAGAAAACGCTATTCCTCCCTGTTATAAAAGTACCCAATCGATTTTACAAAATGAGCATGGCGTCGCCGTAAGCCCCGAAACGATAACCTTCTTTCAATGCCGATTCGTATGCCTCCAAAACGATGTCATAACCACCGAACGCAGCTACCATCATAAGCATAGTGGAAAGGGGCATGTGAAAGTTCGTCACCAAATTGGTTGCCACCGTGAAATCGTAAGGAGGGAAAATAAACTTATTGGTCCAACCGTCATACGTTTTCATGTGTCCCCCCGTACTTACAGCACTTTCTATCCCTCGCATCACCGATGTACCCACGGCACACACTTTACGACCCTCGTCCTTAGCATGGTTCACGAGTTCCACCAATTCGGGAGTCACTCTCATCTGCTCGGAATCCATCTTGTGTTTCGTGAGGTCCTCGACATCGATTTCACGAAAATTACCCAAGCCGGAATGAAGGGTGAGGAAGCCGTAATCGATTCCTTTAATTTCCATTCGTTTCAACAGCTCACGGCTGAAATGCAAACCGGCGGCCGGAGTGACAACAGCACCTTCGTTACGAGCAAAAATATTCTGATACCGATCGGCATCCATCTCTTCTACCGGACGGGCGATATAGGAGGGCAACGGCATTTCTCCCAACTTGTAAAGAGCTTCCTTAAACTCATCGTGGGAACCGTCATAAAGGAACCGTAACGTACGCCCTCGCGAAGTCGTATTGTCGATTACTTCGGCTACCATAGAATCGTCGTCGCCGAAATAGAGTTTATTTCCGATACGAATCTTACGAGCCGGCTCTACCAAAACGTCCCACAACCGATTCTCTTCGTTCAATTCCCGTAACAGAAAAACCTCTATCTTAGCTCCTGTTTTTTCCTTATTACCGTAAAGACGAGCCGGAAAAACTTTGGTGTCGTTAAACACGAACACGTCTTTCTCGTCGAAATACTCGATAATTTCCTTAAAAATGCGATGTTCTATTTTCCCCGTCTTCCGGTCGATTACCATCAACCGGGATTCATCACGGTTTTTAGCCGGATATTGAGCGATTTGCTCTTCGGGTAGTTTGAATTTAAATTGGGACAGTTTCATATCTTTAATTATTATTCTTTTTTCTCTTCTTCCAAAACGGGTTCCACGTCTATATGGTCTATCATGTCGGCGACCTGTTCGACCGAAAGGCAATCGGCAAGAGTCACGTCGCCCACTCGTGTACGGATCAATCCCACAAGGTGGGCTCCACTACCGAGCGCCTCTCCGATGTCACGAGCCAAAGCCCGAATATAAGTTCCCTTGCTGCACACGACCCTGATTTTGATTTCGGGCAATTCGCAAGAAAGCAACTCTATTTCGTCAATAACCAATTCTTTGGGCTTCAAATCGACCGCCTGCCCTTTACGGGCCATATCGTATGCCCGGCGGCCATCGACTTTACAGGCCGAATAAGAGGGTGGTATCTGCATAATCGAACCGACAAATCGAGGTAAAGTTCGCTCTACACTTTCACGGGTGATATGTTCATGGGGATAAACGCCATCTATCTCTGTTTCCAAATCGAACGACGGTGTCGTCGCTCCCAGACGCAAAGTCGCTATATATTCTTTGGTCTGATATTGAAATTCTTCTATCCGTTTCGTCGCCCGTCCCGTGCATATAATCATCACGCCCGTAGCCAACGGATCGAGAGTTCCCGCATGCCCCACCTTCAATTTTTTTTGTTTGATGCGGCGGAGTATACGCAACCGTATGCGCTTGACCACATCGAACGAAGTCCAATGAAGCGGTTTATCGATATATATGATTTCGCCTTCGTTAAAGTCCATATCGGCGATATTAGTGAACAAGCGAATAAATTATAGCACAAGCTCCCATCGCCACACAATAGATAGCAAAATACACTAATTTGCCATTATTGACTAAACGGAGCATCCACTTACACGCCAAACACCCCGACACGAATGCGGCAAGAAATCCGATAATCATCACCGGTACGGACAATCCCGACTCCGCAGGAGAAAACCCTCCTTTCATCAAATCAAGAAGAGCCTCGCCCAAAATAGGAATAATCACCATAAGAAACGAGAATCGGGCCACCTGTTCTTTTTTGTTTCCCAGCATGAGTCCGGTCGCAATAGTCGTACCGGAACGCGAAAGTCCGGGTAAAACGGCTACCGCCTGCGAGAGACCGATGATGAATGCATCTCGATAAGATATATCTTCTTTCACCCGAGGCCGGGCATAATAAGCGAATGTCAACAACGCCGCAGTTACCAGCAACATGATGCCGACCAATAACAAACCGTTGCCAAAAAACGATTCTACATAGTCTTTCAGAAACAGCCCTACGATACCTACCGGTATCATGGACAAAGCTATTTTTGCCAGATATTTCGTTTCGCTATTCCACGTAAAACGGAAAAGTCCACGAAACAAAATCTCCACTTCCTTCCATAGCACAACAATCGTACTACATACTGTCGCCGTATGCACCAACACGGCAAAAGTGAGGTTTTCTTCACCTTGTATACCGAACAATGCATTCGCGATTTCGAGGTGTCCGCTGCTACTTACCGGCAGATATTCGGTGAGCCCTTGCACGAGGCCCAATATAAGAGATTCTAACCAAGTCATAATGTGATCAATGAAAATTAACGATATTATTTCGAATTACGCATGATCGCATAGACCATGAAAACGAAACCTGCAAAAGCTATACCGGGCGCCAACACGATACGACGGAAACTAAATATATCGGGGTTATAGGCCTCCGGTGTAGTACCGGGCCCCAGCATAAGCAGGAAACCGACGACGATTACAACGAACGCCACCGCTATAAGTATAATATTAGTCTTGCCGAGGGCAAACTCCGTTTTCTTTTGCTCTCCCGGAACAACGGACTCAGATTTCATTTTCTTAGATTCCATACATAAAAGTTTTTCAAATATAATACAGGTCATCTCTATCCATACGAATATAACGATTAACAGCCCAATAAGCCGAAACCGCCGTTAAGATAATCCCTAAAATCAAAACCGACAAAAAGACCAATACCATCATGGGAACAGACAGCAGGGTCGTGAAGTTCTCCATCTCGGACATCAGATAATATATGCAACCCGAAAGCAACAACATAGCTATTACCGATGCAACGATACCGTTAATCACATTGGAAACGATAAAGGGCCGACGAATGAATGCCGGTGTAGCCCCCACCAGTTTCATCGTGTGGATAAGAAAACGCTTGGAGTAAGCTCCTAATCGAATCGTATTGCTTATCAACGCAAACGAAATGAGCATGAGAACTATCGCCAATGCCAATAACACCAGTCCTATACGACTCATATTGTCATTGACCGACTGGATAAGGTCTTTCTGATAAAGAATATCGCTGACGATCACTTGCCCACGGAGATTTTTTTCAATGACGGCCAAACTGTCGGTATTGGCATAATCGGCTTTCAATTTAACCTCAATAGACGATTGAAGTGGATTGACTCCCAACACGTCCTCGGGATTTTCTCCCAACTCGATCATCACCTCTTTCAAGGCATCTTCCTTCGATATATACTGCGCCGCCTTCACATATTTGGAACGTTCGAGCATTCTTTGCAGTTGATGCACCTGACGCTCGCCGGCCGATTCGTTCAAGACAATGGAGAAACCTATGTTTTCTTTGACATGGCGGGATAGATTAGTCGCTAAAAATCCCATCAAAACCATAATCCCCAAGATAAAAAGAACCAATGAAACGCTCAATGTCGAAGTCATTCGGGCATTCAGAAAAGAAATCCGTTTGCTGAAAGAAGCCTTATTGTTCATATCTCTCTTTTTTACCAAATCGATGCACCTTTTTATGAGGGAAAGAACCTCTGTTAATAACTATTTCGACATCATTATCCCCTCTCTTTTTTTCATATCGGAAAGCAAAAGGATAGTTTTAGCCCAAATTTTATGCAAAATAAAGTCTATATCGTTGAATTCGCTTCTTTTATTCACATATTTTAATAAATTCTATCTCAACTTATGATTTTCGAAATGCGCCGCCGTTTTCATTTTAAAGAGTACATACCCTATGGCACACAACACACAAGCCGTCGCATAGACCGTTGCATAATTCGATATTTCGGCTATCTGTCCACCGATGAGAACACCCAGCCCAACCCCTAAATCCCAAGCGGTAAGATAGGTGGAATTGGCTGTTCCCCGTTGATTATTGGGAGCCAGATTGATAAACATGGTCTGATAGGCCGGACAAATACAGCCATAGCCCAACCCCAAAATAACAGCCGCCCCATAGTACCCCCATTCATTACGCACGGCTACAAAAATCAGATAGCCCAGCAAAGAGAGCAACATGCCGACAAGGATATTACGGGTGACATATCCCCGGTTAAGCCAACGGCCCGAAGTGAGCCTCGACAAAATCAACCCTACGGCCAACAAAACAAAGAAAAAACCAGCTCCCGAATCGATACCCAACTCTTCTTTACCATAGACAGCAAGATAGGTGGAAAGCACACCGTAACTGAACGAGAAAAATATAAGCGTCAAAGCCTCGGGCATTCCCTTCAAAAGCAGGAAACGGTCGAGCGAAACCGGCGGCTTTTCAAGTATCGGCTCGCGGCGATAGGGCATTCGAATAGTCGAAACGCATATCAACCCGATCGTGGCAGAAACCATAGAAAGCAAAAATATATAATCGAAATTGGCAAAAGAATCGTGAATATAAAGCGACAACGTAGGCCCGACGGCCATAGCCAAATTGTTGCTTACTCCGTAATATCCTATGCCTTCGCCCCTACGGGACGACGGCATGACATCGATAGCCACCGTGCTATTGGATACGGTAAGAAGCCCGAACGCTATCCCGTGCCCGGCACGAATAATGGCGAATAACAAAAGCGTACCGGCCAACAGATATCCCCCGAAAAAAAGGAGAAAAGTGAAATAGCAGATAAGCAGCAGTTTTTTACGGGGAAAGGTATCGACCATATACCCGGCGAACGGACGTATCATCAGCGCCGTGATGGTATAGGAAGACAATATGAATCCTGCCGTCGAACGGCTTGCTGCGAACGCTTCGCTCAAATACATGGGCAAAACAGGCAACAACAAATAAAAAGCAAAAAAAAGCAGGAAATTCCCGGCAGCCACCGCACAGAAGCTATGTGTCCACAATTTCTCACGAACAACCTTTTCCATCGACTTTTTTCATTTTATTCAAGCGCCTCGCCCAACAGAGTGGCCGACGATGCATCGTTCACTTTTACCCGGACAAACTCTCCTATGCGATGACTACCTTTATCGAAAACAACAACCTTATTCTGCGATGTGCGACCGAATAACTGTTCACGCGAACGTTTTGAAAAACCTTCTACCAAAACTTCGAACTCTTTGCCGATATCCTTGCGATTGCTTTCGAGAGAAAGCTCATTCTGCAAATCGATCATACGTTGCAAACGAGCAATTTTCACTTCCTCGGGAATATCGTCGGGCAAGTGCTTGGAGGCATACGTTCCGGGGCGTTCGGAGTATTTGAAAAGAAACGAGGAATCGAATCCCACCTCTCGCATCAAATCGAGAGTCTCTTCAAAATCGGCATCGGTTTCGGAGTGAAATCCGCTGAACATGTCGGTCGTAATGCCGCAATCGGGTAAAATACGGCGAATAGCGGCAATACGGTCGAGATACCATTCCCTCGTATATTTCCGGTTCATCAACTTCAAAATGCGATTGCTCCCCGACTGCACCGGAAGGTGTATGTGACGGCACACATTGGGGTAAGCAGCGATAATTCTCAGAGTCTCGTCGCTCATATCCTTAGGGTGGGAGGTCGTGAAACGCACCCTCATACCTTCTGCCGACTGCGCCACCAACGCCAACAGTGCCGGAAAATCGACAACAGTCCCATCGGGACGTTCATATCGATAGGAATTTACGTTTTGTCCCAACAAAGTCACCTCTTTAAAACCCTTGATTTTCAAGTCGGCCAACTCGCCGAGAATGCTCTCGGGCTCGCGGCTACGCTCACGACCGCGTGTGTACGGGACTATACAATAGGAGCAAAAATTATTGCACCCTCGCATAATCGAAATGAATCCCGAAATACGGTTATGACCGATACGGGAAGGTATAACCTCCCGATAGGTCTCGGTCGTGGAAAGCTCCACATTCACGGCTTTTTCTCCCCGTTCGGCAGCTCCGACCAAGTTATGTAAATCGAGATACGAATCGGGACCGACCACGAGATCTACGCCGTTTTCGGTAATCAACTGTTCGCGAACCCTTTCGGCCATACAACCCAAAACCCCTATCACCAAAGATTTCTTATGTTTACGCAACGATTGAAAATAGGACAATCTCGAAAGAACCTTTTGCTCGGCGTTATCCCGAATGGAACAGGTATTGACAAATATGGCATCGGAGTCTTCGATCGTATCGCAAAGCGTATAGCCTGCCATCTGCATAATCGAAGCGACCACTTCGCTGTCGGCCACATTCATCTGACAGCCATAAGTCTCTATAAACAGTTTCTTCTCCTCTCTTTTTTCAAAAGTATCTTTATCCGATATATTTTTCATTCTATCTGTTTTTTCTTTCGTTTAATTTTAATTTATAAAAAATTCATTCAGAAAAGTAATATTTTTATCATTAAAATTTGTTTTTTAAAAAATATTGTTTTTCTTTGCATACACATTACATGAAATTTTTTCATAGTTAAGGTTTAGGTTAAATCGGCTAAGAGTTGTTGAGAAACAGCTCTTAGTTATTTATAGAGTCCTAAAATTTGGAAGATTCTCAATAAAACTCTATATTTGAGGACAAAATTACAAAAAAGAGATGGATTTTTCAGAGATAATCGTCACCATAATCATCAGTTTGGTCATTATCGCTATTAACGCCCTGGGATCAAAAAAGAAACAAGAGGTTAAAAACCAGCAGGGAGAACGACCTCTACAAGATACCGAATCCCATGAGGCGACCGATGAACCGTGGGGCGAAACTCGGACTTTAACCATAGACGATATATTCAAAGAGCTGCGGAAAGCGAAAGAGGAAGCAGAGCAGGAAGACGACTATATCCCAAAAGCCAAGAAAAAGCCACAGACACAAATACTCGAAAGACCGGCAGAAAAAACGCCGGAACCGATAATCCCCTCCACAATGCCGGAGAAAGAAGGTGTAGCGGTTTTTACTCATACCGTGCCGCCTATAACATCGTTACAGCACACCGATTACGATACTGCCGGAGAGAACCCTATCGATGTAAAGGACATAGATTGGCGTAAAGCCGTTATCGCATCGGAAATTCTAAATCGAAAATATTGAACCAGATAAAAACCTTAACCTTGAAATTTCTCAAAAACAACAAAATTTTTCGTAGATATGGCATTTAAATTTATCACCGCAGAAGAAGCGGCTGAATTCATTCATCACAACGACAATGTCGGATTCAGCGGATTTACCGCAGCAGGAACTCCCAAAGTAGTTTCCGTCGCTCTTGCAAAAAAAGCAGAAGCAGAGCATGCCGCAGGTCGCCCTTTCCAAATCGGAGTTTATACAGGAGCATCGACCAGTGATTACATTGACGGTGCTTTAAGTCGGGCAAAAGCAATCAAAAGCCGTACGCCTTATCAATCACACAAGGACTCACGCGAAGCGATCAACAACAACGAAATCGCCTATTTCGATTTACACTTGTCTCACCTTGCTCAAACCCTTCGTTACGGATTTCTCGGTAAAGTAGATGTCGCCGTCATAGAAGCGACCGATGTGACCCCCGACGGCGAAATTTTATTAGGGCCCGGTGTAGGCGCCACACCGACTTTCTGCTCTCTTGCCGAAAAAATAATTATCGAGTTGAACCACCATGATCCCAAAGAGCTGCGTGGCATGCACGATATATATCAACCATTGGACCCGCCCTATCGTCGGGAAATTCCCATCTATAAACCGAGCGACCGTATCGGTGTACCTGTTGTCAAAGTAGACCCGAAAAAAATCATCGGTATCGTCGAAAGCGACAAACGCGACGGCGTGAAACCATTCGCTCCGGTAGACGAGGTTACCATGAAGATAGGAAACAATGTCTGCAACTTCCTCGCACAACAATTAAAATCGGGCTTGATTCCTCCCCAGTTCCTGCCTTTGCAGTCGGGTGTAGGAAACATCGCCAACGCTGTTTTGGCCTGCTTAGGTTCGAATCCCGACATTCCAGCTTTCGAAATGTACACCGAAGTCGTACAAGATGCCGTTATCGATTTGATGAAAGAAGGAAAATGTAAATTCGCCAGCAGCTGCTCCCTCACCGTGAGCGACGACAAGTTAAACGAGGTATTCCAAAATATCGGATTCTTCCACGACAAAATCATACTTCGTCCGGGAGAAATCACCAACAACCCCGAAGTCGTACGCCGTCTGGGACTGATTACAATGAATACAGCTCTCGAAGCGGATATCTTCGGTAACGTAAACTCCACGCACGTCACAGGAACCAAGATGATGAACGGCATAGGCGGCTCGGGCGACTTCACACGCAACGCTTATCTGTCGATATTTACTTGTCCTTCGACAGCCAAAGGCGGAAAGATAAGCGCCATCGTCCCTATGGTATCTCACCTCGACCACAGCGAACACTCGGTACAGGTACTCATTACCGAACAAGGAGTCGCCGATTTGAGAGGGAAATCGCCCATTCAACGGGCTCACGCCATTATCGAAAACTGCGCTCACCCCATGTACAAAGAACTGTTATGGGATTACCTTAAACTGGGTAAAGGGCACACGCCTCACTGCCTGAACGCCGCATTCGCATTCCACAACGAATTTTTGAAATCGGGCGACATGGCTCTTACCAACTGGGCCGATTACGAATAAATCTATTTAGGACCCGTAAGTGGAAGCAGCATAACGCTTGCTTCCACTTACGTTTTTTCTACTCGACCACCTCTGTACAAATACATGAAAACACATCACTCGTATTAAACGACCACGATACAAACAAAGCATATTATCCTCGTTTTATTACTTTCAATACTCTTAACGGCTTGTCTGCAATGGAAAAAGCAGAAAACCGACATTACCACAGCAAATCAACCGGAAGCCACAGAGTCTGACAACGGCACAATAGTAAGTCAGTGCGAGCAGCCACGATTTTTATCGCTAAAATTCTTGTCGATAACCACATTCCAGACTTTTGGGAGAGATTGATTCTTGCTTAATTAAACCTCCTCCATTGCCGTGCCCCACAATACTACGGGACACGGCAGGGGAAGAGATATATATACTACCCTGTTCCTGCTGTTGAAGGTATTCACCCTTCTCCCCTGTGTTTTGCAACGCAAAATATAGGGGAGAGACAGAGGAGCGGTAGCGACGAGGAGAGGGGTTGGAAAGATGGCATATAGTATTTTTGTAGAATTAACCCCTCCGTCACTACGTGACACCTCCCCTATATTTTGTTGGCCAACAAAACACAGGGGGAAGAGTTTTAACTCCCTCTCACCGCATTGTCTTAGCGAATAAGATAGATTGCGTTTACCCTTCGTACCCTATTGCATTAGCCACGTAGTGACGGAGGGGTTAAAAAACATCATCTCGTCAGGCTGTTTGGATCAGATATTTAACCCCCTCGCCCTGTGGGCACTCCCCCTATATCCCTTGCAGGAACACCCCACAATGCTACGGGACACGGCAGGGGGAGAGGGAGATACACCACGCTCCTATTATCGAAGGTGTCCTGAGTTTTGCCGCAAAACATAAAAGAAGAGGTTTGAAAAACCACACTAATGGTGTCACACTCCCGCCATTCTAAAAGGAGTGTGAAATCCAGCAATGCCGTAAAACACAACAAGGAGAAGATTTAAAGGACAAACCCTACTGATTACCCATATTGTCAGTCGTACCGGATAGAAACTTGGAATTGAACGAAACCAAAACGCCCATAAAATAAGAAGGAGGAAGCTGTCCGCTTCCTCCTTCTTCATATATTAAGATAACCCTTAAACTATCGAATGGGGTGATATTCCACAAAAGCCTCTATGGCCTCGTACGAAGCCAATCCCAAACTGGCATAAAGATCGGCCGTAGCTTTGTTGCGGTCTTCGGCACGTTGCCAGAACAGACGTTCGTCATCTCCCAAGAAAGGAGCACTCTCCATCTGCGACTGGTGTTTGAGGATAGAGTTACGTTTCTGACGCAATTCCTCGGGGCTAAGAGGAACGGCCATTTCGATATGGTCGATTTCCCATTCGGCCCATGCGCCACGGTACATCCAAATGCGGCAATCTTTCATCCAATCTTCGTCCTTGATTTCATCGATAGCGGCAAGGACGGCATCGAGACAAACTTTGTGAGTTCCGTGCGGGTCGGCCAAATCGCCGGCAACGAAAATCTGATGGGGTTTTACCGATTCGATCAAATCTTTTACAATTTGTATATCGGCTTCGGAGAGATCGCCTTTTTTAATGGTTCCGGTCTCATAGAACGGCAGGTTGAGGAAGTGTACGTTCTGCGGTTTAATACCGATATAGTTACATGCCGTACGTGCCTCGCCTTGACGAATCATCGTTTTGATGAAACGAATATCGGGCGTATCGGATTCCCCGTCTTTCTTCTTACCGATGAATTTATGTATCTCGTTGCTTTTCTTCAAAAGCTCGGGAGTATCGAATTTGAATTTCTTGGCAATGTTGTCGATCAGCATGATGTAACGCATCATATCTTCGTCACCCACGGCGATATTACCCGAAGTTTCGTATGCCACGTGTACATCGTGCTTCTGGTCGGCCAATCGTTTGAGTGTGCCGCCCATCGAAATCACATCGTCATCGGGGTGCGGGCTGAATACGATCACTCGTTTGGGATAAGGTTTGGCACGCTCCGGACGGAATGTATCGTCGGCGTTGGGTTTTCCTCCGGGCCAACCGGTAATCGTGTGTTGTAACGAATTGAAAATGCGGATATTGACATTATAGGCCGATCCGAAAAGGGCTACCAATTCGCTCAATCCATTGTCGTTGTAATCCTTGTCGGTTAATTTCAAGATGGGTTTTCCTGTCACCTTGCATAACCAAACGATAGCCCGACGAATGAGCTTCTCGTCCCATTCGCACGACGTTACCAGCCACGGACGACTGATACGCGTCAAAGCCTCGGCAGCAGACAAATCGAGCACGATTTTCGCCCGACGGTGGGTTTGCAGGAACGAAGAGGGTATCAAATCGGTAATGTCACCTTCGATCGTGCGTTTCACGATGTTGGCCTTATTTTCACCCCAAGCGACACAAACGATACGACGAGCCGACATCAAATTGGATATACCCAACGTAACGGCGCTGCGGGGAACATTCTCGCTCGAATTGAACTGCGACGATGCCATGTGGCGAGCATCGCTGCCGAGTAACATCAGACGGCAGGAAGAGTTGAGCTGAGAACCCGGTTCGTTAAATGCCAGATTTCCGACTGCACCGATCTCGCACAAAGCCAAATCGATACCACCGCAAGCCTCTATTTCTTCTTCGTAATTTTTACAATACTGGTACACATCTTCTTTCGATACCAACTTACCGGGCGAATGAATATTCTCGGGATCGATATTCACCTTGTCGAGCAACAGCTCTTTCAACAGGCTCATCGTCCCGGGAGCTCCTTCTGCCAAAGGATAATATTCCCCGATATTGAATACTATGACATTCGAGAAACTGACTTCGCCGGCCTGATACATGCGTACCAATTCGGCATAAACGGCGTGAGTACCGACACCCGAACCCAAAGCGAGCACACAATGACGATGCTCTGCCTTGCATTTCTGTATCAATTCCGCTACGTCATGAGCTACATACACCGACCCTTCCTCAGAGCCTTCGAAGATTTTGGTGTAAACTTTCTCGTCTCGTGTAAGAGCCGCAAGTTCCAACTCACCATCAGGAGCATAATACCTTTTGGGTATCCGATCCAGTTTAATCTGAGAACTTAGATTTGTTTTCATCGCGATAGTTTTTTTAAGTTACAAACTTAACGATTCCTTTACACTTTTTCCACACAAAAAAGGTAAAAAATCACGGAATCACTTTCGATTTTTAGAAAAATACACAAAATTTTCACATACACATCTGTACTTCCCAAAAAATGATTACTTTTGGGGAAAGCTAAAATTATATACAAATCATGAGACTGATTATCGAACCAACCTATGATGCAGTTTCTCGTTGGGCCGCTAATTATGTGGCATCGTGCATCAATAAGTTCAAACCGACAGAGGATAAACCTTTCGTACTGGGTCTTCCCACAGGGTCGTCGCCTCTGGGCATGTATAAACATTTGATAGAATTGAACCGTAAAGGTGTCGTTTCGTTCCGTAATGTCGTGACTTTCAACATGGACGAATATTGCAATCTGCCCGAAGACCACGAACAAAGTTACCACACGTTCATGTGGAGCAATTTCTTCTCCCACATCGATATTCGCCCGGAAAACGTGAATATACTCAACGGCAACGCTGCCGACCCCGAAGAAGAATGCGCCCGCTATGAAGCCAAAATAGCATCTTACGGGGGTATCGAACTGTTCCTCGGCGGTGTAGGTCCCGACGGCCATATCGCTTTTAACGAACCGGGGTCTTCGTTAACGTCACGCACCCGCGTAAAAACACTGACCCAAGACACGATTATCGCCAACTCCCGTTTCTTCGGAGGCGATACCCATCTTGTTCCCAAAACAGCTCTCACCGTAGGTGTCGGTACTATCATGTCGGCCCGGAATGTCCTTATCATCGTTAACGGGCACAACAAAGCCAAAGCCTTGCAACAAGGCGTAGAAGGCGGCATTTCCCAAATGTGGACGATCACGGCTCTGCAAATGCACCCCAAAAGCATCATTGTCTGCGACGACGCTGCTACGGCCGAATTGAAGGTGGGTACTTACAAGTATTTCCTCGACATCGAGAAAAACAACCTCGACCCTGACAGCTTATTATAGGACTTGTCTTAATCACATAATAAGAGAGGCTTCGCCGTGGCGAAGCCTCTCTTAATTTATACATAACATCATTCTATGGGGGACTTTCTGTTTTTCTTCCAAATCTCGAAATTTCGTTTCAGTCCGGCATACTTAGCTCTTTTGACAGCCGAATGGCGAAATATCCGATTGAAATCATCGGGTGTCATCGTTTCGAATCGGGAAGCATCGAGAGCAAGAAATTCTTCGCTGGGTGCAAATTCGTGATGCACAGAAGGTCGAGCCGATTTATTCCACGGGCAACATTGCTGGCAGGTATCGCATCCATATACCCGATCGCCCATTCTATCGGCTACGAAAGGAGCTATATCCCCCTTGTTCTCGATGGTTTGACAAGAGATGCACAGACGGGCATCCACACTCCCCGGAGCGCACAACGCACCGGTGGGACAACTGTCTATACAACGAGAACAATCGCCGCATCGAGCAACGACCGGACTATCGGGGGGAAGGTCCAAAGAAGTTATCAATTCTCCCAAGAAGAAGAAAGAGCCTTTGCCGGGAATAATCAACTGGGCATTTTTCCCGATAAAGCCGAGGCCTGCACGAACCGCCCAATAACGTTCCCGCACCGGAGCCGTATCGCAACAGACCCTCCCCGTATCCCCAGAATAGGACGAAACAAAAACGGCCAACTGCCTCAGCTTATCCCGCATCACATCGTGATAATCCCGACCATAGGCATAATAAGCGAACCGGGGACTTTCACCAGACTGAAAGCGAACCGGATAGTAGTTGAGTGCCACACAAATCATCGTGCGGGCTCCGGGATATAACAACGCCGGATTATCCCTCAACTCCACATAATTGTCCAAATAACCCATTTGCGCCTGTTTCCCGGAAGCGAGCCACTGCCGGTAGCTATCGCGCATATCGACATCGACCTCTTCCACCCTTGCGAAACCACAGGCATCGAAACCGATACGCAAAGCTTCGTTTCGTATGATCTCACGCCATTCAGAGGGTTTTGAACAAGAAGCCATTCTCTCTAAGCCAATTTATCGTCCTCGGCAACGCATAGTGCAAGTTTCGCTCTGCCTTAATCGAATCGTGAAACACGATGATGGAACCATTGCGGGCATAACGTTTCACATTGCCGAACACCTGCTCACCCGACAATTTATTACTGTAATCGCGCGTCACGACGTCCCACATGATAATGCTGAAATCTTTCTTCAACAATTTGGCTTGTCCGGGTAGCATGTGACCATGAGGGGGGCGAAACAACCGGCTTTGAATAAGGTCGTGAGCATTCATGACATTCCGCACGTATTTTTCGGGAGACATCGACATTCCCTTCACGTGATTCATCGTATGATTCCCCACTTGATGCCCTCTGTCCCTGATCGCCTGAAACAGATTGGGATTACGCGCGACATTGTCACCGACACAAAAAAACGTAGCTTTCACCTCGTAGTAATCGAGTACATCGAGAACCCACGGAGTAACTTGCGGAATGGGACCGTCATCGAAAGTGAGATATACGGTCTTTTTATCTCCCGGTATACGCCAAATCGTTTCGGGAAACAACATGCGATAAAAAAACGGGGGTTGCTCTATAAACATAACAAGTATATAACTGAAAAACGGGAGAGATCCGGAAAAGTATTTTTCCGACACCTCTCCCGAAAAGAATGTCTTTTATTTATTCTCGAATAGCAAATTTTTCTTCTATTCTTTTCTGTAATTCGGGAAGCTCATAAGATGTACTCATTTCATGTATCGCCTGAATGATATACAGATGTTTCTGATAATCGCTTCCTACGGAACGAAGCTGACCGGAAGTCAAGTCTTTATACCAATTCAGGTATCCGGCCGAATTGTCGAGTATCTCGGTCAACAAAGCCTCGCCTTTCGTTTTCTCTCCCAAATCGAGATAGGACTGCGCCAGCGAAATGGAGGTAAGGTCGTGAGTCACTTGCCAACCCGGAATCTTCTCCATAATCAAATCCAGTGCGGTCAATGCCTTATCGGTTTTCCCTTCGGCAATGAGTTGAACGACCAAATCGCCGAACATCATGCGATGCGTGTTGCACATGCGACGCACATTTTCGTCGAGATATAACGGGTGCTCGGGAGTTGCTTTATCGATTCCTCCCCAACGGAATTTATTGACCATATTGTCATACATCTTATCCGTATCGATGTTGTTGGAAACGCCTTTCAAAGGAACGACCTGATAAGCCAGTCCGGTACGGGAGAAATAATCCTCCAAGCCCAAATAGTAACTGCTACCCACCGTCACGGCAAAATAAACCGGACGTTTCCAACCCTGCATGGCATTGGTGTTGATAATGTCCAACGAAGCTATTTCGCTCATCGTAAAACCCCGCTTATTGGTAAAATCGGGAACAATGCGAGAAACGATACTATCTTTCAACTCAGGCGCTACCGTACCCGAAGCGACAGCCGCATCGGCGTTTACCGGGATATAGAGCTTGTTCGTGGGTAAATGGTTCAACTTTCCGTATCCGGGAACATCTTTCGTCCAATCCTCATCGCTATACAAATAGTCCAATCCATCGCTTACCGTAATAGAATCGGCCAACCGATTGATTACATAATTATAGGAACGCACGTCATAAGCGTATTTCGACTCATCGGCCGAAATGGGCAGCGGCGCCGATTCGTAGGCCGGACGTTTCATCTGGTCGATATACCAGTCGGTCTGTAAATAAGACAAATTGCAAACCCTTACATCGGTGCGATACCCTTCCACCTCCTGCACGTACCACAAGGGGAAAGTATCGTTATCGCCATTGGTAAAGATGATACCGTTTTCATCGACACTCGACAGATAGTTCATACCGAAATCGCGACAAACATATCGTCCCGAACGGTCGTGGTCGTCCCACGTCTGGCTTACCATCTGCAAGGGCACACACAAACATAGCAGCGCAGCCACAGCAGCGGTAATCGTACTCACGGGTTTTTCGTCGGTCGTTTTCAACAGATAATTCAATCCTCTCCACACGGCCGCAACACCCAATCCTATCCAGATAGCGAATGCGTAGAACGAACCGGCGTAGGCATAATCCCGTTCACGAGGCTGATAGGGGGTTTGATTCAAATAAATCACAATCGCTATACCGGTCATGAAGAACAGGAAGAATGTCACCCAAAAACTTTCGATACCTTTCTTACCGGAAAATGCCTGATAGAACAACCCGATCAGACCCAACAAAAGGGGCAGCATATAAAAGACGTTACGCCCTGCATTATTCTTCAAATCGCCGGGCAGATTGGTCTGGTCTCCCGCAATATGCTTGTCGATAAAATTGAAGCCACTGATCCAATTTCCGTTTTGCACCTCTCCATGCCCCTGTATATCGTTTTGCCGTCCGGCGAAGTTCCACATGAAATAACGCCAATACATGTAGTTCAACTGATAATCGAGGAAGAAAGCGAGATTCTCGGCAAAAGTGGGTTTCATGACCGTTTTGGTTCCTTCGGAAGTTCTCACCTGTACCGGACGACCTTTAAAATTAGTCCACTCTTTATATGCCGATATATGTTCCGATTTATCGCTATACATACGCGGGAACAGCATGTTCAACTCGGGTTGATACTCGTAATGTTCGTTATATCCGGTGACTATATAACGGTCTGACTCGTTCTCCGATGTTTTCAGTTTTTTCTTCCAAATGGCTTTGCCCTTTGTCGATATGGCAGTCCCGTTGGCATCACGAGCGATTTCGGCCGGGAAAGTCTGTCCATAGAACAAAGGCCTGTCGCCATACTGTTCGCGGTTGAGATAACCGCCCAAACTAAATATATCTTCGGGCGAATTTTGATCCATCGGGGTATTGGCCGTCGAACGAATCACAATCAGCGCATACGAAGAATAACCGATAAAAATAACGAACAACGACAACAATATCGTATTCATGGCGACTACCGCCAGCTTTTTACGAGTAAACAAATAATAAGCCAACGCAGCCGTAAGGACAATACCGATAATATACCCGTCGCCGATAAAAGGAATACCCACCAATACGATACTTATCAAAAACGAAATCTTGATGAGCTTATCGCTGCGTTGAGCATACGTCTCATAAATGGCCCAAGCGATAACCCCGACAATGAGGAAGAAATAAAAAACCACTCCGCTGTTGAACGGCAAGTGGAAAACGTTGACGAACAACAATTCGACCCAACTGGCAACCTCGACAAAACCCGGAACCAGACCGTAAAGCAGAAGCACGATCAACACGAACGATACCAACAGGGCAATTAAAGAACCCTTTAAATCGGTATTTTTATACTTACGGTAATAATAAACCAATACGATGGCCGGGATACACAAAAGATTCAACAGGTGAACCGCAATCGAAACTCCTATGATATAGGCTATCAAAATAATGTAACGGTTGGCATGCGGCAGGTCGGCCACGCTTTCCCATTTGAGGATAAGCCAAAACACCAATGCGGTACAGAACGACGAATAGGCATAGACCTCGCCTTCCACCGCCGAGAACCAAAATGTATCGGACCACGCATAGGCCAAAGCTCCTACCAAACCGCAACCGAGAATTGCAATCATCTGCCCGAGCGACATCGTCTCCTCTGTCTCTCCATCACGCAAAACGATCTTTTGCGCCAAACGGGTGATCGTCCAGAACAACAACAGTATGGTGGCAGCGCTTAACAACCCCGACATAAGGTTTACCATATAGGCGACCTCGGAGGGAGAAGAAGCAAAATTGGCAAAGAATCGCGCCGTCAACATAAATATGGGATTACCCGGCGGGTGACCCACTTCCAACTTATAACCCGATGCTATAAACTCACCACAGTCCCAAAAACTGGCCGTGGATTCCAAAGTAAGGATATAGGTAACCGCCGCGATAACGAAGACTACCCACCCCAAAACATTGTTCAGTAATTTGTACCGTTTCATTTGTTATATTTATAATTTTTTCCTTTCATCTCGACCGAAAGCCTCGGATCCTTGTAATCCGCGACAAAGACAACACGCCCGACGGCAAAAATAAATCCATTTCGTCACTTATCGAAATCCGGTTCATTTTCACATTCCAGCCACAAAAATATTGCAAAGATAACAAAGATTGTCAATCTCCCCTCTTTATAAACTTTTTATAATAGTTTATCGGCTATATTTCACAAAATAACAGTATCTCTAATCCCATTTACAAGGTTTCTTATTACTTTTACACGCACAAACAAACAGCGTTTATGAGCATGAAAATTTTGATTACCGGAGCCGGCGGATTCATCGGCGGATTTATCGTCGAAGAGGCACTGTCGCGAGGGTACGAAACTTGGGCGGGTGTACGCAAAACGACTTCTCGCGAACATCTTTCCGACCCCGCAATCCGCTTTATCGACTTCAATTACGGTAACAAAAAAATTCTTACCGACCAACTACTATCGCATAAAGGGGAATACGGAGCATGGGACTACATCGTTTATAATCTGGGGGTTACAAAATGCAAAAATCCCGATGACTTCGATCGAATCAACTACGGCTTTGTGAAAAATTTCACCGAGGCCCTCGTCGAAACAGAAATGGTTCCTAAACAATTCATCATGACGAGCAGCCTCGGAGCATGGGGAGTCGGTGACGAAAAGAACTTCACCCCCATACGCCCCACCGACACTCCTCACCCCAATACCCGATACGGAAAAAGCAAGCTGAAAGCCGAGCGACATTTAGAATCGTTGGAAGGATTCCCATACGTGGTCATGCGTCCCACCGGAGTATATGGCCCCTATGAGCGAGATTACTACCTGATGATGAAAAGTATCAAATACGGATTCGATTTCATCGTCGGGTTCAAACCTCAACTCATCACCTTCATTTACGTGAAAGATTTGGTACAAGCTATCTTCAAAGCCATAGACCGGGGAGTCGTTCGGCGGGGGTACTTCCTCTCGGAAGGAAAAGCATACACTTCGTCCCAGTTTCGCCGATATGTAGCGACCGCTTTGGGAAAGCGCAGGGTTGTCCCCGTCAAAATTCCGGTGTGGTTGCTTTGGGTCGTATCGGTCATTGCCGAAAAAGGAGCTATCGTGTTGGGAAAAACCAGCACATTAAATCGGGATAAATTCCGTATCATGAAACAACGCAACTGGATTTGCGATATTTCGGACGCTCAGAACGAACTCGGTTTTTCTCCGCAATACAGCTTGGAACGAGGCGTGAACGAATGCGTGAAATGGTATCGCGAATACAAATGGTTATGACGTCGCTTGTGCCGAAGGGTTCTCTTTCGGGAAAAAGCGTTAACTTTGCAACCGATTCAAATACGTGACAATGAAAAAGATAAAATCGGTTTGCGTTTATTGCGCATCCAGCTCAAAAATAAATCCTCGCTATTTCGAAGCCGCCCGCGAAACAGGCAGACTTCTCGCACAAAACGGAATGCGATGCGTTTGCGGCGCCGGCAATCAAGGTCTGATGGGTACTCTGGCCGACAGTGTTCTCGAAAACGGAGGCGAAGTATTGGGTGTAATACCCCGGTTTATGATCGACGAAGGTTGGTGTCATAAGGGTTTGACCGAGACCATCGTAACCGCCGACATGCATGAACGGAAAGAACGCATGGCACAAGAAGCCGATGCCGTCATCGCTTTACCGGGCGGTTGCGGAACGATGGAAGAGCTCTTCGAGATAATCACATGGAAACAACTCGGACTGTTTCTCAACCCCATCGTCATATTGAACATAGACGGATACTATAACCCGTTGATAGAAATGCTTCATAACGCCATCGGCGAAAACTTCATGAGGCAGGAGCACGCCCGCATGTGGCAAGTCGCACAGACCCCCCAAGAAGCTGTCGACGCTATTCAAAACATGCCCGTATGGGATAAAAACATTCGCAAAATCGCAGCCATATAATCATGCCTGTCCCCGCCGCACATACCGCCATTCCCGCCGATACCGCGCAAGCCCAGTCGCCCGCCGGTACTCCCGAGGTTTTCGTGCCGCGATACATACATGGATTCGAGCGAAGTACTCCCTTGAAAGAGACCGATCCGCTGAAAGACCTGCAAGAAACCATAATCGCCATACCCGAAGGATTCCCGTCTGAAAAAATACCCGAAACACCCATGAACGATCCCGTAATCGTCGGCCTCGTTCTCATTGTTTTCTTACTGTTCGCTTTCACGTTCAAAAAAGGAATCAAATATTTGGGTGAAGTGCTCCGCAATTCGCTCAACGTAAAGGAGAGACAAAACCTGTTCGACGATACTACCGTGAGAGAAACCCAACTCCGGGCCGTATTGTTGATCATGACTTTCATCTCCGAAGGCTTCTGCCTATTCGAACTTGTAAGTCGGCATATACCTTCCCTATCCGAAATGATCGGAATAGGGATTTGTTGCGGAGGAGTCATCGCATTTTGTTATTATTACCTTCAAAAATGGATTTATACCGGAATCGGGCGGTTATTTACCGATGCCACACATACCCGTAAGTGGATAGACAGCTTCGTATCGATCAATTCCTTGATAGGCATTCCTCTCGCCTTGTCGATACTCGCGATGACCTTCATTCCTCCTTTGGAAAAAATCATGTTCGTCACAGCGGCACTTATCTATCTAATCTCTCGTATCTTGTTTATTTATAAAGGGTTTAAGATTTTTTACCGCAATATATTAGATTTATTCTATTTTATTGTGTACCTTTGTGCCCTCGAAATCACCCCCCTATTTTGGGTATATAGATCAAGTATATTGATATATAATTTTGTCGAACTAAAAATACAGCAGCTTTGAAAATTAAGAAAATTCTTGTTTCTCAGCCCAAGCCGAGTTCCGAAAAATCTCCCTACTACGATATTGCAGAAAAATATGGTGTAAATATCGTTTTTCGTCCTTTTATCAAAGTAGAAGGTCTGACCTCCAAAGAATTCAGACAGCAGAAAATATCCATACCCGAGTACACTGCCGTTATTTTCACGGCACGCACCGCTATTGACCATTTCTTCCGTCTGTGCGAAGAACTGCGTGTTACCATACCGGAAACGATGAAATACTTCTGTACGACAGAGGCCATCGCCCTTTATTTACAGAAATACATCATCTATCGCAAACGCAAAATATTTTTCGGGAACTCTGGAAAGCTGGACGACTTAGTGCCTTCGTTGCTCAAACACTCCGGCGAAAAATTCCTCTTCCCGGTTTCCGATGTACATAAAGAGCAAACTTCTGTATTAGAGAAGCATAAAATCAACTATACGAAGGCCATTATGTATCGTACCGTAAGCAACGACTTCGGGCCCGATGAACCGTTCGATTACGATATGCTTCTGTTTTTCAGCCCATCGGGTATCAAATCGCTGACCAAGAATTTCCCCGATTTCAAACAAGACGACATAAAAATCGGGACATTCGGCCCCACTACGGCACAAGCCGTACGGGATGCCGGCTTGAGACTCGACATCGAGGCTCCGTCACCCGGAGCTCCGTCGATGACCGCAGCCTTAGACCTCTTCTTAAAAGAACAAAGTAAAAAGAAATAAACCCTTTTTTACCTCAAACCCGAACCTCATAATCGTCTTTTACCGGAAGGAGGCGCTTATGAGGTTTTATTTTCAAAACCGATGAACGACCACAAACTCCCCAAAAACGAAAAGTTGTGTAGCCGAACGGCAATCGACCGACTGTTTGCCGAAGGGAGTTCTTTTATCGTCTATCCGATTCGTGTCGTTTATCGCATAGACGACAGCGAAAGCGCTCCGCCACGTTTCTTTATCAATATCCCCAAACGGAACTTTAAACGCGCCGTCAAACGGGTATATTTGCGTCGCCGGATAAGAGAAGCCTATCGGCTTAACAAGCAGATTCTGACAGAACCGCTATCGCGGCAAAGCCGAACCGCACATTTAGCCTTTCTTTACCTCGATAAAAACTTGAACGATTTTCATTTTATAGAGAAGAAAGTCGTTGAAATTCTGGAACGTCTGGCCCGGAAAATAGAATCGCAACAAACCCCGTCCTGACGTCATGAAAAAACTGCTATCGGCCATACTCCTGCTTCCTATCCGTTTTTACAAGGCATGTATTTCCCCCATGCTACCTCCATCGTGCCGATATGTACCCACCTGTTCGCAATATGCTATCGATGCCATACAGATACATGGCCTGTTAAAAGGTTTGTGGCTGGCCGTCAAACGTATCCTGAGCTGTCACCCGTGGGGCGGTAGCGGTTACGATCCCGTCCCGATTAAAACACCAACCGATATTCACACGCACCACGACCACTACGGAGCCATCATCAGCACGACCCCCGAAGAATTCCACCCCGAACCGGGAAAGTTCTACTCCGTCGGGATGCACCCGTGGAGCCTGACCTCCCGCTCCAAAGAAACATTCCCTCTGTTGGAAACGATCGTACGAAACGAGCAAGTCGTGGCGATCGGCGAGACGGGACTCGACAGACTCAAAAGCGGAGTCGGCTATGAAGAACAATCGGAATACTTCAAACATCACATATATCTCTCTGAAAAGTGGCACAAGCCGCTCGTCATACACGCCGTCAAAGCATACGACGACATAATCCGCATCCATAAAGCAGAAAGACCTAAACAACCGTGGATTATACACGGATTCAGAGGGAAACCCGAAACCGCAAGGCAACTGATTCGAGAAGGGCTATATCTCTCCTTCGGAGAATATTACAACCACGAATCTTTGAAATCCGTACCACTCGACCGCCTGTTTTTAGAAACAGACGAGGGCAACATGCCCATCGATAAACTATATAGGAAAGCGGCCCGCATACGCAATCTCCCGACTCACCGATTACGCAAATCGATAAAGGAAAACATCTCGCGAATCTTTACGTTTCCCCAGCAATCCCGACAATAAGACTAAACTACTATTCCCTCCTGCTTATCATTCGCTTGTATTACCGACTCGACTCACATCACGATTCAGTAGAAAATCCGTGGGGATAGCGATGAGTTTTAGAGAATGAAATTCTTTTCGATAACCACAGGAGAGACTGATTCTTAATTAATTAACACCTCCTCCCTTGCCGTGTCCCGTAGCATTACGGAGAACTGTGTTAGCCATATAGAGGAGAGGGGTAAAATAGCCCCTCCCTCTGCTCATCACAAATGAATAGAGTGTTACTTTAAACTCCTCCTCTGTGTGGCGAAGCCATATATAGGGGAGGTGGCACGCAGAGACGGAGGGGTTAAACAATACAATCGAACAATCTTTCTAACCCCTCTCCTCAGAAACTACCGTTCCTTCGGTCTCTCCCCTATATTTTGCACTGCAAAACACAGGGGAGAAAGAGCAATACCAACAGCAGTAACAAAATTGAGTACTCCCCTCTCTCCCTGCCGTGTCCCGTAGCATTGCAGGGAGTTGCAAAACAACATAGGGAGAAAAGACTACTTTTCAATCCTCTCCCCCTGCGTTCCTGTAAGGAATATAGGGGGAGTGCCCGTAGGGCGAGGAGGTTGAAAAGATTATATAATCTTTGATGAAGGGGCTAGCAGTATAAAAAGACAGTCCTCACTAATTATCTACTGAGCCCACATACCCTTGTCGAGAACACGAAAATAGGATGCAATCCGGAACGAAAAACAGGCGAGTTCTCTTTTTCCGATACTCATCTTTCGCTATCTTTGTCACTACGAAGATAAGATGCGGTTCGGCGTAGCCAAACCGGAAACAGGTTTTCCGTTTGTCTCTGCTCTCACTTTTTCGTATCTTTGGGAGCTATTCTATTTTCTATCGGTCATGAAACGGGGTTTTATATACACTATATTATTATCGATATTACTCGGCTCATGTAACCATCATGACACCGAAAAAGCTGAAATCCTCTATCAAAACGGTGTGGAGATGGAAAAGCGTTACATGCCCGACTCAGCCGTCATTTTCTATCATAAAGCATTAAAACGACTCGACGAATCGAACGACAACGAGTTAAAGAGTAAAATATACAATCAACTCGGGGACCTTCTTCTGGAACACAACATTTACGAAACCGCTCGAAGCGCCTACCAACAAGCTCTATATGTTTCGAAAGAATTGGCGGACAAGAGCAATCTTTCCCACGCCTATCGGGGCATAGGGAAATACCATTTTCTCTATAAAGACCGTGACAGCGCCTTTTACTATTTCGAAAAACCGATCGGATTTTTCCCGGAAATAAAAAATCGGGAAGAACGTTCCTCGGTCTATAATAATCTGACAAGCGCCTATAAATTGAAAAACGATATAAAATCGGCATTGGAATGTAATGCGAAAGCGTTGTCGCTGACCAACGACGAAGTAAAACGATTGCGCAACTATGCCGTACGGGGACAATTATTCGCCATGCAAATGCAATACGATTCGGCTTTGTTTTATCTCGAACAAGCCAGCCACAGCGAAGAAAAATCGGTAAAGGCCTCGGCCTATTTCAAACTGGCCGATCTACCCGAAAAGTCGGGTATAACAGACTCCATGAAATATCGTTATTTACAGGAGGCTTATCGCCTGTCCGATTCGATTGAAAACATGGCCGTTTCTCACCAGATAGATCGACAAGAGCAAATACGGATAACTTCCGACCTGAAAGAGCAAAATCATATACGGCTCATTGTATCGATAACCGTTAGCATAATCGTCATTCTGCTATTATCGATCGTGGTATTCTTCATTTATCGGAAACATCTGAAACGCCGCAACGAACGAATCTTCGCCCACAAATGGGAAAGACAAGAAGCCCGCGCCCAAGAAAACGAAAACCGGGAATTACAAATTATAGATATTATCAGAAAAGCAGGAGAAACATGTAGCAAACATTTCAAAGAAAGCAATATCTATACCGATTTATACAAAAAGATAAACTCCGATAAAGAATCGTTGAGTTATAACGAGCAGAAATCGTTTCAGACGGCTATATTGAAAGAGTTCGATACCTATTTGCAACAAGTTTCGAGCATAGTACCGCTAACCGACAACGACGCTTTTCTATGTGCATTGTTGCAACTCGGTTTTTCGACGAAAGAGTGTGCAGCTTGTCGGGGTATCAGCAGCGAAACCATACGTTCCCAACGGACACGCATCCGAAAAAAAATTCCTCAAAACTTTCTCTCTCAGGGATTGGGTATCGTCATTTTAGGAGAAGAAAATCTTTCAAAACGTTAAATTGCAACGTTTCAATAAATAACTCGCTGATAATCAAAGTGTATTTATTTTTAAATAGCAACGCTTTCTATGCTGCTATGTACATATATTTTTTTCATTTTTGTAATATTAATCTTCGATCTGAAAGAAATATACAACACAAAACATAAAAACAAAACAAAGCGTATGAAAAAAATTACAAGTTTTCTAATTTCTCTATGTATCGTACTCGGGTTCTCGGAAGTACAAAGCGAAATAAAACTTACTACATCGCTGGAACTCGGTAGTGATTTTACTTTTTACCCCAAGCCGGTAGCATCCGACGGTAAAGTAATCGTCGATTGGGGAGACGGAACCAAAAAAGAATATACCGTAGATGGAATGTGGAACAAAAGCGTGAACGGAACCCAAGTGGGCGACACAATCCGAATATTTTCTCCCATGCAGACATTCGATTGTTCCGATGCCCATGTAACTTCGGTCACCATTATCGATGAACCTGATTTGACTTTACTGGATTGCTATAAAAACGAAATAGAGCGTACCAACCTCGATATTTCAGGGGCTTTGAATTTGGAAACTCTAAACTGTTACAACAATCCCAAGCTGCTATTCCTCAATCTATCGGCTCATAAAAAATTAACAACACTCGACTGCCGACACGACAAAAGCAACACATCGGATCCAGACGATAAAGGAGGTATTACAACCATCATCTTGCCCAGCGAAGGAAGTGAATTGGAAAATATAACTGCCTATAATAATGACATAAGCAGTATCGATTTTTCGGGTTGTCCCAATTTGCGTTACATCAACTTGGAAGGAAATGCTCTGATGGACATAAATGTATCGAATTTAACGAAATTGAGCAAACTCGATATTCGTAAAAACCATATTTCGAACTTAGACGTATCGAAAAATACTGCTTTGGAAAAACTCTACTGCGACGATAACGCCCTGACCGAATTGAATGTATTCGCCAATACCGAATTGATGGACTTGGTATGTTCCAACAACCAAATAAGCAATCTGGATTTAACGGCAAACATCAATATCACTAACCTGTCTTGCGATGGCAACCTATTGAAAAAAATTACAGTCTCCAACATGCCACGTCTGAAATCGTTGAAATGCAGTGATAATCAGTTGGAAGAGATAGACCTTAGCAAAAACCTCCACCTTCAAAAATTCTGGGGGCAAAACAATTTATTCTCATTCCTTGATTTCTATTATAATCAGGGATTAAATACGATCGATATTCGCAATAACCCAAGAATGACCCCTTGCAGCCTCAATTTTATGTACCAGACTCTTTCCGGTCTCGAAAGTGCAAGTCCGTATGTGAATTTATTCCTAGAAGGAAGCAATGCCGAAACTTCTTCTACAAGTATTGCTACCGAATCAAAATGGACAGTAGACGTAACAGGCGACGGCAGTGCCGTATGTAAAGATGTAACGGCAACGATCGAAACTTCGGAATTCGGAACCATTTCATTATTTCAACCGGATCTTGTTTCCCACGAATTGCATCCGATAGAAAACAATACTTTGGAAGCCGGCGTACCGGTATACATAACTGCGACTCCCATTGAAAATTATCAGGTGCGTTACTACCAAATAAATGGAGAACGCATAAACGGTTCCATATTCGCAACTACCGAAAATGTCACCGTATCGGCTGTATTCGTTCCTACCGCCTCTAACAATTACATAGAAATGGGAGTAGAAAGCAATGCTTCGCTTTCATTCGGCATAAGCGGCATAGACCCCGAAACAGAAGTAGAAATAGATTGGGGTAACGGAGAATGGCAGACTATGACTATCGACAACGAATCTATTACCCGTATCGACGGTAATTCAAAAGGTACGACCGTTCGTATCAACGGACTGATCGACTATTTCGATTGTTCGGAAAATGATTTGAAATCTCTCGATGTATCTCATAACGCCATTCTCGCTACACTCGATTGTTATTGGACCGGTATCACCGCTCTCGATCTATCGAAGAATACTGCATTGGGCAAACTCAACTGTTCCTACAACAGTATCGGAACTCTCGATTTGTCCAACAACAAAGCATTGTTCTCACTCTCTTGCTATAACTGCGAACTCGGTTCCCTCGATTTGTCTAACAATACCGAATTGGAAGAGGCTGTTGTTAAAAATAACGAACTGACATCGCTGACTGTTTCCTCGAATACAAAACTACTATTACTAGACGTGCAGAACAACGAGCAACTAAAATCTATCGATGCCAGTATGTTAACCGATCTGGAAGAACTTCAATGTTCCTACACCGGTCTTACAGCCCTCGATGTCACCCATAATACGAAGTTGGTAAAACTCTTCTGTTCGAACAATAAACTTACCACTCTCGATCTATCGAAAAATACATTGCTCGAACGCCTGTTCTGCGACGGAAATCAATTGACTTCTCTCGACCTGAGTAATAACACGAAACTCAACTATCTCGAATGTTCCGGTAACGGAATGTCCGCCTGCGCTTTGAACGACTTGTATTACAATCTACCCAAATGTTCAACGACACCCACCAATGTAAATATGTTCATCGCAGGAATCAACAACCCCAACGAAGCGGAAGGTAGCGAAACCTCTATGGCTACTAAAAAAGGTTGGAAAGTTTCTGTCGATGGAGATGGCAGTGGTTGTAACGAAGCTTACATAACTATCGAGCCTACCGAAAACGGAACTTTGGAATTGCGGAACAGCGACAACGAAATCGTTAATTCGGGTAGTAAAGTAATAAAAAATACGACAGTTACCGTAAAAGGTAATCCCGATGAAGGTTTCTATCTGAAAAATGTTTGGGTAAATGGCGTAAGCGTCACCAATGGAGAATTTGTAGTCAAAATGGCCTCGGTCGTAACGGCTGCTTTCGACGAAGGTTCAAGCATAACCGAGATAGAAAATTCGGGAATGAAGATATGGAGCACTCCGGGAATTATAAGAGTAAATGCCGAAAATGCCCATGTCCAAGTCTATTCGACGAGCGGTGCATTAGTTTGGGAAGGTAATATTTATCAAGAAAAAACCATCGATGCAACCCGAGGAATTTATATAGTGAAAGTTCGTAATGCACAATCCACACAAAGTAAAAAAATAGTTGTGGAATAAGCCGATCTTCATTTTAGAAAAAATCCCGTTGTAGATTCTTTACAACGGGATTTTTCATATTACATGGTACAACCCTATTTCCATCAAGCCGACACGGAAACTTCGAAGCCCAACGCTCTCGCTCTGTCGGCTATCTGTTCCAACTCCTCACGAGACACTTTTTCGAGCGATTCCTCCGGCGTTTTCCTATCGATGGTATAAACCATTACCGAACGAGGAGAAATGCGCTGTAAAGTCTCCAACCACGGTTTCAGCTCCTCCTCGACCGTATTGTTAATACGCTTGCCGTCGTGCCACCCTCGCAAAAACATTGTTTGGATAATGACATTACCCGAAAAACGTTTTAAATTATCCACTACCTTATTCACATCGAAATGCGGATCGTTCGGATTATCTATCAACACGACTGTTTCGGGACGAAGCGAATCGAGTTTAAGTATATTATTATCTACCCTATTCAATGCCCTGAACACCGATTCGTCGTGAATGCGGGTAGCGTTGGATAGTACACTTATCTTGGCTTCGGGATAATAGTGATCCCGAAGATAAAGCGTGGTATCTATGATTTTCTCGAATTCAGGGTGTAGAGTAGGTTCTCCGTTCCCGGCAAAAGTTATCACATCGAGCTTCTCCCCTGCCTCGTGCATGGATTGTAAACGAGATTTTAACTCCTCCTCTACCCTATCGGACGAAGGCAATCCGCTCTTCCCCACTCCTTGTGCATTATAACCGCATTCGCAATACACACAATCGAATGAACACAACTTACCGTCCACCGGGAGCAGGTTGACACCCAGCGATATTCCCAACCGACGACTGTGTATGGGACCGAATATGATTTCGTGAAACAATACTGTCTGCATAGTTTTACCTTTTTACAGTTACAAATATAATGAAAGCCGGGAGTAGAGGCAAACGTAAATCTCATTTCTGAATCTACCTATGTCGAATTATATTCCTTATTCCATAAAAACAAAGTTTATAAATTATTGCTCCATATTCAATGGAAATCTTACTCAATTCTTTATATCATTATCTATTATAAACATTGTGTTTATAACTATAATTAATTTATTTCCAGTATAATAACTATTCTATTCACATTCATATAAACAGATTATCAACTCAAAAATGATAATAGAAACGAACGGTTAGCTATTTATAGACTATAAACAAGTTATCAACGAGATTTCAACTGATAAGGTCTTATAGTTATAAACAAATTATAATATATTATTAATCAAATATTTATAATATTATATACTTATAAATAAACAGTATATCGACAATTTATCCACAATAGATATAAACACATGTGAATAATATAATTATTGCAAAAACGTAGCGCTTATGAATATCGAAAGATTTACATTTGTACCCTATGAAGAGAACCATATTCATATTGTTTCTTTTTCTTTTCCTGTTTATTCCCCGTACAAAATCCCAAATTGTACAGGAATCACACCCGGCATATAAACATTTTTATCATGCTGTTATAGACAACGATACCGTATTGGTAATAGAATTACGTACGTTTCATGTATTTCCTCCCGAAAAATTCAAAGACAAAAAACAGGAAAAATTTTACTGGAAAACCGTGCGCGATGTGAAAAAGACCCTACCCTATGCCAAACTCATCTACTCCATACTTATTGAAACCTATGAATATATGGAAACTCTTCCCGACGACAAAGCTCGAGAAGAACACATGAAGAAAATGGAAAAAGAAGTTTTTCAACAATATAAACCGGTATTGAAAAAATTTACCCTATCGCAGGGTAAAATGCTCATCAAACTTATCAACCGGGAATGTAACCAATCTTCATACGAACTAATCAAAGCATTCTTGGGCAGTTTCAGAGCCAACTTCTGGCAATTCTTTGGAAAAATATTCGGAGCTTCCCTTAAAACCGATTGGGATCCGGAAGGCGAAGATAAAATAATAGAAAGAATCTGTATATTAGTGGAACAAGGTTCTTTATAGTATATCGATTCTAAAACATATTTTTTATTTATAAAGCACTTAATTTTAATAAGTTATTTTTTTACAAAGCTATATTCCTAACTGTTTAAAGAAATCCCAAATTACCAGTCCCGCCGTTACCGACACATTCAATGAATGTTTAGTACCGAATTGAGGTATTTCTATACTTCCCGTACACTTATCGACCACCGACTGCTGTACACCTTTCACTTCATTACCCAACACGACGGCATATTTTTTATTCTTATCCAATTTTATGTCTGTCAGACTTATACTGCCTTCTACTTGTTCTATGGCATATACCTCATATCCGGCTGCCAACAAGTTATCAACAGCCTCGCAAGTGTCTTGAAAATAAACCCAGTCGACACTGTCCTCGGCTCCCAAAGCTGTCTTATGAATATCAGTATGAGGCGGTGTAGCCGTTATTCCGCACAAATAAATACACTCCACTCTGAAAGCATCGGCCGTGCGAAATACAGAACCTATATTATTGAGACTCCTCACATTATCCAAAATAACAGTCAGCGATATTTTTTCAACCCGTTTGAACTCTTCTTGTGAAATTCTTTTCAAATCCAATACACTCTTTTTCTTCATAAACGATCATCTTTATAAGAGCCTAATTTTCATTTTGTACAAAGATAGTATAAGCCGAGCGCAAAAACAACCATATAGAGCCATGTCGAAGTACAGACGATTCTCACATTTTCGATAAATATAAAAATACACCCATCTTATATCCAACAATCTCCTATCTGCCCCACGGATGCAACGCTATGTGCATAAGTTGTTATTAAATGTGTATAAACCGTTATAAAATACTTGCACAAAAAAGTAATAAAAATATTGCTTTTAAAAATCATATATCTATACAGCACTGCATGTCAATAAAGCAAATAATAACTCATCGAGTTTTTAGTTCATATATCCACCTAAAATATCTATTTATCAATCATGCAAATAGAATAAAGTTATTAACTTTGCATATTGTAAACAGATAGTTGATAAAGAAGATAAAGAGCTCATATAGAAAAGATAAAAACGTTGATAAAGTAAGAATATATTTTCATAGTTAGTTGAAACTTTAAATAACAAGTATTTTAACAGGAAGTTATCATTACTATCAACAGTCTATTATCATCAACAATAAAGATTTTAAAATTAAAAAATAAAAAGAATATATTATATGTTCGATGTAGATATCTCCAAAGGTTATGTGGATATGCCTGTTCCCGAAGGAATAGACTTAGTGTCCGAGATAGAGAGAATGAAATGGGAGAAAAATGCTGTCGTTCTCGCTCATTACTACCAATCGGGAGATTTACAGGATATAGCCGATTATGTGGGAGATTCTTTGGCTTTGGCTCAATGGGCTGCGAAAACAGATGCTTCCATATTGGTGCTTTGCGGTGTTCATTTTATGGGTGAGACCGCCAAAATTATTTGTCCCGACAAGAAAGTACTGATACCCGACATGAATGCCGGGTGTTCTTTGGCAGACAGTTGTCCGGCCGATGCTTTTGCCGAATTCGTAAAAGCTCACCCCGGCTATAAAGTCATATCTTATATAAATACATCTGCGGCGGTAAAGGCTTATACCGATGTGGTAGTCACTTCGTCGAATGTCCGTCAAATCGTAGAGAGTTTCCCTGCCGACGAGAAGATCATATTCGGACCCGATAAAAATTTGGGTAACTATATAAACAGTATCACAGGACGTGATATGTTATTATGGGACGGAGCTTGCCACGTGCATTCCCAATTTTCATTGGAAAAAATAGTAGATTTGAAAAAACAGTATCCCGATGCGTTGATACTGGCTCACCCGGAATGTAAAAAAGATATATTGTTAGTAGCCGACAAGGTAGGTTCCACGGCTGCTCTTTTGCGCTTTGCGACACAATCGGACTGCAAACGTTTCATAGTAGCTACCGAGTCGGGTATATTGCATGAAATGAAGAAAAACAATCCCGACAAAGAGTTTATACCTGCGCCTCCCAACGATAGTACATGTGCTTGTAACGAGTGTAATTTTATGCGATTGAATACGATGAAAAAATTGTACAACACGCTTAAATACGAGTTGCCCGAGGTGATAGTGGACAAAGAGATAGACGAAAAAGCTATCGAACCTATACAGCGTATGCTCGACATATCGGCTTCATTGGGAATTTAAAAAAGAGAATAATAAATTCATTCATAATTGTTTATCATGGAATATAATTTCAAAGAGATAGAAAAGAAGTGGCAAAAGTATTGGAAAGATCATCATATTTATCAAGTAAAAGAAGATGAGAGCAAGCCCAAGTATTACGTATTGGATATGTTTCCCTATCCTTCGGGAGCAGGTCTGCACGTAGGTCACCCGTTGGGATATATAGCCTCCGATATTTATTCCAGATATAAAAGATTGAAGGGGTTTAACGTTCTTCACCCTATGGGGTATGATGCATACGGTCTTCCTGCCGAGCAGTATGCCATACAGACAGGACAACACCCGGCCATAACGACCGAAAAGAACATAAATCGTTATCGCGAGCAATTGGACAAGATAGGCTTTTGTTATGATTGGAGCCGCGAAATACGTACTTGCGATCCCGAATATTATAAATGGACTCAGTGGGCGTTCATACAAATGTTCAATAGTTATTATTGCAACGACAAACAACAAGCTCGTCCCATAGAAGAGCTTGTAAAGACTTTCGAAACGACAGGTACGGAAGGTGTGAATGCAGCTTGCAGCGAAGAACTTTCTTTCACGTCCGAAGAATGGAATGGTAAATCGGAGAAAGAACAACAGGAAATATTGATGAATTACCGCATTGCCTATTTGGGCGATACGATGGTAAACTGGTGTCCGCAATTGGGAACCGTGCTTGCCAACGACGAGGTGAGCGAGGGCGTTTCCATACGAGGAGGATATCCGGTGGAACAGAAAGTAATGCGTCAGTGGTGTCTTCGGGTATCGGCATACGCTCAGCGTTTGTTGGAAGGTCTGGATAAAATAGATTGGACAGATTCTCTTAAAGAGACCCAAAAGAACTGGATAGGTCGTTCCGAGGGAGCCGAAATGCAGTTTAGGGTGGTGGATTCCGATGTGGAGTTTACCATATTTACGACGCGTGCCGATACGGTTTTCGGGGTTACTTTTATGGTATTGGCTCCCGAAAGCGATTATGTAAAACAAGTAGTCACCCCCGATCAACAAGAAGCTGTAAACAAATATTTGGACAGCATAAAACATCGTACCGAGCGTGAGCGACTCATGGATAAGAGCGTCACCGGTGTGTTTACTGGTGCATATGCTGTCAATCCGTTGAACAATAAACATATACCTATCTATATAAGCGATTATGTCTTGGCCGGATACGGGACAGGAGCTATCATGGCCGTACCTGCACACGATAGTCGGGACTACGCTTTCGCCAAACATTTCGACTTGCCCATCATACCGCTGATAGAAGGGTGCGATGTTTCTGAGGAAAGTTTCGATGCCAAAGAAGGTAAAATGATAAATTCTTGTGGTAACGGATTGGATTTGAACGGTATGGAAGTGAAGGAAGCCATTGCCGCCACGAAAAAGTTTATTAAGGAAAAAGGTATAGGTAGGGTAAAAGTAAACTATCGTTTGCGCGATGCTATATTCAGTCGTCAACGTTATTGGGGTGAACCCTTTCCTGTTTACTATAAAGAGGGTATGCCTTATATGCTTGACGAAAGTAAACTACCTTTGGAACTTCCCGAAGTGGATAAATTCCTGCCGACCGAAACAGGTGAGCCTCCATTAGGTCGTGCTAAGAACTGGGAGACAGAAGAGCATTATCCGTTGGAATTGTGCACCATGCCGGGATTTGCAGGTTCTTCGGCTTATTATTTGCGATATATGGACCCGCACAACGATAAAGCTCTGGTATCGAAGAAAAACGATGAGTATTGGCATAATGTAGACCTCTATATAGGGGGAACCGAACATGCTACCGGTCATCTTATTTATAGTCGTTTCTGGAATAAGTTCCTTTTCGATAAAGGAGTGGTTTGTGAAGACGAACCTTTCAAGAAACTGATAAATCAAGGTATGATACAGGGGCGTTCCAACTTTGTATATCGTATTAAAGATACGAATACTTTCGTATCTTTGAATAAAAAGAAAGATTACGATACTACTCCCATTCATGTCGATGTGAATATCGTAAGTAACGATGTACTCGATATAGAAGCATTTAAAAACTGGCGCCCTGAGTTTGGTTTGGCCGAGTTTATTTTGGAAGACGACGGCAGATATGTATGCGGTTGGGCGGTAGAGAAAATGTCCAAATCGATGTTCAATGTGGTAAATCCCGACGATATCGTAGAAAAATACGGAGCCGATACTTTACGTTTGTACGAAATGTTCCTCGGTCCCATCGAACAAAGTAAACCGTGGGATACGAACGGAATAGACGGCGTACATCGTTTTCTGAAAAAGTTGTGGAATCTGTTTTATCAAGGTGATAATTGGATTGTAACAGATCAAGAGCCTACGAAAGAGGAATTGAAGTCTTTGCATAAACTGATAAAGAAAATATCGTGGGACGTAGAGAATTTTTCGTATAATACTTCTATAAGCGCTTTTATGATATGCGTGAATGAGTTGACTTCTCTTAAATCGCACAACAAACAGATACTTGAAAAGGTAATTATATTGTTGGCTCCTTTTGCTCCTCATATCAGTGAAGAGTTGTGGCATGAATTGGGTTACGATTCTACTGTATGCGATGCCCGATGGCCCGAATGGAAAGAGGAATATCTGAAAGAAGATGTAGTGACTTATGCTATTTCTTTTAATGGAAAAGCACGTTACAATTTGGAAATTCCGGCAGATACTCCCCGTGAAGAAATAGAGAAAATGGTACTTAATCATGAATCTTCGGTGCGGTGGCTCGAAGGAAAAACACCTAAGAAGATAATCGTAGTACCTAATAAAATAGTCAATATAGTTATTTAATAAACTTTATCCATGTTCGTAAATTCATAGCGAACATGGATTTTATATTTTACATATTATGCGTTTGCCTTTTAATAGTGTCTGGTATTCGATAAAAGACTATTTGATTATCATATTCGGGTTACTGTTGTATGCTTTGGGTTGGGTAGGTTTTCTGATACCGAACGAAATAACGACAGGAGGTGTAACGGGTATATCGGCCTTGATATACTACGGTACGGGTATACCTATATCGGTATCCTATTTTGTTATCAATGTATTATTGTTGTTGGCTGCCATCAAGGTGTTGGGCCTTCAATTCTGCATACGAACTATTTTCAGCGTAATCGTATGTTCCTCATTCTTGTCTATTCTTCCTTTGTTCATAAAAGATGCTTTGGTAGACGAACAACCTTTTATGTCGGCTATAATAGGCGGTATTCTGTGCGGTTCGGGTATTGGATTGGTATTCGTGTCTAACGGAAGTACGGGAGGAACCGATATTATAGCGGCTATCGTAAACAAATACAAGAATATTTCGTTTGCCAAAATGATGATGTACATCGATTTTTTAATTATCGCCTGCTCTTATGTTCTGTTCCATAGTGTGGAAAAAATGATTTTCGGATATGTAGTGATGGGGGTAATGAGTTATACGATGGACATGCTTATCAATGGCAAACGCCAGTCGGTACAAATTTTGGTTCTGTCGGATAAATACGAAGAGATAGCTACTCATGTCAATAACGATATACGTCGCGGCGTGACAGTTATCGACGGCATGGGCTGGTATTCCAAACAACCCAAAAAAGTATTGATGATATTGGCTAAAAGAAATGAGTCGGTTAAAATATTTCGCTTGATAAAGTCCATAGACCCGAAAGCTTTTATTTCCCAATCCAATGTTGTGGGAGTTTATGGAGAAGGTTTCGACAAAATAAAAGCATAAATCTACCCTTCGGGACTTCTTTTTTTTCCTATTATAAAGGGGAAATGTTTGTTGATGATATAGGCGATAGGTAGGCACGAAAAAAGACTCACCAAAGCGAAAACTATATTAGGAACTATTTTGCCGTATAAGGTTTCTACCGGTATGTGAAAGACAAATACCATGATTCCTTTTAAGAAAGAGAACGTAAGCAAATGAAAACTGTTGATAATGAGTGTGTTTTTGGATATATAGATTATGATATTTTGAAAAACAGGTTTTAAGGATAGAAAATTGCTCGACAGATTTATCATACATATACCGGCGAAACTTCCTATGAAAAACAGTATATAGTTATTATAATTATTTGTGGCCATTATTATATATCCGTTTTCATGAGCTATGAAAATAACAATTCCCATTGTCAGGAAAACGAGTATTATATGGAGTAATTTTATTTTTGTTATTTGTATGTTGTGTACGATTAAATTGCCTATTCCGTAGAAAACCATTCCTACTATGGCAGTTCCCAAACAAAAGGGTAATGTGTAGGGATTGTAGGCATAATTTGTGTATCCTATGACGGCGATAACGATCAATACCGAAATCTTTATCGATTTGCTTTTCTTTTGTAACGGTTTGAATAGGAGGTAGTAAAATATTTCCAAGAAATAGAGACAAATGAAAAACCACATGGGTGTATTGTGTATCATCTGTTTACTATATCCTAAAAGAATGCCTATTATGGGGGAATACCAAGTAGTGGATATTGTCGCATCTTCGCCGAAATTACGACCTGCAAATAACCAGAACAGATAGGTGATGAGGTTTATCCAAAGATAGGGAACCATGAGCCCTTTGAATCTTTTTATGGCAAACTCTTTAAAGTTGGGGTGTTTCTCGAATGAAAAAAGACAACCGGACAGAAAGAAGAAAAGAGGCATGTGAAAAGTATAAATAAAGTCGGTAACAGGTTGGGAAGCATGAGCATGTCCCAACAGAACCAAATAGATACATATCGATTTGGCATAGTCTATCCACAATATCCTTTTTCCCGTATTCATGTTTGCGGATTCATAAGTCTTTTATAATCTGTATCGGCGAGTATTTGCAACAAATAGGGTATGCAGAAAATGTAATAAGATATATCTGCTTTCGATTGGAATAGAGCTTGTGTAAAACTGTATTGGCAAATCGCTTCTATAAAATGGATTGTCACGATACCGAATAACAGCAGAACGCTGAAAAATCTAACGTCGTTGTAGTTTCTGCAAAAGAAACTTCCTGCGATCGCTATCAGTACGAAGAGCACTATGAAGTGAAAAGATACCAAAGATGATTGTGTGGAGAACGGATTGACCTCCCAAAACTCATCGGGATATAGCCAGATGAAAGGAACGAAAGTAATCGCGAAGGACAATAGGAAAACAAAGCTCCACAGGAATATTTTCTTCGGAGATGTTTTTTCTTGAAAGAGTTGATACAATCCCCATACGATGAGCGGCAGCACGAACACGTTGCGAATAGAGAACAGCAATCCTCCTATGACAGCGCTCCATATCAGTTGTCGGGTGGAAAATGTGCGGAATCGTTCGAGATAAAGGAGAAAGAGGGTGAACAGTACGGCGTTGATGAGTATGGTACTTCTTGAAAAAATTTCCCAGTAGATACATAAAGAAGAAATCGAAAGTATAAAAAATAAACTATAACTTTGAACAGATTTACGTTTGAAATGGAATGCCAGCAAAGCAATGGAAATAACGGTTATGAATCCTATTTCTCGTATACAATAAAATGGATAGCAGAGAAGAAAATAGAACGGCATTGCCCCCGGATAGTTGCCGATAGAAGTTTTTTCGGCATAAGGGTACAGACCGTTTGAAACGGAGTCCCAAAAAAGATCGATAATAATCCATCTGTCGGCCGTGAATATTTCTTTGGGAATAAAGAAAAGAAGTGATGAAGTAGCTATTATAAAAGTGATTATACCGACGTTGACAAGTTTGCGACCGAAAGTCGGTTTGTATTTGAATAAGAAAATGATGAAAAGTATATATAACACGCTCGTAATAGCTCCGCATGCGATAGATATCTTCGATAAGTATTTAAAATAAAACAAGATATTTATCGTTATAAACATGAATAGAGAAAGGTAATTTTGAAGCTTTGAATAAGATTTCATTTTGTTTGTTCGGATTTTTTACAAAAATAATTATTTAATATTATGAAACTGGTTTTTGCCACGAATAATAGACATAAATTGGAAGAGATATCGGCGATTATCGGTGACAAGATAGAGATACTCGGTTTGAATGATATCGGTTGTCATGACGATATACCCGAAACGGCCGATACTTTCGAAGGTAATGCTTTGTTGAAAGCCCGGTATGTTAAGGATAAATACGGATATGATTGCTTTGCCGATGACACGGGACTGCAAGTGGAGGCGTTGAACGGGGAACCGGGTGTATATTCGGCCCGTTATGCGGGTGAACCTTCCGATTCTGAGAAGAATATAGATAAATTATTGGCTAATCTTCGAGATGCAGAAAACAGAAAAGCGAGTTTTGTTACATGTATAGCTTTGGTAACAGGTAGCGAGGAGCATGTTTTTTACGGAGAAATATCCGGAAAGATTATCCGTGAACGCCGGGGTTCGTCGGGATTCGGTTACGATTCGGTTTTTGTGCCGGAAGGATATGAAGAAACATTTGCTGAGATGGGAGAAGAGGAAAAAAACAAGATAAGCCATAGGGCACGAGCGGTAAAAAAGTTATCGGATTTTTTTAATACACTATAATCGTTTGATATGTTGAAAAGAATATCGGGTTTAATAGGTTTCGTTATATTGTCGTTTACGGTTGCGACCTATGCTCAATTGGCCGTGGGCGATTGGCAGATTTATACTTCGACGGGAACTCCTGTAAAGGTCATAGATACGCCTCAAAGGGTTTACTATGTGTCGGGTAGGAGTCTTTTTGGTTTCGATAAGGAGACGGAAGAGATGGAATCTTACAGTAAGAACAATATATTGAACGATATAGATATAGCTAATATTTATTATAATTACGATAAAAAGTATCTGGTTATCGTGTATGCCAACTCCAACGTAGATATTTTGCACGATAATGGAAAAGTGTTTAATATACCGGATATTAAGAATGCCATATTGACTACGGCAAAAGGTATCAACGATGTAAAATTTTACGGTGATAGAATTTATTTGGCTACCGACTTTGGTATCGTTGTTTTGAACGATAAGAAAAATGAAGTGAGCGAATCTTATAATTACGGAAAAAAAATCAGTCTGATAGGAGCTTGCGACAAGTATTGGTTTTTTGTTGCCGATGATGGTCTTTATTATATAAATAGCGATGCCATCAAGTACGATATCGCCAAGTGGGTTTTATTGGACGATGTACCGGGAACGACTATTTATGCGCTTATGCCTTTCAACGATAAATATTTGTTTTATTCTAAGGGCGGCAATCTTCATTTCCTCGATATAAATAACGGGTTGTCTCTATTGGGAACCTTGAATATGGGAGTGATGAATGTAGATAAATATTATGACGGGTTTGTTTTGAGAGGATATGTTTATGTCGCTTTCTGTAAACCGGATATAGTGAATGGAGCCATACAGTTCGATGGTATTTTCAATTTTCAAAATCAATCGGATTATTTGGTGAATGTGTTGACTTCTTCATACGAAAAAGATATGTCTATGTGGGCTTTGGGAGAAAGCGGTTTGTGTCATTTCAGTATGGGGAATAATCAATTCGTTATGTTGAAGGAACCATTTTTGCCCAATGTATCGAATGTGGCAGACCCGTGGAATCTCGTTATTAACGATCATAAACTTTATGTAAGTAATTCGGGTCCCCGTAGAGGAACCGAAGATCAATACGTGCAAACAAAAATAAGCGTATTGGATCAGGGAAACTGGTCTGTAATCGATGTGGGAGAAGTACCATTGGAAAATGGTAAAACAGGAAATAGAATATATTCGAGTTATAACATGGCATTCGATCCCGATGATTCCAACACCTTTTATATAGGAACTTGGTTCGAAGGCATATATAAGATTTCGGGGACAGAATGTGTAGGACATTATACGTCGTTGAATTCGCCGCTTTCTAAGGGTTGGGCTATGGCTGTGCCTAATATTGTTTTTGATAGAGATGGAAATCTTTGGATAGCACATGCGGGCGATGTGGGCGTAAGTATGTTGCCTAAGGCCAAGCAATCTATCGATACAGATGAATTGAAAGCGAGCGATTGGTATCAATTCGGTTATTCGGAAATAAAGAATAATAAATATGCCAAACTGCTTATACCGAATCATTCTACGGCAAAATGGGTCGTTTATGGGGATTGGCCCGGTTCTATATTCGCTTTTGACGATAAGGGTACGTATAATACGATAGCCGATGACAGGACGAAAAATATAGTTTCGTTTATGGATCAGGATAATAAAACGTTTACTCCGAATTATTACACCTGCATAGAAGAGGATAACAACGGTCAGATATGGATAGGAACTTCGTCCGGGCCTATCGTGATTACGAATCCAGACCATGTTTTTAGCGACAGTTTCCGTTGTACTCGAATAAAAATAGCCCGTAACGACGGGACGGATAATGCCGATTATTTATTACAGAATATCAATATTACCGACATATTCGTAGATGGCGCCAATCGTAAGTGGATAGGAACCCGAGAATCGGGATTGTATTTGGTAAGTGCCGACGGATCGGAGATTTTGAACCACTTTACGGCAGAGAACAGTAAACTACCTTCGAATCATGTAACCGAAGTAATCGTCGATCCGGTAACGGGTGTGGCTTATATAGGAACGACCAGCGGTTTGGCTGCTTATCGGTCCGATGCTGTACAATCGTCCGACGATTATAGTAATGTCTACGCTTTTCCCAATCCGGTGAGACCCGATTATGAAGGTTGGATATCGGTGACAGGATTGATGGAGAATAGTTTGGTGAAGATTACCGATACGGCGGGTAACTTGTTTTTTCAAGGTTATTCCAATGGCGGACAAATATCGTGGGACGGCAGGGATCGTAGCGGTAATCGGGTGAAAACCGGCGTGTATCTTGTTTTCGCGTCTTCCAGTGGTTCGTCGAAACAATCGGGAGTAGTTACTAAAATTTTAGTTGTCAATTAATTAAAGTATATGCATCCTCTTCGCTTATTCGAATATTGCCCTCGTTGCGGTTCTCATCGTTTCCAAGAGAACGATGCTTCTTCCAAACGTTGCGAGGATTGTGGCTTTGTGTATTATCTTAATCCAAAAGCATCGGTGGCGGCATTCGTTATGGATAGGCAGTCGAGAATTTTAGTTTGTCGTAGGGCGTTCGATCCGTCCAAAGGTATGCTGGATTTACCGGGTGGGTTTACAGAATGCGGAGAAACGGTAGAGGAGGCTGTCGTTCGGGAATTGTCGGAAGAGATAGGTTGGAAACCGAAGCAGATGAAGTATTTGTGTTCTTTCCCGAATGTCTATCGTTATTCGGGTTTCGACGTACACACGATGGATTTGTTTTTTCTCTGCCGAAGCGATGAAGATATGGGCAATTTGAAAGCGCATGACGATGTTGCCGAATGTTTCTGGTTGCGGCGAGAAGAAATCGAACCCGAGAAATTTGCTTTTCAATCTATTCGTAAGGCTGTCGATAGATTATTGAAAGACGATAAATATTGGGTTAAGGATTAAAAAAGATTGGGAAACCACTCTTTCAGATAGTTGATACCGATTACCACCAAGTAGTATCGGGAGAATTTTCCTACCATCATGGAGAGTAACGTGCCGAGAGGATTAGCTCTGAGTAGTCCGAGAGCCACGATCATGATGTCGCCGATAACCGGAATAAAGACGAAGAATCCGAAAAGAGAGCCTTTCCCTTTCAGAAAGCGTTGCATTTTCGAGAGTTTTTCTTCCGGTATTTTCAGATAGGTGTGTATCCATTCTGTTTTTCCCAAGTAGCCTATATAGTAACAAGTGACACCTCCCAACCAGTTTCCCAAAGTGGCAGAGAATACACAGCCCCAAGAATCGTATCCGGCTATTAAAAGAAGTCCCAGCACGGCTTCGGAACTGAAAGGAATTATGCTTCCGGCCAGAAACGCCGCTATGAAAAGACCGAAGTATCCCCACTCGCTCAGACCGGCAATAAATTCCATACGAACAATCCTGTGTAAAGGGTTAATATGAGATAGAACAACACTACTCCGTATTTTTTCGTATTGTTCGTGAAGAAAAATGCAGCTTGCATGGCAACTGCCATATTTAGGACAGGCAGATAGAGGGTATAGTTTCTATAATCTATAATCAGAAGTATGGCGGAGTAGACCGACAATAGGTTTATAAAGCCGTTATAAGCTCTTGTTTGGCGTTTTTCGTTAAATGTGGTATATAGTGTCGCTGTACCAGAGAAAAGTCCTAAAAGCGCAGTTAAAACGATTGTCCAGAATTGCGGGTCGTTAAAGGGGAGTGTTTCGGGTATATGAAACGTAAAATCGGGAATCAATGCAGACAATCCTGAGAAAGGCATGATTCCTATTCCGATCAATATCCAGAACGGGGTGGCGAATCCGATAAATGCTCCTAACAGGGATTTCAGCGTGAAATACCTTATTTGCGCGAATCCGATGATGAACAGGGGTATGTAATAAGCAAATTCGGGACAGAACAGGGTACATAGGGAGATGATTCCCATCATTAGAAATGCCGGTTGTGCCCTTTCTTGCTGATAAGCCGAGAAAAAAGAAAACAAAATCGTCGTTAGAACCACAGCCATTATGTTTCCGTTGCATAAGAGCGAAAGGGACGGGGAACAGACTTCCAACAACAGAAAAAATAGGAATGGAAGCAATGTGTGTTTCTGAATAAGAGAGAAAAGGTTGTTGATACGCAACAGCAGAATACCCCCGGATAGAATGAGAATGCTGTTGACCGAATGGTTCGATAGGGGGGAGGAAAGCCATCTTTCGGCACTCGGAAACAAGATTCCGGGACTCCCTTCGCAAGGGAGATATGTTGCGAACCGGCTTGTGAGATATACACCGGTCAGATAGAAAACAATCGATCCAACCAGTGTATATTTATTGTTTATGAATGATTTCAGATTCATTGTTTTACAAGTCGGCTCCTATGTCGGAACGGAAATATTTACCTTCGAAAGAGACGGCTTTGGCACTTTTGAAAGAGTTTGCCAAAGCCTCTTCTTTGGTCGCACCGTATGAGCTGAGGGCGATGACGCGTCCGCCGGAGGTTACGATTTTCCCATTTTTGAATGTCGTTCCGGCGTGGAACGGAATGCTGTCCGTCACTAAATCCAGTCCTGTGATTTCCTTGCCTTTTTCATAGGAACCGGGATAGCCACCCGATACCAGCATAACGGTTACGGCAGCCCGTGAGTCTTCTGTCAACTCTTTTTCCCGGAGCGTTCCTTGTGCCACGCCTTCAAGCAGGTCGACCAAGTCGGATTGAATGCGCAACATGACGACTTCGGTTTCGGGGTCTCCCATACGAACGTTGTATTCGATCACCATCGGTTCTCCTTGTACGTTGATCAATCCAAAGAATATGAAACCCTTGTACGTGATATTTTCTTTTTTCAAACCTTCGATGGTGGGTTTTACGATGTGCTCTTCCACTTTTTTCATGAACGTGACATCGGCGAACGGTACGGGTGAAACGGCTCCCATGCCGCCGGTATTGAGTCCGGTATCGCCTTCTCCTATTCGTTTGTAATCTTTGGCAACGGGGAGTATGCGGTAATCTTTGCCGTCGGTGAGAACAAAGACAGAACATTCGATGCCCGATAAAAATTCCTCGATAACCACGGTTTTACTGGCATTCCCGAACATGCCGTTCAACATTTGTTTCAATTCGTCTTTCGCCTCTTGCAGGTCGTTTATGATAAGTACGCCCTTGCCCGCCGCCAATCCGTCGGCTTTAAGCACGTAAGGGGCTTTTAACGTTTCGAGAAAGGTATATCCCGCTTCCAGATTTTCCTGAGTGAAACTTTCATACCGGGCTGTGGGTATATTGTGACGCATCATGAATCCTTTGGCAAACTCTTTGCTGCCTTCCAAGCGGGCGCCTTCCTTCGACGGGCCTATAACAGGTATGTTTTTCAACTCCTCGCAAGATACGAAGTAGTCGTATATTCCTTTTACCAATGGGTCTTCGGGGCCCACAACGACCATATCGATATGTTTTTCCACTGCAAATTTCCCGATGGCATCGAAGTCGGTCGCTGGTATCGCCACGTTCGTACCTATGGCTGCGGTTCCGGCATTTCCCGGTGCGATATAAAGTTTGTCGGTTTTTGGACTTTGCTTTATCTTCCAAGCTAAGGCGCATTCGCGACCTCCCGATCCTAATAATAGAATATTCATTGTATGGAGTTTTTAGGTTTATTCTGGTTTGTCGGAGTCTTTTTTACGATTGTCGTCCGACGGTTTTATGGAGGGCTGCTTGAAGGTTACGAATTTCCGAAAAGCCGCTTCTCCGTGCAAGCGTTCCGATTTTTCGCCGTCGGGTTTGAACCGTTCCGGACGATCGAATGTTTTTTTCCCTATGGGTTTTCCCGGTTTGGAATCCCGGCGGAACGAAGGTTTCCCCGATCGGTCGAAACGTTCTGTTTTGTCGCTTCGTCGGTCGCTGTCGTATGTCCTTTTTCTATCGAAAGGAGCTTTGCCTCGCAGATTGGTTCGACGAGTCTGTCCCTCCCGTTTATCCAAGTTTTTGCCTTCTTCTTTGAATTCTTTGTATCGGCCGTCGAAAATCTCGTATTTCCGGTATTCGCACTCCAAAGCTCCGTTCATCAGGTCTATTTTTACCGAGGGTTTCAGCCCTATTTTATCGAAGCATTCTTTGTGGTAACTGATGATCCATGCATCGTACCCTTTGAAAACATGCTTTAAACGGTTGCCTATCGATTCGTACAGTCCGAACAAATCGCTCGATGAGATACGTTCTCCGTAAGGGGGATTGGTGATGAGAATGCCTTGTTCGGACGGAGCGGTCTCGTATCGTTGTATAGGCATGATTTTGAGATCGATGTATTTGGCTACTCCGGCGCTTTTTATGTTTTTTGTCGCGATGTCGATCGCTCGCGGGGAAATGTCGGAGCCATATATGCGATGGGTAAACTCTTGTTCGTGACTATCATCGTTGTAGAGCGTTTCGAACAGCTCTTCGTCGAAATCTTTCCATCTTTCGAAAGCGAAACTTTTCCTGAAAATACCGGGATATGTATGGGTAGCGATCAAAGCGGCTTCGATGAGAATGGTTCCCGACCCGCACATAGGGTCTATAAAGTCGGTTTCTCCGTGCCACCCCGTTTTCAATATCATTCCGGCGGCCAATACTTCGTTGATGGGGGCTTCGGTTTGTCCCACGCGGTATCCTCGCTTGTGCAGAGACTCTCCCGAACTGTCGAGCGACAGCGTGCAGCTCATGTGCGATATATGGAGGTTCAATACGAGTTCCGCTCCGTTCAACCGCACCGAAGGTCGTTTGCCTGTCTTCTCCATGAAATAGTCGGCAATGGCATCTTTCGCTCGGTAGGTCACGAATTTGGAATGTTTGAAACAGTCGGAATAGGTGACGGAGTCGATCGAGAATGTCGTTTCGGGGGAAAGCAGGGTATCCCATTCGAACGCTTTCATTTTTTCATAGACTTCGTCGGGGTTCGATGCTTCGAATTTATAAATAGGTTTCAGTATTCTCAGAGCCGTTCGACAGGCCAAATTGGTTTTGTAAAGAAGAGTCTTGTCTCCGTGGAAGGATACCATTCTTCGACCTATTTCTATATCCTCGGCTCCCAGATTTTTTAATTCTTCTGCCAGAACATCTTCGAGTCCTTGAAAAGTTTTCGCTACGATTTCAAATTTTTCGGTATTCACGATGGTGTGTATTGTATTTATTTCTTATGGTTTTGCTTTGGCTTGTACAAGGCGTTCCCCGGGAGCTACGTTTTCGGTAACCCAGATGTTTCCGCCGATTACAGCACCTTTTCCGATGGTGATTCTTCCCAATATGGTGGCGTTGGAATAGATGATGACATCGTCTTCTATGATGGGATGCCGGGCGATACCCTTAATGGGATTGTTGTTTTCGTCCAATGGAAAACTGCGAGCACCCAACGTTACTCCTTGATATAGCTTCACTCTGTTTCCGATAACGGAGGTCGCTCCGATTACGACTCCGGTTCCGTGGTCTATGGCGAAATATTCCCCGATAACGGCTCCCGGGTGTATATCTATTCCGGTTTCGGAGTGAGCCATTTCGGTAATGATACGGGGAATCAAGGGGACGTCCAATTCTAACAGTTTATGGGCGATGCGATAGTTGCAAATCGCCCGGATAGCGGGATAGCACAGAATAACTTCGGCTTTGTTTTGTGCTGCCGGATCTCCGTTGTACATGGCTGTAACATCGGTGGATAGGATGCGGCGCATTTCGGGTAGGAAAGTGATAAAGTCGATCGCTTTCTGTTCGGCCGATTCCTGTAACCGTTTTAAATCGCTGTCTGTATCTGTATGATCGGTATTTTTTTGGAATAATAATCCTGCTGAGATTTGTTTGACCAATACTTCGAAAAGTTTTTCGGTATTGATACCCGTGTGGTAGAGCAAATTTTCTTTGCTTACGTCGGGGAGTCCGTAGAATCCCGGAAAAATGAGCGACCGGCAGAGCGATATGAGTTCTTGCAGTTGTTTTTCAGAGGGAAGTACTTCTCCCCTGCATCGCTGGTGATGCAACTCTTCGAGAGAAAGAAAATCGGATAGTTTTTTTACAGTCTCTTTCAGTCTGTCTGCGTATTCGTAGCTACTCATGTGCAAAGATGGGTATTCGCATTTTGTGCAAAGATAACAAAGATAGCCGATAATAGAGCTTTTACGGAATTATTTCTTAGGTGTTTTGGAGAATAAGAATCGATTCCGGGCCCATATTCATCAGAAGGTCGATGATACTCAGGTCGGGTTGGAAACCATATTTTTCGGAGAATACTTGATAGTAGGGTTTCGGTTGTACGGGTAAAATGGTTTCGGCTTTTCTTTTCTTGGGGTGTATGGCATCTCTCAGGTCTGTTTCCCCGGGAGCAGGTTCGGAGTAAGACGAACTGTATTCTATATGCGGTTCAATACCTATGAGGTTGCATACGGTGCGGCGTATTTCTTCATTGAAATCCAATAGAAATTCGTACCGCTTCTCGAAGAACGGGCGTATATCGTCTTGGTAGTATTCGAAAAAAGGGGAGGACCCGTAAGCCGAAGCGATAGCATTCCAATGCAAATGCCTCCATTCTCCGTGGTCGGAGATACGAATGTCTTTCGTAGGACATTTAATCGTGTCGGGTTTGACGATAGGGACGGACAGTGCCAATAGTCCGTTCGCTCCGGCTATGTGGCAGCGGTTCCGATAAGTTTGTTTCGTATAGTTGCACCACTGTTCGATGACTATCCGATCGTATCGGAGGAATGATGCGTAGTAGGATACCGGAGCGAAATAGGCGGTCGATAGATATACTGTACTCATAATTCGGTTTTGAAGAAACGATCGGTGCGTAGCGATTGCCAAAACGGTTTTTCGGGATTTCTCGAATAACCTATGCATACGCCTTTACCGATGAGGTGGGAGTGGGGAAGAACTCCGAAAGAACGGGAGTCGGACATGCCGGCTCTGTTGTCTCCTATTACCCAATAATAGCTTTGAGTGAGCCGACATGAGGTTAATTCCTTCCCGTTTTCATAGATTTTCCCGTTGTCGTACTCTACTTTGCGGTTTTCATATCGGGTAAGTATGCGGTAGAGAAACTCTGCATTTTGGGGAGTGATGTGTATTTGTTCATTTTTTCGGGGAAGGGCGACTTCATAAAAATCTCTTTTCAGAAATACCGGGTAGAGTAGGGAGTCGGCCGATAGTTGTCTCCTTACTTTTTCGTAGTCATACCGGGAGAGAAACAGTAGGCGGCTGTCTTTCAATTTACCTTGCTCGACAAAGAAGGAATTGTTTTGTCTCATCATTCGATTTACCCGATGTTCGAGGGAATCGGGCGAAAGATAGGCTTCGAGGATAAGAGGAGGCTGGGCGACGGGCTTGTGATTAACGAACAGTTTGTTACCTGTACTTTTGATCGTGTCGCCGGGCAAACCTATGCAACGGGCGATGGCAATTTCGGTTACACCCGATTGGGTTTGAGCGATTTCGGGTAATTCGAACACCAAGACATCTCGGTATTTCGGGTTTCGGTTTCCCCACCGAAACGACCACTTATCGACCCATAGCCGGTCTCCCGGCAACAAGCTGTTTTCCATTTGGCCGGGAGTAATGCGATAGGGTTCTATGATGAAAAAACGAATGAACCATACACTCCCGATAATGATGATTACCGTGAAGAAAATCGTACGTATGGTTTCTTTTTTCATGCTTATGGCATAAAATATCTATTTGTAAAAATTGAAACGGTATCTTAGTTCACGAGGCTATCCACCGACCGGAACATTCGGTTGAAACGGATTTTCCCGTCGAAAAGTCCTTTATCTTTGTCGAGCGATAAGAATACGAACATAGGTTTGCCCACGATGTGGTCTTCGGGAACGAATCCCCAGTAGCGGGAATCGGCCGATTTATCCCGATTGTCGCCCAACATCATGTAATAATCCATTTTGAAAGTATAAGAGTCGGTTTCTTTTCCATTGATATATATTTTGCCGTCTCTGACTTGCAGGTCGTTATGCTCGTAGTTCCTTATGGGGCGTTCGTAAATGGGCAGGTTTTCGAGGGTCAGTTTCAAAGTGGCTCCTTTTTTAGGAATCCATACCGGCCCGTAATCGGAGCGGGTCCATGTGTTCGAGCGAACTAATGGGTAGGTCTGACCTCCGAAGAATCCGGGTTCTCCTACAATCTGTTCTATCGAAGGATCTTTTTTCATCATGTCGATCATCGCCTGTGTCAAAGGCAGTTCGTAAACGGGATTCATGCTTCCGTCGGGGTTGGGGAGAAGCCCCCAGCTTTCGAGGTTCATACGGGCGTTGAGGCTCGATACGTCGATAGGTACACGGTCTTCGACACTGATACCCCATTTTTCAAAGTCATTGTTACCGAGATAGCGTCCGTTGGTTCTAACCAAATAGTTTAACTGCATGTTTTTGGGACGGGGTTGTTTCACTCCGTCGATGTAGATGTCGTTATTGACAATGCTGAACGTGTCGCCCGGTAAGCCCACACATCGTTTCACATAGTTTTCCCGACGATCGACCGGACGGTAAATAATATCGCCGTACAGAGCTTTGTTGCGGTTTACGGCTTCCCGGCCTTCGAGGAAGCACAGGGTGTAATAATCCGGGTTGGGTTGTTTCACGGCTACCGTATCGCCTGCCGGAAAGTTGAAGACGACGATGTCGTTGCGTTTCACTGGGCCGAATCCTTTGAGACGGTGGTAGTCCCATTGGGGCCATTCGATGTAAGATTTCGTGTTGAGAAGAGGTATGGTATGCTGGGCGAGCGGGAAGTGTAACGGTGTGTTGGGGACACGAGGGCCGTAACTCATCTTGCTGACCAATAGGAAATCGCCTACCAATAGCGATTTTTCGAGAGAAGAAGAGGGTATCTGATAGTTCTGAAAGACGAATATAAAGATGAAATAAACCAACACTAAGGCATAGACGATGGCATCGACCCATTCCATCACCGTTCGAACGACCGGATTTTTACTGGTTTTCCACCACCCCCACGGAATATATTGGGTGAGATAGATGTCGATAAGTAGCAACAGGCCGAACAATACATAGTAATTGTTTAGCCAAATAGTCCACCCTATATATAACAAAGCTACGATGGAGAAACGTATCCAGCGAGTTTTTTTCACACGTTTCAATCGTTCTGCCAGACTGTATTTGTCGTTGGTTGTCGTTTGATTCATAACGGTTATGTGTTATTTGAGGAATGAGAATAAATCTTGCATGGTGAGAAATCCCTTTTTCCCGACGGTAAATTCGGCGGCGACGACGGCTCCGAGGGCAAACCCTTTTCTGTTTTTCGCCTCATGGGTGATACGTATCGTATCCACGGCACTGTCGTAGACAACGGTGTGTGTACCGGGTATTTCCCCTTCGCGTCGGGCGGTGATATGAATACTGTCATCGGCGACCGGCATATTTTCGCTCCACGAATGTTTCGCATCGAGTTGGCCGATAATATCTTCGGCCAAAGTAATAGCGGTCCCGCTGGGGTGATCGAGTTTATGAATGTGGTGTATCTCTTCTATTTCTACCGAATATTGGGGGAAATGGTTCATGATACCTGCCAGATATTTGTTAACGGCAAAGAAGATATTAACTCCCAAACTGAAATTCGAGGCATAGAAAAAAGTCTGGCCTTTCTCGCAGGCTTCGCGTATTTCCGGTAAATGTTCCAGCCACCCCGTAGTGCCCGATACTACGGGGATACCGGCCGCGAAAGCCCGCCGATAATTGTCGACGGCGACCGACGGAGCCGTGAACTCGATGGCGACATCGGCGCTTTTGAATGAAACTGAATCGAAATCTTCCTGATTGTCTTTGTCGATGCGACAAACGATTTCATGCCCACGGGACAGAGCCGCTTCTTCGATGGCATGTCCCATTTTTCCATATCCTATGAGTGCTATTTTCATATCGAACTTCTGTTACAAAACATCTCGGTTTGTACCGATTAATTCAACAAGGTTTGTTTAATTTGCAGATAATGCAAAGATAATAAAAGATGAAAGCAGAGGCAAACGGAAATCTTGTTTCCGACTTGGCTATGCCGAATCGTATCTTATCTTATCTTATCTTCGTAGTGACAAAGATAGCGAAAGGTGGGAGCAGGACAAAACAAACTTGTTTGTTTTTCATTTATACACTTAAAGATAGTGAAAGGTGAGCGCAGAGGCAAATGGAAATCACATTTCCGACTTGACTATGCCGAACCGTATCCTATATTCTACAAAGATAGTGAAAGTCAAAAAATTTTCGTCTTAAAACGTTTTTATGGAAAAGCTCATGCAATATATCTGGCAACATCGGTTGTTCGACCATACGAAGTTGGTCACGACGGACGGCCGTAAATTGAGGATAATCGATAACGGACAATTAAATACCGATTCGGGTCCCGACTTTTTCAATGCGAAAATTTCTATCGACGGTTGCGTATGGGCAGGTAATGTGGAGATGCATCGACGTGCATCGGACTGGCGGCGGCACAATCACCATCTCGACCCGGCTTACGATTCGGTGGTTCTGCATGTGGTCGAGGTAGCCGATACGCCGGTTTATCGCACGAACGGAGAGGAGATTCCCACGTTGGTGTTGTCGTGCTCTCCGTCGTTTCGTTCCGATTATGAAACTTTGGTTTCTCATTCTTCCTCGCAATCTTGCGCCCCCCATATTGCGGAGTTGGGGCCGATTGTCTTGTCCGACTGGATTTCTTCTCTCGCTATCGAGCGGTTACAATCGAAGTCGCAGCGGCTGCACGATTGGTTGGATTTGTATAAAGGAAATTGGGAGGAGGTCTGTTATGTTGTCGTCTCCCGCAGTATGGGATTCGGTATCAACAGCGATGCTTTCGAGCGGTTGGCACGTAGTCTTCCGTTGCGATTTATGCAAAAACATGCCGATTCTCTGTCGCAAGTCGAGGCTTTCCTGTTCGGGCAGGCGGGGCTGTTGGCCGAGGGCGAGTGTCCCGGAGACGACTATTATGCGAGATTAGTCAATGAATATGCTTTTTTGAAAAATAAATTCGGGCTGACACCGATTAACCGGGACAGTTGGAAATTCTTCCGGTTGCGTCCGGCTAATTTCCCTCACAGACGATTGGCGATGCTGGCTCAATATATTCATCGGGGTTTTAATCTGTTTTCCCGGATTTGCGAGGCGGGTAACGAAGAAGAATTGCGCCGAATTTTCAAGGTGGAACTTTCGGGGTATTGGACCACGCATTATCTGTTCGGACACGTGTCGCCCGAATCTTCGGTCGTTTTGGGTGAGTCGGCTATCGATATTGTGCTTATCAATGCGGTAGCACCCTTACTGTATGCCTACGGTATGTATGTCGGCAATGAAGATATGACCGACCGGGCTCTCTCGTTACTCGAATCGCTATGTCCCGAAAAGAATTCGATCGTGCGTCGTTTTTTCGATATAGGAATACGGGTGACGAATGCTATGGAAAGCCAAGCTGTCATACAATTGAACAACGAGTATTGCCAGACTCATAAATGCCTTTATTGCCGGATAGGTCATAAATTACTTTCTCGTTCGGCGATGAAGTTGGGGTAGTGATGGTGACAAAGATAGTTTATCGAATATAGAAATACCCGTAGCAGACAAAGGCGTCCGCCACGGGTATGGTCGTATGAAAAGATAGATAGTTTTGTCTAATAGTTGTCCCTTGCCGGTTCGAAAAACGCGCGGGGTTCGAGGCAAGCCGGGCATCGTGCCGGAGCTACGCTGCCTTCGTAGATGTATCCGCAGTTACGGCATTGCCAGCGGATAGGCGCTTCGCGCTTGAATATCGATCCGTTTTCGAGACGTTCCAGAAGTTTGCGATAACGCCATTCGTGGAAGGCTTCTACTTCGGAAATCATTTTGAATACAGTCGCTACGTCTTTAAACCCTTCGTCTATGGCGACCGATTCGAAATCGTTATATAGAGCCGACCATTCGAGTTTTTCTCCTTCGGCGGCTTCGAGCAGATTTTCAGCCGTATTGCCTATACGTCCGGCCGGATATTCGGCCGTAATGGAGACCATTCCGCCTTGCATGAATTTGAAGAATCGGGTGGCATGTGCCAACTCCTGTTCTGCTGTTTCGGCGAATATGCCCATGATTTGTTCATATCCTTCTTCTTTCGCTTTTTGGGCGAATAGCGTGTAGCGGTTGCGGGCCTGTGATTCTCCGGCGAAGGCTTTCAGCAGGTTTTGTTCGGTTTTTGTTCCTTGAATAGATTTCATAATCGCATGTTGTTTTTGTACAGTAAAAACAGTATGCGATGAAAAAGGTTCAAAAAAAGAGCCGCACGACAAAATGCGGCTCTTCTATTGTCGTGTAGACAATCTTTATTTCATTTGCGGGGTATTATCGGTGTGGGGATAATCTATCGTGTAGTGAAGTCCCCGGCTTTCTTTTCGGTCCATAGCTTGTCGCATGACAAGATATCCGGTGTTGATCATGTTCCTTAATTCGCATATCTCTTTGGAGGCTTTACTGCGTTTGAAGAGGCTTTCGGTTTCTTCATACAGAATATCGAGCCTGTCCCATGCCCGTTTAAGCCGCAGGTCGGAGCGAACGATACCTACATAGGTACTCATGATTTGTCCGACTTCTTTGACGCTTTGAGTGATAAGTACCATTTCTTCGGGCGATTGTGTCCCCTCGTCGTTCCATTCGGGAATGTTCTCCTGATAGGAGAAGTTATCGATTACTTTAAGACTATGTTTGGCTGCGGCATCGGCATAAACGACAGCTTCGATCAATGAATTGGATGCCAGCCGGTTTCCTCCGTGAAGTCCTGTGCAGGCACATTCGCCTACGGCATAGAGTCGGTTGATGGACGAGCGGGCATCCAAATCGACTTTGATACCTCCGCACAAATAGTGAGCCGCAGGTGCTACGGGAATGTAATCGCGTGTGATGTCTATGCCTAAACCGAGGCATTTTTCATAGATGTTGGGGAAGTGTTTTTTTGTCTCTTCCGGGTCTTTGTGAGTGACATCGAGATAAACATGGTCATCGCCCCTGTTTTTCATTTCGTTATCGATTGCCCGCGCGACGATGTCGCGTGGAGCCAAAGAAAGGCGAGGATCGTATTTTTGCATGAACTCTTCGCCGTCGAGTGTTCGCAATACGGCTCCGTATCCCCGCATGGCCTCGGTGATGAGGAACGACGGGCGATCGCCGGGGTGATATAAAGCGGTCGGGTGGAACTGGATAAATTCCATGTCTTTTACGGTTCCCTTAGCCCTGTATACCATCGCTATGCCGTCGCCGGTAGCGACGAGCGGATTGGTGGTGGTCTGATAAATAGCGCCCACGCCGCCGGTCGCCATGAGGGTGACTTTGGAGAGGAATGTATCTACCTTACCGGTTTTCAAATCGAGCACATAAGCTCCGTAACATTCGATGTCGGGAGTCTGTCGCGTAACAGTTACTCCGAGGTGGTGTTGCGTAAGAATCTCGATGGCGAAATGCTTTTCGAAAATAGTGATGTTGGGGTGTTGTTTGACAGCCCGTATCAGGCTGTCTTGAATTTCCGCACCCGTGTTATCCTTGTGGTGCAGGATGCGAAATTCGGAATGTCCGCCTTCCCGATGAAGGTCGAATTCTCCTTTTTCGTTTTTATCGAAATCGACCCCCCAGCTGATGAGTTCTTTGATTTGCGAAGGAGCTTCTTTTACGACTTTCTCGACTGCGGCGCGGTCGCTGAGCCAGTCGCCGGCGATCATCGTGTCTTCGATATGTTTCTCAAAGTTGTCTACCAACGTGTTGGTTACCGAGGCTACGCCACCCTGTGCGAAATAGGTATTTGCCTCCTCCAATTCTGTTTTGCATATGAGCGCCACTTTTCCTTTGTGTGCTACTTTTAGGGCAAAACTCATTCCGGCTATCCCGGAACCGATGATTAAAAAGTCGAATTTTTGTATCATCTTTTTCTCCGATTTTTAGAAAATGCAGAATCCATTCTTCATTTTTCCAGTGCACAAAGATAAAAATAATTGCTACAAGATGTACCTTTGCACCCGGAATCTGTTTCGAATAGTTAGAATCTGTTACATTTTTCGTTAGGGAAGATGAAAATTACAGGTGTATTCGAGTCTTTTCTTTGGGGCTGCTTGACGAAATTTAGGACGGTATTTCTCGTTATATGGAGTTTATGACATTTGTAATGTATAGTGACATCTTAAAAAATAGAAAAAATAATAGTTTTGTAATAATTTGGTAATCAGTTTGTTGTTGTTTGTTTTAGAAGCCTTCATACAAAATGATGGAAAAAATTACAGGGGGCATGCAGCAAAATAAACGACATATACATCTATTTTAATGTAACCATTAAAGTTGTATTTTAGGGAATGATTATAGGGTTCGATGCAAAGAGGGCGAATGCCAATTTTACCGGATTGGGGAATTACAGCCGATTCATGGTAGATACGATGGCTACATACGGCGATGAACATAAGTACCGTATGTACATTCCCAAGCAGTGTAAAAATGCTTCGTACGACTCGCTTTTAAAACATAAAAATGTCTCTTCCATATTGCCTCGTTCTTCCGTTATGAAACGTTTCAGGGCTTTGTGGAGAACCTTTTTTATTAAACGAGGGCTGTTGCAAGACGGTGTACAACTTTATCATGGACTGAGTAACGAGTTGCCCGTGGGGATTCGTCGCACGGGAATTCGTAGCGTAGTGACGATTCACGATTTGATATTTCTTCGTTATCCTCAATATTATCACCGTTTGGATAGAATCATTTATAACCGAAAATTCAATTATGCCTGTCGTAAGGCCGATCGTATTGTAGCGGTGAGTGAATGTACCAAGCGGGATATAGTTAAGTTTTACGGTATTTCTCCCGAAAAGATCGATGTCGTTTATCAAGGATGCGACCCTGTTTTCGCCCGCCCTGTTTCTAAAAAAGAAAAAGATCGTGTTCGCGCGGCTTACGGGTTGCCCGAACGTTTCATTTTGAGCGTGGGAACGATTGAAGAGAGGAAAAATCTGTTATTGGCGGTAAAGGCTGTCGAAAAGTTGGACGACGTTCATTTGGTAGCCATAGGGAAAAGTACCGATTATGCTAAAAAGGTGCAGGATTATGTAGAGGCTCATGGATTGGAAAATAGAGTGCATATTATCCATAATTTGAAATTCGGCGATTTGCCGATATTGTATCATCTGGCCTCGTTGTTCGTATATCCTTCTCGTTTCGAGGGGTTCGGAATTCCCATTGTCGAAGCTCTTTCGGCAGGGGTTCCGGTTATCGCTTCCACCGGTTCTTGTTTGGAAGAAGCCGGCGGCGAACACTCGATTTACGTCGATCCCGACGATGTGGAAGGTATGGCGAATGCCATGAAAAAAGTACTTGCCGACGAGCATTTGCGTCGGGAGATGATAGAAAAAGGGAAAGAATATGTGGTTCGTTTCGATCCGAAAACGTTGGCCGACGAGATGAATGCCGTATATCTGAAATGTTTTGACGATAAGACCTTTACCGAAGATAGATTTGTGCAGACTTCATCGAACAAACGGACAAAAATTTCTCACTATCTTCCTTTTTTCTAAACAAGTTCGAGGGTAATTTTTACGTTAAATCGAGCGGGAATTAGCTTTTTGTTCTTAACGGCCTATTTGGGCTACCTCTTCTTATGTGATAAATCTTTTTTAAAGGAAGAACAGTTCTCTGTACCCATAGTATAGTGCGAAAAAGGAAGTGCTATGAACCTTCTCCCCTGTGTTTTGCATTGCAAAATATAGGGGAGAGACCGAAGAAACGTTAGTTTCTGAGGAGAGGGGTTAGATAATAACTATGATGTAAAACGCTCCCTGTTGGATTGAACTTGTTCAATTTTTGGAGGAGGTGTCACGCAGTGACGGAGGAGTTGAAAAACACCATCTCGTCAGGCTGTTTATATCAGAAATTTAACCCCCTCGCCCTATGGGCATTCCCCCTATATTCCTTACCGGAACACAAGGGGAGAGGTTGAGATATATTCCTCTTTCGCCTCTACTTCGATTTTGTGTGCAATACCCCGCAATACTACTGAACACGGCAGGGAGAGAGGATTAAAAGGGGTATTTCCTGTTTCAGCATAAGGGTAGATTTTACCCTTCTCCACTACAATATAAGAGAGGGAGCAAATAAATTGTCGGATAATACTTTGTCTAAATGTTCGATATATGTTGTTTCCAAAAGGGCAACATCTTTTTTTTACTCCAACCGTGGCAGCCGAAGGGTAGTTTTCGGTCATTCAGGGCGTAACATTCCGAAGGATTTTTATCGAACGAAAATCGGAGCGCTTCTTTCCAGTCGGGAATTTTCAGTCGCTCTTTTTTTCGATTGACTTCGAGGCTCCAAAAGATATCTTCGTTGTAGAAATCGGTTCCGGGGTGGGAAAGGTAGCAATCTATTTCGGAAACCATTTCCCGAGCGATTTGAGCGAAGAGTTGCGTGCGGCGCAGCGACAGCCCTCCGTTTCCGACCCGGTAGTAGATGCGGCTGTAATCGGGCGAGCCGGAGATATAACAAAAACCTCTTTTTAGGAAATTGAATATACGGTAGTATAGTTTTCGATATTTAGGCTTGGGTGTCCACGGAGCCCCTATGTAATCGTATCCTTTGGAACACCATTCGGATAGACGATCGGAAAATACCCATGCGTCGGTTTGATAGATGAGTATATATTCCCATTGGGCGAAGGTTTCGTAAAACTCGGGCGACATCATGAGTCGGTTATAACCGGCTATTCCTTTGAAATAAGTATCTGGGAAGGGTACGATATGGTTTGCCGGATAGTCGCGAACAAGCGATGTTATGTCGAGCGATTCGGGTTTGACAAAACATTTGGGATAGGACGACAATATGTCGAAACATTGGCGCAGGGCGGCATGTTCCGATACGGTTAGTTGTGTCGTGTAAACCGGTATGATGATGATCGCTTGTTTTTCGCTCATGCTTTTTTCGAATTGATGATAGAGATAAACTCCTCGGCGAATGTTGGTGTGGAGAAACGGTTTTCGACCGATTTCAGAGCGTTTTGTTTCATCTCCGGCAAATGCCCTGTTTGTCGCAGTAAAATGATTTTTTGGGCTAAATCCCCACTCCTTTCCCGGTTATACAGAAATCCGTTGTATCCTTCTTTTATCAGTTCTTGCCCGAATGGTTTGTCGGGAACGATGACCGGCAGACCGCATTTCAATCCCTCGACGATAACTCGTCCGAAGCATTCGAACCCGGAGCATACCAAAGCCGCATCCGCTTGTATGAGGTAGTCGTGCGGGTGAACGGTGTGTGCGACAATCGATACGTTTTGTCGCAGATTGTATTCGGTGATTCGTTTTTCGAGTTCTTGTGCATAACGGCTGTTATTTCCGCCGATGAGTAAAAGACGGGTGTCGGGATATTTTTTTACGACTTCGCGCAAAGCCTCGATAGCGATGTGTTGTCCTTTATTAGGTTCGAAGTTTCCTAACATACCTATGGTGAAGCTCTGGCCGGGTTCGGTACGTTTGAGTGGATTGACTTCGACCGATTGATAAACGACATCGATTTTTTCGGGAGAGGACAGTTTGTTCGTATAGTATTTCCCTGCAAAGTTAGAAGGTACTAATATTCTTTGCGAAAGGGAACTTATCTTTTCTAAGCAACTATCTTCGCAGAATAGATAGGTCAGGTTTCGGGCTAATTCCGGAATTTCGTGAATGAACCAATCGTGCGGAATATTTTCTGCATGGGAAGCTATGGCTCCGATGGGGGTAGCCAATGTATTCGTTATGGTTATATCGGGCTTGATTTCCCGGATATAGTCGCGTGTTTTGCGGATTGCCGAACTCTTTTTCAGATTGAAAAGCAAGCGTTTCCGCCAGTTACGTTTTTTCGGACGCACGAGCCACCACGGCTGGCGAATGAAAGCATATCCCGACAAGTAGGGTCGGGTCATTTCCCACAGTTCGTCTTTTGCCGGGAAGACCACATAGATTTCCCATGATTCGCGAGCTTGCTTCAATCCTTTGACCAAGTCCAGCAAACATCGTTCCGCACCGCCGTTCGCCCGTTTTCCGTGAGAAAAGAAGAGAATCTTCATGTCCGTTTTCATTTTATTTTTCGGGTTAGGAGATAATATCGAGCCGCCAATTTTCCCCAGAACTCACTACGGGCATAGGCCTTTAACAGCTTGCGGTAACGTTGTGCAGGCCGTCGGTGTAACAGATCGGGAAATTGTTTTTCTATTTCCATAGCCCTTCGGGCGAGTCGGGGTGCTTCTTGGAACCACCGTTTGCTCAATAACAGAACGATCGCACCTAATTCGACATTTGCCAGAGCTTCTTCCACTTGGGGATAAGTGGGTTTGTCTTGGTAGAACCGGCGTTGCAGTTGCGGATATAATTCGATGTCGCGGGCTTTCTTTTCGGAGAAAGATCCGAAAGAAATGGAATCATTACGAATAACATAGTGAAGCAACGGGTGGGATTCCAGAACGACTATTTTGTTTGCGAAATAGGTTAGTTGGGAAGCTAAATAGGCATCTTCGCCATAATTCAAGCCTTTTTCGAAGTGTACTTCTGCATAAAGAGATCGTTTATGCAGATAGGAGCAAACCGACCAATAATTGCGACAGAATGCCATCGATTGAAAAAAGGAGACCGAATCGTAAACTCCCGGAGCGGGGCGGGACGATCTTTTTTTCTTTTCATCTACATAGTCGAACCAAAATGGAAAGACCACCATGTCGGCGGCGTCTTCTATGGCCTTATTGTAGAGCAGTTCTATGGCGTCGGGTTCGAGGAAATCGTCACCGTCGAGGTGTTGTATATATTCGCCTTGTGCGGCTTCTATTCCCGATTTACGGGCGTAGGCAAGTCCTTCGTTGGATTTGTCGATGACGACGATGCGAGAGTCTTTGTCGGCATATCGGGCGATGATTTCCGGCGAGTTGTCTGTACTGCCGTCGTTGACGACAATGATTTCTATGTCGGGGAATGTCTGGGCGACGACCGAGTCGAGACATTTTTCGAGTTGTTTACCGACGTTGTAGACGGGTATGACGACAGATACTTTGGGTGGCATTATTTGATTTTCTTTTTGCAAATATAATATTGGGCGTACAATCTTCCTAATAAACCGCTGCGAGCATAAAGCGTAAACAGTTTATGAAAGGCCTTGATTTGGGGAATACGTTTGAGATCGGGATACTGTTTCAGGATAGCATGAGATTCCCGGCTCAGAGTACGGGCATCCTTGAACCACCGTTTACTCAATAGGGTATTGTTTGCCTGTATGCGAATGGCTCCGAGTTCTTTTTGTAAAGAACCGTATTCGGGTTTGTCTTTGAGAAAATCGTTTACCAATGAAGGGTAGAGAAGAATATCTCTTGCTTTCTTTTCATTGAAACGACTGTTGGTAATGGAGCTTTCCCGTATGATATAATGAAGAAGTGGTTTACTCTTCAATACGGAGATTCGGGAGGAAAAATAAACTAGTTGCGTGGTGAGAAAAACATCTTCGCCGTAGTTCAGACCCTTGTGGAATGTAACACCGTTTGCATAGAGACTCCGTTTGTGCAGATAGCTCCATACTCCCCAATGGGCTTTGGAAAAAGCGATTGCCGAAAAAAACTCCGTGTTGGTAAAATGCTCGTCGGCTATCTCTATGGAACGCTCGGATTTCCCGGATTCGATATAGTCGAGGGAGAATGGGAAGACTACCATATCGGCATCTTCTTCTTTGGCTTTACGGTAGAGTAGTTCTATGGCATCGAGTTCTAAATAATCGTCGCCGTCGAGGTGATAGATGTACGTTCCCCGTGCTGCCTCGATGCCCGATTTACGGGCGTAGGCAAGTCCCTCGTTGGATTTGTCGATGACGACGATACGAGAGTCTTTGTCGGCATATCGGGCGATGATTTCCGGCGAGTTGTCGGTACTGCCGTCGTTGACGACGATGATTTCTATGTCGGGGAATGTCTGGGCGACGACCGAGTCGAGACATTTTTCAAGGTATTTCCCGATGTTATAAACCGGTATGACGATAGAGACGGCAGGCATAGTTCCGTTAGGCTTTGATTTTTCCTTTGTGTACATAGTAGTCGGTATAGAGTTTTCCCAACCACGGCCAACGTGCATACAGGCGAATGAGTTTAGTGAATCTTCGGACTTCTTCCAGTTGTTCCAGAGCCGGATATTTGGCGAGACTCTCTGCCATAAATCGACAGTGCTCCGTCATTCCTTCCCGCCAGTTTTTAAGTAACAGCAGGAAGTAAGCTCTGAACCGTATGTAAATGATGTCCTCTGCAAACTGCCTATTTTCGGGCGTACCTTCGAGAAAGGTTTCGATGAGGTTGGGGAATAGCAAGACGTTTTCGGCCTTTTTTCGGGTCATTCCTGTTTGTGTGACAGAACTTTCCCGAATCACATAGTGGTACAGAGGCTTGTCCCTGAGGGTTACGATTTTTTTTGACCGGTAGGCGATTTGTATGCTTTGGTAAGCGTCCTCTCCATAAGTGAGATTTTGCAAGTAGTCGATGGGAACAGCATGTAGATCGCGACGTTGGAAAAGGAATACTAAGTTCCAACGGTAGTCTTCATGTGCCATCGTATGGATAGCCGAGATATTATTGTATTCGTCTTGTGTCCAAAATGGCGGTTCTTTTTGTCCGCGAGGTGAATCTATGAGAAACCGCATGATGACTATATCGGCATCGGTTTCTTCTGCTCGTTTGAAAAGCAGTTCGCAAGCATCGGGTTCGAGGAAATCGTCCCCGTCGAGATGTTGTACATATTTTCCGTGTGCTGCTTCGATACCCGATTTACGAGCATAAGCAAGGCCCTCGTTCGGTTTGTCGACGATAACGATACGGGAATCTTTCCGGGCATACTGCGTAATGATATCCAAAGAATTATCGGTACTGCCGTCGTTGACGACAATGATTTCGATATCTTTCAAGGTTTGACCGATAACCGAATCGAGGCATTTTTCGAGATGTTTCTCTATATTGTAAACCGGTATGATGACAGATACACTGGGTTGCATAGGACCATGCGTTTTTATATTCGTATTTTTCCTTTGCGAATATAATATTTCATATACAATTTTCCTAAAATAGAGGAGAAACTATATAGATGAATGAGCTTGGTGAACCGTTTTACTTCGGATATCTCTTTCAATCGGGGATATTTTTTCAAGCTGTGAGACATAAATCGGCATCGAGCTTTCATACCGGTTTCCCAATTTTTTAACAACAAAATAAGATATGCCTGAAATTTAATGTAAACGATGTCTTCCCGAAACATTTCGCTATCGGGAGTCTGTTGTAAGAACCGTTCGATGAATTGCGGGTATGATTCTATACTCTCGGCTTTTTGCCGGGTCATGGCATGTTGCGATACGGAACTGTCCCGGACGGTGTAGTGGTACAGGATTTTGTCCCGTAATGTCACTATCTTTTGGGCTCGGTAGGTCAATTGGGTAATTTGATAGGCATCTTCTCCGAAAATAAGCTGTGGAGGGCAGTCCACCGGACGATCGAACAACTCTTTCCTCATGAGGCGAGACCAAAGACTCCATCGGAACTCCTCGTGCGCCATCGTGTGAATGGCTGTAACCGGGTCGTATTCGTCTTGTGACCAGAACCGGGGTTCTTCTTTATGCTGAGGATACTCGATGTCGAACCGCATGATGACCATATCGGCACAGGTCGCTTGCGCTTTTTTCAGAAGCAGATCGCAAGTATCGGGGGCTAAGTGGTCGTCCCCGTCGACAAACAGAATGTACAGCCCCGTTGCCTGCGCTATTCCGCAATTTCGTGCCGATACGACCCCTCCGTTCGTTTTGTGAATGGCGACGATACGGGAATCGGTTCGGGCATATCGGTCTATAATTCGGGACGAGTCGTCTGTACTGCCGTCGTCGACAACGATGATTTCGATCTCTTTCAGGGTTTGACCGATAATCGAGTCGAGGCATTTCCCTATATATTGTTCTATATTGTACACCGGTACGATGACAGATACACTGGGTTGCATATTTAGCGAGATTTTATACCGAATATTTTTTTGAAGCGGCGGACGATTTTGTATTTCGATCTTTTGAGCTGATAGCTCCAAATATCGTTTTTATAGGGGGTCTTTTTCAAATAGTCGAAATACAGACGGCTTTGCGGGTTAGGGCAGTCCCAAATAGACCACGGTTTCATTTTCCCCGTGTAGTGAACGATGACGGCTTTGGCTCTTTCTTCGGGATGCTTGATGGCGTTTTCGGTCGTGAAGTTATACCTTTCGGGCAACTCTTTGACTTGGCCGCGGCACACGATATTGATAATATCTTGGTCTTGGAATTGTATCTGTTTTCCCAGCGAGATAGTTGTTTCGCATAGTTTTTCGTATATCTTTTCTTCCCGCATTTTGGGTATGTTCAGGAGTAATACTCCGGCATTGATATACAGTTCGTCGGACGAGAAGCCTATCTGGGGTTTATAGTTGATATTTTCTACCCACAGGTCGTGTGCGCCGGCACATAGATAGTCGGTGATGTCTGTGTCCCATAACTTTTCTAATGAGCCGTTTACCACTAAATCGCCGTCGAGGTACAGCGCTTTGTCGAGTTGCGGATATAGTTCGGAAATGATATATCGGTAGTAGCTTACAGGAGATACCAAATAATCTATATTACGGTGAAAAGAATCGAATATTTTTTCTGTAATGAGTTGATAATGAATGGAGCAGTTGGCGTATTGTTTTTCTACTCGACTAAAACGCCTTTTGTTCTTTTCCGAAATATAGTCTGTCAATAAATAAAAATGGCAATGACAGTTCGGGGTATTTGTCAAGACAGATACCATTGTTACGCAATAATGCGATGTGTAACTGTCGTTCAGGGCGAAAAATATATGGAGGTTGTCCATCGAGGTATTCGGTTTTGATTAGAATCGATATATGAATCGAAAGTTTTCCGATTTCTATTATGACAAAGATAATATTTATAAATAGATAAGAGAAAGCTATCGGTTGAAATTTCCGGTTCGGTAGAAAATCCGTGGGGTTGGCAATGAAATTCTTGTCGATAACCACATACCGGACTTTTGGGAGGGGCTGATTCTTGCTTAATTAAAACCTCCTTCCTGGCTGTGCCCCACAATACTACGGGACACGGCCAGGAGAGAGGTTGAGATGTATTTCTCTTTCGCCTCTGCTTTGATTTTATGTGCAGTACCCCGTAATGCTACCGGATACGGTAGAGGGAGAAAGGGATACCCAATGTTGGTATTACACCTTCTCCCCTGTGTTTTGCAATGCAAAATATAGGGGAGAGACCGAAGAAACGTTAGTTTCTGAGGAGAGGGGTTGAGAAATATTACAAGGAATTTTTTTGACAGTGTTTTTTTAACCCCCTCGTCCTGCGGACACTCCCCCTATATTCCCTAACGGAAACACAGGGGGAGAGGATTGAAAGTGGTGTTTCAGTTTCGGTATAAGGATACATTGTGCACTTCTCCCCCCTGTGTTTTGCAATACAAAATATAGGGGAGAAACAGAGGAGCGGTAGCGACGATGAGAGGGGTTGAAAGATAGTATACCGAAGATCATTTAAACAGAAAAAGAGCAGCGGAAATCCACTGCTCTTTTTCTGTTGGCTTACCAGGATTCGAACCTAGACAAACAGAACCAAAACCTGTTGTGCTGCCATTACACCATAAGCCAAACTCTATACTTTGAGGGCTTATCCTCAAAAGCGAGGCAAAGATAATCGGTTTTTATTTCTTTGCCAAATTTTGAGCGAATTATTTTGCAATGAGCAGATAATAATTCTTTTTCCCGCGTTGTACAATGATATATTTATTGTTCAATAGGTAAGTTGCATCGATCTTCGTGTCGGGAGCGGCGAGTTTCTCTTTGTTGATGGATACGCCGCCGCCTTGTGTCAGCTTCCGCATTTCACCTTTCGACGGGAATATGGCGGCCACTTCGGTCGTCAGTTCTACGGCCGGAATGCCTGCAAGAACGGTATCGCGAGATATTTCGAATTGGGGTACGCCTTCAAACACGGCGAGCAAGGTATCTTCGTCGAGTTTATGGAGTTGCTCCGATGTCGAGTTACCGAATAGTATATTAGAGGCTTCGACAGCGGCTTCGTAATCGGCTTCGGAGTGTACCATTACGGTAACCTCTTTGGCCAGACGTTTTTGCAACACGCGCAAGTGCGGAGCTTCGTCGTGCTCGGCACTCAGAGCCTCTATTTCTTCTTTGGAGATCGATGTGAAGATTTTGATGTAGCGTTTGGCATCCTCGTCGCTTACGTTCAGCCAGAACTGATAAAATTTGTAAGGGGAGGTGTAACGAGCATCCAACCATACGTTGCCCGATTCGGTTTTCCCGAATTTCGTTCCGTCGGCTTTGGTCACGAGCGGGCAGGTGAGGGCGAATACTTCCCCACCGTTCGTGCGGCGTATAAGTTCCGCTCCGGTAGTGATATTACCCCATTGATCGGATCCCCCTAATTGCAACTTGCAATTCTTGGTCTCGTAGAGGTGCAGGAAATCATAACCTTGTAGAAGCTGATAAGTAAATTCGGTGAAGGAGAGCCCGTCTCTGGCTTCGCCGTTCAGACGTTTTTGAACCGAATCTTTTGCCATCATGTAATTCACGGTGATGTGTTTACCTACGGTACGGGCAAAATCGAGGAATGAAAAGTCTTTCATCCAGTCATAGTTATTCACCAGTTCGGCATGATTGGGAGCATCCGAGTCGAAGTCGAGAAATTTGCTCAGTTGTTTTTTGATACATTCCTGATTGTGGCGCAAGGTATTTTCGTCCAAAAGGTTACGTTCTTGCGATTTTCCCGACGGGTCGCCTATCATACCGGTTGCACCGCCCAACAACGCTATGGGTTTGTGACCGCACCGTTGGAAATGTCGCAACATCATAACGCCGCATAAGTGGCCGATGTGAAGCGAATCGGCTGTGGGGTCAATACCTAAATAGGCTGTGACTATTCCTTTTTCAAAAAGTTCTTCGGTTCCCGGCATCATGGTGTGTACCATTCCGCGCCATTTTAATTCTTCTACAAAATTCATCGAATGAAAACTTAATTTAATGTTGATTGTTTCGATGCAAAAGTACGACTCTTTATCGAAAGAAACAATCTTTTGAAATAAACAGGCCATAAAAATGCCGATTATTTGTTTTTTCGATTATTCGGTTTATTTTAAATTATAATTGAACGATTTGATTAACTTTGCGCAAACCTATTTTCAGTATTCGTTATGGGGAAAAATGAACCGGAGGCCAAGCAATGGTTTGCCATTCGGGTGACATACAGCCGAGAGATGGCATTGAAGGAATATTTAGACCGCTGCCGCATGGAATCTTTTATACCTATGTCGTATAAGGAGGTAATAAAAGGCGAGCGAAAGGTGAGAAAGTTGGTCCCGGTTATTCATAATCTTGTTTTTGTCCGGTCCACTCGGGAAAAGTTAGATGAGATGAAGCGGGATATCTCTTTGAAAGTCCCCATACGCTATATCATGGATCGGGAAACTCGCAGGCCTTTGGTTGTTCCCGACAGGCAGATGCACAGCTTTATAGCGGTGGCGGGTGCTTATGACGAACAGATCGTTTATTTAGACCCGACGATCGTCTCTCTGCGGGAGGGCGATCGGGTGCGTATCGTCGGAGGAGTATTTTCGGGGGTCGAGGGTATTTTCATTCGTATTAAGGGAGATCGCCGTGTCGTCGTATCGATAGAAGGGGTCATGGCTGTGGCAACGGCATTTGTACATCCGTCGTTGATCGAACCGGTATTGCAAAAGTAAAATATTAATAAAATAATATTATGCTTGACCAATGGTGTGAAATATTTATATATTTGCATTTATTTAATAAAAAATAATGATATGAAACTATTGATGAAAAGAGCTTTTACAGTGGTTTTAGCTGCGGTTTTATTATTCGGTTGCGGGGAAGACAACAACAAAACAGGTGGTAACGAGTTGACTCCTCAAGAGAACAAAGCTAAATTGGAACAGTGTGCGATGGAGGTTCTGGGAAAAATTAATCCTCAGGACCATAAAACGTTGGTAGAGACTATCGATGCGTTTGCCTATAAAGCCGATTATGGCTTGTTTGAAGATGAAATCGGGCCGACTCCGGGTGAAGGTATCGAACCTAATCCGATGGGAATGATGAGTGTAATTCGTAAAGCTGTAACGACTTACAATCCCGTTGTGTTGAGTGTATTGGCTACCGAAGTGGATTATATAGCTATTCCAACGGGTATTTACACATTCGATGAAGTTGCCCGTGAATGGGTGGAGACTCCGTCGGCCGAGGTCCTCGAATTTGTGTTTGAAGTCGAAGGTGCCGAGTCGTCCATCTTGATACGAAAAAGCGGAAAAGAAACACAAATACAAACCGACGAAAATACTATCGTCTTTGTTCCTGAACATGTGACGATGACAGTCAATAAGGGAGCTGATAAATTGGCCGAATTGTCGGTAAATAATACTACATTGGATATCAATTCCTTGAAATTCGATAGCGAGATAGCGTTGAAAACAAATGCCGATTATACGTGGGCAGTCCATGTTGATATATCACCTTCCGAAGCTGTGGCTTCTGCTTCGATGGAGATTGCTTCTGCCAATATCGTGAGTGTTGTTGCTGGACTCCAATTAGATGCTTCCAAAGTCAATCCTCAAATGACAGAAGATGATCTTATTGCTTCCATCTTGTCGGCTACGACTACATCGGTTGTGAATTCTCAGTTGATGGTAGCTGGTACAGCTCCTAAAATTCAAGAGATGATTTATGCCTTGAATAATATCAATGCTTCTACCGATAAGGAATATGCTATTGCCGAAGCTGCTGTATACAATCAATATATGGACGTGAACATGCAATACACAGGAGACGGGGTTCCGTTCTCCTCAGTCGAGGCACAGCCTTATTTGGAATATGAATATAGTTATGGAGACACTCACTATGAATATTATGAAGTGGAGCCGGTCATTGTATTTGCATCCGATAATTCGAGATACAGTTTCGAAGAGTATTTCAATGAAGCCGATTTCGGTAATGTACTTCAAAGTGTAATGACATTGTGCGATCAATTTGTTTCGTTCGTGAAATATTGCAAATAAGAAATTAATAATTTCAGATAAAAAGAGGCGCTTTTTTAAGCGCCTCTTTTTTTACTCTTGACAATCCCGACGGACAATCAGATCGTACATTTTTACACCATATCCACACCAAATCCCCAATCCTCCCTGTACATTGGATTTTAGGTTTGTATTGCTGGGGAATAACGGATTTTGGCCATTGGTTATTTCATTTTCATAACTGTTCCAAAAGTCAAAACCATGCTGAGGTATTTGGGTAAATTTTACTTGTACGGTATCGTCTATGCTATAAAATGGGATAAATTTAGTCGTGTAGGTAAAATGTACTCCTTTATAAACCGGAATGGCTGTTTGACTGTCTTTAACGATAGCATCGTCTATGGTACCGAGAAAAGAAGAATAGAACCGGCCCTCCTTATTGGTTACCCGTGTGAAAAATTTGTAATAGTTCTTTTCCGAGGAGTCGTCGTTTATATAGGCACTGATTTGAAATAGGGTGTCATTGTCGGCGCTGCGGGTTACTTTTATATCAGATAAAGGAACGGGACGAGGTATCGTAGTAACGGCAGTGACCGTTTGCCCCGAATATTCTACTGTGAGCGTGTAGGTTTTTCCGGGTTCACCCGTCATCATGCTTCCCCGATAGATAAACGGCGGGGTATAATCGGTATCTATACGTCCGGTAAGTACCTCTGTTGTTTGCCCGTCGCTCACGGTGACTTTTGCCCAGCGGATAGGAATTTCTGAGAAAGCCAGACTATCTACTACCGAGTTAAGCGGGCGGGTTTGGGAAAGGCACACGTAGGCGACATTTCCCGATTCTATCCAACCGTCTACTACAATTTTCGGTTCGAAATCCTCGACCTCGAAGTCCCATTTCACTTTACAACTGCCGAGGGTGACTATTGATATCAGGAGTATGTAGGCACACTTGCTCATGAAAGTTTAAAATTTAAATGAATAACTGATAGAGGGTATGATTCCGTAAATGGATTTTCCCCTCTTACGGATAATCAGTTGGTCTTTTTTACCATTTTTATCTTTGTCTTGTATGATGTCGACAGCCAAATATGCAGGATTATTTCGGTTGTAAGCATTATATAAGGAGATATTTATAACTTGCTCGGTGTTCTTCTTTTTGGAAATCCAGTAATTCGCCGATAGATCGAGTCTGTGATAAGCCGGCATGCGCCCGCCGTTATGCGGTCCATATTCGCAAACGGCATTTTCTCCGACAAGATACATGCTTTCGGGCATGGTGAGGGCATTTCCCGTTGCATAGACAAAGACGGCGGAGCAATCCCAACGGCGGTTTATTCTGTAATTGGCTACGATCGATAGGTCGTGTCGCCGGTCTTGTTTGGCCGGATAAGGTTTTCCGTCGTTTATTTGTGCTGTGTGGCGATATGCCCAGCCGAGAGCATACCCTATCCAGCCGGTCAATCGACCTCGGTTTTTTCGAAGCATGAGTTCCATACCGTAGTTATATCCCCCGCCGATATAGATTTTGTCTTCGATAATATATTGTTGACTGATCATGTCGATGAGGGCTCCGGCCGATTCCATTTGGTTGTGCAGCCGTTTGTAGTAAAGCTCCGATGAAAATTCGTAGTTGTCTTGGTCGAGAGCTATGCTGTACCCGGCAGAAAAAGAATGCGCTCGTTGGGGCGGAATGTTGCGGGATGCCGGCATCCAGAAATCGGTAGGAAATCCGATACTCGAAGAAGATACTTGCCCGATATATTGTCGGGTGAGGTTATAGCTTAATGAGATCCGTTGGTTGCTTCCCGGTAGGAAATAAAGGGCAATTCTCGGTTCGAAACCTCCGTAGAACTTGATGAGTTCTCCTTTTCCATAAGTTTGAGTGTCGATAATTTCTCCTTGTCGGTAGGTATGGTAATTGAACTTTCCGAATTGAGCCGTTCCGCTATATCTTAATCCAGCTTCTGCCGATAGACGGGGGGAGAAAAAGTATTTGCCATTTATGAATAGAGCGCCTTCGTGTATGCGATATAACCGACTGTCCGGGTCGGTGTGTATGGTATAAGCGCCTTGTGTTTCCACAATTTGAGGATACATGTGATGATATACATATTCCAGCCCGTATGTACCGAGAAATTTTTCTTCCCGAAAGGAGAAGATATTTTTATATCCGTAATCGGTAATTTCGGAAGGAAGCCAAGCTGTAAATTGATTTTGAGAAATGCTCAGTCTGTTTTTATACCGAGTGATGTAGAATGTATGAGTCATCTCTCCGATTCTCCCTAATGGCCTGTTCCACAGTATCGAAGCTGCTATATTGCTCCATTTGATACGTCCTTCTGTTTGGTATATGCCGGTTTCGATATCGAGGTAATCGCTTCCGTAATAAAAATTAGCGGTTACTTTATCTTTTTCCGAAGGTTGGAATACGAAAGTGGCATTATAATCTTCGAAATCATAATCGACCGGAGTGTCGGTCATTTTGGTTGTAAGAGGTTTTACCAAAAGTCCCAGATAGGTTTTTCTCCCCGACAGATATACCGAAACTTTCTTTCCGAGGGGTAAAGCTACCGTAGCTTGCGAGGCGATTATTCCGATGTTACCGGAAACAGTCGGTTTGGAGACGAGTGTGTCTCGTGTTTGCATATCGAGAGTTGCGGATAGCCTACCGCCTTTGGAGGTGTCGAGGTGAGATTTATAAAGTGTAAAGGTATTCATGTGCCCACTATTGAATACCGAGAAAAAACCCAGCATGTGCATAGCATTGTATATGGGAGCTCCGTTCAGAAGTATCTGGTTGTGAGATGATTCGCTTCCTCGCACATAAAATCCCGAGTTTAGTTCTCCGGTAGTCAATACACCCGGCATTAGCTTCATGGTTCTTAAAGCATCGGTTTCACCCAAAAAACGAGGCAAGGTGTTTAGTTCGGCGACATTCAATTTTATTTTCCCGGAAAGAAGGCCCGACAAGATTTTCCGTTGTTGCCAAGCTGTTATTTCTACTTCTTTCAGCGTATGGCGAGTATCTGTCGTGTCCTTTTTTTCGACAGATTGGGAAAAGCTGGAGAAGCAGTTCAATGCGACTAATAGGAATATCGTGATTTTTTGATACACAGTTTTTTCTTAAAAAATAATGTGAGCGAAGACAGAGGCAATTTAGGTATTTCTGTCGGGGAACAATCTGTTATTCATTTTATGCAAAGATAGCGAAAGGTGAGTGTAGATACAAACGGAAGTTTCATTTCCGATTTGGTTGTACCGAACCGCATCCTATCTTCGTAGTGACAAAGATAGAAATAATTCGCTATTTGGGAAATACAATCTTTCAGTCATCTCGATGACGACATGCCGCAGCTTCCGGGTAGGGGCATAAAAAAACTATCCCGGAAACCCGGGATAGTTTTCAAGATATGAACTTAGGATTTTTAGTCTTTCAGTTTAGCGCAAATGAACTCGCGGTTCAAACGGGCGATATTCGTCAACGAAATGTTTTTAGGACATTCGGCGGCACAAGCACCGGTGTTGGTACAGTTACCGAATCCCAATTCGTCCATCTTGGCAACCATAGCACGAGCGCGTTCGGCAGCCTCTACGCGGCCTTGCGGCAGCAGAGCGAATTGGCTTACCTTAGCCGAAACGAACAACATGGCCGAACCGTTTTTACAAGCTGCTACGCAAGCTCCGCAACCGATACAAGTAGCCGAGTCCATAGCCTCGTCGGCATCGATTTTAGAGATAGGAATTGCGTTGGCATCTTGTGCACCGCCCGTGTTTACCGAGATATATCCTCCGGCTTGCTGTATTTTGTCGAATGCACGACGGTCTACCATCAAGTCGCGAATAACGGGGAATCCGGCCGAACGCCACGGTTCTACGGTGATTACGTCTCCGTCGTTGAATTTACGCATGTGCAATTGGCAAGTGGTAACGCTGGTGTCGGGCCCGTGGGGGTGTCCGTTGATATAGAGCGAACACATACCGCAAATACCTTCGCGGCAATCGTGGTCGAATACTACAGGCTCTTTGCCTTCGTTAATCAGTTGCTCGTTGAGCAAGTCGAGCATTTCGAGGAAAGAGCTGTCGGTAGATACACCATTAAGTTTATATTCCTCAAATCTACCTTTTTCTTTGGGACCTTTCTGGCGCCAAACTTTGAGTGTTATATTTATTGTTTTTTCCATAACTTTATCGTGTTATACCGGAATTAAAACGGCGATTAAACAAATTATTTCTTGTAGTTACGTTGTTGAACTTTGATAGCTTCGTATTTCAGTTCTTCTTTCAATAATTCGGGCTTTTTGTCTTCGCCTTGATATTTCCAGCAGCTTACATACATAAAATGTTCATCGTCACGTTTTGCTTCTCCTTCTTCTGTTTGATATTCTTCACGGAAGTGTCCGCCGCAAGATTCTTCGCGGTTGAGAGCATCGAGGGCCATCAATTTGCCTATTTCGAGGAAATCTTCCACGCGCAAAGCCTTTTCGAGCTCTACGTTCAGTGTATTGGCTTCGCCGGGAATACGCACGTTGGTGTAGAATTCTTTCTTCACCTCTTCGATTTTTTCGAGAGCAGTTTCCAATCCGGCTTTGTTACGTCCCATGCCCACATAGTCTACCATGATACGTCCCAACTCTTTGTGTATGGAGTCTACCGAACGTTTCCCCTTGATATTCATCAAACGGGCGATACGAGCTTTTACCGCTTTTTCGGCTTCTACAAATTCGGGCAGATCGGTCGAGAAACGGGGAACTTGGATTTGGTCGGACAAATAGTTTTGAATCGTATAGGGAAGTACGAAATAACCGTCGGCAAGACCTTGCATCAAAGCCGAAGCACCCAAACGGTTGGCTCCGTGGTCCGAGAAATTGGCTTCGCCGATAGCGAACAGACCGGGAATGGAAGTCATCAATTCGTAGTCTACCCAGATACCGCCCATCGTGTAGTGCGATGCGGGATAAATCATCATAGGAGTCTCATAGGGATTATCATCGACGATTTTTTCATACATCTGGAAGAGGTTTCCGTAACGGCTGGCTACGGCTTCTTTTCCTTTTATTTGGATAGCGGCTTGTTCTCCGCCCAAACTTTCGATCACGTGGTGGTCGAGACCTTGTATAGCTTGTTTGCCCAAGCGTTCGATACTTTCTTTGAAATCGAGGTAAACGGCATAACCCGTAGCTCCTACGCCATAACCGGCATCGCAACGTTCTTTGGCTGCGCGAGAGGCCACGTCGCGAGGAACAAGGTTACCGAAGGCCGGATAACGACGTTCCAAGTAGTAGTCGCGATCTTCTTCTTTGATATCGGTCGGTTTCAATTTGCCGGCACGGATAGCTTCGGCATCTTCTTTTTTCTTCGGAACCCAGATACGGCCGTCGTTACGCAGCGACTCCGACATCAAAGTCAGTTTCGATTGGAACTCGCCGTGTGCAGGAATACAAGTGGGGTGAATCTGAGCGTAAGCCGGGTTGGCGAAATAAGCGCCTTTATGATAACATTGAACGGCTACCGAGCCATTCGATGCCATAGCGTTGGTCGAAAGGAAATAAACGTTTCCGTATCCGCCGGTAGCGATAACGACAGCGTGTGCCGCGAATCTTTCAATCTCTCCGGTAACCAGATTACGGGCGATGATACCGCGCGCACGACCGTCGATAATCACGAGGTCGAGCATCTCGTAACGTGTAAATTGTTTTACCGTACCTTTTTTCACCTGACGGTTGAGCGATGCATATGCACCTAACAACAGCTGTTGTCCGGTCTGGCCTTTGGCGTAGAATGTACGAGATACCTGAGCGCCACCGAAAGAACGGTTAGCCAATTGACCCCCATATTCGCGGGCAAAGGGAACGCCTTGTGCCACGCATTGGTCTATGATGTTGTTCGATACTTCGGCCAGACGGTAAACGTTGGCTTCGCGGGCACGATAGTCGCCACCTTTGATGGTGTCGTAGAATAAACGATATACCGAGTCTCCGTCGTTTTGATAGTTTTTGGCGGCATTGATACCTCCCTGAGCGGCGATAGAGTGGGCGCGACGAGGTGAATCTTGAATGCAGAAGTTCAATACATTGAAACCCAACTCGCCGAGAGTGGCGGCAGCAGAGCCACCGGCAAGCCCCGTACCTACGACGATAATGTCAAGACGGCGTTTGTTGGCCGGGTTCACCAATTTTTGGTGAGCTTTATAATTGGTCCACTTTTCGGCCAATGGGCCTTCGGGTATTTTAGAATCTATGGTAGACATAACAATTGTTTTTCTGTGAATAAATAGTTTGGTTTATTAAAGGGTGCAAGTTCCGCAACCGGTCAGGCTCATCACATAGAAAGAGATGGCAACGGCGGCAAAGCCCAAGCAGATGATTGTTGCGAAAATGTTGGAGATACATTTCCAACGGTTGAACCATACGTGGTTGTTGATACCGATGGTTTGCATGGCACTCCAAAATCCATGAGTGAGATGGAACCACAAAGCAACGAACCAAATGAGATAAATAACTACATAGATCGGGCAACCGAATGTTTCGCGGATCAAGGCGATTCCGTCGTGAGGATTTACTTCGGGCAAATGACCGACGATTTCGTTGAGCTGCATTTTGTACCAAAAGTTGAAGAGGTGCAAAACCAATCCCAACAAAACGATGATACCCAAAACGAGCATGTTTTGAGATGCCCATTCTACGGTTTGCGGGCGAGTGTTCACCAAATAACGGTCGTTACCGCGCGCCTTCCGGTTTTGCAAGGTCAACCAAAATGCGTAGACAATGTGAAGAACGGCTCCGGCAGCGAGAATGACAGTTCCTGCCAAAGCATACCAGTTGGCTCCCAAAAATTGGCAAACGGCATTGTAGCCGGCAGGGCTGATTAACGCCACTAAGTTCATACACATGTGAAACGTTAGAAATAGGACGAGAAAGAGTCCGGTAATACTCATGACTACTTTTCGTCCTATGGACGAGTTACTTAACCACATAGGATTTGAATTTAAGTTATTATTTGTTGTAAATGAAATTTATGCAAATTTACACCATGCAAAATTAAATGAAGTATGCGGAATAAACAAGCTAATAAGGAAATATTTCTTTAATGTATAGTCTGTTGCCGGGGAAGTTCCCGAATGCTTAAAGAAAGTAAATCGTGTGTTTTTTCTTAAAATATATCTATCTTTGCAATAAGCGCGAAAATAGGCTACACTCGTCTTGATCGGACAAACTCGCCGTTGTTTTCGTTTTGCGTCGTTTTTTTACAATTATCAATAAAAATAAATATGAAGAACAGTAATTTTTTCTTATTGGCCGTTACGGCTGCAACGGTTGTGTCTTGTGGTACGCATCCGTCTTCTTACACGATTAACGGAACGGTTTCCGATACAACGTTGAACGGAAATAAAGTTTATTTGACCGATATGGCATCCCGTAATGTATTGGATAGCGCGGTGATTGCCAATGGTAAGTTTACGTTTACCGGTAAAGCGGATACCGCATTGATTTGCCAGATACAATCACGTCCGTATCGTATGGAGTTGGTTCTTGAAAACGGCGATATCGCTGTTGAAATGGGAGAGACCGATAAACGTTTGGGTACTCCTCTGAACGATAGTTTCGCTTTGTTTATGTCCGATATGGATTCTTTGCAGAATACGATTATCGCCAAACAACAGAAAATTATGCAGAAAGGATTGTCCGAAGAAGAGCTTCGCGAGGCTTGGCAAGACTTCCAAACGAATACTATTATGCCCGAATTTAACCGAGTAATGTCCGAGAATTTCGATAGAAATAAAGATAATGCCGTAGGTGCATGGGCTATTGCCAACTGGAATTTGGAACCGGCTCAATTCGATTCCGTGCTCAATCTCGCCGGCGAAACTTTGAAGGCCAATCCGCTTATAAAAATGATGATTCAGCAACAGGAGATATTGAAAAAGACGGCCGAAGGTGCTATGTTTACCGATTTCACGATCGAGCAACCGGACGGCAGCAAGGTTTCGCTTTCTGATTATGTAGGAAAAGGAAAATATGTTTTGGTAGACTTCTGGGCATCTTGGTGTGGTCCTTGTCGAGCCGAAATTCCTAATATCAAGGAGTTGTACGATAAATATCATAGTAAAGGACTCGATGTCTTGGGCGTAGCCGTTTGGGATAAAGTAGAAGATACTCAAAAAGCTATAAAGGAACTGGGAATCGTTTGGCCTCAGATTATTAATGCACAGCAGATTCCTACCGAATTATACGGTATTCAAGGAATCCCTCACATCATTTTGTTTGCTCCCGACGGTACGATTGTCGCTCGCGATTTGCGCGAAGAGGCAATGAAGGAAAAGGTGGCAGAAGTTATGAAGAAATAATAGATTTCCTATCGTAAGGGTTAAAGGAGTGGCGATTGCCACTCCTTTTTTTGTGTGTTTGTGTTTCATTTCTTTTTCTTTTATGTTTCATTTTTGATTCAAATAGAAAATTATAGAATTTAGAAAGAAAGTAAACGAAATACTTTGTATATAAATAAAAAAATATTATACTTGCACAAAAATAATTATTTCATTTCTTGTCAATTCTAAAAAGTGTTATTATGAAAAACAAATTACTTTTAGTGAGCTGTGCTCTATTTTTGTTTTCGGGTACGGCTTTTGCCGAAAATTTATTAGTGACCAAAACATCGGGAGGTACAGACGAAGAAGGAACTCTCCCTTATGTCGTGGCTAATGCACCGGGCGGGTCGGTCATCGAGCTGTCTATCGGTGATGAGACCACCGTTACGATTCCCGAAACGATTTTGATAGACAAAAACCTGACTATCGACGGTAAAGGAAAAACGATTTCCGTGGCCGAGCCGGGAGTCTCTAATTATCGTATTTTTAAAATCGGGCTTTACGAACCCGAAGATGGAGCGGAATTAATATCGCTTACGTTGAAAAACTGTACGCTCTACGGTGGTGACGGTACGGCTTTGGTCGATACGGAAACGACTATGGCTACTTGGTCGGCTACTATTTTGGTAGGTGCAAACGGTACGCTTACCGGTGAGAATCTGCTTTTCGATAAGGCGAAAAACGGTTATGCTGCCGGTATTATGGCATGCGGCGATATTACGCTTACGAACTGTACTTTTCAAAACCTATCGGGAACGAAAGCCGGAGGTGCATTATATACCAATAAAGGTGTAACAGGTCGTTTTACTAATTGTACATTTACGAATAATACTAGTGAAGCTCATGGTGGAGCTGTTTGTTGCTCGGGCAGTACGAACTATTTTACCGACTGTGTTTTCACCGGTAACACTTCTACTGGAAAATCTACGAACGGAGGGGCTATATTTTTGCAGAATGCAGGAGCTTCGGCAGAAATAATAAATTGTACATTTACCGAAAATACAGCGACAAATTATGGTGGAGCAGTAGAACAGAATAATAATGTAACCGATGGCGCTTTGAAAATCGTCAACACGACATTTACGAATAATACGGCTAAGGGAGGCGGTGCATTATTGACTTGGATGGGGGATATTACCGTTGAGCATTGTTCTTTCGAGCATAATGAAGCTACGGGTACTTCTGGCGGTGCATGGTATGCTTCGTTAAAGACGGCGGTTACCTATAAGGTTGCTGGCTGTTATTTCGGGGAGAATTTATCGGCAGCACATGGTGGAGCTATCCTATCTACTTCTAAAAATGCTACGTTTACCAACTGTACTTTTTATAAAAATGAAATTACAGGAGCAAATAATGGTGGAGGAGCTTTGGCCTTACAAGGAGATGCTACTATTTATAATTGTACTTTTGTAGATAACAAGGGTGTGCATGAAACCTATGGGTCGGGAATCCATATAGCTTCCAAAGCAATCGTTCAAATCTATAATTCTATTCTTGTAAGAGGTATCGGTGGCCCCGATATTTATACTCATAACGATTGTGTTATTTCGGGTACTCACAATATATATGGTACGGCTTTGGAAGGTACACCTGTGACCACCGACGAATTTGTGGATAATGTAGTTTATACCGATCAGAAACTGTTTGCGGAAGATGAACCTATTCCGGCTCTCAATGAGGGTACGACCAAAAATATCGCTATTGCAGCCGACGGTATCGCAGCCGGAGCCGGTATTGTGGTAGAAGGTGTTCCCACAGTGGACCAACGCGGCAAATCTCGTTCGGTGACTAATCCGGCCATCGGCTCCTATGAAGTGGAGAAAGCCACGTCGATAGAGCGTGTAGCTGTTGAGAAATTGTTTTGGCCTAATCCTGCACAAGGCAATATCAACTTGACGGAAGGTGTTTCGAATATCGCTATTTATGATTTGCAAGGCAGCTTGGTAAAAGAGGTTGCTATGCCTGCACAATCTGTTTCTGTGGAAGGTTTGAATCCCGGAATCTATCTGATTCGTATCACTCTAAACGGCAACGAACACAACCATCGCTTGGTTATTAAATAATAGAATTCATCATGTGTTTAAAAACGGGAGCTTCACGAAGTTCCCGTTTTTTTGTGAAAAGAGTAGAGGGTAAGCCGGTGTACCTGAGCTGTGAGTTCAGTAGAGAATCCGAGGGGTAGACATGTATTTTAGCTATGGAATTTTTGAAGATAAACACATACCGAACTTTTAGGGAGAGTTTGATTCTTGTTTAAAAGTGTATTGCTCCTTCTCCCCTTGTACTTTGCAACGCAAAATATGGGAGAGAAGTGTGAATACTTTCGATAACAGGAACAAGGTAGTGTATCTCCCTCTCCCCCTTGCCGTGCCCCGTAGCATTACGGGGTGTTCCTGCAAGGAATATAGGGGGAGTGCCCGCAGGGCGAGGGGGTTGAATATCCGATACAAACAGCCTGATGAGATGTCGGTTTCAACCCCATAAGCAAGAATGATGTAATATTTTTAACCCCTCCGTCACTTTGTGACACCTCCCCTATATGGCTAAACGCCACACAGAGGAGGAGGGTAAATATAACCCCCTTTTATTCATTAACAGTCAAATCTATTCCCATGAATTTTCTACTGAACCGGGAGAGGGGGAGTACCCAATTTCGTTACTGCTGTTGGTGTTGCTCGTGCCCCGTAGCATTGCCTATTGAGTAGATATCCTCACTAATTTATAGGCTGAGCCGAGTTATGAGGTAACGTTGTCGTCGGGGTAGATAAAGGACAGATTCATTTTAAATTCCTTCATTGGGGGTGGCGGGATTGTAGTCGATAGATTTTTGGAATCTCATTCAGGGCCTGTATATGGCCGTGCGTTGTTTATGTTATTTTTGCATATAATGTTGTCGTTCTTCGGGCGAGAATTTTTCAATGGCGTAGCGAAGCATGGTTCGAGGCATATCGCGATAACGGGTGTCGAGGAAAGTACAGAGCCGGATTTTATCCTTTTTCCCGACCTCTCGCAGCATCCAGCCTACGGCTTTGCGGATTAGGTCGTGTTTGTTGTACAAGAGAATATCGGCAATAGCGAGCGTATCGTCGAAGCGGCCTTTGCGGATCCATTGCCAAGTGGAGACAATCGAAATGCGCTGTTCCCAGATGAGGCTGCTTTGGGCCAGCCGATAGAGTGGGGTGTGGTCTTGTTCTTCGAGATAGCCTCCGACGATTTGTGCTGCGGATAAATCGACCAAATCCCAGTTGTTGATATATGAGATATTGGATAAATAGGTGTGGTATATCGCTTCTCGACGGTTGGCATCGGCTTTTTTGAATTGTTCGACCATACATAACAAGGCGGCCATGCGCAACTCGTGAACCGGGTTGTGTAACAGGATTTCGAGTTGGTCGAGCGGGGTATCTAAGTATTGTTTGACGATATTGCGCGTTACAGGAACGGGGATGCCGATGAATATGTCTTGCTCGCCGTATTCTCCTTTTCCGGTTTTAAAGAATCCAGAGAGAGTTTTTGCTTTGTCGGGGTTGGCTTCCGCCCGAATCGCTTGCTCTATGTCTTGTGCTGTGTGCATGATTGAAGATGTCGAGTTTTATTTAAGAAAGGTTCTTTCATTGTTTGCTTCCAAAATTTTCATTTGTTGAATGGCTATTTGGTTAAGTTTGATGAGCCGTTCTTTTTGAGGAATACCTTGTTCTATGAATACGGCATTGAGATTTTCCATATTTGATAAACAAATGAGTTGGTTGATCGTAGCATAGTCTCGAATATTACCTTTTTTGTTAGGATTGGTTTCTCTCCATTGAGCAGCGGTTATACCGAAAAGCGCCATATTCAATACATCTGCTTCGTTTGCATATATGATATTTGCTTGTTGATTTGTAAGTTCCGAGGGAATAAGATTTTGTTTAATGGCATCTGTATGTATGCGATAATTGATTTTTGAGAGTTCTCGTTTGGCAGACCAGCCTAACAGTTTTTGCTCGTCTTCTTTTAGCCGTTGGAATTCCCTAATTAGGTAAACTTTAAATTCAGGACTTATCCACATTGCAAATTCCATAGCAATGTCTTTATGAGCATAGGTTCCACCATAACGACCGGTTTTGGATACAATGCCTATCGCATGGGTGCTTTCTGTCCATTCTTTGGCACTTAGACGGAAGCTGTTTAATCCGGCTTGGGATTTAATTCTGTCGAATTCGACAGAATTAAAATTTGGATTATAAACTTTTTCCCAAATGCCTAAAAATTCTATCGTATTTCTATTGCGCAACCAATTGTAGAAAAAATATTCTCCATCTTTGGCCCGTAACATGTCGGTTAATGAGATATAGTCATTATCGTTGATTTGTATAATTCTAATCTCAGTGTCCTCTACTTTTATTTTTGCCATATCGATATTTGTTGAGAAACGAATTTATAAATAAAATTTTATGGATAAATATAATTTTTGATTTTTTTGAAATTTGAAATTTTAGCTTCTTTGGTATAGTCGTTGTCTTTTATAATTATTGTTTTTGACAATGTTTTTAGATGTTAATTTTAAAGGGTTCTGTTGAAAAATTTGCGGATAGGCGGCAAGGTGATGGAAAATATTCGATTCTCAGGAAGATAAAATTTGAATAAATGATTGATATATAGTCGTATATGATAAAAATTGGAATATGGGAATCAAGAAGAAATAGAATTGTCGGTTCTTTGGGTTGGGTGTAAATCCTTTTTTGGGGAAAGAAAAAGAGTTGGTTTGCTTAAAATGACTATTTTTGTAGTGAAGCTGCGAAACATAGATTACGTGTTGTCATCGTCAAGTAAATTTGTTTTTGCTCATGGTTTGTGCTATGTTCGTTTTTTAGAAAGATAATTTGAAAACAGTCTCGGCATGGTTCTCAATTACATTTGGATCGCATTTTTCGTTATTGCCTTTGTGGTGGCGGTGGTACAGACTTTCGTATATGGAAACACGGGAATCTGGACCGATATTATGAATGCTTCGTTTTCCTCGGCTCGTAGCGCGTTCGATATTTCTTTGGGTTTGACAGGTGTTCTTACGTTGTGGCTCGGACTTATGAAAATAGGGGAGCGGGGTGGGGTAGTCGCTGTTTTGTCGCGTTGGATCAGTCCGTTGTTTTCCCGACTTTTCCCGGGAGTTCCCAAAGGGCATCCGGCTTTGGGATCGATGTTCATGAATGTTTCTGCCAATATGTTGGGGTTGGACAATGCTGCTACTCCATTGGGATTGAAGGCGATGAGAGAGTTGCAAGAGTTGAATCCCAAGAAGGACACGGCGACCGATGCCATGCTGATGTTCTTGGTTTTGAACGCTTCGGGGTTGACCTTGATTCCTATCGGGGTGATGACTTATCGGGCACAGATGGGGGCAGCCAATCCTTCGGACGTTTTCTTGCCCATTTTAATCGCCACGTTCATGGCGACGTTCGTGGGGCTTTTGGCATTGTGTATCAAACAGAGAATCAATATATTCGACCGGGTAATTCTGCTATGGGGATTGGGGCTTACGGCTTTTGTGGGCGGAGTGTTTTATTATTTCTCCTCTTTGCCGGAAGAGAAGATTTCGTCTTATTCGGCTTTTGCAGCCAACAGTATTCTGTTTACGATTATCGTAATTTTTATCATGGCGGGGTTTGTCAAGCGAATCAATGTTTACGATGCTTTTATAGAGGGCGCGAAAGAGGGTTTTAAGACGGCGGTTATGATCATACCCTATTTAGTGGCTATTCTCGTGGCTATCGGGATATTCCGGGCATCGGGAGCGATGGATTATATCGTCGAGGGTTTTGCTACGGTTTTCGGTTGGTTGGGAATAGATACCGAATTTGTGGGAGCATTGCCTACGGCTTTGATGAAGTCGTTGAGCGGTAGCGGTTCGCGAGGTATGATGGTCGATGCGATGTCGGCTTATGGTGTAGACTCCTTTGTGGGTAGGGTAGCTTGTACTGTGCAAGGATCGACCGACACGACCTTTTATATCTTGGCGGTCTATTTCGGTAGCGTAGGGGTGCGTAAGACCCGCTATGCGGTCAGCTACGCTTTGCTGGCCGATGTGATAGGGGCTATTTCGGCTATTACGGTTTCTTATTTCTTCTTCAAGTAATTCTTATTCGCAGAATTGCACTATCTTTGCAGAGTATGCGGAAATGGGTTCGTTCCTCGTATAACCGAGGATTCGGCCTCCGTAGCTGTGCGTTGCGAGTGTTTTATAAGATAAAAGAGATAAAGTCATGGCTGTGAGTTATTTTGCCGAAGACGTCAAGATGCCGGCGATAAAAAAGAGAGAAACGACCGATTGGATACGTCGTGTCGCTTCGGGGTATGGGAAGAAATGCGGCGATATAGCCTATATCTTTTGTTCCGATGAGAAGATTCTCGAAGTGAATAAGGCTTATTTGCAGCATGACTATTATACCGATGTGATTACGTTTGACTATACCGAGGGCGATAAAATAAGCGGTGATATATTTATCAGCGTGGATACTGTCCGTTCCAATGCGGAACAGTTCGGAACCGATTATGACGAAGAGCTTCATCGGATTGTCATACACGGTGTTTTGCATTTGTGCGGTATCAACGATAAAGGCCCGGGTGAGCGTGAGATGATGACTCGTCATGAGAACGAGGCTTTGAAGCTGAGGTGATTGAATATATTTCTGATTTCTATGTAGCGGGGGAGGGTTCTTTCTCGATAAAAGTCATGGAGAAATAATATACGATGGATTTTAATTACGATGTGATAGTGGTGGGTGCAGGGCATGCCGGGTGTGAAGCGGCGTGCGCTTCGGCCAATCTTGGTTCGAAAACCCTGCTTATTACTATGGATATGAATAAGATAGCTCAGATGAGCTGTAATCCTGCGGTCGGTGGTATCGCCAAAGGGCAGATTGTTCGTGAGATTGATGCGTTGGGCGGATTCATGGGGATTGTGACCGATGAGACGGCGATACAATTCAGAATGCTGAACCGCTCGAAAGGTCCGGCCATGTGGAGTCCTCGTTCACAGAGCGACCGAACCAAGTTTATTGCTACATGGCGCTCTATTTTGGAAAATACGGAGAATCTATATATGTGGCAAGATTCTGTTAATCAGGTTCTTGTGAAAGATGGACGCGTGACGGGCGTGGTGACGGATATGAACGTGACGTTTACGGCGAAATGCGTGGTGTTGACGACCGGTACTTTTATGAACGGTTTGATGCATATCGGTCGTACCCGACTGCAAGGGGGGCGTATCTCTGAACCGGCATCGCACGGTATTACCGAGCAGCTCGTGGAGCTGGGTTTTACTGCCGGACGCATGAAAACGGGAACACCGGTTCGAATCGATGGCCGGAGTATTCATTTCGAGGAGGCGACCGAGCAGAGGGGAGAGGACGATTTTCACAAGTTTTCTTTCCTCGATTTCCAGCCTCGTCCGTTGACGCAACGTAGTTGTTGGACTATTTATACGAATGAACAAGTACACGATATATTGCGTGCAGGTCTGCCCGATTCGCCTTTGTATAACGGTCAGATACAAAGTATAGGACCTCGCTATTGTCCCAGTATAGAGACAAAAATAGTGACATTTCCCGATAAAACGGAACACCAGTTGTTTCTCGAACCAGAAGGGGAGACTACGCAGGAATATTATTTGAACGGTTTTTCTTCGTCGTTGCCTTTGGATATTCAGGTAAAGGCTTTGCAAGAAATTCCGGCATTGCGAGATGTGCGCATATATCGTCCCGGTTATGCGATCGAATATGATTATTTCGATCCTACACAATTAAATCATAATTTGGAAACTAAACAGATTTCCAATCTTTTCTTTGCGGGACAAATCAATGGTACGACGGGGTATGAAGAGGCCGGAGGACAGGGGCTTATCGCCGGAATAAACGCTCATATCAATTGTCACGGAGGTGCTTCGTTTACATTGGGGCGGGACGAAGCCTATATAGGGGTTTTGATCGACGATTTGGTGACAAAAGGTGTCGATGAACCTTATCGTATGTTCACTTCGAGAGCCGAATATCGTATTTTGTTGCGTCAGGACGATGCCGATATGCGCCTTACCGAGCGAGCTTATCGGTTAGGGTTGGCGAAACGGGAGCGATATGATTTGTTGATGGCGAAACGGGATAGCGTGGACCGGTTGATTCGGTTTGCGCAAAACTATTCTATAAAACCGGCCTATATAAACGAAGGTTTGGAAGCTCTGGGAACAGCTCCCTTGAAACAGGGGGTGCGATTGATCGATTTGATATTACGTCCCCAGTTGGATATGGCCAAACTTTCGACATTGGTTCCTGCGTTGAAACAAGAAATTTCTGTTATAAAGAATCGTAGAGAAGAAATTGTAGAGGCTGCCGAGATTAAGATGAAGTATCAAGGTTATATCGATAGGGAGAAAATGATTGCCGATAAAATTTCTCGTTTGGAACATATTCGCATACGAGGGAAATTCGATTATAGCCAGATACATGCATTATCGACCGAAGCTCGTCAGAAATTGGAAAGAATAGATCCCGAGACCATAGCGCAGGCTTCGCGCATACCGGGTATTTCGCCGAGCGATATAAACATATTGCTGCTGTTGGTGGGACGTTAATGTTTCACGTGAAACAAATCGCCAGAAAGCCTTTAAATAAAGGGATAGAACGAATAAAACAATAAAAATAAAATGAGTGTAGAGATTATTAAAAGTAAGATTCGCGATGTTGTTGACTTCCCTCAAAAGGGAATTGTTTTTAGAGATTTGACAACAGTTTTCAAAGATGCGGATTATTTGAGGGAATTGTCGGATATGCTTACTGCCATATATGCCGAAAAGGGTATTACGAAAGTAGTGGGTATAGAGTCTCGCGGTTTTATTATGGGGCCTATATTGGCGACGCGTATCGGAGCCGGATTCGTGCCTATGCGCAAACCGGGAAAACTTCCTGCTGAAACTTGGCAGGAAAGTTATACCAAAGAGTATGGCGTAGATGTCATAGAGATTCACAAGGATGCCCTTTGTGAAAACGATGTTGTTTTATTGCACGATGATTTGTTGGCGACAGGTGGGACTATGTTGGCCGCTTATAATTTGGTAAAACGATTCAACCCGAAGAAAGTCTATGTCAATTTTCTCGTTGAATTGGAGTTTTTGAAAGGAAGAGATTTATTTCCGAACGATGTGGAAATCGAATCTCTGATAAAATATTGATACGGATTGATCGATAAAAACGAAAATATTAAGAATAAGCTCGCCCTTTTACCGGATACCCCGGGCGTATACCAATATTTCGATAAAACGGGAAAGATTATTTATGTAGGTAAGGCGAAGAATCTGAAACGTCGTGTGTCTTCTTATTTCAATAAGGTGCATGATTCGCCTAAGACTAATATTCTCGTCAAAAATATTTATGATCTTCAATATATCGTCGTCAAGACCGAGGAAGATGCTTTGCATCTTGAAAACAGCCTTATCAAAGCATACAAGCCTCGGTATAACGTTTTGTTGAAAGACGACAAGACTTATCCGTGGATTTGTTTGCGTAACGAACATTTTCCCCGGGTGTTTCTGACTCGCAAAGTTTATAAAGACGGTTCGAAATATTATGGCCCGTATGCCAATGTACACTTGGCGAAAACCGTGTTGGGATTAATTCGAGAATTATATCCTATTCGCACATGCAATTATGCATTGATCCCTGAAAATATCGAAAAAAATCGTTTTCGGGTTTGTCTGCAATATCACATTAAAAATTGTAAAGGGTGTTGTGTCGGCAAAATATCGGAACAAGAATATAACGGATATATCGAACAGGTGCGTCAGATTCTCAACGGAGACATACACCAGTTGAGTAACCATTTGTTGGAAGAGATGTCGGCTCTGTCTGCCGAGCTGCGCTTCGAGGAAGCTCAGGTTGTTAAGGAAAAATACGATTTAATCGAGAAGTATAAAGCTAAATCGGTTATCGTGAATCCGGCTTTGCACGAAATCGATGTCTTTTCTTACGATGAGGACGAGGGGGTAGCTTTTGTGAATTATATGCACGTGCGAGGCGGCTCGATCGTACAAAGTATTACTATCGAGTATAAGAAAAAGCTCGATGAATCTGCTTCTGAAATTTTATCATTGGGTATTGCCGAGTTACGTTCCCGATTCGGAAGTCGGGCTAAGGAGGCTCTTGTACCGTTTTTACCGGAGTCTGATTTTATTGACCTTGAATTTGTCGTTCCGCAAAGGGGGGATAAGAAAAAATTACTCGCGGTATCGGAGCAGAATGTGAAGCAATATAAGGTAGATCGATTGAAACAAAGCGAGAAGCTGAATCCAGAACAGAGAGTCATGCGGATATTGACCCGGATACAACAGGATTTCAGGTTACCCGAATTGCCGTGGCACATGGAATGTTTCGACAATTCAAATATACAAGGTACGAATCCGGTCGCCTCTTGTGTGGTGTTCAAGAAGGCGAAACCATCGAAAAAAGACTATCGCCATTTCGATATTAAGACTGTCGTGGGGCCCGACGATTTTGCTTCCATGCGTGAGATTATTTATCGCCGGTATCGTCGTTTGCTCGATGAAGGAGAGGAGTTACCGCAGTTGATTATTGTCGATGGCGGGAAAGGGCAATTGAGTGCGGCTTTGGAGTCGATCGACGCTCTTGGATTGAGGGGTAAAGTTTCGATAGTGGGTATTGCCAAGCGTTTAGAGGAAATTTATTTTCCCGGAGATTCCTTGCCTCTTTATATAGACAAGAATTCGGAGTCGTTACGAGTTATTCAGCACATGCGAGACGAGGCTCACCGGTTCGGTATTACATTTCATCGAAATAAACGGAGTAAAGGGCAGGTGAAGTCGGCGTTAGATTCCATTCCCGGTATCGGCCCCAAGAGTCGGGATTTGTTGCTGTCTCATTTCAAGAGTGTGAAACGGATTAAGGAGGCTTCGGAATCTGATTTGATGGCAGTCGTGGGGACGGCGAAAGCTAAAATCATAAAAAAATATTTGATTTAAACTATAATTATTTGATTTTCAGTTTTTTTAATTTGCTGTCCCTTTATGAATGGCTTTGAAAGTCGTTATACTACGTATGATCAAGTAAGTTTGCTTCTGTTTTGGATTTACATTATCTTTGTCTAATGCGAAAATAGGATTCGATTCGGAATGAAAAACGAGTGTATTCGTTTTATCTTGTACACTCCTTTCTCTATCTTTGCATGATAAGAAATGAATTTCCTATGAGAGTAGTCGTTCAAAGAGTGAAGAGGGCTTCGGTGCGGATAGGCGGAGAATTACATTCCTCCATAGAAGCCGGTCTTTTGATATTGTTGGGAGTGGAAGATAGCGACGAATCGTCGGATATCGAATGGTTGGTGAAGAAATGTGCTAATCTGCGTATCTTTGACGATGAGAACGGGGTTATGAACCGATCTTTAATCGATATGAACGGAGAAGTGATGATTGTTAGTCAGTTCACGTTAATGGCATCGACCAAGAAGGGAAACAGGCCCTCTTATATCCGGGCGGCCGGACATGAGCACGCTGTCCCTATGTACGAGGCTTTTTGCCGTCGTTTTTCGGAGGAAATTTCCAAAACGGTGGCTACGGGTGTCTTCGGCGCCGACATGCAGGTAGAGCTCGTGAACGACGGGCCGGTAACGATTTGTATGGATACGAAAAACAAGGAGTGATCTTATGACGATAAAAGAAGCGCAGGAACAGGTCGATAAATGGATTAAAAGCGTTGGCGTGAGATATTTCAGCGAATTGACGAATATGGCTATATTGACCGAAGAAGTGGGAGAGGTGGCGCGCATCATTTCCCGTCAGTACGGCGATCAGTCGTTTAAATCGGGGGAGGAGAACTGCGATTTATCGGACGAATTGTGCGATGTTTTCTGGGTATTGCTGTGCCTTGCCAACCAAACAGGGGTAGATTTGACCTCTGCTTTTGAAAAGAATATGGAGAAGAAGACAAATAGAGATAAAACAAGACATATCAACAATCCTAAATTAACAAAAAATGGATAGATACGAAGAAATGTTGAGTCGGTATAAAACCGATTTAGACGATGCACAAGTGGCAGCGGCCGTAGAAAAGATCGTGCGGGATAATTTGGCAACGAACAGTACTCCCGATGTATATAAGTTTTTGTTCAGCTGTATCGATCTGACTTCGTTGCATACAGAGGATAATACCGATTCGATTACTAAGTTCACCAAACGAGTGAACGATTTCGAAGAGGAGCATCCGGAGATGCCCAGTGTGGCCGCGATTTGCGTGTATCCTAATTTCGCGGGTACGGTTCGCGCCAATCTCGATGTGTCTTCTGTGAATATCGCTGCCGTGTCCGGCGGTTTTCCCACTTCGCAGACTTTTACCGAGGTGAAAGTAGCCGAGACGGCTTTGGCTCTCGGCGATGGAGCCGATGAAATAGATATTGTCATCAATGTGGGTAATTTTTTAGGCGGAAATTACGAGGAAATGTGCCAAGAAATCGAAGAACTCAAACAAACTTGTAGAGATGCTCATTTGAAAGTGATCCTCGAAACAGGAGCCTTAAAAACGGCTTCTAATATTAAGAAGGCTTCTTTGTTGTCTATATACTCGGGAGCCGATTTCATAAAGACTTCTACGGGTAAGAGCGAGCCGGCTGCGACTCTCGAAGCCGCTTATGTGATGTGTCAGGCCATTAAGGAATATTATGAGCAGACCGGGACGATGATCGGGTTTAAGCCTGCCGGTGGAATTTCTACGACAGCCGATGCTGTGAAGTATTATTGTGTGGTGAAAGAAGTGCTCGGTGAAAAATGGTTGACTAACGAATATTTCAGAATCGGGGCCAGCCGTTTGGCCAACAATTTACTTTCGGATATTTGGGGAAATCCCACGAAGTTCTTCTAAATAAAGTCGTTTGACGAAAATAAAGAAGCCCGGTACAATCCGGGCTTCTTTATTTTTATGATTTGCCAGCATGCTAAATGAACGAATCGTCATAAGCCATTTTTGCGTCGGTCACGAATTGTTTTATTTTCTGTTCTTCGCTTTTGGGGCAGATGAGCAGCACATTATCGGCTTCGGCTATGATGTAGTCGTGAAGTCCTTCGACAACGACCAATTTTTCCCCCTTAACGGCTATGACACTGCCCGTTGTGTTGTAGAGTAACGCTTTGCAGTTTTGGGTTACATTTTCGTCTTTATTTTTGGGTGAGTGGTCGTACAGGGCACTCCAAGAACCTAAATCGCTCCACCCGAATTCTGCGCAAAGCACAAATACGTTCGAGGCTTTTTCCATGATACCGAAATCTATCGATATACTGGGGCAGGCTGCGAAATTTTCGTCGATAAAATGTTTTTCTTCGGGCGTGTTGAATACTTTGATGTTTTCTTCGAATCGGTTCGAAATATCGGGTAAAAACCGTTGGAACGCTTTGATAATTGTCTGTACATTCCAAATGAAAATACCGGAGTTCCAGAAAAATTCGCCGCTCTCCACGAACATTTTGGCAAATTCGAGATTGGGTTTTTCGGTAAATGTTTTTACGGTCTTTATATTATCTTCGGCATCTTCGCCTATCTGAATATATCCGTATCCCGTTTCAGGACGATTGGGCTTTATACCTAAGGTGAGCAGCGCTGGATATTTTGATACGAAATCGAGCCCGCGATTGACGCATTGAGCGAATTCGTTTTCTTTAAGAATGAGATGATCCGAAGGGGCTACAACGATATTGGCATTCGGGTTGAGTGCCTGAATATGATAAGAGGCCCAAGCGATACAGGGAGCTGTATTTCTTCGGGTCGGTTCCAGCAAAATATTTTCTTCGGCGATATCGGGTAACTGTTCTTTTACCAAATCGACATATATTTCGTTTGTGACGATGAATATATGGTCTTTGGGGATTATTTTTATAAATCTGTCATAACTCATTTGGAGGAGCGAACGTCCTATCCCGAAAAAATCGAGGAATTGCTTGGGTCTGTTGTTTCGGCTAAAAGGCCAAAAGCGACTTCCGATACCACCTCCCATGATTACACAATATCTATTTTCCATAGTCGTGTCGTTTTTTTAATGTTAATTCTTCTGCTAAAATAGCTATTTTTTATTAGAAAGATAACTCGAATAACTTTTTTTGAAAAAAAACAGAGATTATTTGTCTTATTCAAAATCTGTTTTTATCTTTGCACCGCATTTAAGCCCAGATGGCGGAATCGGTAGACGCGCTGGTCTCAAACACCAGTGGATTAACCTCCATGCCGGTTCGATCCCGGCTCTGGGTACAAAGATAAAAGCTAAGTGTTGAGCAATCATCATTTAGCTTTTTATTTTGCCTAAAATTTTCCCATATTAGGCCCCATATTTTCCCCACGCGTAGAGCAGTATTTAAGACCAATTATCTTTGCTTGTAAAGAGAATTGATAAAAACAAAGCAAACGAAAAGAACAATCGGTTCATTTTCTCTCGTTTGCTTTATAGGATATGTAAGTTTAACTGCTTAACCACAGCGATGCATCAATCCAATATATGTTCTGGTATAGATGTAGTACTTAACATTCCTGTAATTTGATAATCTGTATTAGGAACAGTCAGTTTCATAGTCATATCTATCGGCGCAGGACTTTTATGTACACTATCGAAGAGTTTGCCCCACTCTACGCCCAAATAGGCTTGAATAACACTTAATACTTGTGAGGAGTTTGCATTGATCTGAAAGTCATAAGATTTTGTCGTGGCGTCATTATCTGTAATATTTAGATGTAAACCGGGAATGCCATTAAATTGAGGTAGGGCATCGTCGGGTGTGACAAAAAACTCATAGCTGCCTTTTGCTATCGGTTGTTCAGATAACCGTCCGTGAATTTTGTCTATGGCGAAAATATAGCACTCTTTTTCTTGGTTATTTACGAAAAAGAGCGTTGTATTGGCTTCCAGTGCTGGATAATTGCTCTCGGATATAGTATATGCCAAATAGCAGTCCGTTACTTTAACCTCTACTTTTTCCACATCATTTGTTACATTGTCAATAATAGTCAAGGTTGTGACTCCTTTCTGCATACCATACAGATTGATATGCCCTTTTAGGTTATCTTCCTCCCAATCATCGTTGTATTTCGAATAAATGGCTTGTAATACGTCTTCATTTTCTATGTCCAAGCTGATGTCTCCGCTGCCATTTGTGATTGAAATAGAAGTGGAACTTCGTTCTAGTCGTATTTCATAGTAGTCTTTTTCGAGAATGAATGGTGTTGGTGTATTTTCAATATTATCATCACTGCAAGCTACAATAAACAGGCACGTAATTAAAAGAACCGAATTGATAAGTTTATTCATATCCGCACAATTCCCTATTGGCTCTGTCGGGTTATTAAATTTACAGATTGAAAAACGTGAGCCAACTATGTCACGTCTAAGTGAAGGCCGTAGGAAATCTTTGATGCAGATGTAACAATAGCAGTCCACGCTATATGCGTAAGAACCACTATGCTATCTCTTGCATCGGTTTGAAAACTTCCTACATTTTCACCTATAAGATAAACATAACGTTTCTTCTTTTTTAAAGTGTCTTGGAGAGAGTTCCCTCAATCCACTCACAAAGATATGCGGTTTAGTTGAAATCCAGTCAAATACTATCAGATTATATTCTGAATACCCTATTTTTCTTCTCTATCTGTATGGAATTGAGCAGACTTTGCTGTAATTTCTCCCATTGCACCTTGAACCATTGGATTATTAGCGTATTATTTAGGGATTGTTTCTACAAAATGGATAGGATATTTGTTCCAGTATTTTTTATAAATTCTATTTTCCTGACCGTCTAAGTTGAGTGGATACATTCGAAATGTAACCCATTTGTTTTTAGGTTGCCACAATTCGTTATAGGAATATCGGTATTTCATACCGATGGCTTGCATCACCCTTCCGCTTCTTGGATTGTTTACATCGTGTGTGGCCGTGATATAGGGTATTTCGATATGTTTTTCACTTGGATATAATTTATCCTACGAATAGGACGTGAATATCGGATTGAAAGCCGTATGGACAATGGATTTATATAATGATTTTTCATATAGATGTAATATTATATCAAACTTATTTTAATTGAAATTCTTTTGCTGTTTCAATATTTTTTTCAATCTTGCAATGCTCTTAGAATTCTATTAATAGGAAATGGACGATAGCGCTTTAACCCATCAGTTAAAACAGGGTAACCAGTTAGCTTTTACCATTCTTTATGACACTTATTCGGAGCAGGTGTATAGACTTGCGTTTAAATATTTGTGTAATAAAGAACTGGCAGAAGATGCTGTGCAGAATCTTTTCATGAAAGTTTGGATTAAACGAACCTCTCTCGATGAGAGTCGCCCATTGAATCATTTTTTATTTACCGTTTTAAAAAACGATTTACTTACTATCCTTCGCGATCCCAAGAATAATATTTTTGTTTTGGACGATTGTTTGGAGTTATTGGAGCGTATAGACGGGGGCAACCAAGACGATGAGGATATGGATAAAGAGCAATTGGACTTGGTGCGCCATGCTATCGAACAGTTGTCTCCTCAAAGGAGGAAGATTTTTTCTTTGAAAATTTCGGGAAAATATTCTAACCAAGAAATTGCAGATAAGCTAAATCTTTCTGTCAATACAATAAAATTCCAGTATAGCCAGTCTCTGAAACAGATAAAGGAGATTGTTCGTAAGTGTGCTATTTCCCTTTTGATATAATACTTAAAATAAGTTAATGTAAGATCTGTATATAATACTTTTTGAAATTTATATAGTATTATATAATGAAAGCCAATGAAACATGCATTTTAGAAAACGACATCGGACCGATTCTGAGATATTGAAATATATATCCGGGCATATCGACAAAGATATAAACCGGCTGTTAAATGCCGAATCTTTGCCAATGGGAGGATGCGATGTGCCGGATTTCGATAAATTCGGCGTATATGAAAGTTTGGCGCAGAGAATAGGTCGAAGCGAAAGACGAAATGTCTGGACGGTTTGTAAATGGGCTTGTGCCATTGCATTGGTATTGTTGAATGTCGGATATTTGGCTTATCAGAATATCGATTTATCGAAGCCTGTCTATAAAGAGGTTTGTTCTTTGAAGGGAGAACGATTGGTCGTATTGCTCGGAGATGGAACGCGAGTGTGGTTGAATGCAGACTCGAAGTTGGTTTATCCAGAGCAATTTGCGAAGGATAAAAGAGAAGTATCGTTAGTAGGCGAGGCTTATTTTGAAGTAAAGAAGGATATATCTAAACCGTTCATGGTACAGGCAGACGAAATGAATATCCGTGTAACGGGAACGAGTTTTAACGTATCGGGATATCCTACGGATTCGGTGGTTACGACCACGTTGGACGAAGGGGGTATAGTGATAAGTTATCCGTATGCAGAAAAATCGGGAACGTATCAGATGGCTCCCGGCCAGACTGCAATTTATGAAAAAGGAAGTAGGCTTTGTAAAGTCATGAAGAACGAGTATTATAAAGATGCTTCTGTTTGGAGGGAAAATAAATTGATATTCAGAAATGCTCCTTTGGAAGAGGTCTTGACTACATTGTCTCGGCAATTTGACGTTTCTTTTGATATCCGCAGTGAAAAGATAGCTGCGTTCACATATAATTTCACCTGCAAGCTAAACAATTTGTCAGGTATTTTTGAAATGATGTCTGCCATTACCCCAATTAAGTTTAATGAAATATCGGAGAATGTATATGCTGTGAAAGAAAAATAATTAGTCTAATAACTTAACAAACACTCAAAATTTATGCTGGAAAAATACGTTTTTCCATACATCAGAAAGTGGTGTGTGGTAGGAGGGCTTTGTCTTGCTTTTCCGTGGGTTGCTTATGCTCAGCAACAGAAAATCTCGTTAAACATTCAGAATGTTACATTGAAACAAGCGATGGAACAGATAAAGGAGCAAGCTGTTGTAAATGTGGCATATAGTAAGGAATTTGTAGACCCGAACAAGACCGTTTCTTTGAAGGTCGAAAATGTGAGTTTGCAGACGGCGCTGACCCAACTATTTAAGGGTACAGATGTCGGATTCCGTTTCTTGGATAATAGTGTTCTTTTATACAATCAAAAGGAACAAGACAGTTCGGGAGCTGCATCGAAAGAGCAACAAATCGTATCGGTCAAAGGTACTGTCGTAGATCAAGTGACCGGCGAGCCTATTATCGGAGCGTCTGTTGCCGTAGAGGGATCATCGAAAGGAACCAGTACCGATTTGGACGGTAAATATTCGTTAAACGCACCCGTGGGTAGTACTTTGAAATTTTCTTATGTCGGATATAAGGAAACGAAAAAAGAGGTATTGCAGGCCGGGGTGTTAGATGTTTCTCTCATGGAGAGTTCTGTTTCTTTGGACGATGTGGTGGTCGTCGGTTATGGCGTACAGAAGAAGGTGAACGTAACCGGGGCCGTATCTATGGTAAAAGGAGATGAATTGGAAAACCGTCCCGTCGCTAATGTCAGTGCGGGGTTACAAGGCTTATTGCCGGGTGTGAGCATTACGTCTTCGTCTGGGCAGCCCGGAGCCGTGCCTTCAATAACGGTTCGTGGTGTCAGTACCATAAATAGTAGTACCGCACCTCTTATATTGATTGACGGAGTTTCGGGTGGAGATTTGAATTTGTTGAATCCCAACGATGTAGAGAGTGTGTCGGTTTTGAAGGATGCTGCATCTGCCGCTATTTACGGAGCTCGTGCGGCCAACGGGGTTATTTTGATTACAACCAAGCAGGGCAAACGAAAGGAGAAGGCTACATTGACCTATTCGGGATATGTGGGTATGCAAACACCTACCGCTTTGCCGGAATTGGTAACAGGCCGGCAGTATATGGAGTTGTCTAACGAGGCAATGTCTGCCGCCGGTTTTTCCAGACCTTATGATGTGGATGCTTTTGAAAAATATGATTCGGGAATGTATCCCAATGAATATTCGAACACAGATTGGGTGAATGAAATTTTTAAGAAACATGCGTTGCAAACGAGCCACTCGGTAAGTGTAAGAGGGGGAAGCGAGAAAAGCAGCTACTTTATGTCTTACGGTTATTTAGATCAAGATGGATTGGTCGTGGGTGATGCATTTAAAACAAAACGGCACAATGCGAGAATCAATGTGAATACAGAGGTTTTCGATCGATTGAAAATAAACGGGAATGTCAGTTTTGTCGATTATTACCGTAATGCGTCCGGATTTTCGGGTACTGGTGGTGTATTTCGTTTAGCCCAACGCATGTCTCCGCTGTTACCGGTGAAATGGCAACAACAAAATGAGATGGGATTATGGGAAGACACCGAATATTGGTCCAGCGGGAGTATAAATAATCCTGTTTATGTTGCCACAGAGGGTGGAGAGGAAAAGAGAAAATCTCGTACATTGAATACTATCGTGAGTGCGGATTTGCGTATAATCGACGGTTTGAATTTAGGAGGACAATATGCTGCGAACTATTATTTCAGAGAAACTGATAAGTTTACTCCTACGTTACCGGAATATTTTTCAGACGGGACTCCCGATCCTGCTAATAAAAATATGAGAAATTCGGTGAGCCAAGCACATCAAGATGCTTTGACTCAAACCTTACAGTTAACATTGAATTTTCAGAAGCAGATCAATAAACATGAAATTGGAGCTCTGTTGGGATATTCGCAAGAGTGGTATAATTTCAGTAGTTTAAGCGCGAGTCGTAAGAAAATACCATTTGATGGCATTTATGTGATCGATGCAGGGACCGAGGATATTACGAATAGCGGTACGAAGAGTTCTTGGGCTTTACGCTCTTATTTCGGCCGTGTGAATTATGCGTTTGATGGAAAGTATTTGGTAGAAGCGAATATGCGTATCGATGGTACTTCTCGCTTCGCTAGGGATAATCGTTGGGGATATTTTCCATCTTTCTCGGCTGGTTGGAATTTTTCCAGAGAAGAATTTATGCAGTTTGCAGAACCTGTGTTGAGTTCCGGTAAACTAAGGGCTTCTTGGGGTGAATTAGGAAACCAGAATGTGGGTAGCGATTATTATCCATATTTGACTCCTATTGATTCGGGAGAAAGTTATCCGATCGGAGGAAAACAGAATATCGGTTTTCAACAAAGTAAATTGGGAAATGCCAATATCAAGTGGGAAACGATAAGAATGTTGAATGTCGGCGTAGATTTAACTTTCTTTAATAATAGGTTGACCGCTTCTTTCGATTGGTTTAAGAAAGATAATATCGATGCATTGGTGAAACCTGTTTATCCTACGGTCGTAGGAATCACCGGAACGGCTAATTTGCCTTATGAAAACATGGGTAAAATCGAAAATAAAGGTTGGGAGCTTGAAATCGGTTGGCGAGACCAGATTGGAGAAGTGAAATATAATTTGCTATTCAATCTTTCTGATGCCAAGAATAAAATTGTCGATTTAGGAACGAGTGAACCTCGATTAACCAATAACATTCGTAGAGAAGGAGATCCTATCGACGCTTATTATGGTTATTTGACCGATGGTTTGGCACAGATTGATGACTTTGGCGGTGTCGATAGTAATGGAAAGTATATTAATCCTAAGTTCGCTATTCCAAAAGCGGCAGAAGCTATAACACAACCGGGAGATATTAAATATCGAGATATTTCTGGACCCGGTGGAATTCCAGATGGAGAAATAGATGAATATGATAAGGTTGTATTTGGCGATCCGTATCCGCATTATTCCTATTCATTGAGAGGCCAGTTGCAATGGAGAGATTGGGATTTTAGTTTTTATTTCCAAGGAGTGGGGAAAGTAAATGGTTATCTGTCAGATGAAGCCCGTCACTGTTTTATCAACGATTATTCTATTCCTAAGGTAGAACATTTGGATCGCTGGACTCCTAACAACCCCGATGCCACATATCCTAGACTGTATCAAGCTCAATCTCATAATTTATTATTCAGTGATTATTGGAAAGAAGATGCTTCGTATTTGCGTTTGAAAAATGTACAATTGGGTTATTCTATTCCCAAAAAACTTCTTAATCGATGGAAAATAGAGGGGTTGCGATTGTATGCGTCGGCAGATAATTTACTGACATTCACTAAATATTTCGGTGCTTATGATCCGGAAGTACGGGAATCTTCAGGTGATGTTTATCCCCAAGTAAAGACATACGTATTCGGTTTAGTTCTTTCATTTTAATAAATACCATTGAATATGAAAACGATTAAATATATTGCGGCTTTTTTGCCGTTGGCATCATTGTTGGTTTCATGTAACGATGATTTTTTAGACAGATATCCTCAGGATTCCGTGACTAATGAAACTTATTGGAAGACGGAGGAGCAGTTGCGCGCGGCATTGTATCCTTGTTATGAAACATTTGAATATGAGTTGTTGATTAAATGGGCAGAGTCTACGGCCGAAACTGTAATATGGGGTAATAAAAACAGCGGACTTTCCAAAGTATCGGGAGGGAAACATGCTTATACCGATGGGTTCCCCTTTACTTCGTATTGGAGATATTCTTACGGACATATTCACACTTGCAATAATTTCCTAGATAATTACAATCGGGCCGAAATCGACCAAGATGTTAAAGATGTCTATGCCGCCGAGGTGAAGGTCATAAGGTCGTGGGTATATTTTATGTTGACGACTTTTTTTGGAGATGTTCCCTGGATTAACCATGTTATTACGTCCGAAGGAGCTTATGGACCTCGTACTCCACGAAGTGAAGTTATCGATAGCTTAATGACCGATTTGGATTGGGCTGCTTCGAAATTGCCTCATGAAAGGCAAACGGGAGATAATGTAGGTCGTATAGACCGCTGGGGGGCTTTGGCGATGAAAGCGCGTATCGCCCTTCAAAACGAACGTTATGATATTGCTGCCAAAGCTGCCAAAGAGATTATAGACGATGGCCCCTACGATCTTTATGATTATGAAAAATTGTATCATCTCGAAGGAGATATAGAGAATAATCCAGATAATAACGAAGCGATTATTTCCAGTATCTATGTGAATGATATTCGCAATAATAACATGTCGAACGAGACTTGTTCGCCGGTGGATTTTATTCGATTTAATCCTACCAAAACGTTGGTCGATGCTTATTTATGTATCGATGGTATGCCTGCTAAGCCGGGATTGGAGTATTATAAACGTACAGATATAAAAACGTCACCTCTGTATAAGTATCCTGAGGAACATTATGCCGATTATTTCCAAAACAGGGATCCGAGAATGAGAATGACGTTGTTTACTCCCGGTGATCAATGGGGTGGCGGTGACGATGGAGATGCCGAATATCGCCGTCCGAACGATATATTTCAGTTACCACGCTTCTCGTCGTTACAACCCGGCCGGAACGGAGCTAACGGGATAACCGGCTTTTATTTCAAAAAATACAACGAGATAAGTATTGCTGGAAATGCCAACAGGTCTCACACCAATTTGAACGTAATTCGTTATCCAGAGGTTCTTTTGATTTATGCAGAAGCTCTTTATAAGATGAACGGGACATTGACCCAAACTGAAATCGATGAGACTATTAATCGTTTGAGAGATCGAGTGGGTATGCATCGAATGGATTTGAAGGAGCTGCAACAGTGGAATCTCGATTTGTGGACCGAAATAAAGAGAGAGCGACGTATCGAGCTTTCGTTCGACGGTATGCGATATGCAGATATAATGCGTTGGAGAGAAGGTGAATTGCGTTTTGGTCGGGCTATTACAGGGCCTAGTCTAACCGTTTGTATGAACGATTTGGGCGCTAATCCTTATCCCGATACCGGAGTCGATGAATTCGGCGATGTGATTTACGAAAAATCGAGAGCAGAAGGAGGTCCCCGTTATTTCGATCCGGCTATGCATTATTTGTGGCCTGTGCCTTATGAGGAAAGAATGAAAAATCCTCTGTTGGGTCAAAATCCCGGTTGGCCGGAATAGGTTGAATTTCTAATCCACACTATTAGAATCCTAATAGTGTGGATATTAATGGACTATAAAATATGATTACGATGAAACGTGTGTTTATATTGATGATGAGTATCAGTGCTGTTTTTATGGGTTGTAGTAAAGCCAATGAACCGCAAGGAGATGCCGGTTGGGGTGGTAACACTGAACCCAAAGAAAACCTGGTCGTGATGAGTTATAACATAAAACACTGTGCACCCTATTATGGTGTATCGGGTGAAACAACAACCGCAGATGTGAATAACGTTGCGAATGTGATAAAAAGCAAAAAGCCAGATGTAGTTTTGTTGCAAGAGGTAGATTATAAAACGACAAGAAGTTTGGGTGTGGATCAGGCTAAAGAATTGGCAGAATTGGCCGGTTATCCGTATTATTATTTTTTCAAACAAAAAGATTTTCAAGGCGGGGCTTATGGTGCAGCTATCCTTTCTTCTTTTCAAATGAGCGAAATCGTAAATCATGATCTCCCGAAAGAGATAGATGGACTGACTATTACGGGAAGTAACGTTTTGGGGACAGCCAAGATAAAGTTCAATGGAATCGATGTTTATTTGGCGGTAACCCATTTATCCGTTACTCAGGCGGAAAGGGATAGACAATTCCCCGTTATAATGGAAGAACTTTCTTCTAAAAGCGACTTTCCTATTATTTTAGGAGGGGACTTTAATTCGAAACCGGATAATTCGATTATCGGCAAGTTGGAAGCTGCCGGATTTGTCAGGACGAATACAGATCCGAAAAATTTTACAATTCCTTCTAATGCGCCCAATCGGGAAATAGACTATATCGCTTACAGGCCTTTGGAATATTTTAATGTTGTTTCTCATACTGTCGTTACGGGGGTAAATGCATCCGATCATCTCCCTATTATTTCTGTGTTGAAAATTTCAAAACCGTAGAAAATGAAAGCATTTAAATATCTTTTGATTGTCGTGTTTTTATACCAGTTTGGAAACGTATATGCACAAGACACTTTGAGAATAAAGGTAATGACCTATAATATTCGTTTTGGAGAATTGGCATCGTTGGAGGAACTGGCTTCGCATATAAAGTCTTTCAATCCCGATTTCGTTGCGTTGCAGGAAATAGATTGTAAAACCGATAGAGGAGAGAGAGCTCCGCATCAAATCGGGCGTGACTATATTTCGGAATTGGCATATTTTACAAAGATGTTTGGCGTGTATGGGAAAACAATCGATTATAAGGGTGGATATTATGGTATAGGAATCCTTTCCCGATACCCTTATATCGATACGAAGAAAACTTTTTTGCCGTGGCCCAATAAAGCGCATGAACGTAGAGCTCTGTTAGAGGGTCTGTTTGAAATAGGCGAAGATACGATTTGTTTTGCATCGACACATTTGGATTATCAGTTGCCAAAGACGAGAGAAGCACAGACCGCTTTTATTACCGAGCATTTCAATGATTATCGATACCCTGTGGTTTTAGGAGGAGATTTTAATACAGCTCCTTCGTCAAAGGAAATTAAGTATAGTATGTTGGAAAATTGGTTTTTGGCAACCGATTACGGTTTTACTGTTCCCGCTTGGAACCCCAAGAGAAAGATTGATTATATTTTCGCCAGACCTAAACAGGGGTGGAAAATTGTGAGAACTCAAACCGTTCAGTCTGTTTTATCCGACCACTTGCCTATTGTGACAGAATTGGAGTATGTAAAATATTGATTTCTTGTTATGAAAAGGGTATTTATATTATCGATATTGATTTTGTTTATAAGTTTATGTACTGGTTCTATATCGGCTGGAACGACGAAGTTACTTTCTTATAACATTAAAGGTCATAGTATGACCTCATCGAGGTTGGCCGATATTGCTACCATTATCAATACGCAAAATCCCGATATCGTGGCTTTGCAAGAAGTCGATAACCGTTCGTTAGGTATCTTTAATCATGATTATTTGAGCGAACTGGCCGAATCTACTGGCATGCATTCGCAGTTTTTTGCTTTGGTGGGGACTTATTATGGCATAGGTATTTTATCGAAGACAGAACCTATATCGGTGAAAACCCAGTCTTTTACCCCATCGGATACTTCGAAAGACAAGGAGTCCCGCGGTTTTCTCATTGCCGAATTTGACAACTTCTATTTCCTTTGTACGCATTATTCTCTTAATGCCGATGACCGAGATACTGCGACAGAATGGGCTATCCGCTTTGCACGGCAAAGTGATAAGACTGTCTTTATCGCTGGCGACTTCAATGCTCAGCCTACTTATCGGGCAATGGTGACTTTCAAAGAGTATGGATTTTCGATACTGAACAATACGGCTTTATATACCTATCCGGCTAAGGACCCTACGTCGTGCATAGATATGATTATCTCTTATCGACCCGATGATTCTCTTAAATATACAACCACGGAGACGGGTGTCGTTACCGAAGAACCGGGTCTGACACTTTCAGATGTATCGGATCATTTACCTGTATTCGTTACTATCGAAGCCGAGGGGAGTGCAGTGTATGACGCTACTTCCTTGCAGGAAATAAACCTTATCAGGAGTGCCGACGGTTTTTCGCTTAGTAATCTCAAAACAACGTCTCAGGTGAATATTTATGACATATCGGGAAAATTGGTAAAGACACAAAATGTAGATAATGCAACGAATATAGTTTTACCGGAAGGTTCTCGAAATGGACTTTATGTTATTCGAGTTTCTAATGCTTATCAGAATAGCAGTTTTAAATATCTATATTAACCATTAAATTTTTAAATTATTATGAAGAAGGTTACATTTTTAACGTGTGTACTTGCATTGTGTACAAGTACGATGTTTGCACAAACTTTGGAAGTAACGACGGCCGACATGGACCCGGTAGCAGCCGGTGGGTTGGTGTATGTGATTGAACATGCCGAATCGGGCAGTGTCATCGAGTTTAATTTCGATGGAGAAGTGTTGGATTACGGTGAAGGAACCGGTATTGCCATCAAAGGAAAGACGCTAACTTTTAACGGTATCAATAAAAAGAATGGAAAACGAGTAACCATAAAAGGGTTGGAATCGTTGTTTACGGTCGGTGAAGCATCTGTGATTTCATTAAACGATCTTATCATCGATGGTTTTAAGAATATTGCTATCCGATTGAGTGGCAATTCGACACTGAACGCTAATAACTGTCAGTTTTCGAATAATTACGAACCTCTTAGCAGTAAAGTCAATAATGGCGGTGTGATGCGGGTGAGTGGTTCCAATGCTTTTTTGAAAAATTCCTTATTCCTCAAAAACAGATGCGGTGCTTCTTATGGAGGCGGTGCCGTTTGTGCTTATGGAGATTCGGAATTGCGTGTTGAAAATTGTTCTTTCGTGGAAAATGAAGGGGCTGCGGGTGGTGCCATAGGAGTAAATGCGACGGCAAAGAACCCGTCTCCCCGTGTTTATATTGCTAATTCTACATTTGCCAACAATACAGCAGACGATCGTGGTGGCGCTATTTATATGCAGACAGCGACCACTGTTGATGTTTTTTCTCCGGTTATTGTAAATTGTACATTTGTCGGTAATTTGGGAAGCAATGGTGGTGCTCTTTGCGTATGGTCAAGATCAGCCACTACTATGAAGCCTACTTTCGTGAATAATTTGTTTGCTGAAAATTATAGCAATACGTGGATGGATGACGAATCGAGATTCGATATAGTTGCCTTTTATATGGCAGGACAAGTCGATGCTAATAACCAACCTTTGCCCCAAACTGTATTACCGGTTTGCAAGAACAATTTATACGTAGCTGCTTCTGACGGATTTTTTGCCGACGGTTCGAATAAAGCCGTTAATTTCGATAGCGATGTCATTTTCGCCGCTACCGAACAAAATCCGTGGGACGAGGGAGATGAGAGCTATAATCACCAGACGAGTGTTCTTTCGGGCGATATGAAGGTTGCGATGATTGCAGAAAACAGTATTGCTTCGGGTGCAGGTATCGCCGTGGTAGATGGCGTGGAGATTCCCACGGTCGATCAATTGGGTAATGCGCGTCCTGCTACTCCTTCGGTGGGAGCCGTAGAGTACTCTTCTTTGAGTGGTATCACAGGAAATGTAAAAGATGTTGTTCGCATTTGGAATAGTGGGAATATCGTTTATGCAACGGGGTTGGATAAAACTGCTACCGCTAAGGTGTACAGTATGACCGGCGGATTGGTTTATGAAGGAATCATAGCCAATCATTCGGCTTTGGAATTGCCGATAGAAGAAGGTGTTTATTTGATCGTTGTTGATAAAGCGATACAGAAACTTATCATAAAGTGATAGATAGAGTATAGGTTCATGAAAATCGTGTCGTGAGTTGCTTCTGTTCTTACAAAAGATATTATAGAATATCGGGTCTGTAAGTGGTTCATGACACGATTTTTATTCGGTAATAGGTTTAATTAAAAAAAAATAATTCCATGAAATACCACATATCAAGTAGTTTGTTTGTGCTTTTTTGTATCGTACTGTGTGCTTGTAACTCGTCTTCGGTCGAGAAAGACGGCATAATACAACCCGCTTTTGATTTAATTGAGCGGCAAATCGGGGAGAGAGCGGCCGGTATACAGTTAAAGGAGATAGCTCCTGAGAATGGGAAAGAGACTTTCGAGGTAGAGGCTAAAAATGGTATTCTCACGTTGAGAGGCAGCAGCTCGGTGGCTATTTGTTATGCGTTCCATACTTATTTACGAGAGGCTTGCTCGGCGATGAAAACATGGAGCGGGGAGCGTATGGAGTTGCCTGAGACTTGGCCCGATTTTGTTTTGAAAAAGCAGACTACGCCGTATGAGTACCGATATTTCTTGAATGTGTGTACCTTTGGTTATACAACTCCGTATTGGGATTGGGAACGCTGGGAAAAGGAAATCGACTGGATGGCTCTGCGGGGAGTCAATATGCCGTTGGCTACCGTAGCGAGCGAGGCGATTGCCGAGCGAGTGTGGCTGAAAATGGGATTGAAAGAAGAGGATATACGGGCTTTTTTTACCGGCCCGGCACATTTGCCGTGGCATCGTATGGGGAATCTGAATGGTTGGGACGGCCCGCTTACGGACGGTTGGCAAAAGGAGCAGATAAAACTGCAACACAAGATATTAAATCGAATGCGTGAACTGGGTATGGAGCCTATTGCTCCTGCATTTGCCGGTTTTGTACCTACTGCGTTTGCCGAACGACACCCCGAGATACAATTCAAACATTTGGAATGGGGCGGATTCGATGAAAAATACAACGCTTATGTATTGCCTCCCGAGACTCCCTACTTTAAGGAGATAGGAAAACTTTTTATCGAAGAGTGGGAAAAAGAGTTTGGGAAAAATACTTACTATCTGTCGGATAGTTTCAATGAGATGAAATTGCCTGTCGCCGAGGGTGACGATGACGGGAAACACAAGTTATTGGCACAATACGGCGAATCTATATATCATTCGATTGCGGCCGGTAATCCCGATGCCGTTTGGGTAACGCAAGGCTGGACTTTCGGATATCAACACGATTTTTGGGACAAGGCTAGCTTGCAGGCTTTGCTGAGTAAGGTTCCCGACGATAAAATGATTATTATCGATTTGGGAAACGATTATCCGAAATGGGTTTGGGGTACTGAACAAACGTGGAAAAATCATGATGGTTTTTATGGAAAAAAATGGATATTCAGTTATGTGCCGAACTTTGGGGGAAAGACTCCGATGACGGGCGATTTGCAGATGTATGCGACCTCTTCGGCCGAAGCTTTGCATAGTGCGAATGCCGGTAATTTGGTCGGGTTCGGATCTGCTCCCGAAGGGCTTGAAAATAATGAGGTCGTTTATGAACTGTTGGCCGATATGGGTTGGACGGCCGATTCGATAGATTTGGATTCTTGGTTGCCCGTTTATTGTAAGGCTCGTTACGGCGGTTGCCCGGCGGCTATGGATAGTGCTTGGCAGCGGTTCAAGGAAACAGTTTATAGCTCGTTGTATTCTTACCCCCGGTTTACTTGGCAAACGGTTGTCCCGGATACCCGTCGAATCAGTAAGTTGGACGTGAGCGATTCGTTCTTGCAAGGTGTCGAACTGTTTTTGTCGTGTGCCGATAGTTTGGAATCGTCGCCGCTGTATGTGAATGATGCCATTGAATATGCTTCTTATTATTTGGCCGCCAAAGCTGATGACTGTTATAAACGGGCTTTGAAAGAAGATTCTTTGGGGAATCGGGTGGCAGCTATGCAGCAGTTGGATCGTTCGGTCGAGATTCTTTTAGATGTGGATAAGTTGTTGGCCTCGCATCCGTTGTATCGACTGGAAGAGTGGGTAGATATGGCTCGCGATTGGGGGAAAACGGATTTGGAGAAAGATGCCTATGAAGCTAATGCCAAGCGGTTGATTACGACATGGGGTGGTTTCCAAGAAGATTATGCCGCCCGGTTTTGGAGCGGGTTGATAAAGGATTATTATATTCCCCGTATGAAGTTGTATTTTTCGGAACAGCGGGCCGATTTGGACCGTTGGGAGGAAAATTGGATAAAAGCTCCGTGGCACAATACCTCTACGTCATTCGAAGATCCGTTACAAAGTGCGATTAAATTGGTCGAACGGTATAAAGGGGAATAGGTCTTATTTTATTAAATTTGGAAAGTTTTGGAGCGAGAGTGATGAAAAGGGTAATTTTGGCTTTTGATTCTTTCAAAGGATGTGCGAGTTCGCAGGAAATCGCAGCCTCTGCGCGGCAGGGGATTATCGACGTGTTTCCCGAATGTGCGGTGGTGGTAGTGCCTGTGGCCGACGGAGGTGAAGGTACGGTCGAGGCGATTTGCTCGAATATGTCCGTCGAGCGGGTATCGTGCCGTGTTCATGATCCTCTTATGAATCCGATGGAAGCGGCATACGGAATTACTTCTGATGGATCGACCGCTATATTGGAAATGGCAGCTGCAAGCGGTTTGCCTTTGATTCCGCAAGAAAAACGAAATCCTTTGCTCACGACTACATGGGGAACCGGCGAGATGATTGCCGATGCGTTGCAACGGGGGTGTCGTCGCATTGTCATGGGTATCGGCGGCAGCGCCACTAACGACGCAGGTATCGGTTTGTTGGCGGCGTTGGGTTATCGTTTTTTGGACAAGCGAGGCGAGGAGCTTCCTCCTGTTGGCGAAAGTTTGGGGAAGATTGCCCGGGTGGACGGTTCTTCGGCTAACAAATTGTTGTGTGAAACTTCTTTTACGATAGCTTGCGATGTAAATAATCCTTTTTACGGTAGTCGTGGAGCTGCCGTTGTTTATGCCCCCCAAAAGGGTGCTTCTTCCGATGAAGTCGATTTTTTGGAAAAGGGAATGATTCATTATGCGCAGGTGATAAAGGAGACGAGGCAGATGGATATTTCGGAAATTCCGGGAGCCGGTGCGGCCGGAGGTTTGGGTGGCGGTGTGCTGCCATTCTTGAATGCCGAGTTACAATCGGGAATTGATATTGTTTTGGATATGCTCCGTTTCAGGGAGACGATACAGGGAGCCGATTTGATTTTTACCGGTGAAGGGAAATTGGACAAACAGACCGGTATGGGCAAAGCGTTGGGCGGAATTTTGCGTTATGCGAAAGAGGAGGCTGTCCCGGTAATTGCCATAGGCGGCTGTGTGGAGGCGTGCGAAATATTGAACGAGATGGGATTTGCCAGTATTTTTTCCATACAGACGGCTCCGGTATCTTTGCAGGAGGCAATGGATCGGGATTTTGCTTTGAAGAATATAAGGCAGGTCGTCACACAGATTATGCGAACCATTCAAATAGGGACACATGGATAGTACGGTAGGTGCATTAATCGGATTGCTGGTGTCGATATTCTTGATAATCAAGAAAGTTTCACCGGCTTATAGCCTTATTTTGGGTGCTTTGATCGGTGGTTTGGCCGGAGGCTTCTCCTTAGAGGAAGTCGTTGTGTCGATGACCGAGGGCGTGAAAGATGTCTCTTCGGCTGTGTTGCGTATTCTGACGGCGGGGGTATTGTCGGGTGTTCTGATAAAAACAGGGGCTGCAATGACTATTTCAAATGCGATAATCAGGTTTTGGGGTGAGAAACGTGTTTATTTGGCTTTGGCGTTTGCCACGATGTTGTTGTGTGCGGTAGGCGTTTTTATCGATGTAGCGGTGATAACGGTAGCTCCGGTTGCATTGTCTATCGGTCGGAGGTTGGGGATTCCTACTCCGCAACTGCTGCTTGTGATGATAGGTGGAGGGAAAAGCGGAAATATTATTTCGCCCAATCCCAACACGATTATTGCGGCCGAGAATTTTGGGGTCGATTTGCCCTCGGTTATGTTTGCCAATATTATACCGGCCATAATAGGTTTGTTGTTTACCGTGTTCGTGATAGCCCGTTTTTTCCCGGTGAAACCTCGTAAGGTTCATACCGATGAGGAAGAGATGGGACACGACGATGGGTTACCTTCGTTATGGAGTAGTTTGGTGGCTCCCGTCGTGACTATTTTCCTGTTGGCTTTACGACCTTTGTGCGGTATCACCGTAGACCCTTTGGTAGCTCTTCCGGCAGGTGGACTGTGTGGATTGATATGTATGCGGCAATGGAAAAATGCATTGCCGAGTATCGAATTCGGTTTACAGAAAATGTCGGTGATAGCCGTGTTGTTGATCGGTACAGGGACTATTGCCGGTGTGATTAAAGATTCGACTTTGAAAGATTATATCTTGGCCATGTTGGATCATGTGAGTATGGGAAAGGATATGATTGCTCCTATTTCCGGTATTTTAATGTCTGCCGCTACGGCTTCGACTACGGCGGGAGCTACGTTGGCTTCTGCCTCTTTTGCCGATACGATTTTAGCAGTGGGCGTTTCGTCGATATGGGGTGCAGCGATGGTTAATGCCGGGTCTACCGTGCTGGATCATTTGCCTCACGGGTCGTTTTTCCATGCTACGGGAGGGGTTTGCGATTTGACGTTTAGAGACCGGTTGAAACTGATTCCTTATGAAACACTTATCGGAGCCGTGTTAACTCTATTCTCGATTATAATGTATTGGATATGTCGTTGACGAGAACTTCTAAACGGTTGGTTTCATTGGACGTGTTGAGGGGTATTACCGTTTGCGGTATGATTCTCGTCAACAATGCAGGAGCGTGCGGATATGCATATGCTCCTTTGAAACATGCGAAATGGGACGGATTTACACCGGCCGATCTTGTTTTTCCTGCCTTCATGTTTATCATGGGAGTCTCTATTTATTTGTCGCTCAATAAATCGAATTTCGATTGGCGGGTTTCGATTGCCCGAATCCTGCGGCGCACGGTATTGATTTTCGTGTCGGGTGTCGCCCTCAAATGGATTTTGGCGTTTATTGCTACCGGTGAATACAATACGCTTGAAAATTTACGGATTATGGGTGTATTGCAGCGACTGGGAATCTGTTACGGGATTGTAGCTCTTTTGGCTGTGACTGTTCGTCATCGTTTGTTCCCGACGATTATCGCCGTTTTGCTTGTCGGGTATTATTTGCTGCAACTTTTCGGGAATGGATTTGAGAAATGTGCCGGGAATATTGTCTCTATGGTCGATTATGCCGTGTTGGGAAAATCTCATATGTATTTGGGCGGAGCTCAATTCGTCGATCCCGAAGGGATATTGAGTACGATTCCGGCAATAGCTCAGGTGATGATAGGATTTCTTTGCGGAAAGGTTATCGTCGGAGAGAAGGAGATACGTTCACAAATCGTGAAGTTGGCAGTTTGGGGTACATCGATGTTCGTTATCGGGTATCTGTGGAGCTATGCCGCTCCTTTGAACAAACGGCTGTGGTCTCCGAGTTTCGTTTTGGTAACTTGCGGTATCACCTCTCTGATTTTTGCAACACTCATTTATATTATCGACGATTCGAAGAGGACGCGTTGGTCGTTTCCGTTCTTGGTAGTAGGCGTAAATCCGTTATCGATTTATATATTCAGCGAAATTGCCGGAGGGTTATTCCGTAAACTCCAATGGACGACAATATCGTTCGAAGGGATATGGCAGCCTCTTTTCGGGAATTACGGAGGCAGTTTGGCCTATGCGCTCGCCTTTCTTATGTTTAATTGGCTCATTGCCTTTTTCTTGTACAAAAAGCATATTTATATCAAATTATAGAAAGATGAAAAAACTATTTTTTATTGCTTCGTTTTTTATGCTATTGGGAATGACGGCTTGTTCCTCGAAGGATCACGATGTGTTGGCCGTGGAACAACTTACTCACCGTTTAATCCCCCAATATGCCGATCAATTCGTGTTCGAGATAGTTCCTGAGGAGGATAGGGATTACTATTCGTTGGAAAGTAAGGACGGAAAAATCCACATTAGTGGGAATAACGCCAATTCGATGGCTGCCGGATTGAATTATTATTTGAAATATTATTGTCTGACGACTGTATCGTGGTATGCCGATATTCCGGTCGAAATGCCCGATGTGTTGCCTATGGTGGAAAAACCGGTCGTCGTAGAAGCGAAAGTGGATAATCGCTTTTTCTTGAATTATTGTACTTACGGGTATTCCATGCCTTTTTGGAAATGGAAGGATTGGGAGCGTTTTATCGATTGGATGGCGTTGAACGGAGTGAATATGCCATTAGCTATAACCGGCCAAGAGATGGTATGGTATAAAGTGTGGAAAAAAATAGGGCTGACCGATGAAGAGATTCGTTCTTATTTTACGGGCCCGGTTTATTTGCCGTGGCATCGCATGGCGAATATCGATGGCTGGAACGGGCCGTTACCCATGCAATGGTTGGAATCTCAGGCCGAGTTGCAGAAAAAGATTTTGGCTCGTGAGCGTGAATTGAACATGACGCCGGTATTGCCCGCTTTTGCAGGGCATGTGCCGGCTGCCTTGAAACGGATTTACCCCGATGCCAATATTCAATATTTGGGGAAATGGGCGGGTTTTGGCGATTCGTATCGCTGTCATTTCTTGAATCCCGAAGAACCGCTTTTTGCAGAGATTCAAAAGAGTTTCTTGGAAGAACAGGAAAAGATGTTCGGGACAGACCATATTTATGGTGTGGATCCTTTTAATGAGGTGGATCCGCCGAGCTGGGAGCCCGAATATCTGGCACAGGTATCTTCGGATATGTATAAATCGTTGGCTGCTGCCGACCCTGATGCCGTGTGGTTGCAAATGACATGGATGTTTTATCACGATCGAAAATTGTGGACAGCACCTCGGGTGAAAGCTCTGTTGACCGGGGTTCCGTCCGATAAATTGGTTTTGTTGGATTATCATTGTGAAAATGTAGAGTTGTGGAAAAGTACAGAGAAATTTCATGGACAGCCTTATATCTGGTGTTATTTGGGAAATTTCGGAGGTAATACCACGTTGACCGGAAATGTAAAGGAGAGCGGTGACAGGCTCGATAACGCTTTGATAAACGGAGGAGACAACTTAAAAGGTATAGGATCTACATTGGAAGGACTGGATATCAATCAGTTCCCTTATGAATATATCTTTGAGAAAGCGTGGACGATAGATGTGAATGGACAGGATTGGGTCGAGCGTTTAGCGGATAGGCACGTAGGAGCCGTTTCGGAATCGGCACGCGAGGCTTGGCAGATATTGTTTGAAGATGTTTTTGTACAAGTACCTCGTACATTAGGTATTTTGCCCGGATATCGGCCGAAATTGGGAGATAACTATAATAAACGGACCAGTAACGAGTATGATAACGCTACATTGCTGCGGGTGTGGGAGCTTTTATTGGAAGTTCCGTCTTGCGACAGAGATGCATTCGAGATAGATGTGATTATGACAGGTCGTCAACTCTTGGGCAATTATTTTTTGGACGTGAAAAAAGAATTTGACGGTTTTTATAAGAAACGGAATGTTCCCGGGTTGAAAGAAAAGGCTTCTGAAATGAGAGAGATACTGTCCGATTTGGAATTGTTGAATTCTTTCCACAACCGGGCATCGTTGGATAAATGGATTGAAGATGCCCGCAGTTTGGGCGATACCGACGAATTGAAAAATTATTATGAGAAAAATGCTCGTAATTTAATAACTACATGGGGTGGTAGTTTGAACGATTATGCGAGTCGTTCATGGGCCGGTCTTCTGAACGATTATTATGTCAGACGATGGGAAATTTATTTTGATGCTGTGATCGGTGCGGTGGAGAAAGGAATAGAGTTGGATAAAGATGAATTAAAGAGCCGGCTTGCGACTTTTGAACAAGAGTGGGTAGATAGTATTACTCCTATTCAGATACACAGGGAGGGTTCGTTGTTGGATACAGCTCGTCATTTGTTGGAAAAATACGGGCCGAGGATTGAGAAATCTCTCTAAGCCGATTTTCCTGTAATGCTATTCTACAAGGGGATACGACAATGCAGTCGTTATCCTCTTGTAGACTTTTTTGTTAGGGAGCATTGTAGATGTCGATATACCAGAACCCGGTGTTCTGTTTCAGATCTTGACAAGGATATTCTTTATACGATACAGGGCCCAAGTGACAGGGAACGGGTTCTTTAAAGATAGGGCCATCAAAAACGAATGAATGATACTCTCCGTTTTCGCCGCAGATATCGACGCCGTCGGGTAAATCGTTTATAAAATCATAGTCTATCATTCTGCCGACGAAAGTTTTGTCGAGTACACTGCCGTCGATACAGGTGATTATGGCTTTGAAACCGGAGTCTATAAATTCATGTAATAACTCTTGGGGTGAATTGTTCCATAAAGGAAAATCTGTTTTTAATCCTGCTTGTCTGCATTTTTCTTCTCTGCCGATTTTTAATTCCAGCAAATGAATATCGCCGAATAGAGCAGTGGAAATTTCCTGACTTTTGAATTTGTCTATGATTTCTTGTAAAGATATTTTGTATTTATCTTCTGAATATTCGGTATTTATATCACAGGTAACGAGCGGAATTCCTATGCTTTGAGATTGTGCTTTCAATAGGTCGAGGTTGGTTCCGTGCATGGGAATGCGGTTGTTCGTAGAGTCGATAACCGTAAGCAACGCTTTGATGTCGAATCTGTTTAACGCTCTGTATAGGGCCAAAGCCGAGTCCTTACCGCTGCTCCAATTAAAATATGCTTTTGTTTTCATGTTTGGAGTTTATTCAAAATGAACGCAACCAATCGGAAAGTTCATCATGAACGGCTTTTTTGAATAGGAACGACTCATTATATCCCCAGCCGTGACCTCCTGTGGGATAAATATGCAATGAGACCGGTATTTGATATCGATGCAGGGCTTTGTAATAACGGAGGCTGTTTTCGACAGGGACAGCTCGGTCGTCATCGGAGAGGGCGATAAAAGCCCGTGGTGACTCTGCGTTGACGTGTTTCTCATTGGAATAGTAATCGATGAGTGCTTTGCTCGGATTCTTCCCGATGAGATTTTCTCTCGACCCGCTGTGAGTTATCGTTTCGTCCATAGAGATTACCGGATAAACGAGAATTTGGAAAGCTGGCCGTAATTCTGCCGGATAGTGGGTCGCGAAAGTAGAAGCCAAGTGTCCGCCGGCGGAAAAGCCCATAATTCCTATGTCATCGGGGTTTATCTTCCATTCGGCAGCATGGGATTTTACGACCCGCATGGCCTCGCAAACATCGGACATGGGGACTTTGTGGTTTCCGTGCGGCATGCGGTATTTGAGGATAATGAGGGCGATGCCTTGATGTTTGAAGTAGTCGGCATAGGCATATCCTTCGTGGTCGTAGGCCAGAAGGGCATATCCTCCTCCCGGGCACATGATGACAGCTCGTCCTGTATTTTTCCCTTCGGGTAGAAAGACTTTGATCGAGGGGCGATAGATTCTGACGTTTTCGTCGTATGTTTTTCCTTCATCGTCGTTCTTTTCTAACGGCCCGTTTTCCCATAAAGCTATGTCGATGGGGCGGTTGTTTTCTGCGTAAATGTCGGTACAAGTCATAGAAGCTGCAAGAACTATAAAAATAAGACTTTTGAATTTCATGTGTATTGTTTTTAGGTGAATATTTTGCTGAATGTCGTGCATGAGGGAACTGTGGCGGTTTATCGGGGCTGAGCCGTGGCTTGCCTGTTTCCTCGGTTTATTGCAAAGATAATTCTTTATTGTGTGAACGGAAAAAGACGGAGAAATAAAAGTCGTATGAAAAATCTTTATTGTGGAAACAATTTGTACTTTTGCGCCCGAAATAACAGCAAGGGAATGAAAGAAAAATTAAAAGGCCATTCGGCTATGTTCACGGCAAATTTCTTATGGGGAATTATGTCGCCTATTTCCAAAGCAATCTTTTTGACTGGAACGATTTCGGCGTTTTCGCTAACCAACATGCGTATGGCCGGAGCGGCGATTCTTTTTTGGATTGCTTCTTTGTTTATGCCTCGGGAGCCAGTTACTAAACGAGATTTGCTTTTGCTTTTCGTAGCATCTTTGTTCGGGATAACATTGAATCAAGGTTTCTTTGTGTTGGGATTGTCTTATACGACGCCGATAGATGCTTCGGTCGTCGCTTCTTTGGCTCCTATTATTACCATGATATTGGCTGCATTTATCCAGAAAGAGCCTATGACCGGTAAGAAGGTTGTGGGTGTATTTATGGGGCTTTCGGGAGCTTTAATGCTTATTTTGAACGGAGCGGGCACTGTTTCGGAAGGGCTTTCGGGTGGCCGGGTTATGGGAGACTTGTTTTGTTTGGTCGCTGAAATCAGTTTTGCTATTTATTATGTGGCTTTCAAGGGTTTGATAAGCCGGTATACACCTGTGACTTTGATGAAGTGGATGTTTTTGTTTTCTGCGATTTGCTGTTTGCCGCTCGGGGGAAACGATTTGTTGAGCATCCCATATTCCGATCTTAGCGGCACGATTTATCTCGATTTGTTTTTTGTCGTATTCGGTGCTACGTTTTTGTCTTATATGTTGGTTTCTATCGGACAAAAACGTTTGAGACCGACTATTTTAAGCATGTATAATTATACCCAGCCGATAGTCGCTTCTTTGTTGGCTGTTTGGTGGGGAATGGATAGCTTTGATTTGAAAAAGGGTTTTGCTATTCTTCTTGTTTTCTTGGGTGTTTATGTGGTGACAACCAGTAAATCGAGAGCACAAGTAGAGGCGGAAATGGCTAGACAAAATAATGTTGTCGATAAGTAGTTGATTATTAGTTTGTAGTTGTTCTATATTATTTATAATATATCTATATTTTATTTATAAATAAAGGGGAATTTATAGAAAATCTTCGCAAAGGAATCGGGCTACTCCGTCGTGATCGTTGTCGGGAATGATAGCCGTCGCTTGTCTTTTGATTTCTTCGGTGGCATTGGCCGGTGCATATCGGCGGTCTGCCAAGTTAAAGAGGGGTAAATCGTTGAGGTTATCGCCAAAGGCGACGACTTCCCACGGATTTATTCGGTCGATTATAAGCTGGGCTGTCGCCGCTTTGGAAACTCCTTTGGGATATATTTCCAGATTTCCATAGTCGGGAACAGCGATGTCGCGATAACAGAACACACTACAATTTCCGGCACGGGTTATTTCGGCTGCTGCTGTTTCGAGTTTGTCGAAACGGTCGATGACCAGCATGAATAGGGGAGGATTATCGGTCAGTTCGGCCGTATAGTTGTCGGTGGGTATAAAATCTTTATAAGGAGTGTTTTCCCGCTTGTATTTAAAATCCCGTTGTATATCGTTTACGAGAGGTTTATGAAACACTTGGAGTTTATTGTTCTCGATTCGGTAAACAAAGGGGATCAAGTCTCTATTTTCGAGTACCGAGATGTAACGGAGGGCCGAGTCATCGGTGAATCCATTCGTTTGTATATAATGTTTGTTTCGTATGTCGTAGAGTACGGCTCCATTCATGAGTACTACCGGAAGGTCGAGCTGTAATTGTTTCAGTAAGGGAACGACCGTAGCTGGTGTTCGAGCCGTAGCGATCGTAAAGAGCATACCTTTTTGCAGTAAATGGTTGATATTCTCGATAGAATGGGAGGTTACGATCGAATTACTATCGAGTAGAGTCCCGTCTAAATCGGAGATATAAAGTGTTCTGGTTTTCATAATCGGATGCTGTTTCGGGGGTGTTTTTATAATTTTCGGAATCAAGCTCTCGGATAACGGTGGTACTCCACCGTTATCCGAGAAAATATCTTAGAACCATTTGATTTTTCTGAACACAATGAAGGCCAAAGCAGACAACAGCACGGAGAAACAAACGATTAAAGAGAATGCGTGCGGAAGTTCTTCGATGTGTATGTCTACGTTCATGCCATAAAAACTGGCTATCAAAGTGGGAACCATCAGAACGATGGAAAGGCTGGTCATGCGTTTCATGATGGTGTTGACGTTGTTCGAGATGATGGAGGCAAAAGCATCCATCGTTCCGGTTAAAATGTCGCTGTAAATGTTCACCATATTTTGGGCCTGTTTCAATTCTATCATCACGTCTTCCAAAAGTTCGGGATTTTGGTAATCCTTCTCATTGAATATTTTGGGCAATTTTCTTATCATTACCTCATTTCCTCGGATAGACGTGTTGAAGTAAACCAGACATTTTTGCAAGTTCATCAAACGGAGAAGGTCTTCATTACGTATGCTTTGTTGTAACTCTTTTTCGGCTGTGCTGACTTCGTTGTTGATTTGTTTCAGGTATTTGAGAAACCATACGGAAGAAGAGTATATCAGACGGAGAATCAGTTCATATCGGTTGGGGACATTTATTCCTTTACGTCGGGTATATTCGATGAAATCGGGGATCATGGCAGTCGAATGATAGCAGACCGAAATGATGATTTCGTTATTGGTAATAATCCCGATAGGTATGGTCGTATAGGTAATGTTGTTGTCTTTTACGAAGATGGGGATACGTAAAATAGTCAACAACCAATTTCCTTCCGAATCGATACGGGGACGTTCGTCGGTGTCGGCAATATCGTGTAAAAATGCAGCCGGTACATTCAATTCTTTTTCGAGGAAATCGAAATCATCGGGTGTAGGGCATTCGACATTTACCCAGCAGTTGGGAAGCCAATTGGGTTTTTCGATAAAACCTGCTTCACAAAAGAGGTTCTTTCTCATTGCGTTGCTCCTTTCTTTTTTGTATCCCGAAGGGAGCCCGCAAGATTCGACATCAAATCTCACTTACTCCCACGGGAGATGTTAATACTACTTGTGTACGTTCGTGAGTTTGAATCGTCCATGATTTATCGGTTTGATTGAACAAAAAGAGTCCGTCTTACGAACGAACTCTCGAAGCTCTTCAGGTTGGACTTGAACCAACGACCCTCTGATTAACAGTCAGATGCTCTAACCGACTGAGCTACTGAAGAATAAAAATATCAAAATCGGCTCTTCAGGTTGGACTTGAACCAACGACCCTCTGATTAACAGTCAGATGCTCTAACCGACTGAGCTACTGAAGAAGATTGCATTCGTTAAAAATGCGTTGCAAAAGTAATGGCTTATTTCCAATTATGCAATATATTTGCAAAAAAAATTTCCATAATGAGGATAGTAGGATTGGGAAATGCTCTTACAGATGTACTTGCACGGTTACATTCCGACGAGTGTTTCGATGAGATGGGGCTGCTGAAAGGCGGTATGCAACTTATAGACGAAGAGAAGCTTTTGAGAATCATGTCTGTTTTCGAAGGGCTGGAAACTACCTTAGCATCAGGCGGGTCGGCCGCTAATGCTGTTTCGGGAGTAGCCCGTATGGGAATAGAGAGCGGATTCATCGGGAAAATAGGTCGGGATGCTTATGGCCGCTTTTTCCGGGAGGATATGGAGCGCAATGGCGTGCAGACCTTGTTGATCGAAGGAGAGCAGGCTTCGGGTTGTGCCATGACGATGATCACTCCCGATGGAGAGCGGACTTTCGGTACATTCTTGGGTGCAGCGGCTACTTTGTGCGCCGAGGAGCTCTCTGTCGAAATGTTCGAAGGGTATGATATATTGCATATCGAAGGGTATTTGGTACAAGACACTTCGTTGATTTTACGAGCCGTACAATTGGCAAAAGAGGCCGGCTTGTCTGTTTCTTTCGATATGGCGAGTTATAATGTAGTAAAAGATAATTATGCGATTATCCGTGATTTGGTGGAGAATTATGTGGATATTCTATTTGCGAACGAGGAAGAGGCATTGGCCTATACAGGCGAAGAGCCCCGTAAGGCGACAGAGATATTGTCGCGATATTGTAGGATTGCTGTCGTAAAATGTGGAGCACAAGGTTCTTTCGTAGGGTGTGAAGGCATAATTACCGAGGTCCCTGCGACACCAGAGGTTCGAGTAGATTCTACGGGAGCCGGGGATTTATATGCTTCGGGATTTCTTTACGGTCTTTCTCAAAATTGTTCGTTGGGAGTCTGCGGTGCTATCGGTTCTTTATTGGCGGGTCGTGTGATTAAAGTAATCGGTACTAAGATGAGCGATGAGATTTGGACTGAAATAAAGTTAAAAGTATCTTCTATGGTTGCCGAAGATATTCGGCATTAGTTATCTTCGTGTGATTAAAAGAAGTGAAATGAAAAATATAAGGTTGACTTTTGCGACAGTAACGGTATTATCTTTTTGTTCGGGATTTATAAATCCGATATGGGCAGGCAAATCTGACGAGAAAAATTTCGAAATATCACGTAACCTCGATATATTCAATTCTCTTTTTAAGGAATTGAATATGTTTTATGTCGATACGATTAATGCCGAGAAGGCTATTAGCGACGGTGTAAATGCGATGTTGGCGCGTCTGGATCCTTACACCGAATATATACCTGAGAAAGAGAAAGACGATTTTTTCTTTTCGACTACCGGAGAATATGCGGGTATCGGTTCTTTCATTATGGAGCGGGATAATGCCGTTTACATTTCGGAGCCGTATGAGGGTATGCCGGCTCAATTGGCGGGTTTGCGTCCCGGAGATAAAATCGTGATGATCGATAACGATACTGTGTTGGGGTGGAAGAGTGCGAAGGTGAGCGAGCGGTTGAAAGGACCTGCGAATACGCAGTTGAAAGTTACGGTCGAACGTCCCGGTGTGAAAGACCTGCTCTCTTTCGAGTTGACCCGTAAGAAGATACAAATGCCTGCCGTACCTTATTACGATGTGGTATGCGATAGCGTGGGGTATATTTATTTGAGTAGTTTTACCGATACTTCGGCCGGAGAAGTGAAACGGGCTTTACAAGACTTGAAAAAACGGGGGATAACTTCGTTGGCACTCGATTTGCGCAGTAATGGCGGTGGTATTTTGGAGCAGGCCGTGCAGATTGTCAATTTATTTGTTCCGAAGGGGGTAGAGGTGCTTTCTACCCGGGGAAGAAATAAGAAGATGGATAAGATTTATAAAACCACTCAGGAACCGGTCGATGTGAAAATGCCTTTGGCCGTACTGATCGACGGAGGAACTGCATCTTCTTCGGAAATCGTGGCTGGAGCTTTACAAGACCTCGACAGGGCTGTGATTATCGGTTCGCGTTCTTATGGCAAAGGATTAGTGCAATCCACACGGCCTTTGCCTTATAACGGCATGTTGAAGGTAACGATCGCTCGTTATTATATACCCAGCGGACGTTTGATACAAGCTATCGATTATTCGCATCGCAATCCCGACGGGAGTGTCGCCCGTATTCCCGATAGCCTTACCCACGAGTTCAAGACCGCTCACGGTAGGATTGTCCGTGACGGAGGCGGTATAAAACCCGATGTGGAAACTTCGATGGAAAGGCGGGGGAATATCAGCTATTATTTGATGAAAGATTTCTATTTCTTCGATTATGCGACTCGGTATGCAGCCGAGCATGATACGATTCCGGCTCCGAAAGATTTTAAATTGTCCGACGAAGAATACGAGGGATTCAAAGCTTTTGTGAAATCGAAGGATTTCAAATACGACAAACAGAGTGAACGGATATTGTCCGACTTAAAGGAGGTCGCTAAATTCGAAGGATATTTCGATGAAAACACGCAGAAGCAGTTCGAAGCGCTTGAAGCTTGTTTGAATCACGATTTGGATAGGGATTTGGAGACTTTTCACGATGAAATCGCCGAATTGCTTTCGATAGAGATTGTGAAACGGTATTATTATCAGAAAGGCGAAATTATAGAGTCGATCAAAAACGATAAAGATTTAAAGGAGGCTTGTCGTATTTTGGGCAATAAATCCCGCTATGACGAGATTTTGAATCTATCGGGAAAGCATTGACGGTTCTTGAAGGAGGATATAAAAAATGCGATGAATTTTCATCGCATTTTTTTGTATGGTAATGACTGTGTAAATTATACGTTGAATCGGAAGTGCATGATGTCGCCGTCTTGTACGACATATTCTTTTCCTTCGATGTACATTTTACCGGCCTCTTTACAAGCGTTTTCGGAACCGAGAGCGATATAGTCGTCGTATTTGATTACTTCGGCTCGGATAAAACCTTTTTCGAAATCGGTATGGATAATACCTGCACATTGAGGAGCCTTACTGCCTTTCAAATAGGTCCATGCTCGTACTTCCTGAGGTCCGGCGGTGAAGTAGGTTTCGAGATTGAGCAAGCTGTAAGCCGCTCGGATCAGACGGGAAACGCCCGATTCTTCCAAGCCTATTTCTTGAAGGAACATTTGTCGTTCCTCGTAAGTTTCGAACTCGGCGATTTCCGATTCTGTTTTAGCTGCCAAGATAAGGATTTCGGCATTCTCGTCTTTAACGGCTTCGCGTACCATATCCACGTATTTGTTACCCGATACGGCGCTGTTGTCGTCCACGTTGCAGACATACATTACCGGTTTGTTGGTAAGCAGGAAAAGGTCATGGGCTATTTTCTGTTCGTCTTTGGTCTCGAAAGTGACGGTACGAGCAGCTTTCCCTTGTTCGAGTGCTTCTTTGTATCGGCTTAAAACCTCGTATGTAACCTTTGCTGCTTTGTCTCCTCCTGTCTGAGCCTGTTTTTGGACTTTTGAAATACGTGATTCTATGGTTTCTAAGTCTTTCAGTTGGAGCTCGAAATCGATGATTTCCTTGTCGCGTACCGGGTTGACCGTTCCGTCCACGTGGGTAATGTTGTCATCGTCGAAGCAACGCAATACATGCAGGATTGCATCGGTTTCCCTGATGTTCGCCAAGAATTTATTTCCCAGACCTTCGCCTTTGCTGGCTCCTTTGACCAATCCGGCGATGTCGACAATCTCCACAGTGGTGGGGACTATTCGTTGCGGATGCACCAGTTCTGCCAGTTTGTTTAATCGTTCATCGGGTACTGTAATGACACCTACATTAGGTTCTATGGTACAGAACGGGAAATTTGCCGATTGCGCTTTTGCGTTGGACAGACAATTGAAAAGAGTCGATTTACCCACGTTAGGTAAGCCGACTATGCCACATTGTAAACTCATTATATAATATTGTTTCGGTTATAATCGAAATAATTTGTTGCAAAATACTGCACGAAAACAGACGCAAAGTCGTTTGATTACGACGAAACGTAATCTGTTTTCATATTCCTTGCAAAGATAGCGATTCTTTTCTTACTTCTGTGTATTATGTTCAATTAGCGATTTTGTATAATAATTATATATTTTATGTGTCGTTTTATTTATTTAAATAAAATAGCCTTGAAGAATTGATTTAAAGGGATATATTTGCAAAATACACTAATGTTTTGTGAATAACATGAAAAAATTATCCTTCCTTTTTTTAACTATCGGTATTATTTGGGGGTGTTGGGCCGAATCTCCAAAACGTGAATTTCGTGCAACATGGTTGGCCTCGGTGAGTAACATCGATTGGCCCAAATCGACCCAGACTTCGGAAGAGCAAAAGGCCGCTCTGATTAAGATATTCGATGGTATGCAGGCGGCCCGTATGAATGCGGTTTGGTTGCAGGTGCGTCCTATGTCGGATGCCTTGTACAATTCGGCCTACGAGCCATGGTCGAAGTTTTTGACGGGAACACGTGGGGTCGATCCGGGATATGATCCGCTGGCGTTTGCCATAGAGGAGGCGCATAAGCGGGGAATGGAACTTCATGCATGGATCAATCCATATCGCTATGAGAGTGAAAAAAATATGAACGGAGCCGATGATTCCATACGTAAGAATCACCCGGAGTGGCTGTTGGAGTATTCGTCGAGTTTTATTCTCGACCCGGGGAATCCCGAGGTAATCGAGTATTTGGTGAAGGTTATCAAAGATATAGTCACCAAGTACAATGTCGACGGTATTGTATTCGACGATTACTTTTACCCCTACGAAGGCACTAAAAATGAAGATGCCTATTCTCAGAGTCTATATAAACCCGAAGGGAAAAATGTGGGGGATTGGCGCCGTGAGAATTGCAACAAACTTATCGCCGATATTTACGCTATGATACAGGAGACGAAACCGACCGTGAAATTCGGTATAGGGCCTTTCGGGATATGGGGCGGTAGCAGTAGTGTCGCCGCTTCGTATGGTATAGAGTATTTGAATACAAGCGGAGGAACGAGTGCCTATTCCCAACTATATTGCGATGGAGTGGCTTGGTTGAAAGCGAAAACGATAGACTATATTTCGCCACAATGTTACTGGCCGAGTTTCAACACTCATGTTTGGGGGTATAAGACATTGGTTCCGTGGTGGGCGAAGGTGGCCAAGACGATGGACAGACACTTTTATTCGAGTATGCGAATTTCTACGATGCCCCAAAATAGTCCGCAGCGTATGAAAAGTGTATTGCGTCGGCTCGGCATGAGCGAGAACGAATATAACGGTTTGTCGATGGTGGAACGTTCTATCGCCGCGACAGCAGCCAAAGGTACGGAAGAGTGCGGGTTTGAAGTGGATATGAACCGATCGACCGATCTGATGGGGGCTCCCGGACACGTCTTTTTCAATACGACGCAGTTTTTCAGTTACGGGTTGGATACCTATGTCGCCGAGAATAAATTTACCGAACCGGCGTTAACGCCCGTTATGAGCTGGAAAACGCCCTGTGATTTGCCCGATATTACCGATATTTCGGTGTCGGGAAATATGTTGAGCTGGTCGGCTGATGCAGATGAAACGATACGTTATGCCGTGTATTTCGTACCCAGTCGCGTGGCTAATAATTCTCAAACCTATGAAACATCGGCCTATTTGAAGCGAGTTACATGGGAAAAAAGTATAGATGTTTCTTCTTATACTCAATCGGGATATGTGTATGCTATAACGGCTATCGATCCTTATGGAAACGAGTCACAACCTTATATTAAAACTCCATCGGGTGTTCAGTCGGGAATTGTCAACGGCCTTGTCGTTTATGGAGGATCGGGAGCTATCTATGTTTCTGTTCCAAAGGATATGGATATTTATATATATTCGTTTACCGGGCAGTTGATTCGTATGGTCAGAGTTTCGGGTGGAAATTCAGAAATAACGGTTCCGGCAGGAATGTATATTGTTAATGGAACGAAAGTGGCGGTTCAATAGTTGCATATATTAGTTTTCGTTTATTGTGGAAAAAAGAAATTCCTTTCAAAAGGAATTTCTTTTTTTTGTTTGAGACTTATTTAAGCGAAGGATATGGTTGCCCGATCTCTGATCGGTAGTGAACTCTCTGGGGTATGAAAACGTTTTAACAAAAAAGATATTTGATGAATAAAGCTTATGAAGTAGCCGACCGGCTCATGGAATGGGTATCTTCTTTATTGCATAGAATAACGGGAGAGTCTTCGCCGGTTTGGGATAGAATTGTGTATGGTATTCTTGTTTTTGTGATCGCTATTGTGGTTGCAAGGATTTTGAGAATGATTGTTATTTATGTGATTCATCGGATTATAAAATATAAAGGAGGGGATCTGTTGAAAGGGTTGGTCGAAGCCAAAGTCTTTACCCATATAACGCATGTTATCCCGCCGTTGGTGATTTTATCTCTGTTGCCATTTGCTTTTCACGGAACTCCCGAACTATTACGGATTATCGAAAAAGTTTGCTGGATTTATCTGCTTGGAGTCCTCGTTTTCTCGATCAATACGCAAATTTCGGTCTTTTGGCGTATCTATTCTCGTCGTACCGCATTTCGGGATCGGCCGATGAAGGGAATGATACAAATTATCAAAGGACTTTTGATAGGGATATGGGTGATTATTGCGGTATCTATTTTGATAGAACGTTCCCCGATGGCTTTGATTACCGGACTGGGCGCATTTGCTGCGGTGCTGATGTTGATATTTAAAGACAGCATATTGGGCTTTGTCGCCGGTGTACAACTCTCGCAAAACGATATGATAAGGAATGGCGATTGGATTGTCGTGCCGGGTGGCGCCGTGAACGGAGTCGTTATCGATGTTTCGTTGAATACGGTGAAGGTTCAGAATTTCGATAATACCATAGTGACGATTCCTCCTTATTCGCTTATTTCAGGGGAGGTACAAAACTGGCGCGGAATGTCCGATTCGGGTGGCCGTCGTATCATGCGCTCGTTTACCATCGACCTGAACACGGTAAAATTTTGTACCCCCGAATTATTGCAAAATTTGAAACAAATCGATATTCTGAGCGATTTCATCGAGAAAAAAGAGTCTCAACAACAAAAAGGAATTGTAGAAAATACCGAAAATAGCGAGGGGCTGGTGAACGGAACGATCGAGACGAATTTAGGGCTTTTCAGAGCTTACATGACTCTTTATTTACAACAACATAAGTTTATCAACGATCAATTGACTCTTATGGTCCGAACGTTAGACCCTAACGATAACGGGTTGCCTTTGCAGTTATATTGCTTTTCGGCTAATAAAAATTGGGTAAGCTATGAATCTATACAAGCCGAAATTTTCGAACATTATGCTGCTATCATGCCCCGGTTCGGTCTGTATCCGTTCCAAAATCCGTCGGGGCGGGATTATATTAATTCGGCTCTATTGACGGCTGGCCATAATCCCGATGAGTTGTGGGGTATTCCGTGGGGAACCATGAAAGAGAAAAATACGGAAGTGCCGTCTTCTGCTAAACCGGAAGTATCTGCAACACCTCCTCCAAAACCGATACCGCCGATTCCACCGAAGTGATGTCCTTTATAGCTAACGAGCGGCGACCGTTTATTTCCCGCAATTTACAAAGTTTGGGATTTTTTTGCAAGAATCCTAAGATGCGACCGAATGCAGCGGATTGATAATAGGCGACATGCTCGTCCGAAACGAAGTAAAGATACATGTATCCCTGTTTCAACCCTACTTTCTCGATTCCTAATTGTTTAGCCAGCCGTCTTAACCGGACTACCCGAATCAATTCCATAGCTTCGTGGGGTATGCGTCCGAAACGGTCTTCCAAGCGCTCGCAAAATTGTCGTATATCGGTTTCACGCTCCATGTTGTCGAGCTCTTGATATAGGGAGATACGCTTGGATTCCTGTGGTACGTAGTTTGCCGGGAATAAGATTTCCAAGTCGGACTCAATGGTACATTCCGAGACGAACTCTTCGGGTTTCGTATCCGAATCGGCTCCGTAATAGAGGTCGCTGAATTCGTCGTTTTTCAATTCTTCGACAGCCTCCTTTAAAATTTTTTGGTAAGTTTCATAGCCCAAATCCGCGATGAAACCGCTTTGTTCCGCTCCTAAGAGGTTACCGGCTCCCCGTATGTCGAGGTCCTGCATGGCGATGTGTATGCCGCTTCCCAATTCCGAGAAACTTTCGATGGCTTGTAATCGTCGGCGGGCATCTACCGAGAATGTGTGGCGTGGTGGAGTGAGCAGGTAACAGAAAGCCTTTCGGTTGCTGCGGCCTACACGTCCCCGCAGTTGATGCAGTTCGCTTAATCCGAAGTTTTGTGCATCGTTGATGATTATCGTATTGGTGTTTGGCATATCTATTCCCGACTCGATAATGGTGGTAGCCAGTAAAATATCATAGTCATAGTTGACGAAGTCGATAATTGCCTGTTCCAATTTTTCGGGTGGCATTTGTCCGTGCCCGATTACGACACGTGCATCGGGAACCAACCGGTGAATCGTGTTTTCGAGTTCGTACAGTTGGGGAATACGGTTGTTGACGAAAAAAATCTGTCCGCCTCGGCTCATCTCGAAGTTAATCGCTTCTTTGATAATGTCGTCGTTGAAAGCGTGTACTTCGGTTTGGATAGGATAGCGATTGGCCGGAGGGGTAGAGATAACCGAAAGGTCGCGTGCACCCATTAAAGAGAATTGTAAGGTGCGAGGTATGGGAGTTGCCGACATCGTAAGGGTATCGACATTCACTTTCATCTGTTTGAGTTTCTCTTTTACGGCCACTCCGAATTTTTGTTCTTCGTCGACAATTAAAAGCCCGAGGTCGTTGAATCTCACATCTTTCCCGATGAGCTTGTGGGTTCCTATGATAATATCTATTTTGCGGTCGGCGAGGTCTTTCAAAATGGCTTTTACTTCTGAGGCTTTCCGGGCTCGGCTAAGGTATTCGATACGTACTGGGAACTCCTTCAATCGCTCTTTGAAGGTTTGGTAATGCTGGAAGGCCAATACGGTGGTAGGCACGAGTACGGCTACCTGTTTGTTGTCGCAGGTGGCTTTGAATGCCGCACGTATGGCAATTTCGGTTTTCCCGAAACCCACGTCGCCGCAGATGAGCCTGTCCATAGGGCGTTCGCGTTCCATGTCGGCTTTCACTTCGGCTGTGGATTTTATCTGGTCGGGAGTATCTTCGTAAATGAACGATGCTTCGAGTTCTTGTTGCAGGAACGAGTCGGGCGAGAAAGCGAATCCCTTTTCTTCTTTACGGGCGGCATAGAGCTTTATCAAGTCGCGGGCAATCTCTTTCATCTTGCCTTTCGTCTTCTCTTTCATGCGTTCCCAAGCACCGCTTCCCAGTTTGTTGATACGAGGAGCTTCTCCCTCTTTTGCCCGGTATTTCGCCAATTTGTGCAAGGCGTGAATGCTGACAAAAATAATATCGTCGTTTTGGTAAGTCAGTTTAATGACCTCTTGCATTTTTCCGTTGATTTCGGTATGTATCAATCCCCCGAAACGACCTATACCGTGATCCACATGCACGATGTAGTCGCCGACTTCTATCTGGTTGAGCTCTTTCAAGGAAAGAGCCAGTTTCCCAGAACGCGCATGCTCGCTTTTCAAAGTGTATTTGTGAAACCGATCGAATATCTGGTGGTCGGTGAAACAACCTATTTTCAAATCGTTGTCGACGAATCCCTCATGCAAGGTTTTCAATACCGGTGTAAACGAGATGGAGTCACCCCGTTCTTCGAAAATAGCTTGCAATCGTTCTATCTGTTTTTCACTGTCGCTGAGTATGTAAAGAGTGTAGCCTTTTTCGATGAATTGGGAGAACGATTGGCTGACTAAATCGAAATTTTTGTGATAAACACCTTGCGGTGCGCAGTTGAAACGAATGACCGCCGGTGTATTCGCTTCACTGTTTGCTCCATAATCTATCCTTCGAAATGTAGTTATCTTTTTTTGAAAAGCTGTTACATCGATGATTTTTTGCATAGCATAGCGGTCGCCCTCTTCGGCGATAAGGGTTTGCTCGGAGAGCGATTCGGAAGCTATGGTTGAAATTCTGTCGATCACCCATGACAGATTGTGACAGATTAAAATCGTGTTTTTATCGATGAAATCGAGTATGGAGATGCCGGAGGCTTCTTGTCCGCATACGTTGGCAACGATATAAACTTCTTCCAATTTTCCGGTGGAAAGTTGTGTTTCCACTTCGAAAGTACGAATGCTTTCTACCTCTTTACCGAAAAAATCGATACGATAGGGCAATTCGTTGGTATACGAAAAGACGTCGAGAATACTACCCCGTACAGCAAACTGACCGGGTTCGTACACATAGTCCACTTCTTCGAACCCTCGTTCTCTCAGTTTGTCGGATAGTGTGATGATGTCGCACTTCGAATTTTTGTCGATGTGAAGGGTCTGTTCGGAAAGCATATTGACCGGGACAACTTTTTCGGCGATAGCTTCGGGATAAGTGACTATCAATAGCGACTCTCCTTTTTGACACAGGCGGTTCAGAACTTCGGTTCTCAATATTTCGGAAGGGGGGTCGGGTTGCCCGTATTTGATGTCCCGCTTGTATCCAGATGGAAATAAAAGAATGTGGTCGTTACCGTTTATTTGCACCAAGTCGTTGTACAGATAACCGGCTTCGTCCAAATCGTTTGCAATGATGATGTGTGCCTGTTTATGTTCTAGAAGATTGGAAAAGAAAAGCGCTATCGAGGAACCTTCGAGTCCCTGTATAAAAATGTGCTTTGTCTTGTTGTCTTTAATGAGTTTCAAAAACGCTTCACGTCTCGCCGGAGTGTTAAAAAGCGCAGAAAAGTTCTGAATATCCATTCCTATAAACCGTCTTAACCGTCGACAAAATTACACATTAATTTAGAAGCTGTTTTAAATTTATTGAGAAATAATATTATCATTGCAAGCAGGTATGTTCCGGCCATATTGAACCCCTGTCTTGCATCTTGAATCCCTTGATTTTTGTCAATAGTCCGCTATTGACTGCATATCTCGGACTCCAATCTGCTTCAACATAGGTCTCAATCTGTCTCGGAATAAATTTAAAACAGCTTCTTATCGGTCGCAATATTTGTTCCTGTGTTTTCTCTATGGTCAGTGGGCTTCCAGCCAGTTGCGGCCCACACCGGAGTCGGCCAATAACGGCACTTGCAACGGATAGGCGTTTTCCATCTCTTCGCAGACGATAGCTTTTACTCTCTCGATTTCCTCGACGGGTACATTGAAATTGAGTTCGTCGTGTACTTGCAGAATCATGCGGCTTCGTAGATGCTCGTTTTCCAATCGTTTGGCGATACGTATCATAGCGATTTTGATGATGTCGGCTGCACTCCCTTGTATCGGGGCGTTAATGGCGTTTCGTTCGGCATATCCCCGCACGACGCTGTTATGGGAATGTATATCGGGCAACATTCGTTTCCGGCCGCAAATCGTTTCCACATAGCCTTTTTCCCGAGCAACTTCGATACTTTTATTCATATACTCTTTGATTTGCGGATAACTTTCGAAGTATCCGTCGATCAATATTTTTGCTTCGCTCCGTGGTATATTCAGCCGTTCGGCGAGGCCGAATACCGATATGCCGTAAATGATACCGAAGTTCGCTGTCTTGGCCTTTCTTCTCATATCGGCAGTTACGGCATCGATAGGAACTTTGTAAATTTTTGCGGCTGTGGCTGCGTGAATATCCGATCCCTCCCGGAATGCTTCTATCATGTGCCGGTCTCCGCTCAGGTGTGCCATGATACGCAATTCTATTTGCGAGTAGTCGGCCGAGAAGAAAACGCAGTCTTTATCCGGTACGAATGCACGGCGTATTTCTCGCCCTTCGTTGTCGCGGATAGGTATGTTCTGCAAGTTCGGGTTGCTGGAACTGAGTCGTCCGGTGGAGGTAATCGTTTGGTTGAACGAGGTATGTATCTTTCCCGTTTTGGGATTGATTAATTCGGGCAGGGCATTGATATAGGTACTCAATAGTTTGCGAATACCTCTTTGATCGAGTATTTTACCTACGATGGGGTGGCGGGACCGAAGTTTTTCCAATATCTCCTCGGTCGTGGAATATTGGCCCGTCTTTGTCTTTTTGGCTTTTTCATCGATTTTCAATCGTTCGAAAAGGACTTCGCCTACTTGTCGTGCCGAACTTACGTTGAATGTAACGCCTGCTAATTGGAAAATCTCTTGTTCCAACTCGTTCATGCGCCGAGTGAGAATATCCGAGGAGCTTTTTAATTCGGTTATATCTACATTGACTCCGGTTATTTCCATGTCGGCGAGAACTTTTGTCAATGGCATTTCGATGTCGTAAAAGAGCTTTTCCATTTTTTCGGTCTTCAACTCTTTTTCGAGCCGGTTTTTCAGTTGCAAGGTAACATCGGCGTCTTCGGCGGCATATTCGCAAACTTGCTCTACCGGGACTTGTCGCATGGAAAGTTGTTTTTTCCCTTTCGGACCGATGAGTTTTTCGATGGACACAGGCTCGTAACCGAGATATACATTCGCCAGATAGTCCATATTGTGGTACTGTTCGGGTTGTAACAGGTAATGAGCCACCATTGTATCGAAGAAATCGCCTTTGACATGTATCCCGTAGTTATGCAGGACGATATAGTCGTACTTGATATTTTGTCCTATTTTCAAGGATTTGGGATTTTCCAGAGCCGATTTGAAGATGTTTACGATTTCCCGGGCTTTTTCTTGCTCCTCTGGAATGGGAATATAATAGGCTTCGTGCTCTTTTAGGGCGAAAGAAAGTCCCACCAACTCTACATTCATCGGGTCTACGCCGGTTGTCTCCGTGTCGAATGCGAATGCCGATGCGCAGGATAGCAATGCCGCCAAGTCCCACATCTTTTCAGGGGTGTCGGTTAAATGATAGGTGTGCGGAATCGATGCGATATTAGCCAAATTCGACTGGGGCGCGGAGTCGTCTGTTTGTTCAGTTTCGGGAACATTGTCGAACAGGGAGGGTTGTACCGTTTTTTTAGGTGCCGGCGTTGTCGGTTGGTTTCCTAATACTCTTTCGGTAAGGTTTCTGAATTCCAATTCTTCGAAAATGGGTCTCAGTTTTTCACTGTTTACAGGTTCCCGTCGAAGTGATTTTTCGTCGAAAGTCAAGGGTACATCGGTCTTGATGGTTGCCAAGAACTTGGAAAACTCTATTTGCGAGCGGTTTTCTTCCACTTTGGTTTTCAAGGCTCCTTTTAACCGATCGGTGTTTGCAAGCAGGTTTTCTATACCTCCGAAATCGGCAATCAGTTTGACCGCCGTTTTTTCTCCCACTCCGGGACAGCCGGGTATGTTGTCGGAGCTGTCGCCCATCAATCCTAATATGTCGATAACCTGTTCGGGTGATTGTATGCCGTATTTCGTTTTTATCTCTTCCGGTCCTAAAATTTCGAAATCGCCGCCGAACTTGGGCCGATACATGAAAATGTGCGACGATACTAATTGCCCGTAATCTTTATCGGGTGTCATCATGTAGGTGTCGAAGCCCTCTTTTTCGGCAAGTTTTGCCAGCGAGCCTATGACATCGTCGGCTTCGAAGCCGGGAACTTCTATAATGGGAATGTTGTAGGCTTGGATAATCTCTTTGATGATCGGGACCGAATAGCGTATTACTTCGGGAGTTTCTTCCCGTTGAGCCTTGTATTGTTCATAAGCCTCGTGGCGAAATGTGGGGCCTTGCGGATCGAATCCGACGGCAATATGCGAGGGGTTTTCTTTTCTCAACAATTCTTCGAGCGTGTTGACGAACCCCAGAATGGCAGAGGTGTTTATCCCTTTGGAGTTGATTCTCGGATTCTTGATGAACGCATAGTAAGAACGGTAAATCAGTGCGTAAGCGTCTAATAAAAATAGTCGTTTCTCTTGCATAAGGGTATGCTGTTTGTAGATAAGAATTAAAAAAGCATCTTTGTAATGCGGTAAAATTACGATAAAAATACGGATTCTTTTGTTTTATTACTATTTTTGCACCAGAATAAATTGATATGGATAAACTTTTTAGCATACGGCAGCCGATAACCGAGGAGCTTGCTCTACTGAATAAAACCCTTACTGAATCTTTGCATACGACCAGTCCTCTGATGAATGAGGTGATTCAGGCTTATCTCGAAAGCAAGGGGAAACAGATTCGGCCCATATTGGTGTTACTGTGTGCGAAGTTGTTCGGTGAAGTTCCTCGTGAAGCCATTGACGCAGCAGCTTCGTTGGAAATGTTGCATAATGCCAGTCTGATTCATGACGATGTAGTCGATGAATCGCAGAAACGCAGAGGCCTACCGACGATCAATCATTTATATGATAACCGTATAGCGGTTTTGGTTGGCGATTATTTCGTGTCGTGTGCTTTGGCTTGTTCGATAAAAACGAACAAGATGCCGATTGTTTCTTGTTTGGGTGTCTTGGGACGGGATTTGGCTCGGGGAGAGATAGACCAGCTTTCCAATGCCCGCAATCACTTGCTTGACGAGAATGCATATTTCGAAGTGATTCGGCGAAAGACAGCATCGTTGTTCTATGCTTGTATGCAGGTGGGTGCACTGTCTGCCGGCGCTTCTGCCGAAGATGTCGCAAGATTGGGAATGTTTGGAGAAAAGTTAGGGCTTTGTTTCCAGATTAAGGACGATATTTTCGATTATTACGAGGATAAAGTTATCGGTAAACCCACGGGAAACGATTTGCGGGAAGGGAAAATAACACTGCCGCTTATTTATGCGATTACTCATGGCGAGGGCTCTGAAAACGAACGAATGAGAGATTTGTTGTTGAGCGAGGAATATTTGTCGTCCGACAGCGTGCATACACTCATCGAGTATGCTAAAACACAAGGAGGTATCGAGTATGCCTATACAACTATGGGGCGTATCCGCAACGAGGCTGTGGACCTATTGTCCGTTTTTCCTCCTTCCGAAACGATCGATGCTTTGATTGCTATCTTGGACTACACGATAGAGCGGGAAAAATAGAATTTTTAGGATAGTGGGGTTGTGTCGACCCCTGTGGGTGCTCCCTTCATATCACTGCGCGATACCCCGTAATACTTATGGGACACGGCAGGGGGAGAGGGGGTCGAAGTATGAAAAGACAATCCCTGCTGATTTCTTACTAATTATCGAAAACGACCACTTTCAAAAGTGGTCGTTTTCGTTTTCGATTTGCCCTTCATGTCGTCAATATTTGAAGCTGCTGCCGCCGAGAAACTCTCTGAGAAGAGAAGTAGGAGGTATTTCGCGTTGATTGATGGATTGAAAATATCCTAAGAAACGGAGCAAACGATGAGCTTCGGCATATTCGGGACAATCATGGGGTACGGCGCTGAGTATGGGTTGCGCATAATCTTTCATTACCGCCAGTTCGAAAAGGAGTGAAGAGTTGAACATAGCATCGGCGTTTTCCTGATAGGGGAATATCCATTTTTCTTCTCCTCGTCTCACGCTTCCCCAACGGGCTATGGTGCTCTGTGCCGATGCCCCGCGATACTTATGGTCGCGGATAATGCGGCGTAACAGACGGTTATCGGCAGTAGGTATCCAGTTGTGGTCGTCGATGGAGATGGTTGTCAAGGCAGAAACATAAACGCGATATTTCAAATGAGTTTCGATTTGAGGCGTCAAATCCGGGTTTAATCCATGTATGCCTTCCAAGATGAGAACAGACCCTTGTTCCAATTTCAGAGTATTCCCTTTGTATTCTCTTTCGCCGGTTTCGAAATTATAGGTGGGCATCTCGATTGTTTCGCCTTGCAATAATCTGTTGAGGTCTTTATTGAACAAATCTAAATCCAAAGCGTAGAGCGATTCGTAATCGTAGTCGCCGGTTTCGTCGAGAGGGGTGTCTGTTCTATTGACAAAATAGTTGTCGAGAGATATGGCTACCGGTTTCAACAGATTGGTCATGAGCTGAATCGATAATCTTTTGGAGAATGTGGTTTTCCCCGAGGAGGAGGGCCCTGAGATAAGTATGATACGAGTGCCGTTTTCGTGATAGCGTCGGGTTATATCGTCGGCGATTTTACCTATTTTCTTTTCATGAAGGGCTTCGGCAACTTTGATTAAGTCGGTTGCCTGTCTCGTTTCCACGGTTTTGTTGAGGTCTCCTATATTGCTCAATCCGATAATTTGGTTGAACGTGAGGTATTCTTTGAACGCATTCAACATTTTTTCTTGCGGTTCTATCGGAGCCGGTTCGGTCGGTGCATCGGGCATGGGAGGAACTAACAACACCCCTCCGTTATATTTTACCAAGTCGAATCCCTGTAAATATCCTGTCGACGGAGTCAGCCAACTGTAATATGAGTCGGCAAGACCGTCGAGAGTATGGTATTGGGTATATAGCTCGTGTGTGGTTTTCAGCAATTCTATTTTATCGAACATGCCTTGTTCCCGAAAAACTTCTATGGCATCGGCCGTGTGACATTCTATTTTTTTGAACGGAATGTCGGCGGCTATAATTTCGGCCATGCGATGCTTTATTTTATCGATGGATTCGGGTTTGAGGGCGTTTTCATTATCGAGCAGGCAATAGTATCCGTGAGATAGGGAATGTTCTATACGCAATCTTGTTCCCGGGATAATGTCGTTGATTGCTTTGTACATGACGAAGCAGAGGGAACGCACGTATGTGCGCATGCCTGCCGGGTGAGAGATATCGAGAAATTCGATGTCTTTGGGCCCGAATACCCGGTATTTCAATTCTTCGGTTTTGTTATTTACGTAAGCGCAAATCGGGCGGTGAGCCAGTCGAGGATTTGCCAGTTTATAGATTTCGAGGAGGCTTTCACCTCCGTTTACACGTATCGTTTTTCCTGTGTTTACACAATAAACGTCAAATTGTTCTTTTTCCATAATGTTGATGGGATATAATTTCGATGGTATTCTTAATTGTTAATAAAAATAAAAACGGCAATTTCTACCTGATGTAAATCTTTTTATTTGTATAATTTTGCAAAGGAATCATTTCCAGATGCAGATTGTGAGTTAAATATACTACAAAGAGGATAATAAAACAACTATTTAAGAAACTTTCATGGAATACACATTTCTGGACTTCTTGACTTTGATCGGGTCGGTCGGTTTGTTCCTATATGGAATGAAGGTCATGAGCGAAGGGTTACAGAAGGTAGCAGGAGACAGACTGCGTAATATCCTTGCCGTGATGACGAAAAATCGGTTTTCAGGAATGTTGACCGGAATATTGATAACAGCATTGATTCAAAGCTCGTCGGCTTCGACGGTAATGGTCGTCAGCTTTGTGAATGCCGGGTTAATGACGTTGGGGCAATCGATGGCAGTCATTATGGGGGCGAATGTCGGTACGACAGCCACGGCGTGGCTTATCTCTCTTTTTGGATTCAAGGTCGATATCACAATTTTTGCTTTGCCGTTGATAGGTTTGGGAGTTCCTTTGTTGTTTTCGAATAAAAGTTCTCGTAAATCGTGGGGCGAGTTTATAATCGGATTCTCATTCTTGTTCATGGGGCTTAGTTATATAAATAACTCGGTTCCCGATTTGAGAAGTAATCCCGAGGTGTTTGAGTTTTTGTCTTCTTACACGCAGCATGGGTTCATTTCTATTTTGGGATTTTGTGCTGTGGGGGCGATTCTCACGATGATTGTGCAGTCATCGAGTGCGTCGATGGCGATATTTTTAATCATGTGTAGCAAAGGTTGGATTTCATTCGACATAGCTGCCGCTTTGATTTTGGGTAGTAATATCGGTACGACGATAACTCCTCTGTTGGCTTCTATCGGTGCGAATGTGTCGGCGAAAAGGGCAGCGATGGGTCATTTGCTGTTCAATATGCTCGGTTCCATGTGGGCACTTGTTTTGTATTATCCTTTCATTCGTTTTATCGTGTGGATTTGTACTTCGTTGGGGGTAGGGAACCCGAATGACTTGATGTCGTTTATTTCCACTTGGGAGCAATCCGATCCTGCATTGGTTGCCGCGCTGAATAGCGGACAGAATTTGGGTTCTGCCGATTTCGAACAGCAAAAAGCTCATTTTGCAGCCATGCAGTTTTCTGTATCGTTCGGGTTATCGATGTTCCATACGGTATTCAATGTAATCAATGTAACCATTATGATTTGGTTTACAGGTTTATATGAGAGGATAGTTACCCGCTTGGTGAGGGTAAAAGATAAGAACGAAGAGGAGTTCCAATTGAAATTTATTTCGCGGGGTATGTTGTCGGCTTCGGAATTAAACCTACCGCAAGCCCATCAGGAGATTGCCGTGTATGCCGAGCGGGTACAACGTATGTTCGGTATGGTAGCCGATTTATTACATGAAAAGGAAGGAAGCGAAGCCTATTTGAAATTATACAATCGTATCGAGAAATACGAGCAGATTTGCGACCGTATGGAATTGGAAATTGCCGGATTCTTGAACCTGGTTGTCGGCGGTCGGTTGAGCTATGAAGGAAAAATGATGGTAAACAGTATGCTTACTATCGTGACCGAGATTGAGAGTATAGGAGATTGTTGTTATAACCTCGCTCGTACTTTGCAACGGAAGCAAGACTCTCATATCGATTTTAACGACGAGATTGTAAGTAATATCGATGCAATGTTTAAACTCGATTCCGAAGCGTTGTCCAATATGGTGGCGCTCCTGTCGAGTAACGAACCGCTTATGAGCGAGATAATGATTTCGTATAATAAAGAGTGTGAGATTAATAATTATAGGAATCAACTGCGCGGGGCTAATGTCGAAAACATCAATAATAAACATTACGAATACCAATCGGGAATATACTATATGGATATGATTTCGGAGTGTGAACGGTTGGGCGATTACGTTATCAATGTGGTCGATGCCATTAAACAGCAGCAGGTAAAACACGCTTGAAATGAGACGATACGATAAAAGCCGTCCCGAATATTCGGGACGGCTTTTATCGTTGGTAAGGGAGATTATCGTCGTAATAATGCGATAAGCTCTGCCACACCCTCCGAGGCTCCCTTTTGGATAACCCGAACGGAACGATCGACAGGAACTTTTACCTCTTTGGGATCGATGAGGTATATCGGTACTTGCGGACGTACATAACGGAGCAATCCTGCGGCGGGATAAACGTTCAGCGATGTTCCGATGACGACGAATATATCGGCTTCTTCGGTGATTTCGATAGCCGGCTCTATCATGGGTACGGCTTCGCCGAACCATACGATGTGAGGTCTCAGCCGGTCTCCGTATCGGTCGGTTTCATCGGCTTTTATTTCATAGTGGTCGGGAGACAATTCATAAATGCGATTTTCATTTTTTGTCGAGCGTACTTTGGTGAGTTCTCCGTGCAGATGAATTACGTGAGTACTCCCGGCGCGTTCGTGTAGATTGTCTACATTTTGAGTGATGACTGTTACATCGTAATCCTTTTCGAGAGTCGCCAATCCGAAGTGTCCTTTATTGGGTTCGACGGTGAGGAGTTCTTTGCGCCTTTTGTTATAAAACTCTTGTACCAAAGCCGGATTTCTTTCCCAGCCTTCCGGGGTTGCGACATCTTCTACGGGGTAACGGTCCCATAACCCTCCACTGTCTCGGAATGTAGAAAGCCCGCTTTCTACACTCATTCCTGCGCCTGTCAATACAACCAGTTTCTTTTTCATACCTTTTGTTTCAACAAGATGGATTTCATCTTAAATAATTAAGATAAAGTTAGGGTAAAACTTCGGCGGCTGCAAATGTTTTTTAATAAAATGTGTTGAGATTTTGGAACGAGTGACACTATTCCATCGGGAATTATGTTTTTTTTTAAGGAGAATTTATTGAATTAAGTATAAAAGCCCTATCTTCGCTTCGCAAATATTGTTATTATGTTTGCTTAAATACAATAAAAATAGAAAATGGACAAATTAAGTTATGCATTAGGTCTCAGCATGGGGCACAATTTTTTAGGCTCGGGTATCAAATCGTTGAACGTCGAGGATTTTGCCAAAGGTGTAGAGGCCGTATATAAACAGGAAAAACCGGAAATCAGTTTCGATGAGGCGAAAAAAATCATCAACGAGTTTTTTTCCAATTTGCAAGATGAAATCGCCGAAACGAATAAACAGGCCGGAAAAGAATTTTTGGCAGAGAATGCCAAACGTTCCGGTGTGGTGGTACTTCCCAGCGGTTTGCAATATGAAGTGCTTGCCGAGGGAAAAGGTCGTAAGCCGAAAGCTACCGATAAAGTTCAATGTCATTATCATGGAACTTTGATTGACGGACAAGTGTTCGACAGTTCGATACAGCGGGGTACTCCGGCAGTATTCGGGGTCAACCAAGTGATACCCGGTTGGGTGGAAGCCTTGCAGTTAATGCCCGAGGGTTCTCGTTGGAAATTATATATACCTTCTGATTTGGCGTATGGAGAGCAAGGAGCCGGCGGAAGTATTCCGGCAAACGCTACTCTGATTTTTGAAGTGGAACTAATAAAAATATTATAATTATTTACCCAATAAACAATGAAAAAGACTATTTTATTTTGTGTGGCACTCGCCGGTTTGACGGCAATGTCTTCTTGCGGAAACAAGGCCGCTACTAAGTTGGAAAATGCAGCAGATAGCGCAAGCTATGCTCTGGGTGTTTCTAATGGCGCCCGTTTTGGAGAAGCCCTGAAATCGGGTATGTACGAACAGCTTAAAAACATCGATCCCAATGATTTTATGAAAGGTTTGGCCGCTGCCTTGAAAACCGATTCTACACAACGTTCTTATGAAATGGGATTGAGTCAGGGTCTTTATATTAAGGAGATGTTGAATAATATCAAACAAGGAACCGGCGTAGAGATCGATATCCCGACATTCGTTCAGGCTTATAAACAAGCTATGGACGGCGATACGACTTTGTTGATTTCGGCTATGCAATCCAATTCGGTTCTCGATGCTATTTTCAGAGCAGCCGCCGAAGCTAAGGAAAAAGAAGAACTCGCTCGTTTGGCCGAGACTCCCGAAGCCAAAGAAAATTTGGCGAAAGGCGAGGCTTTCCTTGCTGAAAAAGCCAAAGAAGAAGGTGTGGTAAAAACTGAATCGGGACTTCTTTATAAGGTCGTTAAAGAAGGAAAAGGCGATAAAGTACAATCCAATCAACGTGCGAAAGTATCTTACAAAGGAACTTTGATCGACGGAACCCAATTCGATTCCAATGCAAGCGCTACTTTCTCTCCTACGCAAGTCGTTAAAGGCTTTGGAGAAGGTTTGCAGTTGATGCAAAAAGGCGGTAAATATATCTTGTATATTCCTGCCGAACTGGGTTACGGAGTTCGTGGCGGAGGTGATAAAATCCCGACCAATTCGACTCTCATATTTGAAGTAGAGGTTTTGGATATTGTCAAATAGATAGATTTTCTATAAATATTTTGAAGTGCCGCTCTTGTTTGAGTGGCACTTTTTTGTGAAAAAATGTCAGATAAAATGCTAATAATAGATTAAGAATAAACTTTTGTTTGTCTTTTTGTCAAAAAATAGATAAAATATAGCTGTTTATTAAAAAAGAAATGATATTTTTGTCGCAAAATGATTTATATATTAAAATTTTATGGAAAAGATTGATAACCTTGATCGTCAGATTCTCGAAATTATAATGCGCAATGCCCGCATTCCGTCGAAAGATGTGGCTGCCGAATGTGGTGTTTCCCGCGCTGCTATCCATCAACGTATTCAGCGTATGATCGACATGCATGTTATTACCGGATCGGGATACCATGTAAATCCTAAATCTTTGGGTTTCAGGACGTGTACTTATATCGGGGTGAAATTGGAGAAAGGTTCGATGTATCGCGATGTCGTTCCCGAGCTCGAAAAGATTCCCGAAGTAGTAGAATGCCATTTTACGACGGGTCCTTACACAATGCTTTGTAAATTATACGCTCGCGATAACGAGCATTTGATGGAGTTGCTTAATGACAAAATACAGAATATTCACGGGGTGGTTTCGACGGAAACTCTTATTTCGTTGGAACAAAGCATGAATCGCGAAATTCCGGTCATGAAGAAGTGATTATTCTTCGTAGAGTAAAATAGGGAGAGTCTGTCTTGGGGCAGGCTCTTCTCGTTTTAAATCACCGGGTAATAACCGAATTTTTATTTTGTAGTTTTTTATCGGTTCTCCAAAGTAATAACAGAGTGATGGCGGTAGCGATTGTATCGGAAACCGGCATGGCTATCCATATACCATTCAAGGCATATATTCGGGGAAAAATAAGTAGTAACGGAATCAGGAATATGACTTGTCGGGTCAAGCTGAGGAAAATGGACTTAGAAGCCATACCTAAGGATTGGAACAGGTTGGTGGTGACGATTTGGAATCCGACAATCGGGAATACACCCATAACGATGCGCATCCCGTGTATGGCTACATCGATGAGGTTCGTATCGGTAGTGAAGGCCCGTATAATGTAATACGGGAAAAAGGTTGAACCTATCCACCCGACCGTGCAACAAATAGTCGCTACGATGCCGGTTAAAACGAATGCTTTTTTCATTCTGGTGTAATTACCTGCACCGTAATTGTACCCTACGATGGGTTGCATGCCTTGACACAACCCGATAATGAGCATAACGACCAATGTGGCGTAACTGTTGAAAATACCGAATGCACCTATCGCCTCGTCTCCTCCATACCGATAGAGCGATGTGTTGATGATTGCATTGATAACGCTGCTGGCTACATTGACCAAAAACGGAGCTAACCCGATGGAAACGATGTTGAACAGGATTCCCCATTCGAGTTTGAAGTATCGACGATGGAATCGCAACTGGCTTTTAGGGTTGAAGAAATGTATCATGACAAATGCTGCCGAAATGGCCATAGCTATATCTGTCGCTATGGCTGCGCCTTTTATTCCCCAATCTAACCAGAAAATGAAAATCGGTGCGAGGATAAGATTGGAGAAAGCACCTATGAGCATGGTGTACATGGCTTTCCCCGGATACCCCGAAGCTCGCATCATATTGTTGAAACTGTAACAAAGATTGGTGCAGAGCATACCCGGCATGATGTAGATGAGAAACTCTCTGGCATATGGAATGGTGCGGTCGCTGCCGCCGAAACTGCGCAGTATATCGTCCATGTAAACCGAGAAGAAGGTAAGGTAACAAACGGCAAACGAGAGCGAAAGTACAAGACTGTTTGCCAAAATTTTTTCGGCTTTGACTTTGTCGTTCTGTCCCAAAACGATTGAAATGCGAGCCGATGCTCCCAGCCCTACCAACATACCGATAGCCCCTGCCAACGACATGATAGGAAAGGTCAGAGCTAAGCCCGAAATGGCATCGGCTCCTACGCCCTGACCGATAAAAATGCGGTCGATGACATTATACAGAGACATAACCATTGTACCGACAATTGCCGGAACAGAGTACTTCCAAAGCAGTTTCCCTACCGGAAGTGAAGTCAGTTCTCTGTGAATATCGTTTTGGTTTTCCATGTTTGGAGTAGTCGGCACTTAGGAAGGATCGCTCCAATCGCCGTGGGCTTTGATGAGAGCTATCAGTTTTTCGATAGCCATCTCTTCGGGTATGTTCTTTTCGATACACTCTTTACCTTTGTACAAACTCACTTTGTCGCGCCCGGCTCCTACGTATCCGTAGTCGGCATCGGCCATCTCTCCCGGCCCGTTTACAATGCATCCCATGATACCGATTTTTAGTCCGGTAAGGTGTGAGGTCGCCGCTTTGACACGGGCGATTGTAGTTTGTAAATCGAACATGGTTCTGCCGCAACTCGGACAAGAAATATATTCTGTTTTACTGAATCGCTTGCGTGCGGCCTGTAAAATCGTGAACATATAGTCTGTGAGTCGCTGGGACGAAATATTTCCATTATTGCGAAGGAATATGCCATCGATAAGATTATCGAGCAGAAACGGCCCGAAATCGGCCCCTGCTTTCACTTGCAGGTCTTCGATCTCTTTTTCTTCGTATTCGACCATGAATACGACCGGAAGTTTGCAGTTTGCCGCGGTAAGCCGTGCCAATGCCGCCCGCAGGTCTCCTACCGGGTTGGTATGCCGAGAGGAGAGAATAAGAACTATTCCCGATTCCTGCGACAGCTCGCCGATAATTTCTTGCGACAGGTCGGCTGCATCGGCTTGTAGGAAGCGGACAGTCGCCGGAGTCGATTTCAATGCAGATAATTCGTGCATTTGAAATAACGGATAGGAGTCGTTTTCCCCGTGATAGTGTGCAAAATCTACGATAGAACGGATATCGCCGCCGACTGTTCGGTCGTGTGTGTAGTAGAAATCGGCGCGTGTCCCTGTTTGAGGCACTCCTTCGGCGATAACTACAGGCTGTTGGTTGCCGCCGATACAATTGCAACTCTCCCTCTCTCGGGCTGCCATTTGTTCCAGCGATACGTCGGGGGCTGTTATCGGTTTGTGGCCGGTTCTTGCCGTAATATAATTCACCAGCTTGCAAGCTACCGGGATTTCGGCTTCGGGAGCCTCGCTTAACGACACTCTTATGGTATCGCCTATCCCGTCGGCCAGCAGTGTTCCTATACCTACCGCCGATTTTATTCTTCCGTCCTCACCGTCTCCGGCCTCGGTGACTCCTAAATGAAGCGGATAGTTCATACCTTCCGATTCCATCGTTTCGATAAGTAGCCGAACGGTTCGTACCATGACTACCGTATTTGAGGCTTTGATGGAGATTACCACGTTGTCGAAATTTTCCGAGCGGCAGATTCTCAAAAACTCCATACACGACTCCACCATACCTTCGGGGGTATCTCCATAACGGCTCATGATACGGTCCGACAGAGAACCGTGATTCACTCCTAAACGTATTACCGTGTGTTGTTCTTTGCAAATATTCAGAAATGGAATGAACCTCTCTTTGAGCTTTTGCAGTTCGGCGGTATATTCTTCGTCTGTATAGGACAGTTGTTTGAAAGTGCGGGCACTATCGACGAAATTCCCCGGATTTATGCGCACTTTATCCACGGTGTAGGCGGCGGCATCGGCAGCTTTCGGGTTGAAGTGGATATCGGCGACCAAAGGTGTCGTATAGTCTCTGGCAATTAACTCTCTTTTGATTTCGCCTAAATTTTCCGCTTCCCTCACTCCTTGTGCCGTGAGCCTCACATAGTCGGCTCCCGCTTGAATGATGCGTATACATTGGTCCACACTGGCTGCGGTATCCAGCGTGGAGGTATTGGTCATCGATTGTATGCGTACGGGATATTCACCTCCGAGAGGTGTGTTTCCTATCTGTACGATACTGCTTTTCCTACGGCGGTAATTATAGTAGTCCATGACAAGGGAAACTATGGAATCAATTGGTCTTGAATTTATATTTTATCGATGCGAGTTCTTGGTTGGCATCAACGATTTTTTTCGTAAGTCCGGTTTTGTATTTTTCTACTTTCGAAGCGATGTTTTCGTCGCCGAGCGCCAAAATCTGAGTGGCGAGAATAGCCGCGTTGAGGGCTGCGTTGACTCCTACCGTCGCTACGGGAATTCCGGGAGGCATTTGCACGATGGCGAGCAAGGCATCGAGTCCTTCCATACCCGATTTGATGGGAACTCCTATCACGGGCAGTGTAGTCATCGAAGCGATAACACCGGGCAGGTGTGCGGCCATACCTGCGGCGGCAATGATAACTTTTATTCCTCTGGAACGAGCATTTTTAGCGAATTCCTCAACTTCCGCAGGGGTACGATGTGCCGATAAGGCCAACATTTCGAACGGGATTTCGCACTCGTCGAGCAGCTTGGCGGCTTTTTCCATGATAGGAAGGTCGGACGTACTGCCCATAATTATACTTACGATTGGTTTCATAATAAATATAAATTGTCTGTGATTGGTTTTATATGAATAGGAAAAATAAAAATCCGCAGCACATGGCTCCTAATGCAAATCCCGCACCTACTTGGCCGATCGTGTGTCGATTCAGTAAAATACGAGAAGAGCCGATGAGTCCTGCAAGTAAAATGATGGTTATTTGCAAGGGGAATATATAGGGCGTGAGCATTAATCTATAAATGCTCATTAGAAATACCAATACAACCATCGCTCCGGCCGCTACCATGTGTGCGCTTATTTTCCAATATCGGTTGATAAATAAAGAAATGATGAGCGAGACGATTGCACCCGCTATGAAAGAGAGTATCCAATTCGGTATCCCGAAACGGTATAAGTAGAGATAACATGCGATATAACAAACGAAGTTGATGATATACGGAACGGTACGCTCGGTGCGGTTGTGAAGTCTGAAATCGCTGATATGACCTGTTTTGTAGAGGATAAATATGCCTAAGGACGGAAGTATGCAAGTGGTGAGCAATACGCCTATGACGATGATTCCTAACAGTCTGTCGCCGAAGACTCTCATATAGGACGTATAAAGTGCGATGGCGATTCCGTAAGTCGGCATCAATAACGGGTGGAATATAGTCGATAGAATCGTGGCTAATAGTTTCATGTGTCGTTCGGTTTGATTCATTCAAATTTCTTTTCGCAATCGGGCTACCGGTATCGATAGTTGTTCCCTGTATTTAGCGATTGTACGCCGGGCTATCGGATAGCCTTTTTGTTGCAGCAGCTCGCACAGCTTATCGTCCGAGAGGGGTTTATGTTTGTCTTCGTGGTCTACCAGTTCTTCCAACAATCTTTTGATTTCCCGGGTAGAAACCTCTTCTCCGGCATCGTTTTGCATAGATTCGGAAAAGAAATATTTTAACGGATAAATGCCGAAATTTGTTTGCACGTATTTGCTGTTGCTGGCTCGGGAGATGGTAGAAATGTCATATCCCGCACGTTCGGCGACATCTTTCAGAATCATGGGTTTCAAGTTGCGTTCGTCGCCGGTGAGGAAAAAATCTTTTTGTAAATCTACGATGACTTTAATTGTGCTCAGCAGTGTTTCCTGTCGTTGTTTTACAGCATTGACAAACCATTGCGCCGCATCGAGTTTTTGTTTGACGAATAACAGGGCATCCCGTTTTTCCCGAGTCTGGTTTTGTTTGTTCGAGGAATAATCGTCGAACATATCCTGATAATCCCGGCTTACGTGTAGTTCGGGTATATTCCCGTTATTTAGCCCGATGGTTAACTCCCCATCTTGCGCTTCGACAAAAAAGTCGGGAATAATGTGATGTTCCGAGCTGCCCGAATAGCTGTTGTTCCATGCGCTTCCGGGCTTGGGATTAAGTAGCGTGATTTCTCGTATGGCTTGTTTCAGTTCTTCTTCGCAAACATTACATTGGCGCATGATTTTGTCGTAATGCTTTTTAGAGAATTCTTCGAACATTTTGTCGATAATCTTGTAAGCCAATAAGTTGGCAGGAGTCCCTTCGTGGCGCTCTAATTGGAGTAGCAGGCATTCCCGTAAATTCGAAGCTCCGACACCGGCCGGTTCGAACTCCTGAATCATTTGTAAAATATCTTCTACTTGGCTCACCGGAACGTCTAAACCTACTTGAAAAATAAGATCGTCCGAAATAGCTTGTATCGGTCTCTGTAAATAACCGTTGTCATCTATATTCCCAATAATGTATTGAGCAATTTGATAGGAGGTTTCGTCGAGAGAAAGCTCTCCCAACTGGCTTTCGAGGTAATCGTGAAATGAAGAGGCCGATACGAATGGAATGTCTTCTTTTTTGTCATCTTTCGAGTAGTTGTCGGCTTCGAGTCGGTAGTCCGGTATATCTTCTTCGGTGCGATAATCACCCAATGTAAGTTCCTCTGCCGATTCTCCCGGATTTCCGTCTTCATCGGCGTTGGCATCGAATTCGTTTATGCTGTCCGGGATTTCTTCCCGTCCTTCTTCTAAGGCGGGATTATCGACCAGTTCTTGTTGTACGCGTTCTTCAAATTCGATTTCGGTAAGTTCGAGGAGTCGAATCAACTGTATCTGCTGGGGCGATAGTTTCTGTTGCAATTTTTGTTGCAACTGCTGTTTCAGTGCTGCCATAAGCTGTGAGTGATTTGCAAACGAAGATAGCTATTTTTGCTCTAAATAAGTAAAAAAATGAGAATTTTTAGAAGCTGTTTTTATTTTTTCAGCCTGTATTCGAGAGCTGTTTTTCAAGGGTATTTTACAAATAAAAGAAATATGAATAAGTTGGAGCTACATTCTTTCGGAATGATTGCTGCCGGTGTTTTTGAAACTATATGGTGAGACTCTCTGCTGCTTTCGGTTCAGTAAAACCTCGTGGGATAGACATGAATTTTAGCGATGAAATTTTTGTAGATAACCACATTCCGGACTTTTCGGTGAAAGGTTGATTCTTGCTTAATTAAAACCTCCTCCCCTGTGTTTGGTTGTCAAACAAAATATAGGGGAGGTGGCACGAAGTAACGGAGGGGTTGAAAACAACATCACATTAGGCTGTTTGTATCGGATATTTAATCCTCTCGCCTTACGAGCGTTCTCCCTATCTCATCTGCGATGAGCAGAGGGTGGGGAACTAAGATGTCACTGCGAATATTCTTTTCACTCCTACTCGCAAATACAAGAGAGAATTTAAAAGACAATCTTCACTAATTTCCTCCTGAGCCTTGCTTTCCATAGTATTAAGGGGGATTCAACGCTTCTTCGCTATATCTTTTGCGAAACATGAGGGGGAAGAGCTTGTTCTTATTGCGAATAAAAAAAGCCGTGTATTTCCCATACACGGCTTTTATGCGGCAAATAAGTGATTCTTATTGGTTGTTGTCGTTACGAGAATGACGGTCGCTGCGGGGAGCTCTTTCGGGGCGGGGCAACAGCGCCTTCATAGACAAGCGGTATTTACCGGTTTTTTTGTCTATTTCGATGAGTTTTACCGTTACTTCGTCTCCTTCGTGGATGCCCGATGTCTCCATCGATTCGAGGCGATCCCAGCTGATTTCCGAGATGTGGAGTAATCCGTCTTTTCCCGGAAGAATTTCTACGAAAGCGCCGAAGGGTAAAATCGATTTAACGACTCCGGTATAAGTTTCTCCCTCTTCGGGTTGAGCCGTGATGGATTTGATACGACGTATAGCATCTTTGATAGAATCGAGGTTGGCGGCAGATATTTCTATGTGTCCCTCGTTGTTGATTTCATCGATAGTAACCACAGCTCCGCTGGCTTCCTGTATGCTTTGGATAATTTTTCCGCCCGGGCCTATTACGGCTCCGATCATGTCTTTCGGGATAATCATCGTTTCGATACGAGGCGCATGCGGTTTCAAGTCGGCGCGAGGTTCGGCGATAGTGTCGGTGATAATATTAAGAATGTGCAGACGACCTTCGCGGGCTTGGTTCAAGGCTTTTTCCAAAACTTCGTAAGAAAGTCCGTCGCACTTGATATCCATTTGGGTCGCTGTGATACCATCGCGAGTTCCGGTCACTTTGAAGTCCATATCCCCGAGGTGGTCTTCGTCACCGAGAATATCCGAGAGAATGGCATATTTCACATTGTCTTTATCGGTAATCAATCCCATAGCTATACCTGATACCGGTTTCTTGATTTTCACACCGGCATCCATAAGAGCCAATGTCCCGGCACAAACCGTTGCCATCGAGGAGGAACCGTTTGATTCGAGAATATCCGAAACTACACGTACCACGTAAGGATAATCGGCAGGAATCATACGTTTAAGCGCACGGTTCGCCAAGTTTCCGTGTCCTATTTCACGACGACCTACGCCACGTTGAGCTTTGGCTTCGCCGGTGGAGAAGGGGGGGAAGTTATAGTGCAACAAGAAACGGTCGCGACCTTGATTCAATACGTCGTCGAGAATTTTCTCGTCGAGTTTGGTTCCGAGAGTTACGGTCGATAAAGATTGCGTTTCACCGCGAGTGAAGACTGCCGATCCATGAGGTCCGGGTATATAATCGACTTCGCACCAGATAGGACGAATTTGTGTGGTAGTACGTCCGTCCAAACGAATACCCTCATCGAGAATACAACGGCGAACAGCTTCTTTTTCTACATCGTGGTAGTAGCGTTTTACAAGAGCTCCTTTTTCGGCGGCATCTTCTTCACTCATGCCGGCTAAGTATTCGTCGACAATCGCGTCGAAAGCGTTTTGGCGGGCATGCTTGTCGGCATTTCCCGAACGTGCGATAGCGTATGCTTTGTCGTAGCATTTTGCCCAAACGTCTTTTCTCAACTCTTCATCGTTGGTCTCGTGGCAATATTCTCTTTTCACGGTAGAGCCTACGGCTTCTGCCAATTCTTTTTGTACAAGGCAATGAACCTTGATAGCTTCGTGGGCGGCTTTCAATGCTTCGAGCAAATCGGCCTCCGAAACTTCGTCCATTTCGCCTTCTACCATCATAATATTTTCATAAGTGGCTCCCACCATTAAGTCCATATCGGCTTTTTCCAATTCGGCGAAAGTGGGATTTATCTTGAATTTACCATCGATACGGGCAACTCGTACTTCCGAGATAGGGCCATTGAAAGGTATATCCGAAACGGCCAAAGCTGCCGAAGCGGCAAGACCGGCCAAAGCGTCGGGCATATCTACGCCGTCGCTCGAAAATAACATGATGTTCACAAATGTGTCGGCATGATAATTTTCGGGGAACAAGGGGCGCAATACACGATCCACTAAACGGGAAGTAAGTATTTCGTAATCCGAAGCACGGCCTTCTCTTTTGGTGAAACCTCCGGGGAAACGGCCGAAAGCAGAGAAACGTTCTTTATATTCTACTTGCAGAGGCATGAAATCCACGCCTTCACCGGCTTCTTGGGCCGAACATACGGTAGCCAGCAGCATGGTGTTGCCCATGCGAACCTCGACGGCTCCATCGGCTTGCTTGGCTAGCTTGCCGGTTTCGATGGTGATGGTCCTTCCATCACCCAAATCGATGGTCTTCTTAATAACTTGTTTAATCATAAAATCGATTTTTCTTTATTTTTTCCTTCTCAAAATCGTGCAAAGATAATGAAAGTTTGAAAGTAAAACTATGATTATGAAATAAAAATGCGAAAATAGAATACGTAGAGAGGAGTCTGAGTCGGTTTAATTTCGTTTTTTTATACTTTCTCCTGACATTTTGCTTGCGCGAGCTTCTCGATTATGTGACCGTTTACGGCGAATGTGGGAGTAACCTGTACCTCGGTATATGTCGAGTAAACTTGTTTCTACTTTCGATTTGCACTATTTTTGCCATTGATAGTGAAAATCAATGTAATTGAAATGTGTTTTGCTTCTGTCTTCATTTGCATTATCTTTGCATAGTGCGAAATAGGTTATGCCCCGGTATAATCAAGTGAATTTGCTTCTACTCTCGGCGTATACTATCTTTGCAATTGAAGAAAGGAACATAATTTATAACATATACGGAAATGAAAAAGTGGGTATTTGGGTGTGCAATGGCGTTGGTGATAACCTCGTGCGACAATAAGAAATTTTCCATTCAGGGACGCGTGGCCGATGCCGATGGACAAGTACTGTATTTAGAGTCGTTGGCTGTGAATGGTACAGAGCTTCTCGATTCTGTCGAATTGGATAAGGACGGTCGGTTTAAATTCAAGTATCATGCTCCGCAGTATCCTGAGTTTTATCAATTGAGATTGGACAAGTCCATCATACATTTGGCCATAGATTCGACCGAAACATTGAACCTCTCGGCGAATGCGGCCGATTTTGCCAATGACTATGAACTTACAGGGTCGGACGAATGTGTGAAGATGCGCATTGTCGCTCAGGAAAGCGCCAAGTTAAAAAAACGAATCGATGAACTGTCCCGAGCCATGTCTTCCAATAGCGACCGTGTCGACGATTTGCGGAAGCAGGCAATCGAAGATTTGGCCGCCTATAAAAAGAAAATGTTCGATTTGGTATTGGAAAATCCGGCCTCGGCAACTGCATATTATATTGTTTTTCAAGAAATAAACGGAGATAAAATATTTGATCCTTATGATGCCGATGACCGAAAATTGATAGCTGCCGTCGCTACGGGATTCGATTCGCTTTATCCCGATTCGCCTCGATCCAAACAATTGAAGAACATGACACTGGCTGCTATTGCCGCTGAGCGTGCTGCGCAAAAGGAAAAGCCCGAAATCGAAGCGAGCACAGCCAATTTTCTGGATATAGAATTATACGATTTGCGAGGACGGAAAAAGGTCTTGTCCGATTTTGTCGATGCTGGTAAAGTCGTTCTTCTGAGTTTTACCGCCTATCAGGCCGATTATTCTCCGGTGTATAATATGAAGTTGGCCGAGCTCTATAAAAAATACAAGTCGAAAGGGTTGGAAATATATCAAGTTTCTTTGGATGCCGACGAGCAGGCTTGGAAAGTTGCGGCCGATAATCTCCCGTGGATTTGTGTGCGAGATCCTCAAAGCGTTTATTCGCATAATGCCGCCATGTATAATGTGAAGACATTGCCTACATGCTTTGTTATCGATAGGAATGACGGTATTGTAAAACGGATAGAAAAAGTCGATGAAATAGAAAACGCGGTACAGTCTCGGCTTTAAGGTTCGGTACGAGACTCGAAAAATGAACTTTTGGACGAATATCGTTGTTTTTTTTTGGAAGATAAAAAAAAGAGAGTATCTTTGTCACATTGAAAGCACAAAAAGGAGTCCCGACAAACGACGGGATTTCTTTTTTGTTTAGGAGCCGTTTTGAAATTTCCAAGTGATATTGGAACCTTCGAAAAATTGAAACGACATCTCGATGAGAAAATTATTTAATATAAACTATAGGAGTTAGATTATGGCTATTACGTACATGACCGAAGAAGGTTACAAAAAATTGATGGAAGAGATCGCTTATCTCGAAAATGTGAAGCGTCCCGAAATCTCACGGGCTATCGGTGAGGCACGTGATAAAGGAGACCTCTCGGAAAATGCCGAGTATGATGCCGCCAAAGAGGCGCAAGGAATGCTCGAAATGAAAATTTCTCAGTTGAAAGACTTAGTGGCGAATGCACGCTTTATCGACGAGAGTAAATTGAACACCCATACGGTTCAGATTTTGAATACGGTAAAAATTAAAAATGTGAAGAACGGGGCGGTAATGACCTACACCATCGTATCTGAGTCCGAAGCCAATTTGAGAGAAGGAAAAATCTCGGCCACGACGCCTATCGCCAAAGGACTGTTGGGCAAGAAAGTCGGAGACATCGCAGAGATTCAAGTGCCTTCTGGATTGATGTCGTTCGAGATCGTAGATATTTCTATTTAGGCATAAGCCGATGTGCGAGTTGTGCACACCGGCTTTTTTATTATAGATATTCCCCCTTTCTCTCCTATAGTTCGCAGAAAGGGGGAATATTTTTTGTTTACAGACTTCTTTGTTTGATTTATATTTTATTGATTTTAAATAATTTGGGTGTATTAACGAGCTCGTAATTTTCATTGACTACGGCAGAATTTACACAAATCGTTTCCTCGTATTTTTGTATCCCGTAAGCCTGATGTATGTGACCGAAAAAGTGATACTTTGGCTTCACTATACCGATACGTTCGAGTAGTTTCTCATTTCCGTAATGTCTGTTTTTGGAAAAATCAAGTATTCCCAGTGGTGGTTGATGTGTGATAAGTATATCGGTTCCTGTGGGGATTTGCCGAATTTGTTTTTCATATATTCCTTCGAGGCAGTCAGCAACGAACATGGGTACTCCGTAAAATTTTGTGTTTTCTATCATTATTCCTTCGTTGCAGAGATAATGAATATTATCGGGTAATCCTTCGATCGAGGCTTGATAAAGGCAATCGTCGTGGTTCCCGGCGATGAAAATTTTGTGCCGATGCGGTAATGATCCGAACCATTCCAGAAAGTCGATGACTTCGTTCTCATTACCTCCAAAGGTGATGTCTCCTGAATGAATGATCACGTCGGCATGGGGTAACTTGCCTAATCGTTTGTGCAGTCCATGTGTGTCCGATAGGTGTAAAATCGTTTTAATCATGGACTGTACAATTGAGGGTTTCTTTGTCGTCGAGAAGTATTATCGGTGCGATTTTGCCGAATATTTCCGTGAATTTTTCAGGATATTCGGTGTGTATGGGTATGATTCCCCGTTTGGGCTTTATCAAGTTTAGCACCTTATCCAGCGATTTTATGTCACAATGCCCGCTGGTGTGCATGTATATCGGATTACGATGAGAGAGAAATTGTTCGAGTTGTCGGTTGTATGACAGGTGTCCCTTGTCGAGATAGCCTCGGTACATGGAATAGTAAACGGCACTTTCATTCGAGTCATCATATCGGTTCATAAATTCTTTAAACATATCTCCGGCTCGGACAAGCATACAGAATCCGTCCCGATTCAATAATCGGGTTAATCGTTCAGAAAAGAACATTTTTTTGTCGGAAGTTTTTCCCGGTGTATAGATTCGTGTTGGAGTTCGGTAAAGCGGAGAGGTCCATTCGGGAGAATTTGATATGAGTTGTATAATCTTTTTTTGATAGTTGTCGCAGATGAAATGGCGATTGCTTTCAGAGGCTGCGTGGTAAATTGCGAAAATTCGGTCGATATTTGTCGTGGATATAACTACGAAATTATATTTGTGTTTACGAAATTCTTCTTTGAAATATTTTTGCAGAGTATGCTCGTCGAGGTTTGCGGCTTTCGGTCGGTTGATATTAGTCCCTTCTGTGATGACATAGTCAATATTTTGAGCATAGCGCCTGATAACGTTGGGTAGGGCCCTCCCACGAAAACCGTGGAGCCGGAAATCCCCGGTATGTAATAGCCGTGTCCCACCTGCCTGTATCAAGAACATATAGGCATCGATTGCCGAGTGATCGACCATAAGCGGTGTAACCGATATAGTTCCTATTTCGAGCGTGTCGAGTGGTGTAAATGTGCGGAACGATTGCATATGTCTTGCAATGCTCCGATGTACTTCGGCTTGTTCAAGGTCGGGAATATGGGAAAGCCGTTTTTCGAGACTTTCATAAATTTGATATGCTGTTTTTCCTATAAAAACAGGTAGCTCATTGGATACCTCACACACATTTCCGATATGGTCGCCGTGATAGTGACTGATGAATAGTGCGCTTCGTGATACATCACCGGTGGTGAGTCCCTCGATCGGGAAGAGTTTGCCTCCTCCCGAGCCGGGTAGCGGTGTCCCAAAGTCTATAAATACTTTATACCGCTCATGCTCGATTTCGGTCACACAACCTCCTATTTGATGTGTGCCTCGATGTATGGTTACTCGCATAGCTATTAATTGACTATATTTATTTTATCGTATGAAATACTTTTCTTTTCAAATAAGATGCCAACTGTATTGTTGTTTAAAATTTCTATGATACCCTTGATGTTTTTGGCAAGTAGAGGGTGCATTTTGTTTGCCAGAAAAACACCTACAATTGTTTTTATCGTACCTTTTTCGATGGCTTCGATAATAGTTTCGATGTTCCTATATCGGTCTTTCGCTTGGGGATATTTTATAATACCGTTTTTCAAATCGTTCATTACATTGACATAAAACATCAGTTCCGATAGGATACCTATTCCTTGGTTCGAGTCTATTTTCAGTTCATAAATACGAAATTCTCCATCATGAAATTCCCATAGGTCTATACAACTGTTGCTTCCGGGTGTTATGGCAGTTGCTTCGGATACTTGTTTTTTAAATAATCCTGTCGGTAATTGTTGTCCTTTATGCCTATTGTCAGCAGAGAGTATTTCCAATACCTTTCGTTCGAGAGCGGATTCAGAGTCCTGTCGGGTCGCTTTTTCTTGGGCGGATTTCGAAGGGAGGTTAACTACCCAATTATTTATCTCTCGTTCGATTTTCTCGATATCGTCTTTAACGCCTTTCAGTACAACCCAATCGTAATTCTTCTCGAACTTAATGGCTCTGTATAGAAAGCGATTGTAGTGGAGGCTGGTATTTTGAGGCTTTTCCCAGTCGATAATAATTTTTTCTATATATTCTTTTAAATGGTATTTCAAGACTATTGCCCAACTTTCGAAAGCCGATGCGTTTTCTTGCATATTTTTAGTTACACCTTCTGTGTTGATTTTTATTTCTAATATTTTTTCAGAGAGGTGAAACTTCACATACGTAGGAAATTTTAAACTGTTGTTCCCTACTTTTTCCTTCAATTTTTTTAATAGATATTCTTGATTCATAATTGTTCGTTTTTAGTTTGTCTTGTTCTTTATTTTGAACGATAGTAAGCAGAGTAGGGATTTTCGTCTCTTCCGTTGCCAAGTTCCCAGTGTTCTCCGATACGAAATTCGAATGCAGAAAGTCCGAATTTTTGTTTGATCAACTTAGCGAGCATACTTTCATAAGTTCTGTACCAAGAGCCTACCATGACGACAAATCGATTTTCTTCGAGGTCGTAAAATATACGGCCTCGGGGTATTTGTGTGTAATCTTGGTAATATATTGAGCCTATTTTCCCGAGGGATTTGTCTCGGTAGTATTTTTTTGTCCATATAGTTTTATGGAGTTTTGGGAAAGTAATTAAATTTTGTACGGAATTCGAGTCGGATACCGCTTGGACATGGCATTCGAATAATGTGCCGGTAGCAGGAAGAAACCAGAAAATACCAACTTTCGCATTGGTTAAATATGAGATGTTGTCCAATTGTTTACGGTTAGTTGCGATCATAAATTTCTGTGAAATTCTAGTATTATGTTATCGAGTTTAAGAATGGGTACTCCTGTCCGCATCATTGATTTGCCGAATTTCTCTTCGGCGAGAGTTATGACGGTGTTACGCTTGTCGGGGTCGAAACGGATACCTACATTAAATTTCTTATTTTTGATTCTTGACTGAATTCGGGAGATATTTGGTTCTCTGCAATAGGGTCTTTGTCTGTCAGTCCTAGGCAGTAGGCCACCACGCTGCCACTTAAAAATCCATTTTCATGGCCTATACTCATGTCTAACTGTGAATAGGCGGCTTCCATGATTGTCATTAGCTGTAAGAATCCCCGGACAAGTTTTTGGCGTTCGATCCATTCTATCTCCATATTTATGCGTTGGACAATCTCGTCGGTCATCGATGGGTAAACGTTTTTTGCCTTCCAGAGTGTTTGAAATCTCAATGATTCGCATAACGTCTTATGCGTGTTTTTCTCCTTTTTTGTCATGTGGTTGTATTGTTTTTGGGTTATATCGACTAATCGTACTGTAAAGACTTCTAAGTATTTCGTTTTTTAGTTCGGTCGGTTCCAGCACTTCTACGGCGTTTCCTTTTCCGAGTAGCTCTTGTATGAACTCGTGTGTTATGCGCAAATGGTATTCAAAGTCACAGAATTTCATGTTTTGAGAAATCTCCCTTTGTGAAGTATGTAAGGGTAGTGAGCGCAGATATTGACATTGTTGTCCATAAACTCTAATGACAATTTTCTGTATCGGATTTTTGTTGTTGACGAATATTCCATAGCTGTTTTTATAATATTCCTCAGGGGAAAAATCTTCGGGATATTCAAATGTTTTTTCGGTCGATTCTATGCTAATGGTCCGGTCGAGAGCGAAATGTCTGATTCCGTTCAATTCCTTGCAGTATCCTAATAAGTACCAACGTTGTCGGTTTGTTTTTATACAATATGGTTGTATGTTGTATATGTCGTGTTCATTTTTGTAGAAGGGTCTATATGTTATTTTTATTTCTTTGTTTTGACGCATGGCATCAATAATAGGAGAAAGGAACTCTGTTCCTCCGGGAATACTTTCTAAAATTATACGGCGACGTATATTCTCATTTTCATTCATTAAGTTGTTTATGTTGAATGACCTTAACAACCATTGACAGACATTGTCTTGTCGTAAAGTAGATGGATCTTCTATATAATATTTGTATCCGTCACTTGGGTCGCACTCTATATTCACCCCGAAAATTTCTTCTACGGCATTACGATGCATATGGAAAGTACGCAAGGGCAAATTTTGTCCTTCATTCAAGTAAGAATGTTGCCATCGATCTTTTATTTCTTTGTAGGATAATCGTCCGGCTTGTAACAATGTGTTTAGTAGCCAGATATATCGATTAAAGACGTTGTTTTTCATTTTTTTATTTCATTTTCATATACAAAGATAATGAATAGGCTATGCAAAAACATTGCATAGCATTAGAAATAATTTTATATTTTTATTATAGTGGGTGAGGGGAATTGGGTGTGATTGGGATCCGAGTTTGTTATGTCCGAGAAAGAGTATTGATGAGTCTCTCAGCTCAATAGAATTAGGTTTTTATTTTGTCTTCCTATTCGCTTTTGCTATTTATGAGATACGGTTCGGCATAGCCGAGTCGGAAATATGATTTCCTATTGTCTTTGCACTCAACTTTCACTATATTTGTAGACCTAAAATCATGAAATTATGGCATCTATTTTCAGTCGTATCGTTGCCGGTGAAATACCGTGCTATAAAGTAGCCGAAGATGAAAACTACTTTGCTTTTTTAGACATCAGTCCCGTTGCCAAAGGTCATACTTTGGTTATTCCCAAACAAGAGGTCGATTATATTTTCGATTTGGACGATGAGACTTATGTGGGTCTTACCCGATTTGCCAAACGGGTGGCGAAAGTTATCGAGAAAGCGATTCCTTGTAAGCGAGTGGGAGTCGCTGTTATGGGACTCGAAGTCCCGCATACTCATATTCACCTCGTTCCTATTAACAAGGAAGCGGATATGAATTTTTTCCGGGACAAACTTTCTCTTGAATCTACCGAGATGCAAGCTATTGCCGAAGCTATCGCTCGGGAAATGGAATGATTCTTAGTGCCCTTAAAAAGCGTAGGCATTGGTTTTAATGAATCTTTCGTCGGTCATCATAAGATGAGATAGGGCGGGTGACATGCAGTGACGGAGGGTGGTGGGTTATTGTTCGTTTTGTTTGGCTGTCAGAAGTCTTTTTCTTAGAAATTTGGCCGGATACCAAGCGGTCACAAATCCCAAAATGAGGACGATGGCTGTGACTGCCAGCGTGTCGAGGAGTTCTAGCTTCACTGGATAGGCATCGGTAATAAACATGCCTTCGGAACTGCCCAATTTCAGTATTCCGTATTCTTGTTGCAGATAGCAGAGTATGACTCCCAAGATGAGTCCCGAACCAGCCCCGATAGCCGAAATGAGCCACCCTTCGACAAGGAAGATTTTAGAAATGAGTCTGTCGTCGGCTCCGAGGTTTTGTAGTGTATCTATATCCCGTTTTTTGTCGATAATAAGCATCGACAAGGCTCCGATTACGTTGAATGTGGCAATCATCAGAATGAACGATAGAATAAGAAATGTGATCCATTTCTCTATTTGCACCCATTTGTACCAGTCGTTTTGTTGTATGTGGGTCGCCACCCGATAAGCGTCACCGAGGTGCTCTCTCAATTTTTTCGCAAATTCGTTTTCATCTGTCGTTGGAGTGAGGCGCAATTCGATAGCGGTCGCTTCGGTAGTGTAACTGAACATCTCGCGAGCCGTCGACAAGGGTATGATGGCGAGCTGGTCGTCATAGATGGCTTGGTTGGCGCAGAATGTCGATGAGACGAAAATACGTCTCCCGTTGAACGACTGTGACGGATTGGCCAGATTGACTTTTCCCAACCGATTGGGAGCGTACAATTCTACCGGATAAGGAGAGTTGGCGACAACGCCGAGTTGTCCGGCTACGCCGATACCTAATGATACGTAGTCGATTCTGCTGTCGTTGAGTTGGAACGTTCCGCTCGTGACGATATCTTGTATGTGGGAAAGCTCTGTATAATTGTCGGGTACGCCTTTCACTAAAACAGGCCGTTGCCGGTCTTTGTATACGCAGAGGGCGTTTTCTTCGATGACGGGTGTGAATGTTTTCACCTCGCTCCATTCGGCGATTTGCTCGATAGCCTCTTCTTCAGTGTCGAGAGTTTTGCCTTGTAACGGGGTTATTTTTATCTGCGGGTCTATTTGGGAGTAGAGCGATCCTATCAGCTCCGTAAATCCGTTGTAGACCGATAGCGTGCAGACGAGAGCCAGCGTAGTGATAGCCACCCCGCATACCGAGACAATCGATATGGCATTGATGGCGCTATGCGATTTTTTTGAAAACAAGTAACGCCATGCTATTTTCCGGGCGAGGCGGTTCATAGGGAGCGTTTACTTTTTCAGTAGAGAATCTATGTTTTCGATGTAGTCGAGCGAATCGTCGAGGAAAAACGACAGTTCGGGAGTTTTTCTCAACTGGTAACGTACCCGCTGTGAAAGCTCGTACCGAATGGTTTTCGTATTGGCATTGATGTTTTCTATCATTTCTGCGCTCTTTTCCGGCGGGAAAATACTCAGGTAGGCTTTTGCCGTACTCAGGTCGGGACTTACCCGCACTACGCTTACCGATATGATTATCCCATGTGTTTTACGGGTTTCTGCCAAGAATATGTCGCTCAATTCTTTTTGGAGCAGTCGGCTTATTTTGTTTTGTCTGGTTGTTTCCATAATAGGTGGTTTTAATAAATAACAAAGTTTTACCTCGTATATCCGGCGAAATTATGGTTTTTTCCATAAGATCGTGAGTCCGTCTCGTAAGGGAAGTATAATTTTTTCTACCCGATTGTCGGTCGCGACGAAGTCGTTGAACCGTTCTATTCCTATGGTTTGGGCATCGCGGCTGTTCGGGTCGGTCACGACTTTCCCGTCCCATAGGGTATTGTCGGCAAGAATGAACCCTTCCGGTCGCACCTTCGGCAATACGAGCTCGTAATATTTCAAGTAGTCCCTTTTGTTGGCATCGATAAACACGATGTCGTACGTGTCGGTTAGTGTCGGAATGATGTCCGAAGCATCGCCTATAATCAATTTTATCCGGTCGCGTAACGGAGATTTATCGAAATAACTGCGGGTGAAATCTTCTATCTCGTCGTCGATCTCTATGGTGTGTACTTCGCCGCCCTCGGTCAGTCCTTCGGCCAAGCACAAGGCCGAATATCCGGTGAAGGTTCCCAGTTCCAATATTCTGTGCGGCCGGATCATGCGGCAGAACATTTTGAGAATCCTCCCTTGCAGATGACCCGATACCATGCGCGGACGCAAATGGTAGAGATGGGTGTTTCTGTCGAGAGAAGCGAGCAGCTCGTCTTCCTTGTCAATGTGGGTCAATATGTATTCTTCCAGTTCGGGCGTCATGCTTCGGTATCTTCCATGTTGGGTAACGTATAATGGTCGAAGTTATCGAGTACTTCTCCTACTCGATTGATTTCTAAGAACGTCGTTCCTTTTCCTTCACCGAATCCGCCGCCCAGATAGGCGATTAAATCGTCGCGGTTTATCAGGTGTTGTTCCATGAGATGGTTTAGCCCGTTGAACAAATATTCGCGGGAAGTACGGGTTCGTTCCTGATATAACGGAAAGACGCCGTATGAGAGAGCCAGTAACCGTATTGTCCGTTCGTAATAACAAATCGCCAATACCGGATATCTGCCGCGAAAAGCAGCGACATAACGAGCGGTTCGTCCTGTGTAACTGTCGGTAACGATAGCTTTCGTGCCCAATTTGTTAAACGTTTTTACGGCTTGTTTGGCAAGGAACGAAGTGACATCGGGGTCGTCGGTCGAGACTACCCGAATGTTGTTTTCCGTGAGTTTGTTGTTTTCGGCCTCTTCGGCTACACGGGCCATAGTCGCCACCGCTTCGACAGGGTATTTCCCATAAGCCGTTTCACCGCTGAGCATAAGCGCATCGGTATGTTGATAAATGGCATTGGCGATGTCGGTAACTTCGGCGCGGGTAGGCCGGGGATTTTTTATCATCGAGTGCAACATTTGTGTCGCTACGATTACCGGTTTCTTGGCCTGTATGCATTTTTTAATCAGTCGAGCCTGTATGCCGGGGATTTTTTCTTGGGGAACTTCTATTCCCAAATCGCCTCGCGCGACCATTACCCCATAGGCGGCTTCGAGTATCTCGTCGATATTATCCACACCCTCTTGATTCTCTATTTTGGCGATAATCTTGATAGGGCTTTTGTACTCGTCGAGTATAGCCTGTATATCGAGAACATCTTGTTTGCTGCGTACGAACGAGTGAGCGATGAAGTCGATATTTTGTTTAATGGCATAGCGGATATTGCGAATGTCTTTTTCTGTGAGGGACGGTAGGTTAATCCGTACTCCCGGGACGTTTACGCTTTTGCGTGCACCCAGCTCTCCGTTGTTGAGCGATTCGCACAACAAATCGTCGTTCTCTTTTTTTCGCACGACAAATTCGAGTTCTCCGTCATCGATAAGTATGTGGCTGCCTATGGAAAGGTCCTCTGCAAAACGGGGATAACTCACCCCGATATATCCGTTGCCGGTCAATGTTCCTTCTTTTCCCGTGATGCGAACGATGTCGCCCGTCGAAAACAAAATGTTTGAATCCCCCGACAATGCGGTAGTGCGCACTTCGGGCCCTTTTGTATCCATTAAAATGGCTATTTTGTTCGAAACGGCACGCACGTTGTCGATGATTTTTTGAAATCCTTCTTCTTGCAAATGAGCCGAATTCATACGCACCACATTCATGCCGCTTTCGTATAGCTGCTTGATAAAATCGACGTCACAACGAGCGTCGGAAATGGTGGCTACTATTTTGGTATATTTGGACATATATGATTAATTTATCGTTCGTTTTCAATTAGAGCTTCTATGGCGAGCCGGTATGAGTCGAGTCCGAATCCGATGATCGACCCCTTCGCTGCGGCGGCTATCATTGACGTGTGCCGATACTCTTCCCGGGCATGTATATTGGAGATGTGCACCTCTATAACGGGGGCGGGCACTGCTCGTATGGCATCGCCGATTGCGATAGACGTGTGGGTGTATGCACCGGCGTTAAGGACAATGCCGTCGCAGGAAAAACCGGCTTCTTGAATTTTTCCGATGAGTTCGCCCTCTATGTTGGATTGATAGTATGCAATGTGGTGTTGGGCATAACGTTGCTGCAATTCACAGAGATAATCTTCGAAACTTTTTTCTCCGTAAATGCTTTTTTCTCTCTTCCCCAAAAGGTTAAGATTCGGCCCGTTAATAATAAGAATATCCATAAATCACTATCTTTGTAAGGAGAAATACATGTTTCGTATTCTCTTCGATTTTGCCTGTTTTCATCAAGATACGGAATAGTCTGCCATTAGCGTAGCTTTGTTTTGTATAAAAGCTCAAAAAACTACTCCTGAATTTAGTGCAAAATTACAGAAAAAAAATGAGATATCGGATAAAAAGAAAATGGCATTAGTTGATACGGATAATTTGTTAAAACGTTTTAGTCGTTATTTAAGACTGGAACGAGGGCTTTCGGAGAATACGATAGCCGGTTATATGTCCGATGTAGAAAAGCTGGTCGACTTTATCGACTCGGAAAATTTGGATTGGAGAACCGTTACAGGAGCCGATTTGCATCAGTTTGTCGCTACATTACAAGATTTGGGTATCGGTGCACGGTCGCAGGCTCGTATTATTTCGGGGATAAAATCTTTTTTCAATTTTTTGAGAATGGAGAAATGCATCGATACGAATCCTTCGGAATTGATAGAGACTCCTAAATTGGGTATGAAATTGCCCGACGTGTTGACAGTAGAGGAGGTGGACGAGCTAGTCAATTCGTTCGACCTGTCGAAACCGGAAGAACGCCGCAATCGAGCGATTGTAGAAACATTGTATAGTTGTGGCCTTCGTGTTTCCGAATTGGTGGGGCTTCGTATGTCCAACCTCTATTTTAACGACGGTTATATCATCGTGGAAGGTAAGGGTAAAAAGCAGAGGTTGGTTCCTATTTCAGAGAAAGCGATTAAAGAAATTCGTCCTTATATAGATGATCGGCGATCCCTCGATATAAAGCGGGGCAACGAGAATATTTTGTTTCTGAATCGCCGGGGGACACAACTCACCAGAGTAATGATCTTCTATATTATCAAGAGGGCTTGTGAAAGATGTGGCATTCGTAAGAAAGTCAGTCCGCACACGTTGCGGCATACATTTGCTACCCATCTGTTGGAAGGAGGAGCCAATTTACGGGCAATACAACAGATGTTGGGCCATGAAAGTATCACTACGACAGAAATATATACTCATCTCGACCGACAGTTTTTACGACAAGAGATATTGCAACACCACCCCAGAAATAAGAAAACCTTATAAATTATGAAGGTTAGATAAAAAAATTTGTATAAAAATAGTGGGAGTGTTCTATTTTTGTTTATTTTTGCCTTAAATATTAACCGCAATAGGAGTATTTTGTTTTTAAACAGTTGACTATAAAAGTAATATTTCAAAAAATAAGTGTAACCAAACAATTATTATTATGATTAAGAAAATCTATCTTCCTCTAATGCTTCTCATGACACTAGCATTTGTAGGGTGTAACAAAGACATGAAGCCGTTATCGGCCGATTATTTTACGGTAACCCCTTCTCCTCTTGAAGTAGTGGGCGGTCAAGTTCCTGCAACGGTTACTGGAACTTTCCCTGAAAAATATTTCGATAAGAAATCGGTTGTAACCGTAACTCCATATTTGGTTTATGCCGATGGTGAAACTGCCGGAACTCCGTTTGTTTATCAAGGTGAAAAAGTAGAAGGTAACGACCAAGCCATTTCTTATAAAATGGGTGGCGTTGTTTCAATGCCGGTTAATTTCAAATACATTCCTGCTATGCGGAAATCGGAATTGCAATTGGCATTTAAGGTACAAAGAGGCAAAAAAACGTATGACCTTCCTCGTGTAACTGTTGCAGAAGGCGTTATTTCTACGGCCGAGATCGCTAACGCACAAGAATTGAATCCTGCTATTACGCCCGATAAGTTCCAACGTATCATAGAAGAAAAATATTCTGCCGACATTATGTTCCTTATTCAACAAGCCAACTTGCGTTCTGAGCAATTGAAATCGGAACAAATGAACGCTTTGCACAATGAAATCAAAGCTGCTACCGAAGCTCCTAATAAGGAATTGACCAATATCAATGTCGCTTCTTACGCTTCTCCTGACGGTGGTGTTAAGTTGAATACGACTTTGGCCGAAAACCGTGAGAAAAATACGGTTAACTATATGAAGAAGAGCTTGAAGAAAGGTAAAATCGATGCCGATATGACTGCCGAATTTACAGCTCAAGACTGGGAAGGTTTCAAAGAATTGGTTTCGAAATCGAATATCCAAGACAAAGAACTTATTTTGAATGTTCTTTCAATGTATTCCGATCCTGAACAACGCGAACGTGAAATCAAGAACATGTCTTCTGTGTTCAAAGTATTGGCCGAAGAAATTCTTCCACAATTGCGTTATTCGAGAATCACAGCTTCTGTAAACGTTATCGGTAAATCTGACGAAGAAATTTCGAAATTGGCTAAGGAAGATGCCAAAGCTCTTTCTGTTGACGAATTGCTTTATGCCGCTACTTTGGTAAAGACCAATAAAGAAAAAGCCGCTATTTATGCAAAAGTCGTTGAAATCTATCCTAACGATTATCGTGGATACAACAACTTGGGTATGGTTCAATACGAAGAAGGCGATTTGGCTGCTGCTCAAAACAACTTTGCAAAAGCTGCCCGCATTGCTCCCAATACTCCCGAAGTTGCTATGAATCAAGGCTTGATCAGCTTGGCTAATAACGACTATGCTAAGGCAGAACAAGCATTTGGTAAATCTGCTGGTGTAGAAGAATTGAACGAAGCATTGGGTGTATTCTACATGAAGAAAGGCGACTATAACGCAGCTGTTAAAGCATTCGGCGATGTTAAATCCAACAATGCTGCTTTGGCTCAAATCTTGACGAAAGATTACAGCAAAGCAAAAGCTACTTTGGCCGGTGTTGAAGCTCCTAATGCCAATACATACTATTTGATGGCTGTTTTGGGTGCTCGTACCAACAACGAACAAATGGTTGTTTCCAACTTGAAGAAATCTATCAGCATGGATTCTTCGAAAGCCCAACAAGCTGCTACCGATCTTGAATTTGCAAAATTCGATATCGCTTCGCTTGTAAAATAAGATAAAAGATAAATCTTTATTAATAGAGCCGGAGTTGCCTAGTGCAGCTCCGGCTTTTTGTATAAAGGAATAGAAGATAAACGTTTTTGTTTCAGATTGTTCTTCTTGAAGTGGGATTATTTCGGTTAAACTCGTACATTTGCACAGAATATACAGATTTGGAGAAATGAAAAACCATAGGAATTTTTGGGCATTATTGCCGGTATTGGTGTTTGTATTATTATCGTTCGTTTATTTTTGTCCCGATGTAATCGAAGGGAAAATATTGTTTCAACATGACACCCAACAAGGTTTAGCTATCGGGCATGAGGCGAAAACGTATGCCGAAGAGACCGGAGAAATGCCTCGTTGGACGGGTACGGTATTCTCCGGTATGCCCACGTTCCAAATAGCTCCGAGCTATGCGAGCAATGAACCGTTGAAAGGATTGCAAAAGATCTACAACTTGTGGCTGGTTTCGCCGGTGTCTTTGTTGTTTATCATGATGTTGGGCTTTTATATCCTTATGTTGTCGCTGAATGTCCGTTGGTATCTGGCAGCCTTTGGGGCGATAGCCTATGCGTTTTCTTCCTATTTTTTCATTATTATCGCGGCGGGGCACATTTGGAAGTTTATTACTTTGGCTTATATCCCGCCGACGATCGCCGGTATCGTGCTGGCCTATCGGGGTAAATATCTGTTGGGTGGAGCGTTGGCTGCTCTGTTCGGGGCATTGCAAATCATGTCGAACCATGTGCAAATGTCCTATTATTTTTTGTTTGTTATCCTTGCCGTAGTAATTGCCTATGCGGTAGAACATTATCGTTCGCATACGTTGCCTCGCTTTTTCAAAGCCACCGGAGTATTGGTTGTCGCCGCTTTATTGGCTGTCGGAGCGAATGCCTCGAATCTGTATCATACCTATAAGTATTCGAAGGAATCCATGCGAGGTGGACATACCGAGCTGACATCGCAAGACAATTCCCAAGAAAATACGGGCAGCGGATTGGATAAGGATTATATTACTAAATGGAGTTATGGCAAGATGGAGACGCTTACCCTGCTTATTCCCGACAGTAAGGGAGGAGCCAGTGGACTGCTCTCCGAGAACGAGCATGCGACGAAGGCTGCCGATCCTCAAATCCGTCCTTATTTGTCTCAGGTCGACCGATACTGGGGTGACCAGCCTTTCACGTCTGGGCCCGTTTACGTGGGTGCGTTGATTTTCTTTTTGTTCGTATTGGGGTGTTTTATCGTTCGTACTCCGTTGAAATGGGCATTGCTTGTAGTAACTATATTGACCGTTATGCTGTCATGGGGGAAGAATATGATGTGGTTTACCGACTGGTTTATCGATTATTTCCCCATGTATAACCGGTTCCGTACCGTTTCGAGTATTTTGGTCGTTGCCGAGTTTTGTATGCCTCTGCTCGCTGTGTTGGCATTGAAAAAGATATTCGACGATCCCTCGATTCTTAAAAGAGAAAAATGGTCGTTCTATTTGAGCGGCGGTATAGTGGGGGGGATTGCCTTATTGGCGGCCTTGTTCCCCGGTTTGTTCGATGATTTCTTGAAAGATTATGAATTGGAGGCTATACAGCAACCCGGTTATGGAGAGTTATTCGCCGGGATAGCCGAGGCTCGACGAGCTATATTCACGGCCGATGCATGGCGTTCGTTCGTTATTGTTGCATTGGGCTTTGTCGCTTTGTGGCTTTTGAGGGAGAAGAAGTTAGGTTCGACTGTGGTAATGGTTGCGTTGGTCGTAATTCTTATCGGCGATATGTATCCGGTCAATAAACGTTATCTCAATAGCGGTAACTTCGTGACTGCTGCCCGGAAAACCAATCCTTTCCCCATGACCGAGGCCGATCGTTATATCTTGCAAGACAAAGATATGAATTACAGAGTATTGAATGCTGCTGCGGGACCAACTTTGGAGGCAAGTTTCAACGAGCCTCGTACTTCGTATTATCATAAATCGGTGGGAGGATACCATGCCGCCAAGTTGCGTCGTTATCAAGACTTGATAAAGCATCAGTTGGAGAATGCCAATCCTGCGGTATTGAATATGTTGAACACCCGTTATATTATCCAACCTCTCGAAAACGGAAAAGAGACGGTGGTACGCAATCCCGGAGCTTTGGGGAACGCATGGTTCGTCTCGGAAGTGAAATGGGTTGATAATGCCGATGCCGAGATGGAGGCGATTACCGATTTCGATCCGTCGTTTACGGCGGTGGCCGATCGTAAATTCAAGAATGAAATCGGTGAGAAAATCATTCCTCCGGTTGCCGGTGACACGATTTATGAGACGGCATACAAACCAGACGAGTTGACTTATCGTTACCAATCCCGAAATGGTGGATTGGCTGTTTTCTCAGAGATATATTTCCCGTGGGGCTGGCAAGTGACAGTCGATGGGAAACCGGTCGATATGGCGAGGGTGAATTATGTGCTGCGGGCGGTAAATCTTCCCGCCGGAGACCACGAAGTCATTTTCCGTTTCGACCCACAATCGGTTCATACGACCGAAGCGGTTGCCTATGTTTCTTTGTTCCTTATCTTGGGAGCATTTGTAGTGGTGGGGCTTGGAGCGTGGAAAAAGCGTAACAATTTACCTGTGGAAGATTAGGAATACCGTCATGCAAAAAAAGTTCTGGAAGGATTATACGTCGCCGATGAGTCGCATGCGTCAAGCATGGGGATTCGGTATCCATTCTCCTTTTGCGTTTAGACTCATTACGAAGGTCATACGGGAGAAAGCGAGGTACTATGCCTATGATGACATAGAGGCGATTTGTCACGAGTATGTGGACGATAGTCTTTCGCATCGACAGAAACATTTGCGGAAGCGGATTTCGACAAGCCGAGGAAGGCTTTTTTTTCGATTGACCAACTTCTTTCGTCCGGATAACATTCTCGAAATAGGAACTTCATGGGGAATTTCGACTCTCTATTTGAGATTGGCGGGAAGACAATCTGAGATTACGGTTGTAGAACCGTTGCCCGAGATTCATGATTTTGCCGAGAGCCTTTTTGCCGAGGTTGGAGAGAAGGCCGATTTCGTTCGGGAAGAATATGCTACGTTTCTCTTGGACTATTTTCGACAAACACCCGAGCGTCTGTATATTGTCGTGAATCGTTTGCCCAAGCCGTATTATCGGGCATTGCCCGATTTGCTTGCCCCTGTTTTGGATATGCATGCGTTGTTGATAATAGATGGTATCCGCAGTAATAGCGAAGTGAAATCGTGGTGGGAAAAGCTCGTTAAAGACGAGCGTGTGAGGGTAACTGTCGATATGAAGAATGTCGGTTTGGTGTGTTGTGATCCTAAACTGAATAAACAAGATTATCAAGTCTCGTTATAGCGATTTCAGGTTTCGAGATAAAATAGATAGAAGTTGGAATAAATTTGAATTTATTCTCTGCGTTGCGAATCGCCGGAAGTGAGTGAGGAAATTACTCGGATAAGATTTTGCGGATAGTTTCTTTATCTTTAACTAATTGTGACTGTAAGGCCTTTATATCGGCGAATGTTTTCTCCGTGCGTACATATTCGATAAGTTCGACAGATAAGGTCTTGCCGTATAAATCTTCCGAGAAATCAAAAATATTCACCTCTATGCTATAATCGTTCGGGCGGTTTAGTGTCGGCCGATGTCCTATATTAAGCATGCCTCCGTAATGTTTGCCGTCTGGTATCCCGATTCGTACGGCATAAACTCCATTTGCAGGAATCAGTTTGTCCGGGTAGTCGATATTTAAATTAGCCGTGGGAAATCCTATTTTCCTTCCGACCTGAAAACCTTTTACCACATTCCCGTGCAACGTATAAGGATATGAAAGTAATCGGTTGGCGGTGCAAACATCGCCTTGCAAAAGATATTTTCGGATAATCGAAGAGCTTACTGGCCCGAGGTCGGTCACAAATTCAGGGGCATGGATTATTTCTATCCCTAAGTCCTTGCCATATTTGACGTACTCTTCGAAACCCTCGGCCCGGTTATGCCCGAAACGATGGTCATAGCCGATGATAAGCCCTTTTATACAGTATCGGTTTGACAGGATTTTCAAGAAATCGTACGCCGATAATAAGGACATTTCGGGTGTGAAGTCAAGAAAAATAGTTCGATCTATCCCGGTTTTTCGCAACAGCTCGGCTCGTTCTTCGGGCGATGTCAGCATGCGAAAAGGTATTTCGGGGTGAAGTACCTGCTGCGGGTGTGTGCGAAATGAGATGACTGCCGACGATAAGTTTCTCATAGCCGCTTCTTCTTTTACTTTTTCGATAACGGCTCGATGCCCCGTATGTACACCGTCGAATACACCGAGTGCTGCAAAAGCGGCTTGATCGTTTGTGATACCTTTATATTCAGAAGTCATCTATCGATTGGGTATTGAAAAATGTTACTATATCCCTGTCGGGTGTTACGAGAAAAGTCTTGAATCCGAGGCTGGCCGCAGCATCTAAATTCTTTTGAGAATCATCGAAAAATAAAGTCTCTTGCGGAACAATACGGGATAGTTCGATCACTTTTTTGAAAATAGCGATGTCTGGTTTACAAGATTTTAATCGGTAGGATAAATAAACGTCGTCGAAATAATCGGTTATCAATAATCCCTCTTGTGCAAAGCACTCGGCTATTTTGGTATCGAACATGATAGGATTCGTGTTGCTCAACATCATAACGTTGAATCGCTGTCTCAATTTCCGTAATAGAGTCAAACGGTCGAGGGGAATCCCGATTAAAAGTTCGTTAAGGGCATGGACGATTTCCTCGTCCGAAACGGCTTTCCCTATCTTTTGGCGCATGCGCTTGAAAAAGTCGCTTGGGGATATTTTTCCCTCTTCCAAATCCATGAGTGTTCCCCGTTGGACGGATAGGTCCAGCATTTCGTCGGCTTTTTCATCGCCTAATGCCGTTAAAGCATCGACGCAACGTTGCCGGTCGAGATTTATAATAACTCCACCTAAATCGAATAATAAATTCCGGATACCCGCCAAAGACGTATTCATAAGTACGGTTTTAAGTGTGGCGAAAATAGGGCGAACCGAGGGTAAAATAAATTTGCCTGATTACATTCGGGCGTTACCTATTCTCGCATTTTATGCAAAAGTAGTGAATTTTGTGCGGTATTCTGGCTGCATAGAAAAATTTTTAGAAGCTGTTTTAAATTTATTCCGAGACAGATTGAGACCTATGTTGAAGCGGATTGGAGTCCGAGATATGCAGTCAATAGCCCGCTATTGACAAAAATCAAGGGATTCAAGATGCGAGACAAGAGCTCAATATGGCCGGAGCATACCTGCTTGCAATGATAATATTATTTCTCAATAAATTTAAAACAGCTTCTTAGTTTATGGAAGCATGACGGTCGATGGTACAACCGTATCGAGCAGATGAGAAATGCTTGTACAATTTTTGTTTATGCTGTTTCATGGAAAGGCGAGGTGTATCGGGGTACGATAGGGACGGGGCGATTTCAGCCGTCTTTTATATTCCCTTTGAAGAAAAATAAAAAAATATTTTGGGGTTTCTTTGAAAACATCTATCTTTGCACACGCTTACGGAAATATCCGTGCCGGTCCTATAGCTCAGTTGGTTAGAGCATCTGACTCATAATCAGGGGGTCCTTGGTTCAAGCCCAAGTGGGACCACATAAAGCAGGTTGCGAGAAAATCGCAATCTGCTTTTTTGTTTGTCTCGATAGAAAAAATCTTATATTGAGCCAGTAGATTTTTAGGCTCTGTCGATAATTAGTGATTGTCCGTTTTATACCTCTAACTCCTCAATCAAAGATTATATAATATCTTCTCAACTCCTCCGTCACTTCGTGACACCTCCCCTATATGGCTAACGCCACACTACGGAGCACGGCAGAGGAGGAGGCCGAACACGATCCATCTCATTGATAAATAGTGTGATAGAAGGGCATTAAACCTCCTCCTCTGTGTTTTGCAATGCAAAATATAGGGGAGGTGTCACGAAGTGACGGAGGGGTTAGAAAATACCCGCAGTGAAAATAATCAAGTTCCTCCTCCTCCTCCTCCTCTGCCGTGCTCCGTAGCATTGCGAGGTATTTCCGTTTTCATAAGGGAATATAGGGAAAATGCCCGTGGGGCGAGGGGATTAACCCTTACAGCTAAAAATCTTATGAAATCTTTTCAACCCTTCTCCTCAGAAACTATTGTTTCTTCGGTATCTCTTCTCTATATTGCGTTACAACGTCTTGTAAGGCTACGGTACACGGCAGAGGAGAAGAGTAGATGCAATCCCCTCTCATTCGCTAACATTCAGGGCTATCCCCATGAATTTTCTACTGAACCCTTATATTCTTAAATGGGCTAATTATAATATTAAATAATTGTGATATTTCTCCAATTTAATTTATTATAATTAACTGTAATTGTGGGGATAACTGTAATTTTTTATAAGAATTTTTCATTAAGATTTTTTTAATTGGTGATTAGTTTTATAATATTATTATATCTTTGAGGAAAGAAATTCATCACCTAATTTAAAATAAAAAGTTGTATCTGAATAACTTTTGGTATTATCGGTTTTGAATATTCATTTTTAGAAGTTAAGTTATAAGACTATGAATCACAAAGAAATATATGATTTAAATATTTTATCGGAATCATTGATCTCGAATGACGAAACTTTTCAACAAGCATGTGACGATGATTTGATGCGGAGATTAGCTTTGGACGATGAAAGATCTTTTGATTCTATTTTTAAATTGTATTATAAGGACCTTCTTCTTTATGCGGGGAGTTATCTTCGCGAAAGACAAGTTTGTGAGGATATAGTTCAATCCTTATTCATGCATTTATGGTATGACCGGAAAACACTGTCTGTGGGGAGATCGTTAAAATCTTATCTGTTAATTTCCGTTCGGAATCGTTGTTTCGATTACATGAGGCATCAAAATGTCAGGAACGATTATTTTGATTACGTAAATGAAAACTCGGTATTATCTAGCTCCAATACCGAGGAATATATTTTATATTCCGAATTACAAGATCATATAAAAAAAGCGATAAATAAATTGCCGAAAGCTCAAAAAGAGGTCTTCGTATTGAGCCGGATAAAAGGTATAAAATATAAAGAAATCGCTAAAAAACTGAATGTCTCGGAACGTACGGTTGAAGTTCGTATAAGCCAGTCATTAAAAACATTGCGGACTCTTCTGAAAGATTTTTTCTTATTGATTGCTGTTTTATTTGTACGATAGATAAAAAAATTCTGTTTTCATTGTGGATTTTTTGGGGATAAACGTCTTATTAATAGAAAGGGATAAAAATGGAATTATCGAACGAGAATATTGACCGTCTTATTGTAAGATCTCTATCTGGTAATTTGGAATTACAGGATAAGCGTGTGCTTGAAACGTGGATTTCGAAGAACCAAGATAATTATGATTACTTCTTAAAAATGAAAAATTTGTGGGAGGTGACGCATCCTGCTTTTGATGTACGGTCTATTTCGACGACTAAGGCTTTGAGTCGGATAAAGTTGAAGATGGGTTTACGAGAAAAACGTGTGATACGCATATATCGTTATTGGAGTAGAGTTGCCGCAGTTTTAATTATTCCTATTTTGTTTGCGTTGATATATATGGTTGCCGATAGGTTTGTAGAACAAGATTATTCTAAAATAAGTTATCAGAAAATATCGGCTCCTTATGGAACTCGTATACAAATGAATTTGCCTGATGGTTCTATTGTATGGTTGAATTCTGGTGGTGAATTGAAATATCCTACGAAATTTAAGGCCGGAGAGCGTAGCGTTTACTTGAATGGAGAAGCTTTTTTCGAAGTCCGTTCCGATAAGAAAAATCCTTTCATTGTATATACCGAGGATATGGAAGTTAAAGCCACAGGTACGGCTTTTAATGTAGAAGGTTATAGCAATGATACGATAAATGCTGTGACCATGGTTAATGGCGTTGTAGAGGTTGAGTTGGATAGGAGTAAAGAACGGTTGAATTTGAAACCGGGACAAAGAATAAATTATAATACGAAACGGCAAAATTATCGTGTAGAAGAGGTCGATACTTATAAATGGTGTGCATGGAAAGATGGCAAATTAATTTTTAGAGATGAACCTTTGGACGATGTATTCCGAAAGATAGGACAAGTTTACAATGCCGATATTGTGGTGATGGACAAAGATTTGGCGAAACATATGTATCGTGCGACCTTTCAGGGAGAAACGCTCGATGAGATTCTACGGTTAATGAAATTGACTGTTCCCATGAAATACATAGAAAAAACTTCCGAGAAAGCTATGCCTAATGGCGTTTATTCCAAGAGATATATCGAAGTAGTGAGATTATAGAAAATAATTATGAATAACCTTAAAAATTTTATATTATGAAGAGAAAGACGGATTAGATAGAATAGAAAGAATTATCCGCCATATAAAGAAGGGTGGAACCTTCCTCCATATCCACCCTTCATAAGTTAGCGGAAAGATAACACTTAGAGTTTATTATCCTTAAATACCAACTAAACTAACACAAATGTATGAACTTTATTTCTATTTTGAAAGGTAGGAAGCAACAATTTCTGCCTAAGAATCTTCTAATTATAAAAATTTGCTTGCTTTTGTTGGTTTGCTGTAATGTTATGGTTTTCGGTGCAGATAATCATACACGCGATCCATTAGTAAGCGTCAATATGAAAAATGCTACTCTCGAAAGCGTTTTGAATTATATAGAGGAAACAACCAGTTACTCTTTTTTGTACAATAAACAGCAAGTAGATGTCGGTCAGAGGATCGATATATCGCAGAAAGATCAACCTATCTCCGTAATTCTGGATATTTTGTTTAAAGGGAGCGATATTACGTATTCTATAAACGGAAAGCAGATAGTTCTCAGTAAAAGCCGGTCAAATGCTTCTTCGAAGGTCGATAAGCGCCTGCTTACGGGTACGGTTATCGATAGTAAGGGAGAAGCCGTTATCGGAGCTAATGTGATTGTAAAAGGCGAGAAATTGGGAAAGGCGACCGATATAGAAGGAAATTTTTCCATCGAAGTCCCCGACAAAGGTGTTCTGTTGGTGTCTTATATTGGGTTTCAACCGCAGGAGGTGAGTTATGGCACGAAAAAAAATGTGACTGTGGTTTTACAGGAAAATAATACATCTCTTGACGAAGTCGTTGTCGTGGGTTTCGGTAAACAGAAAAAAGAGAGTGTGATCGGTGCTATTCAATCGGTAAAAGCCAGTGAACTTCGTGTGCCCACTACCAACCTTACTAATACGTTTGCCGGTCGTATTGCCGGCGTAATATCGGTTCAGAAAACCGGGGAGCCGGGAGCCGACGGTGCGAATTTTTGGATACGAGGAGTCAGTACATTCGCTTCGGGTTCAGCTCAGAATGCCTTGATATTAATTGATGGAACAGAATCCAGCACGTATGATTTGAATGCCTTAGCACCGGAAACAATCGAGAGTTTTTCTGTCTTGAAAGATGCTACGGCAACGGCTCTTTATGGTTCGCGTGGGGCGAACGGCGTTCTTTTGGTTACGACCAAGTCGGGTCGAATGAATCAAAAACCTACGATAAATGTTCGTGTCGAAGGGCGAATGTCTATGCCTACACAGATTCCCGAACTGGCCGATGGTGTCACTTATATGAAGATGTTTAATGAAGCGATCGAAGCTCGTACTCCCGGAGCGAATCCTCAGTTTACCGACGATCAGATTCAAGGAACTATTGAGAACCGCAATCCTTACCTTTATCCCAATAACGATTGGTATGATATTATTTTTAAAGATGTCACGTTTAATCAGGCTGCGAACATAAACGTCTCCGGTGGGTCGAAAAATATGGATTATTTTGTCAGTGCGACATTTAATAACGATATGGGATTGGTACAAGAAGCAAAAGAAAATCCGTTAAAGAATAATATTCAGAATTTGCGGTATTCGTTTCAAGCCAATGTAAATACTCATATTTCGTCCACTACCAAAATGGGGGTGAAATTAAATGTTCAAATACAAGATTACAAGGGCCCTTATAATAGTATCAATACGATCTTTAATCGGGTAATGTGGGCACAGCCTACCTATTTCCCGGTGAAATTTCCTCAAATCGAGGGTACGAATTATATCGCATGGGGTAATAAATCGGGTGGCGCCCAACTCAACCGTTATCCGAATCCGTATGCCGAACTGGCTTCCGGTATAAAGGAAATGTTCCGCATTACGACGATGGCGACGTTTAATATAGACCAAGATTTGAAGTTTATTACTAAGGGATTGTCCGTTAAAGGTTTATTCTCTATGAAGCATTTCTCTTCTACGACTTTGAATCGTACTTATACTCCCTATTATTTCGAAATCGACCCGAACACGATTGTTACCGATCCTATTACGGGGAATCAATCTTGGAAGTTGAGAAATGTCAATAACGATGGAACCGATGCGTTTTCTTTTACCAAAGCCTATTCGGGTGATAGGTTATTCAATTTTAATGTTTCATTAGATTATCAAAGAAAGTTTGCCGATCTTCATGATATTTCAGCGCAACTGATCTATTTGCAACGAGGGGTTTATAGTAGTAATCCGGCTAATTATAACTCTTCTCTCGGAGAGTTGAATCAAGGTATGGCCGGAAGATTTACGTATGACTTTGATAAACGTTATTTCTTTGAGTTTAATTTCGGATATAATGGGAGTGACAATTTCGCCAAAGGTAAGCGATTCGGGTTCTTCCCGTCCTATGCACTCGGTTATATTATTTCGAACGAGGACTTTTTTGCCCCTTTGAATAAGACGATTAGTCTGCTGAAATTAAGAGGATCGTATGGAACGGTTGGAAATTCTAATTCTTCTGTTCGTTTTCCCGGATATACCAATGTCAATATGAATGGAGCCGGATATGCTTTCGGTGAGGATTTCAAAGCTACCGAGGCCGGAGCTATCATAACGACATACGGTAATGAAAATGCTACTTGGGAGGTTGCTAAAAAAGCAAATGTGGGTATAGAATTGGGGTTGTTCGATCAAAAATTCTTGTTGATTGCCGATTACTTTCATGAAAATAGGGACAAAATTTTAATGACTCGGCAAACTATTTCGCCTACGATAGGAATTGGTGATGCTAATCCGGTAGCCAATGTGGGAAAAGTGACGAATAGAGGAGTTGATATGTCTTTGGAATATAATCATGCGTTTTCCAAAGATATTGTTCTTTCGGTTAAAGGGAACTTTACTTATGCTGTAAATAAAATATTGGAGAAAGATGAACCCCATTATCCGTTTAGTTATCAATACGAGAGAGGCGGAGCCTTGAATCGTGTCGGTCCGGCTTATATAGCGCTGGGGTTATTTAAAGATGAGGAAGATATTAAAAATAGTCCCAGTCAAGAGGCTATCATGCCTAATATAAAACCGGGGGATATAAAATATCAAGATTTGAATGAAGATGGGGTGGTTAACGAATATGACCGTACCTATATCGGAAATCCTTATATCCCACAGATTGTATATGGTTTCGGAGCCTCTTTCCAATATAAGAATTGGGACTTCTCTGTATTCTTCCAGGGTGCGGGAAAAGTCTCTATTTATTTGGACGATATACATCCGTTCGATATCTATCATAAGAATGTTTTGAAATTTGTGGCAGATGACTATTGGTCGGCATCTAATCCCAATCCTAATGCGAAGTATCCGAGATTGGCGCACAATGTAGATAATACAAATACATACCAGAAGTCGACGTTCTGGTTGAGAGATGGTTCTTTCCTGAGATTGAAAAATGCCGAGATAGGATATTCCTACAAATTTATGAGAGCCTATATTGCCGGCAGTAATTTATTGACATTTACGGGCTTTAAGTATTGGGATCCTGAGATCGGAGGCGGATCTAACAGTGGCAATGGATTGGTATATCCTTTACAGAGAGTTTTCAATCTGGGTGTTCAATTTAATTTCTAAAACGATTATGAAAGCAATTAAAAATATATTCTTAGTATTAGGGATACTCGTTACTGTTTCCGGTTGTGATTATCTGGATTCTGAACCTGAGAAGAAAGGAACTTTGGAAGAGGCTTTTGCCAGCGTAAATTCGGCAAGGAATTTTTTGTACGCTTGTTATTCTTTTATGCCCGAGTCGAGTGATCATAACGGGGAGCCGCAATTTAATGGAGCCAGTGATGAGGTGTGCATAACTTCTCAGTGGGCTACGACATGGCATTACTCCAAAGTCGCGAATATTGGGTCTCAAACGGCAGCCGATCCCATATATAATTATTGGTCTTATTTCAAAAGTCCTACACAATCGAGTCGTTGCAAAGCGTACAATCTTTATGGCGCTATTCGTCAATGCTATACATTTTTGAATCGAGTAGAAAGTGTACCGGGAATATCCGCAGCAGAAATAACCGATTTTTCATCGCAAGCTAAATTTCTGATAGCTTATTACCATTATCTGTTGTTAAGATTGTATGGCCCGATTGTGTTGATAGACAGGGAAATTCCATTGGATGCTACCGGTGAGTTGGCCTTCCCGAAACGTCGTCCTTACGATGAGTGTGTAGAATGGATCGCCGATCGTTTAGACGAAGTGGCTCCTTTACTGCCGCCTATCCAAACTTCCGATAAATATGGAGCTCCCACGCGGGCTGCGGCAAAAGGAATAAAATCGCGTATGTTATTGTATGCCGCAAGTCCTTTGTTTAATGGGAATAGTGAATATTACAGCGACTTTAAGAATAAAGATGGAGAACAATTAATCAGTTTGCAGTATGATAAGGAAAAATGGAAAAAAGCCTTAGATGCAGCCGAGGATGCTATCAATGAAGCGCATGCAGCCGGACATGATTTGTATACCCATTTGCAGGCTCCGGTTGGAATAAGCGATGCTGAAAAAGGATATTTTAATCATCGTTGGTCGTTGGTGACTATGCCGAGTGCGGGAAATACAGATATTATTTGGGCTTACACAGGATCCCGAATGAATATTCAACAAATGATTGCACCTCGCGGATTGTCACAAGGATCTACCACTGTTCCTTATGGGGGCTTGGCTCCTTCAATGCAAATGGTGGAAACCTATTTAACAAAGAATGGATTGCCCATTGATAAAGACCCGTCTTTCCAATATGATAGAAGATTTGGAATAACGACCGATCCTGAGACGGGAGAAAAGACCGTGAGATTGCATTTGAACCGGGAACCTCGTTTCTATGCCGATATTGCATACGACCGGGCAACCAATTTCGAATTGGACGGCAGAGATGGAATAAAAGGAGGAAAAGGTTATACGTTGTATTTGAGAATGGGCGAAATTAATCCCGAAACCAATCAGACGAACGGGAATGATCCCTTGAAAGACAATATCACTCCCAATGGTTATTTGTGGAAAAAATATTTACATCCGAATACGAGTTTCGCCAATAATCAGGTGGCAGTGAGGGCTACGGCTTTTCCGTTGGTTCGTTTGACAGAGCTCTATCTCAATTATGTGGAGGCTTATTATGAATATTATGGAAGACTTGATGGGCAGGCCCTCATTTATTTGAATGATATTCGTTCCCATGCCGGTATCCCCGATGTCGAGACTTCTTGGCAGGGAATTGCAGGGAAAGATTATCGCGAGATTATACGACAGGAAAGAACGATTGAACTCATGTATGAAGGCCATCGATTCTTCGATGCTCGTCGTTGGAAAATTGCGCATCTGACTTTCAATAAGGTTCAGAAAAGATGGAATTGTTTTCCGGCAGGATTTACGACCCAATCTCCGCAGTCAGCAGAAAATTATCTGACATTGCGAAACAGTAATGAGCCGACGAAAACTTTTAATGTGCCACAACACTATCTCTATCCGCTGGATTCCAGAGATATAAATATCAATCCGAATTTAGTCCAAAATCCGGGGTGGTAGGCGGTCGAATATACAGACACACTTTTTAGATAGATTTGGAAAGGCCCGGTCTCGATGTGTTGAGAGACCGAGAGATCGGGCCTTATAAGTAGAATTCATGCATTAAACAAATAAATATGCTCAGGAAACTAATAAGAGTTTGGATTATAGGAATAGTATTCCCGCTCTATGCCATAGCCGGGCAACCTTCGGTAAAAATTACCCACGGTCCTTATTTACAAAACTTGTCGGAGAACGAAGTGACAGTCGTGTGGACAACCGATAAGCCTTGTAAATCGTGGGTGGAATTCAGCAAAAAGGAAGCCGGTAAGAGCTTCTACTCCCAATTGCCGCGAAAAGCCTATGCCTCACAAGACGGGTTGTGTTGCGTCGACACATTGCATCGCGTAACGATTACGGGGCTTGAAAAAAACACGACCTATTTTTACCGAGTATTGTCACAAGAGGTAAAAGAGTTGCTGCCCTATCGTCCTGTTTTGGGTAACATCGTTTCTACCGATATCTGGAAAAAACCGTTGACTTTTACAACACTCGATGGCAGACAGGAAACATTGTCGATGGTTATGATAAACGATATACATGGGAAGAACGATTTGCAGAAAAAATTGTTGGAAATGGCCCCACCGCAAAATGTCGATATGGTAGTGTTTTGTGGGGATATGTGTAACTATATTAACAAGCAAAGTGATATTTTCACCGGTTTTTTAGATACATCGGTCGGCCTGTTCGCATCTAGAAAACCATTTGTATATGTAAGGGGTAATCATGAAACTCGTGGAGCATATGCCCGTAGTTTCTCCCGATACCTTGCCGGTCCCGAAGGGAAGTTCTATTACGCTTTCACCTATGGCCCCATTCGGTTCGTCGTGTTAGATAGCGGTGAAGATAAACCCGATACAGATGTGGAATATTCGGGTCTGGTAGACTTTGATAATTATATACTTGAACAAAAGGAGTGGTTGGCACGTGAATTGGAAAGTCCAGAGTTTAGAGCTGCCTCTTTTCGGGTAGTCTTGTCTCATATTCCTTTTGCGAAAGGAGGTTGGTATGGCTCTGAACGACTACGCAAACAGTTGCTCCCCCTATTGGAGAGTGTCCGTATCGATTTGATGTTAAGTGGGCATAATCACGCATTCGGATTTATGGATAAGGGGAAAGTTACAGCTTTCCCTATAATAGTGAACTCCAATAACTCTGTGTTGACAATGTTTGGTTCGGAAGATCTGCTGAAAGTTCAAGTTAAGCAAATTGATGGAAAAGTATTATTAGAGAAAGAATTCAGTAAATAACGATAGGAATTATGCAAAATATACGAACAATACGATATTGTTTTATCTTGTTTTTATCCGTTTTAGTCTCTTGTAAAGACCAAACCGATAAATTAAATGATAATTGCCCCCTTATACCCAAACCGTTATCGTTAGACATGCAACCGGGCGAATTTACGTTTGGAGACAGTGTGGTAATTGAATTGAAAACAGATGATGAGGAAATAAAAAGAGCAGCAAACTTTCTTAAAACCTTTGTGGAACAGACAGGAAGTTGCAAAGCTCAGATAGGAACCGGTGAAGAAGTCCGGAATAAAATCGTTTTTACCGTTTGCGATACGATCGCTCATGATGAGGCTTATAGACTCGATGTGTCCCCTCGTACGATAACTATCGCCTCGAAGGGTGGTGCTGGTGCTTTTTATGCAGTGCAAACATTGCGTCAATTGCTTCCGGCCGAATGCGAGAAAAAAATATGTGACGAAAATGTGATACTGCAAGTGCCCTGCGTGAATATCTACGATGAACCTCGTTTCAAACATCGAGGGTTTATGCTTGATGTGGCACGTCATTATTTCCCGTTGGATTTTATCAAGAAAAACATCGATATAATGACATTGTATAAATTGAATGTATTGCATCTGCATTTAACCGATGATCAAGGGTGGCGCATCGAGATAAAATCGCATCCGCGGCTTACTTCTGTGGGGGCTTGGCGCAAACAAAGTATTGCCGGACATAAAAATGATGTACCTCGTAAATACGATGGAAAACCTCATGGCGGATATTATACCCAAGATGAATTGCGGGAAATTGTCGAATATGCCCACGAGAGATTTATTGAGGTTATTCCTGAAATCGAAATGCCGGGACATACTCAATCGATTTTGGCCGCATATCCTCAGTTGGCCTGTTTCCATAAAAACTACGAAGTCTCGTGCGATTGGGGCGTTCATAAAGAAGTCCTATGTACAAAGGAAGGCAGTTTTAAACTTCTGGAAGATGTGCTATCCGAAGTTTTTGAAATTTTTCCTTCGAAATATATACATATAGGAGGAGATGAATGTCCGAAAGACCGTTGGTCCGAATGTCCGGTTTGTCAACGAAATATAAAACGATTGGGATTGAAAGATGAGCATGAACTCCAAAGCTATTTTATAAAACGAATGGAGGAGTTTGTCAATGCACATGACCGGCAAATTATTGGCTGGGACGAAATTTTAGAAGGTGGCATCGCGCCTAATGCCGTTGTCATGTCTTGGAGGGGAGAAGCAGGAGGTATAAAAGCGGCAAAAATGAACCATTCTGTTATCATGACTCCTCGGGATTTTTGCTATCTCGATTATTATCAATCGGAAGACCGGGATAATGAGCCTTTGGCTATTTATGGTTACCTACCGTTAGATTCGGTTTATTCCTATAATCCTACCGAAAAATTAACATCGGAACAGGATCGATATATTTTAGGCATTCAGGGAAATCTTTGGACGGAATACATTGCTACTCCCGAGCATGCCGAATATATGGCTTATCCGAGGGCCATAGCGTTGGCCGAAGTTGGGTGGAGTCGGCAAGAACAAAAAGATTTTACAGATTTTATCTACCGTTTGACTATTCAATCGAAGAGGCTTGATTCATTGAATGTTAATTATGCGAAACACTTTCTTTTTTTCAGTAAAAAATAAAAATGATAAACTATGAAAACAAATGCTATTTTTAGTAAGAAACAGCTTTTTGGGGTCTGCTGTGCATTATTGTTGTCCCCTATGGCTGTATTTGGACAACTTATTGTTGGAAAAAGTTTGGGAGCCGATCATACGGCCGATGAACAAAAGGCTTTGGCCGTAACGAAGAATGGGGATATGTATATATCGATCAATGCCAATTCTTTTCAGATAATGAAAGATGACGGAACTTTCGATGAAATTAAAAATCCCTATCAAGAGTCTACTACCCGTGCTGGTATTTTGACGAAAATATCGGCTGATGGAAAACTCCTTTGGAGCAATATGGTGTGTGTGCAGGAGTCTGCCAATAATAGTCAGGTGACATCGGTTTGTGAAGTCGGTGATTATCTCTATGTAGTCGGAGGTGTCAGAACCAATGTAAAGGGGGAACACCCGGTATCCGTGTTTGGAATTCCATTGGTCTCACAGGGGGAAATGGATTATTATATCGCTAAACTGAATGCTGCTACCGGTGAGGCTGTGTGGGCAAAGACATTCGGTGGCGTTCGTAATTGGGAGATGTTCAATTCGGTGGTTGCCGATGAGGCCGGGAACTTGTATGCCGTGGCTACTTTTGGCAATGTATCGAGTGCACCTTTGGAAATGCCTCTCAAAGACGGTTCTTCTACTTCTTTGGCCGTTACAAACAATTGGGGCGAAGATTATCTACTTGTGAAGTTCAATAAAGACGGTGAAATTTTATGGGCGACCAGTATCGGTTCTAAATTTCGTGAAAATGGAACTCCTGATGTAACCGTAGGAGAAGATGGGAATCCTGTCATTTGTGGTGTTTTCAATGCTGCGAATGGAAATCTAATGAATGAGTCGGAGGAAAAACGAGAGTTTTATATTGGAGAACAGAAATATCTGCTTTATCCCGAGCAGTCCAAAGAGTCGGCATTGGTAAAACTCAATTCGACCGATGGTTCTGTGATGTGGTCCCGTTATTTTACCGGTACTGGAAATCAAGAAGTGTTGAAGGTACAGGCCGTTTCGGGCTCGAATGCTGTGGCCGTAACGGGGAAAGCGAATAATCAGATAATCGTGGAAGGATCTGCCGGATTGTCTACCGAAACCGTCACGCATGTATCGGGAGCAGATCATTTATTTGTTATCTCTTTTGACGTTGATGGAAAGCTCCTGTGGAGCAAATCGGCTTCGGGAGATACATCGAGCGAAGGTAAAGAGATTTCGAGTGATGATTTGGGGAATATTTATGTAAGCGGATATTTCAACGGTTCGTTAAATTGGGGTGACAATATCGTTCTTCAAAAGACCGGGTCTAATGAAAAAGAGGGCTTCTTCGCTAAATTAAATGGTTCCGGTAAATGTCTGTATGCCGAAACGGTCAAAGGAACAGGTGCGGAGAGTATCAATCTTATAGCGGTAAACGGAGATAAGCTGGCTGTTGCCGGGGATAGAACAACAGATGTCACGTTGCCTTATGGCGACTCTGAAACAGGTGTCGCTCGATATACTGTCGAAGATCGTAATTATAAATGGTTTGCGGCATCCTATACGATGAAACCTTCTGTTTCGGGAATCTCGACGTTGAACGGAAAGAGATTCGTTCCTTTCTCGTATCAAATTGTTCCGGCTTTCTTCGAAATGCCGGCAGTGTTTGAATACTCTTTGGCTGGCAATTTACCCTCTGGCTGGATATTGGATCCTGCTACGGGTATTATTTCGGGAAAAGCTACCGAAGAAGCGAGCGGTTCATTCAGTGTGATGATTTCTAATGCCACAGACGGTGAAAGTGTAGAGAAAACCTATACCTATTCTATTGTACCTAAGCCCTGCGATATCTTGTCTATACAACCCGAGAGTCTACCTTCACGGGCTGTGACCGGAGCTTTCTATCAACAATTCACGTTGGAAAATGGAGAGGGAAAAATTGTTTGGACTGCCGAAAATTTGCCCAAAGGTCTGTCTTTGGATCCTGATAAAGGATTATTGAACGGTATTTTACAACAAACAGGGGAACTTTCGTTCACGATTAAAGCGAGAGAAGAGAGTGGTTGTGAGACTTCCCGAAGCTATACGATTAATGCCGAAGAATTTAATTATTCTTTGGCTCCGAATCTGAAATGGATTAATCAAATTTATGGAAGTGAAGCGTTTGACCATGCCAAAGTAAATTCTATCGATAAAGATGGAAATGTTTGGGTAGCAGCAAGTTATTTTTCTGCAACTTTCTCCGATGAAGTTTCATTCCCGAATATTGGGAATACCGATGCGTTGGTTGCTAAATATAATGGAATCGATGGTGGTTTCATGTGGGCTCGTACGATCGGGGGCTCTCCTGTATCCGGCAGAAATGAGCAAGGACAGGCGATTGTAACAGATGTAGTGACAGGCGATGGAATATTTACCGGAATAATTACGCCCGATGCTCGTATAGGAACCCTAAATGAAACAGATAGCTTTCCTACAAATGGGGGACGGGATATAGGAGTTATTCGTTTTGATAAAGATGGTAACAAAATTTGGCATAAAGTATTTGGCTCTGCCAAAGATTGGGAAGCCGGAATCAATACGACTTTTGATAAGAAAGGAAATATTTACGTGATCGGTTATACCAACGATGGAGATATAGTGATACCTATGGCCGATGGCTCTTCCGAAACATTAGCGGGAACCTCGGTAGATGTGGTGATTATTAAACTGAATGGAGATGGAGAGGGCCTTTGGGCGAAGCGTTTAGGTACGGTAAATAAAGGTGAGGAGATATATGGCCTTGTGACCGATGACGCTTGCAATGTATATGTATCGGGTATGGTGAATAACGGTACAGTACCTTTTGGTAATGGTAAGGTGGTGACCGCTACCGGAATTACTTCGTTTATTGCCAAGTATGACGAGGCCGGAGTTTGCCAATGGGTAACTTCGTTGGGAAGCAATGGTTCGCTTCTCAATGGACGGGGAACATCTCTTGTTCGAGATAAAAATGGAAATTTGTATTTTGCTGCAATTTGTAAAGGGTCTTCTTCCATATCGGGAACAACGGAAACGATTGAAGCCGATGCTTCGAAGACCGATGGAGCAATTATTAAATTTAATTCCGATGGACAATATGTATGGCATTGCATGTTTGCATCGGTTGCCGATGACGGAGTGACCTCTCTTGCGGTTGATGAAAGTAATAATGTCTATGCCGTGGGATATTATGAGGCAGAGTTGCCTGTATATGAGAGTATAAAATTACAGCGCAATGGAAATAATCGAACGGCCTTTGTCGCCAAATATTCCGATGAAGGAGAGTATTTATATGCTTTCTCGACAGGAGCTATTATTACCGATGCCGTGAAACCGACCGGTTTGGCCATTTCGATAGATAAGACTACGAACGACATTATATTGACCGGGCCTACTTACGGAACGATATATCCCTATGGTGTTAGCGGTAGTTCCAATGCTTTTGGAGGCGGACGTTTTATGTTGGCGCGTTATAGCCAAGATGCTGCTTTGTTCGGCGTTTTTCCTCAGGGAATAAAAGGGGAGAGCTATTCGGCTCAATTGAATATTTCTGGTTTCCAAAAGCCCTTACAAGTTGCTTATAGTCTTAAAGATGGAGATAACCTCCCCGATGGACTGTCTTTGGATACGAATACGGGAGAGATTAGTGGAGTATTGAATGAAGCTGGAATATTTAAATTTACAGTCTTGGCTACTGACGGTTTTGTCAATGCTAGTAAAGAATTCAGCATTTCTGTTACCGGAGCGGATTGTCAGATGACAGTAGAGGCGATTATTTCGGAAGATGCAGAAAATGGAAAACCTTTTTCTGCGAGAATATATGCCGATAATGCTACCGGAGCAGTAACATGGTCTATTGAAGAAGGTAGCTCTCTCCCTTATGGCTTGTCTATAAGCTCGTTGGAAGATGGTGTCGGATTAATTAGTGGAACTCCTAATGCTCCGGCGAAGGAATATTCGTTTACGATTGTCGCCGAGGACGAAGCGGGCTGTCGTGTCACTCAATTGGTATATCTCAATGTTACAGGCGAAAGCGGGGTAGAAACCCTTGTGTCCGAAGGCTTTGTCGTATATCCCAATCCGGTAACCGATGGAATGCTTAAAGTTTCTTTGAAAGACCTTGTTTCGGGAAATTATGTGATAGAAATTGCAGACCTATCAGGAAAACAAGTCTATAAAGAGGAAGTTAGGGTAGAAGAAAACATGGTAAAAAGTATTTCTGTAAATAATATGCCTTCTCAATGGTATGTAGTTACCGTTCGGGGAATGGGTGTATCCTATTCGCAGAGATTTATGGTTCAATAAAGTTTCTATGGGGCTATCCAATCGATCCGGATAGCCCCATAGTTTTGAAACAAAAGAGGAGAAATTAGCATGAAGAATCTTATCTATTTCGTATGTCTGGCTTTTGCCGGTATTTGCTTGTTGGGTTGTGAAAAAAACGATATGCCCGAACCCGAAAAACCAAGAGAGGAAGAACCTGCCGATTCCACGGATATCGTCGATCCCGAAGAGCCCGATACTATTGTAGAGCAGAAGGACGATCCTGAAAATGGAATTATCTTGGATATGCCGGGTATTACGCTTAAAGGTTGGGTGCATTGCAATCGGGTAGGAATGTCGGGGGTTGTAGTGACCGATGGAACTAACGTTACTGTTACCGATGAGAAAGGTATATATAGAATGAAACGAAATACGACGGCTTCTCATGTATATATATCTTCACCGAGCGGTTATACCGTATGCGTGAAAAATAGCGTACCCCAGTTTTATGCCGAAATCAATCAGCGGACAGATATTGTCCATAAAGATTTTGAGCTTGTTCGTCTTGAAAAAGATGATACGAAACATACATTTGTTGCAATCGGCGATCCACAGTTATATCGTGATTTTGAGTTGAGTTATTTGAAAGAAGCTGTAAATGACCTTGACAGTTGGGTTGCGCAGAGCCGTAAAGGAGAATGTGTACATTATATTGTGTTGGGAGATTTGGTGTTTGACAAACCAGAGTATCATGAATCGAGTAAAGAGATTTTTTCAATGTTGAATGCTCCTGTGTATAATGTTATCGGCAATCATGATCATGTGTTCGACAAAAGTGAACCTGCTATGAAGTCCAATGATTTGAAAGCCGATACGGTGTATAAACGACATTACGGGCCTACTTATTATTCATATAATCGGGGTAAGGTCCATTACGTAGTACTTGATGATGTGGAGTATTGGGGCGGATCGGGGCCTAAGTATGTCGATGCCGTTTCCGATGAACAAATTGCTTGGTTGCAAAAAGATTTGATGTATGTCGATAAAGATAAGGCGATTGTCCTTTGTTTGCATGCGCCTACTAAGCGCAGAACCGAGACTCGGTCTTTCGGCAACAGAGAACAGTTGTATGCTCTTCTCCGTGGATATGCCGATGTTCAGATTCTTAGCGGTCATACGCATTGGAACTCTGTTGTGACAGATGATGGTAGTGGTATGACAGAACACATTGTAGCGGCAATGTGCGGTAATTGGTGGCAACCCGAACTGATTTGTAGTGAGGGTACACCTATCGGGTATAAAATATTTGATGTGGACGGAACCTCATTTAAATGGAAATATAAATGTGTGGGACAACCCGAACAATACCAGATGAGAGTATATCCTTTGGGAGAAAGAATCAACATATTACGTCCGAAAAATGTCGTTCTGAATGTTTGGGATTGGGATCCTTCGTGGAAAGTCGAATATTCCGAAGATAACGGACAAAACTATCGTTCGATGTTCCGTAGTCTGAATATGTATGATATTACTGCATACAATGCTTTCGGGGCGAAGGGAGATAATACTTTCCCTGTCGGGCGTACTTGGATACAAGCCTCTGAATCTGATCATATGTTCTATTGTAGGCCTTCTATTCCGTATAATCAACTTAAAATAAGGGTGACTTCCCGGTTTGGGGATATGTTTTCGACGACCGTAAATATTCAAAATCTTTGATTAAAATAAAGTATTAGTTATGAATCTGATTCTAAGAATTATTATAACAGGAGTATTGTTGCTTTTGTTTGCTTGTAAGTCTGTTTATAAAGCCGACCCGTTTCCCGAACCGGAAAGAGAATCGGGACAAACCGATGTCCTTGCATTAAGAGCCGAACCTTTGGATACGGTACGGGTTGCTTTTATAGGGGTAGGTGCTCGGGGCATGGCAGCCGTGAAACGTTTTATGAATATAGAAGGTGTAAGGGTGGTTGCGTTGTGCGATGTAGATTCTTTCAAGGTTGCCAAAGCGCAGAGGATTCTGGCTGCGAAGGGACGAGGACCGGCCGTGGAATATTGTGGCCCCGATAGTTGGAAGAAGGTTTGTGAACGAAGCGATGTAGATTTGATTTATAATTGTACCCATTGGCAGTTGCATACTCTTATTGCGGTCTATGCTATGGAGCAGGGGAAACATGTCGCGGTGGAAGTTCCGGCAGCCCTTACGGTTGATGAGTGTTGGCAATTGGTGAATACCGCCGAAAAAACTCGGAAACATTGTATGATGCTGGAAAACTGTTGCTACGATTTTTTTGAGTTGGCTACTTTGAATATGGCTCAACAGGGCGTTTTTGGAGAAGTTGTTCATGGAGAAGGGGCTTATATTCACGATTTAAGAGAATATAATTTTGACACTGCATCGGTATCGGGATATTGGGATATGTGGAGATTGAAATATAATACGGATCATACGGGGAATCCATATCCGACGCATGGCTTAGGCCCAATTTGTCAAATAATGAACATTCATCGGGGAGATAAAATGAATTATTTGGTGTCGATGTCGAGTGACCAGTTCGGATTGACGGAATATTCTCGGAGTCGTTTGGGGGAAGAACATGCGTTCGCTTCTAAAAAATATGATTTAGGAGATATGAACACTACTCTTATTAAGACTGAAAAAGGGAAAACGATTTTGATTCAACACGATGTGACAAGTCCTCGACCTTATGACCGGCATCATGTAATCGGCGGAACAAAGGGTTTTGCACAGAAATATCCGGTGGAAGGGATTGCCTTAGAACCGAATGCACATTGTTTCTTACCGGAAGAGAAATTGGATTCTCTCTTGAAGGCTTATGAACATCAGTTTGTGAAAGAAATTGGAAATTTAGCTCGAAAAGTAGGTGGGCATGGAGGTATGGACTTTATTATGGACTATCGCTTGATTTATTGTTTAAGGAATGGATTGCCTTTGGATCAAGATGTTTATGATGCTGCCGAATGGTCTTGCTTGGTCGAATTGACTGAATATTCAGTAAGAAATGGATCTGTTCCTGTACGTATTCCCGATTTCACACGAGGAGCATGGGAGAAATTAAAAGGTTTAGAATTTGCAAAATAGTTATAAATTTGCAAAATTGAAATATTTAACAAGATTAAGAATGGGAACGAAATTTTCGACACGCATATGGGTAGGTGTAGTCGGCATAGCATCGATTTTTTGGGGAAGTAAAGGATATGCGGATACTGTGGTTTCGGTAGCTGACTTTGGGTTGAAACCCGATACGAGGGAGAATGCCGTGGCATATGTTCAAAAAGCGATAGAGGCTTGTAGGGGAAAAGAGCCGGTAACCCTTGTTTTTCCCGAAGGACGTTATGATTTTTGGCCTCAATATGCTCATGAGAAAAATTATTATGAGACCAATACCTACGATGTTTTTCCGAAGCGATTGGCAATGCTTTTCGAGGGGTTTCACAATATCACTGTCGACGGGAACGGCTCGCAGTTCGTCATGCACGATCGAATACAACCGATAACCGTTGAGAATTGCGATGGCGTTACGTTGAAAAATTTCTCTATCGATTGGGATATACCGCTTACGGCTCAGGCTCGTGTGATAAAGGTGGGTAGCGATTTTTTCGAGATCGAAATCAATGTCCTCGAATCTCCCTATATCATTGAAGACGGCAAGCTGGTATTCGTGGGTGAAGGCTGGAAAAGTGCATTAGGCAGTATGATAGAATTTGAGTCTGATACGCATTTCGTGGTTCCCGGTACGGGTGATTTGGTGCTGGGGAGGAATTGGAGAGACTATACGGCCGTTTCACCTCGGTACGGTATTGTGCGGTTGAGTCGGAAGGGAGGATTCGAACGATACCCGGCCGAGGGTAACTGGTTGGTGCTGAGGCATAGCACGAGAGACCATGCCGGAATTTTTATCTGTGGCAGCCACGATGTGCGGTTGTCCGATGTGCAGGTGTATCATACCGCCGGCTTGGGTATCTTGGCTCAATATTCTTCTGATATTGCGTTCAAAAAAGTGAGTGTAGAGCCCAATGCGGCGAAAGGACGCATATTGAGCGGTCACGACGACGGTTTCCATTTGATGGGGTGTAAAGGTAAAATTACGGTCGACAGTTGTCGTTGGGCCGGTTTGATGGACGATCCCATAAACATACATGGAACCTGTGTCCGGGTGGTGAAAGTCCTTTCTTCCGATAAGGTTGTCTGCCGGTTTATGCACGACATGAGCAAAGGTATGGAGTGGGGATTTCCGGGAGATAAAGTCGGTATGATCGAAAACAACACCATGCGCACGGTTGCTACTGCAAATATACGCTCGTTCAAGGCGATAGACGAGTATGAGTTTGAATTGGAATTGACATCGGATTTGCCGGAAGAAATCGGAGTAGGCGCTGCATTGGAGAATCTCACGTGGACTCCCGATGTCGATATTCGCAACTCGTTTTTCGGTTCTTGTCGGGCGCGGGGATTACTGGTTTCTACACCGGGAAAAGTAGTGATTGAAAACAATGTGTTCGAGTCGAGCGGGTCAGCTATATTGATTGCGGGCGATGCGAATTATTGGTACGAATCGGGTGCGGTAAAAGATGTACTTATTAAAGGAAACGACTTCCGTTATCCCTGTATGTCTTCCATGTATCAGTTTTGTGAAGCCATCATATCTATCGAGCCGGAAATTCCCCAGCCCGATACGAAGTATCCGTTCCATAGCAATATCAGGATTGAGAACAATACGTTCAATCCGTTCGACTATCCTATTTTGTATGCAAAGAGCGTAGACGGTATTTCGTTTACAGGGAATGTGATTCAGAGGAATACAACCTACAAACCTTTCCACAAACGAAAGGCCGCCGTAACATTGGTAAAATGCCGTCGTGCGAAAATCAAGGATAATAAGATTATAGGCGATGTGCTGGGTGCTCCCGGTGGGAAACTGTCTATTGTAAAAGAATAATGGATAAGACGTTGGGCGGAATGTTAATTCCGCCTTTCTTTTTTGAATAGGAATCTTGTTTTATCCCTTTCTCTCTGTTCCGAAGGTTTGGTTTTTAAAAATTTGTTTTTATATTTGTGATGTTGTAAAAAAGGGGCGAAGATATACGCTTTTATGTTAGAAAAGAGTTTGTATGATAAAACCTTAAAATTCAAATCTCATGAAATACCCGATCTCGATATTCTTGTTTATTTCCATGTTTTTTGTTTGTTCTTGTGCCGGTTTAGGAGGGTTTCCTCTGTATTCGGGAAGTTATGGTTCGCAGGCGGCTAGTCGTTTGACACCGGTCGAAAATCCGGCTACCGGATTATATGGCTATGTCAATGACCTGGGTATGTGGGTAATACAGCCTAAATTCAGATCTGCACAACGTTTCCGTAACAACGGACTGGCGCGGGTGCAAATCGGTGTGCGGTACGGAGCTATAAATATGGCCGGGAAAGTGGTGATAAATCCGGTTTTCGAGCACAGCTACGATGTGGATAACGCTATTACTTCGATGGAGAAGGGAAGATTGCGCGGAATCGATTTATGGGAGACCCGCGATTCCAAGAGTGGATTGTACGGTTATCTCGATTATTATGGGAATTGGTTCATTAAACCGCAATATTACAATGCACGAGGATTCAACGACGAGGGCTTTGCCGTTGTGGAGGTCGGGAGAAACCGCTGGGGCGCGATCGATAGAAACAACAGAATAGTCATTCAACCCAATTTTAAGGCGTCGTATGAGGCGGAAAATGCGCTTAGGCGTCTTTTGGGCTATTAATTTCAGATTAAATAAAGAATAATATTATTATTTCCATTGGCGAAATAGATATTTATTGGAAAAATAACATGTAAATAATAATATTTTTAGGCAGATGGTTTACATTTGCATATTATATTATTATTGCCAGAGTTGAAAAGTGAATGTGACAATATTATCGTAGGCCTCAAATCGGGTTCTTTCGATGCTTTTGAAAAGGTATACAAGTTGTATAGTGGTAAATTATACAACTTTGTCATGAGAATATCTGGCGGAGACAGTTATTGGGCGGAGGAAATCGTACAACGTACGTTTGTCCGGTTGTGGGAGATACACGATCAGGTGAGTCCCGATAAATCGTTGATTTCTTATCTTTGTACCATAGCTAAGAATCTGTTGATGAACGTGTATCAGCGGCAGACTGTCGAATATATTTATGCGGAATATGTTCTTGAATCTTCGGAAGAATATAGCGATAATGCCGATGGAGAGCTGGACGGTAAGTTGCTGGAAGAATATATCGATCGACTTGCCGAGGAACTGCCGCCGTCGCGTAAAAAAATATTTGTTTTGAGTAAACGTAAGCATTTTACGAATAAAGAAATAGCGGTCGAGCTGAATATTTCGGAGAGTACCGTCGCGACGCAATTGTCGTTGGCGCTTAAATTTATGAGGGATAAATTGATGGCCCATTACGATGAGTTGTTACCCTTAGTGATTTATGCCGCTTTAATTAAGATAGTTTAACTATAAACAATTAGACATGCGAGCCGATTTGCTTTTATACTAGGTAAAGGAACAAATGGATAAGGAATATTTCAAAATACTCATTGAGAAGTACCTCGACGGAAACGCTTCGACAGCAGAAGTCAAGGAATTGTGCGAGTGGATAAAAAATAACGACTCGCTCGACCGATGGATTATGCAAGCTATTGAAAGAAGCGATTCTCATCTCGATGAGGAAGTCTATGAACGTCTGTATACCCGCATTAAAGAGGACATAGAATCCCGGGAGAAAAAGTCGCATAGACGATTCTCCTTTGTTCCGATGTTGCGGTGGGCCGCCGTTGTATGTTTACCGATTATCGCTGCGTTGGCCGTATATGAGTTGGGGCTCGATTCAAAGGTGGATACTCTCCCGTTGGTAGTAACTGCCGAGAGTGGGGAACGAGCCAAAGTCCAATTGCCCGATGGTACGAAAGTAAATATAAATTCAGCCTCTCAAATTAGTTATCCCCATGATTTTAATGGGAAAAAAAGAATCGTCGAGCTCGATGGAGAAGCCTATTTCGAGGTGACTCCCGATAAGGAGCGCCCGTTTGTCGTAAAGGCTGCCGGTCTTGAAATTACAGTATTGGGTACGGCTTTCGACGTGTGTGCTTATAAAGACGATAGCGAGGTGTCGGTCGTTTTGTTGACAGGGAAAGTCGATGTGGCATCGGAGAGCGATCGCTATGTCATGCAGCCCGACGAGAAACTAGTGTATGACAGAAACACGGGAACCATGCAGGTCGGTAAGGTTTATTCGAAGGAATATGTCGAATGGACCGATGGGAATTTACGTTTCGAAAATGAATCGCTGGAAAATATCGTTAAGGTTTTATCTCGTGTATATAACGTAAAAATCGTTTTCGACTCGGCGTTTCCCGAAGGACAATATTTTTTCACCGGTTCGATAGGAAGCGGAGGCATTACAAATGCTCTCGATATCTTGTCGATGACATCGTCATTACATTATGAAGTGTGCGATTCTGTCATCGTGCTGCATAAAAAATAATATAACAGCTCCTCTTTTGAATATTTCCCTATGGGGATAAGAATGCTTGGTGTTTGTATCAAGCGGGTTCCTTTTTTGCTTATGAAAATGGCATATGTCGAATCATTTAAGAGTCAGATAATTTAATAAATGTTAATTGTAAAATAGGCTTGGATAAATCTGGGTCGCTACTTGTATACCCAATAGACGATGAAAATTAAAAGTGACACATTATTGCAGGTACCTTTTATACTAATATCTTTTTAATCAAAGAAATAAAAATGAAAAACGTATGAAATCAAACCATTTTAAGATGAGGTGGCTATGCTTGTTGTTTGCGCTTTTTACGCTCAATATTCAGGCGCAGATTACGGTAGACATTAAAAATAAGCCGTTGAAAGAAGCCATAAAAACAATCGAACGGTCGAGCAATTATAGCTTCTTTTATAATGTGGAGTTAGAGGGGCTTGATAAACTTGTGACGGTGAAAACCGACAATGCATCTTTGGAAGAGACCATGAAACAGTTATTGAAGGGAACGAATATCACATTCCAAAGGAAAGTCGATAATGTAGTTGTTTTGCTTTCCAAACAGCAGCAAGCGGCTAAACGGTCCCGTTCTGTTTCCGGTAAGGTAGTCGATGAAAAAGGCGAGGCCATTATCGGGGCCAGTATTATCGTGAAAGGTTCTTCGATAGGAACTTCGACCGATGTAGATGGAAATTTTACTATCAATAATATTTCGGATAACGCTCTGCTGGTCGTGTCTTCTATCGGCTATAAAAAGACAGAGGTTCCTGTCACGAATGAAAATCCCATTGAAATTCGATTGAACGAAGATTCCAATTTGATGGACGAGGTAGTGGTGGTAGGCTACGGTGTTCAAAAGAAAATAAATTTAACGGGATCGGTCGTTTCGGTAGACCATGATGTTTTAGCCAATCGTCCCATCGCTAATGTGACGACCGGTTTGCAAGGTATGTTGCCGGGTGTCTCTATCGTTAATACGACGAGCCGTCCCGGTGATAATAACTCTTCCATACGGGTGAGGGGTATCGGGACATTGAATAACTCCGACCCTTTGATTCTTATCGACGGCGTGGAAGGCGACATGAACACGTTGAACCCCGACGATATAGAGTCTGTATCGGTATTGAAGGATGCCGCTTCCTCTTCTATCTATGGTTCGAGAGCGGCCAACGGAGTTATTCTTATTACGACGCGTAAGGCCGACCGCGAGGTAAAACCTACGGTCACTTACACCGGATATTTTGCTATGCAAAAACCGACGGCCCTTCCCGAAATGCTCGATGCCGTCGAATATCTTACTTTACTGAAAGAAGCGACTTCGAATGTAAATAAAAGTTGGGGGTATACACAGGAAGATATCGATGCCGTCATTAATGGAACCGATCCGAATTTCCGGGCGAATACGAACTGGATAAAAGAAATCACGAGAGATTATGCTCCTCAACACGGTCACAATGTAAATATCAACGGTGGGAATAAGAACATGGGGTATTATTTGTCCTATGGAAACTTAACCACTTCGGGACTTATGGTAGGCAACGGTTATCATGCTACCCGTAATAATGTGAGAATGAAATTAAACACCGAGCTTTTCGATCGATTGACCATCGAGGGAAATGTGAGTTATACCGACGTGGATAATTGGACTCCTGCATCGAGCGATAGCGAAAATTCGGGACTTTTCTATCAAGCTCTCCGTTCTTCTCCTTTGACTCCCGTGAAATTCACCGACGGGCAATGGGGATATGGCGGTAGCTCGGCAAACCCGATAGCACAAGCCTACGACGGTGGTTTTATCAATTACCATAAACGTGAGACCTCGTTGAATTTCAGTGCCGGATTGAGAATTATCGACGGGTTGACGGCAAAGGTTCAATATGCTACCCGGTTGGTCGATGTGTTGCGGAAACAACAACAGAACATCATACAACACTTTTATCCCGATACCGAAACGCCATTGGCTTATACGTCGAATACGAGTAAGTTCAGTCAACGCGATATTGCCCAACGATACCAGAATGTGATGGCACAGGTCGATTATGATAAGACGATAGGGAAACATTCTTTCCATATTCTTGCCGGCTTTTCTCAGGAGTGGCAGTTGTACCAACAAATGGATGCCAGTCGTCAGGATTTGGTCTCCAACGATCTCCATGTGCTGAATGCCGGAACCGATTTGCAAACCAATAGTGGCTATGACAATCATTGGGCGATTCGTTCCGGGTTCGGGCGGGTCAATTATAATTTCAACGATCGCTATTTGGTAGAGGCCAATTTGCGTTACGACTTGTCGTCGCGTTTTCATAAAGATCACCGGGGAGGCTATTTCCCTTCGGCATCGGTGGCTTGGCGTTTGACCGAAGAGTCGTTTATGGAATCGACCCGCAGCTGGTTGGATAATTTGAAAATTAGGGCCTCATACGGTACTCTGGGTAACCAATATACCTCTTCGTTATATCCTTATATGGCTTTGATTCAACCTTCTACCTCCAACATGCCTATCGGCGGAGAGATAACCTCTTCCATGCAGCAAAGCGAGGCATCGAACAATATTCTCTCTTGGGAGTCCATAAAGATGACTAATATCGGATTGGACGTCAATTTGTTGAATAATCGTTTGTCGTTGACGGCCGATTACTTCATTAAGAATACCGACGATATTTTGCTGAAAGTGAAACTTCCCGATGTGCTGGGTGTGAGTGAACCCTATCAGAATGCCGGTAAGGTTCAAAACAAAGGTTGGGAAATCGCTTTGGCTTGGCAAGATAAAATAGGGAAAGATTTTACCTACGGGGTGAATGTCACTTTTTCCGATGTGAAAAATAAAGTGGTTAGCGTGGGAAATACGGCCGACGATTTCAGCGGCGATCGCATTCGTGCGGTGGGCTATCCTATCGATGCATTTTGGGGATACAAATCCGACGGGCTTTATACGGTCGATGATTTTGATTATGACATTGCCACGAACACTTATACGCCGAAAGCGACGACCCCTATTATCGAGGAATATCGCACGAAGGTACAACCGGGAGATATAAAATATGTGGATATAGATGGCGACGGGAAGATTACGCCTACCGAGGATCGTTGCTATATAGGCAGTGCTATTCCTCGATATAATTATACGATCGGACTCAACGCCGCTTGGCGAGGAATCGATTTCAGCCTCTTTTTACAAGGTGTGGGTAAATGTGACGGATATATCGGAGGCATGGGACGACATGCGTTTACCGAGCTTGCCAACTATCCGCAGAAGGCACATCTCGATCGTTGGACTTGGGAAAACCAAAACCCTCATGCATCCTATCCGCGTTTTACGTATGATGAAACATACAATCGGGACGAATTTTCTTCTTTCTGGCTCGAAGACGCTTCATACCTGCGGGTAAAAAATTTGCAAGTGGGTTACACGGTTCCCCGTAAAGGGATCATTTCCAAGATGCATATTGAGAATTTGAGAATATATTTTTCGGGCGAAAATTTGTGGACGTTCACCGACTTCTTCTCGTCGTATGACCCTGAGATTCCTGTAAGCAGTGGAGGTTACTATCCTATCACGGCCTCGTATTCTTTGGGTTTGAGCATTACATTCAAATAATTATCGATATAAATGTCAGAATATATGAAAACAAAATATTTAGTAATTCTGCTGTGTGCGGCGTTTGTTTTACCCGGCTGCAACGATTCGTTCCTCGACAGAATCCCGTTGGACGAACTTACCGATGAAACATATTGGGAAACCGAGGAACATTTGATATTGGCATCTAATGCCTGCATCAATTATTTGAGAGGAAAAAACAGGAGTGTCGATATGGAATTTTTGGGAGATAATGTTTTTCGTGAGCGTTCGTCGGAATACAAGACTCTCGGGAGTGGAAATTTTACGAGTGATTTGTCGGTTATCAATTCGGAGTGGACGACCGATTATGACGGTATCAGACGTTGTAATCACTTTCTTGAAAATTACGAACGTGCTCAAAAGGTTTCTGCACCTGTAAGAGAAAGATATGCCGGAGAAGCCATTTTCATAAGAGCCTATTTGTACAGTTATCTGGTGAATTGCTTTGGCGATGTACCCCGTGTAACCAATACGATAGATGTGGGAGACGACGAGCTTTATGGCTCCCGTACCGATAAGGAAACCATGATCGAGTGGATTCTTGATGAGTTTGACCGGGCAGCTGCGGTATTGCCTTATGCTAAGGATTTGAAAGATAGCGAACTCGGTCGTCCCACAAAAGAGGCTGCTTGGGCGTTTAGTTCTCGGTTTGCGTTGTACCACGAGCGTTGGGACAAGGCTGTTTCTTCGGCAGAAGAGGTAATGACTGCCGGTTTTCATAAATTGTACGATAACGGGAATCCCGAAACGACTTATAACGAGTTGTTTACTTTGGCTGCCAATCCGGTGACTAATAAGAACAACCGGGAGTTTATCGTTACTCGTCTGTATAGTGAGGAAGCCAATCAAACTCATAACCTCAGCCGGGAATTGCAAGTTCCCAACGAGGAGGCTCGTTATGCGCCCACTCGTTCGCTCATGGATGCCTATTTGTGTAATGGGCTTCCCATAACTTTGCCGGCGAGCCGTTACCGCGAGAATACCCACGAAGCTATCTTCAATAATCGGGATCCACGTATGGCGCAGACGATTTTGAAACCCGGAGCGAAGTGGGGCGGATATCCCGGTAAGACTACCTATGAACAGCCTAAGTTCTCGAATTCGGCTACCAGTTGCCGCACGACGACAGGTTGGTATTTTACGAAATTTGTCGAACTCTCCGCAATCTCTCGTTATAACAAAGACCAGAACGCCATTCCGTTGATGCGTTATGCCGAGGTCTTATTGAACTGGATCGAAGCAAAGGAGATGAGGGGCGATGCAATTACTCAACCGGATATAGATAAGTCGATAAACCTTCTTAGAGACCGGGTTGGAGCAGACAAGATGGTATTGACCAAATTGAATGCTTACGGGCTGAATCTGAGAGACGAGATTCGTCGGGAACGCCGGGTCGAACTGGCTCTCGAAGGGGAGCGCTATTTCGATTTGTTACGTTGGAAACAAGGAGATTTGTTGGCGAAAGATGTGACCGGTATGCGTAAGAGTACTGTTCCGCCCAGTGAATATGTTTATGTCGAAGATATTCCTACCGATGATAAAGGGAATTTGATTTTGATGACGGGGCGTACTTTCTCTGATATGAAAAATTATTTATGGCCGATTCCGTTCACACAAACGCAACGTAATCCCAATTTGCTCCCTAATAATCCCGGTTGGGAATAAGGATAGCTTACACAATTAATGTTATCTATATATGAAAACTCATTTTAAATTCATTTTGTGCTTCGTTGGAATTTTATCGATAACTGCTTGCGGTTCGTCCGACCCGGATTTGCCGGGTTCGGGCGGGACCGGCGGTGACGATGAAACTCTGGTCACGTTGGCTGGCGACCGTTCGTTTTCTCTTCTGTCGTTGAGTGCCGGTAAAGGGTTAGCCTCTGGGACGTATAATATCCAGCCGTTAGCGGCATTTATTCAGGAAAATAATACCGATGTCGTAGCATTGCAAGATGTGGATTTTGGGACTGCCCGCACGGGAAAAAAGAATCTGGTTGGCGAGGTCGCTTACCGTTGCAGCAAGGACGGTCAACGCCGGCAGGGGATATTCGCCTCTACCGGTCGGGAAGATGGCGGAGAAACAGGAGTGGCTTTGTTTGTCCGGGAATGTTTTTATGGTACGAATAAAGTGAATTTGAACGATGAATTGGTATTGCTTACTGCTCCTTATGAATTGGGTTCGGGCGAGACGGTTCTTATCGCTACATGCCAGTTCGATAAGGAGGATGCCAATAAACGGGTGCGTCAGGCCGAAGCTCTTGCCGCTTATGCCGACCAAGTAAAGCAAAACATCGTTATTTGTGCTTCTGTCTATGAAAATGAATCGGGGAATGTATTCAATATTTTGAAGAAGAAGTATCGCCGTTCCTGCAAGTTCTCTTCGGAAAATACATATCCTGCCGTTCAACCCGAATCGAGATTCGATTATGTGTTGACTCCTTTGTCCCAGAATTGGGGAACACAGGCGGTTCAGGTTAAGGGAGATCAAACCGTTTCGGATCATAAGGCTCTATTCTTGCGTATAGGATTAAAATAAAGAACAGATGAAAAAGTATAATTATTTCAGCAGAGTATCCGGCTGGGGAATATGTATGTTATTTCTCCTCACAGGGCTCTTTGCCGGTTGTTCCGAAAACGAAGAGGACTATCCGAAGGGACAAAGACCTGCTGGCATTGAGTCGGTTAGAAAGGTAGCTTGCATAGGGAACAGTATAACCTATGGGGCGAGACAGTTTTTAAACGATAGGGAAAAAGAGTGCTACCCGGCTTTGTTGGGTAATATGTTGGGAGAGGGTTTCGAGGTCGCCAACTTCGGGTGTAGTGGCACAACCCTTTTGAAGAATGGCAATTCTCCATATTGGAATACCAAAGAATATACCAATGCCAAAGCATTCTTACCCAATATTGTCATTGTAAAATTGGGCTCGAATGATTCAAAGTCGGGCAATTGGTCTAGTCATGGCTCCGAGTTTGAGTCCGATCTCACGGATTTGGTTCTTTCCTTACGGAGTCTGTCAACTCGTCCGAGGGTCTTTTTGTGTACGCCGGCCATAGCGTATAGCAACTCGTTCGGAATAGACGACGGTATCATAACGAGCGAAATTATTCCGGCTATTCAGCGGGTTGCCGCAGCTCAGAATCTCACGGTCATAGATTTGCATACGGCTTTGCGGGGGTATGGAGATTTGTTTCTTGATGGAGTCCACCCCGGATTGGAAGGAAACAGAGTAATAGCGACCATCATTTACGATGTGTTGGCAAAAGAATATTCTTTGAATAAATAACAAATAGAATGAATCATGAAAAAAATTATATCGATACTATTAGGAATATGTTTGTGTGGAGGCGTGTTTGCCCAGACTCAACTGAAAATAATCTCGTTTAATATCCATGCAGGTTATGATGCCCCTATCGCCGACATCGCTGCTTTCATTAAGGAACAAGATCCCGATATCGTGGCTTTGCAGGAAGTAGAATACTATACGAATCGAACAGGGGCGAATACGCCGAGGCCGATCAATAACAATATCAATATGTTGAATGAGTTGGCCTATTTAACAGGCATGCATGGAATGTTTTATGTAACTCTCGAAAAATGCTACGGCGGTAAATTCGGTAACGCTATTTTGAGTAAACACAGTTTTGACGAGACTCGTAGAATTATGTTGCCATGTGCGGCCGGTACAGAGCAACGTAATGCTGCCATTGCCGATATAAAGCTCCCCGACGGGACCGAGTTTTCGATTGTCGACACTCACATCGATATGTCTAAATTGGACAACGGCATGTCGCAAATTAAAGAAGTTAACCGTATTCCGCAGTTGGGGAAACATTATATTGTAGCCGGGGACATGAATCGTCGGGTAGGAACTGCCGAGATTAACGAATTGTCCAGCGTATGGACGTTGGCTCTCAGTCGGGAGTTCGATCATATCGGTTACTATCCGGCCAATGGGTGGGTGGTAAAAGAAACGAAAGTCTTTTCCGATAACCAGTTGTCCGACCATTATCCCATTATGGTTACCCTCGAATTTGTCAAATAACGATGTAGATAGAAGTGTATCATGTTATAATATTCAAAAATTAATTTTAATCGTCGTCTAATTAACTTCTATTAAAAACATTAAGCTATGAAACTAAGAAAAATTTACACAAGTGCAGGAATCTTGCTGCTCTCTTTATTTTGTATTGGAGATGCGGTAGCGAAAGATGCTAAGTTTGAAACAGGTGTTTCTTTCGGTAGTACAGGAGCCGATGAGCCTTACAGCTCTCTGACGGATAAAGACGGAAATTATTATATTTCGGGTACGTGCCGTGGAGATGTGGAGTTTGCCGGTGGAGCTACGATTAAAGGTCGTGGCGGTATGGATGCCGTTATCGTGAAATATGATGCCGAACTTAATTTTTTGTGGGCAAGAGCCGTGGGTGGCAGTAAAGACGATACCTTCGAACGCATTGCAGTTACCTCTGCGGGCGATATTGTCGCTGTCGGTAAAATATCGGGTGATGTTACTATCGACGGTACAGACCAGACGTTGAGCGGTACGCAATCTACCGACGGGTGTATCGTCGTTTATGATAAGGACGGTAATTATAAATCGTCGGCTCAGATAAAAGCGGCGGGAGCATCTTTGTGCTATTCGGTGGCTGTGGACAAGAGCGGTAATATTTTTGTGACGGGATCGACTGTCGGAGCGACCGATTTCGGAAATGAGAAAACCGTGACAATTGAGGGAAGTAATCCGGGAACATTCTTGGCTTGCTATAATAATTCTTTGGTCTGCCAGTGGGCTATTGCTGGTTCAAGCCCCGTTCAATCCTATGGCTGGGCCGTGAATTTCGATAAAGAAGAGAATATACTGCTTACCGGACGTTTCGGAACGACGTTTACAATCACTGGGACCGACGGGGAAGCGCTGACGACTGCCGTGGGCTCGGAATCTTCGCAAGACACCTATGTGGCTAAATTGTCTCACGAAGGTGTGGGACAATGGATTACGTATGTAACGAATTCCAATCGTATCGATACCCGTTCGATAGACTCCGACTCACAAGGAAATGTTTATATTTGGGGACATTGTCAGTCGGCGGTTACTCCCGAAGGACAGTCTCCTCTTGGATTTAACGGGAATTTCGATTCGTTTTTGATTAAATACTCGTCTGCCGGAGCCTATTTGGACGGTATGAATCTCGGTGGGAGCGGTCGTGATGAAGCTAAATCTCTATTTGTCGATGCAGACGACAATATTTATGTCGCCGGTAATGTGAACGGCGACGGCTCGAAAGGAGGAACTGCCGTGAATATGAATCCTCGGGGAGAGTCCAAAGATTATACGTTCAAAGGTCATGACGGTTATGTCGCTAAATATAACGGTTCTACATGGGAACTTATGCAACTGGAAAAAACGGTTACGCCCGATAATGCCAATCAGCACGAAGTCGCTTGGTGTGTAACGATGTCTCCCGATTACAATAAGGTGTATGTAACCGGATATTTTAATAATGGCGCCACCGTTTTTGACGGGGCTTCGCTCACTCTTCCGTTTGTACGGGATTATGATATTTATACGGTTCTATATTCCTATACCTTAATGGTAAAGACCAAAACGTTGGAGCCGGGTGTAGCCAATGAGCCTTATTACAGCAATATCGTTGTGGATAATGTTGAGGGTGCAGTGAAGTTCGAAATCGTTTCTGGCACGCTTCCCGACGGTATTACGTTAAGTAAAGACGGTGCTTTTGCCGGTACACCGACGAAGAACGGTTCTTATACGTTCACCGTCAAAATTTCCGATGACGTTTCTTCTATTCAAAAAGAATACACGTTGGTTATTAAATCGGGAGAAGGTTGCGATGTATTCATCGTTACCGATCAGTGTCCCGATGCATACATAGGTTATCCCTATTCGCTCCAACTCGAAATAGAGGGTGAAGGTATTACCTGCGCTCTTACCGGAGGCTCGTTGCCGGTCGGCCTTTCTTTGTCGCCCGAAGGATTGATTTCAGGGACCCCGGCAGAATCCAACGAACCGGGAATTTACAGCTTTACGGTGAAAGCTACCGGAGCATCGGGTTGTGACGATGAATTGGAATTGTCGATGATACTTTCCGACGAAACTCCCAGTGGAATAAACCGTGTAAGTCTCGATTCGTTCCAAGTCTATCCTACGGTTTCTTATGGAGAAATTACGTTGAAAGCCGACTTCGGTAAGGATATGAAGGCTCGGGTAGCTGTCGTGACTCCACTCGGAACTTGTGTATGGGAAAAAACATATTACGGTGTACAACTCGATGAGGTAATTTCTACTGCCGATATGCAACCGGGAGTTTATTATCTGGTATTGTCGACAGAAGAGGGTAAATCGACCAAGCCTTTTATTGTAAAGAGATAAGTAATCGAAGACTTTTTTCGAGATGACTCCGGTTCCTTTGAACCGGGGGCCGGAGTTATCTTGTATTCATATAATTGATAGAAATGAAAAGAAGTGAATTTTTAAGGTTGATGGGAGCCACTACGGTTGCAGCCGCTCTTTCCGATTTTCAGGCGATATCGCAGACTGTCGGAACGTTGAAGGGTGGAACGGTCGGGGCAGACAATTTAGACGACGAACTCTCGTCCGATCTGGAAAGTCAAGAGGCTGTGGTTGATAAACCGGTTACAGCGATTGTGATTGGAGCCGGAGCCCGTGGAAGAACGTATGCCAGTTACTCGGAACATTATCCAAATTCTTTGAAAATCGTAGGCGTAGCCGACATCAATACAGAGCGTAAGGAGTATATGAAAAATCTGTATCGTATCCCCGATGAGCACTGTTTCAGCGATTGGAAAGAAGTATTCAATGTCCCTAAATTTGCCGATGCAGTTATCATCGCCACACCCGATAACTTGCATTATGAGCCGGCTTTAAAGGCTATGGCTGCCGGATACGATTTGTTGTTGGAGAAACCTGTCGCCCAGTCGATAAAAGAGTGTACGGATATTTTGAAATACGCCAAGCGCTATGACCGTATTGTAGGCATTTGCCACGTCTTGCGGTATGCCCCTTATTTCATTGCGCTTAAAAAGGTATTGGATTCGGGTAAAATCGGTGAGTTGGTCAGCATACAACATATGGAATGTATTCGTTATCACCACATGGCCCATTCCTATGTACGAGGAAACTGGAAAAGCTCGAAGGACACGACTCCCATCATTATCGCGAAATCGTGCCACGATATGGATATGATGCGGTGGCTTGTGAACAAACCCTGCAAATCGGTATCGGCTTATGGAGGTTTGAAACTGTTCAAGAGGGAGAATGCGCCCGACGGTTCTACCGAGCGTTGTCTCGATTGTCCGGTAGAATCGCAGTGTCCTTATTCTGCCAAGAAGATATATTTGCAGAGGAGGCAATTCCTGTATGTGTTCGATATTCCCGATAACGATTGTAAAAACCACAAGTACGACAGCTTGATTCTCGATAAGCTCAGAACCTCCGATTATGGTCGATGTGTTTATCGATGCGATAACGATCAATGCGACCATTTCGTGGCATCGCTCGAATTCGATAACAATATTACCGGAGCCTTCTCGATGGAAGCCTTTACGGCTACCGGTGGCCGTCTTACCCGTGTTATGGGAACGAAAGGCTGGATCGAGGGAGATATGAAAAAATTTACCGTAACCGATTTTCTGACAAATAAGAAATTGGTTTGGAATAAAGATATATCTTCTTTGCCGGGATATGAAGGTCATGCCGGCGGCGATTTCGGAATCGTGAAAGACTTTGTGCTGGCCGTCGCTCATAGAGATACTTCCTATTTGACCAGTACCATCGACCTTTCCATTGAAAGCCATGTGATGGGTTTCTTGGCCGAAAAGAGCCGGGTGCTGAAAAAGAGAATCGATATGTAGGCATGAGTAACGGACCGTTAAAAAAATGTGATATGTGAATTTTAAGGTGCAAATTGAGTTTTCAAAAGATAGATAAGCGATGACGAGCCGGGCACATTGTGATAATGTGCCCGGCTTTTTATGTGTAAGATTTTATGTTACAGAGGTTTGATGACGGCTTGGGATAGATGAACTTGGTTCATGTCTTCTTCTTTCTTTTTTTTTAAGTGAAAAAAATAGATTTTTTCACTAGGGATAAAGTGCTATTTGGGGTTTTATATAAAAGGAGTTATATAAAAATGCATTTTTATATCATGAAAAACGAAATGGAAACTATGAAGAACCTGTTTCAACGAAGAAGATCGATCACAGATTATAATTCTTATTAAACTATTGAAGGGGAGAGCGTTGCTTAGGAGATGGGTGTACCTGAGGCGCGAAACGTTATTCTTTTTATTTCCCGAAATCATTTTGATTTTTTAATATTAAAAATATGTGTAGCCTATGGATATAAATTTGACTGTTTCTTAATATTATTAAGAAGGGACTATTGATTTCTAAAAAATTCAAATACCGCGAGAGGCACAGTATGTATGAAAGTAAGGGGTTCGTTTCTATAAATTTTTGTATTGTATGGTGTCTTCTGGGGTCTCTGAGAATTTCGTGAGTTATTATCTCTTCTTTATTCGGTGAAACTGAATGATTAAAAATAAAAGGTTCTCCGGTAGAATCGTGTCGATATCGAATAGGATCTTGCCGGTGAGTCAATAATTAACAAAACAATTAAAAATTATCATGAGAAAAAGTGTACAGTTTTTGTTGCTGTTCTTGATGTGCATAAGCGCTTCTTGGACGTGGGCGTCGGACGCTCCCGAGCGGACCGTCTTGTTTAATATGGGAGACTATGATTCCCAATATTGGCGTATTCCGGCTTTGGTGACTGCTGCCGACAATTCGTTGGTCGCTGTGGTGGACAAACGAGGCAGCAGTTTGGGAGACCTGCCCAATACGATTTCCATTATGTCGAGAAGAAGTACCGATAACGGTAAAAATTGGTCGGAGCCGGTTGTCGTTGCTCAGGGTGGTAACGGTAAAACATATGGCGACCCGGCTGTGGTACTCGATAAAAAGACGGGAAATTTGATTTGTATGTTCGTGGGGGATCAAGGTCTATGGAATGCAACGCCATATAACCGACAAGGAATCTATGTCTCTAAGAGTACCGATAACGGTGTTTCTTGGAGCGAGCCGGTAGCTATTACCGATCAGGTGTATGCTAACCATAGCAGTTGGTATGCCGGTTTTGCCGGATCGGGTCACGGCTTATGCTTGAAAGATGGCCGTTTGATGTTTGTTTTGGCGATTCGTGCCACTTCTGCCACCGGAGTCCCTCTTCATAATTATGCTATCTATTCCGATGACGGAGGCGATAATTGGACTTTGTCGACCAATGCAGCTACGACTGCGGGAGACGAGGCCAAAGTGGTGGAACTTGAAGACGGGGATATTTTAATGAGCATCCGCAATCCGAGTAAGGGCAACCGCATTTTTTGTAAATCCACCGACCGGGGGCAGACTTGGGGCAAAGCCTATTTCGAGACTGAATTGAAAGACCCGGCTTGTAACGGCGACATCATTCGTTACTCCTATTCTACCGACGAAGGATCGGAAGGAAAGAGCCGTTTGTTGCACTCTCTTCCAGAAAGTACGACAACCCGTGAGAATGTCACGATTTATCTGAGCGAAGACGATGGTGAGACTTGGCCGATAAAGAAACGTTTGGTAGACGGTTATTCTGCCTATTCTTCTTTAACGGTTTTGTCCGATGGGACAATAGGCGCTTTGGTCGAAGAGGGTAAATGGGATAGTAATCTCCCGGGTGAAGACGGGTTCCAACTCGTGTTCTATCGATTCACGATGGATTGGCTCACTTCCGATGTTACCGAGCCTCCTGTGGTTTCGGAAGGTACATTGCAACTGAACGGTACGGATCGCTATATGCGTATTCCCTCTGCCGATGATTTCAATATTGCTATCGGTGAATCCTACACGGTTACTTGCAAGGTGAAAATGCCTTTCTCGGGTAGTTCTTGCCGTTTTGTGTCGAAACGTTCTTATACGGGAACGGCCAATAGCGGTACTGTCGGTTGGGAAATGTGGGGCGATATGAATGCCAGTACACGATTCTCTACCAACCTTTCCCCTGCCGGTTCGCCGTGGGGTGGTAAAGGTAACGGTACAGGTGTCACGTTCACTGAAAATCAATGGGTGCACTTGACTTGGGTTTTCGACTGGGACGAAAATACGACGAATATTTATGTAGATGGTGTATTGGGTGAATCGAAATCTCTACACGCCGATTTTCAATCTAAGTCTCTGGAAAATAACTTCGATGTTTTGGTCGGAGCCGGATATTCGAACAGCGACGGTTCGGCATCTGTTCCCTCCTTTTTTATGAATGGCGAGATGGACGATCTGCGTTTCTATAATAAAGCGTTGACTTTGGACGAAATTAAAGCCGATATGGACGCTACGGTAGACGGAACGACCGATGGTTTGGTGGCTGCTTATGACTTTACCGATATTTCGGGAGTAGAAGTTCCCGATATCTCAGGTCACGGACATACGGGTACATTGGTGAATTTCCCCAATTACAGTACGCTTTATACCGTGACAATCGCTGCTCCCGACCCCGAACAAGGGACATTGAAAGTGATGAACGGTTCCACCGAAGTGGTTAGCGGAACCGGAATACCCGAAAATACGAGGTTGACTGTCGTGGCAGAACCTGCCGACGGATACCAGCTGAAAGAAATTCGGGTGAACGATGTGGCATTGGAAAGAAACGTGAACATTTTTACGCTGACGCAAGAGACCACGGTTACCGTCGAATTCGAAGAGGCCGTACCGGCATACTGCACGTACGAAGGGAACTCGTCACATGACCAGCGGTATGTCCGCAGTATCACTATGAACGGAGGAACTTCTCCTTTCTCGGTATCGGTATATTCCACGACAAGACAAGCGGTTTATGTAGACAAGACCGACAATGTGTTCGAAGCATATGCCGGAGAGGAGATACAGCCTGTCGTTAATTGGGCAGGAGAATGGATGCACGGCTACCTCTACATCGACTACGACAAGGACTACACGTTCTCTTATACTTTGGGGAGCGACGACTATCCCACGGCCGACGGTGAGCTGGTCTCCTATACGTTTTATAGCCCGAGTGACTCTCAGTGGGGTAAGAACAGCAAGGGCGAAACTACGGAGAATAACAGCAGACTGGACGATGTTCCCTCCTTCACATTGCCCGAGAGTCTTGCTCCCGGCGAATACCGCGTGCGTTTGAAAATAGACTGGTGTCACTTGGATCCTTGTGGGCATCCCGATGAAATCGCCAATACCCTTACCGGCAACGGCGGCAACATCGTCGATTTCACGTTGCGGATCGTGGAACGTCCGGCCACCTATACCGTGACCCTTCCCGAAACAGTAGAGAACGGTACGCTGACCGTGATGAACGGCAGTGTGGCCCTTGTACCCGGAGCAAACACGGTGGAAGAAAATTCGGAATTGACCATTACCGCCACCCCGAACAAGGGTTATAACTTGGCCAGCCTCACGGTTAATGGCGAGGATATCACGAGCGGCGAGACCCATACGGTAACGGGTGCGACGGAGATAAGCGTCACGTTCGAGGCCAAGCCCACCCACACAGTAACGTATAGCGTGGTAGAGGGCGAGGGTAGTATAATACTGACGAGCGCCGACGGCACACAAAGTTACGAGAGCGGCGAGCCCATCGAGGCCGGAACATCGTTCAAGATTACGTTCGATCCTGCTGAGGATTACAAGGTAGGTAGAGTGATGTACGGCCCGAGTCAATTCGGAGCTATCATGGAGTTGACTTTGGCCTCCGACAACAGTTACACGATGCCGGCCGAACAGTTCGTGGGCAATTACACGTTCGAGGCTTATTTCGTATACGATCCGGAAACCGGCATAGCAGAGAACGATCGAGAAGCGATATCTGCCCGCTACGTGAGTGGTGTTCTCCATGTGGAGGGTGTGACGGACGGCGAGTTCGAAGTCAATATTTATAACCTCACGGGAAAACTGGTGAGAACGGCGACAGAGACAACAGTCGACGTAGCCGATTTGGCAAAGGGTTGCTATCTTGTCAAGGTAACGACCGCAGAAGCCGAGAAAGTAGTGAAAATCATTAAGAAATAAGACATAGGGAACGATGCCCTCATAAACAAAGGTCGGCGGGGAAACTCCCCGCCGACCTTTGTTATTTTTTCACGATGTTCTGCTTGTTTTGTTCTTCGGGGCATCGCTCTCTATTTCATTGCCCCGTGTAATGCAGGGGCTTCGAAAGGTGTCGCGAAATGTTACTTTGAATATTTTACCCTCCTCTCTTGCTGTGCCCCGTAGCATTACGGGGTGTGGTGTTAACCAATAGGGGAGGTGTCACGTAGTGACGGAGGGAGATACACGACCCTGTTCCTGTTGTTGAAGGTATTAACACTTCTCCCCTGTGTTTTGCATAGCAAAATATAGGGGAGAGACAGAGGAGCGGTAGCGACGAAGAGAGGGGTTGGAAAGATGGCATATAGTATTTTTGTAGAATTAACCCCTCCGTCACTACGTGACACCTCCCCCTATATTTTGTTTGCCAACAAAACACAGGGGGAGGAGTTTTAACGCCCTCTTACTGCATTATCTTAGCGAATAAGATAGATTGCGTTTACCCTTCGTCCCCTATTGCATTAGCCAAAAAGTGACGGAGGGGTCCAAAACAACATCTCATCAGTCTGTTTATATCAGATATTTAACCCCCTCGCCCTGCGGACACTCCCCCTATATTTTGCATCGCAAAATATAGGGGAATACATTTATTGAGATTTACTGCCGATAAGAATGAATGTAGGGCTTTCTATATGGCATCGTATGACTTTGTGCCGTTTTTATAAACAACGGCGCCACGGACACCTATTGCACAGCCTTCCGATTCTTCTCTCTTTTCTCCTTTGACTACTATGTTAATGGTGTGTTTCCCTTCTTCCAAGTTCAAGATGTGGAAGATGTTTATGTTGCGGTGTTCTTGTTTGGCATAGTAGTAAAAGCAGTCTATCGTGCGTTTGAATACACCATCGACATATACATCGGCTTTGCCTCCGTTTTTAACCCACCAGCCTTCGATAGAAGCCCCTGTTCCTTCGAAAGTGAACATTATTTCATCGCCGGCTTGTTCGCTGTATTTCACATAACCGTTCTCGGCATCCTGCCAATTCCCTTTCAAAGTCCAGCAACTGTCTTTGTCGGCATCGACGATGGCTGCGCGTTTGCTGTATACCAAGTTGGGGAATGCATCTTCCATAGGAAGGGCAACCGGTTCTTGCAGTACGATGGAGTAACTGTCTTCGGTTACTTTACCGCCATTTTCCACAATGATTTTTTCGGCATAATCCGCAGTGCGTTCCACCGCTTTGTTGAAAGAGTAGTTGGTGTGAACGAACGGTTTGTCTCCGATTTTTTCGATAGCTTCTCTATACTCTTGGGGGAATGCGCTGAATCCTTTGATGATACCCAAAACAGCCAAAGCGTTGGACGGGTTGCAGTCGGAGTCTTGTCCGCAGCGGGTGGATATTTCCAATGTCTTGTTTATATCTCCTTCTCCATAGAGCAATCCTATAACGATGTAGGCTCCGTTCAGTTTGGCATCGATATTGTATTTCGTGCCGGGGTTGCAAATGTTCGCGCGAGCCCACTTGTTTTCTAACATTTGCCAGCACTTAGTCCAGTCATTGGGATTTTCTTGGTGAAAAGCGATGACATCTTCAATGATTCTGCGATAGCCGCTTTCGGCCGGTAAAGAGAGCAATGCTTTTTCAATGACAGACCGGATATCGTTCTGCAAATAGGCTTCGCTATACAGCGAGGCTACGAATGCACCGCCATACACACCGTCGCCGTAGTTCATGATATGACCTATATAATCGGCCATTTTGTTGGCTGTCTGCGGCATGCCGGGACACATGAACCCGATATAGTCGGCTTCGATTTGAAAGTCTATGTCATCGGCATGGAGGTTGAATTCGGGCTGTCCCGATTGGGGCGGAAATATGCTGTCGAAATAATTTTTGCGGGTCTGTACATTGGCGTGCCACAGTCTGAACCCGGCTGTTGCCAAAGCCTCTTGGTATTTTTTTTGTTCGGCTTGCATACCGTGTTTGTCCATTACGTCCATCAAAGTTAGCTGTACATACAAGTCGTCTTCCCACAAAGCATCTTTTACTCGGACGGGAGTCCAGTGGATAGAATCTTCATACATCTTGCCCAACGCTTTGAATTCGGTAGGGAGTCCGTAGGATACCCCTATCATTTTACCTGCCCACCCACCGGCGATTTTGTCTTTCAGAGTGTCTTTGCTGATCGTAACTTGTTGGCTGCACGCCATTAGGAAAAGAGGCATGAGTAACCCCAATCCTTTTTTCATGGTATTCATCATAAATTTTAATGTGTTAAAAGTTTATGATAAAGAGACAGAAAGGTTTGTTAAAAGGATAGCTAAGATTGAAATATATATCATTTTTTAACTTTTTATATGATAGGTAGTCTCTTTTATGTGAAAATTTTTATGCGCCTTTCTACTTCGGATAGGGCTTGTTCATAGTCCGGTGAATAGAATTTCAGTATTTTATAGATACGCAGCGCCTCTTGATAGAAAGCCATAGCATTTTCAAGGCGTCCTTCTTCCTTGATTATATCGGCGAAATTCCGGCAACATTCTGCTTTTACCCGATAGGTGTCTTCGGTAAATCCTCCGACGAGGTATTTTTCGCAGATGTCTATTGCATCGATATATAACTCTTTCGCTTTCTGCAAGTCTCCCTTGTCAGTATAGCATTTTGCGGCTTCCAGATAGTCCGATGCCGTTTTAAAACGATGGGCGTTTTTCTTGGCGATTCTTATGTCTTCTATCGTTCGAGCTTCGTCTGTCTCATTGCTTTCTTCACACTCGCCGTCTTTGTCATCGTTGTAATCCTCCTCCTCATCTTCTTCGATAGCTCCGAATTTCAAAGCGATGTCGTAGTACTTTCTCGCCTTTCGGGCTTTTCCGGTATCTGCGAATGTTTCCGAAAGGCATAGCGCTACCGAACCTAATTCTTCGCCGCATTCTCCTGTTTTCCGGTAGATGGCGTTTAGTAATTCGTAGGCTTCGAGATAGAGCGTAATGGCTGTGTCGTATTCTTCGCATACATAAAGTACGATACCGAGTTTCTTCAACACGACTGCCATTTTGTCGATATGCAGGGGAACCGGGCCGGCATTTATTTCTCGATAAAGTTTCAACGATTTTTCGAAACATTCGCGGGCGGGTTCGGCTGCTTCCAGATTGCAATGGGTTTCGCCCAGACTGCAATAGGCTTCCGCTAAGTCGGCTCGATTGTCGTGCCCGTCGTTACAGAGAGATTCGTAAATCGATATACACTCTTCGTATAGCTCACTTGCTCGGTCATACTCTTCGTTTGCGCTGGAAATTAGTGCCATACAGTTGGTTATGTGGGCCGTCTCTTCTCGATAGTCGGAGTCTGGGGCATGCAGTTCCCTGAACATCGATAGTGCTTTTTCATAAGAAGGCACGGCTTGGGGTTTTTCCCAAAGCATATAGAGATCGCCCATGCGGCTCCATGTTCGTGCCATGTCGTAGCTCGTTTCGTTGTCGGTGAGCCTGCTGTATATGCTCAATGCTTGTTTGAACAGGGATTCGGCCCGGTCGTATTCCTCGGAGTCGAGGCGAGTATCTGCCCATGCATAAATCGAATCGGCGATGGATATTTTTAGATGTCCGCTTTTTTCGGCGGCTTTTGTATATAGCGTTACCGCTTTCTCGAACATCTCGCCGGCCCGGTCGTTTTCTCCCATATCGACCAGCAAATCTCCGAAGTCCCGGCAGACTTTGGCATGGTCGGCGGTGAAGGAGTATGGGGCTTGTGCGTGTTGCCTTTCGCGAATATCCAGTGCCTCTTTGAGGAACTTTTCCGCGTCGTCGTATTTCTCCTCGTGGCGGCAGATGACACCCAAGTTTTGGAGAACGGTGGCGATTGGGTGGTCGTAGACCGGTTCTTTCGTTTGCAATCGTCTGAATATGTCCAATGCTTGGCGGAATCCCTTCCTTGCCTCTTCGTTTTTGCCGAGCACATAGTTCAGCCCGCTCATTTCCATCTTTGCCGTGGCCAAGTCGGCACTATGAGCCAATGGCATGCGGGAGGCGAGATTCGCAGCCAATTGTAGGGATTTTTGCAAGGATTCTTCCGCCTTGTCGAGTTGGTCGAGCCGGGTATAAATCGAGCCTTCCCGATTTAAAATCGAGTATAGTTTGTATTCGTATATTCTCGGGAACTCTTTGTCCAGCTCGTCGAGAATGGCGTGCGCTTGGGCTATGTATCGCAGAGCTTCTTGGGGGTGGTCCGAAAATTGCAATGCCGTGGCCATATTACAATAAATGTCGGCCAGAGCCGATCGGGAATCGGGATCGTTGTCTTTGGCGAGGAGCTCGAACCGTATGCGTGCAGCCTCGTTGAACTCCGATAAGGCTTTGTTATATTCGTCCCGGTCGGTGTAAAGTGTTCCGAGGTTATTTTTGAGTCGGGCTATATCGTCGTCATATATACCCGGTTCTTCCCGGTCGAGCCGATCATAAATGTCTACGGCTTTCAAGTATTTGGATAGGCAGTGGTCGAAATCGCCCTTATTGCTGTAAAGTACAGCCATATTGTTTAATACGCCGGCGTAACCGTAGGCATACTTCTGAGGTGCTTTACGGTATAAACGTTCGTATATGCCCGACAGCCGTTCCCACGTTTCGAGGGCTTTTGTTTGTTGGCCTGCATCTGTAAGCAGTACGGCATAGTCGAACAGGTATTCTGCCAATGTTTCTTCGGGCAGTCGTCCCGAAACAAGGTCTATCGCCGTCGACATGAGTTTTGCCGCTTTTAGGTATCTCGATTCGTCGGCTATTCCACTGATGACGATACGAGCTTTAAGCATGTATTCTCCCGCACATCGTTCTATGTTTCGGGCGAGTTCGGCGGTTGGTTGCGCCGCCGTATCGAATTTCAATTTTGCGTTCGTGGCATCGGCTTCCATATCGTCTTCTTTGAGAACGGCTTCCGCTTTTCCGGTCTCTCCTTTTTCAAACAGTTCGGCGGCTGTTCTCATACGGGAGCTGCATTCACCGCCCTGCATGCGGGCGATAGACATTGCCGTGTCTACGAGTGCCTTTTCTTGTCGCTCTATTTGTTCGGTTACACTCTCGCGTTCTGCCCTCAGATTAGCGAGCTCCTCGTCGGTCGTACGGGAACGTTGCCCGAAGAATCCTCTCCGGCCGCCTGACTCGGCATTACCGATTTCCCTATCGAGTTGTTCCTTCCGTGATTTCAGTTCCTTGTGCGTGGTATTCTCCGAGGTAAAAGGCACATTGTTCAAGTCGGCGATCGTACTGTCTCCTATTTTCACCTGCGACTCTTTTACCTCCACCTTTATCGGGGTGGTGGCCTCTACCATTTGTAATTGTAGGACAAAATGCAGTTGCATGGTGTCGAAGTTGCTGTATCGACACCAATAGTGCCCCAGCTCTTCGAGCATGAGTCGTTTGAACTCTGCCAGCTCCCGACTTTCGCTTTCGCCTGCTTCGAGGTCTTTTATATAGGTGTATATCTTGGGAGAAGCCTGCTCGTCGAACGCTTTTCGGGCGATGTTGAATTCCTCGATGGTAAATTTCCCCGCTTTTTTATGGAATAGCGCCAGAAACATGTCGCTCGCTCTCACTCGTTCGTTGTATTCGTCTTGCTTGCGCATGCCGTTGTAGGCGGCATCATAGTCTTCCCATTCGAATAATTCGATGCGTATGCCTCGTTTCTCATAAATATTGTCCAGTTTTCTAATGAGGTTCCCGAAACGATAACGATCGGCCTCTAACTCCTCGGAGGAGGCGAGAAAAATTTTGATGACTCGGTTTGTTTTCATGGTTCGATTTATCTTGATACAGTCGATAAGCGTTCGATCGCTTGTATATGTTCAGTCCCGTATGTAGTTCGTATTTACAAATATAGCTGAATTTTGTTAAAAAACAAGGCGTTATGCGATTAAATTTGCTCAGTCGATAATTAGTGGGATATCGGATCAATAAGAAATCAGAGGAGACTGTCTTTTCATACCTCTAACCCCTCTTCTCAGAAACGATTGTTTCTTCGGTGTCTCTCCTATGTTGCGAAGCAACATAGGAGAGAAGGGAGATACCCACGCGCCGGAGGGAATAAGGCTCGGAGCAGCACTTTTAATCCTCTCCCCCTGCTCATCGCAGATGAGATAGGGGGAGTGCCCATAGGGCGAGGGGGGTAAATATCTGATATGAACAGATTGATGAGATGTCGTTTTCAACCCCTCCGCCACTTCGTGTCATCTCCCCTATTGGCTAGCTCCATATCCCGCAATGCTACGGGACACGGCAGGGGAGAAGGGGGACAGTTTCAATTTGCTGCATAGCAAATTAATTTGTAGAGGTTAATAAGCAATGTGTCGCACCCTTCCTTTGGGATTCTGATATAGTTACATTCCGGCACTGTAAACGATAGTGAGAAATGGAATACCCTCCTCCCCTGTGTTTTGCAACGCAAAATATAGGGGAGGTGACACGAAGTGGCGGAGGGGTTGATTTTTATCAAAAGCTATTCAGCTACTTTTTTACCGTTCACCGAGGAGATAGGAATGTGTTTGTCGACAAGAAATACATCGCTGAAATTCATTTCCACCCCATGAATTTTCTACGAAATCGTTGAATTTGCCGGCGGCACGATTTACAAATGACAAAGGTCGTTTCCAACATTGGAAACGACCTTTGTCTCTGTATGAGGAATCGTAATTTTATTTGAGGACTCCCAGATTTTTCCCCACTTTAATGAATGCCTTGATACAAGCGTCGAGTTCTTCCTTCTTGTGAGCGGCCGAAAGTTGTACCCGTATGCGGGCTTGGCCCTGCGGAACGACAGGATAATAGAACCCCGTTACATAAATGCCTTCGTCAAGCATTTGTGCGGCGAACGATTGCGATAGTTTGGCATCATACAGCATGACTGCACAAATGGCCGATTGGGTAGGCTTGATGTCGAAGCCTGCTGCGAGCATCTTGTCTCGAAAATAGGTGACATTTTCCATTAAGCGGGTATGGAGTTCATCGCTTTCGTCGAGCATTTTGAATACTTCTATCCCTGCTCCTACTACGGCGGGAGGGAGCGAGTTGGAGAAAAGGTAGGGTCTCGACCGCTGACGCAGCATGTCGATAATCTCTTTGCGTCCGGTGGTGAATCCGCCGATAGCGCCTCCGAACGCTTTTCCCAATGTCCCGGTGTGAATGTCGATACGCCCGTACAGGTTGTACAGTTCGCTTACTCCTCTTCCTTTGGGGCCTACGACTCCTGCCGAGTGACATTCGTCGACCATGACCAAAGCATTGTATTTTTCGGCCAAGTCGCAAATCTTGTCCATCGGAGCCACATTACCGTCCATCGAGAATACTCCGTCGGTGACGATGATACGGAATCGTTGAGCCTGTGCTTCCTGCAAGCACCGTTCGAGTTCTTCCATGTCGGCATTGGCGTAGCGATAACGTTTGGCTTTGCAAAGGCGTACGCCGTCTATGATCGATGCATGGTTGAGCGCATCCGAGATGATGGCATCCTCTTCGGTGAACAAGGGTTCGAATACGCCTCCGTTGGCATCGAAACAAGCTGCATAGAGAATCGTGTCCTCGGTATGGAAATAACGGGCAATCGCTTTTTCGAGTTCGCGGTGCAGGTCTTGCGCCCCGCAAATGAACCGTACCGACGACATGCCGAATCCGTGGGAATCCATCGCCTTTTTCGCGGCGGAGATGAGCCGGGGATTGTCGGATAGTCCAAGGTAATTGTTGGCACAGAAATTCAACACTTTTCCGCTACGTTCGGCTATTCGAATGGCAGAACTTTGCGGCGTGATAATCGTACGCTCTACTTTATACAGTCCGTTTGCTTTTATTTCGGCAAGCTGCTTTGCCAGATGATCTTTCATTTGTGTGAACATAGGCGTTTATTTAAGGAGTTTCTTTTTCAAGTGGTCGATCATGTCTACCGACATCGATTCGAGGTCGTAGTCGGGTTTCCAGTCCCATTCGGCACGGGCGCACGAATCGTCGAGCATATCGGGCCACGAATCGGCTATTTGTTGCCGCACGGGGTCGATACGGTATTCGGCTACGAAATCGGGATAGAATTTCTTGATTTCGTTGTAGATAATTTCGGGATCGAAGCTCATCGATGCGATGTTGAACGAGTTGCGGTGTTTCAGTCTGGACGGGTCGGCCTCCATCAGCATCACCATCGCTTTCAGGGCATCGGGCATGTACATCATATCCATGAATGTCCCCGCCTTGACCGGAATCTCGAACTTCTCGCCCTTGACGGCGGCGTAGTATATTTCTACGGCATAATCGGTCGTACCGCCTCCCGGCAATGTCTCGTACGAAATGAGTCCCGGAAATCTTACCGACCGGGTATCTACTCCATAGCGATAGAAATAATAATCACTCAGCAATTCGCACGATACCTTGCTCACTCCGTAGATGGTACGCGGCCGTTGTATGGTTTCTTGCGGAGTCTTCATTTTGGGCGACGAGTCGCCGAATGCGCCTATGGAACTGGGGGTAAAGAGCGAGCAACCTTTTTCTCTCGATATTTCGAGAAGGTTGAGTACTCCTCCTATCTGGATATTCCATGCCAATAACGGACGCTTTTCGGCTTGAGCCGACAATATGGCTGCTAAGTTGTATATCGAGTCGATTTTATATTTGTCGATGATGGCTGCGATTTGTTGGGCATTGGTTACATCGGCGATTTCCAAAGGGCCGCCGTTTTTCAACTCATCGCTTAGAGGCACGCCCTCGATATATCCCGCTACGACGTTGTCGTTGCCATACTCTTTGCGGAGTTTTGTCATTAATGCCGAACCGATTTGCCCGGTCGCTCCGATTACAAGAATTTTTTTCATTGTCTTTTTGTTTCCTTTTTAGATAATCGGGTTGATGTGTGTTTAATGGATCGTTAAGGTTGTTTTTGTTTCGGGGAAAGCTGTATATAGTGAACAAAATCTTGCGATTGAGCTCTACTACGACCGACCCTTCACATACTGTGCAAATATATATATTTTTTGCCCCGATTGTTATGGAGAAACGGTTTAATTTTTCACCTTTTTAAAGTTTTATTTTTTCAACGTGTATATGGAACCTTTTAGTACTCCGTGAATTTCAATGAAATTCTGTTGCCGCAGATAGAGCAAATCTTTTTTTATCGTGTTGATGGACACGGGTTTGAGGGCTTGTGCGATGTCGCCTACTTTTACCGGGCCTTCGTCTTCCATGAAAGACAATATCCGTTTTTGCCGGGCGTTCAGATAGACGGGCGGGTTGCCCGGTTCGGCAGAGCGTGACGTTATATTCTTGTTTCGTAGGGGAATATCCGTCGAATCGAGTGTGGGTGTCGTCTCGGTTAATGGGGTGGGGACGAGGTTTCGTATGGATTGAAGCCATATATCGCACAAGAATAGAATCCATGCCGAGATATCCTCGCGAGATGAGTAGCGATTTTGTTGACCCTCTTTCAAGGTTCCGTAATATTCTGTCCGACGTTTCTCGATGAGATTATCGATAGATTCGAATTTGGCCCATTCGTATCCGTTTTGCAGTAACAGCAAGGTGGAAAGAATGCGCGATAGTTCTCCTTTGCCTTCCCGGAACGGGTGTATGGAAATGAATTCGTAGGCAAAAGCTGCGATGACAACGAGTGCGTGATGTTCGTGTTTACTTAATTCGTCGTTGGTCCATTCGACCAAATCCCGTATTTCGTTATTGACCGATACCGCTTGGTTACGGCTGAATAGAGTAGGCGCTTTGTAGTCGAGGAAATTGACGACGCTGGGTTTACCGGCCGGTTCATCGTTCGAATGTATTTTCCCGTTGGGAAACAGGGCCGCATGTATCGTGACGATAGTGTCTTCGAGAAGCGGATAGTTGTGAGGGTGGGTATAAAGTGCCCTCAGTACGGTATCGTATCCTATAATAAGGCTCTGTTTTTTGTCATTGGTAGCTTTTTGTCTCGCTATTATCTTTTGGATTTGCAGAGCTGTGTAAGGTATGTTTTCGAGGGAGAGCGAAGCCGCAATAGTCGTTTCTATATTCTTTTGTATCGCTTCGGAGTCCGATTCTTCCGATTTTTGAATCCCTGTCCATCTTTTTGATAGAGTATCTATTTCATATAGAGTTTTTTGCAGGTTTTCTTTTTCTGGATTATTCAACTTGATTTTTTGAATGATATTCATAATATATCTATATTTTATGCAAATATAGTAGGATCGAGAGGAGAAAACAAGACTCAGTCGATAATTAGTGGGGATTGTCCTTTTATGCCTTTACCCCCTCCATCAAAAATTATATAATCTTTTCAGTCCCCTCGCCCTGTGGGCACTTTCCCTATTACAGTGCGATACCCCGTAATGCTACGGGAAGCGGCAGGGAGAGAGGGGAGTACTCAATTTTGTTCCTGCTGTTGGTATTGCTCTTTCTCCCCTGTGTTTTGCTCCGCAAAATATAGGGGAGAGACCGAAGGAACGGTAGTTTCTGAGGAGAGGGGTTAGAAAGGTTGTTCGATTGTATTGTTTAACCCCTCCGTCACTGCGTGCCACCTCCCCTATATGGCTTCGCCACACAGAGGAGGAGTTTAAAGTAACACTCTATTCATTTGCGATGAGCAGAGGGAGGGGCTATTTTACCCCTCTTCTCTATATAGCTAACGCAGCTCCCCGTAGCATTACTGGGTGTTCCCGTAAGGGAATATAGGGGGAGTGCCCACAGGGCGAGAGAGTTAATCCAAACAAAAACATCATTCCCAAATACCCTATCTTTATCGGGTGGTGAAGACACAAGGGAATAGAGAGAAAGTGCCATTTGGGTGAAAGCGTTAACCCTTACAGTTAAGAATCTTATGAAATCTTTTCAACCTCTCCGAAGAGATTTGGAATGTGGTTACCGATAAGAAGTTCATCGCTAAATTCAGGTTTATCCCTCACGGATTTTTACTGAATCGAACCCAGATGAAAATTTCGTTTCTGCAATATAAAAGAAAAGCCGACCAACGATTGGCCGGCTTTTCGTATGGTGATAGAGTCTACATCTGAATATTCAAGTAGTCGGAAGTTTGCGTCACAGCGCATTTATCCTTTTCTCTTCTTGGACGAGTATGAGCTTCTCTTTGTCTTGGAGGAAGAACGGTCTCGTCTGGACCGGCTTTCCGAATGGTCCCTTCGGGAATTCCCGTAACGTTTTTCGTTCGTTCTGCGTCCTCCTTCTTCTTTGCCTTTTCTTTTTCCTTTCGGTGCGCTGTAATCTTTATCGGTCGCCAACTCGGCATATATGCGATGTCCGTAGAATTCGTTGCCTTTCAGTGCTCCGACGACTTTTTGAGCGCTGCTTTTTTCCACATCGAAAAGCGAGTAGGAAGACAGCAGGTCTATACGTCCTATGTTTACACGCCCCGGTACGAGGGAGTTGACCATTTCGATGAGGTTGGGCGGGAAAAATCCGTGAGCCTTTCCCAAGTTGATATATATACGTTCGAATCCGGCTTCGGCCGTGCGAATGTCTTTTTTACGTCCGTTACGTCCTTCCTTCGCAAAATTACCCTCTTTGGGTTTGCGAGTGTTTTCGTCGGGGATATCCAAATCGGGGGTATCGCGGTAATAATCTATGAGCCGGTTAAATTCGAGCGATACGATTCGCTTGATGAGGTCTTGTTCGGTGAGCCACCCCAGTTTTCGGGAGATGTTCGGCAGGTATTTGGCGATCTCTTCTTCGTTTACCTTTACTTTTTCGATACGGTCGGCGAGGTTGAAGAGCTGTTTCTCGCAGATTTGTTCTCCGGTGGGAACCATTCCCCGCTCGAATTTTTTGCCGATAATCTTTTCAATGGCACGCATTTTCCCTTTTTCACGACTGTGCACGATGGCGACCGAAACACCCGATTTCCCAGCTCTGCCGGTACGTCCGCTGCGGTGCGTGTAAGTCTCTATGTCATCGGGCAATCCGTAGTTGATGACGTGGGTCAAGTCGGTAACGTCGAGTCCGCGGGCGGCAACGTCGGTGGCGACGAGCAATTGCAGGTTTCTCAATCTGAATTTTTGCATGACCGCATCCCTCTGGGCTTGTGACAACTCTCCGTGGAGGGAGTCGGCATTGTATCCGTCGGCGATAAGTTGGTCGGCGATTTCTTGTGTTTCCCGACGGGTACGGCAGAATATGATTCCGTATATATTTGGGTAATAGTCGGCGATTCTTTTGAGTGCCGGATATTTGTCTTTGGCATGTACCATGTAGTACACGTGTCGTACGTTTTCGGCTCCTTCGTTTCGGCTTCCCACGACTACCTCTTTCGGTTCGTGCATATAGGTACGCGCGATCTGCTCGATTTCTTTGGGCATGGTGGCCGAAAAGAGCAGCATTTTACGCTCTTGGGGTACTTTGGAAAGAATTGCGTTGATGCTGTCGAGGAAACCCATGTTGAGCATTTCGTCGGCTTCGTCCATGATTACGGTCGAAACATGGTCGAGTTGTACCGTGCGCCGTTCGATCAGGTCGACGAGTCGTCCCGGTGTGGCGACTATGATGTGTACGCCTTTTTTCAGTGTTTTTATTTGACTCTCGATACTCGAACCTCCATATACGGGCAATATACGCAATCCGCTGACATATTGCGAATAATCGGTCAGGTCACTGGCTATTTGCAAACAAAGTTCCCGTGTGGGCGATAAGATGAGCGCTTGCGGTTTACACAGAGATAAATCGATGCGCTGGATAACGGGCAGCCCGAACGCGGCAGTTTTTCCTGTGCCGGTTTGGGCCAGTGCTACTAAGTCGGTTTCTTCGTTAAGTAGATGAGGGATTACCTGCTCCTGCACGGGCATAGGATTCTCGTATCCCAACTCGGTGATCGCTTTCAGTATCTCGTCGCAGATACCTAATTCTTGAAATGTTTTCATTTATAATGTCGTAATTTTTTGCTTTATCGCATGGGCACAAGGCCTTTTTTCGTCCTCAATGGGGCTAAGGGGAGAGGGTGAATAAAAACTTGTCGTACGTTAAAGTTTTGTTTGTGCCGGCAAAGGTACGATAAAAATCGGAATATATTCGATTTGAGTACAATATACTGCTTGAAAAAACAGAATAATTTCGGGTTGGTCGATATTAAGTAATTTTTCTCCTTTCATACCTCTAACTCCTCTCCTCTATACTATTTACACAATTCCCCGTAATACTAGGGTATGGCAGGGGAGAAGAGGTTAAATGTACAATATCGTCTTTTGGAATCACCTAACTAATACCTTAACCCCTCCGTCACTTCGTGCCACCTCTCCTATATTTTGCATAGCAAAACACAGAGGAGGAGTTTTAAAATATCTTCGATAGTGAAAATTGAAATACCCCGTAAAGCTACGGGGCACGGCAGGGAAAAGGCTAAAATGTGCTTCGAAGATTTCAGTATAGAGGAGATGAATTGAGTAATTCGGTGCTAACTATGAAGTGAAACGTTTCCGATTAGGTTGAACTTATCCAACTTTTGGGAATCGGTTCACTTGTAACCTTCTCCTCTGTGTGGCGTTAGCCATATAGGAGAGGTGGCACGAAGTGACGGAGGGATTAAATTTTTCAAGAATCTATTCGGTGGCTTTTTTAATCATTCACCAAGAAGACAAAAATGTACTTATCAACAAGAGATTCATCGCTAACATTCAAGTTTAATTCCTCTGATTTTTACGGAACCATGATTCCTGATTGTTCGTTGATGAAAAGGTATAACACAAACCGGGCCGATTTTTCGAATCGGCCCGGTTTCATATTGTGACTTATGTTTATATGCTTCTTGGAATTGTTCTTAAAGACCGTTCGAAGATCAGTGTAGCAGCAGATGCTTTAATTGCCTTTTCTTTTCGGGTGTAAGTCCCAATTCTTCTTCCAAGTAGTTATTGATAGACCCGTGCTGTTGACGGATATAATCGCGGGCGTAGGATAGGAATCGGCTGTCGGCCGATTGTATCAACGATAGAGCTTCTTGTGTTTCGTCGCAACAGTTTTTAGGATCGAACGAGGTTCTTCGTTTGTCGAAATAACGGTTGGAGAGCAGATAGTCGTTCATGATAACGTCTTCGGGTATATCCAAAGCGCTGAGTAAAAGCGATACGGCGAATCCGGTATAGTCTTTTCCGTTTATACAGCTGAGAACGATGGGGTAATTGTCTTCTACCAGCAACTGATTGAACATCGATTTGAAGGCTCTTTTCGAACCGGAAACCATCGCGACGTATAAATCTTGCATGAACAGGTTGGCATCTCCTCGTCTCAGTTCCTCTTTTTCGAGTCGGGGTAATAGATTTTGTCTGTAATGAAGGGAGCCCGGCAGATTGATTACATTATCGAAGCCTAGTTCGGGACTCGTTTTGATGATGTCTTCGCTATCCCGAAAATCGATTAATGTTTTTATCCCCATGTTTTTTATCCGGTTGATGCTGTTTGCCGTCAAAGAGTTAAATTCACCCGACCGGAAAATTTTCCCCCATCGTATTTGTTTGCCGTTTTTGGTTTCATATCCGCCTAAGTCCCGGAAGTTTTCGATATATTTCAATCGTTCGGCACGTGGCCCTACGATACGGTCGTATCGGTCGTTAAACCGAAGAAGAAAGTAATAACGATATGTTTGCAGACTATCCGGGACAACGGTGTAACCTGTCTGAATGCTTGCTGTTGCGACAGGTTCCTTTGCTGTATCGAAATGCTCGGGGTCGGTCGATCGGTAAACTTGAACTTCTCCTTCGATCCTCGGCGTGGTTTCCCATTTTAACAGGTAATTGTTTTGCAAGTCGATTTCACACGCCACATCAATGTCTGGGCTGTGCGTAGAGCAAGCGCTCAATGCGAGGAGCAAAGAACAAAGTTGTAGGTAACGCATATCGTTCGGTGATGAAATTTTATTGCAAATATAAGACAATGCGATAGTTAGCCGTACCGAGGTTTGTTTTATTTTAGAATATTTATAGGGCGTTTGGATTACTCCGGGGTAATATAATTCGCAGCGAACTCCGGTGTTATGTAGTTGTCCATACTGCAACAGACGGTCGCAGCGAACTCCATTCCGTATCGTACGATCGGTTCCCATTCTTCGGGAGTAAGACTATATAACATATCGAGCGTAATGTCGTGTTTGAGCAGTCCGAACAGAACTCCTGCATTAAAAGAATCGCCTGCGCCGATCGTACTGACAGGTGTTACAGGGGTTGTCGCAAAATGTTTGTCGCCTTTTTCACAAAATAGCTTCACTCCTTTACTACCTAACGTACAGATAAAGTTCGGGCAGTAGAATTTGATATGATCCGTATATATTTTTTGAGGATCTGTGACGTGGAACAGATTGTTGAAGTCATCTGCCGAACCTTTCACCAAGTCGGCATATTCGAGGTTTTCGAGTACCGATGGCATGAGTTTCACAGCTTCATGGGCATGGGCATCGCGAAAGTTAGGATCGTAATAGATGATTGCTTTTCTCTCTTTGGCAAACTCCACCAGCTCGCATACCTTTTTCCGAAGTGCCGGATTCAAGGCGAAATAAGACCCGAATATGATAATGTCGTCTTTTTCAATGCGCGGCCACACGAAGTTGAGTCTTTCTTCGGGAAACTGGTTGTAGAACATGTATCGGGCTTCGTTATTCTCGTCGAGGAAAGCCAGCGAGATGGGTGTTTTCCCTTCGCAAAAAATATCCAGATTCTCGGTACAAACGTCATTTTTCTTCATGAAGTCGATGATGATGTCACCGACTGTGTCTTTCCCGATTTCGCTGATGAATGTGGCCGGTACACCTAATCTCCCTAGCGAAATGAGCGTATTGAACGTGGAACCTCCCGGAACGGCGTGAGAGGGTTGGTTGTTCCTGAAAATAATGTCGAGAATAGTTTCTCCTATGCCTATGATTTTACGCATGTCCTCGTGGTTTATTTATTCTGACTTTGTTCTCTGGAACGGGTTCCCAAGTATCCTCCGTGGTGACGCAGGGCATATTGATGGGCGTCGAAATGAGTCGCTTCCATAGCTCCTACGACCAGAATGTCGCCGATAACCGTCATAAGCGTGGTCGAGGTCGTCGGTGTCAGCCCGAGTGGGCATACTTCTCCCGGGGCTCCGGTAAAAAGGCATACGTCGGCACGTTGGGCGAGTTCGCTTCGGTTGTTCCCGGTAATGACGATGAATTTCAATTCGGGCATTAGGTTCGAAGCCAGTTGAAGAAGTTCGAGTATTTCGCGAGTTTTCCCCGAGTTGGAGATGACCAGCATCAAATCGTTTTTTTGCAATATGCCCAAGTCCCCGTGTTGAGCTTCGCTGGGGTGAAGAAATACGGCAGGAGTCCCGGTCGAGCAAAAGGTGGTGGCGATATTCATGGCTATTTGCCCGGCTTTTCCCATTCCGCTGGTAACGAGTTTCCCTCCCTTTCGATGTACCTGCTCGACGATAAGTTCGACGGCTTTTTCAAACTGGTCTGTGACCGGTATATCCAGAATGGCCTGAGCCTCTTTTTGTAGGATTTCCTCTATTTTTTCGGTAAAATTCATATCTGTTTTAGGCTTTATCTTGTACAAAAGTAATAAAACGCGACGAAAAAGCTCGGACTACGTGCTATATTTCGTTACTTTTTCCGAAGTTCTTTCCCTTCGAACCGGCAAAGCGCCTCTTTCCATTCGTCGCTGATAGGGGCGGCACGACCGGCCGTTATATCGAATCCCACCATGACTGTGTGGCAAACGCCCTTTATTTGTCCGGTTTCGGTATTGACAATTTGCTGTAACAATTTGAAACTGCGGTTTCCTATTTCGACCGTGCAGGTTTGCACAGCGATGGGTTCACCCGGGTAGATGGGCGATAGGAAATCGGCATTGACGTTGGCGACAACGACATCGGCTTTCTTCCAGTCGATATTCTGGGCTTTCACGGTCTCGAAATAACGGGCTTTCCCCAAGTCGTAGAAAGAGAAATATACCGAGTTGTTTACATGCCCCAGCAGGTCTATGTCGTTGAAGCGGAGTTGAAGCGGAAGCGTGTGTCGAAATGCAGGAGATGTCGTTTCCATTGTCTGTTTTTTTATCTTTATCTGAAAATAATGTTGTCGATAACCCGATGTCCGAATTCTGCGTTGATACGGGTTAGAAGTTCGTTTCGCAACATCGTCAGCTCGTTGCGAAGAACAGCAGATGATAGACGCACATAGAGCGTTCGGTTATGTACATACATCGATTGCGTATAAGAGTTTACCGTCTCTCCGGCAATTCGGGGCCACAAGCGCATGACTTGCGTTTCGTCGAGTTTCTGCCCGAAATTTTTTTCCGAGATGAATTGGGAGATAATGTCGCCGATAGGAAGTGCATCTTGTTTTTTCATGGCGTTTTTCCCTCCAAGATTTTAACTTCTCCCCGATCGACGGAGAAAATGTTGTATTGCGACCCGATGAAATGTATGATTTCGTCCAAATATTTCCGGTTTGTGTCGGTAATGAATATTTGCCCGAAATGATCCGACGAAACCAATTTCACGATTTGTTTTACGCGCTCGGCATCGAGCTTGTCGAAAATATCGTCGAGCAACAAGATAGGCGTGGTATCGCCTTGTTCCCGCAAAAAATCGTATTGGGCCAGTTTCAAGGCGATCAGGTAAGTCTTGCATTGTCCTTGCGAGCCTATGCGTTTCATGGGATACTCGCCCAGCATCATGTCCATGTCGTCCCGATGTATGCCTCGGGAAGTATATCCCAGTATCAGGTCTTTGTGGCGGTTGGCTTTCAGTTGCGGCAGCAGTGCGCCCTCGGAAAGATGGGATTTGTAAATGAGATCGGCCGATTCGTTTTGCGATGAAATTTCGTTGTAAAACCGCCGGAATACGGGAATAAACAATTGCAGGAAACGGTCGCGGCTGTTGTGAATTTGTGCGGCTGTCGAGTCCATTTGCTCTTCCCAAATGTCATATAGCATCTCTTCGGAACACTCCTGTCTCAACAGAGCATTGCGTTGTTCCAACGCTTTGTTGTACCGTATGAGCGTGCTTAAATATTGTTTATCGAATTGGCTGATAACCAAGTCTATGAACTTTCTTCGCTCTTCGCTTCCGCCTAAAATCAATTCGTTGTCCGACGGAGCGGCCATGACTAAGGGGGCAAACCCGATATGATCCGACAACCGGTCATATTCTTTTTTGTTCCGTTTAAACGCTTTTTTCTGTCGGCGTTTGATACCGCAATACAGTTCTTCTTCGTTTCCGTTACGCTCGTAATAACCTTGTACGACAAAAAAGTCTTCTCCGTGTCTGATGTTCTGCGAATCGGGATTGCGGGTATAACTCTTACAAAACGAAAGGTAATAGATAGCATCCAACAGATTGCTTTTCCCCATGCCGTTATTGCCTAAAAAACAATTGATGTTGGGCGAAAAACTCAGGTCCGCTTGGGCAATGTTTTTGAAATTGACTATGGATAGCCGGGAAAGAATCATGTCGGGTTATCTTTTATTTCTACAAACATACGCAAACTTTTTTATTTTTTGCGAATAATGTTCGATGGAAATGGAATGAAAAAGTCGTGGGAGTGGGGGAAATCATGCGCATAATTGGGTCTATTAGAGCTCCTCGTACAAAAAAATGAAGATGAAATTTTATTTATAAAAAGAAATAAATTACTTTTGTCACTCGATTCTGTATAATAGGAATTGTGTAGAGGATAAAAAATAATTAAAAGACAAGAAAAATATGGCAGAAAAAGAAAAAGACGAGCTTGAAAAAATGAACGAAGCTCTCTCTATGTCGGAACAGTTTGTTGAAAAGTATCAGAAACCCCTCTTGCTCGGATTGCTGGTCGTAGTGGTGATTGTCGGAGCTATATTGGGGGTACGTCATTTCTATCTGTTGCCCCGTGAGGATAAAGCTCAGGCTGCGATGTATCAGGCTGTTATGGCTTTTGAAAACGATTCTATCGATTTGGCGATTAACGGTAATGAAAAATTCGACGGTTTGTTGACGATTGTCGACCAATACGGTTCGACGGCTGCCGGTAATTTGGCGAATGCCTATTTGGGATTGGCTTATTATGAAAAAGGGGAATACGAAACGGCACAGAAATATCTTTCTGCATTCAGTGCGGACGAGACCGTGTTGTCTCCTGCCGTGACTGCCGCTATCGGGAACTGTCTGGTGGATATGGAAAAATATGCCGAGAGTGCCAAGTATTTCGAGAAAGCTGCTAAGGTATCCGACAATGCGGTTTTCAGTCCCATCTATTTGAAAAAGGCTGCCGCGGCTTATGAGAAAGTGGGTAACAACGAAGCTGCCGTGAAACTCTATCAGGAGATTAAGGACAAATATCCTACCTCCAACGATGCTCGTGGAATAGAACGTTACATCGAGCGTGCCCAAAACAAGTAATTAAGAAATTCAATCATATCGGTAAGGCCGTCTCTCATTTCGAAAGGCGGCCTTATTTCAAAAAGAGAAACCGAATATATGGCAACTGCTTATCACAATTTATCGTCTTATGACGCCGATACTATGCCCGATGCTTCGGGCATGAAAGTGGCTATCGCCGCCGCCGAATGGAATGCCGAGATTACCGATGCTCTATTGAAAGGAGCTGTCGATACCCTGCTCCGTAACGGGGTAAAGGAGGAGAATATCTATGTGGCCCGTGTGCCGGGAACTGTCGAGCTGACTTTTGCCTCGCAGCAGATGGCCGAATTTTACCAGCCCGATGCCGTGATTGCCATCGGCTGTGTCGTGCGGGGAGATACGCCTCATTTCGACTATGTTTGTCAAAGTGTCACGCAAGGTATTACACACCTCAATACCCTGTTCGGGATACCTTTCATCTTCGGGGTGTTGACGACCGATACCATGCAACAGGCAAAGGATCGGGCCGGAGGAAAATTGGGTAATAAAGGCGACGAAGCGGCGGTGACGGCAATAAAAATGCACGATTTCGTTTGTAAATTAAAATAAGAGTGCTATCTTTGCACTCGCTTTAAGGGCAAATACCAGAGTGGCCAAATGGGGCAGACTGTAAATCTGCTGGCTTACGCCTTCGGTGGTTCGAATCCATCTTTGCCCACAAAAAAATTGCGGAAGTAGCTCAGTTGATAGAGCATCAGCCTTCCAAGCTGAGGGTCGCGAGTTTGAGCCTCGTCTTCCGCTCTGAAAAGAGAGGGTACATCGTTTCGATGTACCCTCTCTTTTTTATTTCTTTTCTGTCGATTAAAATATCGGCTATGTAGCAAGCCTGAACTATTCCCCACCTCCCTTGCCGTGCCCCGTAGCATTGCGGGGTGTTTTGCCATGCAAAATATAGGGGAGGGATTGAGAAAGAAGATCATTTGCTTGAAGAATTTAACCCCCTTGCCCTGCGGGCACTCCCCCTATCTCATCTGAGATGAGCAGGGGGAGAGGGCTAAAATGCGCTTCGAAGATTTCAGTATAGAGGAGAGGAATCGAGTAACCCGGTGCTAACTATGAAGTGCCGCGTTTCCGGTTGGGTTGAACTTATCCAACTTTTGGGAATCGGTTCACTTTTAAACTCCTCCCCTGTGTTTTGTATTGCAAAATATAGGGGAGGTGTCACGCAGTGACGGAGGGGTTGAAAACCGTGGTAAGCGGAGCGTATTGGGTAGCAACCACTCCCCTACCGTGTCCCGTAGCATTACGGAGTACTCTGTGTAACTTCACGTAAAGAAATGGAAATAGATGACAAGCGTTATAAATATATATACAATCCAAGCGATAACGGTGTAGAACAACTCCCAGTTGGCATACGGTTCGTTGTGAGCTCTGCACCAACGTCGATGGGAGATTAGCCCCCACAGCGGTATGGCAAACAAGGCTATCGACAGCCCGATGAGCCACTTGATGCCTACAACGAAACAAAGCCCCGCAAGCCATGTTTCCATGAACGCGATTAGCTCGATGTATTTCAAGCGGATAACCGATTTGCTTTTCTTTTTCATGATGCGGCAACTAAATTATGAACAGTCCAATAAGTAAATATACACCAATAAAGCAGATAAAGAATCCACCACGGCACAAATAAATATTCGTCTTTTTTCTTGCACCAAAAGGGATAATAGACCAATTGGCCGAACAGTGTCGCACAGGCTGTCAGTCCTATCCACGCTACTGCTGTACCCAAATCGCTCATGAGCATCAAGATGAAACAAATAGAGATATTAGTTTCCACTTGTTTTTCGTATTTATTTAATTCGAACATATGTTGCTGATATGAACTCTTGTTAATAGTAATTTTAGTCGATAGCTTATAAATGGCCTTAGTGTCTATTTGGTTAATCCTAAACAGTCCATGCTAAGGATAAATATCCTCCGATATATCTTATAATATATTGAATGATTTCGGCTGTTTGTTTTCATGGTTTTATGATTTATAGATTAACGTTTGCAAGATAAATAAAAAAATAAATTTTGCAATATTTTAACCAGGTTTTCTATCCTGTTTTTGTATTATCATGCCATAAATGAGTGTGTGACTTGTTTTTACTTTGTCGAAAAAAACGATGGAAACACAAGAACAAAAAATGGTGGAACGGCTGTCGATGCGCCGTATGGAGATAGAGATGTTGAGGTGTGAAGTATTGTTCCGGTACTACGAACGGTTGCTCGGTTTAGATGTGATAAACGATCGTGACGAAGTGAAGAGTATCATGACTTGTATCAACACGCTCGAACGCTATGCCCGCAAATATGAAAAGAAGTTCGAGGAGTTGTTTGCGAATCAAAAAGAGGCTATGCCCGAAGTTGCTGTGTCGGAGTCGGACTCTCCGAAAGAGGCGAATCGGGTGGCGGACATCGATATGGACAGGGAGGAATGCGAATTGCCGGATATAGAAGACCGTGAGCAGTCGCAAGTCCCGCTTGTCGCACCTGCTTCTCTTTTGCGAAACAATCAGGAGCATTCAGACCTTTCGACGATAAATCATGTTTCGCATCGGGCGGTCGATCCCATTGTCAAGCTGAAAAAACAATCTTCTAAAAAAGTTCGTCGAAAGAGATAGACGCCGGAGACATCGATAGGCATATCGAATGCCGTTTGAAAAACAAGAGACTCTCGGTGGCGATTAAACGAGCTTTTTTCTTCTTTTCACTTCGGCTTTTAATTTGTTCAGCCATTTGTCGTAGGTCGATTCCTTCAAGAGCATGGTATGGGAGGTTTGCTTTTGATTGACCTCGTTTTTGCGGGTAACGGTCAGTTCGTTCCGGTAAAGAGAGAGCTTTACCTCCGTACGTTTGTCGGAAAGCGGTAGAATGAGGAATACGGCTTCGGTCGATTCCCTTTCGGTAGCTGTGCCGAAGGTTTTTAAATTCCTTTCTACATCGTCCCGCTCGGTGTGTCGTGTGCCTCGTATGATTCCGCTCTCTTTGTCGGCTTGCACGATAGTGAACTGCTCGGCTTGTAGAAGCGATAAGGTCGAATAAAATACCATGTCGTGGTTTTCGTCGAAATATTCCGATGTAATTCGGGTAACATCGTCGGAAGATAGTTCTTTGAATAAACTGCAAGAGGAGAGAAACAGGAGCGAAACGAGTAAAGACAGTTTGGGTAATCGACTCATAAAATGTTTATTTATAAATATATCCCGGAAGTCATTCCGGGATATATTCGGCAATTTTAGTATTGTTTGATGGCTTTCTCAAAGTTAGCGTTTTTATCCAAAGGAATTAAGCTGAATCCGTAAGAAATTTTTCCGGGAGCTAAATTGATTTGATATTCCTCATGAGGCTGAGCGCCCCAAGAGTGGTCGCCTCCGACTCCCATCATACGGTAATCGATGAACAGGTCGACCAGTTCGGCCGGCTTGGGATCGCAGTTGTGACGTTGTTGGGGATTTTCGGGACGCTGACGACCGTCGTCACGACGTTCTCCGCTATCGAACGATTCGAGGGGATAGTTCGAAACATTGAATTCCAACAAGCTGTCGGCGACGATTAGCAAAGCGTTCTTTTTGCCTGTAAGAGCAAACCAGCTTACGTCGGTGCGATGGTTATTTTCTTGCGGACGTACATACGGCTCGTAAAGGTCGGCTATGTTGGCTTCGTATCGCCCGATGAAACAACTGGTACGACGGTCTATATAGTTTTCCCACGGTCCTCGGCCATAGTATTCCAACCGGGTGAATGAGTCGGGTAACTGCATACGCAATCCTACGCGGGGAATCATGGGCGCTTGGAGATCGGATACCTCGAACGTGTTGTCTACCTTGATAACTCCGTTACCGAATATCGTATAGGAGATTTCCCATTCCGACCGGGTTTGCGGGTAAAGGTATCGGCAAACGACACGAACGTTATCGTTCTCTTTTTTATCGATGGAGAACGAACGGGCGACAGGGGGCTGTTGGGAGGCTTCTTTCCATTTACCCAATAGTTTGGGTGAGTTATAGCCGTAGTCGTTGTCTAACGGAGCTCTCCAAAAAGCGGGGCGGAGTCCGAATCCGTCGAGGATATATTCGGTTCCTTTATACCGGTACGAGGTGATCAAGCCGCTGTTTTTGTCGAATGTAACACTGAAATTCTTGCCGGAGAAAATCGTCTTATCTCCATTATCGGTTTGTGCGACGACTCCTTGATCGGGTTTTGCAACTGGCTTGATAGCCGGTTTGACCGAGATTTGTTCGCGTGCTACGACATAACCTTGCGGAAGGAAAGGTTCCGCTTTTTTCTGTCTGGCCTCGAATTCGATTTGATAGTCTACGGTTTCTTTATCCATATTCGGCAGCCCGCTCAATGCAACCGTACATTTCTGACGCGGACGCAACGAGACGGTGAATTTCCCGGTTTTCAATACTTTCCCGTTCCCTTTTACCGCATAAGCGAAATCGTATTTGTCGAGGTCTGTGAAGAAAAATTCGTTTTGAACGTCGATCGTTCCTTTCGTTCGGTCGAAGTTCTTGAATTTGATATTTTGATAAACCTTGCCCATTTCAATGGTCTGCGGTTTTATTTTCCGGTCGGGATATACGATACCATTGATACAGAAATCTCCATCGGAGGGAGTTCCGGTATCTCCGTAATCACCGCCGTAAGCCCAGAATTTTTCGCCTTTTTCATTTGTCTTTTCGAGTCCTTGATCTACCCAGTCCCATATACAGCCGCCTTGAAGAAGATCGTATTTTTCGATGATATCCCAATAATCTTGGAAGTTTCCTAAACTGTTCCCCATAGCGTGGGCATATTCACAGAGGATAAGAGGCCGATGCGATTTGGGGTTAAGAGCATATGCTTCGATTCCTTTCGGGGAAATATACATGGGGCAAACGATATCCGTATTCCATTCATGTTCGGCACGTTCGTATTGAACCGGACGGGACGGATCCCGTTGTTTCAGCCACAAATAGGTTTCATAAAAACAGTAACCGTTCCCCGCCTCGTTCCCCAGAGACCATGTGATGATAGACGGGTGGTTTTTATCCCGTTCTACCATGTCTTTAAGACGGTCTAAATGAGCCGGTAAATAGAGAGGATTGTTACCGAGACTTCCTCCGGCTTGTAAGCTATACCCCATGCCATGAGTCTCGATGTTGGCTTCGTCGATGACATAGAATCCGTATTCGTCGCATAGTTCATAAAATCTTTTTTGTTGAGGATAGTGACAAGTGCGAACCGTATTTACATTGTATTTTTTCCAAAGCTCGAAATCTTTGAGCATGGTTTCTTCGGTTATGTAATGACCGGTAAGCGGGTCGTGCTCGTGTACGTTAACCCCCTTTACAAGGATAGGTTGCCCGTTGACTAACAGTTGTTTGTTCTTGATTTCGACGGTGCGGAACCCTATACGGGAAGGAATGCATTCTTCGATTTTCCCTGTTTCATCGGCAGTCGAAATAAGTAGTGTGTATAGATTCGGAGTCTCGGCGGTCCATGCTTTTACGTCGTTTATCGTTTCTGCAAAAGAGACGGATTGTGAACTGTTCTTGTCGAGTTTTATCGCTTTTTCCCCGTGGGCTACGGTTTGTTCGGCGTGGTCGATGAGTCGATACGAAACGGAAATGGAACGCGCCTTAACCTCGTCGTTTTGTACTTTTACATCGAGTTTGAATACCCCGTTCTTGAATGATGAGTCGAGAGGTGTTTGTGCTTCGAAATCAGCGATTCGGGTTTGCGGCTGGGCATAGAGATATACGTCTCTTTCAAATCCGGTTAGCCTCCAAAAGTCCTGTCCCTCGAAATAATTGGCATCGGAGAATCTGTGCATTTGTACGGCTAAGGTATTTTCCCCGGGTTTTACGACAGGAGTTATATCGAATTGTACCGGAACTTTCCCTGCTTTCGACATACCTATGAATTCACCGTTCAGATAGAAGTAAGCAGCACCTTTTACCGCATCGGCGCTTAGAAAGATTCTTTTTCCTTTCCAGTTTGCGGGGAGGGCGAAATCCCGGCGGTATGTACCGGTCGGGTTCCACGCTTCGGGAACCATAGGAGGATTGGGCTCTTGGAGATATTTGTCGAATCCCGGAGATACGAATTCATACCCTACATTTACATAGATAGGGTCGCCGAATCCTTGCAGCTCCCAGTTTCCGGGGACTTTTATCTCTTTCCAATCGGCGGTGTTAAAATCGGGCTCCATGAAATTCATGGGTCTTTCTTTGAATTTTTCGGTATAATGGAATTTCCATGTCCCGTTCAAAGGTAGGTAGAAACTTCCGTTCGCCTTGTCCTTGTTCAAAGCCGATGTCTCGTCGATGTAAGAGGTGAAACTGGCGTGAGGCGGCAGCTTGTTGATATTGAGTAATTGCGGGTCGGTAATTTCGGCAAATCGATTTTCTTGCTGTTGTCCGAAGATAGGTGCGGATAACAGGCAAGCGGCCGATAGAAATAGCACAATGTTCTTCATGTCGTTTATCGTTTTTATTTGTGAATAGTGTGTTATTTATTATAGACGGTCATTCACCTCGATATGAGGACGGAGATTGTCCGGTATTTTGTTTAAAAAATTTGCCGAAGAAAGATTGATTGGCAAAGTTCAGTTCTTCCGAAATTTCTTGGATACTTAGCGTCGTGGTTTTTAGGAGTTGCTTGGCGGCCATAATAACGACGTCGGAAATGATCTCGTGAGCGGTCTTGTGACTTAATTGCTTGATGACCGAGGATAAATGCTTGGGCGATATACAGAGTTTATCGGCATAAAAATCGACGCTGCGATTTTCTTTATAATGCTGGGTAAGCAAGGAGAGAAACCTCCATAGAATATCTTCTTTACGGGATATTTTCAATTTCTTGCGTTCTACCCGTATGGCAAACATTTGGTTTAACTCCAAGATGAAAGCAGAAATAAGAGAACGTATGATCGCATAGTTTACGTGGGCCTCGTATCTGTTTTGTATCAGACGAAAATAGCCTTCGACCACTATCGACTCATTCGCTGAAAGGGACGTATGCGGGTGTCTGGCGATATAGGTACTTAACGAGAAAATGGTTTCCAAGTCCAAAAAAGCATTTCTTTCTTTGGGCGAATGTTCTCTCATCGAGAGATAACGTGCCTGAAAGTCGCTGCTCGTTTTTATCGGTTTCCAAATCGTGTTGGGGTAGAGGAACGCGATACTACCGGGTTCGAGTACATATTCTGTAAAATTCAGTTGCACGGTTTTACAACCTCGGGTACATAATACGATCGTAAGTTTGTCGGAAGATGTGAATAATGTATTATCCTCGGAAGAGGAAGCGGGCCTTTCAAAAGAAAGTAGAAAATGTTCCTGCGTTTGCGGATTTAGATTCGTATCCGTAGATTTTGGAGGCATTTGCATATGGTATCCTTCATAAAGTCAATACGGACAAAGATAAAAATTTTATCTGAATCGGACAACCCGATATGGGCGATTCGCTCAAATTAATATTAAGAGTTTGAGAAATATAAAAGAAAGAGTTTTCTGAATTTCAGAAAACTCTTTTATGGTTTAATATAGTTTAACGAGTTCGGCGAACGGAGCGTACGGGGGCAGCAGATGATTTTTTTTGTTTCGGTTGTTTCTGCTTTTTTACTTTTGCCTCTTTTTGTTTTTTTGCCCGTGAAGAACGAGCGGTGCGGCTTTTCTCTTTCTTTTGTTTGTCATTGTCGAGCGTTTCTCCGTTTTCTTTTGCTTCTTTGGCCGCTTGCTCTTCTTTGGCTTTCGCTATTTCTTCGGGGGAGGGAACCCATAGATTTTCATTAAAGTTTTTCAGTTGTTTTTCTATGCTGTCTTGTGCTTGTTTCCGAATGGAGTCATTGGGATACATTTGCATGAGCGACTGGTTCCGCAGGTTTTGGGTTTTGTAGATTTCCCCTTCGTACATTCGCATTTGGAAGTAATCGTCGTAGTTGTATTGCTGTACGTTGTTTTCGTTGCTCGCCAAGATGTATTGGCGTGCGATGTAAGGGCGTATGTCGTTGTATTTAACCCAGAACATGGGGTATTTGACTGCTTCGCCTCCGAAGTCGCCCGTACGGTGAAGTACCGGGCAGATGGCCTCGATGGACGGTTTTACCTGCGAGGTGCGGCGGTCGAATATCCATTTTTCCAAGATATAGTAGGAGAGTACCTCGTTGGAGGGTATATCGCTTTCCTCTACCGTGAAGCGGGGATTCTTCTCGGAGTATCCTTTTGCCGGGGCATACAGAATATGGAAGCGGTCGAACATTTCTTTTACTTTGATGCGATATTCGTCGGTGAATATTTCTCGTCCGTCGAGGTATTCGTATGCCGGTATCTGGTTGTTCGCCAAAAGTTTCATGACAATTCTGAAAAGATTCTCCTGATTTTCGGTGGACTCCTCGGGATAATAAAGCGGCATGTTTTTCTCTTTGTTCAAGTCGATTTGCCGATAGATTACCCTCATCCACGGAATGTCGGCATCCGATGCATCCTGAGTGTCATAAAGCGATTGAGCCCGGACGCTGAGTTGGTTGTTTGTCTTTTTCGAGTCGTCGGTATCGCTTTTTTTGATTACTTGTGCATGGCTCCCTATTGCCGACCATAGCAGGCAGAGGGTCAAACAGCTTTTTATCAGGGTATTCATATTTGCTGAATTATATTTCATATTGGCCTTAGTTTACAATTACTTCGATAGGTGACAGATCGCGTTCTATACCATCGGGGCCGACGGCGCGGACTCTCGATATATAGAACCGTTTTCCTCTCGATAGTCTGCGGAACGAATCTTTCTGTCGTTGAGAGAAATTGGCTCCGTCGGAAACTTCGGGAATCGCATTTCCCATAGAGTCGAAAAAGACCGTTTCGAATCGCAGTACCCGATAGGTGACGTTCAACAGGTCGTCGTCGATTGCGGCTTGAATACCGGGCGCAGAAAGCAGTCGTGTTTTGGGGAAAGGTTTCCCTCCTTTGTATTTTTGTTCGTAACCGTTTGCATCTTTATAGGCGATGAATGGCATAGGGTCGGGGAGTTGCCGTACCCGGAACTGGGTGTTGGCGACTGTTTGCGCCCGCCCGTCCATTGTGGCGGTTACGGTTATTACTGCGTCTTGTCCTACTTTCGCCGGTTTGGCTATCCAGTTGTCACCTTGACGGGTGAGAGTGCCGTTCGTCATCGTAGCTTGAATGGCGTGATTGGGGATGCCGGGAACCGATATGCTGATAGGGTTACCGATACCTGCATACAGAACGTTCATCAAGGTCGCCGATATGGTTGCACTCGGCTCTACCACAGTGTAGGACGAAGAGAATTCGTGACGGGTCATGGAGCCGTCGCCGCGCGGAACTTCGAGATAGCCTTGAAAATCGAATATGCCGGTGCTTCCACAGACGAATTCATATAAACCGTTGTTCTCGGGAGGGAGTTGTTTCCCGTTGATGTATATGGCCGGTCGCTGGGTCGTATCGATGGCTGCCAGAACGATGTTGGCACTATATTTCCCGCCTCTCATAATGTTTTTCGAATTGGGAATAACGAACGCGTTCAACTGGTTGACACGTACGTCTCCTTCGTCGATGTTATTGATGAGGGTGTGCAGCGCTTCGCTTTCGGCATACCGCACGTCGCTCTGTATTTTCGTCAGAATGGTTACGGCGGCGATTACCGGCATATTTTCGAACAGCGTCGTTTCCCACATGGAGGGGGCTTGGGTTCTGTTGCCCGAGTGAATGGTGGTCGAAAGGTAGTTTTCGATCGCTGCTCTTTTGATGGAGTCGGTCATGAGACTGCCGATGAGATTGCGGTAGTCGTCTATTTCCTTTCTCAATTTCATTCCTTGCTTTTGGGCGGGGGACAACATGATGTATGACGCTGCTTCGAGGTCGTCTTGATGTTCGATATTATTTACATCACCGTCTTTACCGTCGGCTTTCTTGACGATTACGTTTTTCAGGGAGTCGATGTAGTCGTACAAGAGGGCGGTCTGTTTTTTTACTTCCAGTGATTTTTTGTACCACGGTCCTCCTTTTTCGGGATTCTGACTGTTAAAGTCGGCCAGTTTTTGGTAGAGGGCATCGTTTTGCAGCGAAGCATTCGAAGTAGACCTTTCCAATCCGTCTTCAACTTGCTTGAATCCGTTGAGCACATCGGACGACACGTTGAGGGCCAGCATGGCAGTGAGGACGATATACATGAGGTTTATCATCTTCTGCCGGGGTGTAAGTCTGTTGTTATTCGATGCCATGTGTTATTTTTGTTCGGTGTCGTCTTTCGGTTTTTCGGGCATTTCCACGGGAGCTCCTCCCATGGGTCTGTACATGTTGATGGTCATTGCCGTGATCATCTTTTCGTAAACCGAATTGAGTTGCTGTATATACTGTGTCATTTTTTCGGTTGCTTCGCAATAACGGGAGCTATCGGAAGCGGAGCGTTCGTACATGTCGCGAATGTTTTTCAGCCCGTTGTTTACACGGTCTATATTATCGAGTTGCGAACTGATGCTCTTCAACTGTATCTCATAGATGGTGTTCAACCCACTGATGTTACGGTTGAGCGTTTCCATACCCGAAACATATCCTTGCGAGGTGTCGGATATTCCTTCGGAGTTTTCCGTGATGTTGCGGTAGGATTGCAAGAGGGTGTTCGATACGGCGGTGAGGCTCTCGGTCGCACTCCTTAATTGTTCCATCTGTTCGGCTATACCGGAGAGTTGGGTGAGGTATTGTTGGGTTGCGTCTGTCAGTTCTGCCATACGCGAGAGTTGATCGGCGGCAGCCGACATTTTTTGAATACTATCGGTGAGGCTTTGCGTGTCGGCGTCGCTTAAATTGAGGCCTTCGGGTATTCCCACAGCTCTTTTGGCATCGGACGGGGTGATATCGGAATAGTTCCCTCCGTTACTACCTCCGCCTTTGCCGTTTCCACCGATAATGACGGTTCCTTTCCCTCCTGAAAATTCGGGCCGGTCTTCGGGGTTTTTACTATTTAGTACGGGAAAAACTTCTTCCCAATGATATGTTTTCGGGGGAGTGTCGAAGGCGGATAGAATGAACATGAGCACTTCTGTTCCCATACCGATAGAAAGCAAGAGACTGCCTCCGGGGAGGTGCAGGATTTTGAACAGAGCACCCCAGATTACAATCGCAGCACCTATACTGTATGCGAAATTGAAAAATCGTTGTCCTTTATCGCTGGATAAGAACTTTTCAATACTGTTTTTATATCTTTTGTATTTTCCCATGATCCTTGATGATTGGTTTTATCGGGTTTTGATATTATCTTTTTGCTTTTGCGAATCCGATTTGAGAGCGAACGCAACGGAATCCGATATAGGATCGTTGTTCGTTTTGGTATTCCCACATGCGGATATCGGAACGAATGAAGTTGGAAACGTCTTTCCACGAACCGCCCCGGACTACTTTGCGTTTCATGCGGTAGGGGTCTTCTTTGGCCGCATTATATTTGTATTCGGGGTTAAGGTCGCTGGTATTTTGCGATATGGCTTCGGTATAGGCTGTCGAAGTCCATTCCGATACGTTACCGGCCATGTCGTATAATCCGAACTCGTTCGGGGAATAGGAGCCTACCGGCGATGTGATGAGGTTTCCGTCTTTCACGTAATTCCCGTCATCGGGCTTGAAGTTGGCATAGAAACACCCTTTTTCGGCCATAGGCAGATTACCCGTCCACGGGAATTTATTTTCGTTTTTCCCGGCTCTTGCCGCATATTCCCATTCGGCTTCGGTGGGAAGTCTGTACGGTTCGATAACAACGGCGTTACGTCCCACCGAACCTTTCAAGAGCGCGGTACGCCAAGCGCAGAATGCATTCGCTTGTTCCCACGAAACTCCTACGACCGGATAGTCGTTATAGCCGGCATGGGAGAAATAGAGTCTCACGTATGGCTCGTTGTAGGCATTCTCGAAGTCGTTTACCCACACGGTGGTATCGGGGTAGATATTGACGATGTAGGTATTGAGGAAGTCAAACTCGCTGCCTAATGGCCGTGTGATGGTTTCGCGAATGATACGCCCGTCTTCGTCGATATATGCGGTATCTTTGGATATCATTACTATTTCATCGTAGTCGGGGGTATGGTCGGTGTTGAGGTCACGGCGTGCCGGGTCGAGACGATTTTTCCGTTTGGATGCCTCGGTGTGGTCGAAGATCTCGTAGCGGTAGTTCATTTGGGAGGCGTCGAGTTGGCGTTCTCCCGTAATGGGGTTGATTCTGTACACGCTTTCGATGGCACGAGCTTCGTCTTCATTGGGATTTCTCCACGGAATGGCTTTATCCCAATTCAACCGAGGCTTGATGGGGTTTCCCTCCCGGTCTTCTTCGATTTTGAACACTTCGTTGCCTCCATAGGCGGGATCGGCGAGGCGTTCCCGAATGATAGAGTCGCGTACCCAGAATACAAATTGTTTGTATTTTGAGTTGGTGATTTCTGTTTCGTCCATCCAGAAGGCATCGATAGAGACTGCCCTCGGTTCTTGTTGTGTTCCCCAAATACTGTCCTTCTCGGCCGGTCCCATTTTATAGGATCCACGAGAAATGAGAACCATACCGTAGGGTGTAGGCTCATTCCATGCCGTACCTCCGACACCTGTAACTTCACCGCTATGGCGCGACGAAGGTGCGCATGCTGCGACGAGAATGGCAAGGGTGATATACACGATTATCTTTTTCATAGGCTACATTATGCGTATGCTTTTGTGTTTATTTTTATTTTTATCGGACAGGTCGAGTTTCAAACTGTATCCGAGAAATACTTCGTGGCTTCCGCTACTGGCTTTTACAATGGCCGATACCGGGTAGTCGTAGGCATATCCCGCTATAAAGTTTTTATATTCCGCACCTATCATAAATATACATGCGTCTTTCCAGCGATATGAAAGGCCTCCCCAGAACAGTTTGTTGTATTTTACACGGCAGGATAACTCGTACTGCGTGATGTTGAGGTTGCTTTTCACCATCATGGAGGGCTGCACTTCATATAACGTGTTTTTAATGGGAATATTGCTCCCGGCGATAAAATAATAGGATCTGCCGATGTATGTTTCGTATTTGTCTTCAAAGGTAATCGATGGCTCGTTGAGGTGTGAGACCGAAATTCCCGCGTAGAACCACGGGTGGGTGTACCATGCCCCGAAAGACATATCGAACGACATGCCTTGCAACTCGGTAGTGGGGATTCCGTCGTCGGTGGCTTGATGGTAATCGCTCGTGGGTATGCTGACTTGTGTGCCGTCGAAACGTTCGTCGAGCATTCCCAGTTGTATGCCGAGGCTGAGTACTCCTTTCCATAATTTGATTTTGAAGGCATATTGCGCTCCTAAAATCAGATGGGAGTATAGCCCTTCGGTTTCGGAAGTGACGACCAGTCCTACTCCGTGGTTCTGTTTCAAGAATTTGAAAGGCATGTCGCCTGTCACGAAATAGGTCTGAGGGGCTCCCGGCATACCTATCCATTGTTGCCGGGTGGAGGTGAGTATGTTGAGTTTGTCGGAACTTCCCGCAGCTGCCGGATTGTAATAGCCGGGCAGAGCCCAGTATTGGCTAAACTGCGTATCGATCTGAGCCTTTGCTGTGGCAAAGACCAAACAACACAAGGTTAGAATAACGATTCTTACAATCTGCATACTCTCTTTTCCAGACTTTTTCGGGGGGTGTACACCGGTCCAGATATTTATAATAACTGAAAATAGCCTTTAAAATTGTTTGACACAACTGTTTTCGGATGCGAAATTACGAAAAGAGAAAATATATGAGTGCTTTTTCGCTCCGAAAAATGCGAGACCCGTCCCGCAGAGCTTATCTTGTTCACAAAAAGATAAGCTCGATCGAGTTTTTTGCTTTCGACTTTCATTATCTTTGGATAAGATAGGCTGCGGTTCGGTATTGTCAAATTGAAAACTACGTTTTCATTTGCCACTACACTCACCTTTCGCTATCTTTGTACATGTGAAGATAGGATTGCAGTTCGGTATAGTCAAATCGGAAACGGGATTTCCGTTTGCCTCTGCACTCACCTTTCGCTATCTTTGTGAGTACGAAGATAGGCTGCGGTTCGGCATAGTCAAATCGGAAACGTGGTTTCCGTTTGCCTCTGCACTTACCTTTCACTATCTTTGTGGAGCAGAAGGTTATCGACTTTCACTTAGCTGATGGAGGAGAATTTGAAGAGAAAGACGACGAAAGCTCTCGTGTGGAGCACGGCCGACAAGTTGGGACAGCAGTTGTTCTATCTTGTCGCCGGTATTATTCTCGCTCGTCAACTTTCTCCTGAGGATTATGGCAAGGTGGGGGTTCTCACGATATTTATCGCCTTGTCGGGGATATTGATCGACAGCGGTTTTTCTTCGGCTTTGATTCGGAAAAAGGAGGCTACTCAGGCCGATTACAGCACGGTGTTTTATGTGAATGTGGCAATCAGTTGCGTGCTGTATGGTTTGTTGTATGCAGCAGCTCCTTATATTGCAGTGTTTTTTAAAGTCCCTGATTTGATATATATCTGCCGGATTTTGTTTCTCGTGATTCCGTTGAATGCACTTTCCCTTATACAGCAGACTTTGTTGTTGAAGCATTTCAAGCTCTCTGTAAGCGCTCGTGTCAATTTGTGGTCGTTGGGTATCGCTTCGGTCGTTGCCATTGCGATGGCTTACGGCGGTATGGGAGTCTGGTCGTTGGTGGCTCAGACACTCGGACTCTCGTTTTTCAGGGCTGTTTTTTTCTGGGTGTTTAACGACTGGCGTCCCCGATGGATATTTCGCATGGCTTCGTTGCGGGAGTTTTTCGGATATAGTTCCAACTTGGTCGTTTCGGGTATTATCAACAATGTGTTTAACAAGATATATCCCATTATCATCGGTAAGTTTTATGGCATGACGCAGACCGGCTACTATACTCAGGCCGACAAGTATCAGGATATAGCTTCTTCGCTTATCAGCAATATATTCCGTTCGGTCGCTTTCCCTGTTTTCTCGAAGGTGCAAGACGATTTGCAACGGTTGAAACGGATTTGCCGGAAGAATGTACGGGCCATCGCATTTTTCATTTTTCCTATCATGTTGTTGATGGTCGTCGTTTCGTATCCGCTCATATCGATCATGTTGAAAGAGCAATGGGTTCCGTCCGTGCCGTATTTCCGCCTGCTTTGTTTTTCGGGAATATGCTCTCCGTTTATTATTTTGTTTTTCGATTTGTTCAATAGTCTGGGCTATTCCCGGCTGAATTTACAACTGGAAATCGGGAAAAAGATTTATTTGTTTGCGGGTATCGCTTTGTTTTATTCTTCGGGCATTTTGTGGCTGATAGGGTGGTGGATTTCTTATTCGGTGTTGTCTCTGGCGGCTTCGATCTTTTTTGCCCGTCGCTTTCTCGGATACGGTTTCGGGGAGTATGTGAAAGATGTTTCTCCGTATTTTATCTTGGCGTTGGCGTCGGCGATACTCTCGTGCGGCGTTTATCTGCTTTTGCCGAGCGATTTGTGGCGGTTGTGTCTTGTCCCGGTCGTTTATGTCATTTTGTATTTGGGCGGAGCATACATGTTGAAATTGGAGATGTTGCAGGAGATGCTGTCGATGTTGAAGAGTCGTGTGAAGAGAGGAGGTGAAGCGTGAACGAGGTAGCAGTTGCTCGACCGAGGGTCTTGACGGTGATCGTTTCGTATAATTTCGAGCCGTGGATCGAACGATGTCTGAGTAGTATTCGGGATTCGGATTACCCTTCGGACCTTGTGGTAATCGATAATGCTTCGACCGACCGGACGGTGTCGATCATCGCCGAGAGGTATCGATGGATTCGTCTTGTGCGGAGTAGGAAAAATCTCGGATTCGGGCAAGCGAATAACATCGGCATGAGAATGGCGTTGGAGGAGGATTACGATTATGTGTTTCTCGTGAATCAGGATGCGTGGATAGAGGCGAATACGGTGGGGACTTTGGTGGGGTTGGCAGAAAAATATCCCGATTACGGAGTGCTTTCGCCGGTGCATCTTGACGGGAAGGGGGAGCATCTCGACGGTTCGTTCGCCAAGTATGTTGGGGGAGCATCGGCGGTTTCATCGAAAAAATCGGATATCGTCGAAGCAGCTTTCGTTAATGCGGCTTTCTGGTTTATCCCGGTGTCGGCGTTGAAAAAGGTGGGAGGTTTTTCGCCGTTGTTTTTTCATTATGGCGAAGATGTGGACTATATTCACCGAATGCGATTCTATGGTTATCGGGTGGGATACACACCGTTGACTTCGGGGTGTCATGACCGGCAGAATCGACCGATTACCCGCCAGACACAAATGAAATTGGATAGGGTTTATTATTTGTCGGTTGTTTCGGATTTAAATTCGGGAATGGCTAAGTGTCTGTGGGGGGGGGTATTAGCTCCTTTGAAACCGGGCGTGCTCGCTTTATTGCGGGGAAGATTCAAAAAATTTTGTTTTTATACAGGCACAAGTGTCCGGCTTTTGTGTCGATACCCTTCTATTGCAGAAATCAAGCGATTTTGCAAACAGGGAAGACCTGTGTTTTTGGAAAATGTTCATTCAAAAATTAAACCGATATGGAGTTAGCCCCGATTGTTTTATTCGTTTATAATCGTCCTGAACATACGCGCGCTTGTCTGGAATATTTGGAGCGGAACGAGCTGGCGGCGGAAAGCGAATTGTATGTTTTCGCCGACGGCGCGAAGTCGGGCAGCGAGGAGGCGGTGGCCGCCGTGCGTCGGGTGATTGCCGAACCGTGGAAATTCAAACGGTTGAATGTCGTGGAGCGACCGGAGAACAAGGGGCTGGCAGCCAATGTGATTGCGGGGGTGACTTCGGTTTTGGAGACGCACGACCGGGTGATCGTCTTGGAAGATGATTTGATTGTTTCTCCTTATTTTCTGCGTTTTATGAACGAGGCACTTGAAGTTTATAAAGATACGGAGGAGGTTTGCCATGTGACTTGCCACATGCTCGACCATAAAGGAGAGTTGCCCGATACGTTTTTGATACGCTGGTGTAACAGTTGGGGGTGGGGAACTTGGAGCCGTGCATGGCAATATTTCGAGTCGGACGGTAGAAAATCGTTGCGGGAAATCGAACGACGGGATTTGTGTAGGCAATTCGATTTGGACGGAGGTTTCCACTTTACCCAGATGTTGCGCGACCAAATCGAGGGTCGGAATAACTCGTGGTTCATACGGTGGTATGCATCGCTGTTTCTGCGTGACAAGTTGATGTTGGGCACGGGCCGTTCGTTGGTCGATAATGCGGGATTCGACGGAAGTGGAACGCATTGCAATACTATGCAGCTTTGCACGCAGACTTTGTCGATGAATCCGATAGCGGTAGTTCCCATTTCTCCGGTAAAAGAGAATTTACTCGCCCGAAAAGTATATTCTCGAACCTATCGTTATAATTATTCGTACAGGCATAAATTGAAAGTATTCATCGGGAATCTGTGGATTCGTGTATTCAATCGTAAAAAGAGATGATATTATGAGGGATTTGACTCGTTTAGCCAGTCGTATCGTTATGTTTTTCATGCAGTTTTATTATCGACTGGCTCGTCATTCGAGGGTTTCGTACAAGGCTTATATCGACGGTCGTACCCGATTGGCCGGATATAATACCATACAGGACAATGTTTTGTTGGCCGGCGCCCGTATCGGCCGGGGTACTTATATTTGCCGAGGGAGTAATTTCACCGATGCAGAGGTCGGTGCGTTTTGTTCGATCGGTCGGAATGTCCGTATCGTCAACGGACAGCATCCGACCCGCACATTCGTATCTACTCACCCGGCTTTTTTCTCTCCCAACGGGCAACCGGGGTTTTCGTTTGTCCGGGAAAAACGGTATGAGGACTGCCGGTATCTCGATCGGGAACGACGGGTGAGCGTAGAGGTGGGAGCCGATGTGTGGATTGGGAACAACGTGTCGTTGATGTCGGGGATTCGAATCGGTACGGGGGCGGTGATTGCTACCGGAGCCGTGGTGGTGAGCGATGTGGCTCCTTATGCGATTGTGGGCGGTGTACCTGCCCGGGAAATCAGGAAACGGTTCGACGATGAGCAGATTGCTTATCTGTTGGCTTCGCGATGGTGGGAACGTCCGTTCGACGAACTTCGGAAAGAGGCGGACAGTTTCTCGGATATCGGATTGTTCATGAAAAACGGATTGTAATGGGACGGCCGCTTTTTTCGATTATTACGATTACGTTTAACGCAGCCGGGACTTTGCCGGCTACGTTGAGAAGCGTGGAACGACAGACGTTTACCGACTATGAGTATTTGATCGTGGACGGTGCGTCGACCGACGGTACGGTTGCGATTGCGCAGCACTCGGCTGCGGTCTCGTCGGTGACGAGCGAACCCGACAAGGGTTTATACGATGCGATGAACAAGGGCTTGCGTAAAGCACGAGGGTGTTATCTCGTTTTTCTGAATGCCGGCGATGCGTTTCACGAACCCGATACGTTGCAGAAAATCGCCGATTCCATCGAAAAAACCGACCCCGATATTGTCTATGGAGAGACGGCATTGGTCGATTCGGAAAGACGTTTTATATCCATGCGGAGGTTACAGGCTCCCGAAAGGTTATCGGTGAAGAGTTTCCGCATGGGGATGCTGGTGTGCCATCAGGCATTTATCGTTCGCCGGGAGATTGCGCCGGAGTATGATTTGCGGTATCGTTTCTCTGCCGACTTCGACTGGTGTATCCGGTGCATGCAAATGGCGAAAACGATAACTCATACGCACGAGGTGCTTATCGATTATTTGAACGAGGGGGTCACTACCGCCAACCGAAAGGCTTCATTGCGGGAGAGATACGAGATTATGTGCCGATATTACGGGACTTTACCGACGTTCTTGCGTCATTTGTGGTTTGCCGTGCGGTTCGCTTTCGCTCGTTTTTCGGGACGGGAGTAGACGGTATGTTTAAAATCTGTAATCTTCTTTGCCTACATTTAACCCCTCCGTCACTGTGTGCCACCTCCCCTATATTTTGCTGTGCAAAACACCCCGCAATGCTACGGAGCACGGCAAAGGAGGAGTTTAAAAGTAACCCTCTATTCATTTGTACCACTTCATCTGTATGGTTAACACCACTCCGTAATACTGTGGGATACGGCAAGGGAGAAAAAATATTTTCGATATAAACAGCCTGATGAGATGATGTTTTTCAACCCTTCTGTCACTGTGTGCCACTTTCCCTATATTTTTTTGATAATAAAAACACAGGAAAAGAGATTTAATGCCCTTCTATCTCATTATTTATCGAATGAGATGGATCGTATTTGTCCTTCTCCCCTGCCGTGTCCAGTGGCATTGCGGGGAGTTGTGTAAACAATATAGGGAAGAGACCGAAGAAACGGTAGTTTCTGAGGAGAGGGCGTGAAAAAGATGGCATAAAATTTTTGACTGTAAGGGTTAACCCCCTCGTCCTGCGGACACTCCCCCTATATTCCCTTATGGCAACACAGGGGGAGAGGGCTAAAATGCATTTCGAACATCTTTAAACTCCTCCCTCGCCGTGCCCCGTAGCATTGCGGGGTGTGGCGCAGCCATAGGGGAGGTGGCACGTAGAGACGGAGGGGTTGAATGAATAGGTCTTTAAACTATCCCGAGAAGTTGTCTTGTGGGCAAGTTTCATGAGTCTATACCGTAAAAATATAATTCGAGGCATTCCGTTCGGTGGGAAATTTGTATCTTTGCAGTATGCGAATATAGATTGCACCTCGGTATAACCAAGTAAATTTGTTTCTACTCTCGGCTTGCACTATCTTTGCACTCTGAAAAAAAATGAGTTGTATTCCAGAGGTTGCGGTAGACCGGTCTCGATCGGTGCAGAGCCTCTTTAATCCAAGTGATTCGATAGAAAATAATACGATATATGGAGAAGAATTTCAAACGTACATTGGTTACCACCGCTTTGCCTTATGCTAACGGCCCTGTGCATATAGGTCATTTGGCGGGAGTATATGTCCCGGCAGATATTTATACCCGGTATCTGCGGTTGAAAGGCGAAGATGTGATCATGATCGGCGGTAGCGACGAGCATGGCGTGCCTATCACGATTAAGGCGAAGGCCGAAGGAGTGACCCCGCAGGATATCGTAGACCGTTATCACAATATTATTAAAAAATCGTTCGAGGAGTTCGGAATCTCTTTCGATATTTACTCTCGCACGACTTCCAAGATTCATAGTGAAATGGCATCCGATTTCTTTCGGAAGTTGTACGATAAAGGCGAATTTATCGAGAAAACCTCGATGCAATATTACGACGAGGAGGCTAACCAGTTCCTCGCAGACCGGTATATTACCGGGACTTGTCCGCACTGTGGCAACGAACATGCCTATGGCGACCAATGCGAGGCTTGCGGCACATCGTTGAATGCGACCGATTTGATTAATCCCAAATCGGCCATTACGGGAAATCAGCCTGTTTTGCGGGAGACAAAGCACTGGTATCTGCCTCTCGACAAGTGGGAACCGTTCTTGCGCCAATGGATTTTGGAAGAGCATAAGGAATGGAAACCGAATGTGTATGGACAATGCAAATCGTGGCTCGACATGGGGTTACAACCTCGCGCGGTGAGCCGTGACCTCGATTGGGGGGTTCCCGTACCGGTGGAAGGCGCCGAAGGTAAGGTGTTGTATGTGTGGTTCGATGCTCCTATCGGGTATATCTCGAATACCAAAGAGTTGCTTCCCGACAAATGGGAACTGTATTGGAAAGACAAGGATACGAAGATGGTTCACTTTATCGGCAAGGACAACATCGTATTCCACTGCATTGTTTTCCCTGCGATGCTGAAAGCCGAGGGGAGTTATATTTTGCCGGATAATGTGCCGGCCAATGAGTTCTTGAATTTGGAAGGTGACAAGATTTCCACTTCGAGAAACTGGGCGGTATGGTTACACGAGTATCTCGAAGAGTTCCCCGGCAAACAGGACGTATTGCGTTATGTGCTCACGGCCAACGCTCCCGAGACGAAAGACAACGATTTCACTTGGAAAGATTTCCAAGCGCGTAATAATAATGAATTGGTGGCTATTCTCGGCAATTTCGTGAATCGAGCTTTGGTGCTGACTCATAAATATTTCGACGGGAAAGTACCGGCTGCGGGTGAATTGACCGACTATGACCGGGAAACATTGAAGGAGTTTGCCGATGTGAAAGCCGAGGTGGAGAATTACCTCGACCATTACCGTTTTCGCGATGCCTTGAAGGAGGCGATGAATCTGGCTCGTATCGGGAACAAGTATCTTGCCGATACCGAACCGTGGAAGCTGGCGAAAACCGATATGGACAGGGTGGCGACGATATTGAACCTTTCGTTGCAGATTACGGCCAATCTGGCTATCGCTTTCGAACCATTCCTACCTTTCTCTGCCGAGAAGCTGCGGGGAATGTTGCATTTGGGACATTGTGACTGGAATATGCTGGGACGTACCGATATTTTGCCTGCCGGAGCCGAGTTGGGTAAGGCCGAGTTGCTGTTCGAGAAGATAGAAAACAGCGTGATCGAGGCGCAGGTGAACAAGTTGTTGGAGACGAAGAAAGCCAATGAATTGAAGAATCACAAGGCTGCGCCGATACGGGAGAATATCGCTTTCGACGATTTCATGAAATTGGATATTCGGGTGGGTAAAGTGCTGGAATGTCAGAAAGTGCCCAAAGCCGACAAGTTGCTGCAATTCCGTATCGACGATGGTTTGGGCGGTCGCACGATCGTATCGGGTATCGCCAAGCATTATGCTCCCGAAGATTTGGTGGGTAAGAATGTGTGCTTCGTGGCTAATCTCGAACCTCGCAAATTGAAGGGTATCGAGTCGCAGGGTATGATTCTTTCGGCCGAGGATGCCGACGGGCGTTTGATTGTCATCTCCCCGGCGACCGATGAAATCGCTCCCGGTTCGGAAGTAAAATAACTTGAAATCTTGATAAAAATTGTGGCCCCGATACCGAACGAAGTATCGGGGCTTTTTTAGTTCGGCTTGAAAAGATTCGTTTCTACGAATAACAGTTATTGAGCGTAGATTTTTAAGCGTGAGGTTTTTAAAGGCTTGTGGTATGCTTTGATTCCTCAAAGCCACAGAATCATGAATTTTAGCCCTGTGGCGGATTTATTTTCAATGACTTGACGGTTGTTGTAAATGCAGGATAGGGAACGGTTTGCCAGAAGGATCCAATTCATCTCGTCCTATAACCTCGTAACCCATGTGCAAATAAAATTTGTAAGCCTGTTCGTTATCTTCGTTTACATCTACTTTGTAGATATTGCATTTGTCGATGGCATAATCCACGAATGCTTTGCCGTAACCGTGTCCTTGTTCTTCGGGCAGTACGAACAACATTTCCAGCATGTCGTCGCTTAATCCCATAAATGCGGCAATCCGCCCGTTCTCATTGCGTATTACAAACAGTTTGACAGCCGGGAAATATTGGTTTCTTATTAAAGGTTTGAAGTATTCTGTATCTTCTTCTTTTAAAAAATGATGGGAACTGCGTACCGACTTTTCCCATACGATCAACAGTTCGTCTAAAATTTCGTCTGATAAGGATTGTAATTTTTCTATTTCCATTTTTTGGGTAATTGTCGTTTAAACTATCGAATGTAAAGATACAAAAAGTGCCGATTATCATTTGTGAATCATGGCTTTCATTGTTCCAACTGTCCGGTCTTGCGGAAGTATTTTTGCAGGACGAGAAGCGAAATGAGTTTTTCTCGTTTCTTGTCGAAGAATTGGCTGACGTATTCGTTGGCGTGGCGGGATATTTCGATGGCTTCGTCGGAGTGGGCGGTATAGTAGGCGATACGCTCTTCGAGGTCCGAGAAATCGGGTTTGATTTCGATATAGTGGTAGTTGGGAATAAGTCGTCCCTCCATGAACCAAGTTTCGAATTCGGGTCGGGGCATGACGGCTACGGAGTTGGAGGACATGACCCATTTGAGGTTGCTGGCGACATCGTTCCCTTCGAGGGCGAGGATAAATTTGTACCGCAGATGTTCGGCGATGGTTTTCTTACCGGTACGCCAAGCGGGATTGCCGTTGCGACTGGTGTCGCCCAAGTCGCAGAGGGGATTGCCGAAGTATTTATTAAAAAAGGCAATGCGTTTGGTTTTCCCTTCGTTGACTTTTCCTCGGAAAATGACTTTGTCCATTTTCTTTTCGAACGGTATTTTGTCCTTGACGAAGATGAAATGTCTCACTTTGTTCAAATTCAATAGTATGGCATTTGCCGATTGGTTGTGAATGGGCCTGCTCTTAACAATGGAAGGGGTATCGGGCATGAAATTGATATCGCCGAAACAGTAGTTCCATTGCAGGTTTTCGGGGAAGTACCGGAGGTATTCGAATGAATCGAAGTAGTAGACTTTCCCTTTCTTTTGCAGTTTGAGTTCGTTCAGGCAGGGAGAGCCTTCGGGTAGTTTTACCGGTTCAATGAGCCGATTGTAATAGTTCACCCGGTCGTTTATGTAATTTTTATCGGATCGGGTATTGGCTTGTGCGAGAATCTTATTCAGCCTTTTTCGACAAATCGCTTTCAAAGGTAACAGCCTGAGAAAATAGGATTTCAAATAATAGCTGTATTTGGGATTCTTGCCGTTGCGTATGCTATAAAAAATGTTATCCATTGTATTTCTTATGTGTGTTGGAGACAAAGATAAATATTTTAATATTATTTTATGAAAAAGTCTTTGTATTTCCTTTTCGTATATTCAACCCCCTCGTCCTGCGGACACTCCTCCTATATTCCCTTACGGCAACACCCCGCAATGCTACGGGACAGGGCAGGGGGAGAGGGTAATGCCTTAATCCGTTTTCTTTACTGCGGATATTTTTTAACCCCTCCGTCACTTGCGGACACCTCCCCTATATTTTGCTATGCAAAACACAGAGGAGGAGGTTAATACCTTACGATGTATCGTGTTTGTCTTTCTCCCCACTATATTTCCTTACGGCCACACCCCGTAATGCTACGGGGCACGGCAGGGGGAGAGGGTAATGCCTTAATCCGTTTTCTTTACTGCGGATATTTTTTAACCCCTCCGTCACTTGTGACACCTCCCCTATATTTTGCTATGCAAAACACAGAGGAGGAGGTTAATACCTTACGATGTATCGTGTTTGTCTTTCTCCCCCCTATATTTCCTTGTGGAAACACCCCGCAATGCTACGGGACATGGCGGGGAGAGAGGGTAATGCCTTAATCTGTTTCCTTTGCTGCGGGTATTTTTTAACCCCTCCGTCACTTGTGACACCTCCCCTATATTTTGCTATGCAAAACACAGGGGAGGAGGTTAATACCTTACGATGTATCGTGTTTGTCTTTCTCCTCACTATATTTCTTTGTGGAAACACCCCGCAATGCTACGGGACACGGCAGGGAGGAGGGTTAAGCTCAACTCTGTATTCATTACTGTGAATGCGCTGTGAATATCTGTTGTATCTTCTTGAAATCGGTAAAGTTTTCTTTTCAGATTGATTTATTGTGTTTTATTAAATGTTGCTTTTGTGTTGGATTCCGAGAAACTATTTATATTTTTACAGTCTTAATGAGTTTTTGTTAAGATTTATTTGTCAGGACATGTAATTTTTGGAACCACATGAGAATAAAAGATTTTGTCAAATGTAATTTGAATAATTTATTTTATAGAGAATATCGTCTTCGTCGTAAAGTACGCAGACATTTATTGCCATATTACAAGGAGGCGTTTCCTGTCGGGAAAAATACGAATAAAATGATTGTTTTTATGGCCGATGGAAGGAAAAGTCATGGAGGATTGGCCGATAGGCTACGGGGAATCGTTTCGACGTATGAATATTGCTTAAATCATAGAGTCGATTTTCGTATTCATTTTACAAGCCCATTCAATCTAGAAGATTTATTACTTCCTAATGAATATGATTGGAGGATAGGAGCTGGTGAAATTTCGTATAATCCAACATTTTCTACTCCGGTTTATATTGATTCCAACAGCCGTTATCCAGAGGCTGATTGTCGATTTCAACGTAAAATGGCAGAGAAATATTTAGGTCGAGATTTTCGGCAGATTCATATATATACCAATATGTATTATGCCGACGATCGTTTTGGCTTGTTGTTTAATAAGTTGTTTAAGCCTGCCCCTATATTACAGTCTTGGATTGATGAAAATTTACAGATTTTAGGTCAGAATTTTATTGCATTAAGTTTTCGATTTCAAAACCTTCTCGGAGACTCTGTTGATGGTAAGATTGTTTATTCGCCAGAAGAACAACGAGAACTGATAAATAGCTGTATTTGTCAGATAGAACTTTTAAGAAAAACTAATCCCGATTCGAAAAAGATTCTCGTTACTGCCGATAGTGGCAGTTTTTTAAAAGAAGTATCAAAATTGGATTTTGTATATTTGTTACCGGGAAAAGTCGGTCACATGGATAGTACTTCTCAACAAGATATTCGAGTGCATATGAAGACTTTTCTCGATTTTTTCGTTCTTTCTCATGCCAAGAAAATATATTTGTTGATAACCGGTAAAATGTACAAAAGTGGTTTTGCCAAAAGAGCGGCGAAATTAAATAATATTCCATTTGAAGAGGTCGATTTTTAAATAAATATAATTTTTGTGGGCAAGTAAAATACCTGTTTTTCTTTAACAGGTATTTTTTTTATTGGGTTGTAAAATATTTATAGAAAAATTTGCATTTTTATCTAATGTAATTATATCTTTGTAGTATTAGTTAACTAAAATATACTGAAACTATGAAGAATTTTATTTATGTAATCGGAGTGTGCTCACTTCTTTTTTCCTGTAATTCTGAACTGGAAACTTTGCCGGAAGCGTTTAATACAGAAGGGACTGCGCCTCTTGTCACGCGTGTGGCGGCTCATCCTAAATATGGTGTGTTGGGGTGGGGATATGATGTTACCGGCAATTATATGAATCATGGGAAAGGGGTTACCCTGCCTGTTATCGATATAGACCGGTTCGAGGCGGAGAATTTCGACCGCATAGTCCTCGATTCTTCCACATCGCAAGAGACAGAATATTATTATGGCACTACTGCCGAGGAGTATTTGAAACGTGTGGGAGACAATGTGGACACCGGAGTCGATGCGAAAAAGGCTTTATTCAGTTTGACGATAACCGGTAATTATCAAAAAAATACATCATATTCGTCGGAATATTCTTTTGCCGGATGCGACCATTATTATTCTTTGAAAAGATGTTATATAAGGGCGGCAGTCGAGCGGCTACAAAACTATCTGAGCGATACGTTCCGGGAAGATCTCGCCGAACTGCCTGCCGAAGATATCGTAGATTTTTACGGCACTCATGTGCTGGCCGATATTCGTATGGGCGGGCGCGTGAGTTTCTTGTATAAGACGTATGCCGGCAAGGAGAATGTCGAGGCGATTACGAAAGCGGGATTCAAGGTCAATGTTCTCAATTTGTTTTCCATCGGGAACGAATATCAAGTTAATACCAGTTTGGCGGTGAATAATTCCCGGCAGCTCGCTACGATCAATGTCACCGGTGGCACAGATGCGATGCTGGAAACTTTCGACCCTATAAAGGAGCAACCTCGATTTAGCTCTGTTGCGGACTGGCAGAGAACGGTCAATGCCGATAATGCCGGGCTTATCGACGTGGAATTGCCCCGATTAATTCCTATTTATGAATTGGCGGCAGACCCGACTGTGAAAGCTGCACTTAAAGAAGCGGTAGCGGATTATATCGAGTCCAAACGACTCAAACAACTGTTCCCGTTGTATGAGTATTTTCGTGCTAACAAAATGGATCATTATGCGACTTCGGTATGGCAAGGTTTAGCAAATGGGCTTTGGGAATACCAAGGTGTAATCGGTTATGTATATTTAGGCCCGGAACCGGGAACGATACCATTATATCTGTATTATAATAAAAAGTGTGTAAATCATTATTGTACTCCGGTTTACCAAGGGGAGAAGAAGGGCGACTATGTGCTCGAAGGCATCACGGCATATATTTATGAGAAACAGGAGCCGGGAACCGTTCCTTTGTATATGTATTATAATGGTCCGCGCTGCGATCATTATGTAACGATCGTGTGGCAGGGGAATAAAAAGGGAGATTATGTATATGAAGGAAATGCGGGTTATGTGTATCCGTAGGAGATGAAATGTATTGCGAATTTATATTTTTAGTCGGCATCCCATTCAAAAAGGGATGCCGATGTATCGACCAAAATGTAAAGAATATTTATGAAAAGGTGGAGTTTGCCGGTCGCATTGGCCGTTTGTATTTTCCTGAAATTTATTTTGTTTGATATTATATGGAGTTCGGACACGACTTTTCAGTCGTTCAGCCAGCCGGAGTCTTATCTGATTAAGGGAGCTATCGCCTTGTCGCTCGCTTTCCCCACGGTGTTTTTTCGATCGAGGTGGTATGCCGGTATCGTGTGTTTTTTATTGGATATTTTGTTGGTTTCCAATTTGATGTATTGGCGGACATATTATACGGCGATACCGTGGAACAGTTATTTCCTTGCGGGTAATTTGGCTGATTTCATGGGTAGCGTGTATGCATCGGTCCGATGGTGCGACGGGTTGTTCCTTGCAATGACTTTGGGATTGTTGTTTTATACTTCCCGATACGGGGATTTGCGGTCGAGTCGGTCGGAAACGAAACGTCGGGCCGTATGGTTTGCAGCGGGCTTCTTGATTTGTGTCGTAGCGACGGTGGGATTGACTTTTGCCCGAGGTGGATTCCAACGATCGTATGAGAAACGGAATACTTGTGCCACACCGACGTTCACGGTGTTCGGGACTTTATGCTATGAGTTCGTCAAGGAGAGCATGCCTATTACGCCGGAGATTCACAGCGAGATAGAACGGTGGCTCTCGGCCGCATCGAGGTCGTATCCGGTTTCCGGGGTGGAACACAAGCGGCATTGCGTGGTGATTCTCGCCGAGTCGTTCGAGGGGTGGATGCTGGAACGGAATGTAGAGGGAAAGGAGGTGACTCCTTATTTGAATCGCTGGTTGAAAGATTCATGTACGTTGTATGCTCCCCGGGTACAGACGCAAGTTCGCGGCGGACGCTCCATCGATGCACAGTTGTTGGTGAATACGGGGTTGCTACCGATAGCGAACGGTGCATACAGTATTCGTTTCCCGAATCATAGGTATCCTTCGCTGGCGAAGGCTTTGAAACAGGCCTGTGGGGAAAAAGGTCGCATGGTAGGTATGACCTCGGACAAACGAATCGTGTGGAACCAGCAGGGTGTGGCTATGGCTTTCGGATTCGACCGATTGTATGATGAGAAGTCCTTCACGAAAGAAGAGCGAATGGGAGTGAAGAAAAGGGTGGGCGATTATCCGTTTTTGCAACAGTGTGCCGAGAAAATAGCCGAGGAGATAGCCGGAAGCGGTGATAGTTCTCGTTGTTTTTTTCAACTGGTTACTTATTCGGGACATGGACCATTTATTATTCCCGATGAGTACAAACGGATTTCTTTTTCTCCGGGAATGCCCGAGGTGCTGAACAATTACCTGACGGCTGCCAATTACACAGATTATGCAATAGGGAAGTTTATCGAACGATTGCAGGAGGAGGGGTTGTTCGACGAGACGATGATTGTCGTGACAGGCGACCATGAGGGATTGGCTTATTTGCGGCAGTCGTTGTGTGAAACAAAAGAGGGTGGTGGACTTGTCTCACCGTTTGAATATACTCCTTTTATCGTGATTAATTCGCCGGTGGGCATGCGGTACGAGAAAGTTATGGGGCAAGTAGATATTTATTCGACATTATTGGATTTGACCGGACTGGACGATTATGGCTGGAAAGGTATGGGGCAGAGTATTTTAGACCCGTCTCATCTGGGTGTCGCGGCTATTTGGAATTTGACGATTGCCGGGGATACAACCGGTATTTGTCCCGAGGCGATAGAAAGAATGAAGCAGTCGTGGCGAATATCGGACTTGATGATTCGCGGGGATTATTTTAGGAGTGATTTTTGAGAATTGGAACCAGATGTTGTTGTCGTGCCAAATTCTTATATTGTTTCTTCTTTCTAGTTTTTAACCCCTCCGATTTCCCTATATTTCCTTACGGAAACGCCCCGTAATGCTACGGGGCACGGCAGGGGGAGAGGGTGACACCTTAATTCGTTTCCTTTGCTGTGGGTATTTTTAACCCCTCCGTCCTGCGGACACCTCCCCTATATTTGCGTTGCAAAACACAGGGGAGGAGGTTAATACCTTACGATGTATCGTGTTTGTCTTTCCCCCCCCTATATTTCCCTACGGAAACACCCCGTAATGCTACGGGACGCGGCAAGGGAGGCGGGGAATTTCCTCTTATGTGAATTCAGTCGGGCAGCCCTGTTTTTCTGTTTAATTGAGAAGCCGGATATTAAGGATTACCGGTTATACCGGAGTATTTCTTCTATGATGTCGCGTCGATTGTATAGCCGGGGGATTTTGTGCTGTCCGCCGAGTTTGTTGTGGTCACGTAACCAAGCATCAAATATCCCTGTTTTGGCGGGAATGATTTCAAGGCATTCGAGTGCGATACTTTTAAATCGTTTGGCTTCGTAGTCGGAATTTAAATTTTGGAGGTTCGTGTCGAGCTTCTCTGCAAATATTTCGACCGGAACGGGGAGTTCGCCGAACTCGATGAGCCATTGATGGCGTCCTTTGCTGTGGTCGGTCATGTATACGGGAGCGGCTGTGTAGTTGAGTACGCTGGCTCCTGTCTGTGCGCAGGTGCGGGCGATTGCCTGTTCTGCGTTATCGACCATGAGTTCTTCTCCGAAGGCATTGATATAGTGTTTGGTGCGTCCCGATATGCTTATCTTTAACGGATTCGTGGAGAGTATTTTTACGGTGTCTCCCATGCGATATCTCCATAGGCCTCCGTTAGAGGTGATGACCATCTCGTAGTTGCGCCCGGCTTCTACCTCCCACAGCGGAACGGCGTGTTCGTTGCTTTTTCCCAGCGGGATAAATTCATAAAAGATGCCTAAGTCGATGAGGAGTAGCATCTCGGCAACCGATAGGTCGTTTTGTACGGCGAAGAATCCTTCGGAAGCGTTATAGGTCTCGACGTAGTGCATGTCGGGGTTGGAGATGAGCTCCCGGTATTGTTCGCGATAGGGTGCGAAACTGATTCCTCCGTGGAAAAAAACTTCGAGGTTGGGCCATACTTCCGTGAGGTTCTGCCGACCTGTTTTTTTTAAGATGTGTTTGATGAGGACTAGAAACCACGAGGGTACTCCCGACAGATTGGTGATATCCCGATCGATCGTGCTCTCGGCGATGGCTTCGAGCTTGGTGTCCCATTCGCTCATGAGCGCTATTTTTTTCGACGGGACTCTTATCAGGTTGATGAGCGGATTGATATTTTGAATGAGTATTGCCGATAGGTCTCCGCAATAGGCTTTGCCAAAAGGGTTTTGTGCCCGGCTTCCTCCGAGTATCAGTCCTTTTCCCGAAAAGAAACGGCTTTGAGGATTTTCTCTGAGGTATAGGGCTACACAATCGCTGCCTCCTTGATAATGGCAGTATCTGAGGGATTCGGCACTGACGGGAATGAATTTGCTTTTATCGTTGGTCGTTCCCGATGATTTTGCAAAATGCCGTATCGGTGTGGGCCATAAGATGTTTTGTTCCCCGCTCATCGTTCGTTCGATGTAGGGCTTTAATTCTTCATATCCATTGATGGGAATGTTTTCGGCAAAACTTTTATAGGAGGATATGTCGTTGAATTTGAATTTTGTTCCAAATTCGGTGTTTTTTGCTTTTTGAAGCAGGTCGAGCAGTGTTTTTTGCTGTATGATGTCGCCGTAATCGGCATAACGGTCTATTTGAGAGAGACGTTTTGCAAATATCGAACGTATCAACTTTGTAGGATTCATTTGACGAACGTTTTCAATAAGTGGCAAAAATAGATATTTCTCCCGTGATTCCCATTGTTTTGTCTATGATTTTTATGTTACGATCGTGTTATTCCCATTCTCCCGAGTGGCTAATACCGATTGCTGATAGTTTTTGTCTCTGCGGATTCGGTTGAGCGCTATGCGTGCTGCATTTTGCTGCGATTCTTTTTTGGAGTATCCTATTCCTATCCCACCGGATATACCTCCGAGCAGGGCTTGCGATTGGAATACGGGGTTGTTGTCTTGGTCGACGATGGTCTCGATCAGTGCAAATTCTATATCGACTTTGTGTTTTTGTCCCCATTCGATGAGTCGGGACTTGAAATTGAATTCTTCTTTCGAGATTTTTTCGAGATCGATATATGGGTCGATGATACGGGTCTCGACGAATTTTTTGCAGTATCGGTATCCTTTATCCAAATAAATGGCTCCGATGAGGGCTTCGAAGGCATTGCCGAACATGTAGTTGTTGTGCGAACTGGTGCGCATGGAATAGGTGATGAAATTATCGAGACCTAATTTCACGGCGATTTCGTTGAGTGATTCGCGTTTAACTATTTTTGCCCGCGTGTTGGTGAGAAACCCTTCTTTGCTCGTTTTGAATTTGTGGAACAATATATCGGCGACGATGGCATCGAGAATTGCATCGCCCAAAAATTCGAGTCGTTCGTTGTTAATGCGCCGACCTTGTTCGCATATCGAGGAAGAACGATGCAAACAGGCTTGTTCATACAGATGTATGTCGGTAGGATAAAAACCTAACAGTTTACGATAAAGAACATAAGGCTCCTTATGTCGCAACATAAGGAGCCTTATACGGTTATAAATCGTTCTGAACACGTTTTTACTTCGTGAATTTTTTTACGATTATACTTGCATTGTGGCCACCGAAACCAAAGGTGTTGGACAGCGCTGCATTTACTTCGCGTTTCTGCGCTTTATTGAATGTGAAATTCAATTTGCTGTCGATTTCGGGATCATCGTCTCCCTCGGCATGGTTGATAGTGGGGGGTACGATACTGTCATCGATAGATTTCACACAGATGAGGGCCTCTAATGCACCAGTCGCACCGAGCAAGTGCCCGGTCATCGATTTCGTAGAACTGATGTTGAGGTCGTATGCGTGATCTCCGAAAACTTCCAAAATCGCTTTGGCTTCCGATTTATCACCTACGGGTGTAGATGTACCGTGAACGTTGATGTAATCGATCTCTTCGGGAGCCATGTGAGCATCGTCGAGAGCGTTTTGCATCACCAATTTAGCACCTAAACCTTCGGGGTGAGTAGCCGTCAAGTGGTAGGCATCGGCAGAGAGTCCGCCTCCTACGATTTCGGCATAGATTTTAGCCCCGCGGGCCAATGCGTGTTCCAATTCTTCAAGAATAAGGCAGGCACTTCCTTCGCCCATAACGAATCCGTCGCGCGAAGCGCTGAACGGACGTGACGCTGTTTCCGGCGAATCATTTCTTGTGGAGAGTGCGTGCATGGCATTGAATCCTCCGACACCCGATACGGTGATCGCAGCTTCGGCTCCACCCGATACGATGAAATCGGCTTTGCCCAAACGTATATAGTTATATGCGTCGATGAGGGCGTGGGTAGAAGATGCACATGCCGATACGATACCGAAGTTGGGTCCCCGGAAACCGTATATCATGGATATTTGTCCTGCGGCGATGTCTGCAATCATTTTCGGGATAAAGAACGGGTTGAACCGAGGCCCTTTTTCGGGAGCGACGGCATAATTCCCGACTTCTTGCTCAAACGTGCTGATTCCGCCGATACCTGCCGAGAAGATAACGCCGGCACGATCTTTATTGACGGTTTCGAGGTCTAATCCCGAATCTGCGATACCTTCTTGGGTCGCTGCGAGAGCAAATTGGGTATAACGATCGAGTTTGCGCACTTCCTTTGCGTTGAAGTATTTCAACGGATCGAAGTCCTTGACCTGACAAGCAAATTGAGTTTTGAATTCAGATGCATCGAAAAGCGTAATAGGCCCTGCTCCGCTTACTCCTTCTAAAAGGGCAGCCCATGTAGAGGGAACATCATTTCCCAACGGAGTGATTGCACCAAGACCTGTTACTACGACTCTTTTAAGCTCCATAAATTATTTCTCTGCGATAGCTTTTTCGATGTGAGCGATAGCTTCACCTACAGTTGTAATTTTTTCTGCTTGATCATCAGCGATTTTGATATCGAATTTGGTTTCAAATTCCATGATCATTTCGACAGTGTCCAAAGAATCTGCACCGAGGTCATTCGTAAAGTTTGCTTCGGGAGTTACTTCTGATTCTTTAACGCCTAATTTTTCTACGATAATTTCTTTTACTGTTGATGCTACGTCAGACATAATTTTTAAATTTTAATTAATAAATAAATTAACGTTCTTATTTTTTGCAGTGCAAAGGAATATATTTTTCTCCGAACAAAAAAAATTTTCTCTTATAAATTACTCGTTTTTTGCACATTTATAGATTTTATGTGCAAAAATACGTGTTTTTATATGTGAGAAGGGTTTAAAAAGGGTCATTTTTTATCGAGCTATTTATTCATTTTTCTTTTCTATACAAGTATAAAATGTGTATATTTATACGGGGTGAAATCCTAAATTTTCTAAAATGGGAGAACCGGTCGGGGGAATACCTTTTATATAATAAGCCGGAAACTCTCGCCTTAGGGGGTACAGGCCTCGTTGCATCTCGAATGTTTCGGGAGATTTTCTCAATCTGAGGTCATCGTCGAAAGGGTTGTAGGATTCCCATACGGCTTGTTGCAGAGGATTGGCGGCCCCGGAGAGGTCGATAATTTCCCGTACCGGTGCAGGTGGTACGATATTTTGGGTGGGGATAGCGGTTTTTATCCATTTTCCGACCGACTGTACAATCATGCGTGTCGCCTCCGATTTACCGTCGGCAGAATATCCAGCGATATGGGGGGTGGCAATGAAGGCTTGTTCCAACAATTCTTTATCTATGTTCGGCTCGTTTTCCCAGCAATCAAGGATAACCGACGATATTTTTTTTTGTTTCAACGCTCGTTTCAATGCTTCGGTATTTATTATTTCTCCTCGCGCCGTATTGATGATGAGGGGCGTTTTTTCAAGGGCGTTGAAAAAGTCGGTGTCGGCCAAATGATATGTCGGGTATTTTCCTTCATGTGTCAGAGGAGTGTGAAATGTGACGATGTCGGTTTCCCGACAAATTTTTTCGAGAGGAACAAAATCGGTTTCGCTTTCGGCTTCCTGCCGGGGGGGATCGTTGAGCAGAACCTGCATTCCCAATAATTTACCGTATCGGGCGACTATTTTGCCCACGTGACCTACTCCTACGATACCTATGGTGCAGTCTTGCAGGTTTTTTCTGGTGCTTTTGCTCCAAGCCAGCAGTGATGACAATACGTATTGCCCGACAGAAGATGCATTACAACCGGGTGCGTTTTGCCAAGAGATACCTTTTTCTTTACAGTAGAGCGTATCGATATGGTCGTAGCCTATGGTCGCCGTCGCTATGTATCGGCAGCGACTTCGGTCGAGCAGTTCCCGATTACATTTTGTCCGGGTGCGGATTAGAAGTATATCGGCATCTTGTACCGTTTGTGCATTTATCCGTTCGGGGGATAGGTAATCGATTCGTGCGTAAGGTTCGAGAATCCCTTTCAGGTAGGGTATTTTGTTGTCTGCTACAATATATGGAATCGTGTTCATCGCTATGTTTTTTTGATAAACAAAAATAGTAATTTTTTAGGGTAAAGAAGCGAAAAGCTATTTTTATATGAGGAAAATAGCGGAAGTTCGTAAAACTATTGTTATGTTTGTTGCATGAAATAAAAATAGGCCGTGCCCGGCGGAGGTGAAATCGCTGGTTTCTGTGCGGGAATTGTTTTTGTGATAAAGAAGTCATATTCGTTAAAGCAATAAGTTATGAATTTCGCTGAAACGTGTAATCGTATTTTTTGGAATACAACACAATATTATCATCGGTTCGACCAAGTCGATGCCTCGTTGGAAAATCCTTATTCGGAAGGGAGTATAGAATATTATCTGTGTCTGAAAAATTGGATCGATGTGGTTCAGTGGCATTTGGAGGATATTATTCGCAATCCCGAGATAGATCCCGAAGAGGCCTTAGCTATCAAGCGAAGGATCGATAAGTCGAATCAGGAGCGTACCGATTTGGTGGAAATGATCGATGATTATTTTTTACAAAAGTATGCCAACGTCGAGGTAAAAGCGGATGCAACCATCAATACGGAAAGTCCGGCTTGGGCCATAGACCGTCTGTCGATTCTTGCCGTTAAAATCTATCATATGCAACAAGAGGTAGAGCGTAAGGATGCCTCTCCCGAGCATGTCGCCAAATGCCGGGAAAAGCTGAGAATTTTATTGGAGCAACGAGCCGATTTGTCTATGGCGATCACCCAGTTGCTCGATGAAATAGAGTCCGGCAAGAAATATATGAAGGTTTACAAGCAGATGAAGATGTATAACGATCCGGCATTGAATCCGGTTTTATATAAAAAGTAATACACTTTTTATGCCTTATCGCAAAGTACTGATTATACGTTTGTCGGCATTGGGCGATGTCGCGATGACTATTCCCGTGGTTTATTCCGTATGCCGGGCCTATCCTGAAACCACATTCGTGATGCTTACTCAAAAAGTGGCTTCACAGTTGTTCATAAACGCTCCGAGAAATTTACAGGTTGTCGTCGCCGATGTCAAGGGAAGGCACAAGGGCTTTGTCGGGCTTTATCATCTGGCTCGGGAGGTTCGTCGGTTGTCCATCGATGCCGTAGCGGATTTGCATGATGTGTTGCGAACGAAGGTGTTGCGCTTTTTTTTCAAATTATGGGGGATTCGTGTTGCCGTAATCGATAAAGGACGGAAAGAAAAACAGGAATTAACGTCTCGCAGGGCGAAAGTGTTGCGTCCGCTCCGTTCCTCTTTCGAACGGTACGGCGAGGTTTTTGTTTCGCTAGGGTTTAGTTTTGTTCCTAACTTCGTCTCTTTGTATGATGAGGGTGTGGGTGACGAAGGGTTGTATTCGGAGTTGACGCCCCCGAAATCTTCCGGAGAGCGTTGGATAGGAGTGGCTCCGTTCGCCAAACATAAAGGTAAGATTTACCCGCTCGACCGTATGGAAAAGGTCGTTTCGAAGTTATCGGAGGAAAGCCGGGTAAAGATTTTTTTGTTTGGATCGGGCGATCGGGAACGGGAGATTTTGTCCTTATGGCGTGAGCGTTATCCGGGAGTGATTTCTTTGGCGGACAAGCGTTATGGCTTTGCGGTCGAGCTGTCTTTGATAAGCCGTCTTGACGTGATGATTTCGATGGATTCGGCCAATATGCATTTGGCATCGTTGGTGGCGGTTCCGGTCGTTTCGGTTTGGGGAGCCACGCACCCGTATTGCGGTTTCTTAGGTTGGCGACAGTCGGATAGCGGCGTGGTTGAGTTGCCACTGGATTGTCGTCCTTGTTCTGTATTCGGCAATAAGCCTTGTTATCGAAAGGATTATGCTTGCTTGGAGATAGCCCCGGAAACTATTGTCGATCGCGTGAAAAGTTTAGAAACTCTAATAAAAGAGAAATAGGTTGAATACATTTTTCTTACATCGTTGAAAAAGCGTATTTTTATCATCATATTATTCAAGACCCGATGACCAGAAAATGAAACTTGTTCTGAATCCATCATATTGCCAGCTGCGAAATTTCGTACAAAAACTGCCGATTTCATTTCCTACGTTGGGTGATTGCATTTATAAAGCCAGAAACGAGCTTCGCAAGTTTTCTTATGAGGGGCAGTGGTATGTGGTGAAGAATTATAAAGTGCCGTTGTTTATCAATAGAATCGCTTATACTTTTTTCCGTCCCAGCAAGGCTTCCCGTGCTTATGAGTATGCGTTGAGATTGCGGTCTATGGGAATAGAAACCCCCGCCCCGGTCGCTTATATCGAACTAAAAAGCGGGGGACTTTTGCAGCATTCTTTTTTTGTGTCGGAAAATTGTTCTTATCCTCGTATGATGCGAGAATTCGAGGAGGGTGGTATTGCCGGACGTGAGGATATTTTGGATGCGTTCGCCGCTTTTACGGTAGATTTGCATAAAAAAGGGGTCTTGCATTTGGACTATTCTGCCGGAAATATTTTGTTCGACAGGCGGGAGGGAAGTGTCGTGTTTTCTATTGTCGACTTGAACCGTATGCGGTTTCTGCCGATGACTCCGAAAATGTGTTTGGCCAATTTCAACCGATTTTGCCGGGACGAGTCGGTCGTGCGATATGTCGTAGGCGTGTATGCCCGTTTACGAGGGTGGGACGAGGCTGCTTCCATAGAGGAGGCTCTGCGGGCGCACAGGGAGTTTTGGGCCAAGATAGAGCGAAAAGATGCTTTGAAATGTCGCCGGAAGAGACTCCGTTTTCTAAAATGAGAGGAAATAGTTAAGGTTCTATTCTTGTGCATGGCTCTAAAAAACTCCAATCGGCTTCTCGTAATCACAAAATAAATTGTTAAGTTTGTCGTTGAAATACGGTGAACGCAAGAGCCTGTGGAAAATAATCGATTCGACATAAGAGAGCAAAAAATTTCGGATACCGAGCGTGAGTTCGAGAAAGCTCTGCGTCCGTTGTCATTCGACGATTTTAACGGACAGGAGAAAATTATAGAGAACCTACGGGTTTTCGTCATGGCGGCGCGGATGCGCCAAGAGCCGCTCGATCATGTATTGTTGCATGGCCCTCCCGGATTGGGGAAGACCACACTCGCCAATATCGTGGCTAACGAGTTGGGGGTGGGTTTCAAAATAACGTCGGGGCCGGTACTCGACAAGCCCGGTGATTTAGCTGGATTGTTGACGTCGTTGGAGGAAAACGATGTGTTGTTTATCGATGAGATTCATCGTCTGAGTCCGGTAGTGGAGGAATATCTTTACTCGGCGATGGAAGATTTCCGTATCGATATTATGATCGACAAAGGGCCGAGCGCGCGTTCCATACAGATAGAATTGAATCCTTTTACGCTGGTGGGTGCGACTACCCGAAGCGGGTTGTTGACGAGTCCGTTGCGTGCCCGATTCGGGATAAACTGTCATTTGGAATATTACGATCATGCCGTATTGACTCATATTATAAAGCGGTCGGCCAAGCTGTTGTGCGTGCCTTGTACGCATGAGGCGGCTACCGAGATCGCTATGCGCAGTCGTGGAACGCCTCGTATCGGGAATGCCTTGTTGCGTCGTGTTCGTGATTTTGCCCAAGTGAAAGGGTCGGGGAGTATCGATTTGGAGATAGCACGGTATTCTTTGGAAGCGTTGAATATCGATAAATACGGGCTCGACGAGATCGACAATAAGATACTTTCGGTCATTATCGATAAATTCAAAGGCGGCCCCGTAGGGTTGACGACTATTGCGACGGCTTTGGGCGAGGATCCCGGAACGTTGGAGGAGGTATATGAGCCTTATTTGATTAAAGAGGGATTTATCAAGCGTACGCCCCGGGGACGCGAGGTGACCGATTTGGCTTATACCCATTTGAATCGGCGACGGATTTCGGAGCAGGGTACATTGTTTTAATTACGTATAAGCAGAGACGTATGGCCGGCATGAAGAGTTTGGCGAAAGATACCGCCATATATGGTTTAAGCAGTATATTGGGGCGGTTCTTGAACTGGTGTTTCGTTTTTCTTTATATCAACGTATTGAAAACGACCGCCGAGTATGGCATCGTGACCAATCTGTATGCTTATATGGCTCTTTTGTTGATTATCCTGACTTATGGCATGGAGACCGGTTTTTTCCGGTTTGCCAACGATAAGGAGGAGAAAGAGCCGCAGAGGGTCTATACTACCGGGCTTATTTCGCTGGCGACTACATCGACGTTGTTTTTTGTTCTTGTGTGGGTGTTTATAACGCCTTTGTCGAGGTTGTTGGGTTATCCCGAGCATGAGGATTATGTATTGATGATGGCGGCCATTATAGCCGTCGATGCTTTTACGGCGTTGCCGTTCGCTTACTTGCGTTATCGGCATCGTCCGATACGGTTCGCTTCGATCAAATTGTTTTCGATATTCCTGAACATAGCGTTGAATTTGTTTTTCATTCTGCTTTGCCCGTGGCTGTATGGTATTCACCCCGAGTGGATTTCTTGGTTTTTCGACCCCGATTTTTTGGTGGGATATATATTGGTCTCGAATGTCATCAGTTCGGGAGTTGTATTGTTGGTTTTGTTCCCAGAGATTTTCGGGATACGTTATCGGTTCGACCGGCATTTGTTGTCACGCATGTTGAAATATTCTTTTCCGTTATTAATATTGGGGATCGCCGGTATTATGAACCAAACCTTCGACAAGATGTTTTATCCTCAACTGGCAAGCAATCGCCCGGATGCCATGTCGGAACTCGGCATATACGGTGCGGTTTATAAAATAGCGATCGTGATGGTGATGTTTACACAGGCTTTTCGTTTTGCATACGAACCATTTATTTTTGCCCGAAATAAAGATGCCGGCGACGGAAATAAAAAGTCGTATTCGGATGCGATGAAGTATTTCATCATATTCGGGCTTTTCATCTTCCTCGCAGTGATGTTTTATATAGACCTCGTGCGGTTCTTTATGCCGGCGACGTATTGTACGGGATTGAAAGTCGTTCCTATTGTCATGCTCGCCGAATTGTTCTTCGGTGTGTTTTTCAATCTTTCTTTGTGGTATAAATTGACCGACCGGACACAATGGGGCGCTTGGTTCTCTTTGTTCGGTTTTGCCATTACGGCGATTATCAACATCGTGGGGGTTCCCTGTTTCGGATACATGGCTTGTGCTTGGGGGGCGTTCGTTTGTTATGCGAGTATGATGTTGGCCTCTTTTTTTATCGGGCAGCGTGTTTACCCGATACGCTATGATTTGAAGTCGGCTTTCCGCTATACACTGTTGGCGGTTGTGCTGTATGCGGTGGCGATGGTTGTCCCTATCGAATCCCTCTTTTTGCGTTTGGCATTCAGGACTCTGCTTTTGGGTGTGTTCTTGGTCTATTTGTTCCGTCATGATTTGCCGATGAACGAGGTTCCCGGGTTAAGACGTTTCGTGTCCAAGTTTTGAAAGAGCGGTTTTGAGTTTCCGGTATTTTAATAAAAGTAATTATGTCATTTCCCAAATTCGTTGATTCCGTCAAAAGGTTTTTGACTCATTATCTTGATATGAGTCAAGACAGGGAAGAAGAGGCGGCTTCGGTAGAAGCGATTCGCGCAGGAGTGGAGTTTAAGGGTTCTACGATTCTTATTTTGGTATTCGCGATATTTATCGCTTCGTTGGGATTGAATACCAATTCGGCCGCTGTGATTATCGGCGCTATGTTGATTTCACCTCTGATGGGTCCCATTATGGGTATCGGATTGGGGTTAGGTATCAATGACTATGAGTTGATAAAACGTTCTTTTCGGAATTTGGCAGTCGCAACGTTGTTCAGTGTGATAACGTCGACTATTTACTTTTGGGTTTCACCCCTGAATGAGGCCCGAAGCGAATTACTCGCTCGTACTTCGCCGACTATCTACGATGTGTTGATCGCTTTTTTCGGAGGATTGGCGGGTATCGTGGCGATGTCGTCCAAACAAAAAGGAAATGTTTTACCCGGTGTCGCCATTGCCACGGCGTTGATGCCGCCGTTGTGTACGGCGGGATTCGGGTTGGCTACCGGTAATTTCTATTATTTTTTCGGAGCGTTTTATTTGTTTTTCATCAATTCGGTTTTTATTGCGTTCGCAACGACTTTGGGCGTGAAGTTAATGAAATATTCGAAGAAGGAGTTTGTGGACGATGAACGACGCAAGAAGGTGGAACGAATGGTGTATACCATTTTGATACTGACTATGGCTCCGAGTATTTACCTTACTTACAATATGGTGAAAGAGAACTTTTTCGAGGTCGCAGCATCCCGCTTTGTTTCCCAGAATTTCAATTATGCCGATACTCAGGTTTTAAGTAAAAGTGCTGTGACGGAGCACGGAAAGCACATCATACGCGTCTCTTTGGTAGGAGCCGAAATCCCGAAAGATTCCATAGCTGTGGCACAGGCGAGATTGCCCCAGTATGGATTGGGCGGTGCTATATTGGAGGTTCGTCAAGGGTATGGGCAAAATCAAGCGGATATAAGTACTTTGAGCAGTGTGATGTTTAAAGATATTTATTTGCATAATCAAGAGCAGATAGCTCGCCAGCAGAAAACGATAGATTCTTTGGAAAATCTGGCATCGCATTACCAACAATATGATTCTGTGGGGGTGGAAGTCGCTCCTGAAATAAAGGTTCTTTTCCCTAATGTTACCGATATTGCCATTTCGAAAACGATTTTCAGCCGTATCGATACGGAGGCGAGAGACACGACAACTCTTGCTGTGGTGCGTCATTCCAAAGTCTTTTCTTTGTCGGAGCAAAAAAGATTCAAGGAGTGGTTACAGGCTCGTTTAGGGACAAAGAAAGTACAACTTGTCATTGAAAAATAAGGGGACAAAATAAATTTCCTTGCGGAAACACCCCGTAATGTTACGGGACACGGCAGGGAGAGAGGGTGATGCCCTAATCCATTTCCTCTGCTGTGGTCTTTTTAACCCCTCCGTCCTATGGACACACTCCCCTATATTTTGTGTTTCAAAACACAGGGGAGGAGGACTGAAATGTCACGCAATACCATAGAGTACGAAAGGGAAGGAGGTGCTCCTTTGTTTTTAACAGCTTTATTTTTAGCAGAACTTGTCTAAACGGTCGAGTGCTTCTTGTGCAAAACTATATCCTAAGTCGAGCGCTTTTCGATATAGTTCTTTGGCTTGTTTATAATCTTTTTCCACACCTAATCCGTTTTCGTAAACTTCTCCCATTAACATATATGCTCGTCCGTATCCTTGCTCTAAACAGGGTTTTATGATTTCGTATGCTTTTTGCGGGTCTTGTACTGTTCCTAATCCGTGGAATATCATTCTGGCTAAGTCGGTTCGAGCCGGTTCGTTCCCTCTTTCGATGGCTTGTATAAAGAGTTTTTCGGCTCTTTTGTAGTCTTTGGGCAGACCGTTTCCATCGAGATAATTGCAAGCCAAGTACCACATGGATTGGTCGTCTCCTAATTCATGCCCTCTGATGTATAACTTGTTGGCTAATTCTATATTTGGTGCAGTGCCTTCGCCTCTTTCATAGAGTAGTCCTAACAGACTGCATGCATCCGGATAGTTCGCATCATAAGCCATTTGTAAATAGTCCAATGCCAATTTGGGGTTACGGGGAATACCCTCGCCGTAATAATACAGACGTCCTAAGTGATACATGGCCCATGCGTTGCCTTTATCGGCTGCTTTCTTCAAATAGAATGCTCCCATAGCATTGTTTTGTGTTACGCCTTGTCCCAAAAGGTATAAAAGAGCCATACCTTTTATTGCATTGATTTCGTTAACGTCGACTCCTTTTTGATAGTATCGTTTCGCTTCGGCATAATCGATAAGTTCTTCCGGTCCGGTTCGATAGATATCTCCGATGAAACTCAGTGCGTAGGTATAGCCCATTTGGACCGCTTTTTTCAAATATTGTAATGCTTGTTCGGGATCTTGTATTTCTTCGGGTCCGTTCCAATATAAGAATCCGACATTAAAGAAACCATAAACACTATCGAGTGCCGCGGCTTTTTTATATAGTTCCAGAGCTTTGGCTTGGTTGATTGCCATTCCTCTGCCGTAGAAATACATGTCTCCTAGTTCGTTGAACGATTCGGCATGGTTTCTTTGCGTTAAATAGGAAAAATAGGCGTAAGCCGTTTTGAATTGGGCTTTTTCCAATGCATTTTTAGCATCTTTGTATAACTCTTCGTCTGACTTGTCTTGGGGTATTTCAATATCTGTTATGGTCTCGTCCACCAAATTTTTTTGGAGTTGTTCCATCCACTCCCGGGCTTCTTCATAACCTTGTTCGATAGCTTTACGGTAATAGTTCATCGCCTTTTGAGTGTCTTTTTCGAGTTGTCCGATACCATCGGTATGAAGCCTTCCCAACCAATATGAGGCCTTCCCATATCCCTGTTCCGAGGCTGCCGTAAAGCAAGATATGGCTTTCGTCAGGTTTGCCGGTATTACTTCCCCGAAAAGATATAATTCTCCCATCTTGTTGATGGCGGCGAGAATACCGTTGTCGGCGGCTAATTGGAAGTATTTGACGGATAATTCGAGATTTTGAGCCATTCCACTTTCGTTATCTTCGAATAATAATCCCAGCCGATACGTGGCTTGATGGTTCCCGCGTTTGGAGGCTTCGGTGAGCAATTCGATTTCCCGAGGTATGTCGACCTGTAATCCTCCTTTACCGTTGTGGAGGTAGTAGCTGATTCGGAACATTGCATTCGTGTTGCCCAATTCGATAGCTTTTTGGAAATAGTGCACGGCTTTTCGTTCGTTGCTCTCGGTTTCTTCGTCATTCATGTAGGTTCCTCCCAAGAAGTTGTATGCCATGCCGGTTTCGTCTTGTTCGGCAGCTCGTTCATAATATCTACGGGCGAGGTCGATATTGAGCGGAACTCCCAATCCCGATTCGTAAATCAATCCGATATGAAGCAATGTATCGGTGTCTTTGGGATTGTATTCGATGTATTGCAGGTAGTAGTCCAACGCTTTGCGATTGTCCTCTTCGGTTTCCAACGAATAGTAATATCGAGCCAAGTCCCGGGTTGCCGCTTTGTAATTCTGCTCAACCGCCAAGCGGAACATGGAAAGTCCTTTTTCAATGTCCCGGGGAATATCGGAAGACCCTTTCATGAGTATGAATCCGCAACTGTATGAACCATATCCAGATCCGTTTTGAGAGGCTTTCAAAAAATATTCATATGCTTTGCCCATATGTTTAGGGGCCAATTCTCCATTAAAATAGAGGTCTCCCAAATCGTTCAGGGCTTGAACATATCCTAAATTCGCCGATTGGGATAGAAGGTTGATATATTTTTCTGTTTCTTTGTCGGCAAGGGCTTGTTGAGCTTCTAAATAGGCTTGTCGGGCGAATGGGTCGATGTCTTTTTCTTCTTCCGATTCGTGATCCATGCGGTTCAAAAGTTGGAAAGCGCTTTCATTTCCCATAGCGGCGGCTTGACTGAGATATTCCTGAGCCTTTTCTTTGTCGGGGAGCGTTCCTTGTCCTTTCCAATACATAAAGCCTAATGAATAGAATGCATAAGGATAACCTTCGTCACACGCTTTCTGGTAATATTCCATTGCTTTCTGGTAATCTTGTCGGACACCTTTCCCTGCATAATACATGTCTCCCAGTTCGGTCAAAGCTCTGCTGTGTTTTGTTTCGGCAGCTTTTTTGTACCAATAGAACGCTTTTTCATAGTCGATGGTCAATCCGTCTTCATAGGAGTACATGTCGCCTAAATTGCACATTGCGTCCGGCATATTTTGTTCTGCCGCTTTGGTGAACCAGTTGGTGGCTCTGACCGGGTTTGCATTGACATACCACCCGAAACGGTATGCACGTCCCATGTAGTTTTGGGCAAAGGAGTATCCGCTTTCCGCGGCTTGTTGTATGAGGTTGAATCCTTTCTCTTCTTCTCCCGATATTTCTTTATTGATAATTAGCTTCCCAAGATTATACAAACAAGAAGGAATGCCGGCTTGTGCTCCTTTTTGATACCAATCGGCAGCTTTCAGGATATTTTTTTGTACTCCGTCTCCTTCTTCATAGATTAATCCCAGAGTGAACACACATGTCGGTTCGTTGCTTTTTGCTCCCATTTCATACCATTTTATGGCTTCTTTCATATCTCTTCGACAACCGAAAGAGCCATAATAATAGTATTCTCCCATGTTCTTTTGCGCTTCGGTGTAGCCGTTCTCTGCCGCTAATTTCATCCATTTGATTACTTGCGTGTCGTCTTTTTCTACGAACTGTCCTTTTATATACATGAATGCAATGGAATATTGGGCATAAGCGTTGTTGCTTTGCGCTGCTTTGGCGAACCAATAATAGGATTGTTCGTAATCGGTATCGACGCCATGTCCGTAGAAATACAGATCTCCCAAATGCGTCGCGGCTTCCGATTCTCCCATTTGTGCTGCTAAAAGCAAGGGTGCTATGGCAGATTCGTATTTTTCGATATTGTATAAATTTATTCCTCGATCGAGGAATGCTTTACTTAACGACTCGGTCATACCGGCTTCTTTTCCCGATGTTTCGAATCGGAGAGCTTTTTGATATAGTTCGCTGTTCTGCGGGTCGTCGTAATCCTGAGCGTTCATTTGTTCTACGGCGATTCGCATGAGTCCTTCATAAGCGATGTCGGCATGTTCTCCCTCCGCAATCGTTTTCAGATATTCGATGGCTTTTTCATATCCGTTTTCTTGTCCCGACTGCATATAAAGTTCGGCGATTGCTTTAATCGCATCGGAATATCCGGCTTCGGCAGCTTTTCTAAAATATTCTTCGGCTTTTTGTATGTTCGGGCTAACCACACCTTTGGCTTCGTAGTAGGCTAGTCCCAAGAAATAGTAGGCTTCGGGGATTTCCATCGTTTCGGCTTTGCGGAAACAGTTCATCGCTTTGAATTCGTCCATTTCTGCCCCTATGCCGTAGAAATAGAGTTTTCCCAATTTACAAATACATTTCCCGTCATTGAGCTGTGCTCCTCGTTGACACCAAGAGAACAATTCTTTCTGCCGGTCGGGATCATTCTCCAAGAATCGTATGACATCGTGTATAGCGTCTATGTCATTTCTTTCGGCAGCTTTTATATAGTATTCCAATTCTCGGCCAGTGAATGATGCAGGTGCTTCGCCCTCTTCGATGAGTTGCGCTATTTTACGATAGGCCGGCGAGAATTTTTGATCGGACGAAGCTAGATATAGATCCCAAGCCTTTTGTTTGTCGACATTGGTTCCGAAGCCGTTTTCATACATAACAGCCAGATAATATAGTCCGAGACTGTCTCCCAAGTCGGCCGATTTGGAGAACCATCGAAACGCTTGTTCGTCTCCTTTATTGTCCGGCATATCGTAATAGATCATCGCCAATCCGTTCATTCCTTCGGGATTGCCTAATTGTGCCGCTTGATAATAAGATTGCTGCGCTTTTTCGAGGTCTTTGTATTTTTCGTCGGATTGATAGAAGATGCCTAAATCTACGTAGGCATCGATATACTCTTTTTCAAGCGCTTTTTGTATCCATTTCAATCTTTCTTCGGAATTCCCTCTATCCATTTCGATATAGGCCAGTTTGATCATGGACCACTCGTCGTCGCGTTCTTCGGCCAGTTGGAGGTATATTTTTTCGGCTTCTTCCTTATTCATGGGCATACCGTAACCATTATCTTTCATGTATGCCATTTCTCCTATGGCCATGATGTTGTTTTGTGCTGCCGAGTTTTTATAATAGGAGAGAGCTGTATCGTAATTTTGTTCTACGAATGTCCCGTTTTCATACATGTTACCTAACAAGTATTGGGCATATGAATTCCCGCTTTCGGCTGCTTTGGAGAACCAGTCGAAAGCCTTTTCGTAATTGCGCTCATTCAGTTTTCCCCGATAGTAGACTTTTCCTACGATGGTTTGAGCGAAGGCAAGATTTTCTTCGGCGTAGGGTAGGAATGTTTCTAAAATTCCGGGCCATAGTTGATACCCTTTTACTTTGTTACAAAGAATGTCGCAAAGGAGATTTTGAGCTTCGGTGTTGTTTGCGGCGGCTAATTTCAGAAGGATATCCGATGCTTCTTTGTATTTGTGATTCCGGTATAGTCTGATGGCTTCTTGATAAAGTGCGGGGTTTACTCCTGTCGGGTGTGCCGCTGTCGTTTTATCGGTAATTTTCGTGTCTCGGTTTTCGATATTTCCAGTAACTGTTTTACTGTCGGGCGTGACAGTCGGTTTAATCGAATATCCGGCTTGCCGGGTGTTTTCGTTCAGCAAAAGAGTTTCGAGCACTTGGTCGATTTTGGCATCGATGATGTTCAATATGCTCGTAATCATGTGGTCCCATTGCGCTTTATCGTTGAGATAGTTGCAAAGCGGTTGTGTCTCGGAAGGGTGTATTTGCCTTTGATATATCCAGTCGATTATTCGTTTCGATTTTTCGGTGATGTTTCCGATAAGTAGAGGAACGATTTTCATATCGTTTTTTTCTACTTGCTCTTTGATCCAAACGAGTTCTTTGTTTACGATATAATCCGAGGATACGAAACTTTCGCTAATCAGCAAAATGGCAATGTGTGATTGAACGATGTGATTGTGTATTTCTTCGTCCCATTTTTCGCCGATAACCAATCCTTCGTCGAACCATATTTCTGCATCCGGACTCGTGTGTCGTCTAATTCGAGGTATCAGATGAATGTTTCCCGGACCTTCCAGTACCCACTCTTTGTCTTCGTGGGCATAACTGATAAAAATATGCGCTTTTGCCATGATGATAAAAATTTCTGTGTTACGTGGTATAAAATTATTTTATGATATCTTCTTTTACAAAGATAGTCTTTTCGGAGAATCGGTCTGTATTTCGATCGAATGTTATATAACACAAAAGGCAGCTTAGCTGCCTTTTGTGTATCTTATTTTTTATGGGTTATTGAGTGACTTTGTTTGTGAATACTAATCCCGAGGTATCGTTTCCGTTCTCTCCGCAGGCTTCTACTTCTATGAAAAAGGGAGTACCGGCTTCGAAGGAATCGACGGTAAAGCGGTAGGTCGCTACGGGGGAATCGGCATTTATTAGAACCGACTGCGGAACTTCGGCGAGGAGTTCGTCTCGCTTGTAAAGTTTCAATGTGCCTAACCGGAACGGGGTTTCACCTTTTGTGTAGATGAACGATACCGTATATGTGCCATTGCCTGATATTTTGCCTGTACATTCGAATCGCCAAGGAGTTAGATAGGGCTGTACGTTCAAGGGTTTCCATTCGGCTGTATATTCACCGTACTGTTTATAGCCCGAATAGTCGGGGGCGAAATAAATGGGCAGCGAATAGTGACGGGGATTTACTACGGTGATAGCCCGGAAGTCGCTTTTGTCATTGACGGTTACCGGAGTGGTGTAAAGGGGGGAATGAACCGTAGGATAGGAGCCGTCGGTGGTATAGCGAATGTCGGCATCGGCGACGGCCGGAGATAATGTAAATTCTATTGCACCGGTAGCAGTCGGATTCATCTGTTCTATGATGGGTTCCGGTACACGGTAATGGCAATTTTTGAAGTCGAGTCGATTGAAATGGTGACTCAACCGGCAACGGAAGTCGGAATAATTGCGGTCGGATTGTCGACACCATGCCACTTCTGAAAGAGCTAACAGACGGGGGAAAGTGAAGTATTCGGCATAGTTTTCGGAGCGATTTTCATTCAGATAATCTATCTCTTGCAATACAGTGCCGTGAATAAATTGGTCGCTCCAAAAGCAGCCTTGTACTCCTAATACGGTCGATTCGGGAGAGTAGTCGTTGATTTCCATGCTGTAACATTTTTCGAGAGAGATAGGCGGCATCCAAGTGGCGGCTTTCACTTCTCCCGGGGTACGGCTTTCGGGGAAGTCGAAATACATGTGCGTGGCGGGTGTCAGAATAGCTTTATGTCCGCGCTGCGTAGCAAGAAGGGTGTCCCTGACATTGTGCCAAATAAGCCCGACAACAGGGGTTTTGACATCACCTCGCAAAAAGATTTCTTCCCACCCTACGACGGTACGATTTTTTTCTTTCATCATTTCGGCTACGACGTTGGTAAGGTAACCTTGCAGTTCGGAAGCCTTTTTCAATCCTTCCCGCTTCATCACTTTTTGGCAGTCGGGACATTCTTCCCAACGAGTGTAAACGGCTTCATCACCCCCTATATTGATGTATGAGGAAGGGAATAATCGAACGGTTTCGTCTAATACATCTCGTAAAAATTGCAGGGAAGATTCTTTGCCGACACAAAGCAGATCGCGGCTGATGAAATGTTGTGTGGGGACTTCGTGTTGCAGGCCCGTGCAACTGAGCCACGGATAGGCAACGACGGCAGACAGAATGTGAGCCGGAAATTCGATTTCGGGAATGATTTCCACGTTACGGACTTGTCCATAAGCGATCAGTTCTTTTATGTCTTCTTGGGTGTAGAATCCTCCCAAACGGTTGTGATCGGGACCTGCCCATGCACCCACCTCGGTCAGACGGGGATATTTTTTGATTTCCAATCGCCAGCCGGAGTCATCAATCAAGTGGAATTGCAGTTTGTTTAACTTGTACATGGCCATCATGTCGATGTATTTTTTCACGAACTCTTTGTCGTAGAAATAACGAGCCACGTCCAGCATCATGCCTCGCCAGGGGCGATTGGGGGCATCGTATATCGTTACGGCGGGGGCAATCCATTCCACTCCATGCTGCCGTTTGTCGCTGTACACTTGGGGAGGAAAGAGTTGCAGTAGCGTTTGTATGCCGTAGAATATGCCGCCTGCGTCCCGGCCGGTCAATGAGATTCCTTTGGGAGTTACGTCCAATCGGTAGCCTTCCGGTTTATCTACTTTTTCGGGGTTTAATGTCAAGAGGATAGTGGCTTTGCGGGCATCTTTTTTCAGTTTCAAGTCCCAGCCGGTGGATTGACCGAGCACTTGTTGTAAGTATTCAGCTTGTCCTTGAAGAGCGACATCGTAACCGATCGTGGATTTGGGGGAAAGCCGGAAATTGCCCGATGTCTGTTCTACGTGAACGGGTTTCGGAATGAGTTCGATTTCGTTAGCGTTTGTTGCCCATGTAGCGGGTAGATGGCAGGCTATCGCAAGTATAACAGCCCAAGTTTTCTTACACATTGTACGGTAGGATTTCATAAGCACTTTATTTTTTTCATGGTTTTGCCTCTTGTCGAGGGGTGATGATAATGTTCATGTGATTATAAAAACAGATACTTTATAGCGGTGTGCATAAATCGCTATAAATGCAGATACTATTCAACAAGGCAAAGTTAGGAAAATTTGTGGAATAAATGGGTAAAACGGATTAAGATTTTAACTTAATATGTGCTTATTTAATGTGTGGGTTCTTTGAAAAAGAGAAATGATTTTGCTGGTATTTTTTGTTGAATTTCCACGATAGTTATTCAAGACAGTAATTGTCAAATTATTACAGTCGTGTTTTTAGATGGCAAAGAGGATAGCAGGGAGGGTTTTACAAATATCTTATTTAAAAGTCGGCATTAACGGGACAGCAAAATCTTCGAGCGATGTGATTATTGGTTTGAGTTTTTGTTTGAATAGATGGCTTGCTCTTCCATACAAATGATAAACTATTTTATTTACAAGATTGGAATAGTTTGGATTGAAAATATTACGTGAATTGTATTATATTTTTTAGGTCGTGAAAGCAAGAAAAGCCATCTGAGAAATCAGGTGGCTTTTCTATAAAATTTGATTTACAACACTATTACTATTTGTTCTAAAAAAGGTTAGTACTCCTCCTCGTTGAAGAAATTCAACTATATTGATTATCAATATATTATGTGGTAATCAATAAAATTTACGCAAACAAACCACACCGTCTGAGACGGGCTGAGGCGATGGGAGGAATGGGTAGACAAACAAATCTGAGATTGTAAATATTATTCTGGCAGCCCTATACGTGATATAAAATAAGCAAATCTTTGACTGATTTTTTCTCGGTATAATTCGCTCAACGAACAAACTCGATTGTTTATGTTTCGATATAGATACTCCGTACTAACAGTATAAAAATGTTTAAAATCGATAACCATATCTGGCAACTCAAATCCATCCTCAAAATGAAGAAAATGAAAACGGGGATCTTCATTATTCATAATTTTCTTTCCATCTGTTCTGTTCGGATTGTATTTTTGTCCGGTTTGGAAAATATCGCCCCAGTGTTGTCCGTCTTTGAACACATCAAAATTAAACAGAGGTGCGACAATCAAATGAAGCAACCTACAATCTTTATTTGAATTTTCCTTTAATTTGTCTCGTTCATCACTATTTAAATCACAATCTTGGTTCAAACATATCATAAGCGGGAAACGAATATACGAGACCGAAACGCCATCAGCTCCCTCTGTAATACATTCCACGATATCTATATCATGAAAAATATCACATTGGTTTATCCTGTTGCCTTCCGTCTTCTTTATTTTTGCTGATATTTGGGTCATTACTAGTTTGATATAATCTTATAATACGTTGTGGCTTTAATGCACTATCAAATTTATATGTTTGCGGAATATTTTGATCAATAGATTCAGGCAAATCAATATAGTTCTTTTCATCCATTATTTTAGCGTATTAAGGAAAGATTCTTTAATATAACTGATAAACATGTTGTATGCTTGATGATTAAATTGTGTGATTGACTCTTCCCATGTGTCAATTGATTGTTGTCCACCACTATACACATCTATATCCAATACAATATCATAATTTTTTATCACAGACGGATAAAATCTATTAGGGATACCATATTGAACACGTACGAGATGATCTCCTTGTTGATATTCGTGAACAATCATTGATCTAGCAATGCCTTCCCTGACAACAGTTTCCTTAATAAACTTTGCATCAGTTGGATTCAATATCTTAGAAATATCTGAAACCTTTGAGCATGAGAAGATATTAATATACCTCATTCCAATGCGTTGAGAATTAATCTCTATATCTAATGCTTTTAATTTTTCTATAACCTTTGTAAGGCATTGAATATAAGACGATTTATCTTTATACTGCTGCAGTTCTACTATAATAGATTTTTCAAAAGAATCAATTTTAAGACTGATGGTAGAAGTGCTTAAAAGATACCTAATAAAGTCTTCTTTTTTCACTTCAAAGTTGTCTATATTAACATTGTAATTTGAATGCAGTTCAGTCTTAAAGGTTGCAAACTCATCCTTCAAGGATTCAGACAACATTTTATAGTCAATCTGAATGTCTTTCGTAAAATCAATTCGAAGAATAAAATGAGAAATTTTATTGTTCTGTAAAATACGATTATTTTCCATAGACACTTATTTACTATACATATGGCAAATATATGAAAACTAATCGATTTATCGAATATAATTCCCTATATTTGTACTATTCAATCGAGGTATAATATGAAACTAAATAGGATAAAAGCAGTATTGGCAGAGAAAGGGATTTCCCAGACATGGTTGGCAAAACAACTTGGCAAGAGTTTCAGCATGGTGAATGCTTATGCATGCAATAGGATTCAACCAAACCTGGAGACCCTTCAGCAAATAGCTGTTATCCTACAGGTGGATTTAAAAGACCTGATAACCGATAAAGAAGAAAGGTAAGGCCATGGAATATAAATTCAATGAAAATACCCGAGTACAGGTCCCGGCGGCCTTGCATTTGTGTAGGCTTGGATATACATATTTGGACAATATAACAGAATATGACAGCAAGACTAATATTCTGACGGATGTGTTTTTGAGCAGCGTTCAACGTCTCAATCCGGAACTGTCCGATTTACAGGCAAGGCAATTGTTGAGTGAAATCATATTGGTACTTAACAATAATGACCTTGGAAGGGAGTTTTATAATAAACTATCTTCCAACAGTAATATAAAACTGATAGACTTCCAAAATGCCGATCGTAACGAATGGCATGTAACCACTGAATTTGAGTGTGAGGATCAGGATAGCGGAGACAGTTTTAGACCGGACATAACATGTTTTGTAAACGGGCTTCCATTAGCCTTTATTGAGGTCAAGAAGCCGAATAACCATGACGGCATTCTGGCAGAAAGGGAGCGTATTAACATGCGAATGAGTAACGAAAAATTCCGGAGATTCCTGAATGTTACTCAGTTGATGATATTTTCCAACAATCAGGAGTATGACAATGAAAGTAGAGTTCCGATTCAAGGAGCATTCTATTGCTGTACGTCCAAGAACAAAGCATTCTTCAACGTCTTCCGTGAGGCTGATAAAGGTTTTGTAGCAGGGTATCCTTATAAGGCTATATCTGACAGTACGGAAAAACAGATATTGCAGCACAGGAATTGTGTGGTTATCAAGAACCTGCCTGAATATAATACAAACAAAGATATAAATACTCCGACCAACAGGATTCTAACATCGATGCTTAGTAAAGAGAGATTTCTGTTTTTACTAAGATATGGTTTTGCCTATGTGGACAGAAAGATCGAATTGGAAGACGGCAGTAAGACCACCCAGTTGGAAAAACATGTAATGCGTTATCAGCAGCTTTTTGCCTCTTTTGCCATTCGAAAGAAATTGGATAATGGTATCAAGAGCGGTATTATCTGGCATACACAAGGCAGTGGAAAAACAGCCTTGGCATATTATTCCGTACGTAGTCTGACAGATTTTTATGCGGCAAAGAAAACGGCTGTGAAATTTTATTTCATTGTTGACCGTCTTGACTTGATGGAACAGGCAAAGGATGAATTTGTGGCAAGAGGGCTGTCTGTCAGAACTGCTAACAGCAGGGATGAATTGATGTCAGATATACGCAGCACGAATTTGACTGAAAATGCAGAAGGAAAAGCGGAAATAATGGTGGTCAATATACAGAAATTCAAACAGGATTCTGCCAAAATACAGATTGATTCCAATTACAGCATCCGTTTACAGCGTATATTCTTTATTGACGAAGCCCATAGAGGTTACAATCCACAGGGAAGTTTCTTGGCAAACCTATTAGCAGCCGATAAGGATGCTATAAAAATTGCTTTGACAGGCACGCCTTTGTTAAAAGAGGAGAGGGAGTCCTGGCGTGTATTCGGTGATTACATTGATACCTATTATTATGACAAGTCAATAGCAGACGGCTATACTCTGAAACTCATGCGAGAACCAGTAGAAACAATCTATAAAGAAAAAATAGAGAGTATTCTTGACAAACTGGCAGGTGGTATTGAAGTCAGAAAAAGTGATATTGACCGAAACAAGATCATTGAGCATGAATCTTACCTCAATGCATTGATAGACTATATTATTTCCGATTTCCGACGGTTCCGCATAGAACAGAATGATGATACGGTGGGGGCGATGATTGTGTGCAAGACAAATCCTCAAGCCCGTGAAATGTATCGTTTGTGGCAGGAACGTTTCAACAAGTCATTGTATATAGATGAGAAAATAGATGAGAAATATGATGAAAATCTGATGATGGCTGCTGAACCGATGGTTGCTTACGGACACCATACAAAACCGCTGAAGGCTTCTTTAATCTTGCATGATGAAGGGGACAAAGAAGAACGTAAGGCATACATTGATGAATACAAGAAGAAGCTATCGGTTGATATCTTGATTGTCAACCAGATGCTTCTGACTGGATTTGATGCTCCCCGATTGAAGAAACTCTATTTGGGGCGTAGCCTTGACGGGCACGATTTGTTGCAGGCATTGACAAGGGTAAACAGGCCATACCATAAATTCAAGTATGGTTATGTCGTGGATTTTGTGAATATCAAGGAAAATTTCGATGCTACGAATGACCGCTATCTGCGTGAACTGAACCGTACTGCCGATATTGAGGAAACAGGTGAAAAGAAAACAGTTGGAGAAGCTCTCATTGTTGATAAGGAGCAGATCATAGAGCAGATAAAGGAAATCCGCAATATTTTGTTCAATTACACATGCGATAATCCTGAAGAGTTCAGAAAGGAAATAGATGAGATTGAGAATAAAGAAAATCTATATACTCTCCGTTCTACTCTTGAAAATGCCAAGGCAATCATAAACCAAATAAGAGCATTTGGAGATGAAGAACTTAAAGCGAAAATCAACAGTCTGCCCAAAGGTACTATTCCTACACTCATAACAGAGGTTTCGCACCGTATAGAACGAGTTAATCTGCTGGAAAGTACCGAACATAAGGCAGATGTGTCCGGAATTATCAATGTCGCTCTTTCCGAGTTGGAATTTGAGTTTAAGAAAGGAATTTCAGAGGAATTGCGTATCATTGTCAATGACATTCGGGAACGTTGTGAAAGAGTTCAGGCAGAATTTGAAGCCAATTTTGATAGAACAGAAGACAAATATGTGATTTTGGCTGACGAGTTCCGGGAATACTTCAGGAAGAAAGGCTTTGTTCCTCAAAGTACGCAAGATGCCAAAGAAAGCATTGATTATATGGATTCAGTGATGAAGAAGATTCGTGAAATCAACCGTCGCAACAATATACTCAAAAAGAAATATCAGGGAGACGAGCGATTTGTCCGTATTCACAAGCGCATTGAGGAAGAAAATGAAAAGCGCGAAAAACCTATTATTTCTAAAGCAGAATACGAAATAGCAGAAAGTCTGTCAAAAATGAAACGTGAGATTGACAATCGGATTTACCTTGATATTAACATCATTGCGAATGAAAACAGTTTCAAGAGGGACACATTGGCTATGATAGGTCATCAACTCATAGATTTGGGGATAAATGCAAGTATTTCCGACCGGAAATTTATCAACAATCTCATTGCAAATGAATATATAAACCAATACAATCAAGTTCACTCAAGATAATATGGATGCAAATACCCAGAATATATCAGAAGCTACGATAGCCCTTATCGACTCATTGAAATCGACCACTTCCCATTATGGTCTAGCCAACAGTGGGAGTGAATATAAGATTATTACGGAAATGTTCCTGTATAAGTATTTCAATGACAAGTTCGGATATGAGGCAAAACGTGATAAAATCTATGGAGAAAGATTGAGTAAGGCTGACAAGTGGGATGCGGAATATGATAAATTTACTGAAGAGGAGGTCGAAGATTTGTTCAGCTATCTTCCGGCATCCGTCCCTTTGCTTAAGCCTGAGCATACACTGGCGCATTTGTATAATACCTCCGGAGCAGGAGATTTTTCTACACGGTTAGATGCTACGCTGATTGATATTGCCAATCTGAATGCAGATACTTTTTCTGTCGTAACTTCCGGAAAAAGCAGGGTCAATATATTCAGTGCGCTTACACAGTTTGTAACTGATCCGCAAAAAAGGGATGATTTTGCACGCTCATTGATGAGTTCCGTTGCGTCATTCAATTTTGAAAGTGTTTTTGCAGAAAAATATGACTTTTTCTCACGGATATTTGAGTATCTTATAAAAGATTACAATAACGCAGGAGGCGGAAAATATGCGGAATATTATACTCCAAGAGCAATCGCACAGGTAATGGCTCGTTTGCTGGTTGGTGATAATGCAGACTTGCGTGGTATGACCTGTTATGATCCGTCAGCAGGAACAGGTACTTTGCTTATGGCCCTGGCTCATCAGATAGGGGAAGACCGTTGCACGATCTTCAGTCAGGACATATCTGAAAAATCCAGTGAAATGCTTCGACTGAATCTCATCCTGAATAATCTCTCGGGAAGTCTTCCGAATGTTGTGCAAGGTAATACGCTTACAGAACCATACCATAAGGAAGAAAACGGAGCGCTCCGAAAATTCGATTTCGTCGTGTCCAATCCGCCATTCAATCTGGATTTCTCGGATTTTAGAGACACATTGGCTTCTGATACAGTACGTTTTTGGGCTGGTGTGCCATCTGTTCCGGCAAAGAAGAAAGAGTCAATGTCGATCTATCTGTGCTTTATACAGCATCTTATCAATTCACTGAAAACGACCGGGAAAGGGGCAATTGTCATTCCTACAGGATTCATTACGGCGAAAAGTGGTGTTGAAAGAAAGGTTTTGACAAAAATTATAGATAACCATTGGGTATATGGGTGTATCTCCATGCCAAGCAATGTGTTTGCAAATACAGGTACGAATGTTTCCGTCCTGTTCTTTGATAAATCGGCCTCTGCCGATAAAGTCATATTGATTGATGCGAGCAAGTTAGGCGAGGAATATAAGGAGGGGAAAAATAAAAAACGTAGATTGCTGAAGGATGATATTGACTTAATTGTCAATACATTCAAAAATAAAGAAGCCGTAGAGGATTTTTCAGTTGCTGTAAGCTACGATGAGATTAAAGATAAAGGTTATTCGTTGTCTGCCGGGCAGTACTTCGACATCAAAATTAATTATGTTGATATTACGGAAGAGGAGTTTAACTCCCGTATGGCAGAATATAGAAAGACATTGAGCGAACAGTTCGCTGAAAGCCATCGTTTGGAGGAAGAGATAATGAAGCAGTTGGACGCTTTGCACTTTAACGTAAATGTTGGAAATAATGAGTAAAGAATTGACCATCATAGATAAAGACTACATCCGATGGGTGGAAGACCTTAGTGTACGCTATCGTCAAAGTCAAATTAAAGCCGCGGTCAGGGTTAACCGTGAGTTGCTTAAATATTACTGGGAACTTGGTCGTGACATAGAAGAGATGCGTGTGGAAGAACGGTGGGGTGAGAAAGTCATCAAAAATCTTTCTGTGGATTTACAGCGCAAAAATCTCAACGCCACAGGCCTTTCTCGAACCAATATATATTACGCAAAGAAATTCTATCTGCTTTATTCTCAGTATCTAAAAGTTGTTCCACAACCTGTGGGACAATTACAAGATGGAAAAGTGCCACAACCTGTGGCAGAATCTTCGAAGCCTGTCCCACAGCCTGTGGGACAATTGGAAGAAATGCTTTTTTCCATACCTTGGGGACATCACCGTTATTTGATGGACAGATACAGCAAAGAACCGGCAAAGGCTCTCTTCTATGTAAGAAAGACGATGGAAGAGGGTTGGAGTCGCGACACATTGCTCAACTTTATGGACAACGGCCTGTATGAACGGGAAGGAAAGGCCTTGACAAACTTCACCCGCACATTGCCGGAAACGACAAGCGATCTTGCACAGGAACTGACAAAAGACCCTTATAACTTTGCCTTTACAGGAATAACTCAACCTTATAATGAGCATATTCTCAAAGATGCGCTGCTTGCCAATATCTCGCAATTCCTGCTGGAACTCGGTACCGGATTCGCATACATAGGCAAAGAGTATAGACTTCAGATCGGACAAAAGGAGAAATTTATCGATTTGCTTTTCTACAACTTGAATCTATCATGCTATGTAGTGATTGAAGTGAAAATCGGCGAATTTGATTTTCAAGACCTCGGACAGTTAAGCGGCTACGTGGTCGCTTGTAATCATATTCTTAGAAAAGAGGGAAGAGACAATCCTACAATCGGTCTGCTTATTTGCCGCCAAAAGGATTCAATGCTTGCCCAATACGCATTGGAAGGCAGCAATCTCCCATTGGGAATATCTGAATATGAGCTGTCAAAACTATACCCTGAAAAGGTGGAAGGTACTATGCCTACTATCGAAGAGATTGAGGCAAGATTAGGTGAAAATCTAGATGGGAAACAAACTGAATTATGATTAACAACCTAGTTCAATGGGCTACCTTATTAAGCCCAATAATTAGTGTAATTGCTATAATTGTCGCACTACATGTAGCTCGCAGTTCATCGAAGGATGCACAAAAGCAGATTGCTGCAATTCGTCACTTGCTTGATGTATTCGTAGCTGCTAATAATCTGGATATAGTAGAAGCACAACGAAAATATCAACAGCAACTTGTAGAATTGGATAAAGAGATTGAAGATGCTCAAATGGAGGTTGATATGGTATCCCCTTTTATAGGAGGAGCAAGAATTGACCATATCATAGCAGCACAAGAAAAAGCAGAACAGAAAGCGCATCTCGATCAGTTATTGGCCAAGCGCAGGGAGATTGAGGTAAATCTATCTTTAATTCAAGATTATGTTAAAAAAGCAACACGGTAAATGGAATTGAAAAAATATAAGCTGGCAGACATTGCCGATTTTAATAAAAGCTCTATTAGCAAATCCGAAACATTTAAGGAGATTATCTATCTTGATACAAGCAGCATTACGGAAAATGTTGTTTCTGGCACTGTTGTTATGAATACAAAAGAAGCTCCTAGCCGAGCACAACGTAAGGTAACTAATAATACTATTATTTATTCAACCGTTCGTCCTCGCCTAAAACATTACGGGATATTGAGTCGTCCACAAAATAATTTTATCATATCAACAGGCTTTACAACTATAGATATAAAGGACTTGTACAAAGACAAAATTGACCCGCGATATTTATATTTATTACTTACCCAACCAACTATAACTGATTATATAGGGAACATAGCAGATACTGCTGTGTCTGCATATCCTTCTATAAACCCTTCCGATCTTTCGTCGTTATGTTTTATGTTTCCTGACTATGATATTCAAAAGACAATAGCTGATATATGGAACAATTACGACCGAAAAATAGAACTTAATCGTGCGATAAATCAGAATTTACCGATACTTGACCATTCATTAAGAGCGGTAGAAGTTCGTCTCGCTGCTTAGTAAGTTTTCTCATATTTTCCTCATTATTACCAATCATGGTAAATAAGTTATTCACCTTACTTTCAAACATACGAGTTTTATTTTTGTCTGGTAGCACCAAAAGGACATCATCGAAAGTTTGATTTGTCAAATTGTTAATGCCTGTACCATTACAAAATGCTGTAATAAGAGATTTGAAATATTCTGATGTTAGAAATAAGAATGTCATATAACGCAATTCTTTCTTAGGAGTAAATTTTGATAGAAAAGCCCCAAAAGTGTGTTCTGAGTCCTTATGAAACATTGCACACTTGCCTACATGAGCTTTACTTCCACTTGACATAGTCATTATAATATCGCCCTCTTTAATATGTTGCTCTTCACTAACAAAATCATTAGGAACAAATGCTACATTTGAATCATAAACTATACGATTGTTTTCTATATTGTTACCTCGAAGAACAAGTACACCATTACTATCAGACAATAAATCATCTTTTCCATAGGATACTCCTCTACAACTTGTGCATATTTCATTTATCGACATAACATTCCATCCTTCCGGAATTCTCCTTTTCAATTTTTCGTTCCAAACCATTGCTCCACCACTGGATTTATACGGTTTACCATCCTCATTAGGAAAGTCAAACTGCACAAACCAGTAATCATAAAGCTGTTTTGCCATCGCTTCTAAATTCTGATTTATCGGCTTGTATTAACTTAATCATTAGGACAACCACAAGAATTTGCAGCTATCCTAATGATTTATTTTGGAGTTACCTGCGTATAGTTTTTCTTTGAGAATTACGGACAACTTGCACTGTGTGCATCAGGCATCTCCGTTTATACTCATCTTCCTCCTCATCCTGTCTGCGTCCATCCCAACGAAGGTCTGAGTCGGAATTACCACCACCGCCTTCGGAAGAAACTGGTATCGGTTGCCCACTAATGAGCGCATCAGCTACTGCAAAAATCATATTGCGAACTGAAGGTATAGCCAACTGACAGAGCAATGTATTCAGCTCTGACTCCAAATTTTCGTTTGTGTCTGAAAGAATTTTATTCTCCTGTCTCAACTGATACAATTCTCCGTAATCCGCTAGGACATTGCGTTGGGCGGCTTCGACCTGTCGGGCTGCATCATTTCTGTATAGAGATTCTATCTTACGGACAATCTCGGTGAACTGCTTGGCGATAAGTCTATTCTGTCGTTCAATCCATTTGTCTGTACCAAATAGCGGAACTTTCTCTGTTATTTGCGGTGGTGTGAAATCAACCTTGTGGTTGCGAAATGGCTGTATAACAGAACGGGCTTTCGCCGCATCCTTTGTTAATTGCTCCAATTCATGCTCCTTTGCATGAAGTTTATTGGATTTGTCTTCGAGCTTTTCCTGATACTCGGTAATGAGTTTCTGTATGTCCGCCTTCTGCGCTTCATACCTGTCAAGAGTTATCTTGCCGGACGCGAGAGCTTCATCGATTTCTTTAAGCCGGTTCCTTCCGGCAAGCATTTCCCGTTCAAGTTTCCGTATCATTGCCTGAAGTCCCTTGAGTGCTTTTTCCGCCTGTTTTGCCTCTTTAGCCAATTTGCGGATATAGTCTCGCTTGTGCAAATGCTGAACATTGCGCCCAACAATACTATCACCACGTTCCAACCCGTACTTGCTTCCTACCTCTTCATATAGTGAGGTGTGCATTTCCCGAAGAATCCGTCCGTACTCGTAGCGGTTCTTCCCGAACTTCGCCGACCACATGACACATTCACGTCCACTTTTGGAACGTTGTCCGACAGGAACGATCAAGGCATGGATATGCGGGCTGCTCTCATCGAGGTGAACCTGAAAACCGATGATGTTTTCCTGTCCGTATCGTTTGGCGCACCAGTCATAGACATCTTTTGCCCATTGTTCGATTTCCGGACATCGCTGGAGATGGCTGTTATCTGCACCCTTGTCCAGATTTACGGCTTGAGTTCCAAATGCCATCTCAAGTGTACGGTCATGATTGCCTCCGAAGATAAATTTCGCACAACAGTTTGGTTGAATTTTGCTGTCCGGCTTGAAAGGCTTCCAGCCCAATTCAGTCAACCGTTCCTGTAAACGTACTTCAAGCGATTTCTCTTGATAGCCCAACGGATGAACTTTCCTATCGGACCCAATCTCGAAATTCAGTTTCATTCGGGTCTTGTCATAGTGATTGGTCGGCTCCTGATTCTTTCTGTCAATCTTGTCGTCATTCCAACGCCTTTCATTTTCATTCGCCTCTGCTGTGCCGAATGACTTCCCTGCTTCAACATGCATGGCCTGTTTAATATCTGTGTTCATATAGGGTATTCTTTTGATAAATGATTAATATTTGAGCTTGCTCTTGTGCCAGTCCGCTCTGCGGGACAATGACCGGATTTTATTGCCGTCAGGCAAAAAGTCCTCATCGTGTTATGGACTTTCTATAAATCCACGGAACAAGTTCCTTTACTATTCAATAAGTTCCAGATCCAGCTCATCAATGAGCAGCTGCAATGCTGGATTACGTTGTATCATCTGATGGAGTATCTGTCTCTTTGATGGTGAATACAGAAAGAAGTCTGCAATGTCCAATCCTTGACTGCGTTGCTCTTCATCGGATGTACATTCCAAAACATTGGACACAACAACGCGTTTGCATATTCCAGACAATAAAGCAGACTTTTCTTTCCATTGTTCGGTTGCTCCTAAATCAGGGATGAGAGTAACCTCCCTGCCTTTGAGAACCTGCATAGCTTCACTGTTGAAACAACCGTTCTTTCCACCTGTTGCCAGCCATATATAATCGGGGAAAAATGGCTCATTACAACAGCGGTCTTTTCACTTTCCACCAGCATTACCGGAGACGATGAATTTTTCAGAAGATGTTCCCCGTACAGGCATTGCTTCAAATGGAAATCCTGCAATTTCAACTCGGAGTGCGCCCAACTGACAAAAGCCTGAGGCTCTTTAACCCGGTGTCCTGTCTCCGCATTATAGTACATTACCTTGCCGGTTCTTGTCTGTCCATTTATATCTATCTGCCAGAAAATCGCTGAGCCTCCCCATTTTAAAGATGTCCCTATACGATACATTCCAAACAGCCGGTCTGTCTCATCTTCACCAAATACATGACAGAAATACTGATATAAAGGGTTGATTGAATAATGTGACAGACTCCTTAACACATAAGATGATGGAATATACGAAGGAACAATACAAGACGGAGTTTTATCTGCCGTCTTATAAGGGGCAGAAAGGAGTGACTTGCCGTTTCCCTCATCCATTTCCAACACATCAGGGTTATCCTTGAAGTATTCCTTAGGTGTATAGTGGTAGCCACAACTGTTTTCATGATCACACTTGCCAACATTACCGGGAAAGCTAATGCTGCCTTGTTCATCAATATACCTGACAAAACATCGACTTTTACCACAGTTCGGACAAGTAGTCTTGCTTCCGGGGCGGTATTTCTGTAAATGGAATCTGTATTCACTCATGGTCCTCTGATTTTAGTGTGGTTGCACTCTGCACTTTTGCACTTTGAGAAGATTGCACGGTATCTTGACAAGATGAAAGTGCAATAGTACAAGGTGCATCAGTATTTTCTGTCATAAGTTTGCGATAGACTCCATGCTGAGGCTTTTCTATAAGAGGGTGCTTAAGCCGGCATAATTGGTCAAGCGCATAATAGACGGTACGTCGGGACATATCAACTTTTCTACCAGCAATAACAGCATCCCCGGAAGTGAACCAATCTTCCAACAGAGAAAGCCACGCTTCCTTAGTTTCGCCGATACTGTTTATGACAATGGTTTCTTGAATCCTCCTGTATGTTTCCTCATAATAATCAATCATACGGATTGCCGATTCTACGGAGTCCCGCTCAATATATTGCATATCTCCACTATCAGTAGCCCATTTCATTACCTGAAACAATAGGGCAAGACGTGCTACATGACCGTTGAGTTTCATCTTCCGGCTTTCAACATCCGCATCATCCTCAATGGCATTTACAGCATCTATAATTCCATTGTACCATTCATAAAAGTATTCTTCCGCATCGTCAGACATCGTAAGGATACGGGAATTTACCGTTGTACCTTTGCCATCAAGAATACAAGGGATACTGAAAATTCTGTTGATTATTGTCCTCCATTGATTCATGATGTCAGGACGGGCTGTATTCCGTTCTTCCCGTCTCCATCCGGATATCTTCCTGTTTTTGGGGTAGACAAACAGAAAACGGTCAAGCAATCCGTTGGCAAGGAACTCTGCACGGAAGACTTCCTGCAGCATATTTGTCTGTACTGAACCGATGACATTTATACATGGATTCTTGATTAGAACAGGACGTGATTCTGATTTGCGGATAATCTTTAACGGCTGTCCGCTATAAGCTGTCAGCAGATCTTCAATGAGGTTGTTCT